>Ga0081479_122980_pt1 | contig 268337 bp, 240 predicted proteins | sample MamHotmetagenome_FD_70984 | JGI IMG/M metagenome (GOLD analysis project Ga0081479, IMG submission 70984) | Hot spring cone microbial streamer communities from Mammoth Hot Spring (Liberty Cap Streamers), Yellowstone National Park, USA - T=72 v2... | ecosystem: Environmental > Aquatic > Thermal...
GAAAACGCTCGCAAGGGTTAGTATACAAAAAAGCGATGATGAGTGTAGCACACAAATTGCTAAGGACGATATTTGCTATGAAGAAAAAGCGAGAGAAATTCAATATTGAGCATACATTTTCATCTTCTACTCAAAATTTAATTTTACATAGTTGACTGCTCGTAAATATCCGCTTATTTCCATTTGAATTTATTATACTACAAAATACTAAAAAAAGCTCCATCAGCACAAAGAAGCAAGATACTATAGTACGCTAATTAGAAGTACCAAAATACAAATTTCGTTTACAAGCTCATATTAGCTCGTCGAATTTCGTTTATTCAAGGCCATCATCGTAATATGGGTGTAAAAATAGAAGAAAAACGTAGAAAAAAAGAGCATCGATTTGTTTTTTTCAAACGACATTATTTTTTTCTTTCCGAAAGAAATATAAATCAAAATCGATGGATTACGTTTTTAGAAAGCAGTATGATATATTCCAAACAAGGGTGAAAAAACCCGCTACACCATTCCATAAAAGGGAGGCGAAGGTATGAAACGTTTATTACTTCTTGGCATTTTCTCGGTACTTCTTCTTTCGGTTGTATTGAATTTCGCGGTCGATGTTGGTGTTGTTCTTCCAACAAATGCAGAGCCAAGATGGGTTCAGGATGAAACAAAATTCAGAGAGGAACTCAAGAACACAAAGTATTCCGTAGAGATTCTCTTTAGCCAAGGACTTCCAGCGAAGGAAAGAGAAAACGTTGAAGCTCTCATTGCAAAAGGTATAAAGGTACTCATTATATGTCCGCACGACGCAGTCGCAGCGGCAGCGACAGCGGAACTTGCAAAGAAGGCAGGAGTTTACGTCATTTCGTACGATAGGCTCATTATGAGTACAGGTGCAGTTGACTACTACGTAACATTTGACAGCGTTGAAGTTGGTAGAGCCATGGGAAGATATCTTGTTCAAAACGTTAAAGCAGGAACAAAGAATAACCCACTTTACCTCTATGCGGGTGCACTTTCCGATAATAACTCGTTCCTCTTCTTCCAAGGAGCATGGGAAATACTCCAACCAAAGATAGTCGATGGCACATTTAGAATCATCAATTCCTCCGAAGCCGAAAAGGTAAAATCCAAAAAGGACCTTACAAGAGACGAGTTAGCTAAGATAATTGGTCAAGTAACAACAAACTGGGATTTCAACGTTGCAAAGAGGAAGGCAGAAGATGACCTCACAAGGGCAAAAGCATCGGACAAAGGAACAGTATTCATACTTGCACCAAACGATGGTACAGCAAGGGCTATCGCAGATGCCTTCAGAGCTGACAAAGATGTAAAGGCATACTTCATAACCGGTCAAGATGCCGAGAAGGCATCAGTACAATACATAATTGATGGTAAACAGTCGATGACCGTATTCAAAGACGTTAGATTACTCGTCAAAGACGCAATAAATGCAGCACAGTTACTCTTAAAAGGCAAGAAACCTACAACAACAAATACGTACGACAACGGAAAGAAGAAGGTTCCAGCAATTCAGTCAGAAATTCAAGTTGTGACAAAAGATAACGTCAAGAAACTTCTTATACAATCTGGTTACTATTCAGAAAAAGACTTCAAATGGTAATTCAGAGTCTCTCTTAGAATTATTTCTAAAATCAAACTGGGTGGTGTGAAATATCACCACCCAGTTTTTAGAAAGGGGTTTAGAAAGGGAAAGAATTGTGCATTTCGGAGGTGATTTGATGGCAAGTGAATACATACTGGAGATGAAAGGTATTACGAAAGAATTTCCCGGTGTGCGAGCTCTTGATAATGTCGATTTTAAAGTTAAGCGTGGTGAGATACACTGTTTGGTCGGTGAAAACGGTTCAGGAAAGTCTACCATGATGAAAATTCTCAGTGGTTTCTACCCATATGGTGAATACGATGGGACCATAATTTTTGATGGTAAAGAACAACGATTCAGACATATCCACGACAGTGAAAGCGTTGGAATAGTTACTATTTACCAAGAACTTGCAGTTATCCCTGAACTAACAGTCTACGAAAACATCTTCCTTGGACACGAGATTAAGAAGGGAAGATTTATAGATTGGAACGAAACCATAGTCAAGGCAAAGGAGATGCTCAAGAACTTAAGACCAGATTTGGATCCTTCAAGAAAGGTTAAAGATCTCGGCGTTGGTCTCCAGCAAATCGTAGAAATTGCAAAAGCCATTAGTAAGAACGTTAAATTGTTAATTCTCGATGAACCAACCTCCTCTTTGAATGAAGACGATAGTGAGAATCTCTTAAGAATAATTAAAAATCTAAAAGAGCAAGGCATTACATCAATCCTTATATCGCATAAGTTAAAAGAAGTTATTGAAGTTGCCGATACAATTAGTATACTACGAGATGGGAAGATGGTTGCCCGACTTGAAGATAAGTCACAATTTACCGAAAGCAACATCGTTAAATACATGGTTGGAAGAGAGATAGAAGATATTTATCCAAAAAGGAAGAAGAGAGAATTTGGTGAAAAGATATTTGAGATAAGGAGTTGGAAGGCTTTTGATAATCAGCTTAATAGGTATGTCGTAAAAGATGCAAGTATGTATGTGAGAAAAGGAGAAATAGTTGGAATTGCAGGTCTTATGGGCGCTGGACGAACGGAACTTGCCCTTAGCCTCTTTGGAAATCCGAAAGAATATATAGTTGGCGGTGAAATGTACTTTGACGGGCAAAAGGTCAAATTCAAATCCCCAACTCACGCAATTAAAGCAGGGTTCGCATACCTTTCGGAAGATAGAAAAGGCACAGGCTTGATTTTGGATTTCGATGTGAAGACTAATATGACAATCGCTGGTTTGAAACAACTTAAAAAAGGACTCTTTGTGAATGAAAATGAAGAAATCTTCGTAGCCGAGATGTTTAAAGACTCACTTAGAATTAAGACACCTACGATAGAACAAAAAGTAATGAATCTCAGTGGTGGAAACCAGCAAAAAGTTGCCGTTGCAAAGTGGTTGTTTATAAAGCCGAAACTCCTTATACTCGACGAACCAACGCGAGGTATAGATGTTGGAGCAAAATATGAAATCTATACACTCATGAATAGGCTCGTTGAAGAAGAAGGAATGAGTATAATCATGATTTCATCAGAATTGCCTGAGGTTCTCGGAATGAGCGATAGAATATATGTCATGGCTGGTGGAAAGATAGTGGCAGAGTTACGTAGAGAAGAAGCTACTCAAGAAAAGATTATGCACATGGCAGTTGACTACTAATGTAAAATTGTGAGAAATATATAAAAACAAAAGGAGGGTGCAGCATGGGATTTGCAAAGGAACTTGGAGTTTTACTAAAAAAGAACATTCGTGAATATGGTATGTACATCGCGCTCGGTGCTATCATGATTATATTCACAATACTAACCAACGGTCTCTTCTTTTCATCGAGAAACATTAGTAATCTCTTTAACCAAATGGGCTATATAGCAGTTCTTGCAGTTGGTATGACTCTTGTAATCGTTATAAGACATATAGATCTATCAGTTGGATTTATGGCCGGTTTTCTCGGTGCAATCGCTGCAAGAATGCTCAGAGATGGTATGCCGGTACTACCAACTATACTCATAGTAATAGGACTTGGCACAGTTTTTGGTCTTATAAATGGCTTTTGGGTCGCAAAAGTTGGACTGCCTTCATTCGTTGCCACACTTGCTGGTATGTTGATCTTTAGAGGTGCCTTGCTTGTTTTCACACAATCAACAGGAACAATAATTATCTCAAACGAAGCCTTCAACAACATCGGAAATGGTTACATTCCGGATATCTTCAAGATTGGTGATGTGCATTTTCTCACTTTACTTATAGGCTTTGCAATTATATTACTATACATAATAGCTGAGATTAAAACAAGAAAAAATAAGCTTAAATACAACTTTGAAGTACTATCACTGCATATGTTTGTATTAAAACTGCTCTTCATAAGTGCAATAATATTTTATGTCTTTTGGACACTTGCCAATTACAACGGACTTTCTTGGACGTTTGTAATAACTCTTATAATAACTTATGTATATCATGTCTTGACAACGAAGACAGTTCTTGGTAGACATATTTATGCGGTCGGTGGTAACCCAGAAGCGGCAAAGTTGAGTGGTATCGATGTGAGAAAGATAACATTTTTCGTCTTTGGTTCCATGGGGTTTTTGACTGCAATATCAGGCATACTCTACACTTCAAGGTTACAATCGGCAACACCTGATGCAGGTACGCTCTTTGAACTTGATGCTATTGCAGCAGCTTACGTCGGTGGTGTTTCAGCTGCTGGTGGCGTTGGTAAGGTTATGAACTCACTTATAGGTGCTCTTGTTATGGCTTCTTTGATAAATGGAATGAATCTTCTTGGCGTCGGTATATCGCTGCAATACATTATCAGAGGTGGCGTTTTAATAGCAGCTGTTGTCTTCGATATAAAGACAAGAAGTAAAGTAAGTTAATAAAGCGTCTACTCGATATCTACTGGGGGCGAAGAAGCTGAAAAAGATACTTCATTCAACAATGAAAGAGAACAATTATTCATTAATCCTTAGAACTATCCATCATTGTGGAACTATAGAACGAGTCAATCTCGTAAGGTTGACATCCCTTTCACCCAGTACGGTAACTCGCTGTGTAAACAAACTTATGAAAGAAAACTATGTAGTAGAGGTTGGAACTTCAGAATGTGGGACGGAAAATAAGATTGGCAGAAAGGCTATCTCTTTAAAGATCAATCCGAAATCTTTTCAAGTGCTTCTTGTAGATATAGGTGCGTACAATACAAACTATGCAGTTGGATACGCCGATGGTTCAATAGAGAAACTCGAATCATCAGTTACCCCAGAAAATTTTCAGGAAGTATTAGATAACGTAGATACGTTGCTACGTACTTACAAAAATGTTGAAGTTGTTGCATTTTCGATACCCGGTATGGTCGACGTTGAGAACGATACTATACTCTTTGTTCCGACACATGGTTGGAAAGATATAAAGATTGAAATCCCTGGAAAGATAGTTTACGCGGATAACGAAGCCAATCTTGCCATGATAGCGGAAACATTTCAGAGGGGAGAAGTGAGAAAATCAAAATGCTCAGTCTTTGTAACTGTCCGAGAAGGATTCGGTACAGGTCTGTGGATTAATGGTGAAATCTTCCGTGGTCCTTCATTCACCGCAGGGGAATTTGGACATACAACAATAGATTTGCACAGTGATAGAGTTTGTCAATGTGGGAACAATGGTTGTATCGATACGTATATACCTGTGTCGTTTGTATTCGGAAAGCATTCACGAACTATCCAAAAGTACTTTGAAGAAGAAAATTGGGAGAGTTCAGGTAAGATCATAGAGTACATCGAACTTCTTTCAAGAGCCTTAACAAACGTTGTCAATTCACTTAATCCTGAATACCTCATCGTAGGTGGTGAACTTTCAGGGTTAAATGAAAAGTTCTATAAATTTTTGGAACAAAAGGTTAAAGAACACGCGCTTGAACATGCTGGAAAGATTTTGAAGGTACTACCACCAACATTCTCAAATGATACATATCTTTACGGTGCGCTCTATGCTACTATTGAAGATTATTTTATACCAAACGCTATTTCAAAGATAAAATGAAAAGCCCGGGTTATCCGGGCTTTTTCAATTACTCTCCTAATCTTAAAAATTAACTTTTGGTGCTTCTTCAACTCCTGGTTTTGCTTCAAAATACTCCTTTTCAGTAAATCCAAAAGCATTTGCAATTAGCATATTGGGGAATCTTTTTATAAGAGCATTGTACTTTCTAACTTCTTCATTGTAGTCCTTTCTTGCAACCGCTATCCTATTTTCAGTACCTGCAAGTTCGTCCATAATTTGTCTGAAATTAGCATCAGATTTTAATGTTGGATAATTTTCCACAATGACAAGCAACCTTGAAAGGGTACTTGATAGTTCCGCATCAGCTGTTGCTTGCTCTTGTGGTGTTTGCGCTCCTGCAAGTTTTGCCCTCGCATTTGCAAGTGCCTCAAAAATTTCTTTTTCCTGTGCTGCATAACCTTTGACAGTTTCGACAAGATTTGGTATCAAATCTGCTCTTCTTTGGAGTTGATTTTGAATCTGACTGTAACTCTCTTTAACCCTTTGTTCCATGGAAACTATGCTGTTGTACGTTCCTATCGCCCAGAATACCGAAATAATCACTATTGCTAAGACTACTATCAATAATATTACAGCGGGATGTAATTTCAATCCCCTCACCTCCATTTTTTAATCTTACACATATCTATTCTACCACAATTGTTGTATTATTACTAACTTCTCCTATAATATCCCCTCCAGTTATTCTTAAAATTTTATCAGTCTTTGAAGCATCTGCAATTAAAATCATTCCGTAGCCCATGTTGAATGTTCTCATTGCTTCTTCTATTTCTACATATTGCAAAACCCACTGCATATAATCAGGCATTTTGATATTTATATCCCAACCTTTGTCCCGTAACACTCTTTTAAGAGCCCTGAGAATTCCCCCACCAGTAACATGTGCAATGCCTTTCACATCCTCAAAAACAGCTGGAACGTTGCCATAAATATTCGTGCCTACAAGCAGGTCAAAGTTCAATGAGTTTATATTTATTCCTTCCTCGTTAATAATCTTCCTAAGAAGCGACCAACCGTTAGAGTGAAACCCACTTGCGCGCAATCCTATAATCTTGTCTCCATAGTTTATACTTTCAACTGGGATTCTTCTTTCAAGTGTTCCAACGCAAAAACCAGCAACGTCCCAATCTTTTTCCGTGTAGATCGCTGGTATTTCCGCAGTTTCACCAGCAACGAGAGAAACGTTGTATTCATTTAACTTCCTCGCCAACGCACTAAGGAATTCATAATGAACTTTATCTATGTGGTTTACACCGAGATAATCTACAAAAGCCTTTGGAAGTCCACCGACACAGATAATATCGTTATAATTCATAGCAATCAAATCCTGCGCCGCATCATTCCACCTGCCGTACTCTATGTGCAAGAGTAGTTTTGAACCTACACCATCTGCTGTTAGCACTATAGGTGGGTTTGTAAAAATTAGTATTGTTGCATACCCAGTAGGTTCTCTCACAACCCAGTCTGGCATATTTATTTCTTTTAATAGATTCTTTATATAGTCTGTAAACTCATCGTTTCTAAGGACATCTACACCTGATTGAGAATACGTGTATCGCATTTTTCCACCCCTCAAGTCATTGAATTATCGTATTTTGGCTATATCTTCTCTATAAAACATTCCCTCAAAGTACACATTCTTTATATTTTCATAAGCCCTTTCTCTTGCACTATTCAAAGTTTTATCTACCCCCATTGAATGTAATACCCTTCCGCCATTTACTAATAGTGTTCCATTATCTTCCTTCACACCCGCAAAGAAAAAGAAGCCATTTTCGTTGTTTTCGTTATTAATCTTTATTTCCTGCCCCTTCTTTGGATTCTCTGGATAACCTTCTGAAGCAATTACAACATCAACTGCAAACATACTTGGATAATATTTCTCAATGTGATCATTTGAAAACGCCTTTAACACGTTCTCTACGAACTTTTCCGGTGCCATGGCAACAATTGCTTCCGTTTCTGGGTCTCCCAATCTCACGTTATACTCGAGTACATACGGTTCATCCTCTACAATCATAAGTCCGGCATACAAGAATCCTCTGTAATTAATCCCATCGTTCTTCAAACCTTTTAATGTTCTCTCAAATATATCTTCTATCTTCTTCTCCAATCTTTTATCAATTTCAACAGGTCCGTACGCACCCATTCCACCGGTATTTGGTCCAACATTTCCGGTAAATGCACGTTTGTAATCTTTTGTAAAAGGCAAGAGTGCAAATTCTCGACCGTTAACAATTGCAATTGCGGAGAGTTCCCAACCATTTAAAAACTCATCTACCACAACAGGTCCACTAACTCCTGAAATAAGACTTCCATTCAACAATTTTGTGCCATTTTCCATCGCATTTTGGAATGTTTGAGCTATAATGACACCCTTTCCTTGGGCTAACCCGTCTGCTTTTATAACATAAGGTGGATTAAAAGATTTTAGAGCATCTTCAAGTTGGACGATGTTGTTCGCTATCTGAAACTTTGCAGTTGGTATACCGTTGCGTTCCATAAATAGTTTTGCAAAACACTTTGACCCTTCTAACCTTGCTCCTAAGGAATCTGGTCCAAATACGTTCTTTCTACCATCTGCTATGCCTTTAACTAAGTAGTCTTCTGACCCCGGTATAACTATATCGAACTCTTCCAACAAATCGAAGTTATCCAATTTAATATTTTTTCCTACCATCTTTGTTCCAGCATTTCCAGGAAAGAATGAAACATCAAATCCCGCATTTTTAAAAGCCCAACCTATTGCGTGCTCCCTACCTCCGCTTCCAAGGATTAACACGCTCTTCACAGTAATCACCCCTGCCTGGTTCAGTGCCTGAATAACCTTATTGGTGATTTATAAAATGTTACACCTTTCTCTTTTGCAAAGCTTAAGACCTCTTCATCTCTTATTGAACCGAGCGGTGCAACAACGCAATTCACTCCCGCATTAATAAGTATCTCAAGACCGTCCGTAAATGGAAAGAAAGCATCCGAAGCAGCGATTGCACCTTTTGCTTTTTCACCAGCAAGTGTGGTAGCAATCCAAGCGGATCTCTTTCTTGAAGGCTGACCTCCACCAATTCCAACGGTCACACCATCTTTGACAATTACAATCGCATTGGATTTTACAGCTTCGACAACTGTAAGTGCAAATTTTACATCTCTAATATTGCATTCTTCACCAAAAAGCAACTCTGGTTCTCCTTCGATTTTTCTTTCCGAAAGTACTATACTTCCAAACGCTACTCTACCTGCGTATGGTACATAATCTCTTGGGCGAATCAATCTAACCTTCTTCTTTGAAAGATATGCTACCGCCTCATCTTCGAACTCCGGCGCAACAATTACTTCTAAGTACGTATTTATAGACTTAGCCATATTTAAAGTTAATTTAAAACTTGTAGCAAGAATCCCGCCATAGCTCGATTCACTATCTGCATTAATAGCTCTCTCTATCGCTTTAATCTTTTCCTCTTCACCGTCATTCAAGTTATACGCTGCCCCACAAGGTGTTTGATGCTTTATAACCGCAACGCCACCACCTACGCGTTCCAAATTCCTTGCAAGTGTCCATGCCGATTCTGCATCAAGGATGTTGTTGTAAGACAATTGCTTGCCCTCGTGTAGTAATTCAAAGTTTAACTCACCAAAGACGTAAGCACTCTCATGAGAGTTCTCACCGTGCCTCAGATCAATATTGAATCTCTTCAGCTCGATACTGTTGCATTCAACAATAATGTCATAACCAGTGACCTTTCGTTCCATAACATTACACCCCCCACGTAACCTTTCTTCCTTCTATTTTATATTGTTTATACAACAAATCATTCACTATCCTCCAATAATATTCGTGCTCTAAGTTGTGGATTTTCTCTTCAAGCATTTCCAAACTCCATTCGTCTTCTATCTCTATTGATTTTTGGAATATTATGGGACCTGTATCAACTCCTTTGTCAACAAAATGAATCGTAATCCCTGTAACTTTTACACCATACTCGTAAGCCTGTCTTATCCCATCTTTACCTGGGAAAGATGGTAGCAAGGAAGGGTGAATATTTACAATCTTCTGAAAGTACTTTTCTACTAAATGTTCGGGAATTATTCTCATAAATCCAGCAAGGACTATCAAATCCGGATTTAATTTATCTATCACCCTTTCAAAATTCTCGTACCAGGGTTTTGAAAGTATTATTAAAGTAATTCCAAATCTGTTAGCTCTCTCGACAGCACCACAATTTCTATCTACAATAAGGGCTTTCAAATTTGCTTTCAACTCACCTGAGAGAGACTTTTCAGCCAAAACTTGAAAATTACTACCGTTTCCTGAAGCCAAAACCACTATACTGGGTAATTGAGATCGAAACAGCCCATACATATCCCACGCACCCCACATTTTTCAAATACCTTTCGATATCCTTCAACGGAGAGGTACATTAATTTGTCAGCACCTATGTATTCCCTTAACTTATCAAATTCCTTTTCGGACGCAATTAATTCACTTCTTCGTGAAGTGTCTATGCCATAATTACAAGGACCAACAACTGGTGGTGAGTGTATACCAACCACAACTTTCTTAGCTCCCGCTTCTTTTACCATATCGACAATAACCTTCATCGTTGTACCGCGCACAATCGAATCGTCTATTAATATGACTTCTTTACCACTCAACACAGAGGATATTGGGGCTAATTTTCTTCGGACTATGTCCTGTCTGTTCTTAGGCATAATAAAGCTTCTTCCAATATAATGATTCTTGATAAGCCCAAATTCGAGAGGTACACCAGAAACTTGGCTGTAACCAAGTGCACCGGAAAGCCCACTATCTAAAACAGGAACGATAAAATCTGATTTTACTCCATGCTCTTCAAATAACTTTCTACCAAGTTCTTTTCTCACTTCATGTGTGTTTACACCGTAAAAACTACTATCTGGTCTGGCAAAGTAGACAAACTCGAAAGAACAAAATCTGTCTTGTCTTTTAGCAAATCTCAAAGTTTCAGGTTCCCTATCATCGGTAAAAAAGACAATAGTTCCAGGCTCTATTTCGTATATCTGCTCACATCCAACTGTCTTCAGCGCAGAATCTTCAGAAGCTATAATATATCCATTTTGGAATTTTCCGTAGAAAAGAGGTCTAATTCCAAATTGGTCGCGTGCGGCTGCGAGAAATGAATCGTGGAGTAATACTATGGAGTAAGATGCCTTAATTCTGGAGAGTGCCCACTGGAGAGATTCTCTGGGACTTTCGTATGGGGCAATGGAGAAGTAGTGAATAATCACTTCCGTATCAAGTGTTGTGGAGAATATTCCCCCACTTTCCATTATAAACCTTCTTTTTTCATCTGCATCGACGATATTACCGTTATGAGCAACCGAGATTCTTCCTTTCAATGTATGCGCAGTAATTGGCTGGATCTCGTTGAGTGAGCCGTAGGTAGAGTATCTCACATGACCTATGCATTTATTACCAGCAATGTATTTGTCATCGGTTAGTACATTCTCAACAAGTCCTTCGCCCTTTACAGAATTGAAGTCATTTATGACCATTCCTGCAGATTGTTGACCTCTATGTTGAAGTGCCAACAATACATCATGCATAACATTGTAGGCTTCCTCAACATTCCAAACTCCTGCGATACCACACACCGTTAATTCCCTCCCACGTTTTTTCATCTTTTATCTTTTTTAAATAGGCAGAGGAACCCAAGGGTTCCTCTGCACACAGCTATCTCTTATTTAGTTTCAGGTAACAGTATCCTCAGAATTTCTTCGTTCTTTATCCTAATGTAACCTTCTTGAAGCTCCTTGAAGGCTATACTTACCGAATAACCATCGGATGTTGAAACAAAAGGTTTAGCGAAGTCGTTAATCGCCTCAGCTCTTTTAGCTATAACTATTGGAATTGCGTACTTGTACGGGATTTTTTCAAGAAGTTTGTCGTACTGCACTACAAGTCTACTCACTTAAAGCACCTCCTCAATTAATCTCTTCACTTTGCGCGTATCTTTTATCCTTATGTATTTAAGTCGTTCGGCAAAGATTATAGATGAGAGATTTTTTATTGATTCTTCAAGGTCCTCATTTATTATCAGGTATTCAAATTCTGGTATAAACGTAAGTTCTTTTTTAGCAGTTTCAAATCTCCTTTGAATCTTATCTTCACTCTCAGTTCCGCGCTTTTTAAGTCTTTCGCGAAGTACCTCGTAACTTGGGGGTGCTATAAAAATAAACTTAGCACCAGGAAAGTTACCCTTAACCGTCAATGCACCTTGAACATCTATATCGAGAATAACATCAAAGCCTTTCTTTATATTGTCATAAACCATCTCTGCAGGAGTTCCATAATAGTTATCGTGTACTTTTGCCCATTCAATGAACTTATTTTCTTTTATCATCTTTTCAAATTCTTCGTGAGAAACAAAATAATAATCCACCCCGTGTATTTCACCAGGGCGCTGCTTCCTCGTAGTGCAGGATACTGAAAACACTACACGCTCTATTCTTTCAAGAACAGAACGTATTATACTCGTCTTTCCTACGCCACTTGGCCCGCTTATAACAAAGAGTATGCCATCTCCAACGGAATCGCTAAAACCTTGTGAATCAATTGGAGCCTTCATTAGACACTTAACCCTTTCTTATTCGTTCGAGTTGTTTCTCGATCTCAGCCATAGATTCTATAAATCTCTGTGCAATCGTTTCTGGTTGGATAGCACTAAGGATGATATGGTTGGAGTCAGTTATGAGAATGGATCTTGTCTTTCTTCCATAAGTTGCATCTATAAGCTTACCTTCACCCTTTGCATCTTCCTTAAGCCTCTTGAGTGGTGCACTCTCTGGGTTAACGATAGCTATAACCCTGTCACCAGCAATAACATTTCCAAAACCTATGTTGATTAATCCAAACATGAAGAAACACCTCCCGAATTAGTGAATGAAAAAGAGTGAAATATAACTTTACGCGGAAATCGCGACCATAAAATGAACAGAAAATATCGTAACCTACTCAATATTCATGATTTGCTCTTTGAATTGAGAAACTATGTATTTTCCTTCAAGTGCGAAATTTGTTATATCTGTAAATCTACTCTTTGAAAGAATCGTATTGAATTCCCTTAGCATTTCTTGTGAAATGAAATTGAGCATATCGCCTACGGATTCATCTTTTGTTAGTAATTCGCGAGTGCGTTTTAGATGGCTATCCAACCTTACAAGCTCTTCACGGATATCTGCCCTATCAGCAATCAATGCTACAGCACTTTCGAACAGTTCTCTGTTTAACTCAACATCGTCTGGCAGTAATTCTTTTGCATTAGATCTGATCCTCTCTGCAACAACTTTTGGAATCTCTTCTGCTCTTTCGTTTATCTTATCAACAACATTTTGCATTTTCTCTACCATGTTCAGAAGGTCTTTTGTTAATTTCTCACCCTCGATTTTCCGTTCTTTAACGACTTCTTGCAATACTTCATCAAGAACTATTTTCGCACGCTGCCAAGCTTCTTCCACTTCTTCATTACCTATGTCAAATTGAAATGCGTCCCTAAAACTTAACAAGTGACTGAGCTCAACTGGAACTGGTATATTTAGATTTTCCCTTATGTCTGAAAGTGCATCGTAATACGTTTTAAGTAAAGAATAGTCAACGGAAACCTGGACAGCTTTAATGAATTTTACCCATATCCTAACGCTTACCTTACCGCGTGAGATATATTCCTTCACTTTTGAAATAACATCAAGTTCTTTGGAATTTAGAAAATAATTAGTAGAAACATCTATCGCTAGTCCTTTAGAATTCAATGTCTTAACTTCACAAGTAACTTTATAGTCTTCCAAAACCTTTTGAATTTTGGCATAACCAGTCATGCTTCTTGGCATATCGGACTCACTCCCAAATCAATCTGATAATATTATACATTATTATTCCAAAAATTCCAAATATTTCACTAAAAATTAAAAATATGGGCGGAAGGAAGCCTTCCACACCTTATTTTTCATTTTTACAACAAAAGAAAGACCTTGCTCAAATAAATTTTTCAAAGAATTTAGAATTACAGGTTATTCAGTATTTTTTCTGCGATTTTCTCACCGCTTAGACCATATATATCAAACAAGAGCTTCGAATCTCCGGAAACGGGGAAGTCACTAAGACCGAGTTTAATAAATTTTCTCGGTAAGATTCGCATTTCAAAGAGTTTCTGTGCTATCAAAGTTCCAAGTCCATTGAACACGTTATGGTCTTCGACAGTGACAACGAAGTTAGAATATCTCTTAAGAACCTCCTCATCGAGCGCGTACGGACAACTGACATTTATCACTGCAAAATTAATACCCTTACTTTTAAGTATATCATGTGCCTTGAGTACATTTGGAACTGTTGAACCTATAGTATATATAACACCATCGTTACCGTCGCGCAGTATATCCATTTTTCCGTACTCGAAATCATAGTTCTCGTCAAAGAAGAGCGTTCCATCCTCTTTCTTGATGGGTTCCAATTTACTTCTTCCAACTGCCACTACAAAGTTTCCATACTCCCTTGCGATGTATCGCACGACTCTATCCGTCTGATTTGGATCTGCCGGTACAATAGTTTTGAACCCATACCAAGCAAGAGGAGCGCCAATGTAATTGAGTGCATGGTGCGTTTTGCCATCTTCACCGACATCTATACCACAGTGCGTCAAGACAACTTTCAAATTTGTATTGTTTATCGCATTAAGTCTGTGTTGGTTAAATGTCTCATCTACACCAAAGACACCGAAGTCAGCAAAAAATGTTACAATTCCATCAGCGGACATCGCACCGGCAAATGCTGCCGCGTTGTGCTCCTGAACACCTATCTCGATGAGTCTGTCTGGTCTTTCTTTATCAAGAAAATCGAGTTTTACAGAACCTTTCAAATCGCAATCGACTGCTGCAACATTATCGTTAACCAAAGCAATATCTGCTATAGCTCTACCAAGTGCACTCCTGTTATCCGTTGCTTTATCATAAACTCTAACTTTACCTGTGTTAACAATTGGTGAGTACACCAACTTCACTTTCTCATGTGCTCTAACCGGTAAGTTTTTGCGTACTTGTACGTACTTATCAACATCGTTTTCCACACCAAGTTGTTTTAATGCTTTTTCGAGTTCCTCTTTACTCAGAGCCTTACCGTGATAATCAGGCTTACCTTCCATAAAGTCTACACCTTTACCTATAATGGTGTAGGCTATTATAGCTGTTGGATACCTATCATCCTTCGCAATTTTTAAAGCAGCAAGTATTTGTTCATAATCGTGACCGTCTATTTCTATGACCTTCCAGCCAGCTGCCTGGAATTCTGCCTTTATATCTACATACATTACATCGCGTGCATGTCCGCTTATTTGAATATCGTTGTAGTCAACGAGAACTGTTAGATTGTCGAGATTGTACTTTCTGGCAGTTCTTCGCGCCTCTTGAACTTGTCCCTTTGCACTTTCACCATCACTCATAACGACATAAACATGGTAATCTTTCCTTTTTAACTTTGCAGCGAGTGCAAAACCAACTCCCGCTGATAATCCTTGACCAAGGTTACCCGTTGTCCATTCGATACCCGGTATACCACGAGTAATATGTCCCTCAAAAATCGATGCTGGATGCCTGAAGCCAGCTATAACTTCATCTCTGTTAATAAAACCGTACGCAGCTAACGTAGAATACACGCCCGGCGATATATGCCCATGGCTAACAACAATCCTATCTCTATCTTCGTTCCATGGATCACACGGTTCAACATTTGCAAACGAATAAAGTGAAAGGAGTAAATCGACCGAGGACATAGAACCTCCGGGGTGACCAGAATTTGCTACAAAAGTCATTTTCAGTATATCGCCACGACACTGAATACCAAGTTGCCTTAGTTCCTCAACAGTCTTCTTCACCTTTTATACCTCCCGTTTAATCCAAATACTTTGAATACTCACTCGTACGCAATTTCGTATATCTTTCTAATATCTTCCATTCTCAACTCAACAACTGTTCCAAAAGGCGCATGTTTGTTTGCAATTTCAGTAAGTTTCTCTATATCGCCTCTTCCAAAACCGAGCTCTTTTAGCGTAGTAGGAGCTCCTATCTTACTGTACCATTTCTTAAGTTCCTGAATGACCTGATCCGGAGAAACATCACCATTCAGTCCAAATACATTTTTGCCAAACATGATAAGTTTATCGCTAATCTTGTCTTTAACATACTTCATCCAAGCTGGAAACACAACAGCCAAACCCGCACCATGAGCAACGTCCGGATTAAGCGCGCTTACAGCATGTTCAAGCTCATGTGAGGACCAATCTCCTCCGGTGGTTCCCATTCCGGTTAAACCATTTAGTGCAAGTGTTGTAGCCAAGCAGAAATTGGCACGCGCTTCGTAATTCTCTGGTTCTTTTAGTAAAATTTCTGTAGTCCTTATAAGTGTCTTAATTATTGTCTCATCTATCCCATTAATTAAATCACTCCTAGAAATATCAAAATAGTACTCCATCACATGGCTAATCGCATCTATCGCGCCGTAAAATAATTGATTTGACGGCAGGCTGTACTGTGCTGTAGGATCAACAATAGAGAGAATAGGGTAAACATGCTTTGAGCTAAAATAAAATTTCTCTTGCGTTTCATCGTTCGTAACTACTCCGTTACCGTTCATTTCGGTACCGGTTGCAGACATGGTTAGAATTACGTACAGCGGAAGTGCTTTCTTCACATTGTACTTTCCTATAAACGCATCCCAAATATCACCCTCATAATAAAAACCTGCAGCTACTGCTTTTGCACTATCAACAACACTTCCACCACCAATGGCAAGTATAGCATCAACGCTATTCTCACGTGCCACTCTTATTGCCTCATGCACTTTTGATAGTACAGGATTTGGTCTTACACCTGAAACCTCAACCTTATCAATTCTGTTTTCAATCAGTGATCTAAGCACCTTTTCATAAACCCCATTCTTCTTTATCGACCCACCACCATAAAGTAGCAAGACTTTTTTAATACCGTCTTTTTTCAAATACTCTCCAATCTTTTCAATTGTTCCTTTGCCAAAGACTAACTTCGTTGGGTTGTGAAAAACGAAATTTTCCATAAATTCCACCTCCTATACAAGTTTTTCATTAAAATTATAACACACTTCGTGAAGTTAGTGATATAATATGATTGATAATCTAAAGTAACCATATGGAAACAATTAGTGCTTTTCGGGAGGGATACTATGAAAACAATTCCAAAAATGTTATCAATAATGTCTATTTTGCTTGCAGGTATTGCAACATTGATTACAGTTTTCGTCATGTCATACCATCTCGCAAATACAGTGGCACTGGAATTATTTAGTAGAATGCAATCGCTCATTTTGAGTAATCTGAACAAAGACATGGAAAATTATCTGAACGATATCGTTCATCCAGTTATCAGTTATCCGAAAGAAAGCGAACTTGAACTTTACATGAAAGAAAAGATGAACGATACTGAAATTGGTTTACTTCAGTGGGGTATCAGTAATATCTATAATTATCTTGCTCAAAAGGGATATCTGGACGTATTTGTAATGTTACCAGATAAACGAGTTGTTTCAAAAACTGGGATAGAAAGATTGGCTATACCCGATGAAATCATTTCAGAAGTACTTTCCGGAAAGAAAGAATACGACATCTACATGCCTTATAAATACAACAACAAACGCACAATCGTCGTTATGAGCAGATTTCCTGTACGAAATAAGAATATATCTGCTGTCCTCATTGCACTTTATCCGTCAGAGTCCTTAGAAAAAATGGTTGCAAATAGTCGTTTTGGAGAATCTGGATACGTCGTCCTTGTCTATGGAACGATGACTGTTGCACATCCAAAATCTGATTACATAGGGTCATTTGACCTAAATAACGTACAAGCTACTAAGATACTATCCGAAGAGATAACCAATAAAGAAAGAGGCACAGTTATTTACGAATTTGAAACAAAAAAATTCGCAGCTTTCGAAAGAGTGAACAATTACAGGCTTTCAACCGTTGCTATCATGCCATATTCGGAGGTCAAGAAAGAAGCACATAGAATTGTCAAACTTAAGGGATTCTCCCGATTTGTAATTGCCTTAGACACTGTGCTTTCTATTATGATATTCTCAATTATTTTGCTGCAGTTGTCAAACTTCAAAAAGAACGAAAGACTATCTCAGATGGTGGAAGAGTTAAATGAAATGAATAGCGAACTCGAAGCAGCATTTAACGAACTTGAAACTGCTCAAGATAAGATTGTAAACTCCGAAAAGATGGCAGCTTTGGGAAAATTGATGGTTAACATAGCCCACGATATCAATACTCCTATTGGTATTATTTACTTGTCTCTAACCGAAGCAGCACATAGACTACAAACAACATATCAAAAGTTTAAATCGGATGAACTCACAGAAGATGAATTCGTAAATTGTCTTGAAAGTGTTTCACAACTAACAGAAATCATGCTCAGGAACGCAACAAGAATATCCGAACTTATCCAGAGTTTGAAACGTGTTGCTATGAGCGAAATGAGTGAATCTAATAAAAACGTAAAGATTGCACCGTTGGTCGAAGATGTTCTTAAATCATTATATCCTAGGATAAGAAAGACAAAGGTGGAGATTGAAACGGATATACCAAACGATTTGACTGTGTACACAAACCCTGGTGCTATTGCTCAAATTCTCATGAATTTGATAGATAACTCGTTAACCCATGCGCTTGATGAAAACACTTCTGGAAAAATAAGAATAGAAATACAGAAAATAAGAGATAAGAACGACAAAGAACACCTTTTGTTGACTTTCTCTGACAATGGAAAAGGTATAGATCCCGAAATACAAAAACGCGTATTCGAACCTTTCTTTACAACACTTCCAAATGTTGGAACAGGACTTGGGTTGAGCATAGTTTACACATTGGTTGTTGAAAAGTTGGGAGGTGCAATAGATTTAGAGAGCTCGCCGGCAGCAGGCACCAAGATAATCATCAAGATACCTGAAAAGAAGTAGGATAAACACGATGAGCAAAGTGAGAAAAACTCAGGAAAACAAAAGTCCAGCAAATAGGCTCATGATAATAGTTATTCTCACTTTTCTTTTCTTGCTTTCTCCCAATGAGTCTTTTGCCGTTTCTCTGGAAAAATACATAGAAAGTTCAGATACATCTGCCTATACTCTAATTTCTTCCTCAACTTCACTTCTCAGAGGGAAGCTCTATGTTTTGAACGTGAAAAGTCAAAACTGGAGAGGCATCGAATGGAACCACAAAGTGGGTATATACATCCCACGAAATCTAGCTTACAAAAACCATGGAATCCTTATGGTATCTGGTTGGGCACCAAAAGATCCCATAGCAAGCCTCAGCCAATACGCTCTCGTTATTGAAAGTATCGGCGCTCCGTTTGTGATACTATGGGATGTACCAATCCAACCATTATTTGGTTTCGAAGAAGATGCCCTGATTGCTTACACTTTAGCAAAATACCTCGAAACAGGCAAGGAAGATTGGCCCTTGCTCTTTCCCATGGTGAAGGCTGTCGTTGCAACGATGAACTGCGTTCAGGACTTTCTCAAAAAAGAATTACAAATCGAACTTCAAAAGTTTTTAGTAACTGGCGCATCCAAAAGAGGTTGGACAACATATTTGACAGGTGCTATCGAAAAAAGAGTTCTTGCGATAGTTCCAATCGTATACGATAATCTAAACATGCCCGCACAAATGCGAAAACAACTCGAACATTATGGAACATTCAGTGAACAGATAAAAGACTACACAAGGTATGGCCTCACAAAAATGGTAGCTGAATCTTCACAAACCGAAGTTCCAGAAATTGTCAAGGCAATTGACCCCTTCTATTACAAAGATAAACTCACCATACCAAAACTTATCGTTATAGGGACGAACGACCCGTTTTGGGTTGTTGATTCTTCTCAGCTATATTTCTACGACCTACCTATCCCGAGGTATGCATACGTTATGCCAAACGAGGCACATAATGTAAGTAATCAGGTTGAATTTTTCAACACTCTCAGAGCATTTTTTGCACTGTCCATATTAAACAAACTTCCAGATATATCGTGGAAAGAGACCGAAAACGGCATAATCCTTAGAACATCTGAGGAGTTAGAATACGCAAATGGATGGATTGCTTTTTCAGATACGCTGGATTTCAGAAAGGCGCGATGGGAAAGTATAGATTTGCAAATACAAGTTAGTGAAAACGGGGACAAAATGGTTGAATCCATACTTAAAGAAAGCAACTTAAAAGAGAACGCAGCAATTTTTATTGAGGTCAGGATTGTAAAAGAGGGATATTCTTTCAGTTTGACAACGATTCCAAAGGTTTTCAAGAAAAACACTAACTAAAAAATCTAAAAAGCCCGCTGATGGCGGGCTTTGTTTACTTACAAAATCAATCTTGATTTGATTTAATTTCCAACCAGAGGTCATCCATTATCAGTGGATCCGTTGGATTCCCTCCACCGATGATGTAGGCTTTTGGTTCTTCTTGTAATGGTCTGAACTTACTCTCAATTCCATCGTAGTCCCAACTTGTTACGTATATTGTCCATCCTTCGAAAGATGAAGGGTTGCCAAGCCAGTCACCTTTTATGATTATCTTTACCCAACCATCTTCAACAAAAACTTCGGGAGAACCTATCTGCGTCTCAAATCTATCTTTTGATGCTCGTTGTGAAGTGTAAATCGCACTCGACCAACCAGTTGCAAAAACTCCCCAATCCCAGTCCCAATTATCAAACTCATAGTTCTGTAAAGGCAAAACTCCCGTGCCTTTCTTTGTTGGGTCATCGATGAATATTTGATATGTAACGTGGTCAAAGCCGTTTGGTGGCCCCCAGGTTTTTGTCAAATCGCGTGGTTTTACAGAGATTACCAAGGTGCTTCCTATACTTTCAACCTTAGCTTCTACAATATCCATCTGACGTTTGAAAGTTACATCAGTTGGATATACGTAAGTACCATTAGGACCGACGTCATCGTCAAGTGGGTCTTTAACTTCACCGAGAAGTTTCTTTTCCAGTTCAACTACAAATTTTATCTCATCTGTATACATCGTATCTTTAACATTTTTCCCAACTGCCCTTACAAGAAGCAAATGTTCACCAGGATCAAACTTCATAGGATCAACTACAAACTCGAATTTACCATCTTTCGGTTCTATTTTCACTTCGCTTTCAACTTTCCTATCGGTGTACAAATATACTGTCCTCGCGTTTGTCGTACCTGATACTGTACTGAGTCCAGTTATTTTATCACCAGATTTCAAGCTAAGTTCAACTGTCGTAGTAGGTTTGTGGACTTCCGATTTTTCTTTCGACAATGCAAATATTGCGAATGTCCTTCCGGGAACCCTGAGTGTGATGTAACCTAACTCTTTTACAGTTATAGGCGTAGTCATTCCACCAACTGCATTGTATACTGGTTCAAATGTTGTTCCAGGTTCGTAATCTGTCTTGAAGTTCGCAATTCTTGGTTCGTTGGTAGTATTTAGTACAGCCAGCAACTCTTCTTCCGCACATCTTAGTGTATAAAGTAATAAACCTGCTTTTCGTTTTTCAGAAATTATAACGTTTACTTCACCGTACCGCGTTGCAGGATGAGCTTTTCTAAATGCTACCGCATTCTTAATAAAATTGTACATATCACTCTGCTCGTTAAAATGGTCTTCATTAAAAGACCCCCAGCCACCATTAAACATACTCGCACGCGTTTCTTCAAAATATTGTTCTGTACCATAATATATAACTGGCATTCCGGGAAGCGTTAAGAGAATTCCAAGAGCTTGCATTGTGATATTCGGTGTTACACCTTTGCCAAATCTTTCCATATCGTGGTTATCAATGAATGTCACAAGTAGACCTTTTTTAGTATCTCGTTTCGCACTTTGAGTCTGTAAGCAAGAAAATCGGTTGGTTGACCACCTTTTATTACACGTCTAATTTCTTCCATCAAGGTGAAATCAAGCATAGAATTAAAACCGTGGTCAAGGTAGGAAGCTATCTCAAAATCAGATACATTCTCGTATGGTTTTGAAGAAAGCCAGGTTTCCCCAAAGGCTATAAAGTCTTCTTTCAAGGAGAACATTCCTCCGTTGCCCTTGAAAAACTCATCGAAAAAGGATTTGGGAACGTACATTGCTGTATCAACACGAAAGCCGTCAACCCCAACTTCTTTTATCCAGTATGCATAAGAATCCTTTAATGCTTCAACAACTTCTGGGTTCTCAGTATTTAGATCGTCAAGACCACTCATTTGGTAATTCAGTTTCTGTTCAGGATCAGAATAGTTTGTAATATCCGGTGTCCAATGATATATTGCCTTGTCTTTTTGAGATGGATCATCGTAATCGTTCAAACTGAATGGGTATTGAGTGGGTGCTGACGTTGGTATGCTTCCAGTGTTCAGTTCGAATTTCCCGTTTCTGAATCTAAAGTAGTTTCCAACATGGTTAACAACGATATCCTGGATTAATTTCATATCGTTCTTATGGAGTGCCTGTGCAAGCGCTTTGTAATCTTCAAGTGTTCCAAAGTGCTCGTCAACCTTTTTAAAATCCCTTGCCCAATATCCATGATAGCCACCGTAATTCACCCATGGGTCCCACCACTGATTCGCCACAGGTGGGGTTATCCATATACCATCCATACCAAGCCCTTTTATGTAGCTAATTTTGTCTATAATACCTTTCAAATCACCACCACTGTATTTTGCACCATCACGTGGATCGTACTCACCCTTTCCTTGATTGTTATTTGCTGGATCACCATCGTTGAATCTGTCGATCATAATCATGTAAAGCACTTTGTCTGCCCACCCGCCTTTATACTGAGTGAGCACATCAGAGAAACCTACGACAGCTGTTAATGCTAAGAGTAATGCAGTAGTAAGCAAAAGAACTTTCACTGAGAAAAGCCCCATGCCGTTTTTTTCCATTTCCACACCTCCAGTTAAATTAGATATTTTTATTCTATCACACAGATGTATATGTTAAAAAAAGTATGGTATAATTTTCACAGAAGGAGGCGAAGTAATATGATTGATGTATTGGTGCTCGATGACGAAAAGCATGTCAGGCACCTTTTAGTAAGAATGATTTCTGTGGGTTTCGAATGTAATCCCATGGAAGCTGGGAGCGTTGAAGAAGCGCTAAAGATATGTGATAGACACAAATTTGATTTGATAACGACGGATATAAAATTTAGTGGTGAAAATGAAGAATTAGATGGTATAGAGTTTATTCGAAGGTTGAGGTTAAGAGGTATATTTACACCTGTACTCATCATTTCTGCATTTGCAACCGCCGAAGATATCTCGGAAGTATGTAGGTACGCCCCTATAGATTATCTTGCTAAGCCATTCACACAAGATGAACTTAAACGAAAGATAAGGGCACTACTTGAATATAGGAAGGACACATTCGAACGATATTTAAGAGAAGCAGAAGGGCTTATCCACTCGAACTTTCCAGGTGACTTAGAGAAAGGAGAACAAATAGTTAGGATAATGTTCTCGTTAATGCCTTCTTCGCCTATCCCACACTATTTAATGTCCGAAATACTTGAAAAACGCGGGAACACCGAACTTGCTGAAAAACATAGGAACGCTGCCAAGGCACTCGATATCAACATGAGAGGCTATCGGAAGGGTGATGAAATTGAAACCGATTAACCTTAAGTTCTACGTTATCGTAGTTGGTTGCGGAAAGATCGGGCTCGAAGTTGCTTCAAGGCTTTCTCAGATAGGTTTTAACGTCACGATAATAGACAAGAATCCAAATATTATAGAACTTTTACCAGAAGATTACGGTGGTTTCATTATAATAGGCGATGCCACTGAAAGAAGTACAATGGAACAAGCTAAAGCTAATAAAGCAGATTTGCTTATAGCAACAACTGAAGATGATTCAACTAATTATTTCGTCTCAATGGTAGGTGCAAAGATATTCGGTATCCCAAGCGTGATTGCACTTGTTAATGACAGAGATAACGTTCCACTCTTTGAACGTAGTGACATTAAAGTTATATCGCCTATCAACCTTGCCGTTGAGACTTTCGAGAAAAACATACTCGAAGGAATAGACCAACTGGTGGGTGATAATAGATGAAGATCATAATAATCGGCGGGGAAAGGGTTCCGTACTTTCTCGCAAAACGCTTGATTGCACAAGGATACGATGTTTACTTTGTTAACAAAGACGAAGAGTTGTGTGAAGAGTATTCAAGAACACTTAATGCCACTGTGGTTGTTGGTGATGGAACCTCGAAAAAAGTGCTTGATCAACTCGAAATCGACTCAAAAGACATTGTCGTTCTGCTCACGGAAAGAGACAGAAAAAATTTCTTTATCGCTCGATTAGTACAGGAATATTATGGCGTAGAACATGTGGTAACTTTACTGAACAACTCGGAAAATAGAGACCTCTTTGAAAGGTTCGGTATTACAACGCTCGGTGTAACTGACTTAATAATGAAAAATATAGAACCTTTACTCTTTGAAAATGAGATAATTACTACCCTTGAAGAAGAAACAAAGGGTGCTACAGTCTTAAAGGTTACAGTGGAGTGGGATTCACTTATAGTTCGCAAAAAGATTAAGGACTTGAATATACCAGATGGAATGGTAGTTGTGGGAATAATAAGAGCAGATAAATTCATCATCCCTCGTGGTGAAACAACGATAGAACCCGGCGATGAAATGATAATAGTGTGCAATAATGATAAAGTTCCCGAAGCTTTATCATTTTTCAACTCTTAAGATAATTCTTTGCGGAGGTAATTATAAATGCTTGCACGCTATCTAAAAATATACAGGGCTTTCACACTCGTTATATTTCAGTACACATTCATTGTCCTCTTACCAATATTATTTTGCTTCTTTTACCCTGATGAAGCATTAAATACATCTCCATTCCTAATTACGGCTGGTATATCGCTGATTATCTATTTTTCCGGAATGATTTTTAAAGTTGAAGACCTTGGAACGATAAACTACAAAGATGGCGCAGTGTTAACAATATTTAGTTGGATTGTGATTTCTTTGCTCTCCGCAATTCCACACATGATGTTGGGTCATTTAACGTTTTCGCAAGCAGTCTTTGAGTCCGTAAGTGGTTTAACAGGTACTGGACTTACGATGTATTTAGACGTTACAAAACTCTCGAAATTACTACTATTTTGGAGATCACTTACTCAGTACGTTGGTGGTGCAGGTTTTGCCGTCTTGATGCTCGGTATGTTACTTGGACCAAAAGCGGCGGGTTTTTACAAATCAGAAGGGAGATCCGATAACCTTGTACCTAATATAAGAAGATCCGCACAAATTATAGTAGAGATCTATCTTGCATACACCGTCTTAGGCACAATAGCCTTAAAGATTGCAGGTATGAATTGGTTTGAGGCACTAAATCACACCATGACTGCTCTTGGAACCGGTGGCTTTTCAACAAGAAATGGTAGTATAGGTGAGTTCAATAGTATTGCCATCGAAATTGTAACGATATTCCTTATGTTAATAGGAGCAACTGGTTTTGGAATACATTATGCCCTTTGGAAGGGGAATTTCAAAACTGTTTTGAAAAACGGAGAACCTTGGCTTTTAATAACTTCCATCTTAATTTCATCTTTTATCCTAACAGTGTACGGTATTGGGAAGTATTTTAAAACATTTAGTGAGGGGCTGAGGTACACACTATTCCAAACCACATCTGCAATTTCAGGTACTGGTTTCCAAACACTCCCATTAAATGATCGTAAATGGCTCTCTTTTTCACCGTTTATGTTTATCTTAACAATACTTATGCTCGCCGGTGGTGAAATGGATTCCACGTCAAGTGGTATAAAACAATTCCGTTTCTGGGTGATTCTCAACTCAATTCAAGATAGTGTTAAGAACTTTTTATTGCCAAGAAACACCGTTAAAAAGAAGATTTTGTTCAAAGGTGAGCAACAGATAATTCTCGGTGATGACAATGTTAAAGAAGCGCTACTGGTATTTTTGTTATATATTGCCACTTTCACACTTGGCTCTTTCATATTAATGCTTCACGGATATGATACCCAAAAATCAATGTTTGAGTTTGCCTCAGCGATGGACGGCGTAGGTTTGAGTTGCGGGGTAACTTCACCAAGTATGCCATTAACTGCGATGTGGACTTTAATAGTCGGTATGTTTGCTGGTAGATTCGAATTTCTTATAGTTATGTATGCCATAGCAAGAGTTTTCAATGACATAAATACCAAACTTCGTGAAAAGGCCTTATATAAAAAGGTTAAATAACGCTTAGTACTAATTAGGAGGGATCCCATTTTGAATAACAAATCCATGGTATATATCTTAATTTTTATAGTAATTTTCTTTCTTTTCATCGACTTTCTGACACTCTTTTTTCGTAATCCAAACTTTACGGTTGAGTACTATAACTCCGACATCTACGTTTCGTATGGACCTGAAGTTACAATAACCACCATAAGTGGTTTGAGATTTAAAAACGAGAAGAAAAAAGCTGAATACGTAGAGACTTACAAAAGAACATCTCTTGAAACATTTAAAAAATATTTTTCAGAGGTCTCGAAAGAGATTGGAAAAGAAATTTCAGTCGTAGATTTTAAATCACACATGGAAGAACGAAATGGAATTATGGAGGTAACTGAGAGTGTAACTTTAAAAGGACTCGTGCAACAAGTAGATTCGAATTACATTCTCGATATGGGGCAGATCCAAATGAACTCTGTTGAAAATGCCAGTCTAAAAGTAAATCTACCAGAAGATGCAAAAATCGAAACAATAGAGCCAACACCAACAAAGATACTTGGCACAATGATTATTTGGAGTGGAAGCAGCATAAAAACATTTCCAAGAATTAAGTTCAGAAGGGGTTGAGAAAACAATATGACAGCATTTCACTGGTTTGTTGTACTCGCTTCGCTTAGCACATTAATCTTCGCTTGGGCGACGTATCTTCTCGAAAGCTTTAAAAAGAAAAATGAAAAAACCGAAATAGATGAGGAAGAAGAAAAACTTGTTGAACTCATTGGAAAAGTTAGGGTATTTGTAGATTCAAAGCTTGAACAACTTGACAAAAAGATGGAAGAAGCAAGAACTATTATAAAAGAAATGAATGAACAATACGTCTCCTTATCTTCATTAATAGTCCAGTTGGAAAACCAGAGTACTGGAAGTATTGTCCGTGAAAACGCGTCTTTAATACGTACAGAGGACATTTCAAATTCTTCAAAAGAATCCTCCAGTACGACTTACAAAAGCCTTCAAAATAATCAATATACATCGCAAAGAGTACAGACAGACATTGGGCAAGAAAAAGGTACGTTAGACGATGATTATTTGTCCTATGAAAAGCACGAAGAATTAGAAAGTGAGAAGAAAGAGATTGTAATCTTCGATATGTACCTCAGTGGTATAGAACCTGTTGAAATAGCTAAAAGGATGAAAATGGGGGTTGGTGAAGTCCAACTCATAATAGACCTAATGAAGCGACAAAAAACTTAAAAGAATATTTCGTCTGTTTGGAGGTGAGTAGCGTGAAAGGTGAGCACCCATACGTAAGGTGGGCAATTGAAGTTATAGAGAACTACGTAAAATATCACAGAGTAATAGAGCCACACGAAGGACTTCCAAAAGATTTATTTAAAATAAGGGCTGGTGCTTTTGTAACGCTTCATAATCTCGATGGTTCATTACGTGGATGCATAGGTACCTTCACACCAGTAAGAGAAAACCTTGCCTATGAAATCCGCGATAATGCAATCTCCGCTGCAACAAGAGATCCAAGGTTTCCTCCTGTTCAAATTGAAGAGCTTGATAACATTGTTGTCAACGTCGACGTCCTAAGTCCGTACGAGGTTGTAAAGAGCATCGATGAACTCGATCCAAGAAAGTATGGAATCATCGTCCAAAAAGGTTGGAGGAGGGGTTTACTCTTGCCAGATATAGAAGGAGTGGACAGTGTTGAAGAACAAATTAGAATAGCAAAGTTGAAGGCTGGAATATACGATGATGATTTTGAAATCTACAAGTTTACTGTAGAAAGATACAGATAGTTGAACTTTATTCATACATTCCTAACATTCTTATTCTCGACTGTTAGAGGTGATATATCTGAAGATAAACAACGAAGAGAAACTAAAAAGGATTAAATTAAACCAAATTAAAGATGCCGTAGTTTTATTATTCGGATTTTTTGGTATAAGTTTTATAATACCAGCTTATATAATCGCTATGCTCAACCTGATGTCATTTCCAAATTTGTCCAAAACTATATTACTTGCAGCATTCTATTCGGAGTTATTAATGTTTGCAATACTCACACCACATATCCAGATTCTACTTGAAATGACAAGAACGGCAATTGGAAGGAGGACACCTTACCTTCTTATATTTGGAACTGCAGCTGCTTTTTTGCTTACAGCAATAGCCAACGCAACTGTTAATGAAAGGTCAATTATACTAATAGTAACACTTATATTGCTCTTTAACTTCTCTTTGTATCTATACTCATTAGCCTTTTTAGGCTTGGTGAGTGATAAGAAGACATACATAACGTGGGGCTTTCTCGAATCACAGTCGAAGTTCTGGAGTGTTATTGGTATTCTTTCTTCTTACTTTTACTCATTAAAACTTGATAGCGGCATTAGAATTTTTTCCCACGTTGGTCTTGTCTTTCTCATAACGGTCTTTGCAGTATCTTTCTTTATAATTGAAGATAAAAAGTACAAAGTTAAGGTCCCTACAAGTGAAAAAATAGAGATTTACGAAAAATACCAGAGAACAAAAGAGGTCAGAAGAAGGTTAAAAAAACCGAAGGATTTTGACATCAAAATACTCTTTTCTTTACTCTTGGGTTACCAATTTCAATTTCTTCTGGCTATCCATATTACAGAAAGCGAGAAATATTTAGAAACTCAAAGAGAAGTTAGCAATATTTTAGTAATGTATTCATGTGGTTTCGTGTTAAATTACATAATTCATTTACTCTCAAAACATGCTTCGAACGTATTAAATAGACTCGGACATATCACAACAGCACTTGCATTATTTATCTTCTCTACTACGTTTTTATACTCTACAAGGGAATGGTATATGTTTGTTTCTTTCATTACTGGTTTTCTCTTATTCCCGGCTTTGTCGAAATATTTCTACCTCCCAGGTATTGGATTGGAACGTTTTCTACGCATAGATGGTTCGATTATGAACTCGACTGAGATTGACGATTACTATAATCTCTTTGTTTACTTAGCAATACTTTTTAATGGTATATTACTTGATGTATTTGGTTCAAAAATATCTGGCATTCTTGGGGCTCTTCTTTTAACAGTCTTTCTTATTATTGAACTTATCACATCTCGTGTTAAAATAAAAAGTACAAATGACGATACAGACAAGAATACCGAGTAATAAGACACTTTAAAACAAATAAGAACTATAAGAATTGAGGTGGAGATTTTGATTAAGGACGGCGATAGGGTCTTGCTTTATGGAGAAGACGGAAAAAAATTCCTCGTTAAGGTGGAAGCTGGAAAGAGCAAGGGGACACACCTTGGCGTTATAGAGTTTAACAATGTTATAGGAAAGAACTTTGGTGATGTTATAAAAATTGGGAAAACGAACAAGTCGTATTACTTACTCCCACCAACATATATAGACAACATATTCTCTATGAAAAGGAAAACCCAGATTATATATCCAAAAGACTCAAGCTACATCTTACTAAAACTTGACATAAAACCTGGTGTTCGTGTAATCGATACCGGTGTTGGAAGTGGCGCGATGTGTGCTGCAATGGCAAGACTTGTAGGACCAGATGGGAAGGTATATGCTTATGAAAGAAGGGAAGATTTCCATAAACTTGCTACGCAGAATCTTATAGAGTGGGGACTAATCGATAGGGTGGAATTAAAATTGCGAGATATCTCTATGGGATTTGATGAAACAAATGTGGATGCACTTCTTCTTGATGTACCTGATCCTGAGAATTACATCGAAATCTGCTGGCAGGCTCTTGGAGGGGGAGGAAGGATTGGAGTAATCTGCCCCACCGTAAATCAGGTTTCGATGGTGCTTGAAAGGATGTATGAATTACCTTTTATCGACGTTGAGGTGTGGGAATCTTTAATGAGACAGTATAAACCTTATCCTAACAGACTAAGACCTGTTGACAGGATGGTCGCTCATACGACGTTCTTGGTCTTTGCAAGAAAGGTAAATGCTTTCATACATCAAGAACCACACCAAGACCAGCAAGAGAAGGACACAAAGAATATCCAAAATCCAGAAGAACTTCATCATGAGAGTAATTTGTAATTTAATGGAAAGAGAGGTGCGGTATATGAAGACTGTCTTTAAAGGGATTTTATCGTATTCATTTTTGATCGTTGTTATCGTTGTTTCAAGTTTGATACTATCTGGTGCATCGGATAAAGAACTGCTAAATTACATCTCGCCACTTTATGAAACGCTGTATAGAATTAACTACAATTACTATGGCATAAAGGAAGTAAAATTTGATAAAGTTATTGATTCTGCAATCGACGGTATGGTTAAAGGTCTTGGTGACGATTTTAGTTACTACTATCCGCCTTCACAAATGAACGAGCAACAGATTGAAATGGAAGGTCAATACGGTGGACTTGGAATAGAAGTTACTTACGACAGTGAGAATAGAGCTGTAAAGATAGTTAGCCCGATGTACGGCACACCCGCTTGGAGGGCAGGATTGCAATCAGGAGACCTTATAATCGGTATAGATGATCAACCTGTGAGTGAAATGGAATATATGGAAGCCATAAACAAAATGCGAGGAAAGCCTGGAACATCCGTTAAGCTAACAATCAAAAGAGACAAGGAAATAATAGAGGTTAATATCGTTCGTGAGATTATTCAGATAATTCCCGTAAAGTCCGGTATAACAAATTACAATGGTAAGAAAATTGGATATGTACTAATCACAAAGTTTAACGAACCAGTACCCGCTGAATTGCAAAAAGCCCTCAGGAAACTTTACGACCAAGGTATAGACTCTCTAATTTTAGATCTCAGGAATAATCCTGGAGGATTACTTGACGTTGCAATTGAGGTTGCAAATCAATTCCTTGATGCTGGAAAGATTATAGTATCTGTGAAGGATAGAGATGGAAAGATAACTGATAGATACATAAGCCAAGGTAACAACTATCCAAAAGTACCCATTGTTGTGCTTGTTAATAACGGTTCAGCTTCAGCATCCGAAATCGTAGCAGGTGCTCTAAAAGAAAACAACAGAGCTGTACTTATCGGTCAAAAGACATTCGGAAAAGGCTCTGTCCAAAGGGGATTCCCATTAAGCAATGGTGGTACTGTCTTCCTAACGATAGCACATTACCTGACTCCTTCAGGTAAGGATATTCACAAGCTTGGAATTGAGCCAAATATCAAAGTAGAAGAAGTACAGAACAGTTCTTCGAGAAAAGTAGAAGCCAAAGCCTACACACTTACAGAAATAGAAGTGGACCAGAATGATCCTGTTATTAAAGCTGCATTAGAGTATCTAACTAAACAAAACTAATAAAGTAACTTACAGCAATGTAGTAGAGTAAATTGTATAACTTTTGTAGAAAGTGAGAATCCGTGGTGAAGAATGAGATTAGAATTCTATGCGTTTGTGCTTTTCGTAATAACACTGATTGCATTTAGTGTATTACTTGTATCTAAGAAACCTATAATTGAGGAGGAGGTCTTACCTTCTCCTGCTCTTTTTGTAAAAAATCCTTACAAGTATATTTTACTAAGAAGAACCAACGAGATTAACCAACAGCTCTTTTTTATCGAGTATAATAAGCGAATAGTAATACAAGACAACTCGAAAGAGATTGAAAATATAGTTATGAATATATCGGACAGGCGTGCATTGAAGTATGTTATAAAGAGGATTTGGAAATACTGGTGGGGTTACGGTGTTGAATGGTCGAAATATAAGATAAAGCATATTGAATTAACGTGGTACCCAAGAGTTTATGAAGTTAAGTATTCTCGTACGACATTTGGAGAAGCTCTTTGGAACGCTCTGAACGGAACAAGTACAGCATTTTCGCTTCACAGAGCAGATGAAGAACTTGCACGTCTTATAGCTGATAAGTACAATGTAGAATTTGTAATTGACAGTGCATCGAAGTAAAGAGAAGGAGAGTATAACTACGATGTCAAAGATAAAGGCCGGTGCAGAGATGGTGAAGTCGCTACTTGCTATAGCAGTACTCTTCATAATGTACGTTTGGTCTGCAGATACCCTTCATTTAAACGTTTTTTTGATTGATGAAGAAGTATTTAACTTCTTTGTACTTTATTTACCATCGCTTGTTTTCTTTTCGAGCCTGTTTTTAACAACAGATGATGTCTTTCGTGAAGTACAGAGACTTACTATCTACGCTTTAGCGCCTGTATTTGCCTTCAGATTGGGTTGGTACGGTCTTTCCTTTCACTACGGATATGTTGTATGTTATGCCTTGTCAAATTTTTTCAAGCCAAACTTTAAAAAGCGATATGCTATTATTATCTTCAACGGAATAGCCTTATTAATCTTTCTATGGTGGAGGGCTGTTTAAAGTGGAAAAGTTTGCAAAGTGGTACGTTGAAAAGATATTGAAAAACTCTAATAAAGTTCTAATTGCCTTGTTTGTTATTTCATCAATTCTTGGACTCTATGCTATCTTTGGGCTGAGAATCAATGCTGATATTACCGGATTAGCACCGAAAAATGACGCAAAATTTTCAGACTTGGTGAAGTATACATCAGAAAAAGTTACCTCCAATACACTTGTAGTCGTTATTGAAGGTACAAAAGAGCTCAACCCTAATGAAATAGCAAAGCAACTAAAAGAGAGCTTTGAAAAGAGTGAATACATAAATCAAGCAGAGCCATTCGACAATCCAGAAACACTTGTGAAATACGGAATGCTTGCACTTGGTGAGGGCTCCTTAGGAGATACGTTAAACTATTACCAGTCACTTGCAAAAGTGGAACCAAAAACACTTATAGACTTCAGGTTTTGGAGAAACCTTGGTGTAGGACTTTACGATTTGAATAGCTACATCGAAAACCTCGTTCAAAAGAGCGGAATTAAGAAATATTACCTACTTTCACCCGATAAAGACCTCATAGTAATGAACTTCTCCATGAAAAAGCCCATGTCAGATGTGAAGTTTGTAACAGAGGCTGTTGAACGCCTAAAATCTCTAACGAAAAATTTTGAAAAATCACGAAAAGTAAAGATATATTTTACCGGCGGTGTAATGTCTACATATGAAGCAAATAAACAAGCTTCAAAGGATTTTGCATTTACAACATTTATATCCATGGCAGCAATAGTAGCCATAATAATCTTAGGTTTTGGTAGTCTTTTGGAACTTTTCATACTGTCCATAGGTCTTATATTATCAATGGCAATTGCACTTGGCTTAATCGCTCTCTTCCTACGTGAGCTCAACATAATCACAACATTCGTCAACGCAATGCTACTTGGAATGGGAATAGATTATGCTATGTATATCGTAACTCGTATTCAAGAACGCTTTAACATAGAGGGAATGTCGAGAGAAAGTATAGTAGATGCATTCATCGAAAATTTTAGGCCATCTTTTATCTCAATGCTAACAACTGCTTTGGCATTCATGGGAATGCTTCTGAGTCCATCAAATGCTATAAAGCAGATGGGATTCTCCGTTGCTCTGGGAGTACTTGTTTATTTCTTTGTGTTCAATACATTTGTTCCGATAATGCATGACAAATTCATATCGAGATTCAAAGAACGTCAAAGAGAAACCTACATAAGAATTGTAGACATAATAAGAAAAAGTCGTGTTCTTATGACGTTAACAATATCCCTCACAATTCTTTTTGCAGTTGTAGGCGCTTATTCGGTAATCAATTTCTCCTACACAACTTCGAGTTTGATCCCAAAAAAATCGGAGACAAACATTGCAAGCGAGATAATCTCACAAAAATTTGGCAACGTCGCATCCAGCGACGTCGTTATTGCCGCTGAAAACTCAGAAAAGCTTTCAAAAGAGATAGAAAAACTTAAAGAAAAGGGAATAATAACTTCTGAATTCTCAATACTTACATTCATACAAAACCCTGAAAAGATAGCTGAAGAAAAATCGAATATCTATCTTCAAGTTTTGAAAATAACCAATACACCTTTCTTAGAAGTACTATTTAAAAAATACGGTCTTTACGAAAGTTTCGTCTCAACTGTCGATGTTATTAAGAATATTTCTACTACCGAAGACCTCTTCAAACTTATGGAAAGAGACATTCCAAGTTTGTTCTACAAAGACATTAACGACAAGAAATATCTACTCGCATACGTAACTCCCGCATATAATATTTGGGATGGTAACAACTTTAAGAAATTCTTCGAATCTGTAAAAGAATATAGAGTTTACGGTTATGCCGCTTTGTTTTACAACATCATCACAGAACTTATAGAATCAACAATATGGGTTTTCGGAATAGTCTTCTTAATAGAATTAATAGTTCTTTACGTAGATTTCAGAAAGTTTAGAAAAGCATGGAATATCTTACTTTTGACAGTGCTCAACACATTAGCAGCTTTTGGAATATCCTATATAATTGGAATAAAGACCACGTTTATCACATTTATCGTTTTACCGATATTCCTTGGTATAGGAGTTGACAGTTTAGTTGAACTTGAACACAGTGTCAGTTATGGTAAAGAAAGTGTCATAAAGACTGAAAAAGCAATCATAATGTCAATTCTAACAACGGTTGCATCGTTTGGGAGCTTCTTATTAGCCCAAGGACAACTTTTACGAGAATTCGGATTTGTAACTTCAGCAGGTCTTATTGGTACACTCATAATCTCACTCTTCTGGTATCTCAATGTTGCTGAAAGCTCTTACAAAAAGAGTGTTACTAAAAAAGGAAAGAATCAGGAGGAAAACATTCAATGAGGATATTAATGGTTTCAGATACCTATTTACCCCAAATAAATGGTGTTGCAACTTCGATACATCTATCTAAGAAGTACCTTGAAATGAGAGGACACGAAGTATACATAGTCGCTCCAGTAAAACCAGATTACGAAGACAAAGTGCTTGTTCTTCCAGGTATTCCATTCCCTATGGAGAAACAACACAGAGTCGTATTTGCAAACCATGTAAAGATTTTAGAATACGCTCTTGAACACAAAATAGAAATAATCCACAGCCATGACCCAATGGCACTTGGAATGCGCGCACTAAAAGTACAGAAAGATTTAAAACTCCCGCACATACACACTTACCACACATTACTAACTGAATACAGACACTACGTTCCACCACCATTTACACCAGATAGGCGTACAGTGGAGGAGTTTTCCAGATGGTTCTGCAACAAAGTAAACGTCGTTATTGCCCCAACAGAAGAGATTAAGAACGAGCTTATAAAGTACAAGGTTCAACGACCTATTGAAGTATTACCCACAGGTATAGACACTATAGACTTCTCACAACCCCCAAGAAGGCAGATAAGAGAAGAGTACGGCATTCCAAAAGACGTGGGATTGCTCATGTACGCTGGAAGGTTAGCAAAAGAAAAAAATCTCGAATTTCTATCAAGAGTTGTAGCAAGGTACATGAAAGCTAATAAAGATGTATGGTTTTTAATAGTCGGTGATGGACCAGAAAGAAAAGATATTGAAAAGTTTTTCGAAGATGAAGGTTTAGCTAACAGAACTATATTTACAGGGTACGTACCTCACAAAAAGATAAAAGACTATTATAAATCCTCTGATTTATTTGTTTTCGCATCTTTGACAGAAACGCAGGGACTTGTAGTCCTTGAAGCTCTGGCAAGTGGAACACCTGTAGTAGCAATTGCATACAAGGGAGTTGCAAATGTACTCGTAAATGGTGAAGGAGCAATCACTACCGGAATAGATGAAGAAGAATTTTACAGTGCGATAAAATCTGCCATTGAAAATAAAGAACAACTATCAAGAAGGGGCATTGAATATGTTGAGAAACATTGGTCTATGAACTCAATGGTTGATAAACTCGAGAAAATATACGAATCAGCTATAAATGAAGGCTACATAGACTTTTCAATGCCTTCAATAATCAACACATCTTTGCAGATGAAGATAAACGCTCTCTTTAAAAGATTCGCAGGGCTTTTCGATTAACAATTAAAGCTGCTCATTCATTGAGCAGCTTTAATTTCGTTCAGTTCGTTGAAAAACTTTACATAACTTTCATACCTACTCTTGTTTATCTTACCTTTTTCAACGCTTTTTTTCACACTACATTCCGGCTCATCTATATGTACACAGTCAGGGAAGAAACATTTATCGTTTTCGAACTCAATGAACAATTCTCTGAGCCTTAACGGCTCAATGTGCGTTATTTCAAGACTAGCAAAACCCGGAGTATCGACAACCCATCCACTAAAGGAAAGGGGCAATAGCTCTGCTGCTGTTGTTGTATGCCTTCCGCGTTCGAGTTTTTCCGAAATCTCTCCTGTTCGTAATTTCAGAGAGCTTTCAATAGCATTAAGTAAACTACTCTTTCCCACACCGGACATGCCTGCAAAGACAGACAATTTACCAGCTAAATACATTTTTAATTCCTTTAAACCTACCTTATTAAGCGCACTCGTTTTCACAACTGGATAAAGCTTACCATATATACTATCAATTTCGGCAATTTTCTCTTTTGATAAGAGATCTACTTTATTCAAAACGATAACAATCGGTAGTTTCTCTTGCTCTACAAGGACTATGAACCTGTCGAGTATATCGTATGGTACTACAGGTTTTTCAATGGTTGTAACTATTATAACCTGCTCGACGTTTGCAACACTCGGTTTTTTTAATTCGTTCGTTCTATTTATTACATTCTCAACAACTCCCTCATTACCAGAGAGACGTGTATATTCAACAATATCTCCAACTATGGGTCTTATACCTTGCTTTTTAAATTTGCCTCTCAACTTACATAGAATCTGCTCTAAGCTATTATTATCTTGAACGACAAGGAGGTTAGAATAGAACTTAACAACTCTACCTAAGTTTCTTTGGCTTTTCATCTTAGAATTGCCCTCCTTGTTCTTCAGGGACATTTGGCTTTTTCTGGTTAGTCGAATCATATTCTTGAGAAATAGTATTTTGACTGCCAGAACTGTTTTCAGAGCCAAAATTATCCTGTTTAGTACCATTAGACTCATTATTTGAAGGACTCGCAGGTTTTGACAAGATATCCAAAGTAGGCTTTGAATTATCTCCTTCAACACTCACTTCAGGTGGTATTGTTTCGACCGAACTTCCAGTTTCACTAAAATCCGTGGTACTTCCACTTGATTCATTGAAGCTTTCAGTATTTCCAACAGCTCTTCCAGAACCGTTGCTCACAAATAATGTTACAGTATCGCCACTTCTTACTGTATTCCCTGGCGTGGGAGATGTTTGTACAACAGTCCCATTAATGCGTGCATCTTCAACTATTTTCGTTACCGTATCTATATCAAATAGCCTAAGAATATTCTGAACACTCTTGTACCATGTGCCGGTAAAATCCGGCAGTGATATTGATTTTTCTACGAGATTCTGGGCAAATAATTTTACTTTTCTTCCATTTTTGACAACGGTATTAGCCGGTGGATCCATGTTTATAACCTTTCCAGAATCACCTATCTTTTCAATTCTAAAACCCATATTTATCAATTCTTTTTCTGCTATTTGAACGTCTTTACCTATGTAATTTGGTAAAAGCACAGTTCCCCTTCTTGTTTCCAAATACATAAGAAAATAGAATGAGAATAAACCTAAGAGAACTCCTAAGATGATTGCAGAAAGAACAATAAATGGAAAAGAGAACAATACAACCCTGTAATCTCTATATTTTTTACTTTTTTTGTCGTATTGAGCAAAGTTTCTACCTCTCTTGTCTATCAAACCTATGCCTCCTTTCTGCTTAGTTCTTTTAATACTTATAATACTTATTTACTTCTCGCTGTATGCCTTCTTCTTAACTGTCCACATGCTGCATCTATATCTGTACCTTTTTCCTTCCGAATCTCATTTTCAATATTGCGCTTGTCGAGTACTTCTTTGAATCTTTCAATCATCCAGTGATGTGGTCTTTCCATTTTAATCTCACCACTACTTGGCACAGGATTAACCGGTATGAGATTCACATATGCACCCATACCCTTTAGAAGGTCCGCAAGTTTTTCCGCATCATCAACAAAATCATTAAACTCTCTTATAAGTACATACTCGAAAGTCACTCTGTTCTTTGTTATTTTTTGGTATTCCTTTGCAGCGTGAATTATTTCTTCAACTGAATACTTCTTATTCATTGGAACGATTAAGTCTCTTTTAAAATTCGTTGGAGCATGAAGCGATATTGCAAGTTTTATTTCTGGAAGGTCTTTTCCTAATTCAACTATCTTTTCTGGTATACCGACAGTTGAAATCGAAATTCGCCTCATACTTATATTCTTCGCCTTTTTGTGATTCAATATGCGTACACTCTTTACTACCTCTTCATAGTTGAGTAGTGGCTCGCCCATACCCATATAGACTATATTTCCTATATTCACCTTTCGTTCTTTCTCCATCGATATTACTTGCGAAACGATCTCACCTGCTGTGAGATTCCTTACAAATCCGCTCTGGCCTGTTGCACAAAACGCACACTTTGCTGGACAGCCAACTTGCGATGAGATGCACGCAGTTACCCTGTCTGAATGGAAGAGCAAAACTGATTCAATCGTATTACCATCTTCAAGCTTCCAAAGAAATTTTGTCGTCTTATCGAGCTTTGAAATTTGCATATCGACAAGTTCGGGTATCCCAATGAAAAATCTTTCGCTAAGTATAGTTCTATGTTCCTTTGAAAGATTTGTCATCTCATCGAAAGTAAATACTTTTTTCTTAAATATCCAGTCCCATACCTGGTCAACTCTGAATTTCTCAAGTCCCAACTTCGCGAATTCTTCGACGAGTTCTTCAAAACTAAAATCAAGCAAGTTCTTTCTCATCTATACCACCTTCACCTTTTCGAGAATTATCTTCATTTCACATAAAACGAACAACAGCCGGAAATATCGTATTTTCTGTCTGTCGGCTTAACGATAAAGCCAACATATTTTGCAATCCTTTCTTGTAACGCTTTTCTATATTCGCCTTTTGGATGCATGCAACCAAGCACCACATCTTCGAAAAGACCGCTTGCCACCTTGAATAATTCCTCCACATCACCTATCGAAGGCGGTTGGCAATTAGCGTATTTTGTATTAGCAGTTGGAATAAATATATTTAGTACAACGCTCTCAAAATATTGTGAAAGTATTTCAAGTGCTCTCACTTCATGAGATATTTTACCACATAATATACCTACTGTAACGTGGGGAACCTTTTTAACTTTAAGCGGTAATACAGAATTAAGAATCTCCTCGGGTTCTCTCTCTATTCCATACACCTCTTTGAGAACATTCTTATCAGCGAAAAAATCAAAGCTAACAACGTCCGCAATTTCTTCAATCTCAACTGATGGCTCCTTAGGAAAGCCAATATGGAAATTGTATTTTAGTCCATACTTTTCCTTCAAAAATTTAAGATATTTAATATAAGGACCAAACGGTATCTCTCCATTTGGCAACATTCCACCACTAATCAAAAATGATTTGTATTTCTCGACGTACTTTTCCAATTCTTCAACGTGTATCATGTGCTTTACATAATGTCCGCCACAGTGGGCACAATTCATCGGACAAGATTTTGTCACCGATATCGAGAGAGTTGCAGATGGATCAATTTTCACTATGCTCACCCTTATTTCACCCCTTGCAACGCCATTCTATTGGATAAGTCGTGACTCTCTCTTTTTCATCAAGTTGCATCCAACCGTCTAAGTCAAGTTCAACGAGCTTATCAAGAGCACTTTCATACTCTTCTTTCGTTATTTTACGTCCTATCAACGAGTCTTTCTTTGCACCAAAATGTGGTATATATTGTGACATTAGCGAAACTGGTATCTTTTTATCTATACTTGCAACAAATTCCAATGCTTTCTCATACCCACTGACGTTATTTGGTAATACGAGTATACGAACAATAAGCCCCCTCATCTTCCTTTCGTCAAACGGTCCAACTTGCCTGTACATTTCAAAAATAGCTTCCTTTGCAACATCCCAATAACTTGGAACTTTCGAATACTTCATACCGTATTCATTATCGGTATAACGTATATCGGCGAGGTATATATCTACATAACCTTCAATATCTCTCAAAATCTCCACCCGTTCATAACTTGATGTATTATAAACAACTGGAAGAGAGAAACCTCGTTCCTTAACGTCTTTTAGTGCCTCAACAATCCATGGAAGATGTGGTGTTGGTGTAACCAAATCAAGCGTTTTTGCCCCAAATTTTTGAGCTCTCAAAAAAGCACATTTAAGCTCTTCAAGCTCTATTTCAAAACCAACACCATTTTGAGAAAAACCCATGTTTTGACAGTAAATACACTGCATCTGACAACCTGAGAAAAACACTGCAGCAGCACCGCTCTCACCAGATAATGGAGGTTCCTCACCTTTATGAAGCACAATATTTGATACCTTGGGTAGATATCCAACAGTACAAGCCCCTTTAACCTTTCGCCTATCGATTCGACACATTCTTGGACAAAGTGTACACTCACTAAGTATCTCTATCTCAAGAGCCATCTTCTCACTCCTCGGATTCATCCGATAAAATTCCATCAAAAACATCTTATTTTTAATTATAACACGCACAATGGTAGTATGGATTTAGTTTCTGTTTAGATTCTGTTGTATGAACCTTAATAGATTGTTTGTCTAATGAACAATGTGTGATATAATTTAATTAAACTGTACGCTTGAAATTCAAAATATCAAATTGGGGGTGTTCTATATGGGTCATTCAACTACGTTAAGCGAATTAACAAAAAGACTGACCATGGCTAAAAGTCCAAGCGGTAGAGAATCTGAAATTACTCAGATTATCCTCGAAGAACTCGATGGTTTCATAGACGGATATAGAATAGACAAATTGGGCAACCTAATAGTATGGAAGAATGGAAAGAGTGGTAAAAAAGTTCTCCTCGATGCTCACATGGATGAAATTGGTGTTGTAGTGACAAATATTGACGATCGAGGCTTTTTGAAAATTGACAGAGTCGGTGGTGTATCTCCATACACAATATACCAATCACGCCTTAGATTTGGAGAAGTCGTTGGTATCGTTGGTATAGAAGGTGAAACGACAGAAGAGTTACAAACAAACATTCAGAAGATGTCTTTTGAAAAACTCTTCGTCGACATTGGTGCACAATCGAAGGAAGAAGCTGAAAAATTATGTCCGATAGGAACGTTTGGTACTTACGATAGTTACTTCTACAAGCAAGGAAATTACATGATAAGCAAATCGATGGACAATAGAATTGGTTGTGCCGTAATAATCGAAGTATTTAAGAGGACAAAAGAACCAAAGAACATTATCTATGGTGTATTTGCAGTTCAGGAAGAAGTTGGTCTCATAGGTGCGCATGTAGCTGGATACGATATTGACCCAGACGTTGCTATAGCGCTCGATGTAACAGGAGTTGGGGATACACCAAAGGGGCTGAAAAGAGTTCCTATGGAACTTGGTAAAGGTGCTTGTATAAAGGTCAAAGATATGGCATCGATAAGCAACAGACACATCGTCGATAAACTCAAAGAAATTGCTCAAAAATACAACATACCTCATCAAATGGAAGTACTAATCTTTGGTGGTACGGACGCAGCGGGGTATCAAGCTACTAAGAGCGGCATACCAAGTGCAACAATCTCAATACCCACAAGATATATACACACACCGAGCGAAATGGTCTACGAACCCGACGTGGAGGCTACCATAGAACTCACTCTCAAATATTGCGAAGAGGGGATTTAAATCGCAATGAAACAAAAAACACCTATTGGTTCTCGAAAGTGGAGAGAGGTAACAGACTTCGATTTGAAAGTACTCTCTGTAGTCATTATTATTCTATCCTTGGTAACTCTAACACTTGTGCTTTACACTTTCTATTTAAAGATGCAAAAATCAAAAGTAGAGGTAGTTATAAAAGATATCGACGCTGGGACAAATCCACCAACAGAAAAAACCATTCAAACCGCTACACAAACCGTAATAATTGTTGAGCCGGCAAAAGAACCGACTCCCGTTGTTCTTTTGCCTCAAGAAACGCAGGAAATGAAATCTGCAAAGGTAGATATGGAAGAGAGTACAAATACCGTTGAAATAAGTCCATTACTCCAAGCTACAAAAACTGAGTTGAAAAGTCAGGAAACAAAAGAAGACACAGAAAATATAAAAAAGGCTGAAGAATCTAATCCTATCGTAGAAGAAAACAAGTACTTAAAGGGCCTCACAAAGTTTGATTATAACTTGTTAGTGTCGAGGATGGCAGAGAATCTTCCTGAAAGTGCTTTGAAGAGTCTTTATGTGTACGTAGTTGATGGGGAAACAGCACTTAAAGTAGCAAAACTTACACAAAATTACATAATAGATAAGGCAGGTGGTGGAAAGTACTACGTTATAACACTTACAAACGTAATGCCAGAACTTAACCCATCAAAAGGGCTATATACAGTCAAAACTGATCCCATTTCCAGTTCCAAAGATGCTTTTAAATCTGTCGTAAACCTCAGAACTGTAGGAATAAGTGCTTTTAGCATTTCAACTAAATCAGGATACATAATCTGTATGGGAATATTCACAAGTGAAAGTCAAGCTAAAAACTCCTACTATTCACAGGATTGGACAGAACTAACAAGATATGGTCATGTAAGCGGTGCGAAAGTTGCAAGAATTGGCGGTTAAAGACATAAGCAAATAATCTAATAGCGTCTGATAGCATCTATAGCATCTATGTGGGGGCTCGGGGGGATACACTTAATTCATGCAATACGATAATCACAACCTCGATAACTTCAACAGTCCAGAAAGACCATCTTTATGGAATAAGTTAATGGAAATCTTCAATACAACTTTCAAAACATTTACAGGCGAACAAAAAACGTTCTTTCTTTTGTTCGCTGCGTTGGTTGTATTATCTGGCGTACTTTTTCAACCATCGTATGAAAGGTTGCAACTTAAGACAAATAACGTTCAAGAAGGTGGGAACATCGATACAACTCGGCGAAAGTACGTTCCATCAGTTATCGATTTGAATAGTGCAACCTTAGAAGAATTACTGACACTTCCCGGTATAGGTCCATCAAAGGCAAGGGCAATTTTAGAATACAGGGAAAAGCATCCTTTTACAAAAACAGAGGACCTAATGAACGTATCGGGAATAGGTCCCAAGACGTATGAAAAACTTAAGGATAGGATAAAAGTATCTTCTTCTCAAAGTACATCACCAAAGACTACAAGCAAAAATATTGGTCAAGAAACCTCACCGAACACTATTCAGAACGCTATTCAGAATGCTATTCAGAAAGAAAAAATAAATATAAACACTGCGAACATTGAAGAATTACAAAAACTACCAGGTATCGGTCCTTCAAAAGCACAAGCTATCGTTGATTACAGAAACTCAAACGGACCATTCAAAAGTGTTGAAGAAATAAAAAACGTTAAAGGCATAGGAGAAAAAACGTTTGAAAAACTAAAAGATTTAATAACTACGAAATAAAAGTAGATAAAAAAGCTTAGATGTTATTTTAAATAAAGATTTCTTAAATCTTCGTAGTTATCAAAGAAAACCTCGCAAATCTTTGGATCAAATTTCTTTCCAGAGTTCTCTTCAATAAACTTCAGAACTTCATCCTCTCTCCAAGCCGGTCTGTATATTCTATCAAATGATAAGGCATCGTAAACATCCACGAGACTAACGATCCTTCCTTCAAGTGGAATATCTTCACCTTTTAGTCCCTTAGGATATCCTGTACCGTCCCAATTCTCGTGATGGTAAAGAGCTATGTTTGATGCCAGTTGAAAGAGGGGGTGTTCAACAATTGAAAGTATGTTGTAACCTATAACCGTATGTCCTTTCATAATCTCGAATTCCGCATCGGAAAGTCTCGAAGGTTTATTCAAAATAGCATCCGGGATACCTATTTTACCGACATCGTGTAACATCGAGCCGATTTCGATGAATTCAAGATACTCGCCGTCGTATCCTAAGAGATGAGCTAAATTTCTGGAGAGTTTTCCAACCCTTCTTACATGTTCTCCAGTTTCTAAGGACCTCGTTTCAGTTACTTCTGAGATGATGTATATCACCTTGTAGAGCGTATCTATCAAATCTTTTGAAAGTACGTAATTATTAATCTCTGACAAAAACCTTTCAAGGAAGATACTTATTATTTCCGCTTGATGTACATTAACTTGCTTTGAGAATTCAGCACGGAGAAACTTTCCTGAGTTTATGGCATCGCGCACATAAAATTCCACGCTCTTACCATCTTCCCACGAAACCTTAGTGTTGAGTGGTTTTTTATCAAAAAAGTCATCAAATGATATTCCCTGTACCTTTTTGAGATTTACGTTCATTCCTAATATCTTACCGAAATCATCAAATACGTTATATAAAAGGTCCTCGTAACCTGCTGTTGCACTATCAAGCAATATCGAAGAATAAAAAACGCTCCGTTCAAGAAGTCGCTTTTGAACGTCAAGCTCAACTATATCCCTATACTCGCGCAACCGGGAAACCAACATTGTGTACAAACCATTGCTTGAAAGTTCTGCTTTCTCTCTGTAATCATTTATATCATACCTTGAAACTATCTCTCTTGGAGGTGCAAAACCAGGCTGTCCCGTTCTTATAACGATTCTGATATGATTATTCTTCAACTCTTCCCTTATATATTTAACCAATTCAATTCCAGAGTTGTCATTTTCCATAACTATATCAATTATTGCAACTGCCAAATCCGGGACTTCACTAAGAATCCTCTTTGCTTCCTCTGAAGAAAATGCGCTGTAAAGTTTTATCTTCTTTCCGTCGAAAACTATATCCCTCGCTACAACGGAAGTTATTGCGTGAACGTCAGGCTCATCATCGACAACGATTATTTTCCAAAATTCTTCCGCCTCATTTTTACCTTCCGATTTCTTCAAAAACAATGGCACCGCAAATCACTCCTCCTCGAAACAAATGAGTTGTGTAACGAGTTATATTTATCCTTAATTAACTGGTATCTTTATTGTAAAAGTTGTTCCTTTGCCAGTGACACTTTCCAACTGGATATCACCACCAAGCACTTCAACAACGAGGTTGTAGACTATGCTCAAACCAAGTCCTGTACCAGAATGTGGTTCGGTAGTAAAGAATGGTTCAAACACACGTTTTTGAGTCTCTGGATCCATACCTTTTCCATTATCGGAAAACACAAGAACAAGGTACTCCTTTTCGTTCTTTTCCTTAATCTTCTCAAACTTTATATTGATCCTTCCAAGATTATCGTACTCGAAAGCATGCACTATCGCGTTATCTATTAAGTTCATAAGTATTTGCGCAATCGCACCCGGAATTGTACGGACAACCAAGCTATCTTCAACTTCTAACACTACTTCTATCTTTGTTTTTCTCAACTTAGGATAGAGCGCGTTTAGGACATCATTTGTAAGAGATTTTATATTAACATCGGAAAATGTTTGAACCACCTCATTCATAGCGACACGCTTTAAACTCTGAACAAGTTCAGTTATTCTTCGCGAGTTGCGAAGCGTTATTTCAGTTAATTGGGAAAGCGTATTTAAACAATCTATAAACTCTTCCTCAGATAGATTATCTGATTCAAATTTTTCCCTAACCGCATTTAGTCTATTCTGTTGCTCTGTGAGTGAAGAGTATATTATTCCTGCAGGTGTATTCACATCGTGAGCGATGTTAACCATGAGCTTTCCGAGTGCTGCCATCTTTTCTGAGTTAATAACCTTGCTTTGTGCCTCCTCGAGTTCATTGAAGGCGAGCTCGAGCTCACTATTAGCATCGTTAAGCTCATCTACTAACATTTTAAGTTTCTCATTCTTTTTCAAATTCATCAAGAAAAGAACAAAGACAATATAAAATGCTCCAGCGCCAACACCGACTACGGTTAAAAACTTTCTCGGTTCACTATCGTTATAACCAAAAGTTACACTTCCAATGTATGTATCGGCATAATGCAAGCTGTATGTTTTAGTATGATATTTTGTTCCAAATAAACGGTCGAACAGCATTGGTGAAACCTTCTTGTCAAGCATAACAATCTTATTTCCCTTATCATCATAAACAGAAATCATGGTCATATCGCTTTTTTGAATCATCACACTTGTCAGTTGTTCGATCACTCTTTTATCATACGTCCAAGATGGGTAAGCCAAGCTTTCAGCAAGGCTTTTGGTATGAACTTCAATCTGAGCATTCCAACTTTTGTAGTAGGTTAAAGCAAACCAAGTATATAAAAAAACTATCGTTATAAGACCTGCAATATTAAGAAATATGTAAAGGCTATCACTGTGCTTCCAAAGTTTATTCACTTGCAAAATATCACCCTCTCACTCAAAGAAGCCTTTAACCTTTCGCATAACGTTACAGAGTGTACAACTTATCATAATTATTATACCATATTTCTATTTCCAAAAATCTTCGTAACTAAAACCATATTTTTGCAGTATATCTATGTATTCTTTCGCCTTCTTAAATCGGCTGAGTTCATCAGAAAAGGCCAATGCAAGATTTTCACCATGGTAACCTTTTGAAAAAGCCAAATAATAATTATCACTTCCACCGAATGCTGGTGACCATTCAAGTTCAATGTTTAACTCTTTAGATAAATACCTACCTACAAAAAGGTTAGATATGAAGATATCTATCTTTCCATCCTTCAAAAGCTTAAACCCCACCTCATCTGTTGTAAGTACAACCTTTTTGAAATTTGCATTCCAAAACCATTCTGGATATCCATAACTGTCGCAGTATCCACATCGAACGGTAACGGGAATACTTTCCAAAGTGTTAATGTCAATATTTGAAGATTTCAGCTTAAAAAGTACCGATTTCCCCGTACTAAGCGGTTCTTTTGGATATACAAAAAGGGCTTCACGCTCTTTTGTCAAACTCACACTCATCATTGCGTCGTAAACTCCAGCTTTAGCTAATTCTTCGCAGCGCGACCATGGAAAAGTCAAGAAGGCTGGCTTGTAACCTATCTTTTCAAGCACAGCTCTAACCACATCAACATCTGGTCCTATCCATTTCTTTGCCTTTTCATCGTACCATTCATACGGTTTCCAATCAACGATAAGTATCTCCACAACATTCCCAGGTAAAACGTACCTTTGAAGATTGTACTTCTTTATGAGATTTTCTAAAATTCCTTTCCTGTGTAAATTTTTTAAAGCATTCTCAATTTTTTCTGTTGTTTGCTTATCGATATTTTTTGATAAAATGATGTAATGATAATACTTTTTAATAGCCTGATTCAAAAAATCGTACTTTCCCTTTGACTTTTCAATAACATACCCGAGAGTGAGACTCGAATAAAATACGCCATCAATTCTTTTCTCATCTAATGCTTCAATTGCTTCGTTTAAGCTCTTAAAAACCTCAATTTCCTGGCTTACACCAACTTTTGGTACATCCGAAGAAGTCACAGTGCCTCCGATTACTCCTATTCTCACATGATTCTTTTCAAAAAATACATCCTTCGTTCCCTTTTCAACAAGGAGCACCTCTCTTAGACCATATAATGGTGTTTTAATGTAATTAACATTCCTCTCACGTTCTTCACTGTGTGCAGCACCTATAAATATCTGTATTTCATCCTTTCTAATAGCATCAAAAATTTCGGATATCTTCTTTGGTTTTGAAGTCTTATATTCAATACGAATATTGTAGGCTTTCAGCTCCTTGTTAAGTTCTGTAAGTATGTCGTGACAAAACCCTGTTATATTGCTACCACTTAACATGAATTTTGGTTCAACATTTTGAGCGTATGTGTAGAGAATTTTTTGACCAACCACCAAAGAAGGTGTGAAAAACAAAGTAAAAATTATAAAACTTTTAAAAACCACCTTAAGCATGCTTTTCATACACATTTTATCACCCCTCAAACAAAACAGCAGTCGAGATATAATAAGCAACTTCAAACAAGTTCATTTGAGAATTTGAATTAACCTTTTTACTCCCCAAAACAGAGTAAGTAAGATGAGAAACACAATAACACCAACTAATGCTCCAGAAGCATCGATGACGACATCATTAAGTGAAGAACCCCGTCGGTAGAAAATTTGGTTATATTCATCAAAAATCGCATACGTTGAAGGGATTGTAAAACCTGTTATCCCCGATACTATTATATCCCTCTTCCACCAAAAAAGCGTTAAGGCTACCAAAAATCCAAATACAAAATACAATCCAAAATGTGCCGTCTTTCTAATAACCATTTCCGCAGGCACGTATTCCGTTCCAAACCAAATCAATTTCAATTTTCTCTCGACCTTTTTGAAAATTTCCGTGTTGGAAAAATCCAAAATACTATCGATTTTCTTTATAACCTTATACGCTAAACTCGATTGCTGGTGCGATTCCTCCGGCGGTCGGGTTGAGAAATAAAATATAGTAGCAACCCAGAACAAAACACCAGCATATAACACTATCAAGGTAGCCTTACGCACATTTTTCGAACCTTTTTTTAAAAGTTCATCCATTGCGCTCAATCCTCCAATTTTTTGTTCTTAGCTCAATGCATTCTAATATACTCCAATTTCCCTCTTTCAAACGTAAGACCTATCTCGTTTACATTAACCAGATAACTACAATAAGCTTTGAGAGTTTGGAGTAGTAACACATAAGACGTGGCATCAATGGGAATTAGGAAATTAGCTGCAACCTCGCTCAAAATCTCATCTATCGTCTTCGGTTCCACCACAATTCCCAAAATCAAACCCAAAACATCTTCTATAACTTTCTCATTTCCTTTAATCAAGTTCAAAAACTCTCTTTTTTTGTTTTCCCCATCATCTTCTTTGCTGAAGTCAAAAATTTCACCATGGCTTGGCACAACAACATCTGCATTTTCTGCCCATTTATTTAGATCTTGCAGAGTTTTTAGATGTTCGTGCACATCGTATAAGAAATAAACCTTGTATTTTTCTATCGTTTGCATAGAAACAACAGCATCGGCTACGAACAACACCCTCTTTTTACCATCATCAATCAACACTCCAACCATATTAAAAGAGTGCCCTTTAAGTGGTATGATTTCTACATCGAGCTCAGAAGACCAGCCGTATTCTACAATGTCTGTAACTATTGAAGATTTTGCCATTAAAAACTTGTTATCTATCCCTTCAAAAATAGGTCCTCCCCAGAGATACATCGGCTCAAGCTGGGGATGTTCAATGAAGACGCTCTCAAAATACGTCGCATAAATCTTGCACTTGGTTCTTTCCTGCAGAAAGCTATTTCCTCCGATATGGTCTGCATGCGAGTGTGAATTGAGTATCGAAAACCTATTCACACTTTGGCTTTCAAGGTATTTTAATATCTTTTTCCCATATTCATTGCTACTTCCAGAATCGATGACCAAGCACTCGCTTTTTCCCAACGTAGATTTGAAGAAAAACACCACACTAACAGGCGCCCTCAACACCTTTACAGATTCCGTTACATCAATTACCTCATACACTTTCTCAACTCCTCTACTTTGCTATTCCAAATCTAATTATAACACTTCAACACTTACAATCCTCCAAATTATTTCAAACAAAACTCAAACTATCTTCTTTGTGCGCAACACAAAATAACCTCCAAAAAAGATGTTTTCAAATTCTGCCAATTTCTCAAACCTTTTCTGCTGTTCATCCCAAAATAGCGAGCTTTGAACACCATCGATTAACTTCAAATTATTCAAAGAGATACCTACTTTCGAAACGGGATACCCTCTGAACAACTTTTCAACCAAATTTTCAACAACTTTCGAAATGAGAAGAAAATCGTTTGTGTAGAAAATAAACGAACGGGAAATCGAAAAAGAGCCGAACCTATCTTTTAAATACAAACTTACACTCTTTGCTCCAATCCGTCCTCTCAACAGCTTTGCGTATAAACCGAACGTAAGGTATTTATAAACCTCTAATAACTCTTCTAAATTGCTCACATGTCTATCTAACGTAAGCGAATGACCAATACTCTTTGGAGGAACAAATTTGAAAAATTCAGATTCTGTGTATTCTTTTAAAATCAACGTCTTTAATTTTTGAAATCCACTCAAACCGTCTAACCTTTTATCGTTCAAAAATTGCTCCAACGTTCCTATTCCTAACCCTTCCAAAATCTTCTCACTTTCCTTACCTATTCCAGTTACATTCTTTATTGGCAAATCCTTTGCGAATTTTTCAAAATCTTGAACGACACAGAAACCATCCGGCTTAGCTAACTCACATGCACTTTTTGCAATTATCGGATTTCGTCCAACCCCTATCGTGCAAGTAAGGTTGAGTTTCTCTTTTATCTCTTCCTTCAGTTCCTTGAGCCTTTCCACCCCATAAGATACATCTCCAATACTATCAACCGCAATATACACTTCGTCTATGCTTGCCTCTTTGTAGACAGGAAAGTATTTCTCAACAAGTTGGATAATCTTCAACGTTGTGAACTCGTATTGCGAAAAATCTGCCTTTACAAAAATAATCTTCGGGCACAACTTCCGTGCTTCGGTTATAACCATCCCAGTCTTCACTCCAAAATTTTTCGCTACATAATTCGCACTTATAACTATAGGTCTTTCCCCATTCCCAATTACCGCAAAAGGTCTACCTCTAAGCGAAAGATTTTTCGCTTCCTCAACGGAAGCGAAATAAGCGTCCATATCCAGCAAAGCAACACACTTGTAAAGCACAGATATCACCCCCTGTTTATTATTCATCAATCCAACAACGACGTTTGATAATATATACTTAACATATGTATAGTTTACTAAAGTATAGTATACCATAAAAAGATTTTCAAAGTCAAACAATATTGGGGGATTTTAAGCCAAGAGTGTAGAGTTTAGAAATATGAATATTCATTGAACATTTCCACAAAAATCGGTTTCACAATCTACTTTGTGATAAAATATATTCAGAATTTGAGAAAATTCAGGAAAATTTAGACTAAAAAAGGAGAGTGATTTGTTTGAAGTTCGCACTCCTGGGGTTCGGGTTAAGTAACAAATACGCAGCAAGGTATTTGAAATCACTTGGAGAAGAAGTTTTTGTAAGCGAAGGTAGTAAGCTTTCAGTAGAGGATAAAAAATATTTGGAAGAAACGGGCATCTCATATGAAGAAGGGACAAACAGCGAAAAAATCCTCGAAGCAGACGTTATATTAACCAGCCCAAGTGTTCCATACAACCATCCCATTCTCATGAGAGCAAAAGAATTGGGCAAACATGTTGACACAGAAATCACTTATTTTACGAAAAATCTTGATTGGAACCCAACCATCATCGCGGTTACGGGTTCCGTTGGAAAGAGCACAACCGTATCAATGATTAACCATCTCATTTCAAAATCCGCAACCTCTCAACTCTCTGGAAATATCGGCATACCAATAGCACAAGTACTTCTGGAAGGTAAAAAACCTGAGTATCTTGTCATAGAAATTAGCAGTTTCCAAATCTACTGGGCAGAATACTTCAAACCACACGTGGCAGTTATCACAAACATATATCCGAACCACCTCGACTGGCATCCATCTATGGAGCATTACGCTGAATCGAAATTCAAAATAACAAGGTTTCAAGATAACGAAGACCACTTCATCTACAATCCAAAAGATATGGAAACATTCAAAAGACTCTCGCTCGTCCAAGCCAAACGTGTTCCATTCACAGCGGATTTCAAATTCGAAGAGATACCATTCCACATCCGCACAAAACAGAACGTTGAAAACATCGCCGCCGCAAAGACCGTGTTGAAGGTGTTGAACTTACCATTTGACATGAGTATGCTTGAAGATTTCGTGCCATTGCCACATCGAATGGAGTATTGTGGGACAATAAACGGTGCACATTATTACAACGATTCAAAAGCTACAAATGCTGCAGCAGTATTGAAAGCTCTTGAAAATTTCGACGGGAATCTTTTCTTGATAATTGCCGGAAAAGGTAAAAACGAAGACTACACAAAACTGGCAGATGAGATAAAGAAAAAATGCAAACACGTTGCTATAGTCGGACCTATCGCGGACCAGATTGAGCCGTATTTGAAGGAAAGAGAGATTAATTACAAAAGATACAAAGATATCGAAGAAGCAGTTATTGAAATATCAAAAATGGCAGGCGAAGGCGATTACGTGCTCTTGGGACCAGCTGGTGCAAGTTACGATGCGTATAAAAATTTCGAAGAACGTGGAGACCATTTCAAAGCGATAGTCAAAAAGCTTTTGGAACAATAATTTGAAAAACGCTTTCAATACCCAAATTGGAGGGAAGATAGATGATAGGCTACGAGATATTTGTTAGGTCTTTTGCAGATTCAAACGATGATGGTATAGGTGATTTCAAAGGTATAGCCCAGAAAGCAGACTATTTAAAAGCTATCGGTGTTGACCTTGTTTGGCTCACACCACATTTCAAATCACCGAGCTATCACGGATACGATATCATTGATTATTTCGATACGAACTCTTCTTTCGGTTCACTCTCGGATTTCAAAGCGATGGTCAATACGCTCCATGAAAAAGATATAAAGGTCGTCATTGACCTTCCACTCAACCATGTTTCGGACAGACACCATTGGTTTAAAGCAGCAATGAACGGTGAAAAACCTTACGTAGACTATTTCCTCTGGGCTCAACCACACTTCAACCTAAGCGAAAAGAGGCACTGGGATGAAGAATTACTCTGGCACAATAGGAATGGAAAGTGGTATTATGGGGTTTTTGGAGGCTCCTCACCTGATTTGAACTACGAAAATCCAGAAGTTGCCCAAAAATCACTTGAAATCGTTGAATTTTGGCTCAATCAAGGCGTTGATGGGTTCAGATTTGATGCGGCAAAACACATATACGATTACGATATTAAAGAGGGCAGATTCCGATACGACCACGATAAAAATGTCGCTTACTGGAAACTTGTTATGGACAAAGCAAGACAGGTAAAAGGTTCAGACATATTCGCCGTTACAGAGGTGTGGGACGACCCAGAGATAGTCGACAGATATGCAAAGACAATTGGTTGTTCGTTCAACTTCTATTTCACAGAAGCAATTAGAGAGTCTATGCAACATGGAGCAGTTTACAAAATCGTTGATTGCTTCCAAAGAACGCTCACTAAAAAACCTTACCTACCAAGCAACTTCACAGGCAACCACGATATGCACAGACTCGCAAGCCTTATCCAACAGGAAGAACAAAGAAAAGTCTTCTTCGGTTTACTCATGACAACACCTGGTGTTCCTTTCATCTACTACGGTGATGAACTTGGCATGAAAGGTATTTACGACTCCACGTTCACAGAAGACGTTATCGAACCATTCCCATGGTATGCATCACTATCTGGAGAAGGTCAAACATTCTGGAAGGCAGTTAGATTTAACAGAGCGTTTACAGGAGTCTCTGTTGAAGAACAACTCAGCAGAGAAGGGAGCTTGCTCAGAGAGGTCATAGCATGGACGAAATTTAGAAAAGAAAATTCATGGCTCACAAACGCATGGGTCGAAAATGTTACACACAACACATTTGTTATCGCATATACTGTAACCGATGGTAATTATGGTTTTAGAGTATACGCAAATATCGCAGGACATAACGAATCGTTTGAAGGAATCACTTTGAAACCATACGAAGTGAAAATATGATTTCATCGATTGTTACGTTGGTGAAAATTGTCACTAATGCAATTTTATGGTATAATATACTTAGGCTCTTAACTTTTTTTACCAAAACACTTAGGAGGTGTTAGTATGTACGTAGAGATAGTTGATGTAAGGGCAAGAGAAGTGCTTGATTCCCGGGGAAATCCGACGATTGAAGTTGAAGTTCTTCTTGAAGATGGTAGTTTTGGCAGTGCTATAGTTCCAAGTGGTGCTTCCACAGGTAAATTTGAAGCACTCGAATTGAGAGATGGTGACAAAAAAAGATACATGGGTAAAGGTGTTCTCAAGGCAGTTGAACATGTGAACGAAACCATCGCGCCAAGAGTCGTTGGATTGAACGCGTTTGACCAATTTTACCTTGACAAAGTTCTTCTTGAATTTGATGGCACAGAAAATAAATCCAAGCTTGGTGCAAACGCTATCCTTGGTGTATCGATGGCAGTTGCTAGAGCAGCAGCTGAAAGCGCTGGTTTGCCACTTTACAAATACCTCGGCGGAGCAAATGCAAAGGTTCTTCCAGTTCCATTCATGAACGTTATCAACGGTGGTGCACACGCAGATAACAGCCTCGATATCCAAGAATTCATGCTCGTTCCAGCAGGAGCTTCTTCATTTAAAGAAGCACTCAGATATGGTGCGGAAGTATTCCACACACTCAAAAAGATACTCAAAGATGCTGGGCACGTAACAGCGGTTGGTGATGAAGGTGGATTTGCACCAAATCTTTCTTCAAACGAAGAGGCTATTCAAGTGCTCATAAAGGCGATTGAACAAGCCGGCTATGAACCTGGAAAAGACGTCTTCATCGCACTCGACTGCGCAGCAAGTGAGTTCTACAATGAAGAGACAGGAAAATACAACATCGATGGAACGGAAAAGACTGGTGATGAACTTATTGAGTACTACTCCATGCTCGTTGACAAGTACTGGCCCGTTATCATCTCCATCGAAGACCCATTCGAACAAGAAGACTGGGACAGCTACGTGAAATTCACACAAAAAGTCGGCGGGAAGGTACAGATCGTTGGCGATGATTTGTATGTCACAAACGTCAAAAGACTTGCCAAAGGAATTGAACTCTTCGCCACAAATTCAATCCTCATAAAACTCAACCAGATTGGTTCGGTCACAGAGACGCTCGATGCGATAGAAATGGCAAAGACGGCAGGAATGACGAACGTTATCTCACACAGAAGTGGAGAAACGGAAGACACATTCATCGCAGACCTTGCAGTTGCAACGAATGTTGGTATGATTAAAACGGGGTCACTTTCAAGAAGCGAAAGAATCGCAAAATACAACAGGTTACTTAGAATCGAAGAAGAACTCGGTGACGCGGCAATTTACAAAGGATTGAACGCGTTCTATTCGATAAAAAGATAACTAAACCAAAGTTAGAGTTTAAATACCAAGCTCCTCCTACAAGCTGGAGGAGCGTTTTTATATTTTATATACGCTCTTTGTGAAAGAAACGTAAAACCCCGTCCTCTCGGACGGGGTTTGTTGACTTTTGTTAATTATTGACTGACTATTAGAAGCTTGCTGTGTATGTGAGTTTAACGTTCCATGTTGGGTCTTTGTTAATTACTGTGAAAGCACTGGTGCCAGAATCTTTTGTCAACGTTCCGTAGAATCCTGTCAACTTTACGTTTGGTGTGATTGCATATGCTGCTCTAACGTTGTAACCAAAGTCGTTCGTACTTCCAATTATCTTGTGAACATCCGAGCAAAGTGTAATTTCTGGTGTTGCCTTGATGGTTGCTGCTCCATGGATGTATTTGTATGTTGCAGGCTGTGTCATATCTTCCCAGCTTGCATCAACAGCTGCGGACAACATTGCACCTTCGTAAGATGCTTTTGCATAGAGTGTGAATGGGTTCTTTGTCAAAAGGTTAGCATTTGTTGTCTTTACATTGAATGTTATTGGTGAAAGTGCTATGTTTGCTGAGAGTTCTTTAAGTTCAAGTGTTGTCTTTGGTTTGGCTGTTGCGAAGTCTACTTTTGGTGTAACTTTCGCTGTAAGTGTAACTGGTGCAAATGTTGTTTTGTATGCTGCATCAAGGCTGATGTATTTACCGTCTGCAATGTTTGTTGATTTGTAGTCGAGTTTGTCAAGGTTTTCTGCAAATTTGAATGTTGGAGCAAATGTAAGTTCTGCAACTGGTGAAAGTGAGCCAGAAAGAATAACGTCGTATGCTGTTACCATGGCTGTTCCACCATCAACCATACCGCCGAATACTGTGAGGTTTGGTTTGAACACTCCAAGGTCGAGTGCACCTTGCACTGCTGCACCAAATTCGTGTGTTTTTGTGTTGCCTGTGTTGTATGCTCCACCAACGATTGTGAAACCAGCTACCGGGTATTTTACAAGAACCATATCGCTGAACCACGTTGCAGCACCTTCGGATGTCTTGTCAAGGTAGTAAACCTCAAGACCTGAAACTGCTGGGAGTGTAAGTTTCAATGAGTCTGCGAAATCGTTCATTTTTTCTACCCATTTGTCTTTATCCTTACCTGTGAAATAATCACTAACAAACTGTTTATCTGTGCTGTAGAATGCTCCAAAGTATGGTGTGGAGAATGTGATGCTCTTGAGTGTAAGATCAACTCCACCAAACGGTGTGTAGGTTATACCAAATGTTGCCCCAGCTTGCGTATCGCTTTTTGGCCCGAACGATAGAAACGCATTAACATCATTTGCCAAAGCACCAGAGATATCGATACCGTTCGCGTCTACTGTAAGTGTAAAGTTAACTGTTCCTGTGTACGTTACGTTCGGACCAAGTGTGAATGGTTTTTCCGCTGCGAAGATGCTAACAACTACCAAAAGTGCTACCAAAACCGTTAAAAGTTTCTTCATAACTTTCTCCCTCCTCCTGTGAGTTTAGGTGTGAATAAATATATGAGTAAAACTAATAAAAAAATCACTCTTATGCTTTAAAATCTTCTTTCCATCCCCCCCTTTTTTGTCAATTGAAATTTAGCTTTTATGATAAGCTGTACTGAATGCGCTTATTCCAAAAACTGTGCCCACATTAGAACCAACGAAAAACTTTTCCGAGTGCAATTATACCAATTATTGTTCCAGCTAAACCTGTTATTACTCCCCATGTCGCTATCTGTTCAACACGTTTTGTGTCGTTCTGGACACCGTCAACCTTTTTACTGAGTTCTTCTTTTACACCTTCAACTTCCGCTTTGTCAGCTTTTACTTCCTTAATTTCAGCCACAGCTTCTTTGTCAGCTTTCTTGTCAATGTTTTCTTGCAATTCTTTCTTTGTATCGGCAATTTGTTTTCTCAGCAAATAATCTGTATCTCGTATCTGTGCTGCAAGTCCAGAGAGGTTCCCACTTAGACCATTTACATTTTTTTCAAGAGTCGTAAGGCTTGCCTCAAGCATTTCGACATCTGTTCTATCTACTTTTGTTGAGAGGTTGTCATATATATTTAATATATCTTGATCGTGTATATCAACTTTATGCGAAATTGCTTCAAGCGTGTTCAAAAGTTCTTCGTATCCTGACAGCCTTTCTTGAAGTGCTGCTACATCTCCTGAAAGCGTACCAAGTGTATCGTAAATTTTGAGTATATCGCTGTCGTGAATATCGAGCGTAACTTTCATGTCGTCCAAGGCAGGCTGAACATCATTCATTATTTCTTCTTTCACTTCTTCCTTTGCTGCTGCAATCGATACTTCAACAAATGACGAAATTCTTTCTTCTGTTGATGCAAGGTTTGAGGAAAGTTCATAGAGCATATCTCTAAGTGCTGGTAGACCTGTCTCTACTGTGCTTTTAACGTTCAGAAGATCTGTCTCTATCGTGAATATTCTTTCATCAAGTTCTGCAAGCGTATTTTCCAATTCTTCTGTTGAAATCTTTGTTCCAAGCGTTTCGTAAATTGAATTCGTATACTCTTCAAGAAGCTCTAATCTGTCGGCAAGAGTCTCATATGTCTCTTTGTCTACATATCCTGCAAGTGCTTCTTGTAACATTGCAACCTCATCTGAAAGCATGCCAAGTGCATCGTACATCTTTAGTATATCACTGTCATGGATATCAACGGCTACTTTGAGGTCGTCAACTACTGGTTGGAGTTCGTTAACTATCTCTTCTATTTTTGCTAACTTCTCGTTCAGCGCATCCATTTCATCAACCGAGGCTTTTGTGCCAAGTGTATCATAAATCATGTTGGCATACTCTTCTAAGAGTTCTACTTTGTTAAGTAAAATTTCAATATTCTTCTTGTTTTCTTCATTGTCGTTCTTCAATGCGGTTAATGTGCTTGATGATTCAGAACTAACAGATTCAATACGCTGGCTTAATGATGTAGCCGAACTCTCTATCTGTGAAGAAACGTAGTCAAGAACTCTATACAAGAACAGAGAAATCTGGTACCTTGTTACCGATTCATCTCCACGAAACGTGCCATCAGGAAAGCCGGTTATAATACCTGTTTCTGCAAGTTTGTTTACATAAATTTCCGCCCAATGGCCTTTTGGTATGTCTCTAAAAGCAGCAAATGACATAACTAATAAAACACTTACGATAATTAACACTAAAACTTTTTTCATACCTTCATACCCCCTTTTTCAAATTGAGTTTATGAAAATAAAGTTTATAACTCAATTTATAACACAACTAACACTATGGAACGTGTATTTCAATTACCAAGCAGTTTATATTATAACATAATTTTTTGGAGTAATGCAAAATTTTGATTTATTTTCACTGTTATATTTTAAAAATGCCGAAGGAAACTATTCCTTGATAAGAGCAATAATCTTTATAAATAGACGTTTTCCGACTCTAAGTATATGTTGTTTCCGAATGTTAACAACAACTTTAAAGTTGTCGATTCTGTTGCCATCTAAGTAAACCCCGCCTTGAGAGATGAGTCTTTTAATTTCGCTCTTTGTTCCTACTCCCAGTTCGAAGAGCAAATCAACGATGTTATAATCTCCAGGCTCGATGTGTTTTTCAGGCATTTCATCTGGAATTTCTTTTTTCTGGAAGACTGTGATAAAGTAATCTTCTGCCTCTTTCGCGGATTGTTCTCCATGGAATTGTTTAACAAGTTCTTTTGCAAGCCACATTTTGAAGTCTCTTGGATTGACACTCTTTTCGGCTATTTCCTTTTCCATTTTTTCTAAAAACGGTTCTTGTGCGTCTGTCAAAAGTCTCGCATACTTTGCAATAAGCTCGTCTGGTATCGACATAATTTTACCATATATATCCTTTGGTTCATCGGTAAAGCCTACGTAATTTCCATAACTCTTGCTCATTTTCAATTTTCCATCGGTACCTTCTATAATAGGCATCGTCATCACTATTTGTGGTTTTAAGCCGTATTCTTCTTGTATTTTCCTTCCAACCATCAAATTGAATAATTGATCGGTCCCACCAAGTTCCACATCCGCTTGTATCGCGACAGAGTCGTATGCCTGTGCCAACGGATAAAGGAATTCAGAGATGCTTATCGGGGTCCCTTCAGAATACCTCTTAGCAAAGTCTTCCCTTTCAAGCATTCGTGCAACGGTATACTTACCAGCCAACTTGACAACATCGGCAAATGTCATACTACCAAGCCATTCGCTATTGTATCTGATTTCTGTTTTTTCTTTATCAAGAATCATGAAAGCCTGTTCTGCATAGGTCTTCGCATTCTCAACAGCTTCTTCCCTCGAAAGCATGGGACGTGTAGAGTTTCTACCAGTTGGGTCACCTATCATCGCGGTAAAGTCACCAATTATGAGAACAACCTGATGACCCAAATCTTGGAATTGTTTCAGTTTTCTCAATACCACAGCATGACCGAGATGTAGATCTGGTCTTGAAGGATCAACTCCAAGCTTGACCCTGAGCGGTTTACCGCCCTTCAGCTTATCAAGCAGTTCTTCTTCTGAAACCAAGTCAACACAGTTCTTTTTTAATATTAGAAGTTGCTCCTCGGGAGTTAATAGATGTGACAAAAAGATACACCCCACTTGTATTTATTATTATCTGGATAATACCCAAGAAGTTAAGAAGCACATGACAAAGAAAGCAATTGCTAAACCAACCGTTATCTTTCCTGACGTGTCAAGCCCTTTCTTTCTACCAAACATTGTATACGCAGCTCCACTTCCAAATGCACCACCGAGTTCTGCAAATTTGCTCATCTCTTGGAGCACCATCCAAATAAGTCCTGCTGCAATAATAGTGTGTACAATAAGTAGGATAACTGCTAACATCACAAACACCTCCGTCTGTGTTTATATACATTGTTCTTTGTTTATTATAACACACATCTTTATCTTTTTGCAATATGATTTAAGGTTTTTCAATATTTTTAGCATCGATTATAATGCAAAAAAATGATAATTCGTACAGCAAAGTAATGTTTTAGTGAATCTCAGAATAAAGATGCCTGATCCGTTTCGGGAAGTCCATCGAGTACTCCCAATCTCTTCAATACGTCTACTTGAGCTTTAGTAACTTTTGCCCTTGTCATTAAGTCTTCTAAGGACGTGAACATCTTAATATCCCTTTGTTCAACGATGCTTTTTGCGACGTTCTCACCTATTCCGTGGATTTTGTTAAACGGGATTATTAAATCCTTACCGTCGATTATGAATCGAGAATAGTGACTTCTTCTTAGGTCTGGCCTTTTGAATCCGAAACCACGCAGTATCATCTCAAGAGCTGCCTGCAGAACCTTTTCTTCGTTCTTTTCCTTCACATCTTTTTTTGGATTGTTGCTAAGTTTGTTCAACCTGTTTTTAATAACTTCTTTTCCTTTTAATACAAGTTCAGCATCGAATTCATCACCTTTTGTTGAAAAGAACGCAGCATAAAATGCCAACGGGTAGTGTACTTTGAAATACGCTATCCTAAATGCCATACTCACGTAAGCGACCGCATGGGCTTTTGGGAAGAGGTATTTTATCTTTTTACAGGATTCTATGAACCATTCTGGAACACCATGTTCTTTCATGATATTTACTTCGTCATCATTCAAGCCCTTACCCTTTCGAACGTTTTCCATTATTTTAAAGGCATTTGACGGTGGCACCCCTTTGTGAATGAGGTAAATCATTATGTCATCTCTACAAGAAATCACATCTGAAAGTGTGGCTATTTTCTTTTCTATAAGCGTCTGAGCGTTCCCCAACCACACATCAGTACCATGGGATAGTCCCGAAATCCTTACCAATTCAGCAAAACTTTTTGGTTTCGTATCTCGTAGCATCCCCATAACAAAATCCGTACCGAATTCCGGAATACCTATCGTCCCAATATCAGTTCCAAGCTCTTTTGGATCTACTCCAAGAGCCTTCAAAGAGGAGAAGATGCTTATAGTTGCTTTATCATCCATAGGTACACTCATGGGATCAATACCGCTGTATTCGTAAAGTAGTCTTATCATAGTTGGGTCATCGTGACCGAGTGCATCGAGTTTTATCAAGTCATCGTGGATATATTCATACGCAAAGTGGGTAGTGTATACTCCTGATCTCTTATCATTTGCAGGATGCTGATACGGTGTGAAGTCGTGTATGTCGTAATCTCTTGGCACTATCATGAGTCCACCAGGGTGTTGCCCCGTTGTTCTCTTCACACCGCTGACATACATCGCAAGTCTTTCCTGTTCAGCTTGATTCAATGGATTTACAATGTTCCCATTTTTGTCCTCCATGTAAGACCTTACGTATCCAATTGCACTTCTGTCAGCTATTGTACTTATCGTTCCTGCACGAAAGACATGGGATTTTCCAAAGAGCTCTTCTATGAATTTATGTGCACGCTCTTGGTACTCACCCGAGAAGTTCAAATCTATGTCTGGAACTTTGTCACCTTCAAATCCCATAAAGACCTCAAATGGAATGTCCTGACCAGCTTTTACAAGTTTTGCTCCACATTTTGGACATCGCTTGTCTGGTAAATCGTATCCTGAACCTCTTTCTTCATGTACTTCGAAGTATTTGCACTCTAAGCATCTGTAATGTGCAGGGAGTGGGTTAACTTCCGTTATCCCAACAAGATGCGCAACAAGTGAAGAACCAACAGAGCCCCTTGAACCAACAACATAGCCATCTTCCCCTGCTTTCTTTACGATGAGATGAGCTATCATGTACAATACAGCATATCCATGTCCAATTATACTATTCAGTTCTCTTTCAATACTCTTTTCAACTATCTCAGGTAAAGGATTTCCGTACAATTCATATGCCTTTTCGTACGTCATGTTTCTAAGTTTCTCTTCCGCACCTTCAATCTTCGGTGGATGGAGCTTTTTCTCAAGAGGTTTTATCTCTTCAATCAATTGAGCAAGTTTCTTCGGATTTTGTATGACAACTTCTCTTGCAATCTCTTCATCTTCGAATATCTCCATCGCTGCTTGAATCATTTCTTCAGTCGTGCGTAGGTAATAGTTCGCTTCGATATCGTCTATATTACTCTGCGGTGCGAGTAGAACTTTTCTTGCTTTTATATCTTCTGGATCGAGGAAATGTGCATTTGATACCATCACTACTGGAATATTCAACTCTTTTGAAACTTCATAAAGTAGCCGGTAAGCTTCCTTTGCCTCTTTTTTTGTAAATTCCTCAGATGATATAGTGTCAAGAGGCATTATCTCTACATAATCGTAGAACTTTATCAATTCATTTAGTGCCGATTTATCTTTTTTAAGCGCACTTTCAAAAATTTCAGAGTTCGCACAACCAGAGCCTATCAAAAGCCCTTCCCTGCACTTTTCAAGGTCCGACCTTAGAACCTGCGGTACAACGAAAAATGTCTCAGTATGTGATTTTGAAATCAGTTTATATAAATTTTTCAATCCAGTTCGATTCTGCACGAGTACGGTAATGTGCTGCGGATGTTTCGAAAGCGGATTTATGCTCTCAACGAGTTTGTTTATCTTATCGAATGTCGTTATCGATTTCTTCTTTAGCAACTCAACAAGTTTCCAAAAGACTTTTACGGTTACGCGCGCATCATTGAGCGCCCTATGGTGTTGGAATTTACCTATTCCAAAATGGTCAACGAGCTTGTCGAGGGAAAAAGATTTGAGCTTTCCCCTCAACAGTGCCTGGGATAGTCTCAAAGTGTCAATATAAGGTGGATTGAACTGCCTATCAAATCGTGAAAATGTGTTTTTCAAAAACCCCACGTCAAAATCGGCATTGTGTGCAACAATAACTGTGCCATCGAGAAACTTTTCGAGTGAATCAATCACTCCACTGATGTCGGGTGCATCCTTGAGCATATCTTCGGTAATACCAGTAATTTCGAGGCTCTTTTCTTTTAATCTGGAAGGTTTGACAAATGTATGGAATTCTTCAACAACTTCACCATTTTTAGTCTTAACAGCACCAATTTCCATTATTTCGTCGATTCTCGGATTCAAACCCGTAGTTTCAAGGTCGAGTACAACAAAGCTTGCATCTTCGATGGTTCCTTCGATTTCGTTTATCATAATCTTCTTTGGGTCGTTAGCCAAGTAAATTTCGCAGCCGTATATTGGTTTCAAACCTGCCGCTTTCGCAAGGTCGTAAAGCTCTGGAATGCTCTGCACATTTCCATGGTCAGTAATAGCAATCGCTTCCCAACCCCAACTCTTAGCAGTCTTCACATAATCAGAGATATCAAGCACGCTGTCAAGATCACTCATCTTTGTATGCGCGTGAAGTTCGATGCGTTTCTCTGTTGCGTTGTCAACTCTATCAAGCGAAGGAATCTCGGTTACCGCATCTATTTTGAAGAATTTGTTATTCATCTTATCGGTTGTCAACATACCTGTAAAAACATACCAATTGCCAACAGAAAGCACCTTTTCCAGTTCTTGCACCTTCGAATTGAACACTTTCGCAATCACGGAATCTCTTTTATCAGTTATATAGACATTCATTATCTCGTTAGATATTTTATCGATCTTAAAGACCTTTCCAAATATCTTTGCCTTCTTTTTAGCAGGAGGCATATTGGAAGGTGAATGCATCGAACCAAGTGTTGATGCAAAGTACTCTACATCTTCTTGGGAAGATTGAGAAAACTGCGTTTTGTCAATATCTGCGTTAACTTTTGATTCTTTTATAGGTTTTGTAGTTGTTGTCTTAATAGATGTTGGAATGCCTTTTAATTCTTCTTCGTTTTCAAGATCATCTATATGTACCGTTTCAATTGTGTATTCCTCAAATGGCAATGTATTTTTGATTTTCTTCAGTCTCGACGCTATTTGGTTCTTTCCAAATTCACCGAGAGCGTAGATCTTCAGTTTCTTGCCCTCTATCTCTATCTTTTCTATATATTCACCCGAACCGTTGAGCTGTTTCATTACAAAACGCTGAAGATTTTCCACATTTTCAGGTTCGGCTACCTGAAATGTCGCAATATCTTCAAAAACTAAATCCACGTGAGTACCTATATATTCTTCAAGCACTTTGCGAAGTACATTAGCATCACCGGTAAAGTTTTCCAATACAAAAGAGACGGATTCTCTCTTCTTATCGTATATTACCTGCTTTATTAATCCGTCAGCTTTGATTCCTATCTTCTTAGATAAATCCTTTAAATCCTTAACAACTTCAAATACATGATACATAACGCCCACCCCGAATACTTCCAAATTTATGTTATTCTTACAAATTAATTATGTTGAGCTTGTTGATTAGAGTGAAGTTTACTTACCGCTGCACACCATGCAACCGCCAACGCATCAGCAGCATCGTCCGGTTTTGGAGTTTCGTCGAGTTTAAGGAGCATCTTCATAACCTTTTGAATCTGAGATTTTTCTGCCCTGCCGTAACCAGTGACGGTGAGTTTCACTTGATGAGGTGTGAATTCAACATATGGTATCTTCGAATGTTTGATAGCCAGTAATATAACCCCACGTGCTTCACCGACGTAAATTGCCGTCTTTGCATTCTTGTAAAAATAAAGACTTTCAACAGCTATGAGCTGCGGGGAGTAGGTATTTATTATGCCAATTAACTGGGAATATATATAATCAAGCCTATCCTCAAATCGTTCTCCTTTTTCAGTAATTATGGCCCCGTGAGTTATATGAATTATTCGATTGCCGAGTTTCTCTACAACTCCGTATCCAACGATTCCATAACCAGGATCTATACCAAGTATCTTCAATAATCTAACCTCTCTTCCAATATTTACGAGCATCTTAATTCATTCTCAAATAATTATACATCAATCTAGAAGGTGATAATGTTACACTTCAAAGCGAGTTTATTGTTAACTTAGAATATAAACATCGCATCGCCAAATGAGAAGAATCTGTACTTCTTTTCAACAGCTATTCTGTAAGCTTTCATTGTTAAATCATACCCCGCGAATGCACTTACAAGCATTAGTAATGAAGATTTTGGTAGATGAAAATTAGTTATTAAAGCGTCGACTAATTTGAAATCAAATGGGGGGTATATAAATATACTCGTTTTTCCAGAGTAAGAAGACATTTTTGGAAGGTTTGCTATCGTTTCAAGCGTTCTAACGCTCGTTGTTCCAACAGCTACTATCCTTCCACCATTTAACTTTGTCTGTTCTATTAATTTGACCGTATCCTCAGGAACGATAAAGTACTCTTCATGCATTTTATGTTCCCGTATATCTTCCACCTTAACAGGTCTAAAAGTGCCAATACCAACATGGAGTACAACTTCCGCAGTTTTGATTCCCTTTTCTTTGATCCGTTCGAGAAGCGCAGTTGTGAAATGTAATCCAGCAGTTGGTGCTGCGACACTACCTTCGTATTTTGCATAAACCGTTTGGTAGCGTTGAAAATCAACATTTTCGTTCTTTATATAATGTGGCAAAGGTACTTTCCCTAAGGCGAATAATTCTTTATCATCTTTTGTAGAAAATTCGATGACCCTCGTACCTTCTTCAGCCCTTCCTATACATTTTCCAACAACTTTATCGTTTTTGTGATTATTTTCGCTGTACAATGATTCAATATTTATTTCTGCACCATCTTTTACGGCTTTTCCAGGTTTCACAAGGCACTTCCACACACCTGGCTGTATTTTCTCTAAAAGGAGTAATTCAACATTGGCTCCCGTTGACTTTTTACCGCATAAGCGTGCAGGTATTACCTTTGAAGTATTAAAAACAAGCAAATCATCCGGATTCAAATAGTTGATTATATCTCTGAATATTTGGTGTTTTATCTGCCCACTTTTTTTGTCAATTACCATCAATTTCGAACTGTCTCTTGGTTCTACTGGATAATGAGCTATAAGTTCTTCAGGTAAGTAGTAATCATAAGCTTCGAGTTTGAAAAGCTCCATACATTCCACCTCTGAATAGTTTTTTTGCATTTGGAACATTTCCAAAAGATTCCAAAATTAAAGGGCGGTTTCCCGCCCTCATTTTAGCATTGCTTTAAGAATTCAGGTTTTCAACAACTTTTTACTTTCTAAGTGACAACTTTTCAAGGAGTTGCTTATAAAGTTCTGGGTCTTTTTTCATAACATATTTGAGCATCTTTCTTCTGCGTCCAACCATCTTCATAAGTCCGCGTCTTGAGTGATAATCTTTCGGATGGTTCTTAAGATGCTCAGTCAAATGTCTAATGCGTGCTGTTAGTAAGGCAATTTGCACTGCGGTGCTACCCGTATCAGATTCATGGATCTGAAATTCCTTGATGATGTCTTCTTTGTTCATTTAGCCACACCTCCATCTGATGTCCTCTTGCCAAGTAGGGGAGTACTCCCACAACTGAGCAAGGGCGAGAATATGATATAATATTTTTTGCCGTATGTCAAGATGATTCCATTCACATGTTTTTAATAGCGAGAAAAAAGATGTGAATAGAGATTTAAGATAAAATAACAGCGATTAGAGTTGAAAAATAGCCGTATTTCTTGGAATTTCAAGAAATAGATCTTTACTAAATTATCAAAAATGGTGTTATAATATAATACAAGGATATTTTTCAATCTTTGCCACTCCAATATAATGTTCATTAAATTATCAGGTTCTGCACGGCGGATGTTTTTTATTTATCTTACTACACTTCTTAAAAGGAGGGATTAAGGATGCGAAAACTGGGGATTCTTATTGCGGTTGTTCTTTTCGGATTAGTTGTCTTTGCTCAAGAAGTAGATATTGATTCACTACTAAACAGGATTGAGCTTTTGGAAGAGTACACAAACATGATTTACGATGTACTTGGCACAAAAGCAGGAGCGGAAGATCTCGCGGCTTTAAATGACCAAATAAACAACGTACTCTCTAAATTGGAGAGTATTAAATCTGAGATTATTGATGAACTTCAGCCAATATTTGATGATCTGAAAGTTGCACTTGACATTCATGACAGCGATATACTCAAGATTTACGATACGCTCGGGATGCTTTCGGAACAGATCGCCACACTTCAAGAATCAACATCTTCAGAAGAATTAATCGAATCATTAGCACTCAAACTTGATATGCATGACCAAGATATAGTGAACTTATACGACAATCTTTCAACAAAAGCAGACAGAGAAGATGTTCAAATGCTCGAAGCAAGTCTTACAACACTCGAAGAAAATGTAAACGGGCTCAGCGATATTCTCTCCGGCCTTGCAGCACAGATAGGTGATACAGATTACTTACTTAGAAAGGCGATAGAAAATGCTCAGAAAGATTTGAACGCAAAGATAGATACCAAGGCAGATAAAGAAGTTCTAGAAACTATTGCAAATAGATTAGATCTATTAGCAAATAGATTAGATCTATTAGAAGAATATGCAAATTCACTATACGAAACACTCGGAACAAAAGTATCGACTGACGAGTTAGAAATGGCAATGACGGAACTTGACGAGAGAATATCCACAAACCTTGCATCAACAGAAGAAAGACTTACATCGTACATAGAAGAAGTAGTGGCAGAGAATGTTAATACACTCCAGGCAAAAATTGATGCAAAAGCAGATAAAGAATCGGTTGACACAACAATTAAAGAACTCAATTCAAAAATTGATACAAAAGCAGATAAAGAATCGGTTGACACAGAAATTAAAGAACTCAATTCAAAAATTGATACAAAAGCAAACGCAAAAGCAGTTGAAGAAAAAGTTAACAACGTCAACATGATTGCTTGGATAGGTGTTGTTCTTGGTGCAGTAGCCCTTGTTCTTCCATTTGTAATTAAAAAATAACAAACGAGCTACATGATTTAATACACAGATTTAGTACACAATAAGCGGGGCTTTAAGCCCCGCTTTCCAATTTTAAACTAATTTTCAATTTAGTTATTTATCTTTAAAGCACATCAAAATTGCATTCTCATAATCTCTCTGTATGCATCTACGATTCTATTTCTCACTTCAACTGTAAGCCTGAGAGAAACTGATGCCTTTTCGGCTTCTACAATAAGCTCATGGATATTACTGATCTTCCCCATAGCAAAATCATCGCTCATTTTCTCAACATTTTTCTGCTGTTCGTTAACACTTTTTAAAGCATCAGAGAGCACTTTACCAAATTCAACCTCGCTCTTTTCACTTTGCTTTTGATTGTTAACATTTACAGTAACATTGGGTCTTAAAGGATTAATCCCACCAATTTTATCTACCATTTACTTCACCTCCCTATCTGAAGGGCAGAAGTTATCATTGCCTTCGTCGTATTTATAGCCGTTGCATTCGCTTCATAAGCTCTCTGTGCATTTATCATATCAACCATTTCACGGATTATATTCACATTTGGTAATCTAACGTACCCGTTTTCATCTGCATCTGGATGAGTCGGATCGTAAACAATTCTAAATTGCGATGGGTCTTCATAAATTTCTTTTACTATAACTCCCGAATTCTCTTTTCGCCCTTGTATATCTCTCACAAGTTCTTGAAACACGGGTACTTTCCTTCTGTAAGGTTCTCCATTTGCCGTTCTTGTCGTTTCTGAGTTAGCTATATTTGTTGAAATCAGCTCTATCCTAAATCGCTGTGCTGATAATCCCGTTGAAGATATATTCATTATATTGAATTCACTCTGCATCATATCACCTCTCACATTATTTTACGACATCACTATCTCGTATTCCTAAGGACCGTGTTGTATCTATCGATGTTCATACTTATAAGTCTCGATAACACTTGATACCTAAGCGCATCCTTAGTCATTTCAGTGACTTCCATGTCTATATCAACGTTGTTTTTATCGTTTGTAATCGAGGTATCCTTCATTACAACTTCCTTCGCATTTACCACTTTCGGAAAGGTGGGTAAATGTTTTTGATTTGTCGTCGAAAGTTTTAGTTTCATCTTCGATTCTTGCAAATATTCCTCAAAAGCTACGTATTTTCTCTTGTAACCAGGAGTTTCTGCGTTGGCTATGTTCTGCGCATGAAGTTCTTGACGCTTAAGTTGAACGTCCATAGCTGTTTTTAACGTATCGAAATTTGAATTGAATATTCCAGCCATTATCTAACCTCCAAATGTTTCGGTTGTATCTCGACTCTTCATTTAAAATATTCTACCACAAAATCTGAAATTCCTACAACAGATATTTTGTAAGAAATAATTACTCATTGTGAAAGAATTTAAATTTGAACGGTTTTCAAAGAAAGTGTGTCTAAGATATTAGAGAACATCAACAAAAATAATTAATTTCAAAAAGAGAGGTGTGGTTTCATGAAGAAATTGTACTTGCTATTTGTTGTGGTTATTATCGGGCTCATTTTGTTTTCTTGCGGTATTAAAGTCCCTCAAAAAGCACCAGAGAAACTTAGGATAAAGTACACGAAGTACTTGGAGTTTCCTATAACAACATTGGATTTAAAGGTCTCAGATCTTGTTGGCAGTCTCCAGCAAGGTATGGTCAACGGACTTACCATCTTAAAAGAAGATCCCGTCAAAATTCAGTACGCAACATCTATCGTCTACAGTCCAGGAACATTCTTAAAAGACGCTGAAGATACCCTCAGGTCAGAGCTCCAAAGTTTTGGAGAGAAGTTTGAATATAAAATTGATAGTTCATACTTTCTCTCGTCAGTCGCTGGTCAGATTCAGTTGCCGAATATTCCAAGTGAACAACAACCAATAAATATTGAACCAATCAATATAGGTGATTTGACGATAGCAAGCAATCTAACTATACCTGTTACAACAGGTAGAAACGTTATTGAACTGCCTTCAAGTCTTCTTGACTCCTTGTCTTTCAAAGAAGCGAATCTAAAAAATGTCGACGTTCAGTTCACAATAAGTGGAGTTAATGCCTCAGATGCATATTTATTGGTTGACGGAACAAGTTACCAGATCTCTATAAATGCTACTAAGAACGTGCAAAATCTTTTTATAAAAAAGTCATCAACAGTGAAGATAAGATTCGATTCTACCAATACTGGCTATGCTCAGGTTACTTTAAAATTTTTGAACCAGAAAGTGGACTACTTCAAAGATCTTGCACTCACATCTGGATATTCTATTCCTGTAAATCATGTCATATCTATAACATCAGGAACGTGGAAAATGTCCCTTGAAGGCAATGTTACTGTAAACTTAAGCATTCCGGGATTTACTGGAGATATTAATCAAACCTACACAGCCAAATCAGGAGGAACAACAATAGGCTCAGGTTCATCCAATAGTTCTATTGTTAATATAGGTTTTAACAATAATAAATTCACAGTTGGAGATGGAATCGAGCTTCAAGGAACAATAGAACTTTTGGGAACTGTAAGCGCAGATTTGAGAAGTCCAGCACTAATTACCATTACCCCAAATTTAACGGTCAAAGAAATAGAAAACTATCCACTTAGTGTATCGGTACATTTGCCAAATAATGTTCAGTCTTTAAGTTTCACTTCAAATAGTGGACACATGCTGTTGAAATTTAACGGTATAACACTTATAAATGTATCGGGTACATTTGGAAGCAATGCCCTTTCCCTTTCTGAAGGAATTGTAATACAATTTGGTGGAATATCTTTACCAGCACAGGTAAATGCTCAAATAAGTGGAACAGTTAATTCAAATGAAATATCGTATTCTCTTGACCTACCAGAAGATCAAACAATAACGATTGCCAGTGCACAAATCACAGGAATAGATATTTCACCTGTAGTTATTGAACAACAAGTCCCACCAGAAGTCAAAAACTTTGCAAACTCTGTTAAAGCAACTATCAAGGTCGATTTAGATTACGATGTCACCAACGTCTCAGGCGTTTCTGTCAATATAACGTCAAATATATTCGATAATGGTAACGGAACACATTCGCTCACAGGGACAGGTACAATAAAACTCAGCTCTGTAAACAAATTATTTGATTTCTCAACGCTTGACAAATTCACAATGACTATAACGCCTACTGTTCCATCTGCCATAACAGTAACTAATGTAGATCTAAGAGACGGATTGAAACTTTTAATCCAACCGAAACTCGTGGAATTTACCGTATCGGAAGTAAATCTAAAAGGTCAGACATTTGAACAAGATCTTGGGCAGCTAATAAACTTTGGAGATATATTTAAAGATGACTTTGCGTTTATTAGAAACCTTGATCTTGACATTACAGCTAATGTGAGTTTCAACGTTACTAACGCTACTGTGCCCGCTACTGTGACTTTGAATCTCTCAGGAACTTCTGTCGAAGTCCCGAGAGGAACGGTAAGGAATGTTGGAGATATAATCGAAGACTTAATACGCGATGGTTCGCCACTGAATCTAATTGTAACTGTAAAAACAAATGCAGGCACACTAACAAAAGATACTTTGATTGTTGCATCACTCAATTTCACGCTTCCATTACATGCAACAACACACGAGTCTGATGTCCTCGTAAAGTCTGGAACTGTTGATTTAAGTCTGCTAAGAGATGTTAAAGATATTGTTGACAAGGCAACACTTAAATTCGGAGTATACAATAACTCAACTGGATTGCAAGCAATACTCAAACTCGGTCCAAACGGTGAGATTAACACACTCCTTGGAAATTCAGCACCTGAGACTGTAGTTGAAAATGAAAACATTGGAGCGATATCAAAGGAGAGTGTACCTTACCAGATACTTATTCCAAAGAATTCAACGATTTCCTTAAACTATAACGGTGTTTTGAAGATTGCACCTTATGTAGCTGTTCATTTGAAAGTTGCAACCGAAGTCAATCTTGGAAATTGAAGGTAGGTGATTGCAATGAGAAAAATTAGTTTATTCGTAGTATTTACTTTCATAATCATTCTTTCGGTATCGTCTTTTTCGCTTGTTATCCAACCATTTGGTGTATTTGGGAACGTATCACTTTTAAGACACGATTTGACAGCTCTTATAAAGGTTGTGCCATTTGCCGAATTTGAGTTAGGTCAAAATATACTTACTTTGTCTAATATAAATGCTTTGCTAAATGAAGAAGAGTTTGTAATCGATAAAACAGCCCTTTATAATGCTTTGGAAAACGGTTTGAAATTCACCTTTCCTGTCAGTCTTGGTACCTATGTCGATCTAAGACTTGGTGGGCTCAGACTTATTCCATATACACGTGTTGATGGTAATCTATTTTTGAGTTTACCGAGTACGCTTGGTGAGCTGCTTGTTGGTGACACGCTTATAAACGATAAATATAGTGACATTTATTCAGGATTCATGTCTGGTGGTTTCATCGCCAATGGCGGACTTGCTCTTATGCTTGGTGATTTTTATGTTGCTGGAAATGCTTATGCACCGATCTTATTTATCGATCCTATGCAGACAACTATTGATGTATCTTATACTTCCAGCGCAAGTCCTGCATATGCTGAACTCAACGCAAGTGCAAGAATCAAGGGTTACAGTCGTATCTCCTTAGTTGACTTAATGCATGGAAGAATAAATTCTTTGATTAACGACCTTAGTAACGTAGATGATTATGGTATCTCTTTGGAAATAGGATACGGCAACGACATGCTTGGATTTGCGATCAGGAATATAACAATAAGGCCCGCAAAGGCATGGTACTCAGTTGAAGCAGGTGGAAATGGAAACGCTAAGTACACTGCTGAGGGTACAAACATAACCACTGATGCAACTTATTCTTTCTCAGAGCCAATCTTCGCAAGATTATCGGAACCTATTGAAATTGTCGCCCCAATCCAACTTACAGCTTACTTGAAAAATGATGGATTTATCATGTGGGGTATCATGGGCAGTTATTGGTTACCTTACAATTGGCAAGAAACCAATAATTGGCTGAACGGAAATTGGGCTGTAAAAGGATACGCTGGTTTAAACTTAGGCATTGCACTGGCTTACTACATGCTTGGATACAACCAGATAAATTACGCACACACAGTTGGAATAGGAACTAACCTGTTCCTACTCAATGCAGATTTGAAACTTACAGCAACAACTAATACAATATTACCATCTGACAATTCAACACCTGGAATAGGAATCGCCCTAACATTCTCTGGAGGTTTGTAATGTCTTCCTTAAGTGTTATTCTGTGAACAGAGCCTCTTAGTTCAAATTATTGCCTGCCGATTCTTAGAATGAATCGGCAGGTCTTTTTTAGTGGTATAATTAGTAAGATAGTAAAAAACTCCGCAGAAAGGCAGAGTGGTAGAATGAACAATCCTGTAAAGTCTGGAAAGATTAGTAAACTACCTGATGAGGTTGTCTCTAAAATTGCAGCTGGTGAAGTTGTTATGAACCCAGCATCGGTCGTTAAAGAACTCGTTGAAAACTCAATCGATGCAGGTGCCTTTGTTATAGAAATCCAAATCAGAGATGGTGGAAAGAGTTATATAAAAGTCGTTGATAATGGCATGGGTATGTCGAAAGAGGATTTGGCACTCTCCGTTCAAAGGTACACAACGAGTAAGATTTCTTCCCTTGAAGATATTTACAACATTACAAGTTATGGGTTCAGAGGTGAAGCACTTGCTTCAATTGGTGAGGTTTCGAGACTCGTAATAACAACCTCTAACGGTAGTGAATCCTACAAACTCGAAATGGTTGGTGGAAAGATAATAAAAATTACCGAAACATTCAGAGAACGTGGGACAACTGTTGAGGTGTACGATTTGTTCTTTAACATCCCTGCACGAAGAAAGTTTCTTTCATCAGAAAAGGTAGAGAGACGCATGGTTACAGAGGTAATTGAACGGTTTCTACTTACAAAACCAGAGGTAAAGTTTGTATTCAAAAGCGATGAAGAGATTGTATACAACGCACCACAGTCGAATTTAACTGATAGATTCAAATTAATCTTTCCTGAAGCAAAGGTATACGAAGTAATAGAGAGTGGCAGCGGTGATATAAAAATAAGTGGTATCGTCTCTTCACCACAATTTTTCAGAAGAAATCGTACAGGTCAATTATTCTTTGTAAACAATCGATTTGTCATCGACAACTTGCTACACCTCTCGCTCGAAAGAGGATACGGTGAATCACTTGTTGAAGGAAGCCACCCTTATGCAGTGCTCTTTATAGATCTGCCACCTCAAGAAGTAGATGTCAATGTACACCCCCAAAAACTACAAGTTAAATTCTCAGAACCACGCTTAGTTTACGATAGTATCGCCCGCTGTGTGAGAGAAACAATAAGAAAAATAGAAGTTTATAGGATTTTTGTTGAAAGTCCGGTTAAAAATTCGATTGATATCACCTTTAATAATCGTTTGAGCGATATTGAAAATGTTAAAGAAGATGTTGAGAGTGTAGTACAGATAAAGAATTCGGACAAAAACTTCGAAGATTTCTTGTTGAATAGTCAAAATAACCCTACTACCACTACTTATAAAAGTTATGAAAGAACTCAGTCATATCAGCCATTGCACAGAGATTCTAAAGAATCACCTACCATTTCCAGTACGTTTTTCTCATCTACGGTACTCCCCTCTACATTTGAAAAATCAGGGCGATTCACAATCTTCAGGAATCGCTACATAGTTGTTGAAGATGTAGATGGAATTGTAATTATAGACTTCCACGCTGCACATGAAAGGATAATTTATGAAATATTGAAAGAGAAAAATTTCGAATCTATTCAGTTACTTATTCCCGTTGAAATTAACATAGGAAAGAGCTTATCTAACGTCCTTGAAAGCATATCGCACGAACTCATAGACATGGGTTTTGAATTTGAACTTGAGAAAGCTGAAAATTCAACAAAGGTTGTATTAAAATCTATTCCATCGCTAATAAAGATTACTCAAGTGCAGGAGACATTTCTCGAGGTGCTTGAAGAATACAGGATACCATTTAATAAGCCAAAAAGTATATCACATGTACTCGCCTCAAAAGCTTGTAAAACTGCGGTGAAAACGGGTGATAAACTGAGTGAGGAAGAAGTATCTATGCTAATAGACGAGATTAAGCGCAAAAATCTTCTTACATGCCCACACGGAAGACCAATAATGATGAAAATTACGTTCAATCAACTTGACAGCTACTTTGAAAGACGTTAAGAAACTTTTGCAATTGTCCAGAAATGTGATATAATTAATTCATAGTTCGTAATACGAACTATTTTATCTGTACTTTATTGAAAAGGGGTGAGATTGTGTTAGAAAGATTTGACAAGCCATTTGTCGAAGAGATTTTGGCAACAGTTATAAAATATGGTGGAGATTTTGCGGATGTCTTTGTAGAAGATAGGTATTCAACAAATATCGATTTGAAGAATGGAAAGGTAGAACTTGCACAGACAGGCAGGATGTTCGGCATCGGAATTAGAGGCTTTCTCGACGATAAAGCGATATACGCTTACACAAATGATTTGTCAAGAGAGAATGTCCTTGCCGTTGCAAAACGGGTTGGTGAGGCTCTCGGTGAAGTGAGACTTAGAGATTTCTCAATCGATTTAAGAAAGAAAGAACTATACAACAAGCATTTTGTTTTGTTAAAACCTGAGCAAGTTAGCAAGGAAACAAAAGTAGGATACATGAAGAAGGCATACGAAGCTGCAAAGAATTATTCGCCCATAATTGCACAGGTGGTTATCAGATACTGGGATTATGATCAAAACGTGTTAATAGCCAACTCAGAAGGTGTTTTTGTAACGGATAACAGAGTACGAACAAGACTCATGATTAACGCTGTTGCTGTTAAAGATGGTCAGATGGAGTCTGGATTCTATGGTCCAGGCGCGGGTATGGGACCTGAATACTTGGAGAAGATCGATGTCGAACAGGCAGGTATTAGGGCGGCGAGAATTGCCGTTAGGATGGTAGATGCTCAACCTGCACCGGCTGGCAAGATGACAGTCGTTATCTCAAATGAATTTGGCGGGGTTATCTTCCACGAGGCTGTCGGTCATGCGTTAGAAGCATCTTCAGTTGCACGTGGAATGTCCGTTTTTGCTGGGAAATTGGGGCAACAAGTAGCGACAGAGTGTGTCAGTGCTGTCGACGACGCAACTATTCCAAACGCGTGGGGAAGTGCAAATATAGATGATGAAGGCGCACCAACTCAAAGAATAAAATTAATAGAAAATGGTGTTCTTAAAGGATATATGATAGACAAACTCGGTTCAAGGAGAATGGGAATGCCATCAACTGGTAGTGGAAGAAGGCAAGATTACACATTCGCACCCACATCAAGAATGAGTAACACATTCATACTACCGGGAGACCATCATCCTGAAGAAATCATCGCTTCAGTTGAATATGGACTATACGCAAAGACAATGGGTGGTGGGTCAGTAAATCCCGCAACAGGAGAATTCAACTTTGCTGTAAACGAAGGTTACCTAATAGAGAATGGAAAGATTTCAAAACCAGTTAAAGGTGCTACATTAATTGGAAAAGGATATGAAATCATCCAAAAGATAGAAATGGTTGGAAATGATGTTTCAAGAGGTCAAGGTATGTGTGGGTCATACAGTGGTTCAATACCAGCAGACGTTGGGCAACCGACGATAAAGCTTAGGGAAATCATCGTTGGGGGGCGAAATGCATGACGTTAGAACAATTTAAAGATAAGATATTCTCACTTGCAAAGGCAAATGGAGTCGAAGCACAAATAGGCTATTCGCAGAATAAGAATTTCCAAGTCCGATATCAAAATGGTGAGATGGATCAATACACAGACGCTGGGAAGTTTAAAATAACAATCCAAATACTAAAGGACGGAAAAATTGGTATGTCCTATACCGAAAGGCTCGATGAGCCTGAGAAGGTTTTTGAAGATGCCCTAAGCAACATCTCAATAATTGACAGCGAAGATGTTGAATACTTCTACGATGGAAAAGGCGAATACTTAAATATTGAGCCATATGATGGTAGTTTTGAGAGACTCTCCGTAAAAGAAAGGATCTCTTACGCTGAAAGAGCACATGAAGAAATCAGAAAAAGCGCAGATATAATCAACGATATGGCAGTTTATGGTCAACAGATGAACGAAATGCGACTATCCAACACTCTCGGATTAGACGTATCGTACGTTAGTGGTGGAGGATTTATGTACGCCATGGCTGTGGCAAAAGACCTGTCACCAAGGTCTGCGGTTGAATTTGCTATCGGAAGAAGCCCAGATGCACTTGATCCTGTACACGTTGGCTCTAAAGCCAGGGATGAATCGTTGGCACTCGTAGGCTCAAAGTCAGTTAAGAGTGGTAAATACGGAGTTATCCTTAGAAACGACGTCTTTTCTGACATACTGGGCATGCTTATTTCCATGATAAGTGCCGAGAATGCTCAAAAGAACTTATCACCCCTGAAAGGAAAAATCGGCGAGAAGATAGGTAGTGATGTGCTAAATATAAAGGATCTGCCATATCATCCACTAAGCATTAGCAGTTCGCCATTTGACACTCAAGGAGTCCCAACAAAAGAGAAGAAAATTATTGAAAATGGAGTCTTTAAAACATTTTTGCACAATTTAAAGACGGCTAAAAAGGACGGTGTTGAACCAACTGGTAACGCGATGGGCACTGGAATCCAAACAATCAACCTTTACGTAGAACCTGGTAGCAAATCATTTAACGAATTGCTCGAAACGTTAAGTGATGGGCTTGTAATCATAGAGATTGAAGGTATGCATTCAGGAGCCAATCCTATATCTGGTAATTTCTCACTGGGTGCAAAGGCATTCAGGGTTGAAGGTGGTAAAATCACACATGGAGTAGAACAGATAACAATTTCTGGTAATTTCTTGGAAATGCTCAAAAATATCGAAGAGTTGGGAAGCGACCTTAGAGCATTTATGGGAATAATAAATCCGTCGGTTTTGATTAGTAGTTTAGATATAGCTGGAAATAATTAGTGGATAACATTTATAAATTTATAAATAACCCCCCTCGGTAAATCTTAATACAACCGGGGGGTTATTTTATTTTATGTATTAGATTTAACCTACCGAGAATTTAAATGTCGTTTCATAATTGTAGAGTTCATTTTGTCTCAAGGTTGTTGTAGGAAATTTTTCGTGATTCGGTGAGTCTGGGAAATGTTGCGTCTCCAAGCAAAAACCCGTATGTTCGTTGTATATCTGCCCATATTTTCCTTGGAAGCCTGGTAAGTAGTTACCAGTGTAGAGCTGGACACCTGGATGTGTTGTGTAAACTTCCATTATTATTCCATTCTTTGTACTTACAACCTTTGCTGCGAGTTTTTCCATTTTTGAATCATACTCATCTATTATGTAGTTGATATCAAACCCTTTTAAATTCTTTTCAGCTGCACACAGGTTCTGAATTGCTTCTTCAAAAGTCTTTTCTTTTCGCAAATCGTATGGAGTTCCTTCAACCTTTGCAATTATACCCGTTGGTGTTAAATTCTCATTAACCGGTGTGTATTTTTCAGCATTTACAAGGATCTTCTGGTCATATATCTTCCCTCTTCCATCAAGGTTAAAGTACGTGTGCTGTGTTAAATTAAGGATTGTAGGTTTATCCGTCTTTGCAAAGTATTCTATCTTCCATTCATTTTTGTTTGTTAATGTATATATCACAGTTACGTCTATGTTACCTGGATATCCCTCTTCCCCATCGTGACTTTTGAGCTTTAATGTTATCTTCGGTCCTTGTGGTGTTATCTGTGCACTTGCTTTCCAAACTCTTTTGTTAAAACGTTTTACACCACCATGGAGTGCATTCGGTCTTCTTCCACCACCATCGTTTAGAGCAAGCTGATATCTAACTCCGTCTATATCAAATCGTCCGTAAGCAATTCTATTTGCATACCTTCCAACTATTGTACCGAGATACCCGGGATTGTTTTCGTATTCCTCAATACTATCAAAACCAAGTACCACATCAATCAAATTACCATTTTTACTTGGCACCCACAATTCTCTCACAATCCCACCCATCGTTAAAACCTTCATCATTAATCCATTAGCATTGATAAGTGTGTACTCATCCACTGGTATGTTGTCTTGAGTATACCCAAAGAATCTTTTTTCTACAAATCCATAAGCACTAATATTTGACAAATTCATACACCCCTTCTATAGTTTTAGAAATTCTTCAACAGCACTTTCAATAACATTCAATGATGATTTCCAAAATTCCTTCCTGCTTATATCTATTCCAACACTCGATGCAACTTCTTCCGCAGTCCCCTTACCAGTTGATGCAAGGAGTTTTTTATACATTTCAAAGAACCCTAGTTCGTCACGTTTTGAATACACACCAAGTGCAAAGAGCATTCCAAATGTGTACGGGAAATTGTAGAAGTGGAATGTTGGCGAATAATAATGCGGTTTAACCAGCCACATGTACGGATGCAAGAATTCCTTCTTCAACCCTTCTTTGTACGCTTCTATCTGTGCATTTAACATTATTTCTTTCAATTCTTGAACACTGAGTGGTCCAGAAGCACGCTTTTCAAAGACAGATTTTTCAAACAAGAACCTGCTGTAAATGTCAATTATAATTTGCACAGCGTCGGAAAGTTCCTTATCAAGTAGCGCCAGTTTTTCACTATCTTCTTTCGCTTCCTGCTTTATCATGTTCAGTAACAGTGTTTCGTTGAATATGGAAGCAGTTTCCGCAAGTGTTGCAGGTGTCGCACTGTTAAGTGGCGTTTCATCTTTTAAACAGTAGTTATGAAATCCATGACCAAGTTCATGTGCAAGTGTGAGTACGTTATCGAGTGTACCATCGAAGCTCATGAGGATTCTTGATTCTTTTAGTGCCTTTACAGATGCACAGAACGCCCCGCCGCGTTTACCAGGTCTTGTTTCAGCATCTATCCAGTTATTCTCAAACGCATTATCTATGAAACGGCCAAGTTCTTGTGAGAATAATGATAGTTTATCGACTATATACTTTCTCGCTTCTTCGAATGTCCATTTTCTTTCATACCCGCCAAGTGGTGCAAACAAGTCATACCAAGGTAATCCATCGTCATGTCCAAGCAATTTTGCTTTCTTTCTAAGATACATTCTCAGACTCGGCATTGTTTCTTTAACTGCTTCCATCATAGCATTGAATGTTTTTTCGGATATTCTGTTTTCAAACAACATTGGTTCAAGTGGCGAAGAATATCCCCTAAGCTTGATTTCTGTCAAAAATTCCCCCTTTACACTATTTAAACATTGAGCAATAATATCAGCTGCACTTTCACACGCCTTCAACTCGGCTTCATAAGCCCTCTTTCTTATGTCTTGTGATTTATCGTACGCAAGATTTCTAACCTTCGTCAAAGGAAGTTTTCTTTTTTCTCCCTCAAATTCCATCTCACACAGCAGATTAGAGGTTGTCTTTTCATAAAGGTTGTTCCACGCGTTTCCACCTGTTAGTCTCATCATATTGATGATCTTCTCTTCACTTTCAGATAGTAGGTACTTTGAAAGTAACTTTTGTTCTTTAATTGCGAACATATGCGATTTTAAGACCTCAGAGGAGGTCTTTTCAAGCAATTCTATATCTATTCCCTTCAAAAACTTTCTGAACTTTGTGCGTGCAAGTGAGAGGTCTACGAATTTTCCTCGTATTACATCGAGGTACTTTGCAGCCACTTCGTTGTTCACATCCGCACTGAGCGTCAAACTTGCAAAGCTGTACAGTTTACCACCAAGTAGTGATAGCTCATTAAGCTTTGTAACGACGTATTCCAGTTTTTCATCAAGGTCTTCGTTTGTCTCAAGTTTCTCGTCAATCCATTTCAGAAAATCTCCAATCTCTTCTTCAAACGTATGCAAATCTCTTTTAAACTCATCTGATTCGAATGAAGGATAGATATTCGTCAGTACCCATCTCATATTTTCCAATGTTTTCACCCCTTTTTGATTATAAATAACAACCTAATTTATCATTATATCACATTTGTGGTATAATTCTTTAGCAGATGCACGTTCCGAATTTTCATGGAGAGGTGATTGAAATGATAACAACGAAAAAAATTATAGATATGAAATCTAAGGAACCAATAGTTATGATAACTGCCTATGATTATCCAACAGCTACAATAGCAAGTGAATCTGGTGCTGAGATAATTCTTGTTGGCGATTCTCTTGGGAACGTTATTCTTGGATACGATAGTACTATTCCCGTAACAATGGAAGATATGATTGTGCATGTTAAAGCTGTTCGAAGGGGTGCACCCGATGCATTTATTGTTGGAGATATGCCTTTTTTATCATACGAAGTTAGTATAGAAAAGGCTGTTGAAAATGCTGGATTACTGCTAAAAGCCGGTGCAAATGCGGTGAAACTGGAAGGTGGAGAAGAATTCTCGGAAACGATTAGACAGATAGTGCGAGCGGGTATACCCGTAATGGGACATCTTGGCTTTACCCCACAATCGGTAAATCTTCTTGGTGGCCACAGAGTGCAAGGAAAAACACCTGAGAGTCGTGAAAAGTTAATAAGAGATGCAAAAGCTCTCGAAAAAGTCGGGTGCTTTTCTATAGTACTTGAACTTGTTGTTGAAAGTGTAGCTAAGGAAATTACTCAGAGCGTTGGTATTCCAACAATCGGAATAGGTTCAGGACGTTACTGCGATGGTCAGGTGTTGGTCTTCCACGATGTTGTGGGCTTGACCCAAATGAATTTAAAGTTCGCAAAAAAATATGCGAATACATACGAAATTATGTTAGAAGCTGTAAAAAAATATAGGGAAGAGGTCAAGTCAAAACTCTTCCCAAGTGATGATAATATCTTTGAACATTGATCAGTGTATTCAAAAGTTTTCCAATTAAGATTTTATCTCATCGAGCTCACTTTTAATGAATTCGTTCCACAACGTAACGAAGAATATTGCAACCGGAACTGCGAAGAACGTTCCAACAAGACCGTATGCTAAACCAACTATGAAGATAAATATGAGCATCAAAACTGGGTTTATGTCCGCTCTGTGCTTCATTATAAAGATGAAGAACAGAAACGCTCCAAGGTGAACGAGCATAACTATGATGTTTACGATAATAAAGTTTTTAAGCCCAAGTCCCAGCGTAACTATCAAAATTGGAATCCATTCGATTACAACACCAACGATTGGAATTAAATTAGTTATGAACCCCCAGAACGAAAGAAAGACCATATATTCCGGAAGATAAACAGAAAAAAGTAAGTAAAAACTTACAGCGACTATTATTGCACCAAGTAAGAGGATATCCACATAGCTTTGAAGTGAAATTCCAAGTTTTGAGAGAAAGTCTTCTATAAGTGGTCTTACACGTTTTGGAAAAAGTCCCGGCAATGATCTTGTGGTCCATTTAGAGTAAATCGTAACGTATACAGTGAAGAGTATACTGTAGAACATTATAACACCTATATTGGGTAACTTTTTGGCAAATTCCAGCAGCGTATTGTTGAATAATTCAGCGATTTTCGGACTTGCCCAATCTGCGATGTTTCCTATTATTTTTGAAAGCTCAGGATTGTCTACTAAATAATGCTCCCAATATTTAGAATCAAGAATCTTTTTCATGAATTCATAGAACGACCCCACTTGATTTGCAACAAGTGGAATAATGTTTACAAAAGCATAGATTAGAACTCCAAAGTAAATAACCAAAGAAAGTGCTACAGAAAGCGCGTGTGGTACTTTTATTTTTAATAGATTTTTGTAAATAAAATTCACAACGAGAATAGATATTAATGAGAACACAAATACGTAAAGCAATGTATGTGAAATCAAAAAGGCTATGAAGAATATCATCGCGTATAATAATACAATAGCCAGTGCTTGTTGTCTAATGCTCAATTTCACTCATTGCACCTCCAATATGCTTTTCAAAGTATTTCCTTATCTCCTCTATATCGTTCGTCTTTCCCAATACAACACTTAACTTTATCCTTGCTTTTTGAGAGAGTGGATGCTCACTAAGTATAGCTCCACGTCTTCTCAAGTCAGCTCCACCACCTGCATAACCGTAAATCGGGTAAACCCGTCCTTTAAAACAGCGAGATGTTATAACGACTGGAATATTATTTTTAACAATCTCTTCAACGATATCAGATATTACTGGTGGAACATTTCCTCTCCCAAAACCTTCGAGTATTATACCCTTGTACCCCATTTCATAGACAGCTCTTAAAATTCCACCATCATCTCCTGTAAAAGTCTTCACAACAGCAACTTTTTCTTCTACTCTTTCAGCTATTATCTTTTCTCTTGTCAGCGATTTACGGAAGTATATTACATTGTTCTCATCAACTACACCGAGAGGCCCATAGCCTGGTGAATCAAACGTTGCAACATTGCTTGTATACGTCTTAGTTACCTCACGTGCCGCATGAATCTCGTCGTTAAGACAGACGACAACTCCCATTCCATAACTATCATTACAAGCTGCAACAAGTACTGACGAGAGTACATTTCGTGGTCCATCTGTACTCAATTCGCTGATGTTTCTCATAGATGCGGTTAATACCACTGGCTTTTCTGTTTTGAGTACTAAATCAAGGAAATATGCTGTCTCTTCAAGTGTGTCCGTGCCATGTGTTATAACAGCTCCGTCGTATCCTTTTTCTTCTAAAAACTCATCTATCTTTCTTGCAAGTTCAAACATTAACGTCAGTGTCATATATGGGCTTGGAATGTTAGAAAATTCGTATAGCTCTACATCAGCTATTTCGTGAAGCTCTGGAATATCGGTAACAAGAGCGTTTCCTTTATCAAACGGCACAACGGTTCTACCTTTTTTAACCATTGCAATAGTTCCGCCAGTGCTTATGATGATAATCTTCTTTTTAACACCCTCAACCATCATGCAACTCTCTCCCTTATCCAGATTTTAGTACCAATATCTCTTCTTTCTAATTCTCATTCCGACAAAAATGCCGTAAATAAACCCTCCAACGTGTGTCCAATACGCAACCCCAGTACCTGTTACATCCGCAAGTGTGCCATTTGCAACTTGGATAACAAACCACAAAAAGAGATAAATAACAGCAGGAATTTCAACTATAAAAGGCAGTATGAAAAAGACAAGAGAAACTATGCGAGAGTAATAAAACAAAACAAAGTAAGCACCCATGACGGCGGAAATCGCCCCAGACGCACCAACGAGTGGATAGGGAGAGAATGGGTTAAAAATAACATGGAAAAAGAGTGCAAAAATTCCTCCTCTAATGTAGAACAAGAAAAATTTGAAATGTCCCATCACATCTTCAACGTTATCTCCAAATATCTTCAAAAACCACATGTTTCCTATAATATGTGACCACCCACCATGAACGAACATGTGAGTGATTACTTGGATAACTGGAAAGCAGCAGAACATCTTCTCTGGTACAAAGCCAAACGTGTAAAAGAACGCATTTAATAGTTCTTCATTAAAGAAGAGCGTTAGTTCATAAGCAAAAACTAACACATTTAACCATATTATTATATAATTAACGATCGGCTTTTTTAAACTTGGTATTGTATCATACAACGGAAACATATGTTCTTCTCCCTCTTTTTACTTCAAAAGTGTGTACTGAACAAGCCCAACCCATTCGTAAAAGATGTTGAAAAATGCGTGTAAAGATGTATAAGTTGGGATATAGTCCGTGAACGAATTTCTAAAGTCAATAGGTACATCCGCTTGAACGTGATAAACATCTTTGAAAAACTTTTTAAAAGAAATAACAGACCTTATCATATGAGTAGTGCTTGTGACAAGAGTTAATGGAACATCTCCCAACAGTTGCCGAGTGTATTGCGCATTTTCAAAAGTGTTTCTTGCTTTATTCTCAATAATTATATCATACTCTGGAATGCCAAAATCAACAAGTACTTTCTTCATAACATGCGCTTCTGCAGTACCTTTTGAAACAACACCACCAGTAACAACAATCTTACGAGGTTTATACTTATACAACTGATAACCCTTATATAATCTTCTAAGTGTGTGTTTTCCAATTTCAACATTGTCAGAATACTCATCGATACCACCACCAAGAATTACTATGTAACCACCTTTATCCTCACTATCTGGAAGATACAAAGTCTTTGAAATCAAATAGACAAACCAGCCAGATGAAGCTATACAGAAAAAAGCCGAGAGCGTAAGGAACAATATCGAAGATTTTTCTTTCTTAAAAAGATAATAACCTCCAAAAAGTCCAAAGATTGTTACGAAAACACCAGGAAAGACCGTAAAAGAAGAGATGATTTTAAGTAGTTCAAACATAGATCTCCTCCTTTTAGAATTATTTTAAACATTGTTTTACTTACCTTCTTGGTTTCTAATGTATCTTTGAAGTGCAACTTCGTCTATAATAATTCTCTCTTTTCTATCACTTTCAAGTGCTTGAGACCTTATATATCTTTCTTTTAGCTTTTCAAAACTCCTTCGCTCACTTCGTTTTTCAAGATAGGCCTTCAAAATATCCTCTTCTTGCGATTTCAGTTTACTTAGGTTGAGTTTTAACTTTTCCAGATGTTCGTTGTACATACTTATCAAATATAGAAAAAAAGCAACTTTCGCACCAGTTTGATTGCCGGTGCGAAGTTGCTCTTCAGTTTCTCTGCGCGCATGTTCAACTTTAATAATCTCTTCTTCCACCTTTCGAATTTCGCTTCTTACCCTACTTAACTCGTTTTTTAACGCTTCTTCTTCTTTTTGTCTTAAAGAAAGTATCTTTTCAAGCCGAAATGTCAACCGCAGTGCTTCTCCCTTTTAGAATACTAAATGTTCTTTAATGAAAGATATACTGACAAAAGCTCTACAAAGATTTGGAGAACTTTCTTGCTCGATTCAGAAAATCTTTCACCGTTAAAGTTGTCAAGTGAGATAATGACAAGCTTCTTCTCCCCTACCTTAGCACTTCCAACCAATGGAGTGAAATTTGGTGAAGTAATTCCCCATCTTTCCCACAAATCTTTGTATTTGCTATTCTGATTGAGTTTGTAAGCATCAAGCAATTCTACAACGTTGTTTTCACCAATATGTTGTCCATAGTTATCTTCTGATGCTTTGATGGTGAGTGACTTTATTTCTTCTTCATAGTTGTATACAGCAACGCACCTGTAAACATCACCATCGAGCAACCACACAGAGGCTTTCTGAGATTCTGGGATAATTTTTACAAGTTCATCGAGCACGCGTTTTAGGTAGTCTTCAAGTGATTCCTTTTCATCCCACCAACGTATTATATTTATTATAGAATCAAGTTTCGAAATAGTTTCTTTGTACATTCTTTGATTATCCAGCACTTTCAAAGCAGCAAGCACATACGATGACAAGAAACCCGCAAGTGCCTTTGCCACGGACATGTAATGTTCTGGCACATGTACAACAAATTTGAACTGCTCAATCGGAACAACTTGATATGTCTTTTTTTCATAAACAAATGATTTTATCTCATTAATTTCTTTAATCTTTGCTATTAGTTTTTCATCATTTTCTCCTATGAGATACTCATTGTCTTTTAAAAGCACAACAGCAATGTGCGGATATTGTGCATGGAACTTCCTCGAAAAGGACGTGACAAAAGCAAGTGTATCACCATCTGCTTCACTTAATTCCTCCATAATCTTCTCTTCAACAAAGGTTTGTAATTTGTATAGTGTTTGTTCAAGTATTTTTTGGGTTATATCGAACATAACACCAGCAACACCGTAATTTCCATCACCAAGTCTTATGGGCATTCTTTGAACATTGTAATGCCTTCCATTTACAACCATCTCATGCGACTGGTTTTTTCTGTTCCTCATAACTTTTCTGTCGATGTCAGCAATCTCTTCTATTCCCAAAATATCGATCTCTCGCTTGCCAATGATCTTGTTTTCAGTCAACTCCAGCGCATTTTCAAATTCTTTATTTATCCATAAATACCTACCTTTATTATCTTTTATAAACGCCGGAGCAGGAAGACTTTCAAAGAACTGTTGCAAGAAGTATAAGTACCTCATGCTATTACCTCCTCCATGTTCACTTGGATTATTTTTGAAATACCGTCAACCATCGTAACTCCGTGAACTATATCTCCTGCCTCCATAATGAGTTTGTTGTGTGTTATGACTATGAATTGCGAATTCTGCTGTTCAAGCAACTTTCTGAACTTTTCCGAATTGTAGTCATCAAGCGGAGCATCAACTTCATCGAGAACATAAAACACACCTTTGTTAGACTCAAGCATCGCCATTATGAGTGCAATCCCAACAAGCGCTTTTTCGCCACCTGAGAGCAATTGCAACTTTTGAACTTTCTTCCCAGATTTGGAAATAACAATCTCTATTCCTGACTCAAAGATGTTACCATCATCAATTAATCGCATGCTCCCAGTACCACCATAAAAGAGACCTTCGATGTAGTTCTTAAAAGCTCTGTTTATCTGATTGTAGGTATTTAAAAACTGTTCTCTTGCTTGAATATCTGTTTGCTCAATCAATTCTTCAAGTTTCTTCTTCGCTTCTTCAAGGTCAAGCTTTTGCTTAACAAGTTCATTATATTCCGCTTCAACTGCTTTATATTCGTCTATCGCTGATAAATCTACAACACCGAGCATTTTAATCTTGTTCTCAAGTTCTTTCATCTCATCGCCAAGTCTATCAATTTCTTCTGGAGCTATCTCTACAGGGATCCTATAATCTTCTGGTATATTTGATATTCTGAACTTTATTTCCTGAATTCTCATATCGGTATCATGTATACGCTCTTTCGTTGCTTCAATATCGTTTTTCATGTTTCTTATATCTTCTTCAAGTGCTTGCAGTTGTTGGAGTTTTTCCTCCTTTCCACTCTTTCTCTCCCTAATACCAGCAAAGATGTCCTGAGCGGTTGCTTTCAAACTCTCAAGTTCCCTTTCATTTTCTATTAGGAAGTTCTTAGTCTCGGTTATATCCCTTTCGAGATTTTCTACAATGTACTTTGCTTCTGACATTTCACTTTGTATCTCTTCGAGTCTTCTATTAATTCTGTCATTTTCGGCCGTGTATTGCAATTTTCTTTCTGAGAGGTTTTTCAGCTCGGCTCGATAAGTTGCGATATTTTCATTCAAAGACTCAAGTTTCTTCCTGTGCTCTTCAAGTTCCTTAGAGAATTCAGTAACATCCGATTGAAGCAACTTTCTTCTTTCCTCGAGCGCTTTTACTTCTTCTTGAAGTACTTCGATTCTTCCATTATTTCCCTCATATTTGGCATTGTATTCGGATTCGAGTTTTACTAAATCAGAAAGTTCAGTAGAAACGTCTCTTAAAGCCTTTTGAAGCTCTTCGAGTACCCTCTTTGAAGACAACGACTTACTCGACACACCTGCAAGTTCTTCCCTTATGACTGATATACTCTCTTGTAGTTGCTTTATCTCTTGTTGTAGTGTTTCAATTTCATTTTCTACAACCTTCCTCTTTTCAGCAGCTTCTTTGAGTTCATCCTGCAAAGTTTTCAGCCTAACTTTTCGTGCTATTAAAGAATTTGAGTAATCTTCCTTAGATCTTCCACCGCTAATTGAGCCTTTGCCAGAAATCAACTCACCATCGAGAGTCACTATCCTCGAACGCACGTTGTACTTACGCCTTATTTCAATTGCACAATCTATATCTCTAACAATTACATCATTCCCGAATAGGTACGTTGGTAGATTCTTATACTCAGGTGAAACGGAAACTAAGTTTGCGGCGTATCCAACGAATCCATCTTCCTTTTCAATGCCGTTTATTGGTGAAAAAGACGAATCGATTAAATCAAGAGGTATAAATGTAGCACGACCGTATTCACCAGCTTTCAAAAACTCAATTACCTGTTTCGCATCCTCAGCACTTTTTACAACAACGTGCTGAACTGCCCCACCAAGGAGCGTTTCATACGCGGTGGATAAAGATTTATCGAAATCTATAAGATTTGCAACAACATCAACAAGTCCTTTAAATACATCTTTATTTTCGAATATCTTCCTTATTGCAAATCCAAAGCCTTGATACTCCGAAATCTGCTTATTTGCAATATCTATTTCTGCTCTTATTTCCTTTTCCTTTTTAACTAAGGCATCTAAAAGTAAGTTCTTCTTTTCTTTTTCACTATTGTACTCTTCAAGTGAAGTTTTGACAAGTTCTAATTCTTTGACAAGTTCATTCTCTTTCTCAATAATTTCAAGCAAATGTCTTTCGAGATCTCCAATTTCTTCTTCGAGCTCTTGCTTTCTATTCTCCTTTGACAAACGCTGGCTATGAATCATCTCAAGTCTGTGTTTTATGTCTTGATTGTTCTCGGTAAGTCTTACAATTTCATTCGTAACTTTCGAAACGCTCTTTTCGACTTCTTCGTATTCCTGCTTCTTTTTGAGTATCTCTTTTTCTTGCTCCGAATATTGAGTGTATATCTCGCTTTTTTCCCTCTCAAGTTTTTCGAGCTCATTTTCCTTTTCATTAAGCTCTTCAACAATCTTCGATACTATGAGTTTAATCTCTTCATACCTGTTTCTAAGAGTGTTTGTTTCATCACTTAACATATCGAGTCTTGTTGTTGTTTCTATATACTTACTCTCCAATTCGTTGAGCCTTTTAGTGAAATTTTCTCTAATATCTCTCAATTGGTCTTCCCTAGTTTTGAACTCTTCAAGAGTTTTTGTATAACTTTCCATTTCGACATCTATTTGATTAAATTCTTCACGCAACGTAGACCAATTCATCTCTAATTGGGCAAGCTGTCTGAGTTTCTCTTTGAGTGATACGTTGAGCTCATTGTAGTAACTACTCATATCAGATAGTTTCTGTGTTTCTATCTGATAGACCCCACCGAAGTATTTTCTTTTTATCTTTTCGAGCTCTTCTGAGTACTCCACATATCTTTCAGCTCTTTTTGCTTTCAAATATAGAGATTTTCTATTTTTATCAACTTCAAAAAGCACATCACTTATTCTACCAAGGTTAACCTCTGTCGCATCAAGTTTTGCAAGTGCTTCTTTCTTCTTTTCTCTATATATACCAATACCGGCAATTTCTTCGATCATTGAGCGTAAGCTTTCAGGAGTTGAAGAAACTATCTTATCTATCTGTCCCTGACCGATTATGGAATAAGGGTTCTTACCAAATCCGTGTGTCATCAAGAGCTCTCGCAAGTCCTTCAATCTTGCTTCATCGCCATTGAGTAAGTACTTACTCGCACCATCTCGCGACAATTCTCTGCCAATAGTAATCTTCTCACCATTATTTTCAAAGACAAGCTCTACATAAGCATATTGTGCTGGTGCCCGTTTTTCGTTGCCCCAGAAGACGACATCTTCCCTTTCTTGAGCACGTATTTCTTTCATAGACTGTTCACCAAGCACCCAGCGTATTGCATCAACAACGTTGGACTTACCAGAACCGTTAGGTCCAACGACGACTGTTATTCTATCTGATATGTCAAGCTTTAAAGGTTCGGCAAAAGACTTAAATCCTTTGATAAAGACCTCTTTTAAGACCACCAACTGTCCTCCCCAAAAGAAGATTATTTAGCTTATTCTTTAACTTTCTAATCTATTCAGAGATTTTGCAATCTCTTGTGAAACGTTGTATATATCTCCTGCGCCAACGAACATGTAAACGTGATCGTTTTCAAATTTGATTCTTTTGATCTCCTCTAGTTGTTCAATGAAGATAGCTCGTGGAATTCCCTCTACTATCTTTCGTGCACTTGTTCCATTCTTGCTTTCGAAAGCACCATATACCTCCGTTACATAAATATCATCGGCAATTTGTAGTGCATCTTTAAATTTCTCAGCTTCCCTCTTTAATCGCGTGTACCGGTGAGGTTGGAATATCACGACAATCTTTCTATGTGGATAAACCTCCTTTGCTGTTTTCAGAAGTACTTCAAGTTCTTCTGGTGTATGGGCATAATCATCAACAATTGTTATATTCCGCTTCGAATTGTCGTAGCTTACATTAAATCTCCTTCCTGGTAATTTGAAATCGTGGAATGAATCGAGAACTTCATCTACGTTGTAACCGATACTCGATAACAATGTCACAACAGCGAGAGCATTTAATGCGTTGTGGTACCCCGGCACAGGTAAATACAATTTCTTTTCTCCCCAAGGTGTTAGTATACTAACTATCTGTTTGAATCCGTCCCGTCTTCTCTCAACCATTTTAAAATCTCCAGAGAATACACCAAAGGATGTATTACCTTTGAATTTATTTTCATCGGAAAATGTGACAACGAACTTTGAGTTCTTTATAAGAGTGTCAAAAGACGTATAGTAATGTTCCAAGTCTCGGTAATTCTCAATATGATCTTCACGTACATTCGTAATTATAAGGTATTCTGGATGGAATAATTCAAATCCCGGCTGACTTTCATCCAATTCATAAACAGCTATATCCGAACCATTTCTGTAATTACCGTGTTCTAATTTGTTGTGAAGTGCTCCAAGAAAAACATAGGGATTAGTGTTTAAATTTATCAAACTGTTAGCCAACATTGAAGTTGTCGTTGATTTTCCGTCTGTACCAGTTACAGCAAATCCTTTGTAAGGCTCTAAAATCCTCCTAAAATGGTCTATACGCATCGTTATTTTAATGTTATTGCGTAAAGCGGCAACGTACTCGGGGTTTTCTTTTGATATAGCTGGTGTTATTACAACTTCATCGACACCTTCAACGTTTCCTTCCTCATGTTTATCATAAATTGTCATGCCAAGGCTTTTTAAATACAAGGTTCTCTCCGAACTATACGGGTCACTTCCAGAGACCGTTTTTCCATAGAAATGCTCATACATTGCCTGAGCACTCATACCAATTCCACCAACACCGATGAAGTGGATCTTTTCAGCTTTTTGAAGTCTTTTAACACCTTCCATCTCCTACGCCTCCATAACAAAATTTATAATTTCATAATCCCAAATCTCTTTCTATTTCATCAACAATTGTCTTTGCAGGATTTTCGCGCTCTTCAAAAACCCTTCCTCTTTTAAGCAGCTCCATTATAATACCTGCCAATTTTCCTGACTCGTAATCTCTTTCTCTGAGCATTCTACCAAGTCCGTGCTTTTCAACAATTTGAGCGTTTAATATTTGATGAGACTCCGTAGCACCTTCCCATGGAATAACTATTGCAGGAACATTGAAATGTATGAGCTCGGATATGGTTGTTGCACCGGCTCGCGTAATCGCAAGGTCAACACTTCTCCAATATGCATACATATTTTCAATATAATCAACAACTTTTACATTCTTAGATGGTTCTTCTTCCAAACTCTTTCCTCCAGTAGAAAGTATAAAGTTTACCTCTAAAAGGAGCTTAGAAACTTCAAATGTAATCTTGTTCAAAAACTCACTTCCGCCACTTCCACCGATGACTATTACTGTTGGATGCTGAAGATCAACCTTTCCTTCTTTTGACCATATGGGATTTCCAACTACTCGTATCTTCTCTCTTGTTTCTAAGGGAAACCTTGAAACACTCTCCTCAAAGGATGCAAAAATCTTATTAGCAAATTTAGAGATAGTAACATTAGCCTTTCCAGGAATAGTATTTTGCTCTTGAACGTAAACAGGTACACCAAGTTTTTTTCCAGCAACAGCTACTGGATAGCTCACATAACCACCTGAGACGTAAACGAAATCAGGATTAAAGTCTTTTAATTTTTTCTTTATGTCACTCGCATTCTTTGCTAAGTTAAGAAATCTTAGAACATTTTCCGGATGAAATATTGGTCTTTTCAAACCTTTTACCCTAACTGTATACCTTTTAAACTCTGGATGGACCTTTGGCAACAATCTTTCTTCTATCTTACCTTCAACGCAAAAATAAAGGACTTCTACATCTCTTCTTCTTTGAAATTCTTCTATAACTGCAAGGTTTGGATAAAGGTGTCCGCCAGTCACTCCACCAGCAACGGCAATTCGCAAAGTTCTTTTCAAGTTGGACATAAATTCTATAAACCCTCTCTTTCCTTAGATATATTCATCTCTTGCTCTTCCGTGTTAAAGAGACCAGAAAGTATGATTCCAAATCCTGTCAAGAGCGCAATCATAGAACTACCGCCGGTACTAATAAATGGAAGCGGTATTCCCGTGACAGGTAGAAGTCCAGAAAATACACCGAGGTTTATTGTCACGTGGAAGAGTATAACAGTTGCATAAGACCATGTAAATACTCTTAGTGCAAAATCTTCAATATAACTTCCAATTCTCATTAGTGAATAACTTAAGAACAAATACGAAACGCAGATAATAAGTATACCAAAAAAACCAAAGTCTTCACCTATGACAGCAAGGACAAAATCACTCTCCGCTTCTGGAACGTAAACCTTTAACCAACCATTTCCTATACCAGAGCCCGTTGCACCTGAGTTTTTGAGCGTTCTAAGTGCTATGTCAACCTGTGGTGCAATCTCGCCGTTGAAAAAGTATCTCAATCTTCCAAGTTGATAAGCGTGCAAAGTTCCTGTAAGAGAGGCAATCATCACAAAACCAAAGGCTAAAAGAACAAGTAATCCAAAGTATCTAAGCTTCGCTCCACCATAGTATATGGTGACTGCTGCTATCAAGAAAGTAAATATAGCGGTACTGAGATTCGGTTCAAGAATAATTAATACCACATAAATGAGTGAGATCATTATTGGTTTAAAAACACCTTGTATAAATTCATTCATCCGTGATTTATTTTTCTTTGCGTATATGGAAAGGTATAAGCTCAACAATATCTTTGCAAACTCCGAAGACTGAAAGGTAAACCTTCCAATCCTTATCCATCGATGTGCACCATTAATAGATGGAAAGATGAAAACAGCCAACAACAGTACAATACCAAATACAAAGATAAGTCTATCGTGCTTCTCGTAAAAACTAAATGGAATATTCTTTGCAATCAACATCATAAACAAGCTAATACCAAGCATTATAACATGCTTAGTAAAAAAGTTGCTTGAGCTGTTGAATACCTGCTCTTTTGCGAGGTCTAAACTGTACATTGCAAGAGCTCCCATAACAAAGAGTACAAGATAAGCAACGATAACTACCTTAATTTCTCCTCTCAACTGAAATACTCCTCCCATACATTAAGCATTGTAACGAAAAATAGATTACTAAAATCCATACCTCTTTCACTAAGTTTCGTACCGTCAAAGAAATCAAATCTCTGCTTCAAAACATTTAAAACATTGGATACATCAACTTCTGTTTTCTCTTTAATGCTTTCTGAATCTATTCCCCACTTTGTTCTAAGTGCCATGAAGAGTGTTTCAAGAGCCTCACGCTCAGGTGTATTGAAAACTTCGTAGTTTCTTGGAAGCCTACCATCCGAAAGGGCTATAAAGTAATCGTTTAGGGACTCCTTATTGTTATACCTTAAAAAACCGATATGCCCCCCAGCTGCAACACCGAGCCCAACATAATCTAAATTAAACCAGTACTTTAGATTGTGAATACAGTATTTTCCATTTAGGGCAAAATTCGAGATCTCGTACCGTTCATAACCATATGATTTTAAAGCATTCAAGAACTCTTCGTAGCGCTGAAAGGTATGGTCATCAGGTTTTTTCAGAAAACTATTTCCATTTTCTTCATGGACTTCGAGCAAATACACAGAAACATGGTCTGGTGCAAAATCACTGACAAATCGAACATTTTCCTGTATAGTTTTCCAACTTTCACCTGGCAATCCAACTATAAAATCAACATTGACGTTATCGAAATACGTGCGAGCTATACTGTATTTTTTTAAAAAAGACTCGTATTCGTACAATCTGCCAGACTTCTTTAAAACGACATCATCTGTACTTTGCAATCCCATGCTTAACCTGTTCACACCAAGTGCCTTGTATTCTCTTGCTAAGTTCTCATTAAAAGAATCTGGGTTGACTTCTATGCTAAACTCATCAAACGTTCCAAATTCAGACAGCTTATTGACAATCTTCCATAGAAATTCAACTGGAAAAACACTTGGCGTACCACCACCAATATACAAGGTTGATACACCGCCAGATAAGTATTCTTTATACATATCAATCTCTTTCAAGATGTACTCGGTATACTCCTCATAACTGCTATCTAAATAACTAACAAAGTCGCAATATATACAGCGGCTCTTACAAAACGGTACGTGTACGTAAACACCTATACCTTTTGAAACTCTTTCAAACGTTGTCAACCCATTCGCCCTCTCAAATACCAATCATTTTGCCTTTCATTGAGAAACTCTTATTTTAAAATAAGCAACATTGTTCTGGATAATAAGGTCACCAGAAAAAGGTGAAAGGAATCTAAACCAAACGCCGTATTTTATGTTCTGAGATGACGGCACGTATGTTCCAAATGTTGAGAAGAAAAAGCGGAATTCTTCAAAATCTATAAATATTCTACCGCCAAGGATACCAACGATTCTCCCCTCATCAAAATCCCAACCGAGGTTTACAGTGGCACCTTGTTCCAGAGATTTATCACCGAAAACATAAAAGCCCAAAGAATAAATGTTTCCGAGTTGTACAAAACTTAGTTGCAGGGCATCTATTCCTGCGTATCCTCGTTTAATATTAATTTTCTGTTGGTCTTTACCCATCTTTGAGAGGGAAAAACCTTCATAATTAAGCGAAAAAGGCCCAATAGCTGTATCACCTAATGGGATACTTGGAAGTGCAAACCATGTCTTTGAGTAATCAGCTTGAATGACCTCGCTTGTTGATATGTAGTATGTCTTTTCAAATCCAGAGCTTGGTATAGAATAATTCTCATAACCTATTGTCAAAGCAACTCCATAAACTTGTCCAACAAATGCAAGGAAATTAAAATAACTCCTATCAACTGGTCTTTTCATCGTTATAAATCCGAGCTTATAAGATTCACTTCTGATATTCTCATCCTGTATCCTCAATCCAGCAGCTAATTTGGAATCTTCATAGACAATTGAAAAATTCCAAAGATTGAGTGATACGGAATTGTAAAGTCCTTGTATCTCTGGATGGATATTGTCAAGTATTCCTTCTCCAAAGATTGTTATTGGTGATATTATTAGTATGACTGTGAATATAAAAGACATCTGCTTAATATATTTCACGGCTCTTCCCCCCCTTTGTATTGTTACCGTAAATTTTCTACTCTATAAATCAACAATCAACTTCTTAGAAGCTTGTTGAGTACTTCGTTTACCGTCTTTGGATTCCCTTTTCCTTTAAGTTCCTTCATTACCTGACCAACAAAGAACCCAAAAAGTCCCTCTTTACCAGCTTTGAATGTCTCAACCTGCTTAGGATTATTCTCTATAACCTTCTTTGCAATCTCTTCAATCAACCCAACATCATCAACCTGTTTAAGTCCTCTTTCTTCAACTATCTTTCTTGGTGATACACCATTCAAAGCGGCTTCTTGGAAAACCTCTTTTGCCATATTTCTGGAAATAGTTCCTTCTTTTATAAGCCCAATTATCTCATCAAAAATCTCAACTGTAACATGTACCTTTTCTTTGCCATATTCACCGTACAATCTAAAAAGTTCAGTTAAAAACCAATTTGCAACTTCTTTCGGTTCGTTTACCTTCTTAGCAACCTCTTCGTAAAAATCTGCAACTTCTTTATCTTCAACAAGTACCCAAGCATCGTTTGAATTTAACTCGTATTCCTCAACGAATCGCTTTAATCTCTCATCTGGTAATTCAACCAATGTGTTCTTTATTCTCTCTATGAACTCTTCACTTAGTAATACTGGTGGTATATCGGGTTCGGGGAAGTACCTATAATCATGCGCCTCTTCTTTACTTCTCATACTAAGAGTTGTTTTTGTATTTAAATTCCAACCCCTTGTTTCTCTCTGTACTTCTTCACCCTTTTGCATTAAATCTACTATCCTATCGTACTCATATTCCAAAGCCTTTTCAACAAACTTAAAAGAATTCATGTTTTTTACTTCTACCTTGTTACTCTGCTTACCAGTAAGTGTATCAACAACAGAAATGTTGGCATCACAACGCATTGCCCCTTTTTCCATATCGCCAGTGCTAACACCTAAGTATCTCAAAATACTTCTGAGCTTTTCCATAAACATTCTTGCTTCTTCGGGTGACTCGATATCAGGCTCTGTAACTATTTCAGCAAGCGGAATACCGCATCTATTCATATCGACAAGTGAATGCTCTGCCTCAGTTATGCTATCGCCAGCGTGCAACAACTTTCCTGCATCTTCTTCAAGGTGTATTCTTGTGATTCTTATTTTCTTACCATTCACTTCAAGATAACCATGCTCTGCGATTGGGTGAAAAAACTGAGTGATTTGATACCCCTTTGGAAGGTCTGGGTAGAAGTAATTCTTTCTGTCAAATCTGGAATACTTATTGATTTGACAATTAAGTGCTAATCCAAGTTTCACTCCCAATTCAAACATCTCTTCAGAAGGTGTCGGAAGGGCGCCAGGCTGCCCAGTACAGACAGGACATATTGAAGTATTTGGTTCCAATTCGAAGACATCTGCACTACAGTCGCAGAAAGCCTTTGTTTTTGTGTTGAGTTGGACGTGTATTTCAAGACCTATAACAGGTCTGTATCTGTTATGTTTATTTTCCATAGCCGTATTCCTCCTCACAACGTCTTTATTTGTTTTTGAAGCGTCTCTCTATATTGTCAGCAAATCCAAGTACCTTTGCATCGGAAAATCTTGGACCCATTATTTGTATACCAACAGGTAGATGTTCGACCTTTCCAAACGGAATACTTATCGCGGGCAGACCCGCTAAATTTGCCGGAATAGTGAAAATATCCATCATATAGTACACAAGCGGGTCGCTTACAGAACCTATTTTGAACGCAACAATAGGAGATGTTGGAGTAACTATAAAGTCGTGAGTTTCAAAGATTTCTGAAAGCTTGTTCGCAATCTTTCTTCTCACCTTTTGAGCCTTTTCAAAATACGCATCATAGTAAGCAGCACTCAAAGTAAATGTACCTATTAGTATTCTTCTTCTTACTTCTTCACCAAAACCCATACCTCTACTCTTTTCGTACATCTCCCTTAATCCATCAGCGCTAATTCTAAGTCCATACTTAACCCCATCAAAACGTGAAAGGTTAGAACTTACCTCAGAAGGTGCAATTATGTAGTACGTTGCCACGGAATATTTAATTTCATCTATATCAACTACATCAACACTATGCCCCATTTCTTCGCAAAATCTTACAAACTCCTGCACTCTTTGTTTTATACCATCTTCGACACCTTCGTCAAAGGATTGCTTTGCTACAGCTATTTTCATCTTAGGTAAGTCTTTACCTATAAACTGTGTGAAGTCAATCTTCCTGTCAACGGTCGTTGAATCGTTTTCATCCTTACCTGAAATTACATTCATAAGTATCGCATTGTCTTCAACTGTCTTTGTAATTGGTCCAATTTGGTCAAGCGAAGAAGCAAAGGCTACCAAACCATATCTTGATACCAATCCATAGGAAGGTTTAAAACCAACAACTCCACAAAAAGCAGCAGGTTGTCTTACGGAGCCCCCCGTATCGCTACCAAGCGAAGCAACAACCTCACCTGAAGCAACGGCAGCGGCCGACCCTCCACTACTTCCACCAGCAACTCTTTCAATATCCTTAGGATTCCGAGTTACACCGAAAGCAGAGTACTCAGTACTTGCCCCCATAGCAAACTCGTCGAGATTCGTCTTACCTATTACTGAGTATTTCGCTTCTTTAAGCCTTTTAACAACTGTTGCATCGAATGTAGCAGTGTAACCTTTTATAATGTTAGAAGCACATGTCGTTTCCATTCCAAGAACATTTATATTGTCCTTTATACCTACTGGAATTCCAACAGATGGATTATTGTTTACACTTATGAATGCATTTAACGTTTTGTCCTCCTTTTCAATGACCGCTAAGGAGTTCTTAACGAGTGCTTCACCTCCACCCATTTCAAGCAATTCAATTGCACGTTTCAAAGTCATTGTTTTAAATTCTTCAATACTTATCAAATCCCTTTCCAAAGCAAACACCTCCCTGCACTTTCAAGAAGATTATATCACATATTCAACAAAATGCACATTCTTGTGTTAAAATAAGTAGATGTATGACTGGTTTTGAGGAGGGGACTGCCGTGATATTTGAAGAAAAGAGTGGAAAATACTATTATCATTATCCTTTTCCTGTTGCAATAATAGGTGTCCAAGTGGATAATAGGACAAATTTTATGGCTGCAGCATGGCATACACAACTCTCATTTGATCCACCGCTTTACGGAATACTCATATCTCCAAAGCGATATACAAACTACCTGATTCAGAAAGCTGAGACTTTTTCCGTTAACTTTCTGAAATTTGAAGACTTTAAGCTCTCTGGATATGTTGGAAGAACTTCTGGAAGAGAATTCGACAAAGTCGAAATATTCGACTTACAATTCTTCTTGGGAAGAGTTGTACATGTGCCCGTGCTTCAAAATGCTGTTGCTTGTTACGAGTGTAAAGTTGTTGATGAACGAACTTATGGAGATCACATCCTTTATGTTGGAGAGATTGTTGGTGTTCACTATGATGAAGCGTTTTACAAAGATAACCTTTCAAAATCTCTGTTGCTCTACCATGGAAACGATAGGTACACATCAGCACAAATGGAAGATAGTATAAGATTTGGTAAGGAAGAGGTTCAAGAGGAAATTAAAATTAGACTATCAAAAAGAGAGAAAAAATGATATAATTTTTTTACATATTCTGAAAGTTTTTGGAGAGAATCTGTGAATTCGGAGGTGAGTATGATGAAGATTTTCCTTGATACAGCAAATATCGATGAGATTAGGCAAGGTGTTGAATGGGGAATAGTTGACGGTGTTACAACTAACCCAACACTAATTGCCAAAGAGGGGGCTGATTTTGAAAAGCGAATTAAAGAAATCTGCGAATTAGTACAAGGACCCGTCTCAGCTGAAGTGATCTCTTTGAATTGGAACGAGATGGTTGAAGAAGCAAAGAGACTTGCAAAAATAGATGAACATGTGGTAGTTAAGATACCAATGACTCCTGATGGGATTCGTGCAGTAAAAATACTTGCTGGAGAAGGTATAAGGACAAACGTAACCCTTGTTTTCAGCGCAAATCAAGCCCTATTAGCTGCAAAGGCTGGTGCAACTTATGTCAGTCCGTTCATCGGTAGAATAGACGATAACGGTAATGATGGTTTAAAGTTACTCGAAGAAATCATGGAGATTTATATAAACTATGGATTTGAAACGGAAGTTATAGCAGCAAGCGTGAGACATCCCATGCACGTTATTGAAGCAGCAAAAATCGGTGTTGATATAGCAACTATACCTTTCGATGTTCTAAAAAAGATGTTTTTACACCCACTAACAGACGTTGGGATTAAAAGGTTCCTTGCCGATTGGGAGGCTTACAAATCGAAGAAATAACATATACCGTGAAGAATAAATCAACTCTATAACCTTAAAAGGAGGAAAATGGATGTATAGAACTCATACATGCGGTGAATTGCGCTTATCTGACGAAGGTAAGAAGGTAATACTTGCAGGGTGGATCGATAGAATACGTGATCTTGGTGGGGTTAAGTTTATCGTTTTAAGAGACAGGTATGGAAAAACACAGGTTGTTGTAAATCCAGATTCACCAGTGTACTCGATAGTAAACTCCATTTCGAGAGAAGACGTAATAAACGTTGAAGGAATTGTTAGAGCAAGACCAAAAGAAGCGATAGCATCAGAACCAACCGGTGAAATAGAAGTACTTGCCGAAAAGATACAGATACTATCAAAATCAGACCTACCTCCATTTTACCCCGGAGATGATGTTTCAGAAGAAATGAGATTGAAATACAGGTATCTTGACTTACGTAATCCAAAGATGGCTAACAATCTCATAGTTCGTCACAAAATGGCGTTCTATGCAAGGGAGTATTTAACAAAAGAAGGATTTTTAGAAATCGAAACCCCGTACCTTACAAAGAGTACACCTGAGGGCGCAAGAGACTTCCTTGTCCCATCACGATTAAAGAAAGGTAACTTCTACGCATTGCCTCAAAGTCCTCAGCTATTTAAACAAATACTTATGGTATCAGGAATGGACAAGTACTTCCAGATAGTGAGATGCTTCCGTGATGAAGACCTCAGAGCCGATAGACAGCCAGAATTCACACAAATAGATATAGAAATGTCATTTGTCCACATGGAAGATGTGTTAAACCTTGCAGAAGGTTTGATAAAATATATATACGGACAAATCGGAATTAATCTACCAGAAAAATTTGATAGAATATCATTTGAAGAAGCTATGGAAAAATACGGTTCCGATAAGCCAGACAGGAGATATGGAATGGAATTGCAGGATTTAACATCTTACTTCACAAGCTCACAATTTAAAGTTATTGCTGATGTACTTTCCAAAGGTGGCGGTGTAAAGGGCTTTAAAGCAAAAATTCCAATAAGTAGAAAGATAGGAGATGAATACTCAGAATTTGTTAAGACATTTGGACTTGGTGGAGTTTTGTGGTTTAAAATTGAGAACGGTCAGGTCTCTTCACCAACAAACAAGTATCTTGAAAGTGAATACACGCATATTTTCAAGGCATACAACATGGAAGAAGGAGAAGTATTTATCATTGCCGCTCACGATAAAAGAGATAGATTAAATGAAGCACTTGGCGCACTGAGGTTAAAGGTTGGAAAAGAGCATTTTAAAGTTGATGGATTTGATGCTATGTGGATTATAGACTTCCCATTCCTTGAGTGGAGTGAGGAAGACAACCGTTTTGTTGCAAGACACCACCCATTTACAATGCCTTATGTTGAAGACTTAGAAAATGATGTGGAGTTGTCAAAGGTTAGAGCTCATGCTTATGACATGGTTATAAACGGATACGAAGTCGGTGGAGGGAGTATCCGAATCCACAGAAAAGACATACAAGAAAGAGTTTTTGATATAATAGGTTTGACAAAAGAAGAAATGGAAGAGAAATTCGGCTTTTTACTCAACGCTCTTAGATACGGTGTACCACCACATGGTGGAATAGCATTTGGACTTGATAGGTTGGTAACCATAGCTGTTGGTGCTGATAGTATAAGAGAAGTCATCGCATTCCCAAAGACTTCAAGTGGTACATGCTTACTAACAAACGCACCATCTTTTGTTTCAAAAAAGCAACTTGAAGAACTCGGAATCACATTAAAAGAATAGCAAAAGAAAAACACATTCTTTTCAATACAGGAGGTGTCGTTATGGCTATAAAGTTCGACAAAAAAGAAGAAAACGGGAAACTCATAATCTCCATACATGGTGAGATCGATGCTTACCACTCTGGTGAAGTAAAGAAATTCCTCAAAGATGCTATAACAGAGACAAAACTCACGAAAGTTGTACTCGATATGTCAGAAGTAAATTACATAGACAGTGCAGGACTTGGTAGCTTAGTTGCGCTTTACAAAGATGCAAGGATGGCAGAAAAAGAACTTGTACTCGCTTCATTGAAACAAACCGTTATGAGAATATTCGAAATGACAAGACTCGACAGAGTATTTAAAATCGTACAAACTGTCGAGGAGGCTTGATAAATTGCACTGCAAGATAGCAATAGACGGACCTGCGGGTTCCGGTAAAACTACTGTTGCAAAAGAGGTAGCAAAGAGGCTTGGTATAGACTACCTTGATACTGGTGCCATGTATAGAATCGTAGGACTCTACCTACACAACCTTGGTATTGAGCCCAGTCAAACTAATAAGATAGAAGAGCAACTGAGAAATGTTTCTATTGAGTACAAGGATGGTAAGTATTACCTAAATGGAAGAGTCGTTGGTGATGAAATTCGCACAGCAGAAGCCGGCATGTATGCTTCTTTGTACAGTTCAAATATCGCCGTGAGGAACTTTTTAACAAGGCTACAAAAAGAGATATGCACACCTCGAAGTATTGTTGCAGAAGGAAGAGATATAGGAACCGTTGTAATGCCCGATGCACAAGTTAAAATATTCCTCGTTGCTTCCCCTGAGGTCCGTGCAAAAAGAAGATATGAAGAGCTGAAAAACAAAGGAACCGATGTTGATTATAACGAACTACTAAAACAAATAATAGAGCGAGATAAAAATGACTCTTCAAGAGATGTTGCACCTCTTGTCAAAGCAAAAGATGCTGTAGAAATAGACACCTCCAATTTGATTATAGAAGAAGTTGTAGAAAAGATATTAGAAATTGTTAGAAAGAAATGCGAATCAGTTAAGGAGTGTAGCAATGCCTGATGTTTTGATCGGCCCAACTGGCTTTTGCTTTGGTGTTGAAAGGGCTGTTGAAGAAATCAAACGCCTTCTCAATGATGCTATTAGACTCTTTACAGATGGTGAGATAGTACACAATAAAAACGTTATTGAAGAACTGAAAAAACTTGGGCTTCAATTTAAACCAAACGAACCCATTAAGGGCTCTCTTTTTGTTGTTCGAGCACACGGGCTACCACCGAAAGACATAAAAGAATTGTCAAAACACTACAAAATAGTAGATCTTACGTGCCCAATCGTGCTTAATGTCTTTGAGCTTGCAAGAAAATTAAGAAGCAATGGATTTAGAATCGTGGTCTTTGGAGATCCACAGCATGCAGAAATGATAGCTCTAAAAGGTCACGTTGAAGATGCCGTAATAACGAAATCACCAATTAAACTCGAACCTGGCAAGTGGTATGTCTTAAGTCAAACAACGAGTTCAAAAGAAGATTACGATGAATTCATCCTCAAACTTCAGCAGCTGAACCCAGAAAGTGAAATAAAAAGCCACAACACGATTTGCAACGTTACAATCCAAAGGGAAAGTTACGCCAAAGAATTTGGGAAAAGTTGCGAATTAACGATAATCGTAGGTGGCAAGAATAGTTCAAATACAAAAAAACTCTATGAAATCGCTTCAAGAATTGGTAGAGCAATCCACGTTGAAGATATTTATGAGTTCAAAAGTATTATAGACAATAATAACACTTTAGAAAATATCATTTCAAAGACAAAATCAAAGGTAGGCATTTTAAGTGGAACATCAACATCAAAAAACGATGTCGATGATATCGTTAAACATATCCTTGAAAAATACGGTGGGAGGGAACTCTTTATGGCTGACTTCGGCAAACTCAACAACACTGTCCAAGATGAACAGGACTTTCAACAAAACACTGAAGAACTTTCGTTTGAACAACTCCTTGATAAGTACGAAAAAAGTACTGAGTCAAAAACAGTGGGTAGGGGTAAGGTAGTTGAAGGCATCGTAACAGAAGTTACACCAACAGGATTAACCGTTGATTTTGGATGGAAAGGAACAGGCGTTGTACCATTGGAAGAAATGTATAGGGAACTTCCTGAGTACAGTGTTGGTGAAAAAATACTCATAAGAGTAGAAAAGCTCAACGAGGAAGACGGTACTGCTATTCTCTCAGAAAAGAAGACTATGGAAAGAAAAGTACTTGAAGACATCAAAAAAGCTCTTGAAACAAGCGCAACTGTAACAGGTAGAATCGTTGAAAGAACAAAAGGTGGCTACAGGGTTATACTTGAAAACATAGTGAACGCTTTCTTGCCAGGTAGCGAATCAAACCTCAAAGAAGGTGAAGAGTTACCAAGAGAAAAAATGCACTTCGCAGTTATAAGCTTTGAACAGCGTGGTAAAAGGACAAACATAGTTGTCTCAAGAAAAAGATTATTCCGAAAACTTATTGAGGAATTCTTCCAGACAAAAAAACCTGGAGACGTGGTCGAAGGTCTTGTTGAAAACTTAGATGAAAAAGGTGCATTCATAAAAATCGGTGGTGTCCTCACAGGATTTCTACCAAACAGTGAGGTCTCTTATAACCGATCAACAAAAGCAAAAAATATGCTCAGCTTAGGTAAAGTTATGAAATTCCAGATAAAGGAGCTCGAGCCTTCAAGAAGAAGAATAACACTTAGTCTCAAATCACTGATGCCTGACCCATGGGAAAGCGTTTCAAAGAAATTCCAAGTTGGTCAACAAGTCACTGGCATAGTTACTTCCATAAAACCTTTCGGATTCTTTGTTAAAATTGAAGATGGTATAGAAGGTCTTGTACCAACTTCTGAAATCTTCTGGGGAAAGCCACGCAAGGTTACAGATGTTGTAACGTTGGGCGACGCAGTTAAGTTACAGATATTAGAAATAGTTCCAGAAAAGAAACGTTTACTTCTGAGCTATAAATCAGTTGAAGGCAATCCGTGGGATAAGATTACGGAAAAGTATCCAGAAGGAAGCATTGCAAAAGGTAAAATTGCAAAAGTCCTTCCAAATGGAGTAATAATTGAGATAGAAACCGATGTTACCGCATTCTGCAACATTTCTGAAGTCTCTTGGAACTTTGTTGATAAAGTTGAAGATATAGTTAAGGAAGGTCAAGATGTCAGATTCCAAATTCTCTCGATCGACAAAGAAAACAAAAAAATTAGAGTAAGTATAAGAAAAGCCTCGGAAAACCCATGGCAGAAATTTGCAAATAATCACAAAGAGGGCGATGTTGTAAAAGCAAAGATAATAAAAATAGTTGAAAAAGGTTACATAGGATTGTGCGAAGATATAGAAGTGTACATACCGAAAACACAAGTTTACGAGGACTTAAATATCAACGACGAAGTAAGTGGTAAAATAATAAAGCTTGAACCTCAAAAAGAGATATACAAAATAATAGTAAGTCCAAAAGCCGTTGAAGACGAAAAGGCTTTGAAAACATCAGAAGAAGATCTTTCTCAAATAAGTATGGAGGGGAAGTTCCAGAATGCCGTTAAATCAAAAGAACCAAACGAACCAAAAGGAGAATCAGCAAACTGAAAGAGAAGAATTGAAAAATACATCGAAAAATAAAAACACACCAACCGTTTTGATCGTTGGCAAGAGTAATGTTGGAAAGTCAACACTTTTCAACAAACTTATCGGTAAAAGAAAATCGATTGTAGCTGATGAGGAAGGAACAACAAGAGACGCGGTCGTCGACCGCGTCATTTACTTTGACAAATCTTTTCTTTTGGTCGATACCTGTGGAATATTCGAAGGTAAAGAAGATGAGATTTACGAAAAAAGCAAGGAATTTACGTTGAAAGCACTCCAAGAAAGCGACTTGATAATCTTTGTCGTTGACGGGAAAAACGGACTCTCTTCGGATGATTATAAAATTGCCGAAATGCTGAGAAAGTCACAAGTAGACATTGTGCTTGTAGCAAATAAATCGGAGAGTGAGAAAAACTATTCGAAGGTCTATCCAGATTTATTCGCCTTAGGATTTGGAGAGCCATTTCCAATCTCTGCCGAACAGAGCAAAAACTTAGACGAATTGATCGAGCTCATCATAAAAAAGCTTGAAGAAAAAGGGTACGAGCTCAGTGCTGAAACAAAGATAGATAACCTTATAAGAATAACAATTGCAGGTAGACCAAACGCTGGAAAGTCCTCTCTATTCAACATGATTCTAAATGAAGAAAGAGCCCTCGTAACACCAATTGCAGGCACAACGCGCGATACGATAGACGATATAGTGAAAATCGCAGATAAGAATTATTTATTCGTGGACACCGCAGGGTTAAGAAAAAAAAGCAGAATCGATAACTTCATAGAGCGTGTAAGTACACTAAGAACAATTGAAGCTATTGAGCACGCCGATGTTGTTCTACTCGTTATCGATGCAACGGAAGGTATCACAAGGCAAGACCAAAGAATAGCTGGGCTTGCCGAAAAAAATGGAAAGGGACTTGTAGTCGTATTCAATAAATGGGACCTCATTAAACACGCAGATAAACGTATAAAAGATTATATGCAACAATTCAAAGAAGAACTCTACTTTGTAGACTTTGCACCAGTAATATTTACCAGTACAGTAAACCGAGTCGGATACAGAGAACTCATAAAAGCAATAAACACTGCTTACAATTCTCTACACAAAAAGGTTCCAACAAGTGCTATAAATGCTGCAATACAGAGGATGATAGCCAAACCACCACATGGTCTGAAATTATACTACGGACTGCAAGTTGATACACGTCCACCACTGTTTTTGTTTTTTGTCAACAAAAAAGAAGTACCTGAAAGTTTCCAAATGGCAATTAGAAGAACTATCAGGGAACAAGTAGACCCGTTCACAGGGGTTCCAATATTCCTAAAATTCAAGGAGAAAGAATGAAATGTCTGAAACACAAAAATTTGAACCTCTTAATGATGCTTTTATCAATGAACTCGAAAAGATGCTTAAAGAGACAAATTGCCCACCATGTGTTAAGTGTGGTTGGTGTTGCAAACACACTGTGTGTTACTATGGTGAATGGAACTACGAAAAGCACCAGTGCAAATACCTTACCGAAAACAATCTGTGTAGTAAGTACGAAGAAATAAATTCCTTTGAAGAAGCTCAAAGACTCGAAATTAAGCTGTTTGGTAGTGGTTGCTGTTTGAATTACGAAAATCCTGAGAGGCTGAAAATCTTAGAAGAACAAAAAATCAAAGATGGCGAGTAATTTGGCGGTTATTATTTTTCAAAAGCACCTTTAGGAGGTTTCTTAGAATGGTTAACATTGAAGGTTTAAAAAGCAAAATTTTGAAGCGTAACATAATAATTGCTCTAATAACTACGCTTATCATTGCCATCTTTGCACTTGCATGGCTGCAATTTCATGAAGAACGTAGTATTGAAAAGAGTTTTGAAACGATAGATAGAGCTTTCAAAGACGTGCTCGAGTCACTTTCAAGGTCAGTGTATTTAAGTACATCAAACCTTGAAAGTCTTGTCTCATCAAACCTTCAAATTTCGAAAACGTTACTTGAAAATCTTGATAGACAAAGCGCACTAAAGGAAATAGAGAAGATTTATGAGGCCTCTGTTTTGAAAAATAATAGTACATACGTTGATGTAGACGTTGCTGTCGTAGACGCAGATGGAAACGTCCTTGATGCAACTGGTTACTTTTCTAACGTTAGAAAACTTGGATTTAGATTAAGTTCGTCTCCTAAAAATGGCTTTGCAAGACTGGATGCATTTGTTCCTGATACAACAAGACTTGTCATCTATTCTTGGCATGCATTGACAGATGGTAATTACATACTCTATGTCTTCTACATAGATCGCCTGCTTTACATAGGACTTACAAGAGGACTTTCTTCACTCGCTATTGCAAATGTTAAAGAAGTCGCTGTATACATTGATTATCAAAATAGGCTCGATAAATCCGCAAAAATTCCAGACAGCGTAATTGCAAGCAAATTTGATACTGAAAAGATAGAAATAAGAAATCCCGTTGGAAAGACGATCTACAAGAAATACGTTTTCTCAAGTTATGTAGATATACAAAATTATATATATCTTAAGGTGGTATTCAGTTCCAATATGCCATATATAATACTAATCTTCCTCATGTTCTTCATGATAACCGTTATCGTATTTACATACATGTCAACCACTTTAACAGTCAAACCATTTTCCTCTGATATGGAAAAACTCGCCACGGCAGTGAGAGAAATAGGTCATACAGGTATCTTACCACCCGCTAGTAATTTCCATCTTGAGGAGACTCAAGAGTTTTACGAAACACTCTCAGCAATACTCCAAGAATTACGCGCAACTATGGAGGAACTCGAAGCAACAAACGGAGAGCTCGAAAAATCATACACCGAGATAACCAATAAAAGCGAAGAGTTCAGAAGGTTGCTTTTAAGTATCTCTGAAAAGCTTGCAATCGTCGCTGAAGGGTACGATGAGAATACTGGTCAGCATATATACAGAGTCAAACTGCTTTCGCGATATTTGGCAGAAAAAGTCATGTTCGATGAAGAACGAATTGAAGAAATTCACATGTTTGCAAGCTTACATGATATTGGAAAGATTTTTGTTCCAAAGGAAATACTTCAAAAACCTGGGAAGTTAACCCAAGAAGAATGGGCAATAATGAAGAACCATACAGTCTATGCAAAGAGAATTCTTGATGTCGCCGGTTTTGAAAAAGCTCTTAATATAGCGCTATACCACCATGAAAACTACGATGGAACGGGGTATCCTTTTGGATTAGTTGGTGAAGAAATACCAATTGAAGCTCAAATAGTTAAATTGGTCGATGTTTACGATGCATTAAGATCAGAGCGACCGTATAAGAAAGGTCTTACACACGATGAAGCTCTTAAGATCATACTTGAAGGCGATGGAAGAACTATGCCTTCACAATTCTCACCGAAATTGCTCGAAATTTTCAAAAAATATGAAGAAGAAATCAAAAAATTATGGGAACAAATCGTCTGAGTAATGGAAAGTTTGATAAAAACTTCGATAAAAACTAAGTGTAGGTTTGCCCATGAGCAAACCTACTTTCTTTTCTTTCTAAACTCTTTATCTTTCTCTACTTCAGCAATTGCTTCATAAACGAGCATGTCAGCGGTTACACCAGCTGAAAAGTCATACTGTTTCGCACCTATATATATCCCAACATTAATGCCTTGTCTTTCAACCATATCCTCAAGTTTTTTTCTAAATACTTCTACGAAGAAGACGCCGTATTGGTACAAAACAAGAATGTAAAGCTGTTCATTCATTGTCATAATAAGATCTCCTTCTTTAATCAAACTCTTTAAAGCACTTTCAATTAACATTTTCTTCTCTTTCAACTCATCACCATAAAATTCTACTGCCACAATACAAAGTGCGTGATTCTCCCTTTTTGACAGAGCAATGTAATTGTTCAAAATCAGCTGACCCAAATTATAATGGTAAACACTTCTTGTTTCACCAACAATGCCACTTAAAACAAGAGATTTTTTATAACCTTCAAGTGCAGCTTCATATCTGTACTTAATTCTTTTGAATACGCGATTAAAACTGAAAATGGTTAGAAAATATACAAAGATGAGAATTAACAGTAAAAATATGCTCCAGCTGAACTTGTTTTCACTTTTAACTATGCCATAGTATTTGTTGAAAAGTTTATCGAGTTCACCATTTGACTTCATTAACACAAGTGTTTTGTCGATACTGTCAAATAGAGAAGTATCCGTACCACGCTTCGTAGCGAACTTGAGTCGAACTGGTGAAAATATGAATGGAGTTGCGTGAACTTTTGAATACTTTGTGCTATTGGTAATATAAGCAAGCCTACTCACAACTCCAGCTTCAACTTCTCCGCTATCAACAGCATGCATAACTTCTTCATAAGTAGATACCTCAACAAATTGCAAATGAATATCAAACGTTTTTATAAGTTCTTTGAATTGTTGATAGTAAATATCCCCTTTGTTGACTGCAACTGACTTATCTCTTAATATTGTCAAACTGTCAAGTGGTTTCAAACTTACAAGCACACCCCAATTCATTACCACAGGTTCTGTATTGAATGTGTAAATTTTTTCTCTTTCCGTTGTTTGAGCAACAGCGACAAGCAAATCTATCTCGCCATTTTTCAATTTTTCCATAAGCTCACTAAATTCACCGTAGAGAAAACTTACACCTGGCTTTTCCAAGATACCAGCTTTTTTTAAGACATCAATAAAAAGTCCCTTTGGTTTTCCGCCTTCGTCGTAAGTCAATGGATAATTATCGTAGTATCCTATTGTCAAAGCAAAAGCGAGTGAAAAAGTAAAGAACCAAAAACCAAGAATCATTGATTTAAGGAAAGATTCATCGGATATTCTTAACTTTTTAAGCATCTTTATTCACCATCCTCTTTTCAAATCGTTTTATTTATTATAACATAATTGTTTCTTGACGTAAAAAAAATATATGGTAAAATTCCAGTGCGTAAATTCCAAAATCCGCACGCTCACCGTTCCCCACCTCGGTGCTCTGCAGATGAAAAAACAGGAAAAACGCGCAGAGTCGGTGGGTAAAAGGAAGCGGAGGATGAAACCAAATGGAGGTGTAAGTATGCCAGTTGTAACGATGAAACAGCTCTTGGAAGCAGGGGTCCATTTTGGACACAGAACGCAAAGATGGAACCCAAAGATGAAACCGTACATCTACGGTGCAAGAAAGGGTATATACATCATCGACCTTCAAAAGACAGTGAAACTTCTTGATGAAGCATACGACTTCGTAAGAGACGTTGCAAGCAAAGGTGGCACAATTCTTTTTGTTGGAACGAAGAAACAAGCTCAGCAAGTTGTTAAAAACGAAGCCGAAAGATGTGGAGGTTTCTATGTTAACAGCAGATGGCTTGGTGGACTCCTAACAAACTTCACAACAATCCAATCAAGAATTCAAAGACTCATGGAACTTGAAGAAATGGAAGCAAATGGCGAACTCGATATACTTCCAAAGAAAGAACAGAGCAAACTCAGGAAGACCCTTGAAAAACTTAGAAAGAACCTTGGTGGAGTCAAAAACATGAAGAGCTTGCCGGACGTTTTGTTCATAGTCGACCCAAGGAAAGAAAAGATAGCAATCGAAGAAGCAAACTACCTTGGAATACCTATTGTTGCAATGGTTGACACAAATTGCGATCCGGATCCAATTGACTATGTTATTCCTTCAAATGATGATGCAATTAGAGCAATCGCACTTATTGCGGGCAAGATAGCCGATGCATATCTCGAAGGAAGAGAAGGAGTACCTTACTCAGTTGAAGAATCAACTTCAACAATGCTCGAGACAGAAGAAATAGAAATCAATATCCCCGAAAACCTCGACGAAGAGGAAATATGAGGAAATATAACGAAATCTCGAGCAAAGAGCCCCGTACGGGGCTCTTTTCGTTTCCTCATTATTATAAATTCCTACTCTTAAGATACGAATTAGCTATCAGAACAGCCAATATTAAAATCATTCCGAGGACCTGAAGAAACGACACCTTTTCGTGTCTCAAAAAACTACCAGCGAGAACTGAGATTACAGTTGTAAGGTTCGAAAATAACGAAGAAACAGTTGGTGAAACTTTGCTCAGCATATAGTTTACCAAGAAAAAAGCAACAGTAGATGAAAGCACCCCAAGATACAAAGCCCCAGTTATGACAGCTGGATGTAAAACAAGCCTAAAATGACCAGTCAAAAAGCTCACTATAGTAAAAAAGACAAATCCCGTTGTCATCATAAAAAACGTAATCTCTACCGGTGAGAATTGAGAAGATAGCTTTCTGGAAGATATGTTGTACAACGCAGCCGAAAAGACCGCTCCAAGCACCAAAACTTTCCCAAAAATAGCACCACCCTCAACTCCATCACCAACTATAAGAGAAACTCCAAGAAAACTCAGAAAAGCAAAGACAAATTGATACCATCTAATCTTTTCTCCGAGCAGTAAGGGACTGAGCACAGTGATAACTATCGGTATAAGTGCTATGAGCATTCCAGCCTCAGAGGATGTAGCATATTTCAAACCGTGCGTTTCAAATAAAAAATATAAAATAGGTTGAAAAAGAGCCACTCGCCAAAGCTTCCAATAAGGTTTCTTTGAAATTCTTACCAAACCTGTTAGAGCAAGCAAGATGAGCAAAAACGTGGCAATACCAAAACGATACGATAAGAAAGTGTAAATGCTGACATGCTCAATGCTATTTTTTGTAAATAAAAACGACAGACCAAATATAACCGAAACAGAAAAGCCCGCCATATAAACTTTCCAACTCAAATCTATCACCATCCTTGCAAAAATCATTCGCATAGCGTACTATATTTTATTATACTATTCTTACGAGTTTTTTCAATAATAGTCTTAACCAACTTATTGTAGAGCAATTCAAAAATGTATTCTACACATATTCTACTCTTCTACACCTCCACCACAATTGACAATAGCAAAAACATATGGTAGTATATTAGCAAAGAAGGAAGTAGATTGCTAAAAAAACTGACAACCGAGAGGTGATTTGATGGATATCACCGAAAGGCAAAAGAAAGTGTTGTATTGCATTGTTCAAGAATATGTTAACACAAAGGAACCTGTGAGTTCAAAACGTGTACTTGAAAGTGCCGCGCTTGAGAGGTCCGGTGCTACTGTTCGGAACGATATGAACCGTCTTATGAAGGCTGGTTATATATACCAGCCACATACATCAGCAGGTCGCGTACCTACCGACAAAGGTTTGCGCTTCTATGTCAACGAATTGGAAAAGATTCGAGCTGAAATAAGAGCCAAAAGCACCCATGTCGAGACCGCCGCAAATTTTCCAATCGGTGATATGGAAAAGGTGCTTTCCGGTGCTGCAAAGTTGTTGAGTTCATCAGCAAAGGGTATGGTTGTAATTGAAAAGCCAAATCCGTTAACACTCAGGATTAAGCGAATAGTCGTGACACCTGTGAGTAAGAATTTTTCCATTGCAAATATAGTAACAAGTCTTGGACTAAGTTCTTCAATACCACTACAGCATAGCGAAATTGAAGATATTGAAAAGATTGAAGATATGCTCAACCGAGTTATGAATGGTCTTACGTTGAGCGAATTCAAATCAAAGCTGAAAGATATACTCTTAAAAATGAATGGTTTGAATAATTTCAAAGAATTTGACTTCGGAACATTAAGCAGGGGGTTTCTGGAAATCACGGAAAGGTTATCGCTTGAAAGTTATGAAGACTACATAACCGAAGGACTGCCGCATCTTTTATCGAACGAAAGGATTACTTTGAAAAAGCTTCAAAACATACTTTCATATATATCTGGCGATGTATTCTACAAAGAACTATTCGATTTAGAAAATGATATCTTCATAGGTAAGGAACACGGTCTTAGATTTCTCGACGATTTTTCAATCATTATCGCCCCATTTTATTCAGAAGGTCAACCAGTAGGTAGAGTAGCTGTTATCTTTGATAAATACAGCAGATACGACCATGTCATCGACAGTTTTGAATTTATGATTAATAGACTTACCGAATACTTCACTGTCGTTGCAAGAAATATATAAAAAATATACAACAGAAAGAAGAGGAGGTTGAGAATATGAGCGACAAAATCAACGAAAAGAAGGAAGAAAAGATGGAAAATGTAGTTGAAAATACAAATGAAAACACTATCAATAACGAATCAGTTGACCTTGCTGAAGAAAATAAAAAGCTAAAAGAAAAGATTACAGAACTTGAATCTCAGCTAAAAGAGATACAGAACGCTGCAAGGGTAATAAAAGCCGCGTTTGAAAATTATAAACTCGATGTAGAAAAGCAAATAAAAGACTCAACACGTTCAGCTGTACTACGAATCCTTAGGGCAATGATTCCTGTACTTGACGATTTTAAGAGGGCATTCAAACACTTCGAGAATGATAAAGATTTAGAGAAATTCAAGGTCGGTGTAGAGAAGATATACGAAAAGTTTGTTAAGACGCTGGAAAATGAAGGTCTAAAACAAATAGATGCATCAGGTAAATTTGATCCGTTCAACCATGAAGCACTTGAAAGGGAAGAACGTGACGATGTTGAAGAATATACAATAACAGAAGTACTCGAAGATGGATACACATTCCACGGCAGTGTTATAAAGCCTACAAAAGTTAGAGTTGCAGTAAAACCAAAAAAGAAACCCTCTGAATCAACAGATGTGCCAAACACGTCTTTAGAACAGGCTAATGAGGACAACCGAGGTGAGGTATAATGCCTGCAAAAAAAGACTATTACGATATACTCGGAGTTTCAAAAAATGCATCTGATGAGGAGATTAAAGCCGCATACAAAAAGCTCATCAAAGATTGGCATCCAGATAGACATACGGGAGATAGAAAAAAGGAAGCGGAACAAAAATTTAAAGAAATACAAGAAGCATATGAAGTTTTGAGTGACCCACAAAAGCGTGCAATGTACGACAAATTCGGTTATGTAGGAGAAGGCGGTTACACGTACGAACCTTCCGGCAGTGGTGGTTTTGGTTTTGAAGACATATTCAGAGACTTTCTAAACGACGATATATTCAAAATATTCTTTGGTGAACATAGAACAAGTACTTCTCAAAGAACAACAGGTGGTAGAAGACGTGTAAAAAGAGGTGAAGACATAAATCTTGAAGTAGTTATTACAGAAGCCGATGTCTTTACAGGTAAGGATGTTAATATAGAATATGATAGGTACGAAGTTTGTGAACATTGCCATGGTGAAGGTGTAGAACCTGGAAGCAAATGGGTTACGTGTTCAAAATGTCACGGAACTGGTGTTGTAAGAGAAGAGCGAAGAACACCTTTTGGTGTTTTTGTAAATCAGTACACGTGTGACGTTTGTGGCGGAAGTGGTAGCGTACCAGGTGAAACTTGTAAAACATGCAGAGGAACTGGTAGAGTTAGAAAAAGAGTAAGTACTGTTGTAAATATTCCAGCTGGGATTGAGAATGATACAATATTGAAGATACCAAGGAAAGGAAATGCTGGAGTAGGTGGCGGCGAATATGGAGATCTGTATGTACATGTTAAAATCAGAAAAACAAGTGATTACAAACGCGAAGGTGATGATATAATATTAAATGTGCAAGTTGATTACATAACCGCTATATTGGGCGGTTTCACATATGTACTTCTCCCAAACAACGAACGAGTTGAGGTTGAAATTCCAGCTGGTACACAACCAAATGAACGTATTATCATCAAAGGAAAAGGAATACCAAATGTAAGGACCGGTAAAAGAGGCAACCTTATTGTAGAAGTTGGTGTATCAATACCAAAGAGAGTTTCACCTAAGGAAAGAAAACTTCTCGAAGAATTAGCAAGAGAAAGGGGAATTAAGATTTGAGACTTGACAGAGACAAACTAAATAGGCGAAGAAAATCTCGCAGACCTCTACCTGTAAGAAATAGCGGGGCATATGGATTCAATTCACATCACTCACACGATGCTTTTAGTTCAAAGATATCAAATGTATCGAACCATCCAACCATTCAAAAAAATCCAAAGAACCCACCAGTGAAAAAAACATACAGTAATGAAAAACACAAATCAGGAAGGCACAAGCTGCCTTCCATCTCTTTTTTCACCATATTATTATTATCTTTGTTCATAATATTATTCACTCTGCTGTTCAACTTCAAAGAAGATGTCGTAGATACGACTAAGAACAAACTACTTTTGTTCTTTGGTAGATTAACAAATAATTCCAGTGAGCAGGTGAGTACTAAGGATATTTTACTCGACTTCGGATACGAAACGAGAATTACCAAGATTGTAGATGTTGGAGACGGATTAATTGGTATAGGTACAGTGATGGTCGATGAGAACAAGAGGTATCAAGCATTATTTGTTAAACTTGATTATAACGGTAACATAGTTTGGAACAGACTTGTAGGTGAGGAAGGAGATGAATTCGCATACGATATCTTAAAAGAATCCGACGGTTACGTATTGCTTGGAATCTCATCTTCAAAGAGTCTTGGTGTAAATGGCAGGTACGATGTCGTAGTCTCAAAATTCTCCGATAATGGAGAATTGCTCTGGCAAAAGCTTTACGGAGATCAAGGATGGGATAGAGCTTATCGTATTTTAGAAGTTCATGACTCTTACATATTTGCCGGTGATAGTGAAGCATCTGGAGAAGATGATGGTGATCAAGAAAGTGGATTGGAAGAATTCTGGATTGTGAAACTCACAAAAGATGGCAAGATAGTGTGGAGTAACGTATCAGGGGGAATTCTAAGTGACCGCTTGTATGCAATGGGATATCTAAAGTCTTCAAATCTTGTAGTAGTAGCAGGCTCAACAAACTCATTTACAGACGGCAGTCAATACGAAGGGTATGTTGGAGCATATAACCTAAATGGTAATATCGAATGGCAAGCTCAACTTTCTGTGTCTTCATCTTCAACGCTCTGGCCACTTGATCTTATAACAACGGACAACTCTATCTACGTTGGGGGGTACGTCTACGAACCTTCCGATAACAACGACAAACTCGGAATTGAGAAAGCGTTTATAGCAAAGTTATCAAAACTTGGACAGGTTGAATATATAAAGACGTTTGGCGAGAATTGCAGAGTACAATCAATCACTCATCTTCAAAAGTCATCTGAGAACAATGACGTTATTTACTTCGCTGGATATAAATATGACGAAGATAAAAAGATGGCCTGGTATGGCTCACTTGAGTACTCAGAAAGTATGGATGCTCCAAAGTTGGCAGAAAACACATTGGGAGAAGAATATGGAATGCTATACTTTGTAGCAGCAAACGATAAAGCACTGATACTTTCAGGAAGCACAATGAAGAGCGGTAAGCTCAAAGGACTAATTAGAATCACTTCTAAAGGATAACTTTTAGCCTAACTTATCAGATCTTTGACAACATCTTTGTAATTTCGTCCAACTGGTAAGATATCACCATTTGAAACTTCAACAGCCATCGAACCAAAATAGTTTCTCACTATCTTTTTTATCTGTTCTGCATTTATAATATAAGACTTATGTATCCTCAAGAACTTTTCCTGTGATAGTTTTGATTCAAATACCTTAAGTGGAATCTTTGTCCTAAGCTTTCCGTTTTTTGTAACAATAATGGTCTCACCTTCTTCAGATGTTAGGTATATTATGTCCTCAATGCATAAAAATACCACTTCGTCACCGCTTTCAACAGGTATCTTCTCAATTTTAATCTTACTTACTACGTCTTTTACTCTCTTGAATCTCTCATTTGCTTCGCTGGACTGTAGCATACTAAGTTTTTTGACCTTTTCTATAGCAGCTTTTAACCGTTCTCTCGATACGGGTTTTAAAACATAATCCACAGCATTCTCATCGAATGCTCTAACAGCATATTCTGAATATGCAGTTGTGAATATCACATAAGGTTTGTGAGATATATTTTCAAGCACGTAAAAACCGTCCTGTTCACCGAGGTTTATATCAAGAAACACAACATCAGGTTTTGTGGTGTCTATAATTCTTACAGCATCTTCCGCGCTCGTTGCAATTTCAAGCACATCTAACCCTTCTTCTCTCAACATCTTTTCTAAAACCATAGCAAGCAACTTTTCGTCTTCCACAATAACGCAAGTCATAGAAATCCCTCCAGAAGTCAAACACTCCATGAAAGAGTGACCGTAGTGCCGTTGTCGTACGACGTCTCATAACGAATTGCAGATTCTTTGAAAAAAGCTTTCATCAATTCCTCTACAACCCTTAATCCAGTACCAGGTACTATCTTTTCAGCACCTCTTCCATTATCGCTTACCTTAATTTCAAATCTTCTTCCACTGAATGAACACGATATCATTATTTTTCCACCATTCTTTGACTTGGCAATACCGTGAACAATGGAATTCTCAACAATTGGCTGGAGTATTAAAGATGGGACGATAACTTTTGAACATCCAGGTTCTAAGAAAATCTCGTAATCAAACCTTTGCATTCTAACCTTTTGGATATCAAAGTACTTTGAAATTAAACTCAATTCCTCCTCGAGAGACCAGGTTTCTGGTGTATTTAAAACGACTCTAAAAAGCTCCGATAAATCGGAAAGATACCGGACTACTTTGTCTTTATCTTCGCCCAATTCAAGCATGGAAATAGCTACACTAATGGAATTAAAGAGAAAGTGTGGATTTGTTTTGTAACGGAATGCCTGCATCTTTAACTTCAGTTGCGATTCTTTCAACCTCTCATACTCCAAAATCTGTCTCTCCAATTCCCTTCTTAGGGTTATATAAGAGATACCAAAAGACACGAGTAAAAATGTTGACACAACAAGCAAGGAATAGGTGAAATTAGAAAGCACCTCTTCTGAATAAACATTAATCCACATCTGAAAAAGGTTTGAGAATAGAAAGATAATACCACCCAAAGCAACAATCAAAAGTACAAAATATAGAAACCTCATCGTCTTGTTAGAACCTTTTAGCTCTTTCCCCCACATTCTGAACGCGTAATACGTAAGCCCTACAGTATTAACAATAATGAATATCGAAATAACAGATATGAAATAGAGATTAGAAGGTAAAATGTACATACTGTAGATAAAAATAATAAGCGCTATTAACTGTAAAAACAAAAATACTCTCATTGGCAAACCTCCTTCAATTTACCAAAGCAATCTACCAAGAGTATTTTAGCATATAAACATAAAAATAGCGTCTCCAAAGTTTGACTAATTTCTTTGGAGACGCAAAATCATTCCTTTACTTTCTTCAAGCTCTAAACTTATCTCTTATACTCCAAGCTTCTAAGCTTCCCTGCTATCATATCTGAAACAACCTCGTCAATTGACGTGCCCGATCTTACAAGATATATCCTTATATTTTTTTCCTTCAAATCTTCAAACATGTGTGGACCGATTCTAACTGCAACAACTCCCTCAATTTCACCTACTGAAGCAAAAACTTCCTTGTGACTATGTCCTTGCTCATGCTCATGTCCGTATCCTCGTCCATTTCCATATCCATGGTGCTCGTGGTTACCATGTTCTCTTGCATGAAGATTTTCGGACAATTTTCTGGAAACTTCCTTACCATCTTCAATCTCAACAATCATGAAATACGTCGCCCTGCCAAAGTGATTGGCAACAGTCCTTCCATCGTCCGTTGGAATAGCAATTCTCATACCCAGCACCTCCTGTAAATTCTAATCTTTTAAAAACAAATCAAATGATTCCTTTAAAGATGAAATGTACTTTCTCAACTCATTAAAATATCGAAGACCTTCTTCCGTTATCTCATAAACCTTTCTTAATCCACCATTTCCTTCCTGAATCGAATACCTAACAAGCCCAAGGTTGTTAAGCTTCCTTAGCACACTGTATATAACACTCTGATCATGTTTGAAAGGATAATATTCAGCGTTTACTATCTTTTCGTACAATTCGTATCCATGCATTGGATTTTTCGAAAGTTCTTTTAAGATGACCGCTGTAAGATAATCGCCAACTGAAAAACCCATTTCTTCACACATATGTGCTCCATGATGTCCAACACTATGATGCTGACAACCACATTTTCTGCGCAAACGAGCCACTCCCTTATAGTTGATGATTCTTCTTATACTACAATACTGATTATATATCATTATTGATTTTTGTCAAGTATAATATAAGGTAAAAAATACCCCCTCAGGCTTAACTGCGCTGAGAGGTAGGGGTACTGGTATGAGGAAGCTGAAATAAAATTAATTAAACATCGAAATACAAATCGTACTCTTTCGGATGTGGGACTGAATTTACCTGTCTTTCTTCGAGCAATTTCATCTTTATCCAGTGTTCTATCAATTCGTTTGGAAATACCGTTAGGAATTTATGGTTTTCTTTCAACGCCATACAGCTTTCTTCAAGTGATTTTGGAAGTGGTTTGAGTTCTTTTTCGTACATATCACCTTCAAATGGTCCAAATCCTTCTGCCGTTGGATCTATCTTCTTCCTTATTCCGTCAACACCGGCGAGTATCATAGCAGCATAACCGAGGTATGGATTACAAGTTGCATCTATTGTTCTAAATTCTATTCTGCGTTTCTCAGAGTCTTTCACATAAGCTGGTATTCTAATTGCTGAAGTTCTATTAGCAAGTGCAAAGACTGCATTCGTAGGGGCTTCGAAACCCGGGACAAGTCTTCTGTAAGAATTTGTAGATGGGTTTGTAAACGCCATAATTGCGGGTGCATTCTTTAACATACCACCAATATACCAAAGTGCTTCCTGAGATAAGTTATAAAGTTTATTACCGTTGAATATGTTCTTTCCGTTCTTCTTTAAGAATTGGTGTACATGCATACCGTTGCCTGCTTCGTCGTGCATCGGTTTTGGCATGAAGGTAACTATGTAGCCATACTGTTTTGCAACCAATCTCGCTACATGTTTTACAAGCATCGTATAATCTGCTGCTCTTAATGCATCTATAAGTGGTAACTCAATCTCAACTTGGCAAGTTCCCACTTCATGATGGTGGTATTTAACTGGTACACCATATTCGAGAAGCTTTTTAACTATAGCATTTCTTACTTCCATAAACTTATCGAATGGAGGTATTCTGTGATAACCTTTCTTCCTTCCAATAAAATACTCTCCTGTTTCACTCGATTTCCAAAATCCTTCCGAACTGTCTATTTCGAACATCACCCTATTAGATTTCACATCGTATCTAACATCTTCAAATATATGGAATTCGTATTCGGGTCCCAAATAAACCTCATCCGCTATGTCCTTTATAGATTCGAGTGTATTCTTCAATATCGTTCTTGGGTCATGTGAACATGGTTTCATATTCTCAACTTCATACACATCACAGATCATGGAGAGTACCTTCTCACCATCGTACTCTTCTATTATCGCTGTTTCTGGATCAGGAATTATTACCATGTCACTGCTGAAAACTTCTGCATAACCAAGGTTAGATGCGTCAAAGCCAACACCTTCTACAAATGTCTTTTCAGAGAAATTAGTCCTTGCAAGTGTTACGTGTCTCCACCTGCCCCATAGGTCCACAACTTTTAAATCTATGAAATTTATACCTTCTTGCTCAACAAGCTTTAGAATGTTTGCACCGTTCATGTAATTTCCTCCTAAAAATCTCTATTATTTGTAGTCCAATTTAATCCTATCACATCTCACTACGTAAACCAACTTATCCATATGCTCTCTTTTTTTAGGAATTTCTTCTTTCAAGAGTTTATTCAAAAGGCTTCTCACGTTTTCTTAAAGTTTCTTTTGTATGCTTATTCAAATTGTTTCCTATAATCGCTAAATTTGTTTGAATTTAAAGATTTTTGTACTATAATAGTTGTACACATAACAAGTATTCCAAATTCAAAATGAACTTGAGGGGTGAGTGAAGTGAAGGCTATCATTCTTTGTGCGGGTAAAGGAACAAGGTTGAGACCATTTACATATACAACGGCAAAACATTTAATTCCAGTTGCAAACAAACCAGTAATACTATACACAATTGAAAAAATAAAGAGTGTCGGGATTACGGAAATTGGAATTATTGTCTCCCCGGAGAACAAAGAGGACTTCAAAATGGCACTTGGTGATGGTTCTCAGTACGGTGTAAATCTTAAATACATTCTCCAAGAAGAACCAAAAGGACTCGCACATGCGGTTCTTATGGCAAAAGACTTTCTCGGTGACGAAGATTTCATGATGTACCTTGGTGATAATCTTATTATGGATGACATAAAACCGTTTGTGAAGGAGTTCGAAGAAAAGAAAGAACTCAGCGCACTTATTATGCTCTCTCCAGTTCAAGACCCATCACGCTTTGGCATTGCCGTAATGGAAGGTAGCAAAATTGTCAAAACGGTTGAAAAGCCAAAAGAACCACCTTCAAACTTGGCTATCATCGGACTTTACCTCTTTAGAAAAGATATATTTGAAGGTATATCGCACATTAAGCCTTCTTGGAGAAACGAACTCGAGATTACAGACGCAATTGATTGGCTGATTCAAAATAAAGGGACTGTCGAAGGACACATAATATATGGTTGGTGGAAAGATACAGGAAAACCAGAAGATTTGATCGAAGCAAACCACAAGATACTTGACGATATAATCGAAGAATTTAAGATAGAAGGCACAGTAGAAGCCTCTTCGATAATTCAAGGAAGAGTGAGCGTGGGGAAGAACACGGAAGTAGTTAACAGTGTTATCAGAGGTCCTGTCATAATCGGTGATAATTGCACAATATCAAATGCATACATTGGACCATACACATCAATTGGAAACGGCGTTATCATAGAAAACTGCGAAATAGAAAACTCCATAGTAATGGACGAAGTTAAAATCTCAAATCTCTCTTCCAGAATAGACTCATCACTAATCGGAAAGAAAGTAGAGATTATAGAAAACGACGGAAAACCCAAAGGTGTTCAGATAATTGTTGGAGACCTTGGAAAAGTTATCGTGTCTAGGTAATATGTCTAAATCGTAAGGGGGAATTATCTTGGTAAAACTCATCGTCACAGACCTCGATGGTACTCTGCTAAGTGATGAAAAGCACATTCCTAAGGAAAATATTGAAGCCTTAAAAATGGCTATGGAAAAAGGTATCCATGTAAGTGTCGCTACAGGACGTAACTTTTACTCTGCCAAACCTTACGTTGAAGAACTGGGTCTCGATGTCCCAGTCATCTTTCAAAATGGTGCGTTCATATATCAATGGTTAGAAAACAAAACTATTTACAGATCTGACTTAAAATCAGAAATTGCCGAAAAGGTTATTGAGGTGGCAAGAAAACACAAACTATTCTACATACTCTACAGAGACTTCCTTGAAAAAAAAGATATGTACATCGACCAAAACTACAGTGGAAACTTCTCGCTCTATTTGAATCAGAATCGTTCGAGGTTGAATATCGTCGATGATGTGTTAAAATACTTAAAAGTGAAACTCAATGTAGCTGAAGTAGCACTCGTAGGCGAAGAAGAAATTATACTTCAAGCACTCAACGAAGCTCTCGAAGTTTCAAGGCTCCAAACAAGTATCGTCAAAAATAATACGATCAAAAATGAAACATTCTACGAAGTCTTCGGTCCAAACTCTTCAAAAGAGCTTTCAATAAAACACCTTCTTGAATACTTCAACGTCTCACTCGAAGAAACTATGTATTTGGGAGATAGCTTCAACGATATTGGACTTCTCAAAATGGTTGGACATCCCGTCGTTATGGAGAACGGACACGAAGAAGTAAAAAGATATGCTAAATACATTACAAAATCTAACAACGAAGCTGGCGTGGGATACGCTGTAAAGAAATGGGCTTTGGAATCAAAATAAAAGTGCCTAACAAATAGGCAGGTGTTTTGCATAATTAATTTGACAAAAGTTATCTTAGTATTCATCTTTTTCTATACGATTGCCCTTTCAGTAAGTTCGGCAAGTGAAACATCTTACAAAATTCAATACATGATAGGTAATCGCCAATCAAAAGAGCTCAAAGATTATTTGAACAGCTTGGATTTTCAAAAACTCAGCCCAACGGAAAAGGCTGATTACATAATAGCACTCAGCGAGTTATACATATGGGGTGGAGTAGAGTACAGCTATTCTAAAAAGGCGTACAGTTTAGCCGAGACTTCTTTAAAGCAGCAACCAGATTTTTGGAAATATAACTACGCAATGGCCGTTGTGCTCTCTCATAGAGTCCAAAAGAACAATCTACTCGCTGTATCTCTTGTTGGTAAAATCGATAACTATCTGAATCTGGCGATGAAGTACGGGCCAGATGAGTGGGAACCATTCTTCTTAGCTGGTGTGAGGAACCTTGAAGTTCCACTCTTTCCAAACCTTGAACTTGCACAAAAGTATTTGAAAAAGGCACTCGATAATAATCCATCTCATGTATACACATATCTGATGTACGGGAAGTTAATGGAAAAAAAGGGTGCATTTTGCGATGCACTTAGCATATACAAAAAAGCTTTAGAGCTACCAATAAGACCTGAGTGGAAAGTAGTTGACGAAGAAGCAAAGGGTGAAATAGTTAAGAGACTCCCGGAGGTGGAAAAGAAGTGTACCAAAAAATAAAAGGAACGGAAGACTTGTTTGGACAAGAGATGAGGTATTGGTATTGGATCGAAGAAAAGGGAAGAAAACTATCCCTAATCTACGGTTTCATGGAAATCAGAACACCAATATTCGAAGAGACAAAACTTTTTGTTAGAAGCGTTGGTCAAGATACAGACATTGTCCAAAAAGAAATGTACACGTTTGACGACAAAGGCGGAAGAAGCATTACGCTAAGACCTGAAGGAACGGCACCAGTTGTTCGCGCATTCGTTGAGAACGGACTTATAGCTTCAGGATTTCCTCAGAAATACTTCTACGTTGGTCCAATGTTCAGGTACGAACGTCCACAATCTGGAAGGCAAAGACAATTTCATCAATTCGGTGCCGAAATATTCGGTAGTCCATCTCCACTTGCTGATGCCGAAATGATTGCATTCATAGACAGATTTTTGAGAGAAATTGGGCTTGTCGATTTTGAGATACACATAAATACACTCGGTGATCCGGAAGATAGAATCAATTACAAAGAAGCGTTGAAAAAATACTATGCACCACACTTAGAACATTTATGTGACGATTGCAAAGTCAGATACGAGAAAAATGTCCTGAGGCTACTCGATTGTAAAGTTGATGTAGAGTATGCAAATGGGGCACCAAAACTTGTTGATTACATTGGTGAAAATGCAAAAAAACACTATGAAGAGCTAAAGAAATTACTCGATGGACTTGGAATAAAGTATGTAGAAGACCCAAGACTCGTTAGAGGACTTGATTACTATAACAGGACGGTCTTTGAAGTCCACCACCATAAGCTCGGTGCCATGAGTGCAATTGCTGGTGGCGGAAGGTATGACAACCTTATAAAAGAAATTGGTGGAAAAGAAGTGCCAGCACTTGGTTTCGCAGCTGGTATAGAAAGACTTGTCCTTGCGATAAAGGCAGAAAATGTGCATGTTGATGATATAGTGACAAACGAAGTCTACATAGCACACTTTGGTGGAGATGATGTGAAACTTGAAGCTATGAAACTTGCTCAACAACTTAGAAGAGAGGGAATAGCAGTTAATCTTGAAATAATAAAAAGAAGTTTCAGCGCACAGCTTAAAAATGCCTCGCGAACTGGCGCAAAATTATGTGTAATAATAGGCGAAAATGAACTTGAAAAAGATATTGTCCTTGTGAAAAACATGAAAACAGGGGAACAACTCGAATTTGAGAAAAACTTTGTTGTCAGCGGGATTAAAGATATGATAGAGGAAATGAAATGAAAAAAGCTCCCGCACGGGAGCTTTTCATAAGTTTTATACTGGCTGGGAGGGGAGGATTCGAACCTCCACTGGCGGATCCAGAGTCCGCAGTCCTACCATTAGACGACCTCCCAACACACCTTGAACAAGCAAGGCAAAATATATTTTACCACAAGAATTGGGGTTGTCAATGGAGCGAGTCAGTAGAAGCCCTAAAGAAAAAGAAGAGGTGGGAAAATGAGATTTGACATAGTTGTAGTTGGAGCGGGATTGTCAGGAGCAACGGCAGCAAGAATCTTAGCTGAATCAGGAAAGAGAGTTCTTGTTATTGAAAAACACAAACACGTTGCAGGACATTGCCATGATTACAAAAATGAAAATGGTATTACCATCCATACCTATGGTCCACATATCTTCCACACCAACAACAAAGATGTTTGGGATTTTGTTAACCGTTTTACCGAATTCCACTACTACCAGCACAAAGTCCTGAGCTATGTTGAAGGAAAACTTTTACCATTTCCAATCAATAGGGACACACTCTGCAAAGTGTTTGGGGTTAACATAGCTACATACGAAGTTGAGGAATTTTTGGAAAAAGAGGTGAAAAAGTCGAAGTTCAATAACCCACCAAAGAACTTCAGAGATGTAGTTGTTTCACAAGTTGGGGAAAGGTTATATGAAATGTTTTTCAAAAACTACACAATAAAACAATGGAAAAGAGACCCAGAAGAGTTATCACCAGAGGTAGCAAAGAGAATACCGATAAGGACAAATAGGGATGATAGGTATTTCTCTGATAAATACCAAGGGATTCCGAAACATGGTTACACGAAGATGGTAGAAAACATGCTCAATCATGAAAATATAGCTATACTCACAGGAGTGGATTACTTCGAAGTAAGGGATTTATTCAAATCGGAGCTAACAGTATATACAGGAGAACTTGATAGGTTCTTTGATTATGTGTATGGGAAACTTGAATATCGTTCGCTGACGTTGGAGTTGAAGACATACGACAAAGAATATTACCAACCGGTGGCAGTTGTCAATTACCCGAACGATTACGATTGGACAAGGATAACTGAGTACAAGCACTTTTTGAACGAGAAGAGTGAGAAAACGACGGTATGCTTTGAATACCCACTTGCAAGTGGGGAACCATACTACATAGTGATGACACAGGATAATATGGAGAAAAGGGAAAAATGTATGAAAGAAGTAAAGAAGTTAGAAGAGAGTGGGGAATACATATTTGTAGGAAGGCTTGCGGAATACAAGTACTACAATATGGATCAAGTTATTGAGGTTAGTAAGGAAAAAGTTTCGAAATGGCTTAAGGAGTGATTTTTCTGACGTACTATGTCCCTTACTTTCACTGGGGAAGCAAATTCAACGCAGGATTCAAAGCAAAAATGGATGTAGAAAGAATATTAATAAGTATGGGACTTGAACGGATAGATATTTTCAAAGGTAAAACAGAAGAGACGGAAAAAGTTTTTATGCCTCATAAACTCTTCGCGTTACTCGTCCGTTCTTGGGTTGATACTGGTATTAGACAATCAAACACTGTATTTCAGAACGGAACAGGTCTCGATTCCCTCGTTGCACCATTCTTGAAATCAACTTTCAAGAATGGTAGAAGAATCGTCGTAATACATGACATTGAAAGCATCAGATATGCGAGAAAAGTTGACATATTGAGAGAACGCTTTGTCTTTAAGAATTTCACACATGCAATAGTTCACTCCAAAAAGATGGCAGAATACCTTAAGAACGAACTGAATTTTCCTGGAGAAACTTTCATATTAGGTTTCTTTGATTATCTCCTTGAACGTATAGATAAAGAAAAACTTTTATCAATACCAGATAAACCAAATGGTAGATACATAATTACATTCGCTGGTAACCTTGCAAAATCAAAGTTTATAGAAAAAATGCTTTATAAATCGCCTTTTAAAGGTTACACACTTCATCTGTACGGCAAAGGTTACAACGAAGAAGTCAGAGAAGGCATACTTGAACTAAAAGGGGCATTTCACCCCGATGAACTACCATACAAAATTGAAGGGCACTTTGGATTAGTCTGGGATGGAGAAGAAGTAGAGACTATCGCCGGCACAACTGGAGAGTACTTGAGGTATAACTCTCCGCATAAAGCCTCGCTTTACATTGTGAGTGGTTTACCGTTGATAGTATGGAAAGAATCGGCAATCTATGAACTTGTCAAACAATACAACATAGGTTTTGGTGTGTCAAATTTGATGGAATTAGATGAAAAACTTTCTCAGGTTACGGAAGATGAATACAAAACATGGAAGAAGAATGTTGTTACGTTAGCAGAAACTCTAGCAACTGGAAAGAATCTGGAAGAACTGCTCAGGAAAATTTTGGATGTTTAATTCGTCAGCTTCTATCGTTTGCGAAATATCGAGCCTAAACGTCTTAAACCATAAAGCGATATATAGAATATCCTCAGCGTAAATATCGTTAACGGTCGTGGAATATTGTAGTTTTTGCCGTAGCCGAATTTTAAGACAGGTCTGAAAGCTCTGTATCCACCTGCGTTGTGTACAACATAAACTTTTATCTTTTCACCATTTTTTATTATGTAGAAAATCCCATCTTCTATCTTATATCTGACTCTTGCTGTCGTTGGGATGAAATTGTATATGACTGGAAGCTTGAAAAAAACGTTTTCATAAGCGTAGTAATTTAAAAGTATCATATCAACACCCCAGGCGTAGCTATCCTTAACTTTTGAGAATGCTCTTTCTACAAAGTCGATATAAACATCACGAGGATATAACACAAAACCCGCATTTATCAGTTGCTTTTTCCATAGCTTTTTTCGTATCTCATCTGCATCCTCAACTTTAGTCTCATTGATTATCATATCCATATTTGGCGAAAAGTCTTCTGTAACCGCCCTTATTTGTGTTGTACTTTCTTTAAACAAGTGTGATATATCATCTTGGAATATTATATCTCCCGAATCGCATAGAATAACCTGCTCATAAGCAGGATTTTCTTTTAAAAAATCCGCCAGTTCCAAAAATCTTGTATTGTTAATGTGTCCATCTATTCGGTTTGCCTTCCTCACAATAGCGCCTTGTTCGGAAAGCTTTTGAACTATATCTTCCGATAATCCATAATCCATAATTAGTACATCTATCTCAGATAAATCAACATTATCTTTAAGCGACCTGAACCAGTGGTTCAGCAAAAACTCTTCATATTTTTTGTTACACGCTGTTGCTATCAAGTACCTTTTCATTGTCAAGCACAACACCCGCTTTCTCAGAGTCATCCTGCTGATTTCATGCCTTTAATCTAAAAATCATATTTGCAGTTCTAAGTAATACGTAAGTTAATTCCGGAGAAATAGCATACATCCTCAGTACAAAGTTCATCTCTTTCCCCATTTTCGTTGGATTGTGCTCGCGTTTTAACTTAAGTATCTGCTTGCGAATGTTTGGAGCCTTGGAGATTTTTATCCACTTACGAAATGGATATCCATTGTAAGCAAGATTTCCAATGGTCCAAGCATATGCTTTTGGTATCACGTATTCTTCCAACAACTTTAAAAGCTCGGATTCGTTATACAATTCAAAAAATCGCTTCAACCTTGTCATAGATCCAACATTGTGAAAGACTTCCAATGTTGTTTGTTTTGTAACTGAGCTATGTCTATAAACAACTGATGAGAACTTCTTATCTAACACGTAAGCTTTGCTTGAAAAGTACAAGAATTTAGAGATAAACTCGTTATCTTCACCATATTTCGCACCTTTGGTAAATCTTATTTCGTGTTTATCGACAACACTTTTGAGAAATATTGAACTGTTCATAGAAATATAACTTTTTCCAACAAGAAAATCCCTAATCACTTCTCTTGGATTTTTCAGTCCTTCGTCATAAACATAGGTTTCGTAGTACTTATATAAAACCCTTCCCTTCGAACTAACGACATTCTGTCCGCCGAAAGCTATCTCACAGTTGTACTTTTCACATGTTTCAACTAAAACTTGTACGGCATCGGGCTCAAGCCAATCATCACCATCAAGGAATTTCAAATACTTCCCCTTCGCGTTTTCGATTCCAACATTCCTCACTACACTCACACCTTGGTTTTGCTGATGAATCACCCTATACGGGAATCTACTTTGATTCCTTAACATATTTTCCACAACGCTTCCAGTACCATCTTTCGAACCGTCATTTACAACTATTATTTCTATATTCTCGTACGTCTGACCTAACACACTCTCCAAAGTTTTCGGAATATATTTCTCAATGTTGTATGCAGGAATAATGACAGAAACCAATGGCTTCTCATTGCTCATTTACTATTTTACCAACCTCCTAAAATCACCGTTCAAGAACGCCTTCACCTTTGATGGAATGTAACTAACCGCAAGGTATACCAATATCAAATCAATTGCAAGGTAAAGGTACCAAAATTTGTGTAAAAATCCAACTACATCAGAAATTATCACCCCAGTAAAACTCAAAAATGTGTAAATAAAACTACCGAGTAACATGTGATATGAAATCACAAAGAGTGCATTCATAGACAGTCTTAGAAACAAAAAATCGATTTTTAGCTTCTTTACCAAATCAGAAATGAATACAATTACAATAACAGCAAGAACTTCTCCCAAGAACGAAATTACTCCATTTTTCCCAAACCACTGATTGTTCCAAGAAATATCACCGTTGACATGACTTATCAAAACCAGCCCTATCGTTGCCAATACAAAATCAACAACAGAAATTTTTAAATTATTCTTTTTCCATTCACGCCCAATCCAGAAAAAGGGGAACGCAACAATAGCAGCATCTATTTTAAATGGTAAGGGTTCGTGAACGAAAATTCGTAGAGAAAATGAAACCACAGATAATAATATCAACAAAAAAGTGCTCTTTTCGGCAAAATAGTACAGTATCTCCGCAAAAAAAAGCATCAAGAAAAACCATGTTGGTATCGTATTGACGGCAACCTGGTCTAATTTGTCCATCCTACATAAGAGAAAATTCACTAAATACGTGTATTTCGGATACTTTAGCACATTAGCTGGTGCAATTAATAGAAAAATTATCGTGTTGATAAAACCTGCGACATAGTAAGTTTGAACAAGCAAAATTCTTGATGAGAGTAACTCTTTAAAGTTTCTTTTCTTCCATTGATAACCTCTTGCAAATACAAGTGAACCGAGTCCATAACTGAAGAATGCATATATATAGTTCGGAGTTCCAGCATGTACAAGCATAACAAAGAATATCGCTAATCCTTCCAATATAAGTATGTTTATTTTCTCAACTTTGTAAACATTCCACATCTGCTACCAACACCTCGTCATTTGCTCGTCACTTCCTCACCACTTTCCACTCGCACCACCGCCACCACTTCTGCCCCCACCAAAACCACCAAATCCTCCACCAGAAATTCTTCCAGAACCTCTGAATCCGCCAAATTCACCGAAATTACCAGGTCCCATTGGTCCTTGAGGTCCAATGTACCTTATACCTTTACGAGAAAATATTGAAACCAAAACAATTAAAAGTATGACTATAAAAACGATCTCTTCAAAATTTATAGAATCGGAGGAACTCTTAGGCAATTCTGATTCCATATCAAATGTCAATTCCACATTGTATTCCTTAGCAACTTCATTTGCAAGCGCTAAGTAACCGTAGTAAATGCCTTTTGAATAATCTTTTTCTTTGAAATATGGAATGATATATTCATCTCTTATTCTACCTGCTTTTCCATCTGGAATCGCACCTTCAAGTCCATACCCAACCTCAATACGCATTTCCCTATCTGCTATCGCAACGAGTAGCAATACACCATTGTCTTTATCCTTCTGCCCAATTCCCCACTTTCTGAAAAGCTCAACAGCGTACTCTTCAACACTTAACCCTTCAAGTGAATTCACAACAACAGCCACCACTTGCGCACTCGTCTTTGCCTCGAGTTCCTTTCCAACAGAAACAATCTTTTGAAGATATTCCTGGTCAATTACGCCAACATAATCGTTGATATATTTGTACGGCGTTGGAGATGGAAAATTAACACCAAAAGCAAATGCAATACCAAAAATCAAAAAGAGTAAAATTAAAACCTTACTTGCTACTTTTCTTGTAAATTCCATCAAATCATCTCCGATCTCATTCAAAAATATTTGCCTATATCTCCCTTAATCTTCTCATATTCTTCGAGTAATCTATCAACCCTTTCAAAAGGTGAGCTCGAAAATATCGCCTCAAATTCAAGTGTAAAAGAACCTATAACCCTTTCGGAAATTGGATAATACTTGGCTGGAGGTAAATTGTGCTTTTTTCTTAAAAGAGAAATTACTTCTGAATATAATGGACGAAACTCATCCGAAATTCTTTTGTCTATTACAAAGAAATCAATACCTTCATCATTGATTACCGTCTTGCATATTTTGTAAATTCCATCTTTGTATTTTTCTAAGAACTCCAAAACTTTATCGTCCACTCTCTTAGCAAAAGAAAAAGACTCTATTCCAAGGACTTTTTCACTAAACATTTCCTTCCTTAAAAACTCCTCATTTCCCGAAACGGCTATAAACCTTGTCTTCAATGGTAATTTCATTATACCACACTGACAATTACCTTGCTCATTTGTCAAATGAGTAATTGCCGAGAATAATCTGATGAACTCGTCCTTCCTACTAATATCATTCAATTTGTAGATTGCCGGTGTACTTGCCATAGGCTGTGAAATGGAAATACCAACTATCTTTTCACCAGAAGGAGTAACCGCGAAATTCACATAGAATGGAAATTGACTCTTCTCATTAACATGACAGCTCACCACCGCCACGTGGCGGTGGTAAACGTCAAGCCTTTCTTTCTTACTCTCTAAAAATGCAATCAGTTCCGAGATGTCGAAATCTATGCCTTCCAAGATCCTAAATTTCTCAGGTCCCACATACATACTTATTTTCTACCTTCTTTATTTTTTCTCGTCGCTCTTCAACATAGGCATTCTAATACCATGTTTTTTTGCTGTTCTAATTGCAATTTCATACCCTGCATCTGCATGCCTTACGACCCCCATTCCAACATCATTTGTGAGCACTCTCTCTAACTTCTTCTTAGAGAGTTCCGTACCATCAGCAACGATAACAACGCCCGCATGGAGTGAATATCCAATACCCACACCACCACCATGATGGAATGAAACCCATGTTGCACCGCTTGCTACGTTAAGCATAGCGTTCAAAATGGGCCAGTCAGCAATTGCATCGCTACCATCTTTCATCGCTTCGGTTTCTCTATACGGACTTGCAACAGAACCTGTATCATGATGGTCTCTTCCGATTACAATAGGTGCTTCAAGCTCACCTTTTTTCACCATTTCGTTCATTGCGAGTCCCATCTCTGCCCTCTGCCCCATACCGAGCCAGCAAATTCGTGCCGGAAGCCCTTGCCACTTTACCTTCTTCTGTGCCATCTCTATCCATTTTCTCAGATGCTCATCTTCTCCAAATAGCTCTATAACCTTCTGGTCGGTCTTGTATATATCTTCAGGACTTCCAGAAAGTGCAGCCCATCTGAACGGACCTTTACCTTCACTGAAGAGGTCCCTAATGTACTCTGGCATATATCCTGGTATATTGAACGCATCACTAACACCATGGTCCAACGCAAGCCTTCTGATATTATTCCCATACTCAAAAACCTTTGCACCTTGTTTTTGCATATCCAATATCGCATTTACATGCTTAACAACACTATCGTACACCATATCAAGGTACTTTTGCGGATTTTCTTTCCTTAATTTAAGCGCCTCTTCAAATGATATTCCAGCGGGAACGTATCCGTTAAGTGGGTCATGCGCAGCAGTTTGGTCCGTAACAACATCTGGTATTATTCCCCTTCTGACAAGTTCAGGATGTATCTCAGCCGCATTTGCAAGCAGACCTATTGAAAGTGGTCTACCTTCTCTCATTGCTTCTTTTGCCATTTTTAGCGCTTCGTCGAGGCTGTCTGTCCACGTATCGAGATAACCAGTATTTAACCTTCTATCAATCATTCTTTTATCAACTTCAACAGCAATTACAACACCATCATTCATTGTTACCGCAAGTGGCTGTGCACCACCCATCTCACCAAGTCCAGCTGTAAGGACAAGCTTACCTTTAAGTGTGCCACCAAAGTACTTCTTTGCCACTGCATAGAATGTTTCGTACGTTCCCTGTAATATCCCTTGTGTTCCAATGTAAATCCAGCTTCCTGCGGTCATCTGACCGTACATAATAAGTCCTCGTTCCTCTAGCTCGTTGAAATACTCCCAGTTTGCCCACTTTGGAACGAGATTTGAATTAGCAATGAGCACACGTGGTGCCCACTCGTGTGTCTTCCACACTGCAACAGGCTTACCACTTTGAACGATTAACGTCTCGTCCTCTTCAAGTTCCTTTAGCACTTCGACAATCTTGTAATAGCACTCCCAATTTCTCGCTGCTTTACCCTTACCACCATAAACTATCAAATTCGCTGGGTCTCTCGCGACCTCTGGATCGAGATTATTCATGAGCATACGCATTGGCGCTTCAGTTAGCCACGATTTACAAGTCAATTTTGTTCCCCTTGGAGCTCTAATCACTTCAGCCATTCTAAAACCCCCTCTTCACACGATTTACACTTTCAATTCTACCGCCGAATTAGATTTGGCTCAATCAGCTTCAAAAATGGCATAATCAAGAAATAAGAATATATAAAAAGCATTTTCAAGCATTCCAATTCTTTCTTATCTTCTCAACAATTTCCTGCGCACTTTTTGTTCCCGCAATACCACCAATCCCAGTCTCTCTCAAAGACTCAGGCAGAGCCTTACCAACTTGATACATCGCTTCGACAACTTCATCGAATGGAATGACGCTCTCTACACCTGCCAATGCCATCTCTGAAGAAGCAATTGCCACATTCACAGCATTGCCATTCCTTTTCACACATGGTACTTCAACAAACCCTCCAACCGGGTCACACACAAGCCCCATCAAAGCTTTCAAAGCCAACGAAGCCGCATGACCAGTTTTTACAGGATCATTTGAAAAGTAATACGTCAATAAACCGGAAGCCATTGCTGTTGCTGTACCTATTTCAGCTTGGCATCCTCCCGCTGCACCAGAAAGTGTTGCCCTCTTTGCAACAACATTACCAATTCCAGAAGCAACAATATATGCCTTCAACAAATCATCAAAATTCGCCTTCTTTACTTTCCACAACGCATAAGCTGCACCAGGAACGACACCACATGAGCCAGCTGTTGGACACGCAACAATTCGTCCCATGGACGCATTGGATTCGCCCATCGAAAGTGCAACAATTGTTGCAACATAACTGAACTCACTCATCATCTTAGGTTTCACACTTGCAAGTTTATACGCATTCTCACCAGTTAACATCGTCAACGTTTCAAATTTCTTTCCAAAGTTTTTCTCAGCTTCTTCAAGCATAACTTCAAGAAGCTTTTTCAGTATATGCTTTACATTTTCCGGGTCTCTGCCCGTATCCATCATTTCCCCTGCTAATATTATCTCGCTAAATTCAAGATTAGTATTTTTCCAAACTTCAAGTAACTCCGAAAATCTCATACACTCTCACCTTCTTCAATCTGAACCGAGTAGACCTCAACAACACTCTTCAACGATTTAATACACTCTATCGTATCTCTGCAAGGATTCACGTCAAGTTCGATAATAGTAAGTGCAATACCTTCAAGGGCATTCACTCTACGCAAATATACATTTGCTATATTCACGCTTATGCAATCCAAGATTTCTTTCAACGCACCCGGTCTATCCTTATTTACAATAACAAGTGCGGGAAAATCACCTGCTAAAGAACACTCAACGCCATTTATCTTTGTAATTCTTATCGCACCACCACCAATTGAGGAACCCTCAACTTCATTGTACAGTTCACCTTTTTGCGCTTTAATTAACACAGTATTAGGGTGCACATCACCAAGGTCTGCAAACTCAAATTCATATTTTAAACCCACATCTTTTGCCAACTTGTATGCATCTTTCACTCTCGGGTCATCCGCTTTTAATCCGATAATACCAGCCAACAGTGCTCTATCCGTTCCATGACCTTTGTAGGTTAACGCAAATGAACCGTGCAAAGTAAAGACAACACTATCTGGAATTCCCATCAGCTTATACACAAACCTTGCAATTCTCAGAGCACCAAGTGTATGCGAACTTGATGGACCTGTCATAACCGGACCTGATACTTCGAGTAAACCCATGAAATTCACCTCTTCAAATCTTTTTAAACTAACATAATATTATACCACCAAAAAAACAAAGCGGGGCACCTTGTGCTTGCCCCGCTTTTCCTTTTCAAAAATTGATATTAGAATTATCCTCTCATCAATTGAAGAACATTTTGTGGCAACGTATTCGCCTGTGCAAGCATTGACATACCAGATTGCATGAGAATTTGCATCTTGGTAAACTGCATCATCTCTTTTGCCATATCTGCGTCCCTGATACGGCTTTCTGCTGCTGTGAGGTTTTCTGCTGCTACTCCAAGGTTGGCTATTGTGTGCTCGAGTCTGTTTTGAATTGCACCGAGCTGAGACCTAATCGAACTTACCTTGTGGATTGCCGCATCGATTATACTAATCGTTCTTTCCGCATCATTCTGACTTGTGACCTTTAGTGTAGAGGTTAACAAGCCAAGGTTTTTCGCGTCCACTGCATCGATACCAGCTACCATGTTAGCACCTTCGTTTGCACCTATTTGGAAAACAAGCTGGTTGCCTGTTATATTTGTCTTCTCAACCCTTGCAACTCCTGTGTCGATTACTTCTTCAAGTGGCAACCCTCCGCCAAATTGAGAAATATCAAATCTGTCTTTGTTCCAAATTATCTTCACACCACCGATTACGATAGAACCTCGGCTGTAGCTTGTAATAACACTGCTTACACCGTCTTGTTTTACGAGAACTACCCTAACATCAAGTGCACTTGTTACGTTACCTGAGAATTGACCTACTTCAACAACAAAAGTTCCTTCGACAACACTTGCGGCAGAACTGACAGCAGTAACTTCGAGGTCTATATTTCCCTGTGCAACAACCTTCACATCGGGTGTAAATCTGAAACTTTCAAGATTTCCGTTTAAAAGTTTCTTTGTGTTAAACTCCGTTGACCTTGCGATTCTGTCGATTTCTTCTCTTAACTGGTCAAGTTCTGCTTGGATACTTGACCTATCCACATCGGTATTCGTATCACTTGCCGCCTGGACTGCGAGTTCTCTCATTCTTTGCAAGATAGCATGCACCTCGTTAAGTGCACCTTCTGCTGTTTGAATGAGTGAGATAGCGTCTTGTGCGTTCTTTACTGCCATTTCAAGACCTTTGATTTGCCCCCTCATCTTTTCGCTAATCGCCAAACCTGCCGCATCGTCACTTGCTCTGTTAATCTTCAAACCAGACGAAAGTCTTTCAAGCACCTTTTTCATGTCAGAATCCGTAAGTGTTATCTGCCTCCATGCGTTCAGTGCAGATAAGTTGTGGTTGATACGCATAACCTCACCTCCATGGAAACTAAATGATTATATATTAATTACCTTTCAAAAATGACAGCCCTCAGAGACTCGTTCAAAACAGAATGTCTAATCTTTTTCGCTCCTGCCTTTCTCAACTCATCTTCAACTTGCTTTCTTGTTCTGATAAACCTAAAGATTGGATAATACCAAACAATATCGTCGTGATTGTTGAAATCTGGAACAAAATAGAAAAGCACTCCACTTTCAAAATTCTTCACAACGTCGCTTAATTCCTTAGCTATGTTGACAATTTCAAAACAAACGACGTTTTTAGAATCTTGCAGATAACTTATTACAAGTTCATTAGTTACACTTTTGGTAATCTGCTCGTACTTCTCATCTTCTTCACAAACTCTCAAATCTCTCACATTCAGTTCTGAAAGCACTTTTAAAATCTCTTCTTTCTTTACCTCCAAGACAGGTAATTTGTAATTTTTCATCTTTTGTTTGTATACTTTTATCGATTCGTCAACATGGAAAGGGACAACATAGTAATATCTCTCACCTTTTTTCCATACTCTAACTGGAGCAATCACGCCGAGTCCTGAATGTTTCTCTGAGATGTTTCCAACCCAGACTATCTCATCCTCTTTATTTCCAAACACCGTGAATGGATAGAGATTGTCAAATCTAAATAAACCACCGAGCCTCATATCACCTAACGATGGATTCTTGCTCACTGCCCTTAGATGATATTGGTAGGCTTTTCGTAAGTCTTCTTGAACATCTGATTCTTCAAGTAGTTTTGCATATCTATACTCTATATATGGAAAACTCTCCCAATTCTTGATACTGTCAAACAATTCAAACGCTTTCTTTCTATTAGACTGCCCTACGAAAACAGCACTGACGTACTTCGCAAAATCGCTATCAGACAGAAGATAAAGTCTTTCTATCTCCTGCCTTGGACAAACACTAAGGCTGTCTATCATCATCTCTCTGTTCTGGAGATAAAAATCTTTCAATTCCTTAAATACACCATCAATACTTGGGTCTAACTTTGTCTTCAAGTCTTCAAGAATAGGCTTTACAAACCTAGAAATCTCTGGAAGAATTTCTGCAGCTTCTCTGTAATACTCAAGCGCAAGTTTGTAATTCGCTTTTTCTAAATAAATGTCTCCAATAAGACCATGTGCAACTCCTTTTATAACCTGAGCTTTCGACTGTTTGAGCTTGTTCAACGTTTTTAACTTAGCCGGTTCTGTGTTCGGAACGTTCTCATAGAAGAACAGCAAAGCCTCAAGTCCAAACTGTTCTATCTTTTCAACCCACTCGTCAACTTCATTCCCAAATACATACTCTATAAGTCCGTCTTTTCCGGTTAGTATTTTTTCCATAACAAGCCTACCAAAATCTCCAGACATGAAGTTTTGGAAAATGCTCCAGTTGATAGACGTATTGAATTTGCTAACTCGCTCCAGTATATCGTAAATATTTACAACAGGTTTTGACTGATATTGAGCCAATACGCTGAGCACAAATTCTAACTCTTTTACAACATTCTTAAAATCGTCATCTCTAAGTTCCATCATCCTTGCAAGTATTGCATTTGCGTATTTAACTATTTCGCCATCTGTCAACTTTGTTCTATCAAAAACCAGTGTAATGTGCTTACTAAATAGCTGAAAGTCGCGTTTTTTAAGAGCTGCTTCACATACCATTGCATGTGCAACAGGAGCATATTTTAAAGACATTATCGTCCACGGAAATTCTTGTGGATTTCTTTCTACGTAATCGATTGCTTCAAAGAACTTCTCACCAAGCTCGATAACCTTGTCGTAATTTTTCTCACTGTATTCCACATTCATCAATCCAAAATATCCATCAGGAGCTTTTTGTACCGCATTAACAAGCATTGTTAGGATATTCCTTGCCTCATTAAAAAATCCTTTTTCGGTAAGATTTAAAGAATAAATAAACAGCACTTCAAGAGCAATAGGTGGAATAACTTTCGCTTCTTGAATTTCTTTTAATATTTTGATTGCCAAATTTGAAGCCTCAATTTTATTATCAGCTATCAATTCTGTCTTATACAACTGACAAAGATAATATATTCGTTCATGTGCACCTAAATCTTTTCCTTCCTCGAGTAACTTTACTATGAGATTCCTTGTTCTCTCGTATTTTTTCTTTTTCAGTTCTCGTGTCCAAATGTATCCGTAATGGTATATTGTAAAAGGAGCTTCCACAACCTTACCTTTGTAAATAGGCTGGTTGTGAACAATGTTTTCGTATCTCACGGTTCCATTTCTAAACAATCTGGCAGTTGAGGTTATCTCTGTCTTTTTCAAATCCCAGTCCAAATAACTCAGAGTAGGTAGATATACGGTATTTACATCTTCCGGCAAATTTGCAAGAAATTCCCTTATGCCGGCAAAATCTTCCTTAACCTCCTCATCTGCATCGTAAATTATAACCCATTCGCACGTAGGAAATTGGAGAGAATAATTCCTCGCTTTTGAAAAATCATCTTTCCATTCGTGGTAGTAAATCTTGTCTGTGTATTTCTTTGCGACCTCCACACTATTATCCGTTGAACCTGTATCAACAACAATGATTTCGTCAACGTAAGACCTAATACTTCCAAGAGCTTTGTCAAGGTTGTGCTCTTCGTTTTTCATGATCATGGCAACACTGAGTAAGCAACGCTTTTTGTCTGGCATAGTTCGACCTCCTAATTTTTCGCTTAAATCTTTTGATAACTTTCCTAACATATTATTCATTCTTAATAAAGAATATTCCTTAGAAACTAAGAAAAACAGAAAAGCAGGCTTTCGCCTGCTTTTCCATTTTTGGGATTTATTAACTTTTCATTGATTATCTCATCAATTGCAACACCTGTTGTGGTTGTGCGTTCGCTTGTGCAAGCATGGACATACTGGATTGCAAGAGTATCTGTTGTTTTGTGAATTGCATCATCTCTTTTGCCATATCTGCGTCTCTGATTCGGCTTTCGGCTGCTGTGAGGTTTTCTGCTGCTACACCAAGGTTTGCTATTGTGTGCTCGAGCCTGTTTTGAATAGCACCGAGTGCCGCCCTTGCCGAACTTACTTTGTGTATTGCTGCATCAAGTACCATTATCGTTTTTTCAGCACTGTTCTGGTCAGTAACCTTAAGTGTGTCTGGTGTAAGTCCAAGTGCGGCTGCCCTCATGTCATCAAGACCTGCGAGCATGTTGTGGCCTTCATTAGCACCGATTTGGAAGACAAGAGATGTATCTTTTGTCCACCTTTCTTCTGCTCTGACAACACCGCTGTCAACAACTTCTTCTTCTGGTAACGCCCCTCCGAAGGAGTCTGTGTTATAGACATCCGTAGCCCAGCTGAGCAAAACACCTTTCTGAGCGTTTGTAAAACTAATAGTGTACGACGCGGTTGATGTGTTAGCTGTTAGAGATACAGATACACTACCGTAAATCGCTGCACCAACGTCAAAACCAACTATTGGTTGTGCCGCTACTCCTGTATTGTTGATGTAGTTCACTCGCACATCAAGTTTACTTGTCGCAGCACCTTGGAATTGACCTACTTCAACAACATACGAACCCTCGTTAACATCGGCAAATTGAAGCGTCTTTGATGTAGCCAAGGAAATCTTCACTGAATCAACACGAGCATTTACGGCCGTTCCAAGAGAAGCATCAGACAAAACAAATTCAAATTTGAGGTCTCCTAAAGTTCGTGTTACTGAAACTCCAGTTGCATCGTTGCTAACAGTAGTTGAAAACAACGTCGATCCTCCGTACTTTATACTTACCGTGGCTCCTGAAACAGATAGTGAAACATTACCCAAGTTTATTCCAAGCTTGTTTAAAGAAACTGCCGTGTTTGTTGTAATGTTTGCACCTTCACCAAGCAACGTTCCCGCTTTTAGTTTGTCAGTGACTTGCAGATCAAAGTTTCCACCTGTAACTACCTTGACATCTGCGTTTGGTCTGAAGCGTTCAATTTTACCATCCAAAAGCTTCATTGTGTTGAATTCGGTTGTTCTTGCAATCCTGTCAATCTCTTCTCTCAATTGGCCAAGCTCTGCTTGGATTTGGTTCCTATCTACGTCTGTGTTTGTATCACTCGATGCTTGTACTGCAAGTTCTCTCATCCTTTGAAGTATTGAGTGTACCTCTGTAAGTGCTCCTTCTGCTGTTTGAATCAATGAGATAGCATCTTGTGAGTTCTTCACTGCCATCTCAAGACCTTTGATTTGCCCTCTCATCTTTTCACTGATTGCCAAACCTGCTGCGTCGTCTCCTGCTCTGTTTATTCTCAGACCAGAGGATAGTCTTTCAAGCGTCTTGCTCATGTCCATGTTTGTCATTGTGATGTTTCGCCAGCTGTTCAGAGCGTTAATGTTGTGGTTAATCCTCATAACTCTCCACCTCCATGTGAGTTTTTTCCTTTAAATTCTTAAGAACTCAAAACCAGAATCTGTCTTCCAAAAGGGCGCCCTTTTGTTTTTGCCGGTATTATTATCGGAAAAAATTAGCGGTTCTTTAGTGGGAAACTAAAGAACCGCAAGAGTTATCTTTTTGCCCAGACTATTGAAAACGAGCAACTGCAATAATGTCTTCCCGCAGCAGTGGAATTTCCTTGGATAACGAATCACTGCTCTGATATGAGTCCACAAGAATAATGTCTAAAGGTTCGTATCCTGACAGAACTAGGACCTTTAACAAAGTGTATGGAGTAAACCAGTACCTGTGATCTGAATTGACCGCTTCAATGTTTGATTTCGCAAACTGAAAATTGCTGATACGAAATGCATTTGGAACTGTTATTACTACTTCGTTCACTATTGAGGACAGTTTGCTCTTGAGATTCGTTAGAAAAGTAACAGGATTATCTATATGTTCCAAGACTTCAGGAATTACTACGAGATCAATTTTTTCTTTTTTTATTTGTGTTGGTAAATCTTCGTTGAGAATATCAACGCAGAAGATGTTGTCTATTCTAAAATTATTTTTTACAAAATCAACTGCTTCACAATTAATGTCAAAGCCATAGCAAACGGAGGCCACTTTCATTAACCTAGCGTGAAGCCAGACGTTATTTTTTATTTTTGTTTCTATGAGCTCTTTGTGGTCAGCAAAACCCAAGTGTATAACTCTCTTTCCTCTACAAATGTTCTCAAGAACTGTGAAACGATCAACATACGGACTCTTTGGAAAACTTACTTGCAAACCCGAACTGAATTTTTCACCCTTTAGATACGCAATTATGTTCGAAAATCTGTCATTCGAATAAACCTGTCTCGTAGTTTCCAAAGCCTCTTGTTTCTTATTTAATCTGTTAACACTGTTTTTCTGAACTCGATCGGAAAAATCTTCTCCAGTGCTATTTGCAGCTATAATGATTTCCAAAACTCGCCTTATGCTATGAATTTGCTGCTCGATTGAATACCTATCTTCTACGAATGTCCTATAAGACTCGCTGTTATATTCCCCTTCAACTATCTCCCTTACCTCATCTGTAAGGTCAAACACCAATTCTTTCGGCCACTGGGACTTGGCTCCTACATAGTTGTGAATTATAGGTTTTACACCAGCAGCCATAGCTTCCATTATATTGTATGGGTGCCCTTCATGAATGCTGGTAGACAGCACGTAATTTTTATCTTCCAAGAATTCTTCAATATTGTTAACATAACCGAGCAGCTTTACATTCTCTTGCAAGCCTGCCTCTTCAATAAAGTAATGAAAGTAAAGATGATACCTATAGTCCTGGAAATCACCTGCAATTGATAGATTGTATCTCGGATCAATTTTTTTCAGTAATCCCATAATTTGTAACCACATCGTTGGATCCTTTTTGTAATTTATGTGAGCTACTACTGCAATGTTGTATCCCCTTGTCCTGGGCTTGTACTTAAATTTTTCTAAATTTAACCCATTGTGGATAACTTTGATTTTGGCTTCAATCCTCTTATAAACGTCGGGGTGATACATTCTTAAAACGTCTTTCATGTGCTCAGCAACCAAAACAATAGTGTCCACTTTATCCCAAACAATCTTAGACAGAAAGGCATTGGTTAGTGCCTCATAACTATGCAGCCTACATATTATCTTTTTCCCTTTCTTCTCCAGCTTATTTGTCAATTCCACCGCCAGTTCATTTGCCCATTCCAACCAGACGATATCTGCCCATTCGTACGCCTGCACTATTTCGTTACCGTTCGTTGATACAACGAGCCTTACGTGGTAGACTTCACCAAGTATATCCGCAATGTCACGGATAAAATTATCAAGACCTGGCAAGCAAAGAATCGCTATATTTACATCTTGATGGTATTGCTTTTTGTATTCAAGATATTTTTTCTTCATCTCTTCAAGTGGTGAAATTTCTGCCGCTTTTCTGTAATAGTAAAGTGCCATTGGAATGTTCCCTTGGACAATCTGTGTATCTCCAAGCAAATCGTATACTGCCCAGTCTTTATTGTGAATGCGTAATAGATAACGCCAAGCTTCTTTGTAGTCTTTCTTATCAAACAAGGCTTTCCCGTAATTGAAAAGAACATCGGAATTGATGGGGGCTCTTTCAACCGCTTTTTTGAAATGCTCTATTGCATCATCAAGCTTACCTTCGTAGTAATATATCATGCCAAAAGCGTTTTCTTTCTGAACAATATCTGGTAGCTTTTCTGCTATTTGCTTGGCTTCTGAGAATCTCCCTTGTGTTATTAGTTCCATAAGTTGTGATAATTCTGGGAAGTCTGACATTTGAGTATTCCTCCTTTTCTTTCACTGTTTGACAATTTATTCTTCTTTTCCCAAAGTTATAAGTCCTATCATCATGACTGGAGATTTACAAAAATCTTTTGAACGATTTCCACATATGTGCGGTCTAATATAATGAGCAGGAAAAAAGGCACTGGCTCGATTAAGATACTGACTTTTGGTTACGCTTATTTTTCCGTCCATGCCTGTAAGGAGGGATGGTAATGCGGATTAACAACAACGTTGGAATGTGGGCTATTAGGTATCTTCAAAATTTGCAAACCCAACAAAACAGGCAAGTGCAAAGCTTGGCACAAGCAACGATACCTATTCAGCAAAATGTAGCTTTCGGAGCGATAGCTGAGCGTATTCGCTCACAAATCAACGGTTATCGTGAAGCTATGGCAAGTACGTACAACGCAATCGGGGTTATGAATGTTGCCGAAGGTGGTCTTCAAAGCATTTCGAACAATCTTCAAAGAATGAGAGAACTCGCAGTTCAAGCTTCAAATGACACGCTTTCGGAAAGTGACCGTGCAGCACTTCAACAGGAATTTTCTCAGCTGGCTCAAGGGATAAACAGGGTGGTTGAACAGACCACTTATAATAACAGAAGGGTTTTAGGCGGTGATATAAGAAATATGCAAGTGCAACTCGGTCCGAATGAAGGTCAGCAAATGAAAATCACACTCCCGGGCATGGACATTAGAAATCTTGGCCTTGAAAACGTAAACCTCAACAGCACCGAAAATGCTCAAAATGCATTAAAAGCTCTTGATAGAGCGATAGAAAATGTTTCAAACACAAGAAGTTATGTTGGTAGTGTAACAAATAGGCTTGAAGGAGCAGCACGAGAGTTAAGCAACACTATGTTAAACCTCACCTCCTCCGTGAGTGTTTTAACAGACGCAGACATGGCACGTGGCGTTATGGAATGGATTAGAACAAGGCTCCAGCAACAAGCAACGGTGGGTATACTTGGACAATCTAATGTAAATTCTCTAAATGTTCTAAGACTTCTTGGATAGCCATAGCTTCGATGACCAAAAAAAAGAAGCGGTGGGAGATTTCCTACCGCTTTTGTTTTGTTTTGGTGCCGAGGGCGGGACTTGAACCCGCACGGGGTTTGAACCCCTGTTGATTTTGAGTCAACCGCGTCTGCCAATTCCGCCACCTCGGCACTGTATATTTTATTTGGGCAATGGTTATTTTATCATTTGTCACTGAATTTTTCAAGATATGTTTTTAAAAAAGAATCCCGGTGCCCATAACGGACACCGGGAATTTGTATGCACGTTATTTCAATCTGAATATCCAAATATCACTGCCACCAAGGTTCTTTGCGGTGTCTCCATTCTTTGAGAAAGACATACCATAAACAACTACTGAGCCGTCTTCATCTATTAGTATATCATATCCATAATCTGCAAGAGTTCCACCATATGTTTTACTCCATCTGAGATTTCCATCGTTATCAATGTCAATAAGCCATATATCCGTAGCACCTTTCTGACCATCTACTTTGGATAGTGTGTGACCAAGTACAGCAAAGCCGCCATCTGGGAATTCGGCGCCAGAGTAAGCTATATCTTCTTCAAGACCACCAAATGTCTTTAACCAGAGTAGCTCGCCAGCTGGGGTAATCTTTGCAACAACAATATCCCAGAATCCCGCGTTCTTTTGGATATCACCATCAACAGATGTTGTGTAGCCAACAAGTATTATGTTCCCATCTTTTGCCTTAATGAGCCTTCCAACTTCATCTTGGTCAGTACCACCTATAACCTTGTTTAACGTTATATCTTTGAAGTCTTTACTAACCTTGAAGAGCCAAATGTCGGAACTTCCGTGATTGTATGGGATATTCCCTTCAAGAGAGTACGTAACGTTTGCTACAAGATAACCATCTTCAAGTTCTACTAAGTCCACAGCCTTGTCTCTATCCAACCCTCCAAAAATCTTGCTTGCTAATATATTTCCTTCGACATCGAGTTTAAGTAACCAAGTATCCCATGTTCCAATGTTACCTTGCGTATCACCATCTACAGAGTTCGTCGTACCAGCTATCAAATAAACGTTGTCAGATGTAACAATAATTCTTGAGGGGATATCATTACTTGTGCCACCATAGAGCTTCAGCCATTGTACTGTACCTAATTTGTCAAGTTTTGCAACTACGTAATCCCAACCACCCTTGTTGATTTTACCTTCAACTTCCTTAGATAATGTGTATCCAAGGACTATATATCCGTCTGCGGTTTCTTTGACGTCCGCTGCTTCATCCCAACCTTTACCACCAATTAACTTCATCCATTCAACTTCGAGGTCTTTTGTTAGCTTCAAAACAAGTATATCTGATTCGCCTTTGAAATCTTTAAATTCGTTTGATTGTGTACTTGCAACAACAATGTATCCGCCGTCACTTGTCTTGGTAAATCTTCTTGATGTGTCTTGACCGGAACCTCCAAGGACTGTTTGACGTTGTATGGTTGGAAGTTTTGTTCTAAATGTGAATGTCTCGCTTTCAATTTCACCAAAGATATTTCTTGCAACGACCTTCCAGTTGTAAACTGTACCAAAGTGCAGTTGTGGTAATGCGAATTCATTTATTTCTTCGAGCTTTGCAATAAATTCAAGACTTGTTGTACCAAAGTAAAGATCAAATTCTTTAGCTCTTTCGCTTGCCCATTTGAGGGTCACATCCACTGGCACTCCCTGTGCTCCGTTTTCTGGGTAAACTGCTCTTGGTTGTTCCGGAATTTGCCCGGTTGTAAATTTCCAAATTGGTCCTTCAGCCTTTCCAAATCTGTTCTTTGCAACAACTTTCCAATAATATGTTGTGCCAAATAGTAAGTCTTTAAGCTCAATCGCACTTTCCTTTACATCGGATAAGAATATATCCAAAGTATTTTCAGAGAAACCAAAGTAAACATCGTAAGTGTCGGCTTTCGAACTTTCCCACCTGAGTACGAGGTTGTTGAACTGATCAATTGCACCATCTGTTGGTTCTGGGTTAAATGGTGCTGCTGGAACGTTTCCAACTGTGAATTTGAAGATTGGACTTTCCGCTTGACCAAATCTGTTCTTTCCGACAACTTTCCAATAATACGTTCCTCCAAGTTCGAGGTCTTTTACAACCAGTTTATTGCTTGTTGCATCCTCCACGATGAGTTCAAGCTCTGATGGGTCTTTACCAAAGTATACATCGAAGGAATCTGCACATTCAAATTCCCAAACAAGTTCTGGGTCTTTCCATACATCTACTTCTCCATCAAGTGGGCTGATGATCTTTAAAAAGTCTGGTGCTTTGCCTGTCACAAACGTCTTAACATCGCTTTCGCTTGGACCAAAGTCATTCTTTGCAACAACTTTCCAGAAGAATGTTGTATCCATAGGCAGTTCGTACAGAAGTTTGAACTCTTTATCTTTTGTCTGAGTTACAAGCTCAAGGTTTGTAGCATCTTTACCTATGTAAAGTTCATACTCATCAGCTTCTTCGCTTTCCCATTTAAATGTTGGTTGCAATTCTATATTCTTTCCTAAGGGTTCGAGAAGTTCCGGTTTAGTCGGGACATCGCCAGTTGAGAATGCCCATACGGGTCCTTCCGTTTCTCCATAAACGTTCTTTGCAACAACTTTCCAATAGTATACCGTTCCAAGTTCAAGTTTTTCAGGATCGTATTCGGGCTCGTTAACTGTTGCTACAACCTTCAATTCTTCGGGCGATTTTCCAAGATAGATGTCGTATTTCGCTGCACGTTCTGCTTTCCACATCAAACGTGGTTCGATCCAAACCTTCTGTGCACCATCATTTGGAACAGGTTCAGTAGGTACCGTTGGAGCATCACCTGTTCTGAATGAGAACACCTTGCTCTCCGTTTGACCAAATGAATTTTTTGAGACAACTTTCCACTGGTAGATTGTGGAAGGTTTCAATCCTTTTAGTTCATATTTATTCTCTGGATAATTCTTTTCAACTAACTCAAGGTTAGTACCTTCACCTAAGTAAATATCGTAAGTCTTGGCGCGTGGAGCTTGCCAGCTAAGTACAATATTTGGTAATACATCCTTTGAACCATCTGCTGGTTCAATATTTTCGACATCACCTGGTATAAATTCTGAATTCTGGAAATCGATTAGTGCATTAACAAGGATATTACCACTACCAATAAGTACATTCAATGTTATATTTGCCAAAGAGACTTTATCTTTGGCAACCTCAATCGCATCTTTGCGACCATAAGCAACTAAACGTTCTTCTTTGTTGTCGACCACGCCAAGGACTTTAACAATAACGTTGTATTTACCAGCTTTCAACTTTGCAATAAGACCTGTCGCCTCGCCCGTTTCTCTGTTGTAAGTTAGCTGGAAAGGCCCTTCGACTACGTTTTCATTGAATATCTCAACAGTTGCCCTTGTAATCCATATCCCGTTTTCTAACAGCGCTTTGTCAAGCTCAGACAACCTAAGACTGTACTCTTTGTACTCGCCTGGAGGTAAGATTGGTTCAACAACAGGTTCATACTTTTGAAGTAATGATTCAAGTGCTTCTCTAATATCCACGTTTGGATTTTCAAGTAATGCTTTCACTTCGTAGTAAAAATTTGCTAACGGTGTTGTATACGTTACTTGAGAGAACGCTATAGTGGAAACAATGGTGAGAATAATAAATACCCTTAGGAAAACTTTCCGCATGTAATCTCCCCCCTCTGGTTGTGATTGAAATCCTGCTTCAAAAAAATTATTCTACTAATCCGGAACTTACTCACTTGTATATTGTACCACTAATCATTTCAAATTTTGCAATAGTTTTTTGAAAAAATTCCAAAAAGTCTAGAGGATTTTGTTCGTGAGACTAACAAAAGGCGTAAATATGTGAATATTTTCAGAAAAATATATTTCGCAATATCTCTACGCAAAATTATCTTATGAAACAAAATTTAGAGAAAAATCATGATTATTAATGTAAATATTTACATAAATAAAATACCAGCGGATAACATTCCGGCCCTTTTGGGCGAATCATTTATGTAGGAGGGGTTGGTATGAAAAGGTTTTTCCTGTTAGCACTTTTCGCGGTTGTATTGACAACAGTCATATTTGCCGATGCTGTTTACAAACGTGATGAAACGTTGTATGCAGGCGGAGGTATGTGGGCACCACCATCAAACTGGAACCCAATCACTCCGTGGAATGCGGTCACGGGAACTGTTGGGCTAATTTACGAAACGCTGTATGGATACGACCCACTTAAGGATGAACTAATTCCTTGGCTTGCAGAAAGTGGAAAGTGGACATCGAAAAACACTTTCGAGATTAAACTTAGAAAAGGAGTTACATGGCATGACGGGATGCCATTCACTTCGAAAGATGTAAAGTTTACATTGGAACTTGCAAAGAAGATACCTGAGATTTCCTACAGCTATCTGTGGAATTGGGTTGCAAAGGTTGATACACCTGACGATTATACCGTATTATTTACATTCTCATCTCCAAGATATCACGAATGGAACTACCAGTTGTACCAACTACCAATTATCCCAGAACATATATGGTCAAAGATGTCAAAGGACGAGATTTTAACAGGTGCAAACAAAAAGGCGATAGGCACAGGACCTTACATGCCAGAAACATATTCCGATGACAGAATGGTTTATCTAAGAAACGATAACTGGTGGGGCAACAAGGTCTTCGGGCAACCAAAACCAAAAAGGATAGTTTATTTAAGAGTTCTGAGCAACAACGTAGCACTTGGAATGATAATGAAGGGTGAATTGGATATTTCAAACTTCTTCCTACCAGGTATTCCAACGCTGAAGAAAACATATTCAGACATCCACACTTGGTTTGCAAAAGAACCCTATATGCTCTCTGATAACACCGCTTTCTTGTTTATCAATACCACAAAGAAGCCTTTGAACGATCCCAACCTTAGAAGAGCTATGGCATATGCAATAGATCCCAAAATTATTTGCCGAACTGTCTTTGAAGGTCAGGTATTGCAAAGTAACCCCGTTGGATTCTTGCCAATCAAAGGTTGGATGAAATACCATCCACAAGATGCTGTAAAACAATTTGGCTTCAAGTATGACCCAAAAATAGCAAAGGATTTGCTCGATAAAGCAGGATACAAAGATATCAATAAAGATGGTTACAGAGAAGCGCCCGATGGTAGCAAGTTTAAAGTCTCAATCATTGTCCCATTCGGTTGGACCGATTGGATGGAGTCAATTAAGCTTATAGCATCGCAACTACGAGTCGTAGGTATCAATGCTGAAGCTAAGTTCCCAGATTTCAGTAAATATTGGGAAGACTTAACAAGTGGTAACTTTGACATGGCGATTAACAACTTCAACTCACAAATGAGTGTCTCACCATGGACAATGTTTAACTGGCTCTTCAACTCTAACTTTGATAAATACATGTACAATGGTAACTTCGGAAGGTACAACAATCCAAAACTCTTTGATTTAATAACACAACTGAATTCTACTCCTATGGAAGATATTGCCGCTAACAAGAAGATAGTTGAACAGATTGCTGAAATCTTCTTGAAAGATATGCCAGCAATACCACTTTGGTATAATGGTATGTGGTTCCAGGCAAGTACTCAGGTTTGGAAAAATTGGCCAAGTGAAAAGATTCCATATGCATACCCAGTAACCTGGGGTGGAAGATGGCAAACTGGCGGAGTACTGATGCTCATAGGAATCACAAGTAAATAGTCCTATTAGCGTAGAAAATCCCAATAGTGTGATTTAAGTGCAAACGAAAAAGACTTTGAATTCTAAAGACTTTGAATTCTTAAGAGGTGTATTAGATGAAAAAGTATCTGAGGATGAAAATCTTTGTTTATCTCCTTACCTTTGTATTTGCAGTTACTATAGATTGGTTGATTCCCAGGCTCATGCCTGGGAATCCTATACTTGTTTTAGTCTCGCGATTTGCTACGCTACCAGAATCTGCAAAGGTGGTTTATAGTTACTTGACAAAGGCATTTGGATTGGACCTACCTATGTGGAAGCAGTACATCAACTTTTGGATAGCGTTTTTCAAGGGTGACTTAGGCATAAGTATATATTTGTATCCAAAGCCTGTGCTCGATGTTTTGAAAAGTGCTCTTCCGTATTCCCTTGGTGTTCTCATACCTTCGATTTTGGCAAGCTGGTTTGTCGGAAATACGCTTGGCGCAGTTGCTGCAAGAAGGAAGAGGTTAGATTCTGTGATGTTACCTGTTATGTATTTTATCACCGGAGCACCATACCTTTGGCTTGGGATTTTGCTTGCTTACTTTTTTGGTGTTGTGCTCAGATGGTTCCCAATAGCTGGGGCGTACAGTTTTGCCCTTAGACCTCATCTTTCTTGGCTTTTCATTTCGGATTATCTCAAGCACTGGGTTTTACCTTTCCTCTCGTTGTTCATAGTCCAACTTGGTGGATGGGCAATAGGGATGAGGAATATGGTTATTTACGAGCTTGAAGCAAATTATGTAAGATATCTTGAAACTCTCGGTGTCAGTCGAAAATTAATTAGAAAGTACGCATTTAGAAACGCTATACTACCTCAGGTAACAGGCTTAGCATTGCAACTTGGAACTGTCATAGCTGGACAAGTAACAACGGAAGTGGTTTTTTCATATCCAGGAATTGGTTACATACTCACCCAAGCAATACTAAATCAAGACTATTTCCTCATTCAAGGATGTTTTCTTTTTATAATAATCGGTGTTTTGATTGCTAACTTTACTGTTGACCTTGTCTATATGGCGCTTGATCCGCGTATCCGGTATTCATACGGTGGTGAGATATGATGCGTGAAATCTTGTTTTTCGCATTTAGGAATAAAAAGTTGAGGATAGGATTTTCACTTGTTCTTTTCTTCTTGATTTTGGCGATAATTGGTCCGTATATTTCCAAGTACAAAGATCCACTAGAATACGTTGGTCCTGGCTATCAACCGCCCAGCAAAGATTATTGGCTTGGAACAACTACGTTTGGTCAAGATGTTTTCACGCAGTTGGTACATGGATTAAGGTCTTCGTTTTTCATTGGTTTTTTCGGAGGCGGATTGGCAACTTTAATTGGTTTGGTTGTCGGATTTTTGGCTGGATACGAAGGTGGATTGTTCGATGAAGTATTAATGATGATTACAAACATTTTACTCGTTATTCCAACGTTAGCGCTGTTGATTATAGTGGCTTCGTATCTGCCATACAGAGGAATTTTTATAGAGAGTGTCATCATTGGATTAACCGCATGGCCATGGACCGCAAGGGCGGTGCGAGCACAGACCTTGTCTTTAAAAGCTAGGGAATACGTGAATCTAACCAGAATTACCGGGAGGAGTCATCTAAAAATAATACTCTATGAGATTATGCCTAACATGATGTCATATGTCTTTATGGTATTTATTCTTCAATTCGGAGGAGCCATACTTGCAGCAGTTGGCTTAGATTTTATAGGGCTTGGTCCAACAAAAGGCATATCGATAGGATTGATGCTGCAGAACGCGGTTCTTTGGAACGCAATCCAGCTCGGTATTTGGTGGTGGGCAATACCACCTGGACTTGTAATTACTTTGATAGTTGGTGCACTCTATTTTATGAATACCGGATTAGACGAAGTATTCAACCCAAGACTAAGAGAGATGTAAAAGCAAAAACAAGTTGCATTTGGATGAGGGAGTTGTGATACCGATGCTAAAAGTTGAGAATCTGAAACTCTACTACAAAACCTTGAAAGGGTATGTCAAAGCTGTTGATGATGTTACTTTTGATGTTAGAGATGGAGAAATACTGGGACTTGCCGGTGAATCTGGTTGCGGAAAATCCACACTTGGCAACGGCTTGGTATTGTTGAAACCACCGTTGAATTATTTCGGGGGTAACGTTGAATTAGACAACGAACGTTTGCCAATTAACGACTTTGAGAAGATGAACGAATTCAGGTTTAAAAAGCTCTCGATCATTCCTCAATACGCAATGGATGCACTGAACCCAACAAGGAAAATAGGAACGTACATAAAAGAGGTATTAATTAGCAGGGGGATAGAACCTGATAACATCATGGAGAGATTAATCGAGAGATTGAAATATGTGAATCTCAGCGAGCGAGTTCTAAAAATGTACCCAATAGAACTTTCCGGTGGTATGAAACAAAGGTTGGTTATGGTAATATCTACTTTGCTTAATCCTTCGCTTCTGATAGCTGATGAGGTAACTTCTGCTCTGGATGTCTCCTCCCAAAAGGCAGTTTGTCTGATGATTAAAGGTTTTAAAGACGATGGAATTGTGAAGTCTCTGATATTTATTACCCATGACTTGTCGGTCCTTTATCAAATAGCCGACAGGATAATGGTCATGTACGCTGGAAAGATTGCAGAGATAGGAACTACCCAGCAGCTAATAGAAAATCCTTTACATCCTTACACAAAGATGCTTTTGAATTCTTTACCGGAAGTTGGTGTTCGACACACAGAAAGGATGCTCTCAGGTATTCCAGGTCAACCGCCTCAGCTTCTCAATCCTCCAACTGGGTGCAGATTCAAGGAACGTTGCTCGTTAAGAGGCCCTCAGTGCGATGAAGAACCTCAGAAAGTAGAAGCGGAAAAGGACCACGTTGCATACTGCTGGAAGGTGAAACCAAATGCTTGAGATTGTTAATTTATCAAAGGCTTATTCCGTTGGGGCTTTTGGCAGAGAAAAGTTCTACGCAGTTGACAACGTGACATTTAAAATAGAGGACAACGAAATCGTCTCACTCATAGGTGAAAGCGGTAGTGGAAAAACCACTATTGGGAAGCTGATTTTGAAGCTTATAAAACCAACCAGTGGTAAGATTCTTTACAACCGTATAGATATTTTATCGTTGAAAAATCTAAAGGAATACTATCGGCACGTTCAGGGGGTTTTTCAGGACCCGTACAGTTCTTATAACCCAATCTTCAAAATTGATCGCGTATTTGAAATGGTCAGAGAAGAATTTTATGCTTCAACGAGTCAGAACGAATGGCGAAATCGCGTCGAGGAAGTCATATCTTACATAGGCTTAAATCCAAAAGAAATACTTGGCAAGTTCCCACATCAGTTGAGTGGAGGTCAATTACAAAGACTATTAATAGCAAGGGCACTTTTGATGGAAACAAAATTTTTGGTCGCTGATGAAATTATTAGCATGCTTGATGCTTCGACAAGGATAGATGTTCTGAACACTCTTATCAAACTAAAGGAAACGGGTCTCTCCGTACTTTTCATCACTCACGACCTTTCACTTGGTTACTACACAAGCGACAAAACCGTTATACTCTACAAAGGCTCCATAATGGAGTACGGCTCAACTGAGAAAGTTTTCAACAATCCACTTCATCCATACACGAAAATGCTTTTGGAATCTGTTCCGACAGTACACAAAAAATGGACCAAATCGCAAATTGCGCTTGAAGGAAAAACTGTGCCAAATGGTTTTTGTAAGTTCTACGACAGATGCCCTCTCGGTGATACAAATTGCAAAAACGTCGTTTTGAAAGAAGTTGAATATAACCATCAAGTTGCATGTGTTAAGGTGTAGTGTTGCAATACTTACTTTTGATTTCTGGGAGGGATTTTTGTGTTTCCAAAGTCGTTTATGTTCGGTGCGTCACTTTCCGGATTCCAGTTCGAAATGGGGAATCCCAATGAAGTTAAAGAACTCGATACTCAGACCGATTGGTTTGTCTGGGTTAGAGATCTTGAAAATCTTTTAAATGGTATTGTGAGTGGTGATTTACCAGAAAATGGTGCTTGGTATTGGAGAAACTACGAAAAAATCCACCAACTTGCAGTCGATTTTGGAATGGATACTTTAAGAATTGGTATTGAATGGTCGAGGATATTTCCAAGTTCTACAAAAGAAATTCCTTTTGGCGAAGGGATGCTCGAAAAATTGGACGAGATTGCAAATAAAGAAGCTGTTGAACATTATAGAAAAATAATGGAAGATATGAAAGCAAAAGGTCTAAAGGTATTTGTCAATTTGAATCATTTCACACTACCACTCTGGATCCATGATCCACTCGCGGTGCGCAAAGGTAAATCAACAGATAAGCTCGGCTGGGTAAGTGATGATACTCCAAAAGAATTCGCAAAATATGCAGAATACATTGCATGGAAATTCAGTAACATTGTTGACTATTGGTCAAGTATGAATGAACCACACGTTGTAGCACAACTTGGATACTTCCAAATAATGGCAGGTTTCCCACCAAGTTATTTCAGTCCAGAATGGTATATCAAGAGCCTCAAAAATCAAGCTATGGCACATAATTTAGCTTATGATGCTATTAAAAAACACTCCGACAAACCAGTTGGAGTTATCTACTCATTTACGTGGTTCGACACGGTGGAACCAAACGATAAAGAGATTTTTGAAAATGCAATGTGGCTTGCAAATTGGAATTATATGGATCAGGTGAAGGATAAAACCGACTATATCGGGGTTAACTATTACACTCGCTCCGTCATTGACAAATTACCTATCCCTATTAAGTTCCAAGACTTCGAGCTTAACTGGTATACAGTTAGAGGTTTCGGATACTCTTGTCCAGAAGGCGGTCTTGCACTTTCGGGAAGGCCAGCAAGCGAATTCGGATGGGAGATATATCCTGAAGGGCTCTATTATTTGCTCAAAGCTATACATGAAAGATATAATAAACCATTGATAGTAACAGAGAATGGTATTGCCGACGAGAAAGACAAATACCGCTCACAAGTAATTATCTCACACCTTTATGCCGTTGAGAAAGCGATGAACGAAGGTGTTGATGTACGAGGATATTTACACTGGTCGATAGTTGACAATTACGAGTGGGCAAAAGGTTACAGTAAAAGGTTCGGACTTGCTTATACGGATTTGGAAAAGAAAACTTATATCCCCAGACCTTCGATGTATGTCTTCGGAGAAATAGCAAGGACAAGAAGTATAGACCAGTTCAAAGGATACGACCCTTATAATTTGATGAAATTCTAAGAAACCAATGAAAATAGTTAAGGGGTGTTTGAATGCCCAACATTTTTGACGTTGCTAGGGAAGCAGGTGTTTCAATTGCTACGGTTTCAAGGGTATTAAATGGTGCGAAAAACGTCAGTGAAGATACTCGAAGGAAGGTACTTCGAGCAATCAAACATCTAGGCTATAAACCGATGCCTTCTTTACGCAAGGCATCGGATTTGCTATATACAATAGGTGTCTTATTGCCTGATTTAAGAGGGTATCATTACAATGAAATCGCTATGGCAATCGAAGATTACGCAAGCAAGCACAATTTTGAAGTGATGGTATCTGTTCCAAAAATGATGCCAGAAGTAGAAAAGCATGTTCTTGACCAGTTTTTCAAAAGAAAAATCGATGGAGTTATCCTTTGCGAACTCCTAGGTGGGTTAAACTACATTGAACCATTCATCAAAAGTGGTGTATCAATTGTAGCTCTTGATTATTATATTGAAGAAATACTATGCGACTCGGTGAATATAGACAACATCTCAGGTGCCATGGCTGCGTTAAAATACCTTTACCAAAATGGTCACAGAAAGATTCTCTTCTTGAGAGGTCCTCATTATTCACCTGCAGCTGTGCAAAGGGAAAAAGGGATAAGGAAGTTCTTGGAAAGGCACAAAGATGTAGAAATCTATTTCAGCGAAAATGAAGGATACGAACCAGAACATGGTTATGAAGAAGTTATGAACCATTTGAAAAAGTATGGAAAGAATTTCACCGCAGTCTTCTGCATAAACGACTGGTCAGCGATAGGTGCGATGCGAGCTTTGAGAGAATTAGGCCTCTCTATTCCAGAAGATGTATCGATAATTGGTTTTGATAACGCCCCATACTCGGAATTTTTGTATCCACCATTAACAACAATACATCAACCAAGGTGGGACATGGGACAAACGGCTGCACAACTTCTCATCGAAAGAATCCTAGGAACAGGACCGAAGATACATCGAAACGTTGTTCTTCCAACAAAAATTGTTGAACGTGCGTCGGTAAAGAACATTTCAAATGCTGTTGCAAAGTGAAGATTTTGATTTATAAGAGGTGAGTAATATGGTAGAAAGACACTTCAGATATGCTCTTGTTTGCATTCTGTTTCTTGTTATGCTCCTAATCTCATCCACTCAGTGTGGAAAAAATGAACCAAACAAAGGATTGAATAGCATGATGGATCAGTCAGTTGCTGAAAGTGATAGCAACTTAGCATTTGAATACAACAAAATGATAGGTAAAGGAGTAAATATTGGAAATGCTTTAGAAGCTCCTTTCGAAGGAGCTTGGGGAGTAAGAATTGAGGATGAATATTTTGAGATAATAAAGAAAAGGGGATTTGATTCTGTTAGGATTCCCATAAGATGGTCAGCACATATATCCGAAAAGCCACGATATGATATTGACAGGAATTTTCTCGAAAGAGTTAAGCATGTTGTCGATAGGGCTCTTGAGAACAATCTAACAGTAATCATCAATACGCACCATTTTGAAGAACTTTATAAAGAACCAGATAAATACGGCGATGTTTTGGTGGAAATTTGGAGAAAGATTGCAAAATTCTTTAGAGATTACCCGGAAAATCTGTTCTTTGAAATCTACAACGAGCCTGCTCAGAATTTGACAGCTGAAAAATGGAACGAACTTTATCCAAAAGTGCTCAAAGTTATCAGGGAGAGCAATCCAACCCGGATTGTCATTATCGATGCTCCAAACTGGGCACACTATAGCGCAGTGAGAAGTCTAAAATTAGTCAACGACAAACGCATCATAGTCTCCTTCCATTACTACGAACCTTTCAAATTCACACATCAGGGTGCCGAATGGGTTAATCCCATCCCACCTGTTGGGGTTAAGTGGAATGGCGAGGAATGGGAAATTAACCAAATCAGAAGTCATTTCAAGTACGTGAGTGACTGGGCAAAGCAAAATAACGTACCAATCTTTCTTGGTGAATTCGGTGCTTATTCAAAAGCAGACATGGACTCAAGGGTTAAGTGGACCGAAAGTGTGAGAAAAATGGCGGAAGAATTTGGATTTTCATACGCGTATTGGGAATTTTGTGCAGGATTTGGCATATACGATAGATGGTCTCAAAACTGGATCGAATCATTAGCAACAGCTGTGGTTGACATAGGCAAAGAGTAAATGAAGAATTTCGTTTGAAAAATTGGAGGGATTTACATGAAGATACTTACCCAAAGCTTGCCTAATATCCCCTGGGAGGATAGGCCAGAAGGGTTTAGTAACGTTGTTTGGAGATATTCAAGAAATCCAATCATTCGAAGAGACCAAGCGAAAGATTCTAACAGTATCTTCAACAGTGCGGTTGTGCCCTTCAAAGAAGGATTTGCTGGTGTTTTTAGAGTAGACGATAAACAAAGAAGGATGAACATACGTAGAGGTTTTAGTAAGGATGGGATTAACTGGGAGATAGACGATAAACCCATTGAATTCATACAAGAAACCCGCGAACCGGTAGAAAGTGAATACAAATATGACCCACGTGTAGTTTTTATTGAAGATAGATACTGGATTACTTGGTGTAACGGATACCACGGACCAACAATAGGTGTTGGATATACCTTTGATTTTGAGAAATTTTATCAAATTGAGAACGCTTTTCTACCGTTTAACAGAAATGGTGTTCTCTTTCCACGCAAGATTAACGGGAAATACGCAATGCTTAGCAGGCCTTCGGATAATGGTCATACCCCTTTCGGTGATATTTTTTACAGTGAAAGCCCAGACATGGTTCATTGGGGTGTACATAGGTTTGTCATGGGTGCCGGTTACACACCTTGGCAATCACTGAAAATCGGGGCAGGTCCTGCACCTATAGAAACAAGCGAAGGATGGTTGCTTTTTTACCACGGGGTTTTACTCTCTTGCAATGGATATGTTTACAGTTTTGGTGCGGCTTTATTAGACCTTGATAAGCCATGGAAGGTTATTAAACGCTCGAAATCGTATTTGCTCTCACCACAAACTCTTTACGAATGTGTTGGAGATGTTCCGAATGTTGTATTTCCGGTTGCCTGTCTTGTTGATGGGGATACAGGGCGTCTCGCTATTTATTACGGTGGAGCTGATACAGTCGTTGCACTCGCTTTTGGCTATGTGCAAGAGATTGTCAATTGGTTAAGGTATGAAAATTGAAAGATGTGATAAGCAAATAAGTAAAAAAGTGGCGGGAACCCGCCACTTTTTTAGTTTGTTCATATTGTAATTATCCAAGGTAATTATCCAAGTGCTCTTGGGTCGAACGCATCTCTTAGTCCGTCACCAATAAAGTTAAATGCAAGGACAACTATGAATATAAACGCACCGGGTATGAGTAACCATGGAGCTTTTTCAAGGATGTAGACGTCCTGAGCCGCCGTTAACATGTTGCCCCAAGATGCAGACGGTTCTCTAATACCAAGTCCGAGGTAAGATAGACCTGCTTCACCAAGAATGTAGCCTGGAATCGAAAGTGTGGAACTAACGATAATGTACGTTGCAAGGTTAGGAATTATATGCCTCCACATGACTCTCGTGTCTGGAAATCCAAGCGCAATGGCCGCTTCTACGTATTCTCTTTGTCTCTCAGCCAAAATTTGACCTCTGATAATCCTTGCTCTGCCTGGCCAACCAAGGAATGCAAGTATGAATATCAATAGCATGTATGTTTGTGAACTTGGCAAGTCAACAGGTAATACTGCACGTAGCAAGAGTAAGAGGTAAAATCCCGGTATCGCCATTAATATTTCACAGAATCTCATAATAACCTCATCAACTACACCACCGTAAAATCCTGCGAGTGCTCCGAAAAAGAGCGAAAGTATTAGTGTAACAAAAAGACCTATGAAACCTATTGTAAGAGAAATTCTTGATGCGAATATTATTCTACTCCACACATCTCTTCCGTACCTGTCAGCTCCAAATATGTTTATAGTCACATATTCGTTGTTATCGTAGTTATCGACACCAAAAAGATGGTAATGCAAAGGTATTACCCAAAGTAAATAGCCTACCCTCTCTGGATCTGTCTTGTCTGGTCCCCAGGATTTGACAAACCATTTCACTGGGTAGAATTTGTAGTCGTACGATATTATCTTTGCCTTATCAAGTGATATTACGTGTTCGTTAAAATCGGTGTCATAGTATTTAATTCCAACGAGTTGTTGTTCCAACTTTATAGCAGTTAGCCTCTTCATAGTTTCCTGCTCATCTGCAGTGTAGAATCCAAATTTCCAACCTTCGTTCTGTGCAACAAATGACCTTGCAGTTCTTGATTCTGTAACCCTTTCATTTTTCCCTTCTTCGAGAATCTTATTATCAACACCATAGACAAGAGATTCGACATCTTCTGTCTCATCTTTGTACTGTACCCATTCGTTGTCAACTTTTGCATAGCCTATAGTTCTAATAACAAGTTTAATTGAATCTGCAATCACGTATTTTTCATCAAGTTTTCTACCTTTGGGTAGGTACTTTGGAACAACTGTTCCATCATCTTTAACTTTAACAACGTTTTTATCAATAATCGCAATTTCTGTACCATCATTCATCTTTACTTTAATTCTGCTTGGGAACAACATTGACCTAAAATTCTGAGTAAAGTCCAATTTGTCTATGTAACTGACCTCTGGCAAAACGTATGGCGCTATGGTTGTTTTTAAATCCTTCACACTGTATTTCATCATCACACTCGTTGGCTTCTTAAGTGAATGATTCAAATTCTGTGTAAATGGATTATATGGTGCCAAAAAGTCTGCAAAAATCATGGCGATGTACATTATAATTAGCACCCACATACCAAACATTGCGAGCTTGTTCTTTTTAAAAGCGCGCCACATAAGTTGACCGCGCGTCAGAAATATGTCTTCAAAGTCAACCGTTTCAGGAGCACTACTTTCAACAGGTTGTTGAGCGTTCTGATTTATCTTCTTTTTATCTTCAGCCATATTAACGCAAGCCCCCTTTACTCATATCTGATTCGTGGGTCAACAGCAGCGAGTAGTATATCACCTACAAGGTTACCAAGGACAAGCAGTACTGTACCGATAACCGTACTTGCCATGACAACGTAGTAGTCTTTTTGTAACAGTGCCTGGTATGTCAATCTTCCGAGTCCAGGCCAAGAGAAGATTGTCTCAGTAATGACAGCACCGCTCAACAAACCGGACAAGCTATAACCAAACATTGTAATCAATGGATTGATAGCATTTCTCAATGCATGTTTGTATATGACAACCCTTTCGGGCATTCCTTTCGCTCTTGCAAATTCAACGTAATCCTCGTTAAGAACATCGAGTAACGAACCTCTCTGATACCTCATAAGTCCAGCAAAACCACCAAAAGTGAGCGTAAATGCAGGAAGTTGCATCCTCCAGAAAATATCTTTGAAAGCATTCCATACATCGAGTCTAACAGTCTCCGGACTGTACATTCCACCTATCGGGAACCAACCAGTGCGAGCTGCCATATACAACAAAACAAGTGCAAGGAAGAAACCTGGCAAGGCAAGTCCACTAAAGGCAATAATTGTAAAAATCTTATCGGTAACCGTATATTTCTTCAATGCAGATATAATTCCAAGCAAGACGCCTAAAATCCACGAAAGTACAAATGAATACAAGGAAAGAACAAAAGTTCCAAGCAATCGTTCGCCTATTAAATCTACAACAGGTCTTCTGTAGTAGAACGAATAGCCAAAATCGCCTCTGAAAACCTTACCAAGCCAATAGAAATACTGTACTATTGCCGGTTTGTCAAGACCGAGTTCCTTTTCCATGGTCTTCAAAGTTTCTTTTGAAATAGAGGGGTCAAGTTTGTATTGATCCAAAAACGTACCTGGCGATAGTTGAATCAATGCAAAAACTATTACCGTTATTATCCACAACTCTGGCAAGAGAATTATTAGCCTGCGTGCGATATATTTTATCAACCCTGTTCACCTCTCCCTTGTTCGTCTTTTTCTTACAATAAACCTAATTAATTCAACAATGGGCGGGCGAAAGCCCGCCCCAAAAAAACCTAATCCTGTACTATTATTCTTCTTTCCAGAGCCAATCAAGGTTCCATGTTGTTCCGCCAAGCAGTGTAATCTTGACGTTCTTAACAGTGTTTCTCCATGCAAAGAGCCTTAGAGAGTTAACTGTGTAAACAAGTGGTATATTTTCGGAAGCAAGTTTCTGATATTTTGCCCAGTAGTCTTTCACAACGTTCTCGTCAAGAATTCTAACGTTTTCTGCGAATATCTTATCGATTTCTTTTTCAAAGTCTGGTACCCAGTATTCTTTTGCATCGACCCAGTCTGCATTATCTGGTGAGAGGTTCCAGAAGTGGAGTGAACCGCTGGTTGCCCAAACGTTTCTTCCACCCTGTGGTTCATCAGAACCTGTCAAACCGATGATGATTGCATCCCAGTCACCAACGTTGAGCATTCTGTTAACGAGTGTGTTAAAGTCTCCAGGAACGAACGTAACATCCATACCGAGTTTCTTAAGCGCTGCTGTGATGATGCTACCCATACCTTCTCTAACTGTGTTACCAGCGTTCGTTTCGATCATGAATTTGACTCGTCTACCTTTGCTGTCAACGAGTTTTCCATCCTTGTCCCAGCTGAATCCGCCAAGTTTGAGTTCTGCCTTTGCTTTGTTGAGGTCGTACGGGTATTTAACTGTGACTTTGCCATTGTAGTACGGTGACGCCATTGAAACTGGTGACCACTGTTCAACTGCAAGACCGTTGAAGAGTGTATCGATCATCTTTTTCTTGTCCATTGCATATGCAACTGCTTTTCTGAAGTGCACATTTCTGAACCATTCTTTCTTTGCTGCATCTTTGTTATTCCAGTTGAATGTTATGAATGTTGTACCGTAAGCTGGACCGTACGAAAGAACTGTTATGTTGAATTTCTTTTCGTTTTCCTTGAAGTAGTTGAATTCTGTACCTCTTGGTGAATAAATGTCAACTTCGCCTTTTTCAAATGCAAGTTTCTGAGCATCTTGTGTAGAAATTATCTTGTAAACAACTTCTTTCAAGAATGGAAGCTGCACGCCATTTTTTGTCTTCTTCCAGTAGTTCGGGTTTGCAACAAACCTTACGTATTGGTCTGGAACGTATTCAACAGGAATGAATGGTCCCAAGCCAACGAGTTCTTTCTTATTGATGGAATCAACTGTCCAGAACTCTGCAAACTTCTTATTCTTTACCCAGCTTTCTGCCTTGTGTTTTGGGAATATGTACATTCCGCCAAGGTATCTGAGAGCAAGTCTGAATGGTTCTGGGTAGTACATTCTTACTGTGTATTGGTCAATCTTCGTTGCCTTTGGTAAGTATCCGTTTGTACTCTTTATGACATCTTTGAAAGAGCTTGCAATATCAGGATTTGTGTAAATTTCATTGAGTGTGAACACGACGTCATCTGCATCGAATGGTTCACCATCGCTCCACTTTACGCCTTTTCTAAGGTACCAAATAATTTCCATACCACCATCTTTTGTTAGCCTTGGACCGTTCCATTTTTCCGCAATTGCTGGGTAGAATTTTCCGTCGATAGCGGATCTTTCAACAAGTGTTCCACCCCAGCTCATGAACATGGAAATAACATCAGACGAGCTTGTTTCCTTAGACACGGTATCGTTACATGTCCTTGGACCGCTCAATGTTGGAATAATGAGTGTTCCGCCCTTCTTACCCGTTGCGTCGTAACCGATGAAGTCAGCAAATGTGAAGAGAACTAAAAGTGTCAGTAAAAGTGCTACGAGAACCTTCTTCATACCTACACCTCCCTTTTATCTACCAGGTAGCAAGCAACCTGGTGTTTTGAAGAAACCGATTTCATCTCTGGGTAAGCTTTGTCACATATTTCCATCTTGAACGGACACCTTGGATGGAAGAAACAGCCATTTGGTCGTGCTATTGGACTTGGAACGTTTCCAGTTAAGATTATCCTCTTTCTTTTCTTTTCTATTGCAGGGTCTGGAATTGGTGATGCGGATAAGAGCGCTTTTGTATATGGATGTACAGGATTATCGAAAACTTCGTTAACATCTCCTATTTCAACAATCTTACCAAGATACATGACGGCAACATGATTACTAATGAACCTTACAAGTGCAAGGTTGTGTGAAATGAAGACATATGTTAGTCCAAGTTCTTCTTGGAATTTTAAAAGTAGATTGACTATTTGAGCTTGAACAGAAACATCAAGTGCTGATGTCGGCTCATCGAGATAGATAATCTCTGGATCAACACTCAATGCCCTCGCAATAGCTATTCTCTGCTTTTGTCCACCACTAAATTGATGGGGGTATCTATCCATATGGAATGGCTTTAAACCAACCATTTTCAGCAATTCGACAGCTTTCTTATTTGCATCTTCTTTGCTCTTGACTATATTGTGGAACAACATCGGTTCAGTGAGAATTTGACCTACAGTCATTCTCGGATTCAATGAACCTATTGGATTTTGAAAGACAATCTGCATTTTTCTTCTAAACGGTAGCAATTCTTCGCGCGACAATTTTGAAATGTCCGTACCAAGAACTTCAATCTTTCCATCTGTTGGGTCAATAAGTCTTAGCATCGTTCGAGCCGTTGTCGTTTTGCCACAACCAGATTCACCGACCAAAGCAAATGTTTCGCCTCTTTTTACCTCAAAAGATACATCATCCACAGCTTTAACGTCTGCAACGTGCTTTTTGATAAGGAAACCTTTATTTATGGGGAAATATTTCTTCAAATTTTGAACTCTTATCACAACATCGTTATTTGCCATTTATATCCCCTCCGACCTGCACTGGGTTAAAGCATCTAACAAAGTGTCCTGGTTCAAGCTCTGCAAACTGCGGAAGTTCTTTAGAACATTTATCGAGTCTTCTTGGACATCGTGGTGCGAACGGACAAACTTCTGGAACATCGATCATTCTTGGTGGTTGACCTGGTATAGCTTCTAAGCTTTCCTGTTTTATGTCAACCCTTGGGATTGATTTTAAAAGCATATCAGTGTACGGATGCATCGGTTTATGGAACAAATCCTCAGCTGGCGCTAACTCCATCTGTCTACCACCGTACATGACCATTACTCTATCCGCCATCGCTGATATGACACCAAGGTCGTGTGTAATAAATAATGTGCCAGTTCTCAATTCTTTCTGCAAATTCTTCATCAAGTCAAGAACCTGGGCTTGAATCGTAACATCGAGCGCGGTAGTTGGTTCGTCTGCTACTAATATCTTTGGATTACAAGAAAGTGCAATGGCTATAACAACCCTTTGTTTCATACCGCCACTGAATTCAAATGGATATGAATTCATTCGTTTTTCCGGTTCTGGAATCTGAACCTTGTCGAGCATCTCAACTGCAAGTTTCCAAGCAGCCGCTCTATCAACATGTTGGTGTTTCATTATAGTTTCCATAAGCTGATCGCCAATCGTATAGAGCGGGTTGAGCGATGTGAGAGGATCTTGGAAAATCATCGAAATCTCTTTACCACGAATCTCAGTAAGTTGATCTTCACTCATTTTAACTATGTCCTCTTCTTTTCCACGACCTCTGTATATAATTTGACCGTTAACAATCTTACCCGGGTGGTGAATAAGTCTTATTATGCTTCTAACGGTGATACTTTTACCAGACCCCGTCTCACCAACTATCCCCAAAACTTCGTTTTCATCCAGCTCAAAAGACACATCGTTAACTGCCTTAAGAACACCCTCTTCGAGATAAAACCACGTGCTCAGGTTTTTGACACTAAGTATAGAACCCAAATTTACCAGGCCTCCTTCGATATACCGTTTATTTAAGCGTTTTATTCTATTGCCTACACATTGCCTATACGTAGAACAACTCAGAAAAATCAAAACACAATAAATAATGTAAATAATGAATGCTATGGTATGTTATATCACAATATTACTTTACCCTACAAATTCTGCAAAGCTTTTTTTTGAGAGAAAAAGTTTTCTTTTTATATATGTTGTTTCAAAAATCTACTTTGTTTTCTCATACTTTAACGTATGCTCATTCTTTAAAATCGTCGTTTTCTATTCTGAAACCTTGGAAAGCAAATCGGATCTTATCGTCTTCAAAATACTCATTGTTTTCAACAACATTTCATCTCGCATGTTTTTTAATTCACCATATCTACCGGTAATCTCTTCTTCAAATATAGGAATCCTCACGTTTCCACCTATGGTTCTAAATTCAAGAAAATAAACTGTCGCCGCACTATCACCAAAGTTGGAATTGAATAATATCCTATCCTGAATTATTCCAGCAGAAACAATAGACCTAATGGGAAGAACGTTATAACCTGAAATATAGTAAGATTTCTCATATATATTAAGCCTGTATTCATTGATAATAAGTATGTTATTTTGAATTGAAATAACAACATAGTAGAGTGGGAAGAAGTATTTCGGCAATCCAGTTCTTGCTCTAACAAAGTATTCATTACTCATCCAAGGTCTGAAAGAAACGAATTCCGCGATGATTTTTTGATTCTTATTTCTTAATTCATCTGCAATTTGTGTTTTTAATTCTTCAAAGTGCCTATCGTATCGGCTCATGGGAGCTAAATTAAATAGAAAGATTATCACATCGTATATGCCGAAGGCGATAAGGAAGATACTTATTATTGCTTTTGTTATATCAATAAACCACACATAATCTTCCAAAATTGATATGTAACTGGCAATAAATGACAAATCAATTAACAATATCACAAACCCTATAACCAACAAAACTAAAGAACTCCAAGGGAAACTTGTGAAAAAGTTTTTGTCCGATCTCCCCCACATGTTAATTCCTCCATCCTTTATATTTTATTTATCCACCTATGCTATTTAAGAATTCTTCATAACGCTTATCAATTTCTTCTTTTTGCTTTCTAATGGCTACGAGTTTTTCGCGTGCTTTTGTAAGCAAAAGTATAGCTTTCGCGTAAAGTTCTATCTGTTTTTCAATGTCAAGCTCTGAAGATATAAAGTAACCTTTGATTGTATCTATTAATTCCATAAGTTCTTTAAAAGTCAACTTGTTTATCTTTTCTTCGTCAAGTTTGAGTATCTTTTCCACCGGATCTACTTCATTAGTCTTCATAAACCCATACCTCCCGCTAACATCAAATTATCTTTGCCGATATTTTTCCATCAATAAGACTAATTTTTACATTATCACCTTTATGCAAGCCTTTGATACTGTTTATCAAGTTCCCATTCTTAGTGATAAGTGCTCCACCAAATGAGAGTGCGTTCAGTGGTCCACCTATCCTTTCCCATTCCGCCTTTACCCGATCAGTAAATTCAAATAAAGAAACTAATCTCTTATCGACATTCGATGAAAGATTCTGAAAAGCGTACGTTTCTTTAATCTTGGTTTCAATAGTTGAATCTATGTATTTCGCTATAACCTTTCTGGCATTGACTGTGGATTCATTTAATTCCACGAATTTTAAATCCAAATTTTTCGAAACTTTTCCAATAAATTCGGTGGAAATTACCTTTTCAAGTTCATTTATCTTTATACCATTCAAAAAGTACTTCGCACTTTCTTTAATTTCTTTAGCCAAGCGCATTTGTGAATTATTAAAGGCATCCCTTATAATGCTGAACGTTCCAGAGTGAATTTTAGTCTCTGTTACTTCAAAGATATTCGATATCTTTTGCAAGAGTTCTTTGTAGCTTTTTTCCATATCATCCAAGTATTTCTTTATCTGATTTGATATTTCTTTTGCAACAGCTGTCGGGGTGGGAAAACGACGCCAAGCAACATAGTCAGCTACGGTCTCATCCTTCTCATGCCCAATACCGGTAAGTACGGGAATGTATTCATTCATCTGAGCTATTTTAACTGCGAGCTCATAATCATCGAAGAACATTAAATCACTTGGCCCACCACCACCTCGGATGATGGCTATAACATCGTACCTAAAACCATAATTTTCACAGAAATCTTTTAGCCTATCAAGTGCGGCTATAACCTCTTGAGATGTTGAAGCTCCCTGCATTGAAGATTCATATAGATGGACTATCGGTCTGTAACTGTCCGGTAAAAGTAAATTAGAGAGAAAATCGAAATATCCCTGTGCCGTTTTTGAAGTTATAACGGCAATAAATCTTATTGGTTCGAGTTCAGAAAGTTCATGGACAATCTTTGTTATATATCCTTGACGTTCCAATGCTTCTTTTATCTTCTGTCTTCTTTTTACTATATCAGACTCACCCTGAGGAGCTATGTAATCTGCCCAAAAACTGAATTGGAATCTATCCGTGTAGAACGATAGATAACCTTGAAATTCCCACTTTTTATGCTCTAAATCGTAAATGCTTTTTATTCCCAGAGTGGAGAGATCATTCATTACCTTTTTGACACGAGTTTTCCAAAGAACAACTGTCAATTCTATTTTCTTACCATCATCTGCCTCTTGGGAAACGGTTATGTATAGGGTTCCGTTGTAGGGTTTAACTTTAACTACATCAGCAACAAACTTAAACCTTTGCGAAAGAAGGTTCGTCTCTCTAAGCCTATCATTTACATATTCGACAAATTCTTTCAGGGATGAAAAAATAGGTTCACTACTCGATTGGGAGTACAGTGTCTCCATCGCTATTCACCACAACAGATATATTCGTCTTCTTTCCCTTATGATCAAATATCTCAAAATCCCACTCACGCTCTTTAGTTTTGTAACCATTGTTAAGTGTTTTAATTTCAAGATAGCCTTCCTTTACAATTACCTTCTTTAAGTTGTAATTTCCTTTCTTATAATCGAGAGATTCTCCATCATCTTCGTATATATAGCCTATCGCATTTGATTTTCTGTAAACCTTCCAGATAACTTTATCAACCTTGGAAAGATCAATATACTGCATGGGTTCTATCGTTGGAATTGCCGTATTGATAAGTTGAAATGCCGGTATGTATTCGATAGGTGCATCTGATACATTCCATCCTTCTTTATACATCTTTCCATCAAATAAACCTATAGCCCTTTTTGGCAACCATGTAAGTCTTTTTTGAACGTTAGGTCTGTAAATAGGTGCAACGAGTATACTGTCACCAAATAAGAATTCATCTTCAATGTTGAAAGCCTCAGGTTTTTCGTAATCATAGAACAATGGTCGTACAAGTGGTTTATTCTTGAGAATACCAATCATGTACTGCGTGTATATATAAGGAAGCAATTTATATCTCCATTCTATAACATCTTTGAGAATTTTTTCGACATCCAAGCCAAATTCCCAGGGCTCCTGTCTCTTAGTCCCAATAGCAGAGTGGTTTCTAAACATTGGGGTAAATAGTCCAAATTGCATGAATCTAATTAACAGTTGTGCATTTGCATCGCCACCAAAACCACCGATATCTGCCCCACTGTAAAACACTCCTGCAAGGCTCAAAGAATTGAGTCTAATTGTTTCTTGTAATATGTGCTCCCACCAGCTGTGATTATCTCCCGTCCACACACCACCATATCTTTGAATACCTGAATAAGCTGAGCGTGAGATTAGAAAAGGCCTCTTGTTCTCTTTCTGAAGCATTTCTGACGTAGCCCTAAGCATGTTGAACCCGTACGTGTTCTTGACTTTCCAATGAGCAGTACCGTCGAGATGAACAATGTCATCTCCATGTCCTCTTCTACCTATCTCTCCAATACTTCCAAGGGTACCTGCAAGGTTTATACCATCTTCCAATTTTGCATCTTTCAGTTTGTTCCGAGCCTCTTCAAGATCTTTCTCAGTGGCAAAGATAGCAATCTCGTTCATATCGTTCCAAAAGCCATCGATACCATCTTCGAGATACTTCTTAGAGTGCTTTGCCCACCATTTTCGAACATTTCCGTTCATAAAGTCTGGAAATCTAACCCTTCCAGGCCATACAGCACCTTCAAAGTCATTTCCGTCTTTATCTTTTAAAAAGTACTTGTTCTTAGCCTCTTCAAAAGCAAAATATCCCTTCTCTACCTTAACTCCAGGATCGAGGATTGATACAACTTTGAATCCATCTTTGTGAAGCGTATCGAGCATCTTTTTGTAATTTGGGAAGTTCTCTTTACTCCACGTAAAGACCTTGTATTTTTCCATATAATCTATATCAAGATAAATCACATCGCACGGGATTTGCTTTTCTCTAAATTTCCTTGCTTTATCAAGCACTTCATTTTCGTTAAAGTAGCTCCATCTTGATTGTTGATATCCAAAAGCCCAAATCGGAAAAGCTATATTTTTACCAGTTATTTTTAAGTACTCATCAACTATCTCACGCACAGATTTACCTGTAATTATATATTGTACAAACCCTTTCCCAAGTGATCTAAAAGTTATGGTACCGTCGTTCTTCGAGTTTAAATCGATTTCAAGGTATCCTGGAAAATCAGTGAAACAACCGTACTTTTTTGTAAGGTCTTTGGAGATGTAAATATAAAATGGGAAAGATTTATAAAGTGGATCAGAGCTCGGGTGATGTGTAAAATTATCGGTATTCCAAAATACGTACCTTCTACCATTTCTATCAAGTGGACCTACTTTATCACCAAATCCAAAAAAGTATCCTTCTGAATCTATAGTCCTTCTTAGGATAAAAGTATCTTTATTCTCATATGATTCTTTCACAACGTGTATATCTTTGAAAAGTGTTGTAAAGTCTTCAGGTTTAGCATCCTTAATCGTCTTTTTCAAAACTGCTTCACTATCGACATCGACTTCTCCGTAAACTATCTTATAAACCACTCAAAAGCCCTTCCTTAAAACAGATATACTTACACATCAAATATCATATTGTCAATTAGCCTTGCCTTTCCGACAAAAACAGCAAGAGCGATTATGATTTTACTTTCAATTTTATCAACTGGTCTCAAAGTCTTTTCATCGACTATCTCTACGTAATCAATTCGAAGTAGTGGATGTTCAAGTACTTTAAACATCTCTTGTTTTATCTTTTGAACATCACGTTCGCCTGAATCTATAAGCTCTTTTGCCCTTAACAGCGACTTGTAAAGTCTTGTAGCTTCCTTTCGTTCATCTTCGTTTAAATACACGTTTCGCGAAGACATAGCGAGTCCGTCTTCTTCTCTAACAATGGGCATTTCAATCATTTCAACATCCATATTCAGATTTTCTACCATCCTCCTTAATACTCTGAACTGTTGCGCATCTTTTTGACCAAAATAAGCGCGAGTTGGTTTAACTATATTGAAAAGCTTAGCAACAACAGTGCAAACACCTCTAAAATGTCCAGGTCTACTTGCGCCACACAAATATTTAGATAATTCAGTCTCTTCAACATACACTGAATAAAACGGTGGGTACATCTCCTCCACTGATGGAACAAAGACATAGTCTACACCGAAAGGTTCAAGTAAACGCAGGTCACGTTCGAGATCGCGCGGATACCTGCTATAATCTTCATTCGGTCCAAATTGTGTTGGATTGACAAATATACTAACAACAACAATATCGTTTTCCTTTCTGGCAGCTTCAACTAAACTCAAATGTCCCTTATGGAGATATCCCATTGTTGGTACAAAACCTATCTTTTTCCCACTTTTTAAATCTTCATTTGACAACTTTTTCATCTCTGATACCGTATGAACAAGGCGCATACTTTTCGCCTCCTTTCAAAGAGACCATTTCATCAAATCCCGTGAAAAAATTCGTCATTGACCGTTGTTTTCCATTCCAATCGCAAACTCAGATAGAAATGGAAGGCGCGTATAACCCTCTCTCAGTCTTGTAAATTAACCCTTTCAATTCAAGGGTTGTCAAAAGTAATAGAAGTTGAGAAAATTCAAAGCCCGTTTTATATGAAAGTTCCTCAATTGAAATCTCATCATCTATAAACTTAATAACAACTCTTTCCTCGTCGCTCAATTCGGCAAATACCTTGTGCTCTTTGAAACCGTAGTATTCAAGTATATCACGTGGGTCGCTTACAAGAAAAGCCCCATTTTTAATTAAATAATTTGTCCCATGAGAAGACGGTCTTGATATGTCACCAGGTATGGCAAATATATCCCTGCCCTGTTCTAAAGCAAACCTTGCTGTAATCAGTGCACCACTTTCAATACCAGCTTCTGTTACTAATATCCCTTTTGAAAGACCTGATATAATTCTGTTCCTCAAAACAAATGTGTATTTTTGGGGTCTATCCCAAGGGAGATATTCACTCACCACACAACCATTCTTTATTATTTCCTCGTAAAGTTCCTTATTTGATTTTGGATACACTACATCAACCCCACAACCGAGAACAGCGACTGTTGGTTTGTTCATCCGTAAAGCCGTTGAGTGAGCGATAGTATCTACACCATAAGCCATACCACTTACAACAACGAAATGCTTTGCAATCTCCGAAACGAATTGCTCAGTAACATGCTTACCGTAACTTGTCATCCTGCGAGTTCCAACAACACTAAAAAGATTGTAATTTAAAAACTCAGGATTACCTTTGACGAATAAATATACAGGTGCATCTTGAATATTGCGTAACATATCTGGGTATTCTTCGTCCCAATAAGTTATCAAATGAATGTCATTTTTCTGCGCAAGATAACTTTTCAAATTAGAACAAAATGTCTTAAAATCTATAGAAGAAATGGCAACTTCCGTTGAGAAGTCGCCACCAAATGAAAGATATTCTCCTATCTCATCAACATTCTTTTTGAATAACTTTGAAATCGCAACAATCTTTACAGCACTTTCTAAATCCATCCCTATCCCCCAAGGATAATCCCATTAAGATTTCAGCTATTGCGTTTACTAAGTATTTCTTTTATCTTTTCCTCTACTCCTGCCTTCTTACCAGGCAAACACTTATCTGGCTTGTCACCTTTCGCAATAGCTTTTGCATATCCTTCACACCCCGGATAACCACAAGCGCCGCAATTTATACCTGGCAATGCTTCCAACACAAGTTTCACCGTAGGGTCTTCTTCTACCTTAAACTTTTCAGAAACGTAAGAAAGGAACAGACCAAAGACAAAACCGAGTCCTCCAAGAAGGACTGCTGAGTAAATGACCACCACACCGTCCACCTCCACAAAAAAGAAAGGAAATTAAAATTATTAAAAGAAATAGCAAAACGACTTTCTATTTATATTATACCGCAAAATCTAATCCAATGCAAATGTTTCTATCTAAACATCAAATTGATGATTTTGTTTCACCAAATTAACACACTTAGTGTTGAATATTTACTTAGACCGTTGCATAATTGTAGTGCAGCGACCCCCTATTCCCCCTTGGAAGAGCTGAAAAACTTTTTCAAGCCCCCCGGATAATGAACCGGGGGTATTTTTTATTTATGCACACATTGTGTTATAATTTCTATGTAACCAATAATTTCCTAAAAAGGGGTAAATATGGCGGGGATTGGTTTTGAACTAAACAAATTGTTAAGCAAAAACTCTTTTTTTCTGAGATATTCAGTTTCTTTTATTCAGCAAATGTTAGTGCTGGACCTTGGATAATGTCTTTAGTCACTCTTGTTGTTATTCAATTACTCATCTCGCAAAATGAGATACCGTTCTTTATTTCGGCAATCATATACACGTTTATCTTTTCCACGATAATTTTCGGCAGTGTTTCCACTTCTGTAACGAGGTTTCTAGCAGATTTAATCTACAAAAAGGAAATCGAAAAAATATATGAGCTTTACATTTCATCTCTTGGTTATGCAGTCTTTTCTTCTGCAACTTTCCTAACTGTCTTCTTCCTAATAAATAAAATTACAGAGCTTTTGAAAATATTTCTGTTCTCCTATTCTCTAACAATTTTGACAATCATTTGGGTCCAAGTCATTTTCATAACGGCAATAAGGTTTTTTTACTCCTGTTGTACTCAGTTTTTTATTCGGAAGTCTGCTGAGTCTGTTTGAAAGCGTTTATCTTTTTAAATTTAGAGGCGAATACTTTTCTTATTTGGGTTACAACTTCGGACTGATGTTTATAGCTTCAATGCTGCAGTTGTTTATAAAGCGCTATTTGTTTGTTGCGAAACCTTCCAAAGAGACCAAACTTCTATTCCTGGAAGCCGTAAAAAAATACAAAAAACAAACCGTTTCGGTTTTCATAACTTATATGGCAGCCTGGACAGACGATTTCATCGCATGGTCTTATTTCAAATACTCAATTTCAAAAGGTTTCATTTTTACTCCTAAGTATGATATCCCTATGTTCATTTCTTTTCTCTTTATCGTCCCAACGCTGACACTCTTCGCGCTGAACTTAGAAACTGATTTCTACTTTAACTACAGGGCTTTTTACCAATCGATAGAAGAAAATCGCACATTTACATATACCAAGCTCTCCAAAGAAACACTCGATAATAACTTATACACAACCACAAAACTCATTCTTTCAGTCCAATTCGCTTTTATGCTTTCTAGCTTAATACTCTCGGGTCCTTTTGCAAAAGCTTTGTTGTTAAACGATTATGGTCTTAAAGCCTTAAGATTTGGTATCGTGGGAGCTGCAGCGAACGGTATTTTTCTCTACGTTTCACTGATTGCTAATTACTTTGATTTGCCAGATATTCTTATGTATGCTTCCATAATTGCATTCACAGTTAACTTCGTATTCTCGATGCTAACTATCATACGTTTCCCCGGTATTGGATTTGCTATAGGATTCATCATAGCAGTGATTTACAGCTGGACAAAATTCAGAGCCGTACACAAAGATTTGCTCCACTTTGAGTTCATACGAAACAGACTATCTCTTCCTTTAAGGCAGGTGATTATCCACGAAAACAAATATTTGGAAGAAACTGAATGATACAGGGAAACACAAGACTCCTAAACTATGGAATAACAGAGCATTGAAAAAACTCATTCAAAAAAACAACTTTACAAACTTGAAAAGCTTTTTGTTCCAACTGTTGGAACTGATAATATCATTTGCTATAGTGATTACCTTGCACCTGGCTTCTTTTATAAGCTCTTCAGTTACAATTGTTTTCCTTGTTGCCTTCATCTTCATATGGTCCGCAAGATATGGGTTACTGCCTTTCTTAGTATAGATTTCGATATTCCAGTTACTGCTACTAAAACTTTTTAAACAAGTGCAAAACATTGGTGGACTGAGTTTAAATACCGTTTCAATTTTTACCATTGTTGTTGGACTCATAATCGGAGTTATTGGTGAGATGCTTTATAAAAAGATTAGAGATTTACGAAACGATAAGAAAAGACTGGAGCTGGAAAACCAGAAGCTACTTTCTGCTATCGGCGATATGAGAGTAGTCATCTCTCAATTGCAAATGAGAATTTACTTTGAAGGTGAAGGATTGATAGTTTTACTTGAAAGGCTTAGAGAACTGGAAATACTAGATGTGGATGAAATGCTTACGAGGGCTGTCGAAATTATCGCTGAGTTCTTCGAACTCGAAAATCTTCATATCTACCGCTGCGAGGGGAATTTCATGAGGTATGTAGCTGGCATAGGTCAGAAAAGACTACCAAATTCGCTCGATACAACAAAATCCAGTGTCATTTACGATGCTCTTCAAAACGGATATTCAACGCTTCCCAAAGTTATACTGAAAGCAGATATAACTTCCTTCGAGCCTTGGTTTGCCATGGTAATTGGTGAAAAATCAAATGCCTTTGATGTTTTCGTCGTTGAAGATGTTTCGCCAAAAAAATTTTCAGAAACTCTTGTAAAATACATAAGCGCTGTTGCAGGTTGGTTGTATGCAAACGTCAGGACAATATTGCAAGAAGAGAAAGCTCTGGAAGAAGTCTACAAGAAAACAGACGGAACTTGGGACGAAAATTACTACATTAAAAAGAAGAAAGTCTTCGAGAAACGAAAAGAAAGATTTGGCATACCTTATGAGGAATTATGTATAACCTACAAATCCGAATACCACAACTTTATAGTAAACACTTTCAGAAAATCCGATGTGCTAGTAGCATACCCTACAAATGGTAAAATTGTCCTAAGAGCCCTCTTAGCGAAAATCCAAAACAACGCTGTACATTTTCTTGTAATATGGTAAAATTGTCCTAAGAGCCCTCTTAGCTGTCTGCGACGCTCAAGGAAAGGCAAAAATACTTGAGAGGTTGATCAATAAATAAGAAATCGAGGTATGTTAAAAATGCAGATTTCAAAGGGTCCGAAGAGATGAAAAATATCAGAAAGAATTCTATCAACAAACACCAACAATTAGGCTCTAAAATAATTTCTGGTACCAATCTAATTATAGTTTTTATTAACCTCTTCTCCATGCTTTTTTATGTATTCCGCTTAGAGAACTTTATCGTCGTACTTATTTCCGCAGTTCTTTTTTACATCGAGCGAAAAAATTTACCGGAAGTTGTTCTTTTCGTGTTAGCTTATCCATTATCTTGGCCATTCTTTATCCCTTTGAAAAATGAAGAAATTGAAGACTTCTTCAACATACCACTACCATTGGAGATCCGGCTAAATATCGACGAAACTGTAAAATCTGTTCTCCCGGTAAAAACAAGTATTATTGGAGACACAACTGAAAAGAAGGCCGCTACTTGGAAGCTTGTCACATATGTAACACACGGCATTGATGTCGAGGAGAATATGAAATACCTCCGGATGTTGCAAAAGGACCCACACATGAATATTGCCCTTTACGCCGGCCAAGCACTCGAAGAGTTAGAAAATTATTTTGAAGAACAGATTTCAAAGTTCAGGAATATTAATGACATAGAATACTGATTGACTATTTACAACTATTTGAGAACAGGTATTCTGAAAGGTGTTGTAAGACAAGATCTTGAAAATCTTATACGAGCAAAAGTGGAAAATGTAAGCAACTGCCTGCCAGAATACTATGAAATTATGTACTATCTTGAAAAAGATGCGAACTATTTCTTGAAAGGATATGAGGTAACAAAGGAGCCGAGACTTCTGAAAAAGTATCTTTTAGAAAAACTCAGAAAGATGGAATACAATATTGTAAAAGCATACTTGTCAGAAAAAACCAGAAAGCTTATTTGTGAAAACTAATTAGATTTTTCCTCTCTCTTAGTACTCGAGGTTTTACCATATGGATGAAACAAATAAAACCGAATTTTTTGCTTATCGGTTTATTCTAGAGACACTTTCTTCAAGGGGAACGAACCCAGACAAATACTTAGCTTTCTGCAAAGAAGCTGTAGAACAAGGAGCTCAAATAATTGCGGTCACAGATTTACCTATGGGAAGTGCAAGGGTATCTCCCATAGCACCTGCTCATATGCTGTTAGAAATGGGATTAGAGGTGCTGATGCATTTTTCACGAACTACGAGAAATGCAATTCGAATAGAAGGTGATTTAATCGCTGCACACATGCTTGGTATTAAGAATCTCTTGATTCTCTCCGGAGATGACCAAGGGTTGGAACCTATCCGTTTTCATCGAGTATTGAAGATTTTAGTATATACGATGTGTTCAAACGAACAAAACTACTGAACGAAAAGGGTGAAGACCTCGCAGGTTTAAAAATCTTTGGTTCTTTCTCGTTCAATGCGGGAGGTGTCTTCAGCCCATTTGAGAAAGATTTGAATCAGACATTGGAAAGAATGGAACTCAAAATGCAAAATGGATGCCAATTTTTCGTCTCGCAACCTATCTGAAAAATCTGAAGCTGAAGAACTTTTCAGAAGAACTAAAATCTACATCGCTCTCGTGGTTTTTGAATCTTTTCAACAACTTGAGCATTACTCAAAACTCCCAGGCGTCTTCGTCCCAAAAGAATACTTCCGTCAAAAAGATGATGCACATTTAGAACAATACTCAATTCATCAATGTATCTCCATAATTGAAAAGCTTGCACCATATGTCTATGGCTTTTACCTCACTTCCACAACAAAGAAAATGGAAACGATAAGGGCAATTTCGGATGCCGTAGTTTCGCAGTATTAAAAAACCAAGAGAGTTAAACAAAAGGAGCAGGTAACGATGTATTACGTTGTAGCAATATCGAATTACTCGGAGAACAAGATGTTCGTATACTCTTTTACAGAAGACATAACCCTCGGAGAAAGGGTTGTGGTATCTTTTAGAAATAAAAAGACTTTGGCGTATGTGGTTCAAAAGTTTGAGAGTATTGAAAAAATATGGAAGAGTAACATAAAAGAACTTATTGACTTTGAGAAAATAGGATTGAATTCATCTAAGGTACCGAAAATCATTGAACGCTGTGACTATATTTCATTCATAGATAGTGTCCGACTAAATGCATTTATCGACTGTGCACTTTCTCTGGGTTATACAATAGGTCGGTTGTTCGACTTATCATTCCCTCCCAGTTTTGACAAATACTTCACGCTATTTGTTGAAAGTGCTAACCCGTTGTTTAACCTTCCAAAGATGAAACACGAAGAATTTAGGAAAATGAGCAAGGCAAAAGAGTACATCGAAAGTGGGCTGGTTAGAATTTTCCGCGATTTCGAAGCTAAAAAGCCAAGACCAAGGGGCAAAGAAGAATTTGTAAAGCTTTTAGCTTCCCCAGAAGAATTGACAAAGTTACGATTGCCCTCAAAACAATCGGTAGTTTTAAATTATTTGCTTTTAAAAGGAGTATCAACCGTCGACGAAATACTGAGAGACTTGGAAGACGAAGATATAGGTAAAAGTGTTTTAGTGCAACTAAAAAACAAAGGTGTTGTTGAAATAACAGAACAACCAATTACAAATGAAACAACTGAACAACTTAACAGTAAAAGAAAGCTAACGGACGAACAGCACAAAGCCGTAGAAAATATCTTAGAAGAACTAAACGACCGAAAAACGCATTTAAAACACCTACTTTTTGGTCCTACAGGAAGCGGTAAAACAGAGGTTTATTTAGATGTTATTAAACACGCACTGAACTTTGGTAATGTAATTTACCTTGTGCCAGAGATATCATTAACAGAGCAAACCATCGCAAGACTGCGAAAACACTTTCCAGATATCGTCATCGCGGTGTATCACAGCTATCAGACAAGCGCAAAAAGGGTAGAAATATGGTCAAAAGCAGTAAAAGGGGAAATAAACATCCTCGTTGGTCCGCGCAGTGCCCTCTTTGTTCCTTTGAAAAATTTAAAACTTGTCGTTGTTGATGAAGAACAAGACGAAGGATACTACAACAACAGTAAGCCATATTACGATGTGAGAAAGATACTACATCACTTTCCAGTATCCGTTATATTTGGCTCTGCAACTCCACATCTTGAAACCTACAAATTTGCAAAGGATGGGCTCTACAAATTCCACGTTCTCACAAAGAGATTCAACGTAGAATTACCAGAAGTTGAAATCATCGACATGAGGAAAGAAAAGAAAGTGACTCCTTCGATATCTAAGACACTTCACGAAGAAATTACAAACGTTTTAAACAAGGGCATGTCAGCTTTGATATTCACCCGTCGAAAAGGATTTTCAAGGGTCCAATGTGCCGTATGTGGTTACACCGTGAAATGTGACAACTGCGATGTCTCCATGACTTACCACTCCGATTCCGAAAAGTTGAAATGTCATCTGTGCGGTTTGGAAAAAGTTCTTCCGAATATGTGCCCAGTTTGTGGCTCTCAACTATTCACAGACAAAGGCACAGGGACTGAGAAGATAGAAAGAGAACTCAGAGAACTCTTCCCTGGTAAAAATATTGGACGAATAGATGCAGAAATTATTGACAGTCCTGAAAAACTGAAAAAAGTCCTCGAAGCTTTAAGAGAAGGAAAATTGGAAATCGTTACAGGAACGAAGATGATAACAAAAGGACTGGATATCTATCGAATAGGTCTTGTTGGAATCGTTGACGTCGATGCGTTGATATCTTATCCTGATATAAACGCTCCATTAAGAACTTTTCAACTCCTTGTCCAAGTCATTGGTAGAGCTGGGAGAAAAGAAAAAGGCAAAGCTATTATACAAACCTACGACCCGAACAATCCCGTAATTGTTTACGCAAGTGCACAGGATGTTACAGGTTATTACGAGCGTGAATTATCGTTAAGAAAAGAATTGAATTATCCTCCTTTCGCAGATATTGTACATGTTATGTATTCAAACCAATCAGAAGAAATAGCCAGAGAAACTATCGACGCTGTTTACAACGAAATTCTCAACGCAGAAGAGCTGTATCTAGAAATACTTGGTCCTTCTGAGCATTCCGTATTTAAAGTTGCGAACAAATATCGTTATCAGTTCTTTGTTAAAACCACAAATGTATCTAAAGTTGTTAATCTAATTAGCAAAATCAAAACCAAATACCCGGGGGATTGGGTTGTGCGGGTCACTCCTCCGGAGATATAACATACGAAAAGGGGGTATTAAGATGAAGAATGGTGAACTTACCAAGTTGAGGGGAATGAATCTGTTTGCAGCAATTTTCCATCTTGTGCAAGGAATAGTGGTATTAGTTCTTGCAAATGACTTTTCAATAACCACAACAAGGGGATTTTTGAAATTCGATGAAACTACACGCAGTCTCATCCCAGCAGTGGAAAATCTCTTCGATGTTAAGCTCGCTTATCTTATAGCTTCTTTCCCATTCATAACGTTTATTTTCCATCTATTAGTTGCTACGGTATTCAACAAAAAGTACAACGAAGACCTGAGTAAAGGTATTAACCCATTCAGATGGGCGGAGTATTCAATCTCTTCCTCCATCATGATGATCATCATAGCTATGCTCGTAGGTATCTCTGATTTTGGAACTTTACTACTCATATTCTCAATCAACGCAACAATGATACTCTTTGGATATCTGATGGAATTAATTAATCAGTTCACAGAGAAAACCGTTTGGAGTCCATTCTACTTTGGGGTATTTGCTGGGTTAATCCCATGGATAGTGGTATTCCTAGTCATACTCAGATCAAATCCACCTGACTTTGTGATTTGGATATTTGTCAGTATCGCTATTTTCTTTAACCTATTCCCAATAAATATGATTTTGCAGTACAAAAAGATTGGCAAGTGGAAAGACTATTTATACGGTGAAAAAGTCTACATTATCTTGAGCCTTGTTTCAAAAACAATCTTAGTTTGGCAAGTTTTCGCCGGAACGTTGCAACCTAAGTAATTCACGATTAAATTTTTTCGGGAACAATTTCTGAATTGGATAAAGTTACCATGTGAACAAAAAATTGCCTCCTTGCAAGGCGGCTGTATTTTTAGAGTTTTTATTTTGCTTTCTTAGAGTTCTTTAAAATAGTCCCTATTGAAGCTGCGGAGAGTAGAATTATGAATCCCCAACTGGCAAGCATAAAAATAAGTGCGGGTGTGCTCATTGTTTCTCACCTGCCTGATTTTTCTGCATATTATTCAGAATCCTATAAATCAAAATGAAGCTAAGTACGAACACGAGAACCACAACTGACCTTGCGGCAAAGACCCATGGAATTAAGTTTGGATAATTTTTCGCAAAATCTGGCACTACTTTTAGATAACCATTTTTGGCGTAATCAATGGTTGAAAATACGAGCAATATAATTATGAATGCCGGGGTTATCAATTTCATGACTATTGAATAAAACCACTTTGGCACTTTCCAGTAGCTCCCATTGTTGATTTCTTCTAAACCTTTCTCTTTAAAGAGCCAAACAGCTGATATTATTTCAATCAATCCTAAAACAACTAACAAGTAAGAACCTACCCAGTTGTCGAGTTCTGTGAGATAGAAAAGTTCGCTTGTCTTTGTAGCAATTGGTTCCAAGGCAATAGGTAAACCTGCGGCTATATAAAGTGCGAATATCACAGTTGAACTTTTCTTGCGTTCAACTCCAAACTGTTCTTCTAAGAAAGCGACCAAGTAGTTGAACATCGCTATAGAGCTTGTGATACCTGCAAAAAAGAGTAGCAAGAACCACAAAGTCCCTATGGCATTACCACCAACCATCGTTCTAAATACGTTTGGTAAGGCTATGAAAGAAAGTCCTACACCGCTCTTTAACCCTTCCGATCCAAGGAAAGTGAAGGCAATTGGTATCACTATCGTTCCAGCAAAGATTACTTCCGCGAATTCATTTAACGAAGCTGTAGCAACCGCGGACGTTACTATATCATCGTCTTTTTTCAAATAAGAAGCGTAATTTTGGATTATACCCATCCCAAGTGAAAGGGTGAAAAATATTTGACCTGCCGCTGCAAGCATCGATGACCAGTTCAGTTCATTCCATCGGGGCGTCCACAAAAAGTCCAAACCCTTGATAGGTGTCCATTCAGGTTTGACAGGTGAGCCAAGTATGAGAGCTCTGATGAGAAGAATCAATGCAAATACATATGTTGATGGCATTGCTATTTTCGCTAATCTTTCCAAACCTTTCTGGACGCCACCTCGTGCTACGTACCATAGAATTGCTAAAGTGATTATCCAGAAAGTAAAAACTAACATCGGACTTTGAATATAGCGAACAAAGTATGAGACTGGGTCAACTGAAGGCTCCATGTACCCACCAGTTGAAGTCAACCACGCATATCCAAGTGTCCATCCTATAATATGATTGTAATAAGAGTTAAGCAGTACAACAACAGAAAGTGCAATTGCGCCTGCCAAAGAACCAAGTACCAAAGCAACTTTTTTGCTTGTACCTTCCTTTGCTTGCAGGTAAACCATAGGTCCCACTGTTCCATATCCGTATCGTCCACCATATCGTCCCATAGACCACTCTATTATCAAAAGAGGTATTCCCATGAACAATAGGGCAGCAAAATACGGAATCATAAAAGCTCCGCCACCGTTTTTGGCAGCTTGATACGGAAACCTCCAAAAGTTTCCCAAACCTATCGCGTTACCTGCCATAGCTAAAATCAGTCCTAATCTACTGCCCCAGTGTTCCCTTTCGTGGAAAGATAGGTTGCTAGAATCTTTTGCCTTACCAGTAGACGCTTTGTAACCCATAGAAATCCACACCTCCCTAAGTTTTGACGATTAAAAAAAGCAAAGAAACTCGAAAGGCAGAAGTTCTATCTTGAATGATTATTCAATAGAAATCACAATGTAAGCAAAGCGATCTTTCAACCAAAGAACAAAGGTTTAGTTTGCTAAAAATTCTGGATTCAGAGTTTTTAATATATAACAAGATTTCGCGTCAAAATTAGCATGAATAAAAAAGACCGCCTTTCACAATTTTTTGACAAAAGGCGGTCTTTCTAATTTTTGCTTGTTTTTATTCTTTTTTTATAACTTTCATGGATAAAATGTTATACGAAAAATTATCAAGTAATCGGTAAAACAGAGTAATTGCGTATTTGTTTGTTAATTAAATCATTTTCCAATTCTAAGAATCTCGTTTAAGTATTCTCTTATATAGTCCTTCCGTTCTCTTGCAAACTCTTTCATCCACTCTATTTCACTTTCCCGATTATCAATTTCCGGCTTTCCCCAACGTCTGGAATGCAAGGCTGTCTCTGCCTTTATTCGATCTGCATGTTCATCTATGATTTTTACAACCCTATTCTCATCAAATACTACGTTTAGTATATATTCAAACCTTTCCAGAAATCTCTTCCTAAACTCTGCATTTTCTAATAGCTTTCTGAAAAGAAGTGTAGACGTTTCACCCACTGTTACAGTTTCACAAACATTTCGGTCACCCTACATTGCAACTTTTAATGTGTTATGCGTTGGCTCCCAGAAGGAAAGGTCCGTGTCGTACATCATCGATCTCCATTTACCATCCCCAAACGGCTTGTCTTCAGGTCGCAAAACTCGCCACATCCGCTCTTTATTACCTGGCCAGTTCATGTTTGACGCTATGATTTCAGCAATTTTGTAGTCTATATAGCTGTCAATATCTATCATATTCGCAACATACGAATAATTTTCAGGTTTTGATAAGTCGTTGTCCCTAACAAACTTGTCGAGTCTGACAAAACTTTCTTGGCCACCTTCTTTTCCATCTTGTATACTCAAATCACCATTTATAATCACCGTGTTTTTCTCATTGACCCCGTGTTTTACTTGCAGGTATCTTTGATCATAATACTCCATTAAATAGCTTATACCCCAGTATTCTCCATTGATGTAATGACCAACTGGATAATTATCCTGTGTATCAAAATTTCCTTGAAGATTTCCTGCACTGCTGAATCTCAAATATACGTTGCTTCCCAATCGTTACCAGAGTTTCTCAAAATAAGCTTTTTGTAACCTTTCCTTCCAAAGAACGGATAGGTGAACTCTCCTTCTTTGTTTCTCGCATACAAACGCAAGGACTTTATTGGGAAACTCCTCGTAAACTCACCGTGAATTCTTAAACCGACATCTGTGCGGTATTTTAACTCTCCGTTCTCTAAGTATTCAACAACCGCTCTTCTCTCCCACTCACTACCTTTTTGATAATAGTTTCCAGTCCAAAATGGTAACAAATTTGTGGGATCGAAAAAATTACCAGGTACATCTATACCTTTCTCATAATCAAGCAAATCACCTGGTTCAACAATTATAGATACCACCGGCAGTGTGTGTCTTATGCCAATAAAGTAAGTTCGAACAGTCGAATCAGTAATTTTACCGTCGACAACCTCTATTATCCTAAGTACTGTTGCCTTCTTAAATTCACTTTCGGGTTTAACCCAAAGTTTGGGTGCTGTTTGAATGTACATCAGAACGTTATCTTTTCTTTCCGAAACGATTATTGGTCCACTGTACTCTTCAGTACATTCATTTCCCGGTTTTGGCTCACTACCATCTGTTGTATAGAAAATCTGCCCATTCAATGTGGCAGTGATTTCAACTTTAAATGGGTGATCATAAAACCCGGATTCGTGGGAAATCACAATTTGAGAAAATGCGGTAATTCATACAAACAACGTATAAAGAATAATAGTTCTCAGCTTAAGATTTAAACTCACAACCACCACCTCTTTGTGTTTTAAAATGTGGAAAATCACCTGTACGCTCTAATCCAGAATTCATAAATAATGCTCTCACCATCAAATCTAATGCCTTTTTGTTTCACTAATTCATTCACTACTTCGGAAGAAATCATGTATTTTGGTTTTATGTAAATCGCGTATCCATCACTCGTTGTTTTGTATCCAACATCGTATCTACTCGACAAATAATCATTCATAAAACCCTTTGAATAGATATTGTATGAATTCAAAGTTGATATCTTGTAAGCGGCACTGATGTACTTTCTCGCTGCTGATTCTACCTCTTTGAGTTCGTTGTATATAACTGTCGGCTGGTTCAAATTCGTTTGTACCATATCTGTAGCACTTTGTAGTGGTATCAAATTAGAAGTGGTAGTGTCGGTGTTTTGATTACCTACAACAGTTGCACTTTCTGAAGGTTTGGACAAATATGAGACGTTGGAAGTTTTTTTGATTACTTTGTCATCAGCAACTTCAGTTGAATTATTTGTATCATAAGAAATGCTTTTGCTTGAACTTGACAAATCTGAAGAATCTGGAGAATTCTTATAACTCTTTTTACCTTCTTCCGATAAGTTTGTCGCAGTTGATGGGACAGTTAAATTCCAATCGCTTTGAAGTTCTCTTTTGGATTTGAATGAAATAAACACAACGAGAAATATCATCACTAATATCAAAATAACCTTGGATAATTCACTCAAATCACTCACTCCTTAATTTGAAAGTATATCACTTCGGAAAGAAGTGACCTATTAAAATCAAAAGAGAGATTACCATAAAGATAGCCGAGCCAAAAAATACCACCGATGCATTTCCGAGTAAAAGTTCCCGTAATTTTGTACTTTCAGAAAATAGTTGAAGAGTCCTCAATATATAAACAGAATTATATATTGGTACAAAATTCAATAGCTTCCTGCCAAGTTCTGGAAGTGATGATACGGATGTTATTGCACCGCTTGCAAATAACAAAAGCACACTAAGCGCTGTACCGAAAAGATTTGAAACCATGGACGTTTTGGAAAATGATGATATCAACAAACCCAAGGTTGAGTGAAAAATTGCGTTTAATCCAATGATCACTAATATTGCATAAAAGTCAACAGAAAATCCGCTTAGGAAAAAGATAAGATACGAAACAATTCCAGCCAAAAAGGAAACAAAGAATACTACAAAAAATTTCATTAAATAATACACAACTGGATCAATTCCACCAACAATGTAGTACCGAATCAACCCTTGTTCTTTATCGTAAACGATAAGTCCAGAACCGACCATCATGGCTGTAAACATAGTTATTATAAGTATCAAACTCGGTGCGAAAACTTGACTAAAATCCAATTCCTTCTCTGTTACCAACTTCGGTGCGGGCACATTTGATGAAGTGTACATCTGCTGTAGCACCTTTGGATTGAAGAATGGACCGCCACTCAAGTCTTCAAATAGCTTTTGAAATACAAGATAAGCGGCTGCTGATAGTTGTGTATCTACTGGACTTGGGATATACTTTATCTCGTTTTGCCTTGCACTGAAAAGTGATATGGTAAAGTTAGAAGGTATTATAACAACCGCGTTTAATTCACCATCCATAAGTTTTTTTTGAAAATCTGAACCAACATACTGAATAGTCCCGCCCTGAAAAAGTGACATGACAACACCTACTGTGAATTTTGAGAGGGTGGATTTATCTTGACTGTATACCCCTATTCTCAGATTCGTTGCGCCGAAAGAGTTAAAAAAGACACTTCCAATAATTACGAATAATACTGGTACCAAGAATAAAACTACATATGTTGACGGCCTTTTGAAAACTCTTTTAAACTCAAAAAACACCTTCATACTCATCCTCCACTTTCTAAACATCACTAATAGGCATTACCAAACTGCACAGATAAAGCTATTCCGTTCATTGATTTATTCCATTCTCCTCCAGCAGGTGTAAAATCCGGCAAGAAAGGTCCAAATACAGTCGCTCCTAAGTAGTAACCTGCTGAAATTACGATGTAGGATAAGTACTTAGAAAAGTAGTTATCCTTCTGGATCGGAAATTGGGCAAAAAGTTTGAAAAGCGTGTACACATTTACATTCGATACACTATTAAAGTGCTTAAACTCATTGTTTTTAAAAGAATTAATGTCCGATGCACTTCCAACAAAAAGATGGACACTTTCGGCATCAACACAAACGCTCACACCTAAACCATAAACAGTCCCACTTTCTAATTTTCCATATAGCTTTGCACCCAGATCATAACTCGCCCCAATCACTGTATACCTTAAAGTATCTTCTTGTAATTTCAAAAGTGGTGAAAGACTTGAAAGATTTGATTTTAACGTAAAACCTTGCTCAAGTATACCAGGCATTTTTGGATTTTTATTCATTTCAAAAGTGTACGTAAAAACCAAATAATCTGGAAGAAAAATAGATTTCCCTGTTAATTGGGTAATTTGATTAACAACGTTTGAAGGTTGAAAGTAATTAATTCCATAGAAATCCGAATAAGTATTAGTGAACGAAAAGACCTGCATTGAAATGAATAAAGCAAACAATAAAAAAACATAGAATATTTGTCTTTCCAGGGTAAGTAGTCTGCTGGACTTAGATACAATCATAAGTAGAATACACCCTCCTTCTTTAATTATTTGTTGCGAATAACAATTCATATTCATTATACCACAAAAGGAATGTTTTTGTTAAACCATGCTCCTGTGATTCTTTGATGTACACCATACCCCATCTATGTCCCCTCTTGAAATTTTCTCATCCTGTGATACAATTCTTAAACGTGGAGTATTTTAAATGTATGGAGAGATGGCCGAGTGGTCGAAGGCGCTTGCCTGCTAAGCAAGTGTGGAGGTTTCTCCACCGAGGGTTCGAATCCCTCTCTCTCCGCCAACAGCCGATTAGCTGGGTGATGAGTCACCAAAATCTCATCACCCATTTTTGAATGAATTTGATATACGTTGTAACATACAAAGGTATGTAGGAGTGTGCCCGTAGCTCAATTGGATAGAGCGTCAGACTGCGGATCTGAAGGTTGTGGGTTCAATTCCCGCCGGGCACGCCAAAGCTGAAAATAGTCAAATAAAATATAGAAAGCCACAAATCAATGTGGCTTTTCTTTTTTCGTTATGGTATAATTCTCTTTGGTAAATTCAAGGTGCCTTGTGCCTTTTCGATATGGGGCGGTGATCTGCTTTGAAAAAAGCTATAATCTATTCGATTGGAAACGAATTAACAGAAGGACTCATATTGGATAGTAATTCAAAATACTTAAGTAAAAAGTTAAAAACTCTTGGGTATTATGTACTGAGGATTGAAACTGTCCCTGACAGACTTGACATCTTATCCGAGAGAATTGAAATAGGCTTGAGAGATGCTGATCTACTCATCACAACAGGTGGGTTGGGACCCACAGAAGATGACCTTACAAGAGAAGCGGTTGCTAAAGCGCTTGGAAGAAAGATTGAAATCAATAAAGAAATAGCCAACGAACTTATTGAGAGAGCAATAAGGTACTATGGTAAAGCACCTGAGAGCGTTACCAAACAAGCTATGGTTATTGACGGTGCAATTGTTATCAATAATCCAGTTGGTACAGCTCCCGGTCAGCTTATTAACACAAATGAAAAAACAATAGTTATACTTCCAGGACCACCAGCAGAGATGATTCCAATGTTTGAGAATATATTACATAACTTGCGAACTCATGATGCGCTCTACACAAGGAGAATCAAGACTATTGGAATCCCTGAAGCAGTTTTGATGGATGAACACAAAGATTTAATCTATTCAGAGCCGAAAATAACAGTTGCGACAATGGCTTCATATGAAAAGGGCGTAGAGGTTAGATTTACAGGTACCATAAAGCAAAAGGATAGCATAGATTATATTGCTAAGACACTGATTGAAAGACTTGGAGAAAATGTCTATGCTGTTGATGAAGACAGTATCGAAGATGTTGTATACAAGATATTGCTCGACAGTAATTTAACTATTTCATTCGCTGAATCTTGCACTGGTGGCATGATATCATCGAAGTTTGTTGATATTCCCGGTGTATCGAGAGTTTTCAAAGGTTCGATAGTAGCTTATTCAAATGAAGTTAAAATTTCCGTTTTAAACGTTCCAGAAAACATTTTAAAAGAATATGGTGCCGTAAGTGAGGAATGTGTGCGAATAATGGCACAAAATGCAAGAAGTATCTTTGGCTCAGATTTTGCTGTCGCTGTCTCCGGAATAGCTGGTCCTGATGGGGGAAGTGAAGCCAAACCGGTTGGTACCGTCTGCTTTGCTTTTTCAAGCAGAGATTTCACAAACTCTGTGACACACAAAATTAGAGGCAACAGAGAAATGCTTAGGAGGAGAAGTACACTTTTTGCATTTGACATAGCGAGGCGAGGGATTTTAGAATGGCTAAGGCTCGTAAAAAATACCAAAGAGTAACGATCAAAGACGTGGCACAATATGCGCAAGTTGGCGTTGGCACTGTTTCAAGAGTGCTTAACAATAGTCCACACGTTGATGTTTTAACCAAGCAACGTGTTCTTGCAGCAATAGAAGAACTTGGATACGTGCCGAATCCTCATGCCCGAAGACTTTCAACTGGTTCAAGTGAATTGGTTACCGTTATAACCCCTGAAATGAAGGGAGATTTTTATCAAATATTAATGTCTTCAATCGATGAGGTACTCATTAAGTATGGCTATTCATCCCTTCTCTATCCTCTATATAACGAAAAAAAGTATGAATCTCTGCGAAAGTCTTCGGATATACTCCTTTCAACTGATGGTTTGATTGTTGATGCTGTAAACGTTGATGATATACTTGGTAGTATTCTCAATCCACAGACGCACGTGGTTTGTATTGAACAAGAATCTGAAAAGTACGATTCTGTAATGGTTGACAATTATTACGGTGGAGTTCTTGCCGGAGATTACTTTGCTGATTTTGATATGGACATCTTCGTGGTTACTCACAGAAAATCACACGAACTTGAGAGTACGGTTTTTGAAGAGAGATTTGAAGGATTCCAAGCTACACTTGAAAAGAAAGGAAGAAGTATCGACAAAGTTTATTACGTACCGCTTGATTGGGAAAGTACGTTCGAAGTGGCAAGGCGTATCTTTTATAGATTCAAAAGATGTGCCATTTTCACAACCACAGACTACTTGGCTGTGCCGATAATCGAGGTGGCAAGAACGATGGGATTAAAAGTTGGCGAGGACGTAAGAGTCTGTGGTTTTGATGACCTTCCTATTGCCCAGATCTTGGAAATCACTACAATAAAGCAACCTATTGCCGAAATGGGAAGAATTGCGGCTGAAACGCTTGTAAAGAGAATATCAGGTAGGCTAAAGGACAAACCAAAGAAGTACATTCTAAAACCTGAATTGGTTATTCGCGGAACATAAAGAAGAAAAAAGAAGAAAAAACACTGAACAAATGAAAAATAATCCTTTTGGAGGTTGGATAAGGTGAAGGTTGCAGTCTTACTCGGGGGAATATCAAGAGAGAGAGAAATATCAATAAGGAGCGGGAAGCGAATTGCTCAAGCACTTGCAAATTTTGGGCACGAAGTATTTGAAATAGATGTTAATTTCAATCTTTTGAATAATCTGAATTCTTTAAAACAGTTTGATGTTCTCTTCAATATACTTCATGGGACTTTTGGTGAGGATGGACATCTCCAAGCCATTCTTGATACACTGGGCATTCCATACACTGGCTCTGGAATGGAAACAAGTGTTATTGCATTTGATAAATACATCTGCAATCTCTATGTACAAGACATCGCAAAGGTTCCAAAATTCGTTTTAATAACGAAAGGGGAATTCAAAGAACATGGCATAGAAAAACCACTCTCTTACGTTGGTGTACCATGCGTAATAAAACCGCGAAAAGAAGGCTCGAGCATAGGTACGCATATATGCTTCTCAGAAGAAGAACTCTTTAAAAATCTGAATGAAGAATTTGAGAATTACGACGAATTGATAGTTCAGAAATATATTAAAGGCGCAGAAATAACGGTTTCGATTATAGATATCGACGGCAAACCCTTAGTGTTACCCATCCTTGAGCTGAGACCCAAGAAACTCTTTTATGACTACGAAGCAAAATATACAGATGGCATGACTGAATTTGTAATTCCGGCTCAAATAGGTGATGAAATGACTAAACACGTTGAGAATATTGCACTTAGTATATACACTAAACTTGGCTGTAAACACTTTTCGAGAGTTGACGGCATTGTTAGTAACGGAGAATTTTACTTCCTCGAAGTCAATACACTCCCAGGAATGACAGAACTAAGTGACCTTCCCATGTCCGCAAAAGCATATGGCATAGAATTTGACGAGTTAGTAAACAGAATCACAATTGAAGCTTATAAGAGTCCTTCATTCGAAAGTTGGAAGACAAAGGTCTAATAAAACGATGAATTGAGGAGTGTATCGATTCATGGAGAAAAATTTAAAAACAATTGCCATGTTCAATAAAAAGCTCGATAGAAAGAATTCAAATGTTATTGCTATGTACATAATAATATTTATGTTTATAACAATAAGCACCCTTTTTGGTACTTTAATTGACATATTACTTAAAACAGGTATGTTTTTCACTACCATTTTTAGTTTTTTCTCTATATTCCAAGTCTTGTTTGGACTTTCCGTTGTCGATAAGATGATTTTAAAAGTTGTAGGTGCAACTTTTCAAGATAACAAAGGTGAAATGGCATCACTTAAAAAAAATGCAGAAAACTATCTAAATGAACTCAGACAAATTTTTAACTTCGATTCAGATCTGGAACTATACATAATAGAAACTCCTTCTATAAATGCTCTATCTGTAGGTCGAAGGAAACATACACATACAATATGCATAACAACTGGTGCACTAATAAAATTAGAACCATACGAAATTAAATGCCTTCTCTCACATGAGCTGTATCACATAATAAACAAAGATACCGATTACTTAACAACTGTAAGCGGCACATTCGGAAGTCCGTTACTAATATTCAAGCTATCTAAGGACAGAATAAGTAGATTCTGGAAAGCTAAGAAAAATGGGCAGATTACCGAAGAGGAACGGAAAAAAATCACAAAAAACATATCGTTATCGTGGATCATATCTCTTATATCGAGCATCTTTATTCCTCTTAGTTTTCTATCGAACGTATTTGTAAGTGTGAGAAAAGAATACGAAGCAGATAGATTTGCCGCAAATATGGTGAGTAAAGATGCCACTATTAGCTTGCTAAAAAAGGCAAAAGAGAATTGTCAAAAATTTGATACGGAGTACATATTCATAAGATACCACTTCTTTGTTCATCCTAATTGTGTTGATATTCAAAAGAAGACGAATTCGATATTTGGTACATACCCATCAATAGATGATAGAATCTTGAAACTATCAAAAGATACCGAAATTTAGAAATTTTTCTGAAAATATATACGAAAGTGAGGAATTTTCATGCCAAACCTGGTAGCTCATTTGAGAATTGGAATGATTACTTATCCATTATTTGTTTTACTTTACGGTCTAATATCGAAAATTCTCAATTACAATTTCACTCCAAGCGCGATAGAATTAGCTGTAAGTTATGCAGTGTATATCCTTGGAAGTGACTTACCTGATTTGGATAGTTCAAATGCCCCACTTAGAAACTTTACAAGGGCAATTTCTTTATCGTTTGCAATATACGTATTTACTTCTCTCCTCTTTGAAAAGATAGCCACCATAAAACAAATAAAAACATTACCTGAAATTGTGATTCTCACACTTGCTATTTCTATATCTATGCTAATTGGTGTGGGATTGGTAAATCTCTTCCTTTCGCTTCCGATATTCTCTCACAGAGGATTTGCTCATTCGATTACATTTGCCGCAATATATGGATTAATAATATATCTTTTTTCTTCATCAAGTGATTCGGCAATATTTTATGGCGTAAGCGCTTTTTCAGGTGTTATGATTCACATGATGGCAGATTATCGCAGTAATCCAATTAAAATATTTAAACTACACTAAGGGGGCATAAATATGAAATTTCTTGACGGAGTTAACGTAACTTACATAAGCAAAGAAGAGAAAAATTCACTCGCTAAGGTAATGACCGAACTATCGAAGATGAACCTAAAAATCGAGATGAAACCAATAAACAACATTTATTATGGAAACTTCAGAATAGAATTCTATGTACCTACTGAAGCTATTCCAAACATAAAATTGACAGGATTCTTAGCTTCTGATGACCCAATTGAATGGCTAATGGAAAAGGATGATCAATCAGCAATGGTCATTGACAAGATATTCCACGTCGTGGATACAGAAATAGTTGAGATCGATGAGACAAAACCCGTGATGGCAGTGATCCTTGATCAATTCAAAATATACGCAATTGTCAACAATAAATTAACAAACGACCTTACAACAAAAGAACTTGCGAAACATGCCCTCAGTAGATTGTTTGAAGTATATTTCGATGCTGTCTTCGAGCCAGATAAATACGAAATAGAAATTCATCCAGAATTGACAGATTACTTTATATAACAAACCAATACTGAGCAATAAAGCAATTTTATCATATTAATAGAACATTTTAGAATTTGTTTGACTTTTTTGGTGTTTTATTGTAAACTTTATCTGGTATAATCCATGGAATCGGTTCGAAGAGCCAAGAAAAACTCTGAAACAGAGGGGTGCGAAGCGGTGTCGAAAGTCGGCAAAACCTCAAAGATAAAGGAAAAAATCGATATTCAAAAACAGTTCGAATATCATCTCAACCACACTCTTGCTGAAAAGAGTGATTATTCAACCATGTTACAAAAATTCTTCGGAGTGTCTTATGCAATAAGAGACCTTGTTGCTGAGAAATGGTTAAATACGAAAGAAACTATAATTAAACGAAAAGATTTGAAAATCGTGAACTACTTATCTATGGAATTTCTCATAGGGAGGTTGCTTTACAATAATATATTAAACCTTAAAGTTGAAGACGAGGTTAAGGAATTACTTTCCTCATACGGTCTTTCAATTGACGAAATTGCGCTATTAGAAGAAGACGCAGCCCTTGGAAATGGTGGTCTCGGAAGATTAGCTGCATGCTTTTTAGATTCACTTGCTACGCTTGGTTATCTTTCTTACGGATACACGATAAGATACCAATACGGTCTATTTAAGCAAGAATTGGAAAATGGGTTCCAAAAAGAAGTCCCAGATGATTGGATGAAGAATGGATATCCTTGGGAATTCCCAAAACCCGAGGAATCCGTAAAAGTAAGTTTCTTTGGAAGGACTGAATCATACTTAGATGAAAATGGTAGGCTGAGATTTAGGTGGGTTGATACTTACGATGTCTTTGCAGTACCATACGACATTTACATAACCGGCTACAACAGTGATATTGTATCGGTATTAAGACTTTGGCAGCCGAAAGCTTTGAACGAATTTAACTTCATCGAATTTGAAAAAGGAAACTACGAAAAGGCAGTTCAAGAAAAGAACCTCGCAGAGACACTCTGCAAAGTCTTATATCCAAACGATGCATTTTTCCAAGGAAGAGAACTTCGCTTGAAACAGGAATACTTCTTCGTGAGTGCTGCAATACAAGATATAATTAGAAGACATAAAATGAGATTTGGAAATGATTTGCACAATTTGGCTCAATCTGAGGTAATTCAACTTAACGATACACACCCAACTCTCGCAATACCTGAGCTAATGAGGATACTTCTCGATGAAGAAGGCTACACATGGGAAGAGGCGTGGGGAATATTAAGCAAAGCAGTTGCTTACACGAACCATACAGTCATGCCTGAAGCTCTCGAAAAATGGGAAGCACCACTTCTTCAAAACATGTTACCCAGACACTATCAGATTATCGAAGAAATCAACGCAAGATTTTTGAAGGAAGTTGGTGAAAAATTCAACGGTGACCTTCAAAAGATAATTAATCTATCTATTTTTGAAGAAGGAAATATTAAGAAAGTCAGAATGGCGAACCTTTGTTCTGCCGCATCCTTTTCGATAAACGGCGTTTCCGCATTACATACTGAAATATTGAAAAGAACCGTTTTGAAAGATTTTTATGAAATGTACCCAGAGAGATTTAACAACAAGACAAATGGCGTAACACAGAGAAGATGGTTACTTGAATGCAATCCACCTCTTGCAAAACTTATCACTGAATCAATCAATGACAACTGGATAATAAACTTGTCCGAACTAAAGAAACTCGAACAATTCCAAGAAGATGCTGAATTTCTCGAAAGGCTTGATAAAGCTAAGATGTGGAATAAAGAAAGACTTGCAAAATATGTCAAAGAAAGACTTGACGTTTCCCTCAACCCTGAATCGATATTTGATATCCAAGTTAAGAGGATACATGAGTATAAAAGGCAACTACTTAATATAATGCACGTAATACATCTTTACAACGAAATACGCCTTGGAAATCATTTAAAAGTACCAAGAACATTTATCTTTGCAGGTAAGTCTGCCCCTGGATACAGAATGGCAAAGCTCATAATCAAACTTATAAACAGTGTTGCAAACATTGTTAACAATGACCCTGTTGTTAGCAAAGAGCTTAAGGTTGTATTCATACCTAACTACAATGTCTCAGCAGCACAGATAATTATCCCAGCAGCAAATATAAGTGAGCAAATCTCAACCGCTGGTACAGAGGCATCTGGAACAGGAAATATGAAATTCATGATAAATGGTGCACTAACAGTTGGAACGCTCGACGGTGCGAATGTTGAAATGCTTGAAGAAGTTGGAGAAGAAAACATCTTCATATTCGGTTTGAAAGCGGAAGAAATAGAAGAAGCAAGAAGAAAAGGTATATACAACCCATTTGCTATATACTTGGAAAATGAAAAGATAAGAAAAGTACTTGACATGATAAAGAGCGGATATTTCAATCCCGATATGCCAGACTTATTCGCAGACATATACGAAAACTTGTTATACGGTAAATTTGCACCAATGCCAGACCAATACTTCTTACTTGCAGATTTTGATTCATACGCTCAGACACACAAGAGGGTCGATGAGTTATTCCTCAACAAACGAGAGTGGAACAAAAAATCATTACTTAACATTGCAAGGAGTGGAAAGTTCTCGAGTGATAGAACGATAGAGGAGTATGCGAGTGAAATTTGGAAACTTCGAAAAGTTGAATGAATATAAGTTTAAAACGAAACGCGGGGATAAATTCCCCGCGTTTTTAATTTACTGCACTTTGTACTTATTTCAATTTCTTGTGGCAGAACCACCAATCGTAGCAATCGTATTCTTGAGGTCTCTTTGATGCTGTAGCACAATCTGATGCTGGTGGAATAATAACTTCTTCACCAATAAGTTCATTATTCGGCCAATTGGCTGGCAATGCCACCTGGTACTCATCATTAACTTGTAAACCTTTCACCATTCTCAAAATTTCATCCATGTTTCTTCCGAGTTCCTGCGGATAGTAAAGCATAGCCCTTAAAATACCTTTCGGATCAATTATAAAGACTGCCCTAACAGTGTTCGTTCCTTTTCCCGGATGGATCATACCAAATAGTTCAGCAATCTGACCTCTGTCATCTGCGATAACTGGGAACTTAATTTCAACATCGAGCTTTTCTTTAATCCACTGTACCCATTTGATGTGTGAAAAAACTTGATCGATACTTAGACCAATAAGTTCTGCGTTAAGCTTTTTGAATTCGTCAAACCTCTTTTGAAATGCAACAAATTCCGTCGTGCAAACCGGTGTAAAATCAGCTGGATGGCTGAATAAAACTACCCATTTACCTTCATAGTCTTTTGGAAAGTTTATAACACCATGCGTTGTCTTAGCAGTAAACTCAGGAACCTTTTCTCCAATAAGTGGTATACCCATAAAGATACCTCCCCATTTATACTCTTGCCACATCGGCAAGATATTTTACACTATTTATTATTTTATACTATGTCTAATTTATTTCAATTATCAGAAAGTATCTTTTCAGTTAACTATAAATTATGCTGTTTCTTTTGTTGCTTAGGATTATAACAATGCAATCATCCGTTCTATTGAAGTCTTACATTCCTCTGGTAATCTATCGTACCCTTGATTTTCAACATCCTTAGACTTCAAGAATTCTATCCTCTTTTCAAGTGAGAATTTTAATAAATCCCTGTATTCATAATCAGAGGTTCTTATTTCAAAACTTGGTATTTCCAAAGTCTTTAAACCGCCAAACCAGTCGACGAATTTTGCCTTTCTCTCAACGATATTCTCAAGAATTTCCAAAGTGACTTCCTTAGTTACTTTCTTATTTAGATAGAATCCAGTGTTTATTATGTAACATTCAACACCTTTTTCAAAGAGTGCCTTGAATTTCTGGTAGTCTTCAGAAAGTGGATATGCTCTGAACGGGTTGGCGTACGGTTCAAAGACGAGAGCATCTGGATCTACACCAGGTAGAAGCTTTTCAGCGGATGTTCGCTTTGTAGCGAGTGTAGCCCCCATCGTCGAAGCAAGGACTGGGTCCTCAATCTTTACAATAGGTGGAAGTACCGGATCTTTCATTATCCAGAATATTGCGTTAAGAGGTTCCTCTATCTTATCAACTCTGTTTGGTGACCACAATTTTGATTTTATAGCTCTACCGTTACCATTTCTGATGTCCTCCATAACTGGAACTATTCGACCATATTCATCGACCGTTGCTCCACAATTTTGAATTGTCAGCAGGTACTTATTGTCGTCGCTTGATAATGGATAATCAGCAGTTTTATCAAAGTAAGATGGCTCAAGTGCAATAGATGAGAGGTCGTTAAGATTTATTACGAGGGCATCGTCATGGACAATGGTAATATCGTATTTTCCACCGTGTTTCGCATGGGTTAGTGTCGATTTACCTGAACCAGATAGTCCGAAGAAAGCTGCTACATACTTTTCACTATTATATTCGTACTTCTTCAATCCTCCATGACATGCAGCATATCCCTGCCTATTTCCAATAGACCAACCAAGTGTAAGTGTTCCCTTTTTAAATTCACCAAAATACCGCAATCCCAACAAAGCAGCGCAGTTGTTTTTCGGATCAAAAAGTGCCAAACCACCCGGAAAATCTGGGTGTGACCAATCTGGGTCTGTAAATATGTATATGTCTGGCTCGTTCAAGAACTTTGAATTCTCATACATTACAGCATACTCAGGAGTGAGGTCTTGGAAATTGAGCAACCAGTTGTAAACTGTATTCTCAAATCCTTCGGGAATTAATATGTGGTTCTTAACGATAAAATCTTTGTGTAGTCCCGTGTAGCTTATTGCATGATACACCTTTCTAAATCTCGTGCTATACACAGCCTCTCTGATAACTTCGGCTAAAACATCTTCGTTAACACCCGGCATCCCTATAATCTTTCTTGCACCTGCAAACCTTCCAACAGTGGCACCATCATTGAAAAGAAGTATCTTCGTACCTTCATCAAGATTCTGCAGCTCAGGTTTATAGACTGGTAAATCGGTTACAATCGTTCCTGGTGATTTTATCGCCTTTTTGTAAGCCTCTCGACGTGATGTTAACAGCTCAACGTTGTTACCATAGAATGCACTTTCGATAGTTGTTCGTATCTTAGAAAAAGTTGACTTGTTAACCTCTCCCCACTGCCACCTTCCCTTAGTAGCCAAGACTAAACACCTCCACAAATATACGAGTGAAATGAATAAAATGGAATTAGCATATCTATTTTAGTCTTTTTTGCTTATTAATATAAATATTGCATACTAAAACCTCTGAAAGCATACACGAGCATTTAAAAGATTTATCAAACTTGTAGATAACTCTTAATTATTTTTACCACTAAAAAATCATTTTCAGCTGTCCTTAAAATTAATTTAGTTAAATTTTTGAACAATTTAAAAAATAAACTGTCTAAATATATGTAGAGCTATTGAATCACTTATTCTATTAAGATTGAAGGGAGGAAGATTAATGGATAGAGAGATTGTTAGAACAGTATCATCAGAAAGTGTTTTGAAAAATATCATCGAAATACTTACAGGCATTGTTGGTCTCATACCAGAGATTGATGAACTTGAAAATATGAGTACGACAGAGCTTTATATATTTTTATTTACCGCTGTTTCAAAGAGTGCTTCGAATTCAATGTTGTCAAAGCAATTGAATATTTCAAAATCCGCTGTTAGCATCGCCACAAAATCCTTACTTGGGAGGGGTCTTATTGATAGTAAACAATCAAAAGAAGACAGAAGACAAAGTTTTTTAATCCTCACAAAGTACGGTGAAGAAATTTACCGTAAGCTCTTAAAAGCCTTTGAAGAAATTCTAAGAGAAGTTTATCGGTCAATTGACAAAGAGGGCACGGACAGACTTGAAGATGCTTTTGAAGTATTGGTGAATTTTGCAAAGCTCTGCAAAAGAATAAAAGAATCAAAACATGGATAATAAAAAGGTGAGGTGAAAATATGATACTTGTTACTGGTGGGACTGGGCACCTTGGCAATGTTATTGTGAAAAAGTTGATTCACGAAGGTGAAAGAGTTAGGGTTCTCGTTCAACCACACGATACACTCGAATCACTCCAGTTTGTTCCTGTAGAGGTATTCTATTCTGATGTGAGAGCTGATTTTTCAGCCGCTTTAAAGGATATTGAAGCAAAATTCCACCTTGCCTCAGTGATTGTCATAACACCATCCAAGAAGAAGGTCTTCTACTCAGTTAACGTGGGAGGTACTGAGAATATTATAAATTTAGCGAAGTCGAAATCGATACCTCTGATATATGTCAGTAGTGTTCACGCATTTTCCGAGCTAACGGTAGCAAAATCACCGAAGAAACACCAACTGATGAGAGTTTAGTTGTAGGAGATTATGCAAAATCAAAGGCAATTGCTACAAAAAAAGTTGAGAATGCTTTTAAAGACGGACTCGACGGGTTTGTAATCTTTCCCACAGGTATATTCGGACCTTACGATTACAAGCTCTCCTATTTCTCAAGAGTGCTAACAAAGTACAAACTTGGGAAGCTATGCTACACAATTAATGGCAAGTTCGATTTCGTTGATGTAAGAGATTTGGCTGATTCCATTGTACAACTTTACAAGATATTCAAGTCTGGCAACTATAAAAAAGTTTCCAAAGAAAGATTCATCATTTCAGGGCATGACGTAGATTTTGCTCAACTTCCTAAGTTGTGTGGTTTAGATTCTTACAAAATCCTCGATGACACTTCAGGGAATATCCTTAGTGTTCTTTCTTTGCTTGGGAACGTACTCTTCTTCATCCCTTCAGAGTTTGTACCGTACGCTCTCCATACTCTACGATTGAACTATACTTTTTCAAAAGAGAAGCTTGTATCAACCATACCATATAAACCAATAAAAATTGAAGATTCAATACACGATTTTTTCAATTGGTTAAACGAATTGAATAAAGAGAAAAATATGTGCTATAATATAATCTGAGTTACTGGGAGGTGAATTTATTGGCACGACTAAGGGTCTACGAGCTTGCAAAACAACTCGATATGGATACAAAAGAGTTACTCCACGAATTGGAGGAGCTTGGTATTGAAGTAAAGAGTCATATGAGCTATATTGACGAAGAGACCGTCAACATACTCCTTGACATATATAGAGAAACCCTCGACGAAGATGAAGATATCACGTTTGTTAAGGCAAAAGAGCCCGCAAAGGAAAAGGTCGAGGTAAAAAAACCACCCGTCCATATTACAGAGGAGGATCTAAGGTTAGATAAGTTTGCGGAAAAGATTAAGATTCCGCAAAATAGGATTATTCAAGACTTCTTTATGAAAGGTGAAGTCTTAAGACCTGGTCAAGCTATCTCCGTATCTCTTGCCAAGAAGATTGCTAAGGTGTACGACGTGAGGTTAACTTTCGAAGAAGAAAGTGGCAAGGAAGAACCTGTAAAACTTGAAAACCCAATTGATGAACTGAAAAGGCAATTCGAAGAGCTTTACCAAAATAAAGAGAAATTAGTCAATCGTCCACCAGTCGTTACAGTAATGGGACACGTTGACCACGGAAAGACAACGCTCCTTGACTATATAAGAAAGACAAAAGTAGCCGAGAAAGAAGAAGGCGGAATTACACAAAGTATTGGTGCTTATCAAGTCGTTGTGAACGGGAAGAAGATAACATTTATAGACACTCCAGGTCACGAAGTTTTCACGGAAATGAGAGCACGTGGTGCACAGGCAACAGATATAGTTGTTCTCGTTGTAGCTGCAGATGACGGTGTCATGCCCCAAACAGTGGAAGCTTACCACCATGCAAAATCTGCAAATGTTCCAATAATTGTGGCTATAAATAAGATAGATAAACCAAATGCAAACGTTGACCTTACAAAGCAAGACCTTGTTACCAAACTCAACTTGATACCAGAAGATTGGGGCGGGGATACTATAGTTGTCCCAATCTCAGCAAGAAATGGTATCAATGTTGACTCTTTACTTGAGATGATATTACTCGTGGCTGAAATGCAAGACATTAGATGCGTGCCCGAATCACCAGTAAGGGCTATAACAATAGAAACTCGTCTCGATAAGGGGTACGGGCCAGTTGCAAATGCGATTGTGAAAGACGGTATTTTAAAGGTTGGAGATTATATTGTTGCAGGCAAAGTATACGGTAAGGTGAAAGCATTAATCGATGATAAAGGAAAGAAAATAAACCAGGCTGGTCCATCAACACCTGTTATGATCGTTGGATTTGAAGAATTACCTGATCCACATAGTATAATCTATGTAGTTGAATCAAAAGAAAAAGCAATTGAAATTGTTGAAAAAGTAAGAGAATTGGAAGCAAGAGAGTTAAAGAAGAAACGACAGATTAAACTTGAAGAGATCCTTAAAAAGATGCAGGAAGCTGAGAAAAAGGAAGTAAAGCTAATTCTCAAAGCAGATACGGTTGGCTCATTGCAAGCTTTACAAAATGCAATAGCAAAGTTGCGAACAAACGAAATAGACATAGATATTGTACATGGTGCGGTTGGTGCCATAAATTCGAGCGATATTATGCTCGCATCTGCTTCGGAGGCTATCATCCTCGGCTTTAGGGTTAAAGCAGATTCTCAATCTTCCAGACTTGCAGAGTCAGAAGGCGTGCAAATAAAGACATACACTATAATTTATAAGCTACTCGAAGACTTAAAAGCGGCGCTTGAAGGTATGCTTGAACCGGAAGAAGTTGAAGAGAAAACTGGTACCGGAGAAATCAAGAAAGTATTTAAAATTCACAAGTTCGGAAATATAGCCGGTGTACAGATGTACGACGGATATGTAGAAAAGAGTGGATTCGTAAGAATATACCGAAACGGAGCACTTGTCTTCGAAGGGAAAATTGAGAATCTAAAACACTATCAACAAGATGTAAGCCGTGTTAGTGCACCTCAAGAGTGCGGAATAAAATTTCAAAACTTCGATGATATAAAAGAAGGAGACGAACTCGAGTTCTTTATCATAAAAAAGGTTCCAAGAAAATTAACGGCAATTGCAGAAGAATCAAAAGAAGGAAACGAATAAATATATTAAAGTTATTAAAGAAAGCCACCTTTACGGTGGCTTTTTTGTTGGTTACTCAATTCTAAATTTATTTATATCTTCATCTACCCTCTTGAATGCTTCAGTTAGAGTATCTGAAGATGTTGGAAAACTCGCTTGAGCTCTTCTATACTTTCATGGAAATTTTCGGAAGTATCTTCAATTATCTTCTTATCCTTAACAAAGTTTCTAAGTGCTAGACATTTAACAAAGTTAGCATCAAAATCAGCACCTATATAGATTGTCTTTCCAGAAAACGTTCCAAGTCTTAGATAGACAGTTTTCAGGTTTCCCCATTTTTCGTAATGCCGTATTTTCGTGTTCACCCAGTCAGTCGATTGAAAATCCTTTAGAGAAGACCACAATTGAAAGCACTTTTATCTTCATGTACCCAACTTCTTAAAACATCGGAATGATGACAATTAAAAGTGTGGAAAGCTTTCAGAAATTACACTACATTGTACATTATATCACAAAATTTATAAAAAAGACCGGATTTTTTAAATAAATCCGGTCTTTATTTCTATCAGATTTCAAGACTTAGTGGAAATAGACTATAAATTCTGTTCCTATCATGTGTTGAGATCTTACCTCGATTCTGTAATTTGCGATATTTGCAAGGTGCTTAACAACTGCAAGACCAAGTCCAGAACCTGATGCCATCTTAACACCTGTTGAGGTGCGATAGAATCTGTTGAAGACCTTCGGAATCTCCTCGTCTGGTATACCAACACCAAAGTCTCTAACTGAAATGAACTCGTCGGTTATCTTTACTATAACATTTGAATTATCGAAAGAATACTTAACAGCATTTGAGAGAAGGTTCTTGAGTATCGTTCTTATAATAAACTCATCACCGTTTATTTTGTTAACGCTAAGCTGCTTTTCTATCTTCGCTTTTCTGACCTCGATTAATTCACTTATATCGTCAATAACAGATTCAACAAGCTTTTTAATATCCACCGAAGCAACCTTCGGTGTATACAACCCAAGTTGTGCCATTGTAATGTACTCAACTTGCTCCACAATTCTGTTAATTCTCAGTGCTTGTTTTTCTATTTTCAGAAAACGAACTATATTCTCCTCGTCGGTCTCATCTTCGATAAGTTCTGAAATATGGCTAAGTAAAACACCAATTGGGTTTTTTAATTCATGAGCTATAAGAGAAGATATATTCATCTTAACCTCTTGCAGATTTCTTTCTTCTGTTATATCTTTCAAAATCAATATCGAATTCTCTTTTATGTACCTTAGCTTAAAATAAATCCAACCGCCACGTCTGTTAGAAAATATCCTATCTTCAAACTCGACTGATTCTTGCGCATCTTGGGAATGTATTGCATCAACTAAAAGGGAGCCCTTTTCGAAAACAAGTAGATCAAAAATATTGTATCCTTCACAATCTCCAAAGTATTCTTTCGCCTTTTTATTTGAATATACAACTGTAGTATCATTTAAAAATAGTATGATTTCATCTATATAGTCCAAAATATTAAGCATCGCTTCCTGATGGCTCAATTGTGCTGTCTCCTTTCTTAGAGAATTTGTATCCCACACCTCTCACTGTAACGATCCAGTTCTTTCCAAGCTTTTTCCTCAAGCTGTTTATATGGACATCGATGACTCTATCGTAAACCTCAAAGTCATCTTTCCAGAGCTCTTCCAAAATCTGTTCCCTCGAAAAGACTCTGTCAGGTCTTTGAGCAAGTAATCTTAGCATCTCAAACTCCTTTGAAGTAAGCTCTATTTTTTTACCATTGTATATGACCGTATAATCATCGACGTATATCTCCAACTTGCCGTATCTAATAACTTCTTTTAAACCTTTCGTTCTTCTGAAGAACGCTTTAACGCGTGCGACGACTTCTCTTGGATTAAAAGGTTTGCCAACGTAATCGTCGGCGCCAAGTTCAATGCCAAGGATCTTATCGAAGTCTGTATTCTTTGCAGATATTATGATAATCCCAGTTTCTGGAAATTGATTTTTGATTTCCTGTATTTCGTTGAGTGCATTACCATCTGGCAATATCAAATCGAGGACTATAACTTCTGGCTCGAACATTTCAAGTTTTTGGTACATCTGGTTGATACCAAAAACAACTTCCACTTCAAAACCTTCATTTTTAAGCAACTTGCCAAGGTTTTCAGCAAGAGCGCGTTCATCCTCAACGACAAGCACTCTCATAACAGGCTTTTTAGCTCCTTTCCAGTTTCAATAAAGACAATCTCCTCACATATATTTGTAAGATGGTCGGCAACCCTCTCTAAATCCCTTGAAAATAGAACATTTAAAACAAGAGTATGTGGTTCAAAACCCTCTACATCGTTCGTTACTTTTCTATCTAATTCATCGATTACATCGTCCATCTTCCATGTCTCAATAGCCAACTCTACATCTCTTCTTGAGAAGGCTGATACTGTTTTTTGAAGCATACTAATTACTTCTCCAAACATTTGTTTTATAAGTAATGATGGTTTAAATTCGGGCATATTTTCTGAAATCCACAATGTTCTTTCAGAAAAATTGCATGCATGGTCACCGATTCTTTCAAGATTATTCGCAAGTTTCATCGCAGCAACAACGTATCTCAAGTCCTTTCCAAGTGGATTGAACCTTGCAATGACATCTAAGACAAGGTCTTCGATTTCTCTATTTAGATTATCAATCTCATCATCGAGGTCTATTACTTTCTTCGCAAGTGTTCTATCGAGGTTTTCAAATGAAACAGAAGCCATCTCTATAGAATCACTTACAAGTGAAACCATTTTCGAAAGCTCTGCTCTCAACAACGAGAATTCTTTTTCAAAATGTCGCCTTTCGTCAGTCATATTAACTTCCTCCCTTGTATAATCATCATCCATTATCCTATTTTACCACTTAAGAACTGCTGAGTGATTTCGTTTTGTGGATTTGTTAGTAATTTTGATGTAGGTCCTTGTTCAACAATCTCTCCACGGTACATGAATACAGTATAATCTGAAATTCGTGAGGCTTGCCCAATGTTGTGGGTAACTATAACTATAGTAAACTTTTCTGACAAATCTTCAATTAGTGATTCTATCTTCTGAGTTGCGACAGGATCGAGTGCACTCGTAGGCTCGTCGAAGAGTATCACTTCCGGTTCAATGGCTATAGTTCTGGCAATACAAAGTCTTTGCTGTTGACCACCAGATAGTTTCAGTGCACTCTTTTCCAAGTCATCTTTCACTTCGTCCCACAGTGCTGCCATTTCAAGTGCCTGTTTTACCCTATCTCTCAGCTCTTTTTTGTCGGTAATTCCTATCAACCTTAAACCGTAGGCTATGTTTTCAAATATAGACATTGGGAATGGTGTTGGTTTTTGGAAGACCATACCAATTCGCCTTCTTAGTATGTAAACATCTATCTCTGGATCGTATATGTTTTTATCGTGGAAGAGTATCTCGCCTTGAACTTTGAATTCAGAAAGTAAATCATTTATTCTATTCATACTGCGAAGAAGAGTTGACTTGCCACAACCTGATGGTCCCATAATTGCTGTAATCTTGTTTTTTTCAATCTTTACATTTGCGTCTCTGACTGCCAACTTTTCACCATAGTAAGCGTTGAAATTCCTTACTTCAAGAATATATTCATTTTTTATGTTTCTTCTTTCAATGGTATCAGCCATTTCTATCATTTCTTTTCCCTCCTAAACATGAAAGCTATTGTATAAACAAGTATCACAAAAAGTATCAAGACAGAAGCTGCACCTTCAGCCATCCAACGGGCTTTTGTACCATAAGCGGCAGCTAAGAAGTAAATATGTGTTGGAAGAGTCATAACTGGTGAAAGCAGGTTTTTTGGAAGATTTGTAGCATAAAAAACGGCAGCGGTGAGTATGAGAGGCGCTGTCTCACCTATAACACGTCCAGCACTAACAAAAGAGACTGTTATTATACTATTTCTCACGGAAGGAACTAACATATCAAATATAACCTCGCTCTTTCTTGCACCAAGTGCATAAGCCGCTTCTCTCAGTTCTCTTGGTATAGAGCGCATTACTTCGTAGACGGAAGAAGATATAACAGGTAAAACCATCAGTGAAAGTGTTAAACCGCCTGCAAGAATTGATGTACGCATATTCATCGTGATACAGAACAAACCAAGTCCAAATAGTCCAAAGACAACAGAAGGAATCCCGCTTAATATTGTAACGGCAAATTTTATGTAGCTCAAATTATATTCAGAAAGCACAATTCCAAGAAATATTCCAAGTGGTATTGCAATTACAAGTGATACGGCAGTTAAAAGAATCGAACCGAGTATTGCGGGAAAAATTCCACCACCAGTCATCTGGTCTTCTGGAAAACTCGAGAAGAACTCCCATGACCAGTATTTCAAACCGGGTAAGAAAGCAAGAATGAAAACAAAGACAATTAGAATAGATATAAAATATGTTAAAATCTTAAGTGCAATTCTTGCCTTCTTGTTCTCAACAGTTTTTGAACCATTCGTTTTTGTGATTGTCATCTGCGACTCCTCCTTAATAACATAACCGAGATGAGCTCAAATGTCGTTGAGAAGAGTACAAGTACCAGACCTGCAACAAATAAAGCACTGTAGTGTATTGAAAATTGTGCAGCTTCTGGCATCTCACTTGCAATTACAGCTGTTAACGTTTTCATCGGGTCTGTAAGCTTTGCAGGTACCATTGCAGCTCCTCCACCGAGTAATAACACTACAATTGTTTCACCTACTATCCTGTTTGCAGTTAAAACGATAGCATTAAGCACACCGGATAGAGCAGCTCTCGTAGTTATCTTCATATATGTTCTTAACGGGAGTGCCCCAAGCGCCGCACTCGATTCTTCAAGTTCCCTTGGAACACTATCGAGTGATTCCAATATGAGCACGGTACTAATTGGAATTGTTAGGAAAAAAAGACCTATCAGTGCCAATAACAAATTTTGAGGCGAGTATATGCCAATATTTGGAAAAACTGGGCTGAGATATGTCAAAAAGACAAACGCTATAATTACCGAAGGAATACCAGAAAGGTACTCAATTAACCTTCTAATAATTCCCTTTTCCTTCTTACTTGCAAATCCGTGTAAGTAAATCGCAATAAAGTAAGAAATTGGTACGACGAGGAGTGTACCAAGAACAGTTACTATTAAAGAATTTATTATGAGCGATCTCATTCCATACTCAGCAGGCTCCCAGACAGGATACCATTGATCTGAGAAGAAGAGCTCCGCCCCAACGGAGCGGATAGCGGGTAAGGATTCCTTTATAAGGTAATAGTATATACCAAAGAGAGCCGCTATTGCTATTATGGATGAGATTGCCAAAAGTGCCTTTCTACTTTTGTCTTTGATTTCTCTATGCACTTCGCATCCCCTTTCTTCGATTCGTGTGACAGTTAATCTTCTATTTCTTATTTTTCGAGTATAGGTATTCCATTACTGTCCAAGTGCTGCTACAAAACCTGCTTTTTCAACAAGTTGCTGACCTTTTGCAGACATTACAAACCTAACAAATTCTGCAACTGGTCCTTCTTCTGGCCAACCTTTTGATACATCTATGAATATGAAGAGTGGTCTTGAAAGCGGGTACTTGTAGGAAAGGACATTTTGTTTTGTTGGCATTATTTTGTTTACGGAAACCACCTTCACAGATTGGTCGACGTAGCCAATTCCAAAGTAAGCTATTGAATAAGGAGTGTTAGCTACAGTTTCGAGTTCCGCCATCGAGGATTCGAGCATTCTCACCCTTGGAGACATCTTTTCATTACCGAGAACTTTTTCTTTAAAAACTTCAAACGTTCCTGAAGCTGTGTTTCTTGAAAATGCAACTATATCCTTTGCAGGTGCATTTGGATCAATTTGATTCCATCTTGTAATCTTTCCTGTGTATATATCTCTTAACTGTTGAACGGATATGTTCTTTATTGGAACGTCTTTATGTACAACAATTGCTATACCATCCCAAGCAACAAGAATAGGAGCAAACCATTTTTTTGCTTCAAACATTTTCTGAACTTCTGAATCTTTGAACCATCTACTTGAGTTTGCTATATCTGTTGTTCCGTTGAAAAGAGCAGCGATTCCTGTTGAACTACCTGCACCCTCGAGTGTAACTTTAACATCGGGATTCTCTTTGCTGAAAGCTTCTACCCACAACTGTGCTGCATCGAGCAGCGTGTTAGAACCCTTAATGACAAGATTTTCAGCAAAAACTCCAACCGTAAAAATAGAAACAAGCACCATAGCTATCAAAAACTTCCTCATACCTCTCACCTCCAGTTTTTGGAATTACATTTAGATTTTCTCATCCATTTATTAAGGAAGATTTTTTGTTTATTAAGAAATTTTAAGTACCACTATTAATGGAATCATTTCCAAGAGTGCTATTCAAATCAAGAAGAGTTCATTGTATAATATCAAAGATGTAATTTAACTTATGCACACGGGAGGTGCGTTCTATGTTTAGCAGTGGTTTATCGAAAGTTTTTGTACTAATGCTTATTACGTTAGCATTTACATTTGCACTTGCAGAAACAGAGATTATTATTCACTATCACAGATGGGACGGTAACTACGATGGCTGGAACTTGTGGATATGGTGGATGGAACCTATTTCAAAAGAAGGTGCAGCTTATCAATTCACAGAAAAGGACGACTACGGTGTTGTAGCAAAAGTAAAATTTCAAGAAACACTTACGAAAGTAGGAATCATTGTTAGGCTTGGCGAATGGAAAGAAAAGGATGTTGCAATGGATAGATTCATATCTATCAAAGATGGAAAAGCGGAGGTGTGGCTATTGCAAGGCATCGAACAGATTTACACATCAAAACCCGACACAAGTCCAAGAGTATTGTTTGCGCAAGCAAGGGATCAGTACACAGTTGAAGCATATTTAACTGGTCAAGTCGACACAACAAAAGTCGGTGCAAAAGTTATGGTAGACGGTCAACCACTCAAAATAGCTCGTGTTGAGAAAGCAAGTCCTATAGACATTTCAAAGACAAATTACGTTAAGGTGGTTCTCGCAGAACCTATCAGGCTCGAAGATGTAAACAAAGATGTTCAGGTTGAAATTGAAGGATACAAAGCAGCTCGAGTTGTCATGATGGAGATTCTCGATAAGATCTATTACGATGGCCCTCTTGGTTTTGAATACACTCCAGAAAAAACAACAATAAAGGTTTGGTCACCAGTTTCAAAGACCGTTGATGTGCTCCTTTACAAGAATTGGGACGACAAAGAACCAACACAAATTGTTCCTATGAAATACATCGGGAATGGTGCTTGGGAAGCTGTTCTAAACGGAGACTTTGACGGATACTTCTACAAGCTTAGGTACTTCAGCTATGGAGAATACAGAGAAGCTGTTGACTACTTCTCGAAAGCTGTTGCGAAAAACTCCGCAAAGAGCGCGATTATAGACCTTAAGAAGACAAATCCAAAAAACTGGGAAAATGTCCAAAGACCAAAGTTGATAGCACCAGAAGATGCGATAATATACGAAATACACATCGCAGACATGACAGGACTTGATAACTCAAATGTAAAGAATAAAGCAACATACCTCGGCTTAGCTGAAAAAGGTACACGGGGACCAAATGGTGTAACAACAGGTCTTGACCACCTTGTTGAACTTGGTGTAACACATGTGCATATCCTTCCAATATTTGATTTCTGGACAGGCGATGAAGCTGATAAAGATTTTGAAAGAAGTTACAACTGGGGTTACGATCCATATCTCTTTACAGTACCAGAAGGTCGCTACTCAACTGAACCATTCAATCCATATACAAGGATATACGAAGTTAAAGAAATGGTTAAAGCATTACATGAAAATGGTATAAGGGTTATCCTCGATATGGTCTTCCCACACACCTGGGGTGTTGGCGTTATGTCACCATTCGATCAGGCGGTTCCATACTACTTCTACAGAATCGACAAAACCGGCGCATATCTCAACGAAAGTGGGTGTGGCAACGTTATTGCAAGTGAAAGACCAATGATGAGAAAATACATAGTCGATACTCTTAAGCTTTGGGTCACCGAGTACAAAGTCGATGGATTCAGATTCGACCAAATGGGACTAATGGATAAACAAACAATGCTTGCGATAAAATCAGAACTAACGAAGATGGAACCTGCTATAGTGCTCTACGGTGAACCATGGGGTGGTTGGGGCGCACCAATTAGGTTTGGTAAATCGGACGTCGGCGGTACTGGAGTTGCTGCATTCAACGATGAATTCAGAGACTCACTGAGAGGTTCTGTCTTCAATGCCACTGTAAAAGGATTCCTTATGGGTGCATTATCGAAAGAAACAGCGGTCAAACGAGGTGTTGTCGGTAGTATAGAATACGATGACGTAATAAGGAGCTTTGCAAAAGACCCACAGGAGACTATAAATTACGTTGAATGCCATGACAACCACACACTTTGGGATAAGAATTACCTTGCTGCACAGGCTGATACAAATATTAAATGGACAGAAGAAATGCTTAAAGATGCTCAAAAACTTGCTGGTGCAATACTCCTTACATCTCAAGGTATATCATTCTTGCAGGCAGGTCAGGATTTTGCAAGAACAAAGAAATTCGATGAAAACTCATACAGTTCACCAATATCTATCAACGGTCTCGATTATGCAAGAAAAGCCGAATACATCGATGTATTCAATTACTACAAAGGGCTTATACAAATGAGAAAAGCACATCCAGCATTTAGGCAGAAAACAGCTGAAGACATAAAGGCTAAACTTACATTCCTTGCAGCTCCAAGAAAGATGGTAGCATTTACGATAAAAGACGATTCAGATTCCTGGAAAGAAATCCTTGTTATCTATAACGGTGATAGAAAAGACCAAAGCTTCACATTGCCAAAAGGTACATGGAATGTTGTCGTTGACAGTTCAAACGCTGGAAATGATGTACTTTACCAAGTTGGTGGTAAGATAACCGTTAAATCCACTTCAGCTATGGTAATGTACAAAGCAAAGTAATAAATTAAATAAAAATCAGTTGAAATAATTGGATTTGTTGTGGTATAATATCCCCGAGAAAGGGGGTTGGAATATGCCCAAAAGAATACTTGTGGTAGAAGATGAACCGAATATGAGATTGCTTGTTGCAGAAGAACTCATGGATGCAGGATACGAAGTTGATGAAGCGGAGAATGGTGAGGAAGCCATAAGAAAATTCAGCGAAAAGGCTTATGACCTTGTGACGATTGATATAGAAATGCCTGGTATGAATGGACTCGAACTTGCTGGTAAATTGAGAGAAATAAGACGCGAAGCAAAGCTCATTCTTTTAACCGCTTATTCTCATTACAAGAGCGATATGGCATCTTGGGCTGCGGATGCCTATATCGTTAAATCCTCGGATTTGACTGAGCTAAAAGAAGTAATAAGCCGTTTAATTAACATGTAATAGATGCCCACACCTTAAAAAAGAAGGGGTGGGCATCACCCCTTTTTTTTCTATACTGTAATCTTGGAAAAAATCATTTTTTTAGATAAAACATATACTTAGGAGGTGCTCAAATTGGATTACAAAGGAACGTTGAATCTTCCACAAACGAACTTCCAGATGAAAGCAAATCTCGTTAAAAAAGAACCGGAAATGCTTAAATTTTGGGAAGAAAAAGAGATTTACAAAAAGACTCTTGAGACAAGACAAAATGCCCCAACGTATTTACTCCACGATGGTCCTCCATATGCAAATGGAGACATTCACCTTGGTACAGCTATGAACAAGATCCTGAAGGACTTCGTTACAAGATACAAGACTATGTGTGGTTACAGAGTACCTTACGTACCCGGATGGGACACTCACGGTCTTCCAATAGAACACAGAGTCACAACATCACTCGGCGAAGAAGCAAAGAATAAGTCAGCGGTTGAAATAAGAAAGCTTTGTAAAGATTTCGCACTCAAATTCGTCGATATACAACGTGAAGAATTCAAAAGACTCGGAGTTAAAGGCGATTGGGAGAATCCATATATAACACTTAATCCTGATTATGAATACCACATTCTCGATGTTTTCAAAACTCTCGTTGAAAATGGTAACGTCTACCGTGGTAACAAACCTGTTTACTGGTGTCCAACTTGTAGAACTGCACTTGCAGAAGCAGAAATTGAATATCACGATCACGAATCTCCTTCAATATACGTAAAATTCCAGATGGTTGATGATCCAAAAACATATGTTGTAATATGGACGACAACACCTTGGACTATCCCAGCGAACGTAGCTATTGCGCTTCATCCAGACTACACATACGTGAAAATTAAAGTAGGAGAAGAATACTGGATAGTTGCTGAAGGATTATTACAAAAATTTTCTGCAGATGTTGGCATAAACTTCGAAATCATAGAAAAGTTCTCTGGAAAAGACCTCGAATACAAGGAAACGAAACATCCACTGTATGATAGAAAATCTGTAATCGTACTTGCCGATTACATCACTCTCGAAGATGGTACTGGCTGTGTCCATACCGCACCTGGTCACGGCGAAGAGGACTATCAAACGGGTTTAAAATACAATCTTCCAGTTCTCTCTCCTGTTGATGGTGAAGGAAGATTCACAAAAGAGGCTGGAAAGTACGAAGGTTTAAAGATATGGGATGCCAACAAAGTTATAATTGAGGACCTGAAAAACGCTGGTGCATTAATAAAAGTATCTAAGATTAGCCACAGTTATCCACATTGTTGGCGCTGTAAAGGACCAGTCATGTTCCGCGCAACACCACAATGGTTCATCTCCGTAAATAAGAATAACCTTAGAGATAAAGTACTCGAAGAGATAAAAAAGGTTAAATGGTATCCTGCATGGGGAGAGAATCGTATTACCGCAATGGTCCAGGAAAGACCAGACTGGACTATTTCAAGGCAAAGAGTATGGGGAACTCCTATTCCAGCCGTGGTTTGTAAAGATTGTGGTGAAGTGATACTCGATGCAAAGGTTATCGAACACTTTGCAAATATAGTAAAGGAAAAAGGAACAGATACGTGGTTTGAACTTGATGTATCAGAGCTTATTCCAAAAGACTTTGCTTGTCCTTCGTGTGGTGGGAAAACATTTGAAAAGACATATGACACACTTGATGTGTGGATAGACTCCGGATGCTCTTGGGAAGCGGTTATCAGATCAAAAGGTGAGAAATTCCCAGTTGACCTTTACTTAGAAGGTGATGACCAACACAGAGGTTGGTTCCAAAGCTCCATATTCCTTGCAACAGCGAAGGCAGGAACGGCACCATTCAAAAGCGTTGTAACACACGGCTTTATAAAAGACGAACAAGGTCGAAAGATGAGCAAATCGCTCGGAAACGTAGTTGACCCACTTGAAATAGTTGACAAGTACGGTGCAGATATACTCAGGCTCTGGGTTGCGAGCACAGACTTTTTCGACAACATAAGGGCTGGAAAGAATATAATAGAGCAGCAAGTGGAAGTGTACAAAAAGATCAGAAACACGCTCAGATACCTCTTGAGCAATCTTTACGACTTCACAGAAGCAGATATATTACCGTACGAAAAACTAATGCCACTTGACAAGTGGGCACTCGGTAGATTGCAGAAATTCATCGAACAAGTAACGCAATATTACGAAGAATTCGAATACTCAAAAGTATACAACGCAACAGTGAAGTACTGTACAACAGAATTGAGCTCCGTTTATCTCGACATAGTAAAAGATAGGCTCTACGTTGAAGCCAAGGATTCTCTGTACAGAAGGTCCACTCAAACTGTTCTCCACTATATACTCGAAGCACTTATAAAGATACTTGCTCCAATAATACCATTCACAGCAGAAGAAGCTTATCAGGAAAGCCACTTGAAGAAATACGATAGTGTACACCTTGAATACTGGCCAGAACCTATGAAAGAATTTATAGGTGAAGCACTGCTTGAAGAATTTCAACAGTTGTTATTAATAAGAGACGATGTTTTAAAAGCTCTTGAAAACGCACGTGCAAATAACATTATAGGTCACTCTCTCGATGCTCATGTAATGCTTGAAGCAAAGAACGACGAACTTAAGAACCTCGTAATAAAGTACGAATCAATGCTTGAGGAGTTTTTCATCGTTTCGAAAGTGACGATACAAGAAAATATTTCAGGCTATAACGGTCAGTTTGCAAATGTCTTTGTCGAACACGCACAGGGTCAGAAATGTCAAAGATGCTGGAAATACCATCCAGATACTGGTAAAGATGAAGAACATCCAGAAACATGTCCAAGATGTTCAGCTGTATTGAGGGGCGAAAGAAAGTAAATAAAACAAGGAACGTGACTGACATGAAGTATACTCTTAAACAAAAGCTATCTTTCTTTGTTTTGTTTATTTATTCAACAATTTTAACAATCTCGGTAGCATTTGGTGCTACCGGGGTTGTTTTACCTTCAAAAATCGGTATAGAAAGAATTGATTTGGAAAAGACACTAAGGATTGACAACAAAAACTATCCGTTCACTTTCATTGATGGAATGATGTTAGAAGATGGGAGAAGATTAATTACAATTGATAATAAAACATATACAATCCAAGTTAAGACGCTCCCAGATGATGTAAGACTGAACGGAGTTACAGAAGCTTATACTTACGTATTTGAAAGTACAGCAACTTTTTATGACCCAACGTCCAGAACATTTAACGCAATATCAAAATCAAAGGAAATGCGAATTTCTGAAAAAGTATACATAGCAGTTGCGAAAGACGAATTTGGTAATGTTTCTGACATCGCTTTTGTCCCTCCAACACTTGAAAGACTCGATATACTCGATTCACAAACCCCCATCAATAACATATCTGGAAGAAAATTCTTGCTCTCTTCCAGATCACCTTACAGAATAATCGGTAAGACTGTGCTTCCAGAAAATAACGTACTGCTGCTGGAAAACGGCGTTACGATTGTTAATGCATTAAATCCTGACATGAACATAAAAGGCGCTGTAGTTACAACCGGACCTGTCACTTTTCTTGGTAGTGGCTCTCTGAGTGTTTCGGATTTGGGTCTTCTTTATCTCAATGCACTGGCAACGGATACAAATATCAATGCAGATAGAGGTTCTCTTGTCTTTCTTGACAATTCGTATCTCAAAGATGCAAACCTTTCAATGCCAAACTTCGTAGTTATACGGAAATCCACATTGAAAAATGTTAAGATTAACAGTGCTTTTGCCGTTTATTTAATCGATTCAACAATAGATAAACTCGAAATCCAAAACTGCGGATATGTTGTAGTTAATAATTCAACTATAACCTCAGAATCTTTATCTTCAATGACAAAGGCAACGGTTTACAACTCGGAAATAGGTTCTCTAAACCTCTCTGATTTATCGTATTTAGCGGTCGTGTCGAGTAAGATTGGGACGGCGTATGTAACCAGAGGTAGCATTTTGAAATCAAAAAATTCTTCAATTGAAACAACCGAAATGGATAGCTATTCAATCTCTTACCTGTTTAAATCAACTTTGCAGCAACTCAAAATCAACAATTCAAAATACTATACACTTGAAAGCACAATTAAGAAGATTCAAAAATAGAAGAAAAATAGAAGGAGGTATCAATATGGAAAATTGTGTCTTTTGTAAAATCATAAACGGTGAGATACCTTCAGAAAAAGTATATGAAGATGACGATTTCATCGTAATAAAGGACATTAGACCCGTTGCACCCGTTCATCTTCTTGCTATTTACAAAAAACACGTTGCTACAATAAATGAACTATCTTTGGAAGACAGTCAGAAAATGTGGAAATTATTCGAAGTTGTAAAAACAGTCTCAAAAACACAAAGAATCGAAAGCTATCGTATAGTTCAAAACAACGGTAAAGATGCTGGTCAAGAAGTTCATCACATACACTTCCACATAATTGGTGGTCGAAAACTCGGACCACTTGGTTGATTTTGAATTGCTTAAATTCTTTACTAAGATTCCTTGAAAAGCGAGGTGGCTAAAATAAAAGCTATCGTATATCTTCCTATAAAACCTGAGGTTGCAAAAAAATTCAACCTCCCAGTTAAACTTCCAGTACTTGCCGAAGACCTTCTTTTAATAACCGACCAGGATAATATCCCGCTCGACGTTATACTACGCGGACTTGAAGAACAATATAAGATCGAGAAAGATGATTACTGGAAATCATATTTGGTCTACTTTATGTATGAAAAATTCAAGACGCTACTCAACCAAAAAGCTTACACCGAAGCAGAAGATATTTTAAAAAAGACCCGTGAACTATCGGAAGACTACAGATATCACTTTTACACCGCTTTACTTCAAGCAAAACTTGGAAATTACGAACTATCCGAAATCGAATTCAAACAATCCATTACTATGAATCCAAGCTTTTCACTCGGTTACTACGAACTTGGTAATGTGCTCTTTGCAAGGAAGGATTACGACGAAGCAATTGAAGCATACACAAAAGCATGCGAATTAGACCCCGGATTTCTATTACCATTACTAAAAATTGGTGATGTATACATGGAACTTAACCAATTAAGTGATGCTGAATTAGTTTACAAATCAATAGTCCAAAAACTTGAATTAAATGCTCTTGCAAACGAAGGAATAGAATACGCACCAATGCCCGAAGCATACCTTAGACTCGGTGTTGTATACAACATTCGTCAGCAATACCAAAAAGCCGAAGAGATATTCAAAAAGGGGTTAAAAATTGAAAGCAAACCCGAGATAATCTACAACCTTTCTTACACACTAACGAGACTGGGAAAACACTTTGAAGCTTACGGATTGCTACATGAACTATCTAAGACATACGAAACCCCGGAAACACTCAATGAACTTGGAATACTACAAAGAAGACTTGGCTTATACGAAGAAGCATACAATACTTTTGAAAAGATACAAGAGGACTTTCCAGAAAACTTCGAAAGGATACAATTCTATGTTGGAAAGAAAAACTTCGATGATGAATTCGAAAACGAGATGAAAAAATCTGAAGATAAACTTGAAGCTGTTGAATTTCCTTTTGAAGAAGCACTCGACGTTATCATTGAATCGACGAACGATGATGGAGAGATTATTATCGAAGAATTCATTGAATTAACGCAAATACAACCCATATTGAAAGATACAGAACATGCAACATCTGAGCATTTTCCATATATATTAGCTGGAATGTACATAGCAGGAACGGATCCGATAATAATGGAAAAGAACACCACAATTCTTACAATATCAACAATGGGAGCAGGTCTCCCACTGGCATGTTCAACTGTTATACTTAGACTTTACCAGTACATACTATCTGGTGAAACAAATATAGACCATTTTATCGAAGAAGTTCGTGGCGAAATAGAAGAACTACATTTCCAATTTGCCATGGAGATAGTTTCTTTACTTGAATCACCACTCGATGACTTTTTCGATGCGGATTGCAGTGATTACAAAGCATTTACGCTCAACCTAATAAAGGCTATTGGATACAATCCTTCAGACGAAGAAATAGAAAATATACTCGACGAAATGCTGAAAAAGAGTGTTAGGTTCTTTAGATTCTTTTTATTAAGATAATGATTATAACAAAACGCAAAAGCGGGCAAAAAAATGCCCGCTTTTTTATGTACGCAGTCTATCACAATTTCTCCTCATCATCTTCCTTGTACTCAAGCACAAACTTTTCAAATTCGGTTTCCGCAATATCTTCCATAGCCCCACGACTTGCAATAGTAGTTTTTTCAGTTGGAAGTATCTTAAATCTCTCCCATGGGAATTCGTAAATTTCTCTTAGATCTCTTATCTCATCAGGTACCTCAATCAACTCTATTTCTAACTTTGATTCCTTAAAAACCCATCCACCTACCTCATATGTTCCGTACACACTTACAAACCTCGTCGCATCTTCCCACTTGTACCAATATGGTATGAATTCACCAAATGAGTATAGATTCCACCGGATCATGCTAAAACCCCCCATACGTTACCACTTACAACGCAAGCTTTCTTAACATACATTTAATATTTTACCATAATTATTCACATTTTCAACACATAGATAAATAAGCATTAATGAGCATTAAGCTCTTTTGCACGTCCTCCGTCGACTTAAAACGCGTTCTGTTTCCTCAAAAAGCCCTATATACACGATATTGTCCAATATCCCTTTATACGTTTTCAATTCGAGCAAATTGTAAGCAAGAATTACATCATCGAGTATTTTAAACAAGTATTCCCTGACCTGAGGTCTAATCTTATCTATAAATTGTCGAATGTCTGTACTTTCTTCATACTTAAATTCCAACAAAAAAGGATTATAGTTATGTTTCTGTGCATCTTTTCCTAAATCGTCAAAGGCATCAAGAGCGTAGATCCATCTACCTAAATGTTTTGCCAAATTAACTAAGACAACCTTTTGTTCTGGTGAAATGTCTTCAAGATTCTGAAAGAAGATAGCTACTATTTCTCCAAAAATGTTCGTTGGTTGATCAATAGAAGGTACTTGATAACGCTCTAAATTTCCAAGTTCAGTAAGTAATCCTTTCAACCGCTCTTCAAGATGAGGATTATGAGGATTCTCTCCAGCAAACTTCCTTAGTATACTCAACAATACCATTTTAACGAAATTTTTTTCATCCTTCACATCGTCAAGCAATTTGTACTTCAAAAGTAAGATAAAATTAGTCGCAGCAAGGGTTATATCATCACTCTCAAAATATGCGACCTTTCTAAATTCAATCTCACAAAACCTTTTTCGGTAGCTAAGAGTTCTGCCTTTGAGAGATGTTAGGAGTAACGCAAAGAATATAGAATCATAACTCAAAAAAATTTTTGCCAAATACCTCGCCCTTTGAAGGCTTGTGCAAACACCACAATAGAATGCTTTAAATTCATTTAATTCTCTAAGTTTTAGCTCACTTTTCACTGGTTTCACATATCCGAACATCAGTACACCTACTTATAAAATATTACATACAAGAAATGCAATCTCCACCCATACATTCACAACAAGTATCTGTAACCCACATACAACCGATACACTGGCATATATCATCACAACAGCCATCATGCCGTCTATAATAATAACCTGGTCTATATCCTCTCAACGAAGTATAAGAATAAATAAGTTCATTATCCATAGCAGCATTCAAAGCATTATCGCCTTCTAATTGCTTTTTATAAGCTTCATAAGCTTCTATAAGCTCATTATATTTAGCCATTGCGATAGGTTTTAACTCGCTATTTTCATATCTTTTAGGGTTGTACTTCTCGAGATATTCCTTATACAGTATCTCGATTTCAACGTGCGGTGTATCTAAAGGAATATTTAGCAACTCAAATATGCTCCGTTTCACAGAGAACACCTCCAAGCAATTTAACTATTCCAATTATTTTCCGACAATCTTTTCTACCCACCTATTCATCTTTTGAACAACTCTTTCGAAAAGATACTCATATGCTGCAAAAAATATATTCCCAAAAATGATTATACCATCTACTATTAAATCTTTGCCAAACTGAACAATTTTTGTAATACCTTCTGCCGTTTGAGATAGTATATCTATACCAAGCACTTTGGACTGCACAAACAGCCAACTAAAAAATGCTACGTTGAAATAAATGTACTTAAAAACCCAAGAGAACAAGCTTGGTAATTTCCTCAAAAGGTACCTGATAGGGACATACAAAGAGATGAAAGTAAAAGTAGTAACATACCCAAGACGTGGGATAAACATATACGCAAGAACGTTCAGCCCAATAACAATCCATAAACCAGAAAAAAATGAATCGAAGAGAAGGTACGGAAAATATGCAAGATAAGAAGTTATTATGAGAAATGTCCACTTACTCAAAGAAATGTAGCCAAGATATAGACCAACAAACAATAAACCAAGCATTACCGATGAGAAAGCAACTATTCTTGAACGATTTTCTAATCTAATGTGAGTCTGCCTCATCACTTACCTCCTCTTTTCAAATCTTTTCAAAAGATATTTTTATTTTATCACATACAACAGCCTCCAGGATTAAAAGAAAATCTTAGACAGAGGCTTGCAGACTTGCAGAGATGAAAACTCAAATTCAACCTGTATAAAAAACTCCCTGCAAATTGCGACTCAAAAGACAATTTACGCAGGGAGTTTCTATTTATATTCTATTTTTTTAAATCTTTTGTAATTCAGAAATTTAAAACCTTATAAATTCTTCTTTACCTCCTCAAGCAGACTAAACAACTTATTAGCAGTTGATTCGACTTCACTGTACAACCTCTGCGCATCGGATATCTTTCCTGCCTTTATCAGTTCCATCACACGTGCGCCTGTTTTGTGCACATCGTGGTGTAACTTGTCAATCTGTGACCAATTCTCTTCTAGTCCTTTTGGTGCAGCTGTGAGATCGTATGTTGTTCCAAATTCACATCTATGAGGATTAAATTGCAACTCCACAGGTTTCCCACTTCTCACTGACTCACGCAATTTCTCAAGCCAAGCTTTGTGAGCTTCGATTGCTCTGGTTATAGTTGTTTCATAATCTTCTTTTTTAAACACACGGAACTTTGATTTCATTTCCTCAGCTATGCTGAGTATAGCATCTTCAACTTGCCTCTCAGCATCTGTAAGCTCTGGAATTATCTTAACAACAGTACTCATTGCTTGTGCAAGTTCATCCATTAGTTGTACTATTTCATTTATGTTGTTGGTAGCATTTTGCATTGCTGAGCTAATCTCCTCACTCGATGCACTCTGTTCTTCACTGGCAGCGGCGAGAGACTCGGCTTTTGAATTTATCTCTCCAGCAAGGCTGTATATTCTCTCGAATGCCTCTTGTGCCTTACTAACGCTCTCTCTCGAAGTATTCAAAACATCAGCATTCTGTTTCACTGTCTGATCTACTTGTTCTACACCATCTTTTATATTCTTTAATATGCCTTGTATATCGCTTGTTGATTTCTTACTCTCTTCTGCAAGTTTTCTTATCTCATCGGCTACTACAGCAAATCCCCTTCCAGCTTCACCTGCTCTTGCAGCTTCTATCGCAGCATTCAATGCGAGCAAATTTGTCTGTTCGGCTATCGAGTTTATCGTATCAACAATAGTCTGGATTTGAGCAGAGTAATTGACAAGTGAGCTTGTCACTTCCAACGAACGGCGGGACGAATCTATCGTTTCTTCTATCTTTTGAACAAGTTCTTTTATTACACCCATCGATTTACTGATTTCACTAAACGTTGAATTAGTAAGTGCGGAAATTTGCTGAGCACTGTAAGCAACATTTTGGGCGGCAGCGGCGACTTCCTCAACGCCAGAATTGGTCTCTTCTACAGCAGCTGAAACACTCTCAGCCATAGAGACCACTCGTTCAACTGAGGAATTTGCTTTCTCAATAAATTCCTTGGTTTTATCGCTGGCTGCGGCATACTTACTTACAGATTGGTTTATTGATACAAATCCTTTTTGTACGGAAACGAAAGACTCTCTGATACTCGTAACTGACTTTCCAATTGAGTTAAGAAGAAGACCTATCTCATTATTCGCCGAACTGCTCAATTCCACGGTAAGGTCGCCTTTTGAAACATCGTTTAATGTTTCATGAGCTTGTCTTATCTGTTTTTGGATAACCCCGAGAAGAATGATGATAACCACTAACAAAATCGCAAGAGAAATTATCTCTACTGAATCATTAACAACCTTGGACAAAGTAGATAATCTCTCAACCTCACTCATAGGAATCTTAGAAATTATAATTGCAACGGTATTCCCATCAATGTCTTTTAAATCATACGATAAATACATATTACCATTCTTAAACTCATGGTAATGGTCGTTTTCTATAAATTTCTTCACATCTATTTCCTTATCAAGTTCCTCCTTGCCAGGGAGCCTCACAAAAACAGGATTCTCGAGTTTATCTTTATCATCGTACATTATAACTAATTCACTTGTTCCCGGCAAATCTGCCAAAAATTCAGACTTTAAAAAAATGCCACCTTCTAATAACCCTATGTATTCGTTATCAGCAAAAACTGGTCCAACAACACGTAAAGCAACTCCATTTTTACCTGCTTCCACACTTATCACCTTTTTCTTTTCACTATTCGCTTTCTGAAGAAGTTTCCTGAACGAGAGATCATCTCCGTACTGTTCAGGTTTATGCATTCTCAGGAAAGATTTTAACTCAGGATCAATGAATTGAAAAACTTCAATACCAAATTTGCTGAAATCTTCGTAGTGTGGTTTCAAATAATTATAGAGCCCCTCGCGGTCCTTTTCCTTAAAAAGCCTGACCATTTCACTATCGTTCAAAGTGTCATCAAAGACAAAATCAAGCAAAAATTTTTTCCCTTCAATATAATGTTCAATATTACTTTCAGAAAGTTCATTAGATAAATTAAGCCAACGCTCTTCAACCTTTTTTTCAAAATATGTACTAATGAAATACGTAAGAGCCGAACTGAGGATTAACAGAACGACTATAATCACCGGGAGATGTTTTAGCTTAAAAGACATAAGAACCTCACCCCTTTCTATATTTATAAATCATTAAAATTATATCAAATTTACGTTATCTTGTCAATGTTTACATATATAAAGAGAGTTTCAAGAATTCAAGACAATATGCCTAAGTCAAGGTACTATTGAGAAGATGAGTCTATTTTTTAATCAGTGAAAATAAAGAGCAATAAGTATCGTAAATATTGTAAACTGTTTCAGCAATCTTCCAGTTGACAATATATTGTTTGGCAAGTTAACACTATCCTTAGAACACTAAAAAATAAGCCACTCTCTACTTAATTGACAGAATAAAACATTTAGTGTAATATTAAGTTGGTAAAAGTAAATTTCTGCGCTCAAAAAAGGAAAATACTAATCTTAAAGAAAGGAGGCACTGTAATGAGTAAACACTCACCGACAAATGGTCTTTTAACTATCGATTCAGTTATTGAGATGCACGTAGGTGAAAAAACTAAGAAAAGTCTGCTGTATATTACGTCCCTTATGTGGATGTTCGATGCTGCTGGTGTGCTTGCCTTATCTTTCACACTTCCTTCTATCAGTAAAGAGTGGGCGCTTAGTGTTCAGCAATCGGCAAACATTTTAAGTTCTACATTCCTTGGTATGCTCGTTGGTGCTTTGAGCGTTGGTTTTGTTGCCGATTTGTTTGGAAGAAAGCTTTCAAATTTAATATATTTTCTTATGACAATTTTATTTTCAACAATACTTGGCTTTACAAACTCAGCAGGTACCTTTATGGTTTTCCGTTTCTTTGCCGGTATCGGTTACGGTGGTTTGATGCCATCTGTTAATTCTTACTTTGCTGAATTTTTAGGCAAGGGGCTTAGAGGTGCCTATCTTGTCTTACTTGAAGCCAGCTGGGCTATTGGAAGTATACTAATAGGACTTGTCGCGGTTTTAACAGTTCAAAACAACTGGCGAATAACATACTGGGTTTTTGCAATGGGGCTTCTATTACTTCCAGTTTTGCTCAAATTGCCGGAATCTCCAAAATTTGCGTTTAAAAAACATGGAAAAGCTGGTTTAGAAAAGGTATTGAGAATAGAGCTAAGGGAAGAGATTGAATCAATACCTGAGAGTAAAATTACAGTCATTGATATTCTTAGAAAACCATACTTTACTCGAACCATCATGATTTGGACAAGTTGGTTTGTCGTAAGTTTCGTTTACTATGTGCTCTTTTCCTGGGCACCAAAGATATTCGCTCAACAAGGGTTAAGTGCTACGAAGTCGCTTTGGTTCACATTTTTCATGATGGTTGCTCAATTACCTGGCTATCTATCTGCTGCGTACTCTATCGAAAAACTTGGGCGTAAGAAGTCACTTGCATTATATTTCTTGGGTATGTCAATAACTGCTATCCTTTGGGCATTTGTAGCCAACACAGTCCAGTTAATTGTTGTAGCTTTGCTACTTTCATTCTTCACCCTCGGTGTATGGGGACTTGTGTACGCGTACACACCTGAGCTGTACCCAACTTCAATGAGAGGAACTGGAAATGGTATGGCTGGAGTTATTGCAAGGATTGCCGGTATTTTGGCTCCACAATTTGGTGGCTATATGTTTGGTTTGAACAAATCGCTTTTGGAAATTTTCTCTTGGCTTGCTGTTTTGTCGGTTATTGCTTCAGTTGTTGTTTTGATATTTGGAATTGAGACAAAGAATGCAGAAATAAGTTGATAAAGCAAGAAATTCAAATAAAAACCTGCCAGCTATTGCTGGCAGGTCGTTTTTAATAGATTTATTAGATTGTTTATTTAATCACTAAAGGTATCAAGGTCGCAAATTCTTTTTCTGGAACATAGGACTTGAGCATCTCTTCTTGGGTGTATCCTTCTGGGACTGTGATATCAACGACCCATGGTGCGTAGTCTTTTGAATCAGATGGGTAACCACCGAGTGTCCATTGTGAGGCATTCGGTGTAACCGCCCTTATGTGGTCTGTTCCAAAACCATCTTGGCTCATCGACAGAATATACGCCTTTATACCTGTCTGAACATCAAGGTATTTTTTGAATACAATAACATATACTACTTTATCTGCGGGATCAGCTTCGTATGTTATTGCATCAGGTATCTCTTTTCCATCAGCGGTTGCAAAAACTTGACCATAGTCAGGCCAACCCGCAATCTTTATAAAGTAATCCCAAGGCTCTTTGAATTGGACCCTTGCGCCTTCTTTGTATGTATTTACACTTCCACCGTCTTTTGTGTCAAGGTAAATGTTCACAAGCTGGTGTGAAAAACCTTTCGGTGAAGCCCAGGGATTGGTCATCTCTGCAAATTTGATTGCAAATACGTAAGCATCTTCGTTTTCAAGCACCGTAACCTCTGTTATATCCCAAAGTCCTTTGTATGGTGCAAACGCAGGGTCTTTTGGGTATGTGTATGTTCCAAAACCATAGTCATCTCCGACTTTGTCAACAAATTTGGCAATAACAGTACCTGAAATCATACTTGGTGTCTTAACTGCAACACCTTCATTAGGAATAACTTGCTCTTTCCCATCAACAGATACCGCTATGAAGACATTGAATGCTTCCCCACTCTTCACACCTATAACATCGTAAGGTATCTCGAATTCTACAACCTCATCAACGGCGGTCTTAAATGGATTCGCCTGGAGTACCCATGTATTGTCGCCCATAGCTGCAAAGAATGAACCGCGTTTTCTCGCTGGGTATGTTTTCATGTTTACAGAGAATCTAAATCCAACTTTCTTTGAAAGTTCTGTACCGTTGTATGTTTTTGTATTCACAGCATTCATTCTTGGAGAGTCTGTGTAAACCTCTACAAGCACGTTTTGGTTCAGGTATTCCTTTGCAAGCTTATCGAGTTCAACCGCAACATAGAGCGCTGTTGATGTTCTTGCTATGTATGTGCCTTTTAATATTTCCTTCCCCACAAATGAAGCAGTGTTCTTCTCAGCCTCAGAAAGTTTTCCATCAATTGCATACTCAACAGACCTGACAATATTCTCCTTAGGCATTTCGACTTTGGGTTCTTCTTTTTCCTGAACTCTTGGTGCTCCTACTTTCAGTAAGCCATCTTCTTTCCAAACTTCGAATACTCCGTTCTTTCCACCAAATCCATCATCTACATACGCTGGTGCATTCGGGTCAGCTACCCAATCTTTTCCATCAACTACAAACTTGTATTGATAAACACCTGGCGTTAGTTCAAGGACAGCTTCCCACCAACCATCGCCTGCACTATAGCACTCCGTGTCCGATGAACTCCAGTTGTTGAATGAACCAGCGATGAACACGTATTTTGCATCTGGCTTGTAGAAACGAATGACAACATACGCGTTGTCCTCAATAGAGAAATTCTCCTCCCTTTGTTCGTTGATTTCTATTTTTCCGGCGATATCAAAAGCAGGTGCAACTATGACTAGCTTTCCATCCTTAAGAGCAAGCGTAAAGACACCATTCTTTCCACCGAATCCATCATCTGTGTAACCTGGGGCATCCGGATCTTCCTTCCACACCTTCCCACCATCGATGACAAATTTGTACTGATAAGTCCCTGGTTTTAGCTCGAGTTCCGTTATCCACGTGTCGCCTTCCTTTTTCATCAGGTTGGCTGTGGTAGACCAGTTGTTAAATGTCCCAGCGAGGTGGACAGTATTTGCTTGTGGATAGGTGAACGTGAAGATAACCTTGTTCCCCTCAACTTTTAAAGCCGCAAGTGAAAGAACACTAATCAAGAGCACAAAAACTACCAATCTTCTCACCCAAGCCATGCGTATCCCTCCTTTTTTTGAGTGTGTATCAGATATTAATTTCTAATGTTTATTTTCTCATAAAACTTGTGCAACGTTTTTCTTTTTGGAAAAGTTTCCAAAGTTTCTAATTACAAAAGTTAAAAGCGTCGCACTAAGGCGACGCTTTTGCTTACTCTATTCTCTCAACTTCCACTTTCTCAAGCAATTTTTCCACATCGGATTTTCTACACAGCCTCGTTCCAGGGGTCATGACCGCCGCTGTTCCTGATGCGTTCGCCCATCTCAACGCTTCCTCATCAGAAGCACCTTCTGTTTTCTTCAACACGAACCCTGCAAGGAAAGAATCACCGGCACCAACGGCACTTTTAACAGGAACCTTTATGGTTTTTGTGTACAATACTTTTTCGTTAGAAATAAAATACGCACCTTCACCGCCAAGAGTTAAAAGAATAGCTTTCAGCTCGTGAATTTCTATAACCTTTCTCGCTTCTGAGATAATTTCTTCTCTAAAAGATACATTTTTGCCTATCAATCTTTGAAACTCGTGTAAATTTGGCTTTATATAATCTGGTTGACCTATTAACCCAGCTTTTAGTTTATCTCCATCAGCGTCAAAGTAAACAGTTGCTCCCCATTGTTTTAATGTAAAGATGATTCCAGTATAGAACTCAGCTGCAACTCCTTTTGGAAGGCTACCTGACACTACAGCAACATCTCCCTGGCGCACCAAGGCATTGAGCACTTCCAAAACAACCTGCAATTTCTTCACACCTATTTTTTCACCGGGCATACTTATTCGATATTGTCCTTTGCTCGTTTCCAAGATAATATTCATTCTCGTCTCTTGTGGAACGCGTATGGATGAGTATATGACTCCTTCCATATCAAGCATCTCTTCAAGCCTTCTACCGTTAGCTCCACCAACGAGTGCAATAGCTATCGATACTCCTCCAAGTTCTCTGATTACACGCGAAACGTCTATTCCTTTACCTGCTGGGTAATCAACAACTTTCTTGGCACGAATAGTATCGTCCACAATTAGTTCATCAACATAAACGTACCTATCAAGGCATGGATTCATAGTTAAAGTAAATATCATTCATATCACCTCTTTAGTTGCTGGGATTCTGGCTTTTTTATTATATTTTATCACAAGAGCTTAAGATTTTTATCGACATTTCATCATTTTTACTTGTTTAGGTGGTATAATATCACATGAAAATCCATTCTATGTGAGGTCGGTATGATGGGTTTCCTAAGACTTGCAAATTGGAAATTTCTAATTTTTCTTTTGACAGTTATCATATCTTTCATCATAGGGATAAATTTTTACATCTATACTGAAGACGAAAACTTAAAAAAGCTAGCACGTATAGCCATCGAAAATGAAGCACTTAACATCTCATTTGCATATTTCCAATGGACCGAGCTTTATGAAGCACTCAAAAATAATGATTCCAATTTCATCAATAACGTCAAGAAAATTATACGAAAAGACTATCCATATGTGAATTATGTTGAATTCTCTACTGGTTATCCCCCAAATGGTTATTTTGAAATCACATCAGAAGGCACCTTGTTATTGATGCGCTTTAAGATTTTGGACTCATTCGGTAATTCATATTTGCCTGATAAGTTTGCCGTTGTCAAATTAGATGCAAGCTATATCCTCGAAAAATATCAGATAAAAGGGATAAAAATTTCTTCTGATGATAGAACACTATCAAAAGACTTTGTCTACGATTTAAAATACGAAAGACTTTCAACTATTGAAGAAATATCCCTAATACTGCTCTTTTTGGTTCTAATTGTATCGATTGCGTTATTTGTACACGAGTTCAAAGCACAAAAACTGTTAAAAATGGAAGAAGCATTGAATAAATCCCTTGAAGCGATAACCGAACTGACTCAAGGGCTCCTTAAGGGTATTCTTGCTCCAAGTTATCAATTCATACTTGAAAAAGCGGTTGAAATTATTCCTGGTGCACAAGCCGGCTCTGTTTTGATTAAAAACGGAGACTACTATGAATTTGCTGCGTGTGTAGGTTACGATTTTGCTCAGTTATCGAAGGTAAAATTCAAACCTGAAGAACTTGCAAAAAGCTTAGACGGGCAAGTGAAAATTATCACGCATCTTGACAAATTTGATTCCACAAAAATCATGGACGAGCGTCAGGAAATTCTTGTGAAATACGGAAGAATCTCAGAAATTAAAGCCATGTTCTCTATTCCAATATCTGTGGAAAATGAGATAGTAGCTTTCCTTAACCTTGATAATTTTGAAGACGAAAAAGCTTTTGATGAATTTTCAGTAAGAATAGCTACAGTTTTTGCCAATCAAGTTGGTGTTGTTTTCGAAAGGATAAAGCTTGAAAATGAACTACAAAAACAAAAAGAATACCTTGAATACATCTCTTTGAGAGACTCGCTCACCAACCTTCCAAATAGAAGAGCTCTTGAAAATGAAGCAGAAAGAATGCTTGCACTAGCAAATAGGGAAGGAAAGCAGGTATGCTTGATATATGTTGATTTAAAAAAGTTCAAACCAGTTAACGATAAGTTTGGACACAACGTTGGAGATTACGTTATTACTGTAGTCGCACAGCGACTATCTTCTGTGGCTCGTAAAAGTGATTTCATAGCAAGAGTCGGTGGCGATGAATTCGTTTACCTACTCTACGATTGCAAAGAATACATCCAGTTTGTTGAAAGAGTTATCGAGGAGCTTGAAAAACCTATAGGCTATCAAGGTACCACGATAAACGTATCCGCAAATTTCGGCATAGCAATTTATCCAAAAGATGCAACATCCTTCGGTGATTTGTTACTAAAAGCCGATGTTGCTATGTACCATGCAAAAAATAACGGATTGTACTTTTACCTTGCCTCAAATTTGAACGTATAAGTTTCCAAAGACCCATTCGTAATTCTTTCCCCGCTTGTTTTCTTTAGTTTTTTAATATTTATTCGCATAACAAATTAGTTTATACTTATTGACTTATGTTGATATCATTCTATAATTTTGTCTGATAAGATTAAACAAGGTTGGAGGGTTCAGTATGATTTCTACGTTTTTCCTGTCCTTCCGGGAAGTCTTTGAAGCAGCTCTTTTAGTTGGCATTGTCGTAACATACCTCGTTCGGAATGGTAAGAACAACCTTTTAAAGTTTGCTTTCAGGGGAACTTTCGCAGGATTGATATCAAGTTTGGTAATAGGCCTTGTGGGTTACCAACAAATGAAAGCATCAAAGGGTGAAGCAAAGGAGATTTTTGTAATGAAACTTATAGCAGCAGCCCTTATTTTGTGTGTTATCGTCTGGATAGAGAAGCAAAATAGAAACATATCGAAGAACATTAAAGAGGCTGTTGACAACCGAGGAACTGGTATCGGGTTGTTCTCATTAGCGTTCGTATCAGTTTTGAGAGAAGAAATGGAGTTAGTTATTTTCATCTTAGCAAATTCAGAAGTCCATTCATCAGGTTTAATAGTTGGAATTTTACTTGGTAGTGTTGTCGCTATTGGTTTGACCTTTGCGATATTCAAATTCGCAGTTAAGGTAAACATCAAAATTATTTTCAAATTGTTAGGTCTGGTGTTAATAATCATAGGTGCAGAAATGTTTGGGGAAGGCCTACTGGAGATTTTTAAAATGGAAGGTGAATTATTAGAGTTTCTTTTTCTTGGAGTTTATTTGATATCAACGTCCCTCATTTTTTTCAAAAAAGATTTAAAAGGGCTTTTTGCCAAGTCTAGTTGATATCAGATTCTCCGTTATAAATCCGGAAAGTGGGACGGAAAGGTTATGAAAAGAAAGAAAAGTTTAAAGATAACTGGAATGACTTGTGCAAATTGTGCAAGGATAGTTGAATAATCTCTGTCAAAAGTTGATGGGGTTAAGTTTGCAGCTGTAAATTTGGCAACAAACACCGCTTTTGTTGTGTTGGAAAAAGATATACCTGATGAAGTTCTTCAGAAAGCTGTAGAAAGTGTTGGTTACGGGGTTTCAGGCGAACCTCTTGAAGCCATCGAAGAAAAAAAGCTTAAAAGAATCAAAAAGAATACATACATTTCTCTTACAATAAATATACCCCCTCATGGTCCTTATGTTTCTAACATGTCTGGAAAACACGTCCCGTTTTTTAAAGAGATGGAACTAATTTTCTCAGCGATTGTCATTTTCTATGCAGGAAGAGACACTATCCGCGGTGCAACAATTGCACTTTTGCACAAACATTCGGATATGGATACTTTGATGTTTTTTGGAGCTGTAACTGCGTGGTTAACAAATGTTACTACTTACTTTGGTCTATCTATACACCCATTTGGTACGATTTGTGCAATGATAGTCTCTCTCCATCTTGTAGGAAGATATATAGAATCCACCCTTAGGGACAAAGCATCAAAACAGTTTAAGGAATTGCTGGCACTACAGTCGAAAGAGGCAAGAATAGTTACAGACAAAGGTGAACTATTGGTTCCTATCCAGGCAGTTAAGGAAGGGCTACTAGTTCTTGTTAAACTTGGTGAGAGAATACCCGCTGACGGAATAATTGTTGAGGGGCATTCTTCTGTCGATGAATCTATGATAACAGGTGAATCCATCCCTGTTGAAAAGGGGGTAAACGATGAGGTAGTCGGGGGAGCTTTGAATTTGACGGGCGTTTTGAAAATTAAGGTTACAAGAGTTGGTGAAGATACGTTCCTATCTAAAATAATAGCTCTTGTTCAGGAAGCACAAAGGGCAAAGGTCCCAATCCGACAACTTGCTGACAAGATAACGAATTATTTCGTCCCAACAATTATCAGTTTAGCTTTTCTAAGTGCATTTCTATGGTATTTCAATTTTGATTCGTTACGCGACTTAACGAACTCTATACGCTTGACGTTGCCATGGTCATTGCATGAAATTGATAGACTGTCGTTTTCAATTTTCGTCTTCTTAACAACAGTTGTCATTGCGTGTCCCTGTGCACTTGGATTTGCAACTCCGATGGCTTTGATAGTTGGAACTTCTCTTGCAGCAAAGAAAGGGCTTTTGATAAAAAACGCAGAGGCGATACAAACGGTTAAGAATGTATGATATGTTCTTTTTGACAAAACCGGAACGATAACCTGTGGAAAACCTCGTGTAGCGGTAGAGAACCTACCGGTTGACGAACGCAAAAAAGTAAAACAAATCATACAATTATCGACTTATCCTCTTTCTAAAGCCATTTCAGAGCATTTAAATACAACTGAAATAATCGACGCAACTGATGGATGTGAAACAATCAACGGATTTGAAGAAATACACGGCAAGGGTTTGAAAGCAAAAATTGGAACTGATGCGTACTTCATCGGAAAACCTAAGGATGTGTCGAGTTACGAACACTTCTAGAGGTATGTTCATTGTTGAAGTGTGTAAAAACGACGTAATCATAGGTTTCTTCGCGTTGGAAGATACTGTTCGTGAAGATTCGAAAAAAGCTATCGAAGAACTAAAATCACATGGTATAATACCCGTGATGGTAACTGGTGATAACGAAAAAACCGCAATACATGTTGCAAAAATCGTTTGCATAGACGAAATTTATGCTAATGTAAAGCCAGAAGAAAAAATGGACATTGTGAGAAAATACCAGGCAACGGGTAAGAAAGTAGTTATGGTTGGTGATGGTATTAATGATGCAGCTGCTTTGAAAGCTGCAGAGATTGGGGTTGCTATTGGAAGTGGAAGTGACTTGATGATAGATAGTGCAGATATAATAATAACAAAAGGTGGTATATCAAAAGTTTCAGATGTAATATCGATATCGAAAGCTACTTTTGGTGCAATCAAGACAAACCTTTTGTTTGCATTTTTGTATAACGTGGTGGCTATCCCCTTAGCAATGATTGGTCTTTTGCATCCAGCCATTGCAGAAGGAGCCATGGCGATGGGCTCAATAACAGTAATCTTGAATTCTATGAACATCCGAAAGAAATTCAAAAGTGAAAGTTGAAGGAGGGTTAAAGATGGCGCAATATTTATTGAAAGTCCCTGAAATTTCTTGCAATCACTGCAAAATGAGAATTTCGAAGGCACTCGAGGAAACTGGTGAAACCAACTTTGAAATTAGGTTTGCTCAGAAGGAAATTGTCATTGAAACGGATAACATTGAGAGGGTAGCGCAAAGGCTCGAAGAAATTGATTATCTTGTAGAATCGGCAACGATCATGTAATCATGCCAAGAAATGTAGGCAGGAGCACGGTTAAAGATGAGTGAAAGCATTGAACGCGAAAAAAAGTACCTTGTTAGTGAAGAAAAAGCCCAGAAACTTAAAGCAATTTCAAAATGGAAACTAGGAGTGGTCCAATGGTATCTACAGGACTGCTCCTTTTTTGATTTTGCTAAGGATAAGAATATCAAAAATTGCCGTGTCAGATACATGGTTGATGAAACAGGAAACGAAAAATGGATTGTTGCTTTTAAATCGGAGTTGATGGAAGGTTTCAAAAGAATCGAAGAAGAATACGAAATAAGACTTAACGAATCTCTATGGAATACTTTGATAAGAATTCCTGTCGCAGCAAAAGTAAGATATTTCATCAGCGAAAAACCTGCTGAAATCGTGCTTGACGAATTCGTTGAACTCGAAAAACCATACAATGTATCCGTCAAATACCTTGTCGAAATCGAAACACATAAAGATTTCGAAATATTTGAAAAAGAATACGGACTTGGCAAGGGTCTTAACTACGAAGAATTTGATAGGTACACAAACAAAAATATAGCTATTGTTAGCTCCATCCCTCCAAGATTAATAGTTGAAAAAATCCGTCAAATAATGGGTGTTAGTAGATTTAAAACGATGCGCCGAAAAGACAGAGAACTTCCTATCGGAAAGGCACTAGAAATAATAGAAAAAGGCGAATATGGGGTGCTTTCAACATTCGATGGGGAATACCCATACGGAGTACCCGTTAATTATGCATATAAAGACGGAATAATATATATCCACTGCGCACTAGATGGCAAAAAACTTGAGAATATATCCAAACACCCGAAAGTCAGCTTCAGTGTAATTGCAAAATCAAAAGTATTGCCAGAAAAATTGACAACTGCATATGAAAGTGCAATCGCATTTGGCAGTGCCGAATTAGTAGAAGGTGTAGAAAAAAGAGTAGCGATTTATGAACTTGTCAAAAAGTATTCGCCTCAGCTTGCTGAAGAATACAAAATAAATGTTCCAGTCGATGGAAATGGAGAAGACGATGAGTGTAAAAACACAAAAGTTATAAAAATTGTCTTAGAAAATGTTACAGGGAAATCACATGTTGAGTAAAGGTGTTGATAATGTATGGTTATATTGACCATTATTTTGTTCGTTATTGTCAGTTCAATAATTGAAATGCTATTGATATACCACCTGCCTAAAAACAGGCAAAACAAGAGAAAAGAATACGTTGAAAGGTTTGGATATAAATATATTGGATCTGATAACGAATTTGAGCGCTCTATCCTAAAAGGCATAGTGAAAGCTCATCCAACTTTAAGATGGTTAGCCGTCAGAATAAGTAATATATTTACAAACGAAGACACCGAGGAGAAACGCTTTTATTTCGAAATGTATGTGTCTAACAGATATAATTCTCAGAAGTATTTCTGCATGCTGGTTAAAGGTATTACCTTGTCGTTACCCATTTCTAAGTTTGTAATTGTACCCCGCGGTCTTTCGAAATTTTTCATTTCCAAGAAAACCCCATTTCTAAAGTATTTTATCGTAAAACCTAAGGAAATAATCGATAATATTCCTTACGATTTAAAAGAACATTTGTTGCGATTTACTTCTGTAGGTATATTATATAAAGACAATGAAATACTCATCTTAAAAGCATATAAACACAAAGAACTAACCATCGATGCACTTCGAGTATGTGAAGATGTATACGAATGGGTCAAAAAAAGCTTGCCGATGAATGATTAACCTTACAACTTAACAATAACGCTCCGGTTCAAAACCGGAGCGTTATTCATTTTAGATTCTAAAAGGTTCACATTCTTCTCAAAGAGTTTCTATATATTCTTGATATTACCTCTCTTTCTGCCTTTACTGGTGCTTGGCTAAGAAGCAATCCCAAAGATGGAGTAGTCATAGCAGGCTCTGTAAGTTTTTCAACATGTTCTTCGCTGAAACCAACATCTTGAAGTTTTTCTGTTACTCCCATATTGAAAAGCCAGTCTTCAATTCCTTTTGCTATTTTTTCTGCTTCTCCTGGCTTTCCTTCAAGACCTGGAACTATCGGTTCGAAAACTTCTGCGAGAATCTCTGCAACAGATGGATAAATCTCTTTTACAACTGTCGGAAGTAGCATTGCAAGTCCAAGTCCGTGTGCAAGGTCTGGTTTTACTGCGCTAAGTGGGTGTTCGAGTGCGTGAGTGAAGTGGAGTAATCCATTATCGAAAGAAATGCCAGCGATAGCTGATGCGTAAAGTAGCCAATATCTTGCATTAAGGTCGTTTTGATTGCTGAGTGCCTGTGGCAAGTATGTTGCAATATGTCTGACGGTTTCTTTTGCTAAGAATATGGAGTATGGTTTTCTTGCAAGCGTTGTCGATGCTTCAGTGATGTGATTAAGTGCATCAATAGTTGTGTAAAGTGTTTGTTTGTATGGGAGTGTAACCATTAGTTGTGGGTCATCAATAGAAAAGAGTGGGTAAATGCAGTCGTAAGCAATTGCTGGTTTGTATTCATTCTCAAGTATCGAGGCAACAGCAAATCTGTCCACTTCAGTTCTTGTGCCATGTGTTGTGTTAATAGCAATAGTTGGCTTAGCCTTTTCTGGGGTGAATTTTCCTTCGTAAAGTTCCTCTCCTGTTTTCCCTTCGTATTCCAAAAGCACTGCAACACTTTTTGCTGTATCTATCGGACTACCTCCACCTACACCAAACACCACTTGTGCACCAAAATCCTTTCCAAGTTTCGTTGCTTCATCAATCTGTTCAACTGTTGGATTTGGTGTAACCTTATCATACAGAACGTATTCTATGCCAAATTCGTTGAAGTATTTTGCTACAACATATGCCCCAGCAACTTTGTATGCAACAGGGTTTGTTACAACAATTACTTTTCTCATCCCATGTTTTGAAAGATACTCAGAAATATCCCTCATTTTATCTAACGCACCAACACCAAAATAGCATGTTGTTTTGCTCCTTAACTCAAAGACGTTGTAGATGTTTACCTTCTTCTCAAACATACTTTCTACCTTCTTGTCTTCAAAGTAAAAATTCTCTGCATCTTTCGTGAGATTTTTCACAATTTCATTATCATCTTAAAATTTCTTACAAATCTTGTCAAGACAATTTGTGAAAATATTCTCGAATTAATATAATAAAAATGCCCCCATATCAAATATTACTAACGATATAAGGGCTGAGTCTAAAACTGTGTAGCAAAATTTATAGTTTTACTTTTTTATTCCTCTTGCGCTACTACTTTAACCCTCAGTATTTTTAAGATTTCCTTTTCGTTATAGAACAACATTACGATATAGCCGAGTACCATTAAAGTCAGCGAAATTATAGCGCTAATTCTAAGACCGAATTCGTTGACTTGGTTAGTTCCGAGAATGTATATAGATGGAAATGCGAGTCCTGCTATTGTTTGTCCCATTTTTTGCATGAATGTCCTTGTGCCAAAGAAGACTCCTGCTTTGTAGTTACCCGTCTTTCTTCCATGTGCTTCAGCAATATCAGCTACCATTGCATTTGGTAAGATTCCAAATATCGCAAGTGGTATTGCTGCCAAAACTCCTACAATGTAACTCTGGGCATATGGTGACATATTCAATTTACCTAAAAGTGCAGCAAATGCGAAGTCTAAGGCAAATACGATAAACCCTGCCATAAGGACCGCCTTTTTGCCAAGTTTCCTTGCCAAGAAATTAACAGGAACGTAGAATAAGAAAGACAAAAGGAACATTATAAGCTGAACTTGAGAAGCTTGCTCTTTTTGAAGCTTCAACAAGACCGTTATGTAATAAACAAGCCCAAGACTTATGCCTGTTAAACCTATCCAGTAAAGCAAATCCTGGATAACAAAGATTGTAAAGTGCTTTTCTTTGAATGCGTTGATTATAGCCTCTAAACTTCCTTCGTTAACCACGTGTTGTTCACAATAACGCTTTTCATCGATAAATATAACAGGTAGTAACATAAAGATAAAACCTATTAATCCATAAAGCACTGTAACTGTTTGAAACGCTTTAACGGGTTCAAAACCTCGTTTTTCCAAAATGGTCTGGAAAAGGTAAATCTGGGTTCCTAAAACGTATCCAACAGCCCAAGTCACAGAAATCATGGTGCTCAACCCTAATCTTTCATTTGGGTCGTGACCAAGTTCGCTCATCCATGCGAAGAACGGGGTAACATACATGGTCATGAACCAATAGAATGCAATAACTGTAGCAAAAAGCCAAATAGTGTTAATTGTATAACCTGTCGAAGGTGGAAAGAAAGGCAAAAAAGAAAGCAACGCAAAGGGAAGCACGCTTATTGCCAAAAATCCTCTTCTTCTGCCTAGTTTCAATTTGCTTCTATCCGACATTGTAGCAACAATTGGATCAGTTATCGCATCGAACAATCTGGAGGTTCCCAACGCAAGCCCCACAATGGTGAGCCCTGCCCAAACAGCTCCTCTGGTTATATACTGGGGAAAATTCACACCCTCAGGGGGCATGTAAAAATACACAAGAGCGTTTCCGATAGCGAAACTAGTCAGAGACCAACCCAACTGCCCAAGTGCATACATCCACTTCTTCCACAAAGGTAATCTTTCAGCCATCCCTCAACACCCCTTTTTTGATAATTCCAAATTCTGCTTGTCATATCGGTAACGTTCCCGATAACGCTATTATTATATCATTTAGGAGATTGTGGTTACAATTTTTGAAAATCATGGAATTATTAAGGTCTGTCGTTTTTATCTCGTAAATTCTATCTAACACTGCTGTGAGATTTTGATTTCTCTTGTTTTTTTTGTAAAAAACAGCGGTGGCATTTTTTTAATTAATGCCACCGCTTGTTCTATTTGATATTAAGAGATTAATAGAAAAGCTTAGCAAGTTGCTTGATGTAATAATCAACAGGTCTCACATTAAGGAGCGTCTCACTGTAAGGCACCTCTGTTACGATGAATCCTTTAACACCAACTGCATGGTAGAATTTTCCCATCTTGACGAGTTCGACTGCCCTTGCACTCATTTGGGTTGCTATGATTCTATCCATAGCTGCTGGTGTTCCACCTCTTTGGATGTAGCCGAGATTCGTGTATCTCCATTCGAGGTTAAGTTTCTTACCTATATAGAGTCCAACGACTTCAGCTGGGTCAGTTTCGTTTGAGCATTTGCATTCATCTATTATTTCATCTGGTAACTTGACACCATCTTCTACTACTACGAGTGAGAAGTTTTTACCACCTTCATATCTGTGCTGAATTGTTGAAAGCAGTTCTTTTGGATCAAGAACGTCCGAGCTTGTTATAACAAAGTCTGCACCACCGGCAAGACCACCTACTGTGGCAAGCCATCCTCCAGGAGCTCCCATTGTTTTAACAATCATTACTCTGTGGTGAGATTCAGCCGTTGAGTGAATTATATCAAGTGCCTGAGTTACGTGTTCAAGTGCCGTTATAAAACCTATAGAAAAGTCTGTAAAGGAGAGGTCGTTGTCAATCGTTGCAGGAACAATTATAGACGGAACACCGTACTTTTGTAAATTCAACGCACTTCTCACAGCATTTCTTCCACCAATGATTATGTAACCAGTTATACCGTACTGAATTGTTTTGTTTTTAACTGTTGTTAGTTCTTCGTCTGTTTCGGGTAGAAAAAGTGAAGTTCCGAGTATGGTACCGCCTTGATGAAGTATACCAGAGACATTGTTTCTTATAAGTATATCAACTTTATCATTTATCAATCCCTCAAAACCATCTTTTATACCCATTACCTCAATTTCACGTTCGATTGCGTTGACAACTATAGCCCTAATCGCCGCGTTAATACCAGGGCAGTCATTTCCAACGGAAAGTACTCCTATTCTTCTCATTTATAGCCACCTCCCCACAATTGAGTAAAATACTATCGATGTTATTGCCATTAGCTTAATTAAGATATTCAACGATGGACCAGCTGTGTCTTTATACGGGTCACCAACAGTATCGCCCACAACAGTTGCCTTATGAGCAAATGAACCTTTGCCACCAAGATGCCCTTCTTCAACGAATTTCTTTGCATTATCCCACGCACCACCAGAATTTGACATAAATATTGCGAGTGAAACGCCGGTTACCGTTGAACCAATCAATAACCCCGCAACTGATTGAACACCGAGTCCTATCATGAGTATTATCGGGGCAGCAATGGCAAGAATAGATGGTAAAACCATTCTCTTTAACGCGCCCTTGGTAGCAATCTTAATACAACTTTCGTAATCCGGGTCAACTACACCTGAAAGAATACCAGGTACTTCTTTAATCTGACGTCTTATCTCTTCAACCATATCGTTTGCTGCATCACCAACTGCATTCATCGTAAGTGCAGAGAAATAGAATGTGAGCATCGCACCAATTAACGCCCCAATGAACATGTTTGGATCTTGCAATTGAAGTCGCTGAACGTGTGCTATAGAACCAAAGTTTGCAAAGAGTGCTATCGCCGTTAATGCAGCTGAACCAATTGCAAAGCCCTTTCCCATAGCTGCGGTTGTATTTCCAAGTGCGTCAAGTTTATCGGTAATTTCTCTAACACTCTTATCAAGTCCGGACATCTGAGCAACCCCGCCAGCATTATCTGCAATTGGACCATATGCATCAACAGAAAGATTCATTGCAAGTGTTGCGAGCATTCCAACACCAGCCATCGCTGTACCGTAAAGACCTGAAAGCTTATAGGAGATCAATGTACCTACTGCAATCAATATTGTAATTACTGCTGTCGATTCCATACCAAGTGCAGTTCCGCTTATTATAACGTTAGCAGGTCCCATTGCTGCTGAATGAGCCAGTTTTTCAACATTCTTACCAGATGTGTACCATTCAGTTATAAGACCGATAAATACTCCAACAACATTACCTGTCAAAACTGTCCAAAATAAATTCATGTTTTTTTCTATAATAGCATAAGCCAGTGCAAATACGAGGAATATTACACTTGAAGATATAGTTCCTATTCTCAGAGCTACAGCTGGTTCAGTGTTTAATCTTGAAAGAACCTTCACAAATATGATTGCAAGTATAGAAGAGATAAGTCCGAATGAGATTATATACAATGTATGAAGAATCCCTTTGTCACCAAAGAGTGCATATCCAAGAACTATTGCTGAGAATATAGAACCAACGTAAGATTCATAGAGGTCTGCACCCATACCAGCAACGTCACCAACGTTGTCGCCAACGTTATCAGCTATAACTGCTGGGTTTCTTGGATCATCTTCTGGTAAATTCGCTTCAACCTTTCCAACGATGTCAGCTCCTACGTCTGCTGCCTTCGTGTAAATTCCACCGCCAACACGTGCAAATAACGCAACAAAGGAAGCACCGAGTGAGTAAAAACTGACAGCTTTAAGACCAAATGTTAGATACACAATACTTAATCCCAAAAGTCCAAGTACAGAAACAACGAGCCCCATAACTGCTCCACCAGAAAAGGCTATATCAAGTGCCTCACCAACACCTTTTGTTGCACCCCAGGCGGTTCTTGCATTTGATTTTGTTGCAATTGTCATTCCAAAAAAACCAGCAAGAACCGAGAACACCGAACCTATAATGAACGCTATCGCGTTAGTCCATCCAGAAGAAAAGCCCAAAAGTACAGCAAGTACAAAGACTATGGGGAAGAATATAGCGTACTCTTGAAATAGAAAAGACCTCGCACCTTTTTGGATAATTCTCGAGATCTTTTCAGTTCTTTCATTTCCCGTACTCTTATCAAGCACTGTCAAAGTTAGATACACAACAAGAATTACACCCGCCAAAACGGATGAGAATAGAAGTATCAAAATCCCACCTCCGTTATCTACTTTTTATATTACAAAAAAGGGGCACGTGGTGCCCCCAACGTGTTTATTTGAGATTTTTATATCGATTTTACCCACTTAATAACTATAGGAGAAGCTATAAATATAGATGAGTACGTTCCAACTACTACACCTATTGTCATTCCGAAAGCAAAAGATTTAATGCTACCTGTTGTAAATAATAAGAGCATGAATATTGTAAAGAATGTTGTGAGCGACGTGTTTATCGTTCTGATGATAACGGAGTTTATACTATCGTTAACTATGTTAGCCATATCTTTTCCTTTGTATTTTCTTCCGAATTCTCTAATCCTATCGAAAACAATTATCGTATCGTTGACAGAATAACCAACGAGTGTCAATAGCGCTGCTATTGCTGCTATGTTCATTTCTACTCCAAAGATTGAGTAAAATCCTGCGGTGATAATCACATCATGGATAAGTGCAAGTACTGCGCCAACTCCAAATGCAAATTTGAATCTAAGCGCTACGTACACAAGTATTCCAAGAAGTGTAAAAACAACGGCTTTCCATGTAAGGTTCTTTATTTCGTCCGCTGCATCACCACTAACTTCGTTGAAAGATACGACTTTTCCTTTAAGTAGTTCTTCTACTTTGGCTGCTATTTGACCCTTTTCTTCTGCTTTGTAAGTTCTTAAAGCACCTTTTTCATTCTTAGGGGCAACGACTATTGAAAATGTCTTTTCCTCCGCTTGTCCAAAAGCATGAACCTCTATTACTCTTGCCTTTTTAAATTCAGGTCCGATACTTGCAATTTTTGATCGAATATCAGCAACTGTATAATTTTCAGAAGTTTTTACAACAAGCTCGCTACCACCAATAAACTCAAGTCCAACGCTGAACCCTTTTGTAAATATGCTAATGAGAGATACAACTATAAGTACAATAGAAAGTGCTATGAAATAATACCTCTTTCCTACGAAATCAATCTTCATTATTGCGCACCCCCTGCTTTTCTAACTCTAATAGCACCGGCCATTGCATCGAGCAAGAATTTACTGAATACAAGATTCATAAACATTGCTGCAAAGACACCAACAATAGTCGTTATTGCAAAGCCTCTTATTGTTCCAGTTCCAAAGTAGTAAAGGAACAAAGCAGCAATAATCGTTGTAATGTTCGCATCAAAAAGTGTCCAGAAGGACCTTGAGAATGCTACTTCGATTGCAGCCTTAGGTGTCTTTCCTGCTCTGATTTCTTCTTTAATTCTTTCGTAAATGATTACATTACCATCAACAAGAGTACCAATTGTGAAGATGATACCTGCAATACCAGGGAGTGTTAGTATAGCACCTATCCCAGCAAGGAAACCGAAGATTATTATCAATGCGTAAATTATACCGATAGCTGCTACGATACCCATAATTCCATAGAAGGCAATCATGTAGACCATAACAAGTATCATACCAATGATACCAGCATTTAATGATTGCTGGAGAACGTCTTTTCCAAGTGTTGGTGATACAAGGCTTGCTGTTGTTTTCTCAAGTCTTGCTGGTAATGCTCCACTTCTAAGAATGGCAGCAAGTTCTTTTGCCTGATCAAATGTAAAGTTACCTCTGATTTGTCCCCTTCCATCTTCAATTGGGCTTACAACAAATCCGACAAACTGAACTTTATCATCGAGAACAATTGCAAGCCTCTTTTTGAGTGCGAGTTGGTATTGTGTTGAACCCGCTCCAAGAACTTGCTCTGGAACGTAGAGTTCCTTTGTAATATTCTTAAATATTTCAGCAAATTCTTTAGCAAGTGTGAATGAAACTACGTAATTTGCAACGCCTTTTTGGTCAATTGTCGGCACTGCCTCAATTACCCTTGGACCTGAGAGTGTAAGGTCCTTCCTATTGTTAATTTCTTTTTTAATCAGATACCACTTCTTGCCATCCTTATCTGGATACCATTTGACTCCTTCTCTAAGTGCAAGGTTTACATCGTCAGGATTAAGTGTTGGATCCGTATCTCTCTCATCAATTGCCTGACCAAACCAAAGTAAACCCGTTGAACCGAGAAGCTTTTCAGCTTTTGTTGTGTCCGTTGCATCAGGGATTTCTATGACAATAAATGAATTATTCTCCCTGAAACTCTTTTTGACAACCGCTTCCGTATATCCAGCTGAGTCAAGCCTGTTCCTCAAAACCATCCAAACATCATCAACGACACTACTTGGGTTTTCTGTACCCTTTTCAATGTCGACTCTGTACTCAAGCCTTACTCCACCGCTCAGATCCAAACCAAGTTTTATACGGCTGAAAAGCTTAGCAATGCCCGATGCAGGTCTTCCACCAGGCAAGAGCATAGCAACAACTGCTGCCACAAGCAGAGCCAAGGAAACTATGAGTCTTACTCGATCCGATCGCATGTGAAAACCCCCCCAGAACTATTCTTTGGATTCTGTTTCTTCTTCTTTTGTCTCTTCTTTTTCCTTAACAACCTTGGCTATATAAGCCTTGTGAATTTCAAGCTCAGTTGTGTTTGCACTCTTAATTTTGACAACATCTTTCTTTATATCTACTATCTTACCCACGACTCCACCAGTTGTTATAATCGTGTCGCCTTTTTTCATGGAGTCAACCATTTGCTTGAATTCCTTTTCCCTTCTTCTTTGAGGAAGAATTACCAAAAAGTACATCATCGCAAAAAATATCAGGAGCATTATTAACATCTGAAATAAAGCTCCCGATGCACTTGTTTGCGTTCCACTACCTGTTGCCGCTGCTGCACCTGCATCTGGTGCACCTGCAAATACAAGTTTCATTTTCCACACCTCCTGTGTATGTTAATATTTTCTTGCCATTTCGGCTGCTTTTACTGTATGTTCCATCAGTACAAGTGTTGTAATCCTTCCAACTCCACCCGGTACAGGGGTTAAATCGCAAATTTCTGCAACTGACGGGTCAACATCTCCATATATTTCATCATTTTCAACATTGATTCCAACATCTATTACGGTGGTGCCCGGTGTAAAGTAATCTTTTCCAAAAGCTTTTGCTCTTCCAACTGCAACTACAACTATATCAGAAGACCGTGTTATTTCTGCAATATCTTTTGTTTGAGAGTGACAAACGGTAACCGTTGCATCGATGCCTTTTTGTAGTAAAAGCATGGCAAGTGGTTTTCCCACCGTAACACTTCTTCCAATTACTGAAATCTTCTTCCCAGATGGGTTAGTAATATATTTAATTATCCTAAGTACTGCTTCTGCGGTACATGGTGGAAACACAGGGTTATCGTACAGTATATTCCCAAGATTTATAGGGTGTCGACCTTCAACGTCCTTTTCAGGAGAAATAAGCGAGACAGCTTCAAGCTCAGAGATATCTCCTAGAAGTGGATGTGTTAGGAATATACCATTGACAGTATCATCAGCCGAAAGCCTTGGCAAAAGTAACTTCAAATCTGAAGCTTTTGGTGCTTCATATACCGCAAATTCAATGCCAAGACGTTTCGCTTGTTTCTCTTGACTTCTCAAATAGCTTAAAGTCGATGGTTCAGGTTGACACGTCACCGCTGCAAGCTTTGGTGCTCTTGAAAGTTTTGAGACCCTTTCTTTTATGTTTTCAACAATTGATGAATAGAGCGGTTCAATATTTAAGACCATGCTTTTTCACCTCTAAGTCTATGTTAACCTTGATTATAAACAGGTTGTAAACCTGCAGAATAAAGTAAACCGCAGACCTCGTACATGCCTTTCTTAGTAACGCAAAGTACAACACCGGACATATCGGTTGCCCTGAGTGTTTCTGGCATTATCTCTCTATTTCTCACAACAAGTACAACAGGTATGCCAACAACACCGGCGGTTCTCACACATTGAGGTGTCGCAAGCCCCGTAACTAAGAGTGAGCCGGGTTCTGACAAAGCAAGTACGTCGCTCATTAAATCCGAAGCGGCCACCTTTGAAATATCTATATCTATATCCTCTACATTTGCATCTTCAGGTACGAGAATCTTACCCTCAACCAAATCTAACACTTCTTTAAGCTTCAAGCAAATCACCTCTGTAAGCATATTTTACAAATGCTTCGTATGTCCACGGACATTTTTCTCTAAACATACGTGCTATAGCTAATGCATACTGCTGAATTTCCCACTGAGCGTGAGAATCGGCACGAAAATTTAAAAAATTCATAAGGCTTCTTGCATTAACTGTCCAATAGTACTGTGTGTAGGTTGAAAGTGGTAAAACAACCCTTGCTAACTCTCGAGCAACACCAAGTGACAAAAGTTCCTTATATGTGCTATAACTTTCCTCAAAAGATTTTACCATCATTTTCTGGATTTTTTCAAGTAAATCTTTATCTTCCACAGCAATCGCTTTTTGTCTATCTTCCGGAATGTTTACTCTTACATTTGATGGTATATAAAATTCTTCGTCTTTGATCTCTGTGTATCTCTGACTAATCTCGTTGAACGAGCCTATCCTGTGCCTAAACCATTGTCTTGCAACAAATAGAGGTGCTTTTACATGAAAAGTGAAGACTATGTGTTCAAATGGTGTTTCGTGACCGTGTTCCATGAGGTACATAATAAGAGCTTTATCTCGCTCAGGAGTTTTCAATCCTTGACCGTAAGATACACGCGCAGCTTTAACTGCTGCATAATCATCCCCCATTATATCAACGAGTCTTACAAACCCTTTATCAAGCACATTTGCTTCAAATGTGCTTCCGTTGTCATCATTTTTGCTTTCGTTTGGCTGATTTATTTGACCTGATGTTCCCAAAGAAGTCCACCTCCAAGATGCTTAAAATATGTTCGTACCTAATCTTTGAAATCATACCTTTCTCTAACCATGAATCAAGAAGGTCTTTTGAAAGCATTTTTTTAACTGGTTCAAAAGTCAGTCTATGATATGGAGTTGGTCCGTGAATGTTTAAGAGTTCTATATGTTCTTTCGTTGGATATCCCTTGTGTTCTGAAAATTTAAAATGTGGATATTCATTGTCGAACTTTTTCATTATTCTATCACGTGTTACCTTGGCTAATATGGAAGCTGCAGATATTTGAAAGACCTTACTATCGCCTTTTACCACGCAAGTTGATGGATAATTAAGTTTTAAGTTCTTTCCATCGACCAAAACGTTCTTTATCTCAACATATTGACTAAGTATCTCCAACGCTCTGTTCATCGCAAGCTCTGTTGCGTGAAAAATATTGTAAAGGTCTATCTCTTCAGGTGTAGCAATACCAAGTCCAAACTTACCTTTGAAGAATATTTCCTCGTACAGTTCGTTCCTTCGCTGTTCAGATAAAGATTTACTATCCGCTACACCTTGAATGAAAGTTCCTTCGTCAAAATAAACTGCCGCTGCAACAACGGGTCCAAAAAGAGGTCCTCTACCAGCTTCGTCTACACCTATGACTGTGTAATCAACATCGATAAACTCCATATGCATACCTCTATCATAAATTTACTCTAATTACTCTAATTTACTCTTCACCGTCTGCTGATGGACTTATATATATTGTTAATATCAACAATAAATTTCTCTATCTTATCACCCGTAACTATAAATAGCCAATTTTCTTTAAACCAACAATAAAGGTCCGTATTTTCAAGATGGACTGTGAAAACACCATAGGTGCCCATATTCACCTTAAAGTACTTTATCTTAAAAGGATTTCCATACCTTTTTGATATCTTATTCCAATTCTCCTTAGCATCCTTTGGATCGTCATATCTGAAAACCATCAACAATCCATCAACGCCATCGAAAACAGCATATCTTCCATCGCCAAGTTCCATATCACCAAACCCGTTTATCCATCCACTATCCATGAGAATATACTTATTTGTAAGTACGTTAATCGCCGCTTCTGTAGAATAACTTGCTGGAGGTACTTCTGGGATAAATGGTATGGAACAAGAGCTTAAAAGCATTAGAAAAAGTACTACGAAAGATAAGAGTAAGATACCTTTTCTCTTCAACTTCGATCACCCTCTGTTACTTTTTGTTTTTTTAATTACTTGCCACATTATTGTAGAATAATTCAATAGCACGATTAATTATTATATCGCCTAAGATAAAATCCGAATGATCAAAACTTTTAAAGACCTCGCTCTTGCCAATTGCAGTTGCACTTACAAGAGGTACCATACCGTCATTCACCGTGAAATCACCTTCTAAGAAAATCATAGCAGACAAAGCGTTTAGAATCAATAATCCAGTAGCTGACAATGGCTTTGTATGAGCAATGTTTGAAACCACAACATCAAATCTTCTTTCCAAAATCTCTGCAAAATTAACAAAATCTACCTCATTCGGTATTTCCGAATGTGTTGAACCATAGACAAGGTACTTGTAATTTGGTGCTTGTATGAAAACACCTGCAATATTTGCACCAAGCAAAACACTTTTAATAAAATCCCAATCTTTTCTGAGACTCAGAATCCGTTTATTAATAGTTATAATATCTGCAAACGGTGAACCTATATGTGGGGTTGCAGCAAATATAATCTTGTTAACATGTTTTACGAACTCTTTATCTTGCAGGGCATATCTCAAAAGCAGACCGCCCATGCTGTGGGCGTAGAAATTGAATTTTCGTTCCGTTCCAAATTGCTCATGTGACAATCTTAAAACTTCTTCAACTAAGTTATGAGCGGTTTCTTCTAAAGGTACATCCAATGAAGGGTAAATGTATATATAAAGCCCGTACTTTTCTGGTAAATACCTCTTCCAAGATTCTACGAAGTACTTTTTATAATTAGTCCACTCCCCAACTATTTCATTTGGGTCTATGCCGTGAACCAATATAACAGGAGGACTTTCATCTGTGCCTCTCCTAATTTCTTCTAATCTTGCGTTAGGTCTTTTCCACTGAACTTCAACGACCTTCGTATAATCAAAAAATGGTTCAATTTCGTAAAGACTTTTATAAACCGGCACCAATGAATTATAGTAAACATAGTAAATTTCAGCAATCCCAAATGTGTTTAGAAATATCAAAAAAATATTAGTAGGAAATTTTTAATAATAATACCTCCAATATGTCGGAAGCATCCTCAGTTCTATCAACTATGTCCCCAATATTTATAACGAGCTCTTTTAACTGCATCTTTTCAGAAAGAGATATATTTAGTGCAAAAATAGCCCTAAGCAACTCTTCTTCTAAAACATCCTCATCATGCTCAAATCTTTCAACTTCAATAACGTAATGCTGAACCTCATCAACATTGTCGAAGAGTTTTTCAACAGATTTGGTAAATGCCAAAGAAGCATTCACAGCACAATCCAGTTGACCTAAGACTTTGCCTTGCAATTCCAAAGGTACTTTTGGATTTTGGTAATCTATTATCTTGCTCACCGATTCACATTTATTGACAACTTTATCAATACCCTCGGTTAGAGAATGAATTACCTCTCTCATATCTGGTAAAAAGAGCCCTTTGTATATCTCGGAGATTATCTCCCTCCTGATCACATCAGCCTCGTGCTCTATCCTCTTTATGCTCTTAAAATAATCTTGTGATTCGTCGCACTTTCCATCAAAATAACATGAGAAAAAACCTCGAAGCGTATCACTCGCTTCAAAAGTTTTTCTGGCAAGCATAAGTAATTTATCAATTACTAACTTCTCTTTCTTTGCAAAGGAAAAAGGCATATTAACACCCCCAAGTAATTATACCACAAAAATCATGAAAATTTACATTTTTTGAAAGAAAAGCAACAAAGTATCCCCATAGTCTTTTTCTTTTATCAACTTAATCTTCTCATTCGCGTTATCTTTTGGTCTTTCTCGTTTTGAGCACTGAAGTATAACCAAAGAGTTTTCATCCATTACGTTATGAATTCGCAAAACGATCTCTTCAACTACCCCCAATTCGTAAGGTGGGTCTGAGTAAATAATGTCAAAAACGCCGGTATATGATTCAAGAAACCGGCGCGCATCGATTTTTCTAATATCAACTTTTCCTTCCAGCGAAAGGTTCTTAACATTTTTCTTTATTGTACCTATTGCAAGATTAGATACATCAACAAAAGTTACATGATTTGCCCCATTGCTTAGCATCTCTATACCGACACTTCCACTACCTGCACACAAATCAAGACATACTTTTCCCTCAAAATCTACCATATTTGAAAGGCTTCTTCTCACAATTGCTGAAGTGTATCTTGTTCTGGAATCTGGAACAACATCAACACTTTTGCCTCTCAATTCACCTGTCTCAACCTTAAGCATCTTCTAAACCACCTGTCATTACGTGCTCATCGTTCCCATTGATGTTTCTTTCAGTCTTTTCAACAACAACGGTTAGTTCCCCTTTAACATTTTGAAAGTGCTTTAGTGCTTGCAAAACAGTTCCAAAGAAATGTTCTTCGTGGAGCTTGGTCAATTCGCGTGCAATGAAAAGTTTGCAATTTCCAAGAATACTGTGTATATCTTCAAGGGTCTTTCTTAAACGCTCCGGACTTTCAAAAAACACGAACCTTTCTATCAAATCGTCCTCTTTGATTTTTCTCAACAATCTTCTCCTATTCTTATCTTTTGGCATAAATCCAATGAAATAAAAATAATTTCCCTGAAAACCACTCAACGCAACTGCACTTGTTAATGCACTCGGTCCTGGCAGTATATCTACTTTTATTCCTTCTTCATGGCATCTTCTTACCAGATTCCAACCAGGGTCTGAAACAACAGGCATACCGGCATCCGACACTTGTGCAATATTCAATCCACTCTTTAATTGCTCAACAACTTTGTCGATCTTTTTGAAAGAATTTCTCTCATTAAAAGAGTCCATAGGCTTCGATATATTGTAATGTGACAACAAATGTTGAGTTCTTCTGGTATCTTCTGCAATTATCAGATCTACGCTTTTAAGGATGTCAAGAGCTCTAATTGTTATATCTCCGAGATTCCCGATAGGTGTACCAACTATGTACAAAGTGCCAAAACGTTCGTTAATAATATCACTTCCTTGTATCTACAATAAAATTACTCTCGTACTCTCTGCTTTTTTCCAATACATTCTCAAACAAAACTTTGCTTATCTTTTTGGAAGAACCGAAGTATTTCTCGAAAGCCCGTAATAAATTCCGAGAGATTTCCTCCATGCCTTTCTTAGCATAATCGTAAAGTCCCACGAATTTTATATCCAAATACTTCGTGCTTTTGAAACAATACTTAACCTCAGGATGTGCGATGAGCACTATTGAACCATGCTGAAGTATATAATCTTGCGTCCGTGTCTGAGCGCTACCTACAACCTTCACGCCGTTCAATGTTATCTCGTACGTGGAAGGCACTTGAAAACATACATGACTAACTGGTTTCTTCTTTCCCTCACTCCACTCAACCGGATAACCAAGACTTCTAAGCCCATCAACGAGGATTTTTGAGATAGTATTATACAATTCTAATACACTCAACTTTGCAAGTTCGTGACCCTTAGGAACAATAACTGAGTAAGTAAGCTCATCCCAATGAAGAACTGCCCTACCACCTGAAGGTCTTCTGACTATATCGAATCCATTCCTTTCAAGATATTCAAAATCTACATCATCAACATCTTGGTGTTTTCCCAATGATAATGTTGGAACCTCCCATGTATAAAATCTAAGAATTATATCATTCAACTCACTTGAAAAAACACCAAGTGCCGTATCAATTGCCATATTTCTTACACCGTTTACACTGTAAGTTTCCAAAAAGTACAAAACTATCACCCTTCCAGCTTCTTCATCCTTTTGGTAATGAGAAAGATCGGGTTTGTTACTAACACTATTATAATCTTAATTACGTATTGAGACAACGCCATATTAATAAGCCCGGAATAGACTCCCAAAAACGCAACAAGTGTAAAAATCATAGTATCGAAAAGCTGTGCCACGAGAACTGAAATTAAATTTGCCGTAGATGACTTCTTAAACAGATTAGAGTTAAATATGTAGTGATTTATCGATTGGGAAGTCGCGTACGCAGCTAAGCTTGCAAGAGTGAACCGCCAATTAATACCAAGAAGCAATTTATAAGCTTCCCCACGATCCTGTGTGACAGATGGTAAAAACAAACCGATTAGTATAAGTCCGCTTGCAGTCAGTTGAGCAACAAATCCCATGTAAACGAGAAATCTTGAACGTTCCTTACCAACCACATCAGACATCATGTTAGCTATGATAAAAGTAAACGTGTAACTAATTATCGATGCTGGAAACAAAAATGGTCCAGCCTTTACAACTTTTGCTGCAATAACATTTGAAATAACTATGCCCGTTATAAAGAGAGTGGTGAATACCATAGAAGTTCTTTCTTTCGATTCCATATACTTTTTCACTCCTTTTTCAAATATTCGATTATCAGTAAAAATAAAGCACACGCGCATAATTTCTAAGGAATATTAATTATACTCTAAGCATGTCAACACCTTCAGAAAACAACACAAAAATTAGAGAAAATGTTACCTTATAGTAACCAAAAAAGTCTGGCATGGGGTATATAATATTGTCCGTAATATTGACGGATTATGTTTACTTAAATAAACATGACCAGTTAAGTGACAAGGGTATGTAAAATTAAGTCGACATGACTAATTAAATAAAAGTACCGTGCTCATATAACAGAACAATTAAGAGATACTATACATGTTTAGAAAAAAAGCTAAAAAACTATATGGGGAGGGATTACCATGAAAAGCTTAGGCAGACACATCATAGCAGAGTTCTACGACTGTGATAAAGAGATACTCGACAATATTGACGGTATCGAGTTTCACATGAAACAAGCGGCTTATGAAACCGGCGCTACGATTGTTAACTCTTCTTTTCACCGGTTCCTCCCCTATGGAGTGAGCGGTGTAGTCGTAATAAGTGAGTCGCACTTAACAATACACACCTGGCCCGAATACGGTTATGCAGCAGTTGATCTATTTACTTGCGGAGATCATGTAGATCCTTGGAAGGCATTTACTTATCTCAAGAAAGTCTTCAAATCACAAAGGGTGCATGTTGTCGAACATCTCAGAGGAAAATACGACGAAATAGGTATTCCGGAAAATGCACCACACAAGATAACGATAGAAGAAGCAGTTGTAAGTCTTTAACGTAAGCCTTTAACGTTTTAATCTTTGCTAATGTGCGACTCGTGTAAAGTAAGAATGTAAGAATGAAAATAGGGAGGAAACGTCAAATGGAAGAGAAGGAACTCCAGACTGGTAGGCATTCGCTCTACATGGAATGGTATGCCCGAGATCCCGGCGGATTGTTTATGAGAGTGAAAAGGTGGCTTTATTCGGCACAGAGTGAATACCAAAGAATAGATATCTTTGAAAGCTCATTTTATGGTAGAGTTTTCTCACTCGATGGAATTACGATGACAACAGAGATTGATGAATTCATGTATCACGAAATGCTCGTTCACGTACCCATGTTCATGCATCCAAATCCAAAAAAGGTGCTTGTCATAGGTGGTGGCGATGGTGGAAGTATCAGAGAGGTTTTGAAACACCCAACGGTAGAAAAAGCGGTAATGTGTGAAATCGACGAGATGGTAGTAAAGGCTGCTATAGAGTATTTACCATACACTGCAAGTAAACTCAACGATCCGAAAGTTCAACTCGTATACGAAGATGGTGCAAAGTTTATACGACAGTTCAAAAACGAATTCGATGTTATACTTATAGATTCAACCGACCCAACAGCTGGCGAAGGTGGGCAACTCTTCACACTCGATTTTTACAAAGCCTGTAATGAAGCCTTGAAAGAAGACGGTATACTCTGTGCCCAAACAGAAGGTATGATATATGACTGGGAATGGGGTACAACAGCTTACAAACGCATAAAAGCAAACTTCCCATTAACAAGACTGTACTTAGGATACATGCCAACTTATCCAGGCGGAATGTGGAGCTACACATATGCTTCAAAAGCCAGTTGGGATCCTGTAAAAGATTATAACCCGGAAAAAGTTAGAAACTTTAAAGAACCACTTAGATACTATAACGAAGAGATTCACAAAGCTGCATTTGCACTTCCAAATTTTGTGAAAAAATACATCGAAGAGTAAAAAACATCATGCACCCCCTGCGGCAGGACTATCCTGCCGTATTTTTGTCGTTTGCACTTTTACAAAAGTTTATGGTATGATACTTAATGGTGACGTGCAAAAAGTGTGACATGTAAAACCAACCGAGGTGAAAATATGAAAATGGGTAGTAAGTTAAAAAGATTGCGTTTAACGAGAGGCTACACTCAGGAGGAGCTTGCTGACAGATGTGATTTGTCAAGGAGTTTTATTTCCCAGCTCGAGAGTGACAAAGTTTCTCCATCCGTTGAAACGCTCGAGAGAATATTGCGCGTACTTGGAACAGATCTAAAACACTTTTTCTCAGATGAACAAAAGAAAATCATATTCAAAAAAGACGAGCGTGTCCCAGTATACGATCTACCAAAGGGTGTAACAATGGAAATACTTATGGACGCTGTCGAAGATAAAGAACTCGATGCAAAAATTGTTGAACTTGAGCCAGGCGCACAAACAGACCAGGAAAGCTACCATGATGGTGATGAATTTGGGTACGTCATCGAAGGTTCTATTGATATCTATATTGATGGGAAAAGATATAGAGCAAACGAAGGGGAGTGCTTTTATTACTCTGGCGACTGCGTTCACTACATGCGAAACCCAGGAAAAGAGAAAGCAAAGGTATTGTGGATACAAACAATATAAGGGGCTTAAAGCCCCTTCTTTATTTGTTCTTTTCCACTTCACAAAAAACACCCATGTGGTCAGATACTCTCATTTCATCAAAAACAATCTCTGCACTGTAAACTTCCCAGCCTTCCGGAACTACAATATAGTCAATCCGCGCACTATCATTGGAAATTACATCTCCGTCAAATGTGGGCTGAGCAGGTCTATTAGGATTGGCAGCTGTCCAAGAATCAATCAACCCCTTTCCAAATACTTTTGTCTTAAAAACCATTTCATATTCTTCTGAATCGTATGGAATGTTAAAATCACCAGCAATGACAAACTCTCTATTCCCAACCTCTTCAATCCATTTCACAAGATTCAAAAATTCCTCAACAAAGCCTTCTTCTTTCCAATTAAAATGAACACAATAAAAATCGATAGTATTAGTCTGCTCTTCAATTCTTGCCCTCAGTATCTTTCTCGAATAAAATGTATCTAAACCCCTTTGCTTTGAAACGTATCTTGTTTCAAATTCAACAATGGGATACTTTGAAAGAACTCCAAGACCTTCTTCCCAAACTCCAAAACCATAGTGTGAGATATCCCATGCAAAGTAATAAGTCATCCCTCTTTTAGAGAGAATATCAGCCAGAATTCTTACAAAGTTGCTCCTTTTTATTGGGACACCGTACAAAGTAACATCTGGGACATCATCGATGTATTGCCCAGCTTCCTGAAAAAAAGTGAAATCAACACATGCTTCAGCTATAAACTTGGCGATTCTCTCTTGAATAACCTTGTACTTTCTTAAAAAAGATTCCAAAGTGTCGCCTTTTTCAAATGGTACTTCTTGGTATGTGTGCAAATTCAAAGTGAGTATCTTCATTTCAAACCTCCGATTCATGTTTAAAAAAGCTCACAATTAAGCCTACTAACAAAATTACAATCGTAGCTCCTAACAAAATAAATTTTGCCGGTGTGACGAATATCAAGACTTTACTAAAGGAATCGAACACGCTCTTTTTAAAATAGATTAACCCAATAATCATTATATTCTCAGCCAAATCAAACAAACCACCAAAAAGAGAAAATACAGTTAAAAACTCGTTCGGCATCTGAAGTCGCTCAAGAAATATCCTAACGGATATTGACCAAAGAAGAAAAGAATAGCTCAACGCAAAGAACGAATCTAACACGTGCAAATATACAAAGCTCTTCGCATCTACCTCGTTGACTTTATTCACATAATCTGATATATAGTTCTCGGACAGTAAAAATTTTGAATCAATCACAGCATCTCCTATGTCGTTGTTAATCTTAGTACCATACGGTCCAAAGATGAAGTAGCCAAAAATAATCGTAAAAATTAGGCTTGTTATTATCCAACGCCAACTACCAATGCGGTAAATGTCTGGCCTTTCCATATGCCACTCCTTTCTTTTTAAATTCAGTACTATTCAAACAAATAAACATTTCCATCTGTACAAGGTACATAAACTTTCTGAGATTTAGACATAACAGGTTTTGCATATACGCCAGCTCCCATCTTCCAATACCACTTAACGCTCCCATCTCTTCTTAATGAGAAATAATCCCCACCTTTGCAACCGATATATATATCATTGTCTTCCAAAACAGTCGGTGAAACTGAAATTTCGGAACTCATGTCAAATCTCCAAATCAAATTCCCATTTAAATCGAAGCAGAATAATTCTTTTCCAGAACCAACGTACACATGTTCTGTATTATCTAAACTATCTAACGCTGGTGAAACGTTAATCTTTTCATTCGTTTTAAATCCCCAATTTATACTCGCATCTTTTGAATTGATAGAGTACAAAAACTTATCTTCGCAACCTATGTACAAGTTCCCATCACTACCAAGTATTGGCATTGCACTTACAAATCCGGTAACGAGATGCCAAATCTCATTTTCATCGATCGAAAATTTATATAACTTCCCTTCGGATGCTAAAATATATATCCCATCTTCTGTTACAAGTGGATTCAATTCTATATACTCCGAAATACTAAGTAACTTTCTCTTAGTGCCTTGCGAATTAACTTCGTACAGATTTCCATCAAAAGTCATTACATAAATCTTATCATCAACCAGTACTGCTGAAAAAGTTAGAGTTTTTCCAACCCTAGAGCTCCAGAGCTTTTCTCCATTAACGTATACTTTCTAACTTCTCCACCGTTATCCACAATGTACAAATTCCCATATTTGTCAGCAAACGGTCCTGAAAAACTCTCAGAACCGAGCTCAATACTCCATAATAACGTTCCATCGAAAGCATACTTGTAAAACGTTGCATCAGCAGATACGATACAAACTGATTCCTCACTATCAACAAACGGAAAAGAGTATATCTCTCCAAACGTCTTAAACATCAGAGTTGGTTTTTTTCAACTCAAATGGCGAATTTATCTCCCGACTTTCCAAACCTTTATCATCTGTGTAATCTTTTCGTTTTGGTGTAAAGTAGAATGCATCTATGTACCATGCATTTGAAAAGGCGTACGCAAGGAGGAATTGATAGGCTAAAAGTAGAAGATAACTGGCAAAATTCAAACCTGAAAGATTTAACAGTATCTCAACTATTGAAAAAGCTAAAGATAATGATGTAAGAAAAGAGAATATTCTTTTCTTCGTTTTCTTGAAGTACAACATGTGTGCAAGAGCTATGAGCAAGTAATAGAGCATAAGCATAGGAAATTCAACTTTGAAACTATAAATTGCCAGTAATAAGAATCCAAGCAAATAAATCAGTGCAAAGATTCTGTAAGATTGCACAAAAAGAAATTTTACAACGGAATTGACAAGAAAAATAAAAGCTAAAAATAGCAAAAAGCTCTTCAGAGAGTTCGAAGTTAAAAATGCGCTTCCGCAGACAAGAACATAGCTAAGTAAGGTATTAAAAATAGCTGAAAGCGCTTTTCTCCTCCTCAATTCAACTTTTCTTAATTCTATGTCCTCCTCTTTTTCCATACGATTTCCTCCTTCCGTGATCGAAACTTAGAAAATTGAGAGAATAGTGCTAATCATAAACATCAAAATATATTTCGAAGTCAGGATATAACTCTATTCTACACCTACTTCTCAAAATTGGTTTCGTTTTAATGAAAGAATCTATTTCATTTATTCATTACTTTACAGTATTTGACAGCACATATTACTATACGTATAATTGTGTTAAGAGATTGCGAAAATGAAAGCAACACTTAAGACCAAAAGGGGGCATTTAAAAATGAAAATATTATTCATTGGTGGTGGTAACATAGCAAATATTGTATACAACGAGCTCAAGGACCACATTGAAAAATGCTGGTATTACGATGTACTTCAAACAAACCTTCCGTGTGAAAGAATGAGTGATTTTACCATTCCAAATGAAGCAGATGTTGTTGTTGAATGTGCCAGTGTGGAAGCGGTTAAGCAATATGGTGTGGACATCCTAAAAAGCGGAAAAGACTTTTATATCATTAGTTCTGGAGCTTTTTCTGACGAAGACTTTTTCGATAAATTCATGGTAGAGTTGAAGAATTCAAATTCCACAGTTTACGTTCCCTCAGGAGCAATTGGAGGTTTGGACATCGTATACTCCATACGAAATTTCATAGAAAAAGTTGAACTAATTACAAGCAAACCTCCAAAGGCATTCGGACTTGAAAATGTACTCCAAGAACAAATAATATTCACAGGTAACGCACGTGAAGCTATAACCAAGTTTCCTCAAAACACAAACGTCTCTGTTACACTTTCACTCGCTGTCGGTGATTTCAACAAAGTCAACGTTCGCATTGTCGCAGACCCAAACGTTGACCAGAATATACACGAGATTAATATCTATTCATCCGTTGGGGACTACAAAATCATCCATAAGAATAAACCATCACCCAATCCAAAAACAAGCTATCTTGCCCCACTATCACTTGCCGCTGCATTGAAAAAGAGAACAGAAAAATTCAGAATTGGAGGTTGATAAGTATGTTGAAAAGTGCAGTGAGTGTAAGACCTGAGGATATAAGAAAGCTTGCAAATGAAAAAGGATACGTTATTGTAGCACACAATTACCAAATTCCTGAGTTACAGGAAATCGCTGATTATCTCGGTGACTCACTCCAGTTGGCGCGAATGGTTACAAAAATAGATGCAAAGAAAATACTTTTTCTTGGAGTAGATTTCATGGCAGAAGTTATGAAAGTTCTCAACCCTGAGAAAAAAATTATCGTTCCAGTTAGACACTCAACATGCCCAATGGCAAATTCATTGACAGTGGAAGATGTCATCAAGTTCAAAGAAAAATACAGTGCTCCGTTTGTTGTATATGTCAACAGCCGAACGGAAGTTAAAGCCTATGCAGATGTTGTTTGCACTTCAGCAAATGCTGTTGATGTTGTTAAAGCTATTGATTCTGATACCATACTCTTTGGCCCTGACAAAAACCTTGCATCGTATGTTGCGGAAAAAACAGGCAAAAATATCATCCCAATCCCAGGAGAAACAGGCTATTGCTATGTCCATAACTATGTCAAAGAAGAAGAAATTAAAAAACTTATAGCCCAACACCCTGATGCTGAAATAATGGCGCATCCAGAAGTGCCAAAGAACATAAGAGATTTGGCACATTTTGTAGGTAGCACTTCACAAATGGAAAAATATCCGGCTAAGTCTCAGGCAACAAGATTTATCGTGGTTACAGAAATTGGAATGATTGCAAAACTTGAAAAACTCTATCCAGATAGAATATTTATTCCTGTCCCTGGTATGGTTTGTTACAACATGAAAAAGACCAATCTGAAAAATACCTACATCGCCCTTTTGGAAGAAAAAATAGAAGTGCAAGTAGACGAAGAAATTGCTAAAAGAGCAAGAAAAGCTATCGAAAGAATGCTTGAGATAACTGAATCAAAAGATGCAAGGGTGATGAGAAGTGCATGAAAAGATAGTTGATGCCATTGTTGAATTGATAAGAAAAGACGAGCACTTCATAGATTTTGCATCGTATCCACTTAGAGGTAAAAATGTATCTGGAGATATATTGCTCAAAGAACCGTCAGCTGTTGTATCAGGTGTGGAGATTGTTCAAGATGTATGTAAACGGTTTAACTTGACTATTCAATTTTCATGTAAAGATGGAGATGTCGTGGAAAAAGGTTCAATTGCTAAAATTTCCGGAGATGCGTACAACGTTCTAATCTGTGAACGCACAATTCTTAACGCTCTTTCATTCATGAGTGGTGTGGCAACAAAAGTTAGAGGTCTTGTTGAAAAAACAAAAGGAAAGGTCAAAATTGCGGCAACAAGAAAGACCATTCCATTCGTTGGTGAAATGCAAAAACTCGCGGTCATCCATGGTGGTGGAGACACTCACCGACTGAACTTATCCGATTGTGCAATGATAAAAGACAATCACATAAAGCTATATGGTTCCATTTCTGAAGCTGTTAAGCAAGTGAAAAAAATACTTTCGTTCAGTAAAAAAATAGAGGTAGAAGCTGAAAATGAGCAGATGGCGTTTGAAGCATGTGAGGCAGGGGCAGATATAGTGATGCTCGATAATTTCGCTCCGCAAGAAGCATGCCGTGTGGCAAAGGCTCTAAAAGAAAAATATCCGCACGTGCTCATTGAACTATCTGGTGGAGTGAATCCCGATAAGATAGAAGAATATCTTTACGAATATATAGACGTAATCTCTATTGGAAGACTCACAAGCGAGGTAAAATACATTGATTTCAGCTTGGAGATAGAATAAAATCTTTAAGTAAAGAATAAAATTTTGGGGGTATCGAAATTGTCTATACAAAACAAAGTTATTTTCTCTTCATGGAGTGGTGGGAAGGATTCTGCCTTAGCATTGAATAGAGCTTTAAAAGAACTGAAAAAAGTAGACGTTCTCTTCACAATGTTTGATGAAACATGCGCTCATACCCGTGCACACGGTTTGCCAAAAGAAATCATCACGGCTCAGGCTGAAAGCATAGGAGCACGCTCCATAACAAGATGTGCTACTTGGGAAACTTACGAACACGAGTTCCTTGAATTTCTTAAAGAACATGCACAAAACGGCATAGGCATATTTGGAGATATCGACCTACAAGAACACAGAGATTGGGTCGAACGTGTATGCAAAACGTATAACGTAACAGCGTTAGAACCATTATGGCTCGAACCGAGGGAGAAGTTGCTGGAAGAATTCTTTAAGGAAGGCTTTAAAGCAAAGATTATAGCAACCAAAAAGGAATACAAAAAGCTGCTTGGAAAAGAACTACAAGAAGGCGAAACACTAAAGCTTATCGAAAAACTCAACATCGACCTTTCAGGTGAAAATGGCGAATATCACACGGTAGTTTACGATGGACCCATTTTCAAAGGGCCGATTAATATAAAGATTGTTGGAAGATATTCAACTGAGCAAAATGAATATCTGATAGTTGGTATATAAAAACATTTGCGAGCGTGTGCTCGCATTTTTATTTTTTTTCTTTCTATTATTGTCAAAGATGCAATTAACAAGTATCAATCTGTTTTTCCTTGCTTTATTCAACATCTGCTCTTAAGTCTTAATAGATTTGTTACTGCAAGCTTTTAATTGTACTTTTTTCACTATACTTCTAATACAACTTTTCAACTTTCCAATAAACTACTTCTCTATTCACGTTATATTCAATCTGCGCTTTCCAAACGTCATTCGTTCCATCAAGGATGTATGGAACAAGGAGTTTGTCTATTGGAGAAAGATTCGCCCTTAGTATTTCGTCCTTCTTTACCCAAAAAAGTTTTCCCTCATCGCTTTCAACAAAGTCACTTCCATTCGTCTTACCGGTAAATATAAAGAGTATCCAATTATAATGCTCTGGTCCTATTTCTGAAGTAACCATCTTTAGCTTCAAATCCACAATCTCAAGTCCTGTTTCTTCAAAAAACTCTCTCTTTGTTGCCGATTCAACATCTTCATCTTTTTCAACATGCCCACCAGGAGGTACAAGATAACCTGCAAATGGTTCTTTCTTTCTCAGCAGAAAGAGAAAGTGACCACCGTTTTCTGAATAACATATCGTAGCAATCTTTTGTCTTGGGTTCTTTCTAAGAATGTCAATTAAATCATCGTATCTTTTCACGTTATATCCAATCTCCCCATCCAAGATTTAGATCTTCAACCTTTTTAACGCTCCATCGAGGATCTGAAGTTCGTCTACAAACCTAATTAAATCCGTACCTTCAAGTAAGACAAGGATTACACTCTCTCTGTGCTTTTCTAAGACGCTATCTTGAAACTTCTCAGCAATACCTTTTAGCAAAACAAACATTCCATCTATCATATCAACCATCTTGCTATTAACTTCAGAAAATCTTTTACTAAGTTCTTCAGCTTTTTCTGCGGTAATATTCTCCAAATTCAATCGATACATCAACGACTCTACGCTCGAAATTTTTACTGGTTCATTTTTCATGAGTTGCCCAAGCATTGAGGCTATCATGCAATCGAGAAGAAATACAAATCCTTTGTGAGCAAAGAATTCAGAATGGCTAAGCAAAAACTTCTGTTCAATACTTAAAACAACTTCAACACCGTACAAAGAATTCTCGACCTTCAAAAATCTTGGATTATTTGAAGATCTTTGATTTTTCACATATAGAGCTATAATATTTGCTACCTTGAATTTCTCGAAACTTTTTTCATCGAGTTCGACAAGGTCTCTAAACTCCAAAAGTTCAACACTTGCAGTTGACTCATACTCAATGCAATTTAATTCGAGTCCCATAATTTCTTCAAATGATTCGTCAATCGGGTCAAGCATCATGAAATTCAAAATGTTTGTCGAATGCAAATCAACGCTCATTCTATCTCCCACTTGAATCACACTTGGTGCTAAATACTGCATCAGGTCGTGTAATTGGAAATTCTTGTCAAAGCATATTCTCATAAATCCACCTCCTACGTAAAAGTATGGTATAAATATTTTAGTCAAAAAATAGGCAGGGCAGAACGAATCCTTCGTGAATAATGATATTCTCCACTCATATTATACCTCTTGAAACGGTTACAGTTCACAAGTAACGCACAGCTAAGTACAACCGATTAGCGATAACTAAATATCTGATTTACAATTTTCTTATTCTTTCACGTTCTCATTTATGTTTTCAAAATGATTATGGTATAATTGTGTATACTAATAATCTCATTACAGGATTTCTAAAAATATTATATGCTAAAATATAGTTATGTTGGTTTCAAAATTATGAACAATAACCTTTTTGTAAATTTTTGTAAATTGTTGCAATTTGGCATGTGGAGGCGAAAGAATGACTCAGTGTGCGAATTTGGAAGATAGTATGAAAAATCGTAGCGTTGCTGAGATAGTGAGAGAAAACCCAAATAGAAACTACTTCATATCCGCATCCGCTGGTACAGGGAAGACTTACACGCTGACGAACTACTACATAGGAATTCTCGAGTACTATGAAGAGACTGGAGAAAGTGATATTGTTGATCGTATTGTAGCGGTTACGTTTACAAACAAGGCTGCAAATGAGATGAAGGATCGCATTGTTCGAGAGATACAAAATAAGCTATCGACTCTTACTGAAAATGATAAAACCTATAGATACTGGAAGGAAGTTTATCGGAATATGTCGAGGGCTATAATCTCGACAATAGATAGCTTTTGTCGAAGAGTGCTTATAGAACAGAACGTCGAGGCAGGTGTAGATCCGAATTTCAAAATAATAAACGAGCTAAAGCAAAGAAGGTTGATTGATAGAGCTACACAAAAAGCTATCCAGATTTCGTTCGAGATATATGATGCTGTTGGGAAAGTGGAGAAGTACTCTGAGAAAGTTACGAACTATTTATACGGTCTAACAAAAGAAAGGGCAGACCGGATAAGAACTCTCGCAGATGAACTTGCCAAAAGCAAGGACGATATATTCTTACTCTTCGATGTTTTTGGAGATATATCGGAAGTTTCAAGAAAAATAGCGTCAGTTGTTATGAATTGGCGTTTAGAACTGAATGAATCAAGAGTCAGTGAAAGACTTTTGGAAGTTTTTGAAGAAGCTGGTGGTGCACTGAGAGCATTCAGGACAATATCTCTCATTGCAGCTGAATTGTATGAAGCGGAGACACTGGACAACTTTGAATATGATTTCAAAGGTGTACTTGAGAAGACTCTGAAAGTACTTGAGAACACTTCTATAAGGGAGTACTACCAACAGAGATTTAAATATATCATAGTTGACGAATTTCAGGATACAAATGAACTACAAAGGAAAATATTCGATTTGATACACACAGACAATAACTATATATTCTATGTTGGTGATAGGAAGCAATCAATTTACCGTTTCCGAGGTGGAGATGTTTCGGTCTTTATAAAGACTATGCAGGACTTTGAAAGAAAAATCAAAGACGAAAATAGAACTGATTACAAAATGTTATCTTTAAATGTGAATTACAGATCCCACCCTGAACTTATCGATTATTTTAATCACATGTCTCAAAGTACGATTTTCAATAACGTAATCTACGAAGAGCTTACTAAAGGTCAAGATAGTTCAAAGAGTAATAGCGAATCGAAACGTTCTAAGGGGTATCAGTTTAATACGGAAAGTGTGATATTAGCCGATGAGGGCGGGATAGTGGGTACCGATGGCGACATATACATCCACGAAGTTTTCAGACTTCGCTATCCTGAGCTTTACGAAAAGCTGTGGTTTATAGAAGAAGATGACAAATCAAATGCCGCATTTTCACCAGATCTGGGTGAAGTGTTGCCAGGTGATATAAAAAGAGTAAATTACATTACGATTTCTAAGTCGCTTTTGAAAGAGGAGAGCTATATTGGAAATTCAAAATTTGATGAAAGCGAAAGTTCGGACGAATTATTAAAAATGGATGATAGAGAACTTGAAGCATTACACGTTGCCAGAACTATAAAATCCTTAGTTGGAAAAGAGATGACATTCTACGAAAAACAAAATGGTAACTTCTTACCTGTAAGAAGAAGAATTACATACAAGGACTTCGTCATACTTTCATACAAGCTCCAGAATGTTGAAGATGTCTATAGAGAAGTCTTTGCGAAAGAAGGTATACCGTTATACATCGTCAAAGGTAGGGGTTTTTACAAAAGACCTGAGATAAAAGCAGTTATTTCCGCTCTTTATGTTGTTCAAAACCCTAACAGTAATTACTACTTTACACAGTTCTTCTTCACACCATTTACAGATGAGATTTCAGAAAACACATCTACTAATGAAAGCAATAAGCTGAAGTTGTTCCACAAAATAGTTCTTAGGTACAGAGAATCGAAGGAACAAAACTCCAAGAAATCACTCTTTCAATGTGCAAAAGAGCTTGTCAAAGAGAAGGTTCTGCCGGAGCATATTGAAGGAATGATTAAACTTATTGAAAAATACGATGAACTAAAATACTACCTGAAACCTGCCGAAACATTGAAGCTTTTTGTTAAAGAGAGCGGCTATCTAAGAAAGATTGCACGATATCCAAACTCGAGTCAGAGATTGAGAAATGTAAGGAAGTTGCTCGAACAGGCTACTGAATTCGATGATCAAGCACCAACTTTCTTAGAACTGACAAGATTGCTCGAACGTATTTCAGAAGTTCAAGAAGTCGAAGCATCGGAGATTTCAGAGGAAGAAGACGTTGTAAGGATGATGACTGTCCATGCATCTAAGGGACTGGAATTCAATATTGTCCTTCTCGTGAACAATGATGGGGCTGATAAGAGTGAAGAGAAGACTTTCTTTCCAGAAAGTGATGATGGTGATGGAAGGTATGTTTATATAACCCAGTTTTTGGATAGAGCACTCAAGAAATTTGAAAGTGCAAAAATCACAAAAGAGTTGGAAAAGGAACTAAAACAAATACTCGAAGCCGAAGTCATTTACGATGAAACGGAAATTTTAAGAAAGATATATGTTGCCATCACAAGAGCAAAAGAGATACTCTTTGTTGTTGATTTGAAAAAGAATAAAAGTAATGGTATTTCTGCGATAAAGTATCTGACACCTGTTGGATACGAAGAAAATATAAACATATTCACGAGCCTTGAAGAAATAGAAAAGACGATCGGTAGTAATGAAAGCTACGAATCACAAAACACGGAGGAACCAGAAAAAGAAACCGCTCAATCGATTGAAGACTTGGAAGCAAAATTTAACAAAGACCTTATCTTTCGGGATTTTACACCAATTGCATACAAACGGTACATATCTCCAACATTACTTTACGGTATAAAAGATGAAAAAAGTGATATTGAATCGTTTGATGAGTCACAAGAAGACTTCGAAAATACAGAAGGCGTCTCAATTACTGCATCTGGTGTATTTGAAGCATCGAAAACTAAGGCAAGACTTGATACACTCAACGTACTACTTGAGAAATCTTCTGAAATCTCAATTGGTAAGCGTATCCATTCGATGCTCGCGAGTGTTACAAGATATGAGCAATTAAAGACCCTTGTTGAAAAAAATATTATACCAGCAGAGATAATCAAAGTTCACATCCTTGAATCACTATTCAATGAGAGTGAAAAGATATTCTCAGAATGGAGATTGGCAAAAAGCATAGATATATACGATGAAAAGTTAAAAGAAAAGAAAAACTATGTACTCTTTGGAGTACCAGATAAGGTCTTTTTGAAGGATGATGAGTTCTACGTTGTCGATTTTAAAAGCACAAACCTTTACAGCGGTTCGGAAGATGTGGAACGCTATAAGTTCCAAATACAATTTTACATGATGCTACTCTCCGACCTTGGCAAAGTCCACTGTGGATATCTCGTGAGTGTCCCAAGAGGGCAAGCATTAAGAATCGAACCACCGAAAGAAGACTTTATTGATGAAATTATCGAGAGGATTTTGAAATTCGAGGAGATGATGGGCATATGAATTCAACAAATACTAAGAAGAATAGAATTGCCTACGTTGTTCCTATAAACAAATCTCACTTTGAGCTCTTATCTCGTCAAATTGCAAAGATTTACGAACAAGACCCTCTTAACTTTCTTTTCATTGGCCCTTCTGGATTTTATGTAAGACAAGTCGCAGATAATGTGGCAAGGCAACTGGGAAAAACGATAAATAGGGATGCTTTCAGGGTTATCAATCAATATGTAACAGAAATTCTTAGGGTGAATAACTACGATGCCGAGGTATTCGATAGAGATTTCTATACGGTTTACGTCACCGATGTTATTGAAAAGATAAGAGAAGAAGCAAAATTTTCAAGTGATAGCCAGAAGGAAATAATACTCAGAACTATTTCAAAATCACCGACAATAATCGAGTATATAGTAGACTTATTCGAAAAAATCTGGGAATTGAATTTGTATGGAGAAAATGATGATTCCGGAAGTGAGTTATCCGGCACGTATGCATTAATCCGCGATATTATGCAAAATCCTACAACGCCATTTGCTGAAATATTGAACGAAATAATCAGAAAGATGGAAGAGTCCGCAGAAAAACTCAAAGGTAGAAAGATATACGACCCGATAAGTGTCTATCGATGGTACGTAGACCAAGCAGAGTACGTTGAACAAGAGAGAAAATATCTTGTAATAAGTGGGTTCTTCGATATCCCCCCACTTATGCGGAAAGCACTTATTAAGATGATGGAAAAGTCAGAAAACGTAATCTTCTTCGTCTGGCAAAGACCTTTAGATTTTTCATTTGATCAACTTGATGAAGTCTACAACTTCCTAAAAGCATCGAGTTTTGAAATCATGGAGGATTTTTGCTCTGCAAAACCTATTTCGTTGCATCAGTTGATTAGGGATACAAATCGCGTAAGGATTCCTGTTGAAAATGAGCTATTCCAATATAACTACGTAGCTTCACAAGTGAAGAAACTTTTACTTAATGGCGTAAAGCCAGATGAGATTGCCGTTGTTGTTCCTTCATCAGCGATAGCCAAAAGACTCATGGAAGAATTTGATGAAGCGAAAATTCCATTCAGATACAGCGGTAAAATTCCCACTACGCAAAGTAAAGTGGTTCAGATCCTCACTCAGCCACTTGAAACTTACTTTAACGAATTCAAAACAGAAAACCTACTCGCAATAATTGAGTCACCATTGATTTTGGATAGAAAGCTTACAATGGATGAAATAGAGGACCTTTTCAGACAATTTGGTTACTACTCCACAAACATTACGCACAGTATCCTGAAAGACAAAGAAAGACGATATGAGATATTCTTTAGAAGTGTTGATAAAGAGATAGAAGAAACCGAGCAAGAAAGAGCGGAAGCGGAAATAGAAGAAGATGTTTACTTTGATAAAATCAAGAGATTGGAACAATTAAAGGAATTTAAGAGTATTATTGAAAAGCTCTTTGCACTACTCGATGAAATAGACCAGAACAGTGGTAAGACAAACTTCTTTGAATGGTATAGAAACTTTATTTTGAGGTATTCCAAAGAGTTTGCAAAAGCCTTTGAGCAATCTAATGAAACTCATAGTTCAAGAGAAGTAAAAGAAGTTTCGCGCAGTCTTGGAAACGAAGTGAATGCCTTTTCAAAGCTTGTTGAGACGATAAATAAGCTCGAAGACTACGTTGGAAAGATTGTTGACATTGGTGAAAGGACGAAGATAGAGAATTGGAAAAAGATATACCGACTGTTAACCGTAATGCTTAACTCTTCAGGATACAGGGAGACGTTTAAATCTGCGAACGTTATCGACATAGTTGACCTTTCAAATGCAAGATTTATAGGCAAGAGATATAAATTCTTCCTTGAATTTACCGACGATTATTATCCGTCGATGGATAGAATAAATCCCCTACTTTTCAAAACTAATAGTGAAAGGTCAAAGATATACGAAATGATAGAAGAACGAGAGCGAAGAGCCCTCATCCTTTCAATTACATTCAGCAACGAGTCACAATTTGTTGTTCCACTCGCTACAAATACTGGAGATATGCTTGTTCCTTCGAAATATCTTAGTGAATTTGCAAATCTTGATAATGAAGGAAATAAATATGTTCCTACACTCGAAGACATATACTCTGAAATCGACTACGAAATAGAGCAGCTAAAAATCCTAAGGTTGGAGGATTCGTCACAGTTGGGACTTTCTCAAGATACGTTTGTTCTTGGTGGAATAAAAGTAGAAGAATTCAGTTACAACAAAATAAATGCATATATGAAGTGTCCACTGCAATTTTACTTCCAGCAGATAGTTGATATCTACAAACCTGGTGCGGCAATTGAAAACAAAAAAGCGATTTACGATGGTTTAATTGTTCACCGCGTGATGAAGAAGTTCTACGAGCAATTCAAAGAAAAGACTATTTTCGAAGTTGATGAGAATCAGATAAGCAATTGGATAGAAGAAGAATATAGAAACTTCTATTACGAAGGTATATATGCTTACTCGATACCAAGAAGAATGAAAGTAGAAAACATCTCAGAACATCTTTTACCTTTGATGAAGTCATTTGTACAGGACAAGAAAGTGATGAACATAAAACAAAAAACTATGAATATTTCCGGTTTTTATATTGAAGGCAAACAGGGAGTGGCTAACTCTCGAAAAAGTGATGAACTAATTTCAGAAAGAATCGTAGGGCTTGAATCGGATTTTACAATACACCACAAAGGATACTCATTTGTTGCAAGGGTAGACCGCATTGACAAAGTGTCGGTTATGACAAATAGAAAGACCAAAACAAATGCGAAAGGCAATAATGCAGTTAACAGTGGAAGCGATGAAGGTGAAGGATACGCAATTCTTGATTACAAATATGCAAATGTCAAAAATTCTCCTATTGAACAGCTGATGTTTTACGATTGGATATTACAAAAATCGGAAGACAGCCCTGTTAATAGCGGTGATAGGGTTTACTTCATACTCTTTTCACTTAAGCCAAAAAAAGACAATGGAAAATACAGTTATGAATATCAATATGCTAAAAGGCAAAAAGAAGAAGATACTCCTAAGATATTCTTACCAGTTGGCAAACGTGGAACAATAACTTCTTATACTCCCTTCGATTATGAAATATTCGAAAAATGGTTAATGGAATTGATAGGAGAAATAACTGAAAAAGGGAATTTTGTACCAATATTCTTAGATGACCGGATGAAATCGTTTATAAACTTGGCAATGGGCGAAGTTGAAGAGAGTGAAATTGAACTCGTTGCACCAGAAGGTTCGAAAAAAACAAGAACTTGCAGAACAGCAAACCCTAAGGGTGGTTCGAATTGCCCGTACGAACCCATATGTTCTATGTTCGAAATTCATGGCGTGAAGCTGAAGAAGGGGTGATATAATAAAACTTAGGGATTGCTTACAACGAGGAGTCAACTATGTAAAATTAAATTTTGAGCAGAAGACGAAAATGTATGCTCAATATTGAATTTCTCTCGCTTTTTCTTCATAGCAAATATCGTCCTT
>Ga0081479_107996_pt1 | contig 231121 bp, 209 predicted proteins | sample MamHotmetagenome_FD_70984 | JGI IMG/M metagenome (GOLD analysis project Ga0081479, IMG submission 70984) | Hot spring cone microbial streamer communities from Mammoth Hot Spring (Liberty Cap Streamers), Yellowstone National Park, USA - T=72 v2... | ecosystem: Environmental > Aquatic > Thermal...
AGGAAAACCCTTCGATTGATTAGGTTAAAAAGCGAGGGCAGGAGCCTGCTGAACCAAACCTCCAGTGTGACGAGGGTTAAAAACCCAACCAACTTATCATGGTTAAAGGCAGGCGACAGACCCCCGTAATAGCTTGAAAGCCAAGGGATGTTAAGTCGTTCTGCCCTGCCTATTTTTTGACTAAAATATTTATACCATACTTTTACGTAGGAGGGCTAAGTATGAGAATAAATTTGCTCTTTGCGGAGATAGGTTCTACAACGACTGTTCTAACAGCGTTTCATTTTGGTTTTAAGCCAAAAGTAATTGCGCAGGCAGAACATTGGACTACCGTTAACGAAGGTGATGTGACAATTGGTATAGAGAAGGCTCTGAAGAAGATGAAAGAACAGCTCGGTGAAGATATCACATGGGAAAAATTCGCAGCAACAAGTAGCGCAGCTGGTGGGTTAAAGATGACAGTTCATGGACTTGTTTATGATATGACCGTTCGTGCAGCGAAGGAAGCAGCACTTGGTGCGGGGGCGGTTATCAAGTACGTTACAGCAGGAAGGATGGATGAATTTCACCTGAAAAAGGTATCTTCTATACAGCCGAAGTTGATCCTCCTTGCTGGTGGAGTTGATTACGGTGAAAGTGAAACGGTTATACATAATGCAAAGATGCTTGCAAAGTTAGATTTTGACGTTCCGATTGTTTATGCAGGTAACGTTGCGGCGGCAGAATACGTGGAGTACATCCTTTCGAATGCGGGTAAAAAGGTTTACATTACAGAGAATGTTTATCCAAGAATAGATTACCTTAACGTTGAACCAACAAGGAACGTTATAAAGGAGGTCTTTGCACAGCATATAATTAAAGCGCCAGGTATGGAGAAGATTAAAAGCATGGTAAATTACGAGATAATTCCTACACCTGCTGCTGTTATGGTTACAACAGAGCTTGCGTATGAGCACTTTGGCGATTGTTTGACCATAGATATTGGTGGTGCGACCACGGACGTTGATTCGGTAACAGATGGTACACCGGAAGTTCAAGAGATGCTCGTTTCTCCCGAACCTTTTGCAAAAAGGACCGTAGAAGGAGACCTGGGACTGTATGTAAACGCACACAACGTTATCGAAATGATGGGTGAGGAGAATTTGAGGAAGCAATTTGATGATTACGATGAACTTGTAAAGAGAGTAAGCCCTTATCCACAATCTGAACGAGATGAATATTTTATCAGTAAACTTGCAACATTTTGTGTACAACAAGGGTTGCGAAGACATGCTGGTAATAAAAAGCATCTCTACACACCAACTGGACGAAAGACAATAGCCGAAGGTAAGGACCTAACTGCAGTTCGAGTGATTTTTGGAACAGGTGGATTCTTATCAAGGTCTAAACATGCAAAAGAAGTCCTCGAGAGTTTATCCCATCTTTCCAAACTCCATCCAATGGAGCTTCTTCCGCCGGAAGATGTGAAATTTTTTAGAGATAAGAACTACATATTTGCAGCAATTGGTCTTATAGCAAGCAAAATAGATAGAGAGATCGCCAGACAATTACTTGAGACCAATGTTGAGCAGTATTGAGTTAATTGCTTAAAAAAAGTGATAGGAGGAGCTAAGATATGTTAAGTGATGCGATGACGGAGAAGGTACTTGTTGTTAAAACAGAGGATATTGAGAGGCTGTGCGGTGGTAAGGTTGGCGTTGTTGAAGTACCCAAAGCTCAATTTCTTGAAGTGCTTAAAAAAGGTTTTTTTGTTGAGCGCTCAAAAGCGGAGTACGATGAATCAACAAGGCAGGTAATTCCTTATATTGCTCTCAAAGATGGTGAAGAATACGTTTTTTTCAGAAGAACTGAAAATCAGACAGAGAAGAGATTGCACAATTTAATAACGCTTGGTGTAGGTGGACATCTTAATGTTGAGGATTCAGATAATCCTGTTGATTGTCTTAGAAATGGACTTTGGCGGGAGTTAAGAGAAGAAGTTGACGTTGAAGTAAAATCTTTAAGATACGTCGGTCTCATTAACGAGATTGAAAATCCTGTAAGTAGGGTACATGTCGGCATACTTTATATTGCTGATGTGAATTACAAAGGCATAGCTGAGAAGGAGAATTTTGTAGAAATCAGATCTAATAATCTTTCAGAATATATTGAGGAGATGGAAGGATGGGCGAAGGTGGTAGCGCTGTACTTAGGACGTATGCAAAGCTAAACTTGTGTTTGGACGTGATTGAAAAGAGAAGTGATGGATATCACAATATAGATTCACTTTTTCAAAATATTTCCCTCTTTGATAAGATGAAAATTACAGTTTCTTATGGTGATGGAGGTTTGAGTATTCGCTCAAACATCAAGATAGAGAATAATATTCTCGAGAAGATATGGAAAATGGTTGATAATAAGAGATTCAACATAGATGTTTATTTGGAAAAGAACATTCCTATGGGCGCAGGGCTTGGTGGTGGAAGTAGCAATGCGGCAGGATTCATATTGGTATTGGAAATGTTTGAAATTCTAAAAACTCATGATGCTTTTGAACTTGCCAAGAGTGTTGGAAGTGATGTACCGTTCTTTTTAGAAGGTGGGAGTGCGCTTGTATCTGGAAGAGGCGATGTAATAAAAAAAGTTGAGCCTTTAAAAAATTACAATGTAGATATCTACTTTCCGGGATTTTCAATTTCGACAAAAGAGGCATATGCCAAATTGAAACCTGAGTGGTTTGGATTGGCGCTAGTGAGTTCTACAGAACTTTACAATGCATATCGAAATAGTGACATGGAAATTATTCACAAGGGTACGTACAATGTATTTGAAAGGGTTATTCCAGATGAATTATTAGCGCGTATTGAGGTACTTAGAGAGCGTTATCCAGCTGCACTTACAGGGTCTGGGAGTGCGTATTTTGTTATTAATCCTTACGGTAAATACCATTTCATACAGAAAGGAGTGGAAATAGATGCCTTTGAAAAAGGTTAGTTTTGAGGAGCTTATAATTGACAAGAAGTTAATTCCCAATATAGAAACTACTGAGCAGGTAAAGGAAACTCAATCTTTCATTGGAAGAAGACGAGCAATAAAGGCGTTACGATTCGGGCTTGATATGGAAAAAGATGGTTACAACATCTTTGTAGTTGGACTCTCAGGTACTGGAAGAAAGACATTTGTAAAACATTTTGTTGGTGAATACGCTCAGAAAAAAGCAGTACCTTCTGATGTGGCTTACGTAATGGATTTTGGGGATCCACAAAAAGCCAGAGCTATTTTTTTACCAGCTGGGAAAGGTATAGATTTTAAGAAGGACATGGAAAAGCTTGTTGAGAATCTCAGTGAAAAGATATCTAAGGTCTTTGAGGGAGAAGATTATAAGATTAGAAGAAAGGAGATCGATGAAGAGTTTGAAGAAGAACAAGAGAGAGTAACTAAGGAGCTTGTCGAAAAAGCACAGGCCTTAGGGTTCTCAATAAAGTTTACTTCAACAGGTGTTACCTATTACCCTATAAAAGATGGAAAATCTTTAAAAGAGGAAGAATTTGCTGCACTTCCAGATGAAGAGAAGAATACGTACGAGGAAAATGAGAGAAAAGTTCAGCTTCTTATAGATGCGGCGGTAGAAAGAGTACGAAAATTGGAAGGAATTTATAAAGAACGAGTTAAAGACCTTAATCGCTACGCACTACTCTTTGCAACGGAAGAATTCTTTTCTGTTATCGAAACGAGATATCCCTACAGTGATGTTAAAGAGTATATTCACAAGATAAAAGAGGATATTATTGAAAAGGTAAGTTCAACGAAGAAGTTGACTGAATTGGAATACTACTTTAGAAGGGCTTACAGTGTAAACCTAATTGTTGACAATTCTGGTTCAAATTGTGCTCCCGTATTGTATGAAGATACACCAACTTACCATAATCTATTTGGAAAGATAGAGTACATTGAGCGCGAAGGGATGCTTTATACGGATTTCAATTTGATAAGACCGGGTACACTTCATAAAGCAAATGGAGGATATATGATAATCGATGCAAGCGAGTTACTTGTCCATCCATTTGTTTGGGACAGACTGAAAAAGGTCCTCTTTGCAAAACAGCTCGAAGTCGAAAACATCGATACCGCTTACGGATATTCAACAATAGCGTCTCTAAAGACGGACCCCATACCGCTTAAGGTTAAGATAATACTCGTTGGAACGCCGGAGATCTACGAGTTACTTTACGAATATGACCCGGATTTTGAAAAACTCTTTAAAGTAAAAGCTGAACTCGATTGGGAATTGGAAACAAGTGTTGAGACTGTCTCAGATTTAGTGGCGTTTATAACCGATTACACAAGAGAAAATCGTACTCTGCCAGTGAAAAGAGACGCTATTGAGAGAATCATCTGGTATTCAACAAGACTTGCAGGGGATAGAACTAAACTATCGATGAAGCTCGGTGGACTCATTGATTTAATCGAAGAAGCAAATTTCTTTGCCTTGAAGAGAAATTCAAAAGTTATAGAGGGCCAAGATGTAAAATGTGCACTTAGTGAGCGGGAAGAAAGGCTAAAGCTTGTTATAGAGAAATATGATGAGATGTTCAAAAAAGAAGACCTCATGATAGATGTCTCTGGAAAGGTTGTAGGGCAAGTAAATGGATTAACTGTTGTTAATTTTGGGGACTTTGATTTCGGACTTCCGGTACGCATAACTGCGAAGACATACCTTGGAAGCTCAGGAATTCTCGATATTCAAAGAGAAGCGGATTTAAGCGGACAGATTCATAGCAAGGCTGTGATGATACTAACTGGCTATCTCGGTAGTAAGTATGCGAAACGTGTACCATTTTCCATAGGTGTTTCAATCTCTTTCGAACAGGTTTATGGATACGTAGAAGGCGATAGTGCCTCCTTAGCTGAAGTGCTTGCAATTATTTCTGCTTTGTCTAAGATACCACTTAAACAGAGTATTGCTGTAACAGGTTCTATAAATCAGCATGGTCACGTACAACCTGTTGGCGGTGTTACTGAAAAGGTAGAGGGGTTTTTCAGAATATGTAATTTGAAAGGCTTAACGGGAAATCAAGGTGTAGTCATTCCAAAAGCTAATGTAAGAAACTTGGTGCTTAGTGACGAAGTACTCGAAGCGATTAAAGATGGGCTTTTCCATGTATGGACAGTTGACGATGTCGATGAGGCGATAGAGTTATTGACCGACAAGAAGGCTGGAATAATGAATAAGAATTACGAATATCCTCGTGGAACAGTTAATTACTATGTTGTACAAGCGTTGAAAAACTCTCACGACTTGGCTGAAGGAAAGGGTCAAATGAAGAAAACAAGAAAAGACAAAAAAGATAATAAGAAATAAGAAGAATAATGAAGAAAATAACATTTAAAAACGCTTTGTAGACGACAGAATAACATTGTGATATAATTTGGAAGGCATAGATTATTCGCTGTGTATTTAAGGAGGCGATTGAATTGAAAAGGATAGCGGTTATGACAAGCGGAGGAGACTCTCCTGGAATGAATGCAGCAATAAGGGCAGTTGTTAGGTACGGTATTAAATCCGGTCTCGAAGTTTACGGAATAAAAAGAGGATACGCAGGATTACTTGATGAAGACATTGAACCGATGACATTTGCTTCAGTTGGCGGGATAATGGAACGTGGTGGAACTATTTTGAGGTCAAGCCGATGTCCAGAATTTGTTAGAAAAGAGACCCGTGCTGAAGCTGCGAAGATATTGAAAAAGCACGGTATTGAAGGGCTTGTCGTCATAGGTGGAGAAGGAAGCTTACATGGGGCAATGTTCCTTGAAGAGGAACAGAAGATACCAGTAATTGGTATTCCTGGAACGATTGATAACGACATTGCTATGACGGATACAAGCATAGGTGTTGACACGTGTTTAAACACCGTTGTTGATGCGATACAAAAATTGAAGGATACCGCAAGCTCTCACGAGAGGGCATTTATAATCGAAGTGATGGGGAGATCATCTGGTTACATAGCAACTGTTAGTGGACTTGTTACAGGTGCTGAAGCGGTTATAGTTCCGGAAGTACCAGTAGATTACGAAGAGCTTGGTAAAAAACTTCTTGAAGAAAGAGAAAGAGGAAAGATTAACTGTATAGTTGTTGTTGCAGAAGGTGCTGCAAGTGCTTATACAGTTGCAAGACATCTTGAGCACAGAATCGGGTACGAAACAAGGATAACAATACTTGGTCACATACAGCGTGGAGGTTCGCCAACGGCTTTCGATAGATTACTTGCTTCGAGAATGGGAGTTGCAGCGATTGATAGTCTCATGAAGGGTGAAAGCTATGTTATGACCGCACTGCAAAGTGGAAGTATAGTGACCGTCAAACTCGATGAAGTTTTGAAGGCAAAGAAAAAACTCGATATGGACTTGGTAAAATTGGCGGCTATACTTTCATAATACTAAAATGGCTATGTTTAAAAAGAGGTGTAAGGTTGATACTAAAAAACGGATATGTTTGGAATGGAAAAATTTTTGAAAAGAAGAATCTGTATATAGAGAATGGAAAGTTTGAAAACATTTCAAACTCAGGACCTGTGTTAGATGCCACAGGTCTCTTTGCAATGCCAGGTTTTGTTGATTCTCATGCTCACGTTATCGGCACTGGAATGAAGATTATGACCCACGACTTGTTAAAGGAAGATTTGTATTCTATAATTTCTAATTCGCAAGAAGAATTTGTTATAGCACGTGGTTGGGAAGAGTTGCCAGCCAACGCCCTTCTTAACCTTGCAAACGACTTTCAAAAACCGGTGATTCTAATTAGAAAATGTGGACATGTTGCCTGGATAAACAACTATCTGAAAGACAGACTGAAAAAATATGAAAACCTCCTATATGAAAGCGAAATAGAGCAAGTTTGGACTATGCTGGGAGACGAATTTTACAAGCAGGCTTTTGAAGAGGGGCAAAAAGAATTTATCAAACACGGCGTTACTCAGGTGCATTCCGATGATTTTCACGGTGTCAGTTTTGAACTCCTTAAAGAATTGCTCTCACATAGCATTACCAGGATATTTGAGAAACTTTACACCTGCGAACCATGGAAATATGAATTCAAAACGTTCAGTATCTCAAAGATTGCTGGAATAAAACTATTTGCTGATGGTTCGCTCGGCGGAAAAACAGCTTATATGCTTAAACCTTACGGAGATTCGATGGATTTTGGTAAGTTCACACTACCAGATAACTTTGACGAAATCGTAAGATTTGCGGAAAAATCGAATATACAAGTTAATGTACATACTATAGGAGATAGGGCTTTAAGGGAAGTTTTAAATAGGTTTGAAAGAAATAAAGTTCGCCTAAAACATAGATTAATACACCTTCAGTTCGCTTCAGAAGAGGATTTTCAAAGGCTGAAAAGTTACTATCTTTCTGTACAACCTCACTTCTTTTTTGAGGATATATCCCTGTTGGAAAACGTCTCTTTCCAGAAGGCCTATCCATTTTTGGAAATGCACAAAGCAGGCTATGAACTGGCATTCTCGACCGATTCACCTGTTTCACCAGCAGACCCGAAGTACGTACTTGAAATGGCTTTAAAGATGGGATTTACAAAAGCAGATGCAATTCATTACTATACCGAAGCAGGTTCTAAGATTGCTGGCTTCGCATGTGGAAGAATTGATGTGGGGTATAGAGCAGATTTTGCACTTTATGAAAAGGATCCATTTGAAAGTGACCCAGTAGCGGTATTTGTTGATGGTAAGGAGGTAATGTCGAGATGAAGATAAATTATTTCGAACGACCTGAGGACGACTATTCTTTTGACGTAATCGTTGTTGGTGGAGGTCATGCAGGGATCGAGGCAGCACTTGCATGTGCAAGGCTTGGGCTTAAGACAATGCTCATAACTGGCAATCCTGACAACGTTGGCTGGGCTTCGTGCAACCCGGCAATTGGCGGTTCAGCAAAGGGAGTTGTTGTACGTGAAATAGATGCTCTGGGTGGTGAAATGGCAAAGACTACCGACGAAACTATGATAAATCTTAGGATGTTAAACACAAGCAAAGGACCTGCTGTACAAGCGTTGAGAGCGCAGATAGATAAATACGGTTATTCAAGAACTATGAAAAGAAAATTGGAAGAGCAAGAAAATTTACTTCTGAGGTATGGAATAGTTAAAGAGCTCATAGTTAAAGATGGCAAAGTTGAAGGTATTGTCGATTCATTTGGTATAGATTACAAAGCTCGAGCGGTGATAGTGACAACTGGTACGTTCTTACGTGGAAGGATTTTTATAGGTAGAGATACAATGGAAGCTGGTAGGATGGGAGATTTTTCTGCGCAAGGGCTAACCCAATCACTTATAGACCTTGGGTTCAACGTAGGAAGGTTTAAAACGGGTACACCTGCACGTGTTTTGAAAAGTAGTATCGATTTTTCAAAGATGGTCAGACAAGATACCGATGACACTCCTTGGGCATTCTCACACTTCAACGAGCCAAAAGTTTTAGAGAAAGATTATCCATGTTGGTTAACTCATACGGTTCCAGAAACGCATAAAATTATTCGAGATTATCTGATTTTCTCACCATTGTATGGTGAGGTAAAATTGATTCAATCCAAGGGCCCAAGATACTGCCCATCTATTGAAGATAAGGTTGTTAAGTTTAATAGGGAGAGTCATCAGGTATTTGTAGAACCTGAAGGAAGGGACACTCAAGAGTATTACCTGAACGGGCTTTCAACGAGCTTGCCCTATGCAGCACAAATAAAGATGTTGAGAACTGTTCCAGGTTTGGAAAACGTAGTAATTGTAAGACCTGCTTATGCAGTTGAATATGATTACATAGACCCAACTCAATTATATCCTACTCTTGAATCTAAAATAGTTGAGAATCTTTACTTTGCTGGTCAGATAAATGGAACGAGTGGTTACGAAGAAGCTGCCGGTCAAGGACTAATTGCCGGGATCAACGCGGCTTTAAAGTTAAAAGGCGAGGAACAGATAGTTTTAAAGAGGTCTGAAAGCTACATTGGGGTTATGATAGATGACCTTGTAACAAAGGGAACTGACGAACCTTACAGATTACTCTCTTCCAGAGCTGAATACAGATTACTTTTAAGACATGACAACGCCCATATCAGGCTTTCAAAGTATGGCTACAGAGCAGGATTGATTCCAAAATGGTTCTATGAAAAGGTATTAGCACTTGAAAGCGAAGTTCAAAGACAGCTTGAAAGAATGGAAAACGTTAAGGTGCCCGCCTCCAGTCAAGTCAATGATCTACTCACAAGACTTGGTACAACTGCTCTTTCAGAGGGTACAAGGCTTGCCAAACTGTTGAGAAGACCCGAACTAAGATATGACGCAATTAAAGAATTAGACCCAGAGCCAATCAACGATGATGAAATCATTACACAAATCGAAATACAACTTAAATATGAAGGATATATAAAATCAATGCTCGACCAACTTAGAGTATTCGAAGAATACGAAAATTTACATATTGGAAACATAAAATTTACAGATGTGCCTAATCTTTCCACTGAAGCGCGCGAAAAACTTGAAAAAATCAAACCTCTTTCAATTGGACAAGCAATGAGGACTTCTGGTGTAACACCTGCTGATATCTTGGCTTTATTGACATATTTAAAGAAAAAATAATGATTTTTGGAAGTTGCAGATTTTTTGCTAAAAGCCAGTCAATTTTGACAAAAACAATTTTTATGGTAAAATATACCCGGAATTTTTTGTAACAAATAGAATAAGGGGTGGTAGGAGTGCGAAAGATACTTGTGGTTTTGATAATATCGATAGTAATGGTTGGAGTAGGCTTTTCCTTTTATATAAATTACAAAGTTCAAAGTGGGGACACTTTAAGTTCTATTTCGAAGGGTTTTGGGATTCCTATTCCGATTCTGATCGATTGGAATCCGGGGCTATCTCCATCGAATATTAAAGTTGGTCAAATACTGAAAATCCCATTTAATCCTGGAATTATGTTTAAACCCACTAACACGATATCTATATCAACCTTAGCAAAGATGTTTTTTATAACAGTAGATGATATTCAAAGTGTTAATCCTTCAATAAGTGGTACTATTTCGACTGGAAAGGAAGTTTTTGTTCCTCTTGGGAGGGTAAATACGTCCTTTACAGAACTGGCAGATTTTATTTGGCCCGTTTACGGTAAAATCACGTCTGAATACGGTTGGAGAATACATCCGATATACAATGAAAAAATGTTTCACACGGGCTTAGATATCAGAGCCCAAACGGGCGCCCCGGTCTTTGCAGCACGTGGTGGAACGGTAAAGTTTGCAGGTGTCAAATCGGGATATGGAAACCTTATTATAATTGAACATGCTGGTGGGTATGAAACGTATTATGCCCATCTTTCGAAAATAAATGTCTATGTAGGGTTGAAGGTTGAAAAGGGCGATTTTATAGGTAGAGTAGGAAGTACTGGTACATCAACAGGCCCACATTTGCACTTTGAAGTAAGAAACAATGGTGAACACTCTGATCCTGTTGCATATCTGCCGCGAACAAATACGTACGTGATGAGGAGGGTTACCTCTGAATAATAAAGATAGGATTTTTAAAGAGTTGGTCTTTGTTTTGGATGAGTCTAAGATAGATGTAATCGATGAATTGTTGTACGGAGAACATGACTATTATACAATAGATAGCAGCGAGGGAAGGTTCCTCGCTGTTGTTTCGTTATACGAAAGTGGACTTGAAGAAGTTAAAGATAAGCTTATAAACACAGGTCTAACTTTTGTTGGATACAGAGAAACCAAAGAAGAAGACTGGTTTAAGAATATCATTACGGAACCATTTGAAATGATTGAAGGTGTTTGGGTTGATCCTTTGGATCACAGGTTAGAAGAGTCAAAAGGAAAGATTGTGCTTAAGATACCACAGGGATTTGCTTTTGGAACGGGGCTGCATCAAACAACTAAGATGTCGGCAGCGTATTTGAGAAAATACCTGAGACCTGGAATGGATGTGCTTGACCTTGGGTGTGGAAGTGGTATACTTGCCATTTTAGCGAAGAAGCTGGGAGCTAATAGGGTTGTTGCTGTTGATAATGACCCACTTGCAGTTGAGGTTGCTGAGGAAAATGCTTTGAGAAACAATGTGAATATTGAAGTTAAGCGGTCAGATTTATTCTCAAATGTGGACGGAAAGTTTGATATTATCGTCTCAAATATTATAGCTGAAATCCTCGTTGAAATGCTTAAGAATGCAAAAGAACATCTTAAAGAAGATGGTATATTAATACTATCAGGTATAATTCTTCAAAAGGCAAATTTATTCAGTAACTACAATGTCGTTGAGAAAATGGTGATGGATGAATGGAACGCATTAGTGATAAAGATTTAAAGGTAGTCATTTGGCAGCTTGAAAGAAAAATTGACAATGCCTTAGGCTTAGAAAAAAGGTGTTCACATGGTTTTCCCGTTGTTATCTTGAGCTATCCTATCAGAGATGGTGAACCTTTCCCAACAATTCACTACCTCACATGCCCACATCTTAGAAAAGAAGTATCAAAATTGGAAGAAAAGGGATTAATTAGGGAATATGAAGAGTTAGTTGAAAAATCATCTGAACTTAAAGAGCGCCTTTCAGATGCACATAATGATGTTATTAAAAAACGCATAGGACTTTTAAGATCAGAGGATCTCGTCTGGATAGATAAACTATCCTCTGTAGGTACTGGTGGTATCCGAGATAGAAATACCATAAAGTGTCTGCACTTACACCTCGCTGACTTTCTTGCTGGAATAGATAATCCTGTGGGGGAAATGGTTTACAATACAATCAAAGAAAAAGAATGTTCAAATGCTTTATGCAGTAAATATGAAGAGAAATAAGACATCTCTCAGATTTCCTTTTCGAATGTTTCACAATCTTCCGTGATAGGGGGGATTATCATGTCTTCGAGTGAAATCTTTTCTAATATCTTCTTGCTTTTTGATTTTCAAAACCAACCTGTTGATGTTCAGCTTGTTTACAAAGAGGCTCAAAAATTCGGAAGAATAGTTGGTGGGAAAGCCTACGGTTCGTGGTCTAAACATAAAATGCCTGCGTTTGTTTTATACAATTACGGTATAGAATTGGTCGAAGTACCGGAAGCAGAGTTCTTACCGAATAAAAAAGGGAACGACATAAGACTTGCGGTTGATTGCGTGGAACAAGCATTGAAGAATACTGTTATCGATACATTCTTTCTTGTAACAGGCGATGCTGATTTTACTGCGCTCGTTTATAAACTTAAATCTTATGGTAAGAGAGTCATTGCAGTTGCGAGAACAAAATCAACGAGTTACGAACTCGTCTCAGCTGTGGATAATTTCGTTCCGTATGAGGATATAGTAAAGAACGAAAATTTAACGGATCCAGTAGACAGACTTGCAGAGGAAATGGAGATATTTCTTAAAAGGTCTGGCAAAGATTTTACTACCGATAATTTATCGAGATTCTTTATTTCATTCAACATTAATCCAACAAAATATGGCTTTCAGAATATGCACGAACTTGTTGAAGAGATTTATGAAAGAAGAGTTCAGAGACCTGAGCGACTTAAAAACGTTAAGCTCATTTTGCTTAGGGGTGTTTTGTATGGATCATTAAAACAAGAGAATTTGCCGGACTTCGCAGAAAATAACAAAATACCAATTAGTGATTTGAAAACTGCTATGGAAATCTTAATACACGATGAGGTACTGAAACAATCAGATGGATATTTTGAACTCAATCGAAACAAAGCGTTTTTTGCAACATTACTTGAGAAATACCCTATTGTTCCAGAGCATCTTGATGAGTTTGTAGAGAAGACTTACAAGGCTTTTGTGAATGGTAGGGTTAAAGCACTTAATCAGCTTTTACAAAGCGAATTTAAACTTCCGTCAGGTGAATTCAAAAGTTATGTGGAGGCAATTAAAAGAAGTGGTTGTTTGAAAGGATTAGATGAGAGTGATTACATATCTTATTCGACTCATGCAAAGATTGTATGTGACTTGGAGCAATTAAAGATTTCAACATATTCATATTATGTAAAGAGGATCTTAGCGCAAACATTCGTTTTTAGAGAAGAGCTTAGTTACATCAAGGACTTAGTGTTTTCAAATAATAGTGAGCTTTTCGAAAAAGCAATCGCGTATCTCCAGCAAACTGGGGAAATATTGGAAGTAGGAGGGGTGTATTTCTACTCACCTATATGAAAATAGAGATAATAGTTCCAGGAAAGATTTCTAAGCATCTCTTACCAGCTGAGGAATTCTACGAAGAAAAGTTGTCGAGATTTTCTCAAATTGAAGTGAACTTTGTACCACTCGGTGGTGATGTAAATACGGATAACCCAAAGGTCATATTGTCAAGGGAAGCGGAGAACATAAACAGGAAGCTAAAAGGAAGGCGATATTATCTTATCGACCTTTGGGGCAGGGAAATGAATAGCGAGGAATTTGCAATATTCATAGATAGAGGTTTTCAAATGAATTCAAAACTTATTTTTGTAATAGGTGGACATCTCGGTGTTGATGAAAATTTGAGAAAGAACGCAGCCGAGAGGATTTCTTTTTCTAAAATGACGTTTACGCACGAGATGTGTCTAATCATTTTATTAGAACAATTGTTCAGAGGTTTCAAAATACTTAGGAACGAAAAGTACCACTACTGAGAGCAGACCAAGTGTACGTTCTAAGAATTTCGCAAAAGAAGACGATAATAAGAACGGTAAGTAGTAACGGATTGGAAAGGATGGTGAATAGTATGATAGACAAGATCAACAAAGCTGGTATCCAGGATGCTCAAAATCTTCAGGAGGTTAAAGGAAAAGGAGAAAAGAACGTAGAAAAATTAAAAGGGAAGGCTGAAGAAAAGAAAGTTACCGATGCTCTTGTAGTAGAGGAAGGCAAGAAGATAGCTGAATATATTGAATTGGCGAAAAGTTATCCAGAAATACGAACCGAACTTGTGAAGCAAATAAAAGATGCTATCAACAGTGGTACGTTTAAGGTTAATCCTGAGCAGATAGCTAAGAAGATACTGGAGGGATAAGAGTTGTTAAAAGAGAACCTAAAAGATGAAATACGAGTACTTGAAAGTATGATACAAGCTTTTAGAGGGCTTGAAGGTGCGGTTTTGAATAGACAAACAGATATGATTGCGAAGTATGCCATTTCTGTAGAAGAACTTTCCTTAGAAATATCGACGATAGAATTACAAAGGCAAGACATACTCAAAAATCTTGGTTATGCTAATATCAAGGAATATATTGAGCAAAATCGATGTAGCAATGAAAATGTAAGTGCAGAAGATACTGCACAGATAGCATACTTGGCTGCTGAGATTGTTGAGAAGCTCAATGAACTTACCATTGTTATGGATGGAATAAAGCAGGTTATAGAATTTGAAAATCATTATTTTGAGTTTCTCAACCATCTTGTCAGAGGAACTAATCCTGCATCGAATTATTCCTTCGGACAGAACAAACAAGCTATTTCTTCCTACACAACGAATTACGACAACCCTGTATACGACCGTCTGAAATGATTGTGCGGTTGTAAAATTCTAAAGGAGTGACTGGAATTGCCAGATATAAGTCTATTTGGAACGCTAAACACAGGATTACTCGGTGTCTATGCAAATAAACTGGCAATGAATGTTGTTTCTCATAATATAGCTAACGCAAATACACCTGGCTTTTCGAGGCAAAGACCAGAGCTTATGACGATGCCTCCGATACCACTGAGCTCTCTTACCCAGCCCGCTGTTCCTTTACAAATAGGTACAGGAGTTTACGTTAGAGATATAAAGAGGGTAAGAGATGCATTTCTTGATATACAATACAGACAAACTAACAACAAATACAATTACTGGGATAGTATAACTTCTAATCTGCATTTTGTTGAACAGCTCTTTGCTGAACCATCTGAAGCTGGAATAAGGTATCTTTTCGATTCCGTTTGGTCCGGTTTGGAAGAGGTCGTTACTGATCCGACAAACACTGCGGCTAAGAGGGGACTTGTAAGTAGGGCCGAAGAATTTGTTCGGCACGTCCAAGATTTATACACAAGATTGGAGCAGTTGCGCGTTGATATTGATAATGAAATAACCCAAAGAACACAACAGATAAATGCTATGGTCAAAAGACTTGCCGATATAAATGCGAAGGTTAGAACAGCTGTTAGTTTGAAGTATACACCAAATGATTTGTTCGATGAGCGTGACAGAATTTTGGATGAACTTTCAAATCTTGCAGATATTTATTATTATGAAGATAACGCTGGTCAAATTACACTTAGATTGGGAAATCAAATAGTACTTACTGGTCAAGATGCTATTGAACTTCGTGCGCTTGAAAGACCTTATGGAAAAGGGTTTAAAGAAATATTCGCAGGTAATTCAAAAGTTGTTGTCAACGATGGTAAGTTGAAAAGTCTTTTTGATTTACGTGATGAGATACTCGTTAAATATATGAACCGTTTGGATGAATTTGTTCTTTCCATGACGGATGAGTTCAATCTCGTACATCAGGATGGATTCAATGGCGATGGAAGTGTAACAGGTTTGAAGTTCTTTAACGATATTGCTGCTGAAAGAATAGAAGATTCGGTACTCTATAGACTTGCAGGTGCGAAACGAGTTGAAAATGGTCCTATAAAATTCATTTCTGGTATGAGTGATAGGAAAGACTTTGCTGATATAACAACAAAACCTTTCATCGAGAAAGGTTCTATTGTCTTTTTTGACGGTACAGATAAAGTCTTCTCAGCGCAGGTTAACCCATACGATAAGGTTGAAGATTTTCAGAATACGCTATCTGGTATTAGCGACAGGTGGTTTGACCTAAAGGTTGGTGCACATGGTGATGGAGGTTATCGTCTTTATTTCGAATCTAATAACAATTTAAGGGAAACACTTGCACTTGACTTTAATGGTAACATGTTCAATACTATGGGATTTGCCACAAAGAATGTCGATGTCTTTGTTATTAATAAGAGCGATTTTAAGGTGGAGCAAGGTTCATATAAGATAGCCATTAACGGTAGAGAAGAAATTCTAAGTATTACTTCCTCAACAACACTCGAGGACCTTGCAACACAATTAAATACGTACTTTGGAAGAGATATTAAGGCATTTGTTCATGAAGATAAACTTTTAATTATGCCAACTAAAGCAAACGGCTTTGAATTGAAGAATATAAAGTTATCGGATTCAAAAGGTCTGTTTACCCAAGCAAATCTGCACGTTGAGACTTATAAAGCACTCGATACCGGTAAAGAAACACTTGAAAATATAGTAAATAAGAGTTCTGCGTTTTCTATTAGGATAGGTGCAACGGAAATAAGGATAGACCCGACAAAGACTACATTAAGGGACCTAGCTCAGAAAATAAACGACGCCGCTACGGGTATAATAGCTGAAGTTACACCTCATAGCAAGTTCGTTCTGCGTGGCTCAAGGTCACTTGGATTTGAACTAAAAAAGGTTATACAGGGACCTGAAGCCCTTTGGAGTGCTCTTGGATTTATTGATCCTGATGGCGATTCTTCAAACGACTGGGATGAAGGTTTCGTATTCGTCAATCCGTTTGAACCTCCAAAAGATCAAAGAATGAGATATATAAAGGCAGATGCGTTATTCATAGACAAACAGCAATCTAAGGAACCTTACCGATTTGTTGAAAAGTTTGCCGTTAATTCCACTATAAAGAGTAACCCGGAGACCATAGCTGTTGATATAGGATACACCGAAGAAAATCCAAATTGGGATGCAAAGGTTTTCAAACCATCTGGAAGGGCGAATACTGGTATTATTGAACTTTTATCAGCACTTAGAAATAAGAAATTACTCAACGATGGACTTGAATCATTTAATGAATATCTTGGCAGTGTTGTTGCTGAGATGGGAGTTGAAAGCGAAACCGCAATGAAGATAAAAAGCAACACGGATTTAATGAAGAAGGAGATAGACGGTGAAAGGGAAAGAGTTAAAGGTGTGTCACTCGATGAAGAAATGGCAAATATGATAAAATACCAGCAAGCATTCAATGCAGCAGCGAGGGTAATGACCGCAGTAGATGATATGATTTCCAGAGTTATTGACAAACTGGGAGTGGTTGGTAGATAATTTTGGTAGATAATTAAATCCATAAAGAGGTGATTAAGATGCGAATAACGAACAATATGATAAATGAACGAGCATTATTCAATATACAAAACAGTCTTTACAGAATTGCACGTATGCATGATAAACTGTCTTCTGGTAAGGAAGTGCAGTATCCAAGCGATGATGCAGTTATAGCAACAAGGTCGTCAAATATATCGAGTAGATTAAGAGAACTTGAGCAATTTAAGAGAAATGTCGATCATGTAAATAATTTTGTCCAGTCCTACGATACGAGTTTACAGGAGCTTTCTGACCTCTATCACAGGGTACGTGAATTGATGGTTAGAGGTGCAAATGGGACAAATACAGTTGATGAAAGAAACGCTATCGCTTCTGAACTTAAAGCACTGAAGGAACATCTTATAGAGATAGCAAACACAAGAGTTGGCGATGAGTATATATTTGGCGGTGCGAGATCCGAATTAAAACCAGTCGATGAAGAGGGAAATATAGTAACTCCTATAGAGGCAAATGTAAAAAGAAAGATAAATGCTCTAGGCTACAGCATAAGCTACGGTGTCACAGTTTACGATGTCTTCACGCTTGAAAACGGAAAGACTGTCTTTTCCACAATTGATGATGCAATAAACGCATTGTACGAAGGAAATGAGAAAAAATTATCCGAGATTTCTCTCAAAGAGATAAAGATTCTCGAAAGGTCAGTCATGGAGCACTTTGCAAGTGTTGGTTCGACTTCACGAATGGCGGAGATGATCTCTTCACGAATAGAAGATTTGAAACTCTTCAATACGGAATACCTATCGAAAGAACAAGATGCTGATCTAACAAAGGTACTCACGGATTTGAACATGCAACAAGCTGTTCTTGAAGCAGCTTTAAAATCTGCGTCTATGGCTATTCAAAAGTCACTTGTGGACTTTATCGGTGGTTGATATGTTATTAGAAAAATTTTCAACAGATATCCTTCGGGAAGTAAAGACAATAGATTTACCTGGACACAAGCCGACGCACGCGTCGGCTTTTTTAGTTTGGTATTCTAAACCTACAAATGATTTAAAGAGCATTATTGAACTCGGTAGTGGGACCGGTGTAGTTGCATTTGCACTTGCCAAATTGTATAATCTAAGAGTAGAGGGCATAGAGGTACAGAAAGAACTTTTTGAACTTGCAGTAGAAGGAATAACTCTTAATGGCGTTGAGGATAGAGTGAGTTTTAAGAACATTGATGTGCGCAATATTAAAAAGCACTACAAAGCTGAAACATTTGATATGGTCGTCTCAAATTTTCCTTTTCATACAGGTAGAGAGAGTCCGGATAAAGTTAGAAGAATAACGCGAAACGCGGATATTACTTTAATCAACGACTTTATATCCGCTGGAGCATACTTACTAAGAAATCGTGGTACGTTTGTTTTTGTATTCTCACCTTCAATTCTATTAAGTGTAATTCAGATGCTTTCACGTTCTAAATTAACCGTACAGCGAATGTGTTTCCTACATGGAACACCAGAGAAAGAAGCCAAATTGGTTGTTATTAGAGGAAGAAAAAATGGTGGAGAACAACTTATAATCGATCCACCGCAGTGGGGGGTGTAAGAAGATGGTAGAGAGGTACGCGCTTGAACCTTTGAAAAGCCTATGGACACTAAAAGCTCAGTACGAAAGATGGCTCGAGGTAGAACTTGCCGTTGTAGAGGCTTACGAAGAACTTGGAGTTGCACCAAGCGGTACAGTTACTAAGCTTAGAGAAAAGCTTAGGATCGATGTTGATGATATTTTGAACATTGAAAAAGTAGTTGACCATGATGTTATTGCTTTCATTAAATCTGTTACTAAAGACGTTGGTGACGAGGCAAGGTATTTTCACTATGGTTTAACGTCTTCTGATGTAGTAGATACGGCTAACTCTCTTGCATTGATAAGGGCTACGGATGTAATATTAGACTCTATGATAAAACTTTCAAATGCTCTTTACTCAAAAGCAATTGAGTACAAAGACCTTCCAGCGATAGGGCGGACACACGGCGTTCATGCAGAACCAACCTCTTTTGGATTAAAATTCTTGTCGTGGTACGCCGAACTATTACGTGACATAGAGCGTCTTAGAAATGTAAGGCGAGATATTGCAGTTGGAAAGTTAAGTGGTGCTGTCGGAAATTATGCGAATATTTTACCAGAAGTAGAGGAAATTGCACTAAGAAAACTTGGATTAAGACCTACATCTGTAGCTACCCAAGTGGTATCACGAGACTATATAGCATACTTATTGTCACTCTTTGCTATTATAGCTGGTCTTATAGAACGGATTGCTGTTGAAGTAAGGCATTTACAAAAAACGGAGACACTTGAAGCGATGGAGCCATTTAGAGAAGGGCAGAGAGGCTCATCTGCAATGCCTCATAAAAAAAATCCTATTCTTTGTGAGAGATTAACTGGTATGGCAAGACTTATGAGAAGCTACGCCCAAGTCGCTTTTGAAAACATGGCACTCTGGCACGAAAGGGACATTTCCCACTCATCTGCAGAAAGGTACATACTCCCTGATTCAACAATGACGATATACTATATGCTTGAAAAGGCAAGATACCTGATTGAAAACCTGAAGGTCTTTGAAGAGAAAGTTAAAAAGAACATTGACATAACCCAGGGGTTGGTTTATTCTCAAAGAATACTACTTGCACTTGTAGAAGCTGGAATGAGTAGGGAAGAAGCTTACACACTTGTTCAAAAATACGCTTTGGAATGCTGGAAAACAGGAGAGTCATTTAAAGAAAGAGTTCGTTTCGATGAAAAAGTACGTCAGTTAGTCACGGAAGAAAAGTTTGAAGAACTCTTTAGGCCAGACTACTATCTTAGGAATATTGATAAAATCTATGAAAGGTTTGAAAAAAGTTAAAAAAGCGGGCTTTAAGCCCGCTTTCTCTTTTAAAAAAATTACATTGTTGCTTCTGTTGTTTCTTCTGTTGCTTCTGGTGCTTCTTCTGTTGTTTCTTCCATTGTTCCTTCTGTTGTTTCTGTTGATTCAAACGTTGTTGTGTCTGTTGCTTCTGTTGTCTCTGTTGTTTCTTCTGTTGTTTCTTCTGTTGTTTCTTCCATCGTTCCTTCTGTTGTCTCTGTTGACTCAAACGTTGTTGTGTCTGTTGCTTCTGTTGTTGCAGCTGCTTTGCTCTTGTTTGCTGCTACTGCCCAAATGATAGCTACTACGATGATAGCGATAACTATGAGTGTTACTGTCAAGCCCTTTTTGGATGCCATAACCTCAACCTCCTCTTAGTATGTTGTAAAAACAAAAGTTTGGTTTCATTTCATGCCTAATTATACCATTCCTTATGTTACTTTCAATGAGTAATTAGTGAAAAAAGTATGTTAAATTCACATTAACTATTGCGTAGGTATCGATTAATTCAACACAAAGCGGATAACTCAGATTATCACCCATAGATGATTTCGAGCGTATTTTATAATTTGCATACGAAAGCATAGTTGAGCAAAAGAATGAGAAAATGAGCATAACAAGGCTATAAATATATCTCTTCATATAGTCAATATACCATAAAGATTAGCAAGGTTGAAATAATACTTCGAATTTTAGTAAAATTACATTGCACAAAGTACTATCCTTATTAATTAGCGCAAATTGAGAGCAAAAGGGAGGCGGAAGGTATGAGGATTGTAACATGGGGATTTGGGGCAATGGGCCGCGGTATCGCAAAGAACATTGTTGAAAGTAAATTTATGAAGTTGGTTGGTGTTATTGATAAGAATTCAGAGTTTATAGGTAAAGACGTAGGCGAATTACTTGGTGTTGGAACTTATGGCGTGAGAGTTAGGGACTCTATTGATGTTATTGAAGAGGCTAATCCGGACCTTGTGGTTATAGCAACGAGCTCTTTTGTAAAAGATGTGCTACCGCAGATAGAGTATGCGGTCAAAAATCACGCAAATGTCATAACGATCGCGGAAGAGATGGCTTTTCCATTTGATTCTCATCCAGAAGAATCGCTCTACATGGACAGCTTAGCAAAAAGGTATGGTGTAACGATTCTTGGGACAGGAGTTAACCCTGGTTTTGTTCTTGATACGTTAATAATTGCACTTACTGGTGTATGTACAAGAGTCGATAGGATAGTTGCAAGACGCATTAATGACCTTTCACCGTTCGGTAAGACCGTTATGGAAACTCAGGGTGTCGGAACAACACCAGAACAATTTGAAGAAGGTTTAAAGAAAGGAACGATAGTTGGACATATAGGCTTCCCACAAAGTATTGCTATGATTTCAAGAGCGTTGGGTTGGAATATATCGAGAGTTGAAGAAGAAAGAAAGCCAATAATCTCCAATGTATACAGGGAAACACCTGTTGTTAAAGTTCAACCTGGAATGGTTGCAGGATGCAATCACTCAGCAAAAGCTTACGTTGGAGATAATTGTGTTATAGAGCTATACCATCCTCAACAGATTCATCCACATCTTGAGGGAGTTGACACCGGTGATTATATTGAAATCTATGGAGATATTAACATAAACTTATCGATAAAACCGGAGATTCCTGGTGGAAAAGCGACGATAGCAATTGCAACAAATATGATTCCTATTGTCATTGGTGCACAGCCTGGATTGAAATGTATGGCCGACTTGCCTGTTCCAAGGTCCATTCTTTCATTTACAAAATGAGAATTCCGAAAACGGAGGTGAGCAAATGCTCGCTAAAAAAGGTGATTGGGTGCAGATTCAAATCACCATTCTTAAACCAGAAGAGCGTGCACCACAAGTTCCAGAAGACACGAAGCAAGTCCCTCTTGAGATGAGAGTAAAAGGCTTTTTGCAAGATGAAGCAGCGGAGATTGGTGCAATGGTGACGATAAAGACAACAACTGGCAGATCAATAACTGGGAAGCTTGTTGCAATTAATCCCAAGTACGAGCACGACTTTGGAGAGCCAGTACCTGAACTCATCACAATAGGTATGGAGCTTAGGGAGATGTTAGAAACATTGGATGGTGATATCAATGGTTAGCTCTAATGATAAATCCTATACTGCCGTAATGGCTCGTCGTGCAGAGATAATGAGAAGAGCCGTAGGTATCGATTACGAGAAATTTATCATTGATGGCATCGCTTTTGATTATGAAAAGATGATGGAGGAAGTTGGATATTCACTTGAAAAAGTTAAAAAGATCCAGTCAGAAACTTGTGTTGGGAATACACCACTTGTGGAACTAAAGAATATCAATAGGTTAATCAAAAAAATAGCTCCAAAAGGCAAAGGTGCGAGGATATTCTTGAAAGATGAGGCAACTAATCCATCTGGTAGCTTTAAAGATAGAAGAGCTGCGGTGAGTGTTTATCATGCTCAAAAACTTGGATACAAAGGTGTCATTGCAGCCACAAGTGGAAATTATGGCGCTGCTGTTGCATCTCAAGCAGCTAAAAGAGGATTAAAATGCATAATTGTTCAGGAATGTTATGACAGTCAATGGCGTGGCCAACCGGAGATTCTTGAAAAAGGACGTGCATGTGAAGCTTACGGAGCCGAGGTTGTTCAATTGACAGTTGGTCCAGAATTGTTCTACTATACACTCTTACTATTAGAAGAAACTGGATTCTTCAACGCATCACTTTACTCACCCTATGCAATTGCCGGTGTTGAAACACTTGGATACGAAATAGCTACCCAGATGAAGGATCTAACTGGAAGGTATCCCGATGCAGTGGTTGTTACCCACGCAGGTGGCGGACTTATCACTGGTACTGCGCGTGGTTTGAAAAAAGCCGGTGCAACTGATACAAAAGTAATCGGTGCCAGTGTTAACTTAAGAGGTCTACACATGGCAAGTGATACGGATTTTAACAAAAAGTACTTTACAACAGGTCACACGGGATTTGGCATTCCATTTGCCGTCTATCCAGATAGGTCGGATGTTCCAAAAAACGCGGCAAGACCTCTTAGATACATGGACAGGTACGTACTTGTTACACAAGGCGAAGTATTCTATGTTACAGAAATGCTTGCAAACCTCGAAGGTCTTCAAAGAGGACCAGCGGGAAATACTTCGTTAACAGCCGCTATAGCACTTGCACTTGAAATGGATGAAGATCAGACCATTGTTGTAAATGAGACAGAATACACTGGAGCTGGGAAACTTCCATCTGCACAGTTAACGTTTGCAAAGGAGATGGGAATGATAGTTAAAAGGGGTCACCCTATCAAAGAAGACATTCCAGGAAAAGTTATTGCGATTCCGGAACACCCATCACAAATTGGTGTAATCGAATACCCTGTAGAAGAAATGAAAAAGAGTTACCTAAAAGAGCTCATAAAGAGAGAAAACCGCTCTCAATTTACTGAAACTGAACTTAGATTCTTAGAAGAAGATTTGAGAGCAAGTAGAAATGAAATAGTGAATTGGATAGATGAGATTGGGGAGGGAACAAGATGAAACCAAGACCTGATGATTTTGTTGAAAGGTCAAAACATCTTCAGAAGATGACCGATGAAGAACTAAACGCTTACTTTTGGCAACTTGTAGAAAAAGTCGTTGCCCCACTTGTCGAACTTGCAAGGACACATACGAGTCCGTCTATCGAAAGGTCAGTACTTTTAAGAATGGGATTCAACAGCTTTGAAGCGAAAAGCTTGTAGATATGATATTCGAAAGGGGATTACTTGGCAAAGGAGCTGGCCACATAGTTTGGAGGATTGCGAAAGAACACAGCGTGGACTACATAGAAGCTGGTAGAAAGATGATAGACGGAGAATATTGGGATGATGTCGACAGGATTTTTAAAGGGGTGAAGAAGAATGGATAGACTCGAGCCCACAAAACCAATAAACGTTGAAGAAATACTTAAAGATTTAGATAAATACCGTCCAAGAAGAAGAGGGTGGACTTGGAGAAAGAAGTTGCCGGAAGGAACGAAAATTGACAGATATGAATACTATCAAATAAGCGAATCGTTAAAGAACAGTATACCACTTCCAGCTGCACACTATTTTAACAACATCGACCCTCAACCTGATGTTGTAATCACCAGTGAAATTGCATCAGGAAGATTCGAAGATGATTTAAGAAGAATGCGCATGGCTGCATGGCACGGTGCGGATCATATAATGGTTATCAGAACGCTTGGTCAATCACACTTTGACGGATTAATAGAAGGTACACCAGAAGGTGTAGGTGGCATCCCAATCACAAGAAAGCAAGTTAGAGCAACAAGAAAAGCCCTCGATTTAATTGAAGATGAAGTTGGTAGACCGATTAATTTCCATAGTTATGTTTCAGGAGTTGCAGGACCTGAGATTGCTGTACTATTTGCAGAAGAAGGTGTTAATGGTGCACACCAAGACCCACAATACAACGTTCTTTACAGGGGCGTTAACCCAGTAAGGTCTTTTGTCGACGCTGCTGTTGCAAAGAAGATAATGGCTTGGGCAAATATGTTGCAAATTGACGGTGCACATAACGCAAACGCATCAGCAAAACTTGCTTGGACTGTTATGCCAGAATTACTTGTTCAACATGGTATTAACTGTCTGTACTCTGTAAAAGTTGGAATGCCAAAGGAAAACATAGCTCTATCAACAGTTCCACCTGTCATAGCACCACTTCCAGAAATGAGAATAGATCTACCTTATGCGGTAGCCCTTAGGGAATTATTCCAAGGATACAGATTCAGGGCACAGATGAACACAAGGTATATCGAATCAGACTTATTTGATGCAACAAGAGCACACGTTATCAATGCAATGCTCTCCAGACTGACGAGTGCAGATTTGCAATCGACGATAACACCAGATGAAGGGAGAAATGTTCCTTGGCATATCAACTCCATAAGGGGTGTTGAAACGGCAAAACACACTTTACTTGCACTCGACGGAATCAAGAAATACGTAAAGATCGATCAAGAGGCCGTTAGAGAAAAGGTCAGAGAATTGAAGATGAGAGCAATATTGATGCTTGAAGAGATAATAGAGATGGGAGGCTACTTTGAAGCACTCGAAGCTGGCATGTTCGTAGACAATGGATACTATCCAGAAAGATTTGGCGATGGAATAGCAAGAAAAAAGGATGGCGAACTCGCCGCTGGAACGGTTGTCCCAAGAGAGCCGGATTACATGGCACCGGTGTGCGAACACTTTGGCTATAACAACCTACCAGAAGGTATTGAAAAACCTTGTGATCTTATCGGCGGTTGTACTTTCCACAAACCAGAAAAAATACAATTCATCGATGAACTTGACGAAACAGACAACGTAAGCCTCAGACTTGAAAGAGTGAAAGATATGAAAGCAAGGAACGTAATCAAACCAGAAGTTGAATGGTTTGCAGATGGTTGGATCCAGCTTGATATGGCTTTCTCATTGCCAGAAGAATATGCTGAAGCTGCTGCCCTTGCAGTCTGTGAAAAGCTTGGTCTTGAAGAACCAACGATTATTGCTAAGACAGTTCTTCATCCAGTAGAAGGCACGTACATCGAATTAAAGGCAAAAGTGCCTTTTGAAATTAAAGTCGATGAACTGGAACTACCGAAAAAACCTGAAACACTACCTGAGGAAGAACTCTTCAGCTTTGTTGAAAACAGACCTATTAAAGTTGTTGCAGCAACCGTTGGTGAAGATGAACACTCAGTTGGATTGAGGGAAATACTTGACATAAAGCACGGAGGTATTGAAAAATACGGAATTAAGTATACGTACCTTGGCACAAGTGTTCCACCAGAAAAGCTCATCGACGCTGCTATCGAAACAGGTGCTGACGCTATACTTGCTTCGATGATTATTACTCATAACGATGTTCATATACGCAACATGAGAAGACTAAACGAACTTGCAATAGAAAAAGGTATAAGAGATAAGGTCTTAATAATAGTTGGTGGAACTCAAATCAACAACGACATGGCTATTGAAAACGGAGTTGATGCAGGGTTTGGTAGAGGTACAAAAGGTATCCATGTTGCCTCGTTTATCGTTAAGAAGTTAAAAGAAAAAGAAATTAAGTGATATTATAAAAAGGGGGGAAAGAGATGTACGAAGCAACAGATTGGACGGTTATACCACCATTCAGGAACGAACCAGTTACAGACTTCTCTAATTCTGAAAACGAACGGAAGATGAAGGAAGCACTAGAAAAGGTCTACAGAGAATTTGGCAAAGAATACTACATAGTCATCGGTGGGAAGGCATACAAAACAGAAAAGAAGATCAAATCTATTAACCCAAGCAAGCTGGAAGAAGTTGTTGGTATAGCAAGCAGTGCAAACGAGGAACTTGCCGAAAAAGCACTCGAAGCAGCATGGGAAGCGTTTAAAACATGGAGCAGGACACCTGCACATGTAAGGGCAGAGTATCTACTCAAAGCTGCAAAAAGAATTAGAGAGCGCAAATTAGAATTCGATGCAATAATGGTATACGAGGTTGGTAAAAACTGGATAGAAGCGGATGCCGACACATCAGAAGCAATCGACTTTTTAGAATTCTACGCACGCGAGATGCTACGTTATAGTTCCGAACAACCAGTAGTCAAAATTCCAGGAGAATACAACGAACTAAGATACATACCGCTCGGTGTTGGTATAGTAATTCCACCTTGGAATTTCCCACTTGCAATACTTGTTGGAATGACAAGCGCAGCGATAGTCACAGGAAACACGGTTGTTTTAAAACCAGCAAGTGACAGCCCAGTTGTTGCGGCAAAATTCTTTGAAGTGCTCCAAGAGATAGGGCTACCAGACGGGGTTGTTAACTTCTTACCTGGCAGTGGTGCACTGGCTGGGGAGTTCTTGGTAAAACATCCGAAGACAAGATTCATAAGTTTCACCGGTTCTAAAGATGTTGGACTACGCATCCATGAACTTGCAGCGAAACCACAACCTGGTCAGATTTGGATTAAACGAACGGTACTTGAAATGGGTGGAAAAGATGCCGTGGTTGTTGACGAAACAGCAGACTTAGATGCAGCGGCAGAAGGAATCGTTGTTAGCGCATTCGGATTCCAAGGTCAAAAATGCAGCGCCGGTAGCAGAGCAGTTATTGTCAAAGATGTTTACGAAAAGGTAATTGAAAAAGTACTCGAAAGAACGGCAAAGATAACCATAGGCGACGTAAGATACAAAGAAAACTGGCTTGGGCCTGTTGTTAACAGAAGTTCAATGGAAAAGATAATGGCTTACATTGGAATAGGAAAGAAAGAAGGACAGCTTATCTACGGTGGAAATGCAAGGGAAGACCTTGGTGGTTACTTCATCGAGCCAACAATATTCAAAGATGTTGCCTGGGATGCAAGGATAGCTCAAGAAGAAATCTTTGGCCCAGTACTTGCGGTAATAAAAGCTGAAGACTTCGACGATGCACTCAGAATTACAAATGCAACAGAATATGGACTTACTGGTTCTCTCTATTCCAAAGATAGGAAACGCATTGAAAGGGCAAAAGAGGAATTCCACGTTGGAAACCTTTATTTCAACAGAAAATCCACAGGAGCACTCGTTGGTGTCCATCCATTTGGCGGATTCAACATGTCCGGAACGGACAGTAAAGCGGGTGGAAGGGACTACCTTGGACTGTTCTTACAAGCAAAGGCGATAAGTGAAAAGATATAGCGCATTAACAAGAAATTAAACGTTTAAAGCTCGGCTGTTTCTTAAAGACCAGCCGAGCTTTTTTATAACCTTCTTTTGGAACTTTCCAAGATTTCGCTTACAAAATAAGATTTTTGTTAAAATAACAAAAAAGTGCATTTCAAATTGCTTAGCGCACAACGTGTTGTGAGAAGGTTAAAAAGTGGAATTGCGACCAACACTATTGTGAACGGAAAAGAAAGCGAGATGGTTGTACTGATCATTTAAGAAATGGAAGAAATATACCATAAATTAAAGAAAACCGGTAAAGGACAACCGTTTACCGGTTTTCTTTCGATTTTCTGGACGAAAATAAAAAATTGAGCTTAACATTATGATATAATAAGCTACGATGAAATACCTAATTCCTCACGTTGACCACAAATGAAAAAAATAATATAGACTTTTTCTAATTCATTGGAGGTGATCTCATGATTCGAAGGGGGATTTTACTTTTTTTCTCAGTGATATTGCTTTCCTTAACGGTCATTGTTCTACTATTTTCTTGTCAACAGAACGTCCAGCCACAACCTCAGCCAGAACCTGGCACAACGACCTACAGAAGTAACGAAGATATCAAGAAATTTCTTTCAACATCCTCTGAAGACACTGAGGCGACAGTTAACGTAGAAGGTTATGTTGTTTATAGATTTGAAGATTCTACCACAATTCTTGCAAATGGCAATACTGCGATAATATTCAATAACTCAGGCTTAAGCTCAAAGTACGTTGGGAAAAAGATACTGATTAAATCAGTAAAAGCAGTGTACAAAACGAAAAAATTTTACCTGGAAAGGTTAGATTCAACAGAGATTTACATAGACCCATCTGGAAAAACCCCGCCTCAACCGAAGAGTTTGAACAGCCTTAGCGAACTTCCAGAACCATCAGCAAAAGATTCTTTTGTATTAATCAATGGACTGTGGTCAACTGTGCACGGAAATCTTAAATATGATACTACTGAAGGAAAATACATTGTGAGTTATTTTGTTGGAACAAAACCCCAGAACTTTGAAGTTTCTGAAGGACGTTCTATTGACTTGTTAAACCAATTCAATGTCAATAAACCTATCACCGTCGATGCTGAAGCCACGCTGACTGGCTATCTTTTTTACGAAAACAACACTTGGAAATTCAGCATCGTCAATGCCGATGTAAAAATACCTTCCCCAAGCGTGAATGTTAGTATAGGTGTTCCAGGATATATACCACCTGTTGAGAAAGCGATAGTTACATACTATCAATCGGAAAGTAAACTGAAAATAGAATATTTGTATAGCATACCTGATGTGAAGTTCGTTATCTACAAAGAATACAACAATCCATCGAATCAATCTGAGAAGGTCTACGATTTGATTGGCGAGACAACGAACAAGGTTTTTGAGAAAACGGGGTTTAATATAGAAGGCGTTACTGGTATTGGCATCAGAGTAATAAGCAACGATGGGACGAAGGAAAGCGAAATATACATTGTTCCAAAAGAAAAGTTTGAACTGAAGTAATATTAAAAGAGGATAGATGAGATGATGAAGAAAAGTTTTAAACTAACACTTTTATTTTTAATTCTTATCTCAGTATTTTTACCAATTGCAACATCGTGCTCTACAACTACCACAGGTGCACGTATCTCTCAAAAAAGTTATACAGTAAACGTTGCTGTAAACGTGCCAAGCGAGATAAGACAAGCAGATGACGAAAAGCTTAGCACTTTACCTTACTCTTTTGCAAACAAAAAAAATTCGAGTATTCAGGTCAATGTTATAAAAGCTAGAACGATTGTGCACTCAAGAACATCAGACCAGTTGTCAAATTTCACTTTTAACTTAGAACCCGGAACGTACACATTTGATGTGAAAGCTTTTTTAAATAATCAAGTCAGAACAAGCTTTATTTCTATGGTTCATCAACGGGCAATATCAATTCACAAAACACAAATGTTGTTATTGACACAAGGCTTGCATCTGGGACTATTCATCTGAATGTTTTACCCTCCGATGCAACTTTCGTAACTGAACAGGCAACTGTAACGCTTCAAAAACTCAGTGGTACAACAACTTTCACACGGTTTGTTGGAAAACCATCGGGTAATTTAACTTTAGAAGTATACCCTGGCATTTGGCAAGTTACTACGAAAGGTATTCTCACTTCTCAAAGCGACCAAAACGACAAAAGATATTCTAAGGCACAACAAAGCAAAATTATTCTCGTTGATGTCTCTGAAGATGAACAAATCACAGAAAAACTACAAGTCCCTTCAGAAAGTGATATTGGGAGCTTGTTATATGTCAACGTTACAGATGTCCACGACGGAGATACTTTCAAGGTTTGTAGTCAAAGTTACAGACTCATAGGTATAGATGCACCAGAAGTCCAAAGTGGTTCAAAACCAAGAGTCGAGTATGCGGATGAGTTAACGGATTTTTTAAAAAATTTCATTGCATCTGGCAACGGGTACGTTAGAATCGTGTCGAAAGGAACGGATAGCTACGGCAGATACCTCGTTAATCTTTTGAACAATACGGGAGAAAGACTATATCCAGAGGAGTCCCTAAAAAACGGGCTCTCAAGACCTTTGATTTACCAAGAAAATGTTAATTCGAGATTTACGCCACGCATTGTGAACGGTTATCAATTAGCTTTCCAAAATAGAAAAGGTATATTTTCCAAATATGATACAGCTCCCGTAGTTGAGCAATCAACAGCTAACAAAGATAGCTACGTAGGGAAAATAGTATGGTTAAAAGGAACGGTCACAAACGTATCAAAGGATTCCGCAGGAAAGTATACGTTAACACTCGACAGTGGATGGGCAACGATTGAGATTAGAAATAAGGAATATGCTACTTCATTGCACCATTCAATATGTATTCTTTGCAAAATAAGCTCGTAAAATTCTACGGTGAGCTGTGGTCTGGTGATGCAAGTGGAACGTATAAAATTCTGTTGAGAGCGCGTTTTGAAATAATTTCTCTTAATTGGAAAAGGGGGAGTGATATTTCATGAGAAAGTTTTACTGGGTTGCTGTGTATTTAGTGGTTTTACTGATGTTTTTTTCCTGTGCACAGAAGCCTGCAACAGGTCCGATTTCTGTTAAGGTGAATGTGAACTTGCCAGCTGGAACAACGGTAAAAGACTTTGAACCCCGTTTGAACGGTTATATCTCTGACATCAGTGTGATCACATTGACAGTCAAAAAAGATACTGGTGAAACAGTTCTGTCGACTGAAACAACGAACAAAACAGCCCCATCGTTTACTTTCACTCTATCAAATGCTGGAAAATACAATTTCTACGTTGAGGCAAAACGTGCCGATGATTCGAAAGTCTTCACAGGTCAGAAAGAGAATGTTGATATAACAACTGGAAACAACAATATTGTTCTTGGCGCAATGTTTGTTAACGGAACTATAAGAGCGAACATCCAAATCGATGATGCCGTGTGGTCAAGGTACAACGTAACGAACTCAACACTTGAGTTCAAAAAGGATATCGAAGACAATTGGACAACGAAAAATTTAACAATCAATGCAGCAAGTACTATGCATGAGGAATCGGTCTATCCATCGATGTACACTTTGAGATTTAAGACAAAACTCTCTGCAAAAGACCAATACACAACACCACCGTTATGGGATAACGAGTCAAACCCGACGACTGTAACGGTGAACGTTGATCCAGATAGGATAAGAAATGTGAAATTCAAAGTCATGTTCGATTCTCAAAGAAACGAACCGGTAGTTATCGCTGTTGTAACCCAGATAACACTTGCATACGCACCAGACGTAACTGGGCTTACAGCTATTTGGAACAAAACAAAAAACGAGCTTGCAATCTCCTGGAATTACAGCGAACAAAATGCAAAATTCTATATTTACAAAGAAATCAAAGACACAGATGGTAACACGACATATGAATTCATTGGAAATACACAGGACAAAAATTACACCATTTCGAATTTTGATCAAGCTGAGTACGATAGGATAAATGGAATAGCTATAAACGCTATTGTGGATAACAAAGAGAGTGGTATGACTACCCTTGCTAAAGGGCAATTCCAACAATTACAAGTTCTAGACGCACCGACCGGTTTAACGGGCAACTATGAAGACTATTCACAGAAACTCGCACTCAGCTGGAATGCTGTGTCTGAAATGGATGTGAAATACAAAGTCTACAAAAAACTTACAACTGATTCCGATTTCACACTTGTTCAAGACAATATTACAACAACAACCATCCAAATAGATCTTCCGTTCTCAGACTGGAACAATCTTGAAAAGATAGCCGTTAGTGCATACAATGATACTGGAGAAAGCGCAAAAACAGAACTTCCAAAGTCCTCAATAACTCTTCTTGACTTTGCGGGTGGGAGTGGGACGGCAGATGATCCGTATCTCATAGGAAATGCAAGACAATTGCAGAATGTTGGAACTTCGACGTACCTGACAACTGGAAAATACTTTAGATTGATTGCTGATATCGATCTTAACGGAGTAAATTGAACACCGATAGGAACATATAGCTCGAACCTTTCATCGGGCGCATTTGTAGGAACGTTCGATGGGAATGGGCATAAAATAATCAATATATATTTCAATGACACAACAAAGAGTAATGCTGGTCTGTTTGGTTACTTGTACAACGCAACAGTAACAAACCTAATAATTGAGAACGCAAACATTACAGCAAGTAGCCGTGCGGGAGCGTTAGCGGGTGCTTCTCAGCTTTCCAAAGTTTACAGGGTCAAAGTTGTTAACAGTTCCATCAGGGTAACATACAACGGTTCTGGCTATGGTGGAGGCCTTATTGGAGACGTCACAAACGGAACAGAAATCGAGGAATGTGCGGTCAGAAATACTACAGTTTCTGGAGTTAAGTATGCAATTGGAGGATTACTTGGACAACTGAAATTTACTGACAAAACTAAACCCGTTATCGTCAAGAATTGTTATGTTGAAGGAGGACAAGTAAGTAGTGATACCTCAAGTTCAACAGCATCTGGAGGATTTATATGCAATTGCAATATCACTGATGCAAGTGCCGCACAAGTTGTCAATAACTACGCAGCAGTTAAAGTAGTGAATGGTGGAGGGTTTATTGGATATGTTCCGACAAGTGGTTTAAAATCAGGGGTATCAGGAGCATATTTTGACAAAGATGTTGCAAACACAACAACAGATGCGTTTGGTGTTACGAACGGCGTCAATCCGGAAGCTACATCAGAAATGAAGCAACAAGCTACGTTCTCAGGATGGGACTTTACGAACGTTTGGACAATCAATGAAGGTAATGACTATCCAAGATTGAAATGGGAAAATTAGTTTTTTGGGGGGACTCAAGTTGAGAGGCAAATTTATCAGATATGCTGTCTTAGTTTTTTCGGTTTTCTTGGTCTTACTTTCGTTTGCGTTTAAAATTGACTTTAGGCTAACAGGGTATTTACCCCATGACATGAACTTGGGAAATCTCGATAATTTTCCAATAGCGTACTGGACAGTCACACCACCAGCACCTTTTGATTCCGTGGCAATCAAATTCACCGATTATCTAACGTATTCGCATACCACATTTAAGCTCTTTGACTATGACTTCATCGTCCCAAGGTATTACTTCGTTGATACAAAGCTTTCTGTTAATATTCCATACATTCAGACTATCTACCTTGCAGCAGGTAGGATGAGGCTTTCAAGAGGTTTGACTTCTCAGTACGAGAGTGTTTCGCTCGGAGGGCTGAAGTTTGATACATACAACACTTCAAATACAGCACCTGGACTTGGTGGGTTTGCTGGTTATGTTTATGGCAAATTTGGCAGTTATTCATACGAAATAGGTGGAGCATACAGCACAGAGTTGAGTAACTTTGCGCTTTACGGAACGTTAACAACAGATTTTGGTCGTTTTGGAGCTTATTATGAAACCCGCTACTATCAAGTTTCTTTGAATTACTCAATTCACAAAAGTTCCCATTTGGAACCGTTGATTACTGGGCTGGTATCGGTGCAGCAACCAACACAATCAATGAGCCAAGCTTTTTGGTTGGTGCCAAATTCACATCCGGTCCTTGGTTTGCAGCTGGTCAGTTTGTTTGGATTGGTGCGAATAAATACGATGTGAGCTTTGCAACAGGAGAACCTTCAAACCCGAACATGCCACGCTCTTGGAACGTTATGGGCGAATTGGGATACAACTTCCCAGGATTTTACGTTGGAATTTTTACAAAATACAACAGCAACTGGGCAAGTAGTGGTTGGTTGCCGCTGTATGGTGTAAAGTTAAACATTGCAGATTTTTCACTCTCATTTGCCAACGGTGATTTGTACGCTTCTTCATCACTTCCAACAACTCAGTTTGCTTTACTTAAGCTAACGTATACATACCAAACAAGCATAGACCTACTCGGTGCAGTGCAATCGCTGGTTGCAAGTCTTACCCCAAGACCAGCAGTTCAGGAAAGCAAGCAAGCAACAATCAAAATTGCAGACCTTTACAGTATGCCAGAAGGTTCAAAGGTTACCGTGACTGGAACCGTTCTTGCATCTGTTGGATTGCTGAGCAATTCAGTAACATATATCCAAGATGAAACAGGAGCAATAATGATTTATGGAAAGTCCATTCCTACGAGTTTGAATGTGGGAGACACCGTTGTTGTGAGTGGCCCAACGAAAGTCTACAACAACATTCTTGAGATAGTCGTAGATAACATAACTGTGGTTGGTAAAGGCACTGTAAAACCTGTTGAATTAAAGTCGCTTGACAAGTCTTACCTTTCAAATCTTGTATATGTAACCGGCACAGTTGAGAGTGTTGGAAAAGATAATTTCATTGTGAACACCGGAGCCTTTAAAGTAAAGGTTTACATTAAGAGTGCAACAGGTATTAGTCTGGATAGCATTTCAGAAGGAAAGACTGTTAAAGTAACAGGTATATTGACCTTGTTCAAAGATGAGCTTGAAATCCAGCCTTTGAAACAAGCAGATATCGAAGTAAAATAAAATCAAGGTTAAAAATTATAGAGGAGTGAAAAGGGAAAATGGTTTTTAGAAAATCCAAAACAAACGCTGTATATTTTCTTGTAATCGCTGTTAGCTTGGTTCTTACATTGATACTGAGTTCTTGTTCTCCTCAAGAAACAGCGGTAAGTGGTGTCGAAGTGCTTGATGGAGATACACTAAGAGTTTCAGGACAATCATTTAGAATTGTTGGTATTGATGCACCGGAAATTCATGAAGGCGACAAACCTGTAGGCGAATATGGACAGGATGCAAAGAATTACCTTTACTGGTTCGCAAGTAATTTTGAACTCTCATATGAGCAAAAAGGAAAAGATAGCTATGGAAGGATTTTGGTTTACCTTTTTGGAAAAGATAGACAAACCGGTGCAAAGTATCTGTATGAAGCTTCAGTTACCGAAAACGGATACGCAAGACCTTTGATTTACGAGAGCACATCAGTTCCAAACTATACTAAGGCAATCGTCGATGCTTACAAAAGGGCATACGAAAACAGAAGAGGTATATTCTCGAAATACGATAACGCACCGGTTATTGACAAAACTAACGCAAGCCAGCTGAGTTCATACAAAGGTAAGATTGTATGGCTTGAGATGGATGTTAACAACGTAATATTTTCTAACGATACTTACTACATATATTCTGACTTTGCGCTCGTTAAAATAAGAAGTGGTGAGTACAACAATTTATTCAATGGATACAACCTCTATGGTCTAAAAGGTAGAAAGGTAAGGTTCTACGGTGAACTCTGGTATGATAGCTACGAAGGAAAGTATATGATTATGCTCCGTGCACCGTTTGAAATTAAAATTCTCAACTGAGAACCAAGGGGAGGGATTGGCAGTATGAAAAGGATTTTGGCATCACTTTTATTGATTCTCAGTGTTGTATTCTTTGCGCAGAACCTAGTCAAGATTGCAGATATTTACAAACTTAAAGAAGGAGAAACGGTTGAGGCTACGGGTATCATTCTTGCCCCAGTTGGAGTGCTTGGAAGTTTGACAACGTACATGCAGGACGAAACTGCAGGAATCATGCTATACGGAAAGGTCTTACCTGTCGACCTAAAAGTTGGTGATGTTGTCAAAGTTGCTGGCAAGACAAAAGTCTACTATGGTATTCTTGAGATTATACCAGGTAAGGTTGAGGTTATTGGCTCAGCAACACCAACGGCTGTTGAGCTTAAAGATGCTGATTTCAAAAAGTATCTTTCAAATTTGGTTGTAGTTACAGGAACCGTGAGCTCTGTTGATAAGTATCAGTTCAAGGTAAAGACAGATAAGTTCGAGATTTTGGTGTATATAAGAAAAGAAGTGCCATTCAAAGTTGAAACACTACAAGTTGGAGACAAGGTTTCGGTAACAGGTGTTGTGTATCTGTACAAAGATATGTATGAAATACTTCCAAGGATGCCGGAGGATATAAAAAAATTCTAAAAAAAATTTATTAACGAAAGCCAGCTGGGAAAATGCCAGCTGGCTTTTTAAATCTTAACACTTTTAAAGACTCTGCTAATGCAGACGTGTTAGACTGCTGATGGATTCCTAAAGAAAAAACTGGGAAAATCAAAACTTTGGAGGTGTCGGGTATGAAACTTAGGGGATTGGTGTTGTTATTTTTAGTATTTGTAACCATCTTCTCATTTGCGCTGAACATCATTTACCTTGTTGGTGATGGTATGAGTTTCAATCAACTGCTTTTAGCAAGTATTCTTGAGGGGCGTGTTTTGACGACCATGACACTGCCATACACAGCTATTACTACAACATACTCTGCTGATTCGTGGGTGACCGATTCTGCTCCAGCAGGGACGGCACTGTTTGGTGGATACAAGACATTGAACAGGGCTATAGGTGTTCTTCCAAACGGTACACCAATGCCTTCAATATTTGAAATTGCTAAGAGAACTGGTTACAATGTTGGATTAGCAGTTACGTGTAGAGTAACTCACGCTACTCCAGCTTCTGTATACGGTCATGTTATCAACAGAGATGACGAAGTGGCACTTGCTAAACAGCTGGCTGAATCTGGAACTGTTGACGTCATTTTTGGTGGTGGATGGGATATGTTTGTCCCAACTGCGCAAGGTGGTAGAAGAACCGACGGGCTAAATCTCATTGAATTAATGAAGAGCAAGGGATATGAATATATAACAACAGTTGAACAACTTAGTACTGTACAGTCTTCAAAAGTTCTTGGTTTATTCGCCAAAGGACATCTTGACCCATTTTCCAGTAGACCTTCATCTCAACCAACACTTGATGTTATGACCAAAAAAGCAATCGAGCTTCTCTCAAAAGACGGAAAACCATTCATGCTCATGGTTGAAGGTTCGCAAATAGACTGGGAATCACATTCAAACGATTTTTACGGCGTATGGAAAGAAGTTGTTGAATTTGACAACGCAGTGAAAGTTGCCCTTGAATTTGCTGCCAAGGATGGAAATACAATAGTTATAGTTACTGGTGATCATGAGACAGGTGGACTATCACTTTCAAAAGGTGGATACACAATTAATGTTGAACAAGCAAGGAAAGCAAGAGGTACAACTCAAATGTTCCTCTCACAATACAATATATCTGATAAAGAAAAATTCGTTGCAGGGCTTAAAGAATGGTATGGTATCTCTGTCACTGACACCGAGTATGAAAAACTCAAAAAGATTCCCTCAAGTAATTTAAGAAGAGAACTTGCAAGATTTGTCAGCGAAAAAGTGGGATTTGGTTGGACAACATTCGACCATACAGCTGCACCTGTTCCAATATACGCATTTGGTCCTGGAGCGGAATACTTTACAGGATACATGGACAACACAGATATTCCAAAGATTCTCATGAGGTTAACTAAACTATCGACTGTTACATTTCCAGAAATTAAATCAACTGGTAGCGGGTACTGATAGTCAAAAATTTCTGAAAATATAGTTATCACCTTTTTATCGAATATTATCCCCCGCATTCTTTTCTGTGGGGGCTTTTTTCTCGGTTTTGTATTATTAGTTACCGAGAGTAAAATATTAATGAAAATAGTTTAATCGAATACTCAAGGAGGAATTGTATGCCACAGATGGATTTTCTCACTTACCCATTACCAGATATTTTAAAAAAGTACGTATATCAAGGATTTTTCAAAAAGGCTCAGCAGCAAATTGATAAAATCTTAGAGCACCGCTTACCACATCAGATGAGGGAGAGGCTTAAATTTGAACGGTTCAGAATTGAACTACTGAAGCGCACTTACAAGTACAACGAAAAAGATGCACTTCAGATTTTCAAAAAGTCATTTAAAAGTGCTACAAAATCTGAATTTGATAAACTTTGGAGAGAGGGCAGAATCGATTGGATATATATAGAAACTGAGCGGTTCTTCGAGAGTCGATTTGATAAGAACCTTGCTTTTAATGAGAAAGAATACAAAGCAAGACAGAGAATCGACAAAACGACATTAAAAAGAAGGCAAGTTATAAATAAAGCTGTTGAACGGCTCTTAAAATATGGAGAACCACAGAGCTATAGAGTTTGTGCGAGGATAATTCTTCAGAAAGAGAGTGTTAAGGAAGAAAAAGTACGTGTGTGGTTACCTTTTCCAAAAGAAGGTTTTCAACAATGTGATGTGAGATTAATTAATGCAAGTCATGAGTGCGAAGTAGCAGATAACTCAGTTGGTCAAAGAACGGTTTATATGGAAGGTAAGGATAGCGATAAGTTCTATGTTGAATTCGAATATACAGTTCATGAATGGATCGGTCAAAAGACATTGTATACAGAAAAACCAACGAAAGAAGACATAGGCGAACTACCACCACATATTGTGTTTACACCGTTTCTGAAAGAATTAATCCATACGATATTTCATGGTGAAGACTATACCAATTTTGATGACCTTTCACGTGCAAGGAGAATCTACGATTTCGTCACGCTGAATGTAAATTATTCATATGTGCTACCCTACGCTCTCTACAACAATATCCCAGAATATGTGGCAAGTACATTTAAGGGAGACTGCGGATTTCAGGCATTGTTATTCATTACATTATGCAGGATGATTGGTATACCAGCAAAGTGGCAATCGGGGTGGAGCATAACGCCAGTGGGTGCATCCCCACATGATTGGGTAATTATTTATCTTGATAAATACGGCTGGGTGCCTGTTGATCTCTCGTTTGGTGGAGGAAGAAGAGAACAAGAACCTATGCGTATATTCTACTTTACAAACCTCGATGGATTTAGAATGTTTGCAAATACTGAATTTCAGGCAGATTTTTATCCAGAAAAGAAAGCATGGAGGTTAGATCCATACGATAATCAGACCGGAGAAATGGAGATTATCAGTAAAGAAGAAGATGGGTATGTCATAGACCTTAGAAGCGAGATAGAGGTCTTAAAGTTTGAAAAAATTTAGTGAAACATATGTGGGGTGATATGATGGGGAAAATTAAGTCGGTTAAGTTTAGAGCAAACAAGTTCGAATATGTAAAACCTTTTCACATTACGAACAATGTATCATACAACACCGAAAATGTTGAAGTTATTGTTGAACTTGACAATGGAATTATTGGGTATGGTGAAGCTTCACCTTCATTCAGGGTTAATGGCGAAAAGGTTCCAGCTATGTTGGCCTTTGAAAGTATAGTTAATGAGATGATTATTGGAATGGATGTAAGAAATTATCGTAAGATATTTGACGTAACAGACAAACTCTCTGGCGTACCGAGTATAAAAGCAGCAGTTCAGTATGCTGTACTGGATGCATTTAGCGAAGAGATTGGAGTGCCTGTTTACCAGATATTTGGTGGTGCGAAAACGAAGATAGAGACTGATTATACGATAAGCATAGGTTCTTTGGAAGAAAGAGTCGAAGATGCAAAACAAATAGTAGAGCGTGGACATAGAATTATAAAGATAAAGATTGGAGAGAATTTAGAAGAAGACATTCGCTCTATGATTGCAATCCATGAAGTTTCAAACGGGTGCAAGTATATAGTTGATGCAAATACAGGTTACACTCCAAAAGAAGCTGTTAAATTTGTTACAGAGATTTACAGAGCAGGGATAGATATAAACGTGTTTGAACAGCCTGTAGCAAGAGACGATATCGATGGATTAAAGTATGTGAGGTGGAATTCACCGTTTCCCGTTGCGGCTGATGAGAGTGCGAGAACAAAGTACGATGTGATGAGGTTAATAAAAGAAGAAGCGGTAGACTACGTAAACATTAAGCTAATGAAGTCCGGTATTAGTGATGCATTGGCGGTTGTTGAGATGGTGAAATCTGCAAATCTGAGATTAATGATTGGTTGCATGGCGGAATCGAGTCTTGGAGTGAATCAGAGTGTCCATTTTGCACTTGGAACGGGTGCCTTTGACTTCCACGATTTAGATAGTCCGTTGATGCTTAAAGAAACGGAATTCAGAGGTAAGTATAAAGTTGATGTACCATATTATTACGTGTAAGTTTATCTTTCTGGTTTCGCGTATTTCTTAATTTAGCATAATACTTTGTGTTATTTAACCCTTAGAAGGAGGTGTAAAGGTATGAGAAAACTTTTATTCGTACTTGGGCTTTTACTATTTGGTATTATTTTTGCAGGTAACTATGTCAATGTTTACACAACCCTTGAAGAACCACTTGCAAAGGTATTATTTGCCGAATTTGAAAAGGATACAGGTATAAAGGTCAACTGGGTACGCCTTTCAACAGGTGAAGTTCTTGCAAGACTCGAAGCAGAAAAGGACAATCCGCAAGCGTCTATATGGGTTGGTGGAGTTGGTGTTTTTCATGTGGAAGCAAAGCTTAAAGGTTTTACAACACCTTATAAAGCACCATACAGCCAATATATCGATCCAAAATTCAAAGATCCTGATGGTTACTGGATAGGGCTCTATATTGGTCCACTTGCATTTGCAACAAACAAAAATAAAGCAAGAGAACTCGGTATAAATCCACCAAAAAGCTGGGCGGACTTACTCAAACCAGAATACAAAGGGTTAATAAGAATGGCAAATCCAAACACGTCAGGAACGGCATACAATGTAATAACCACGCTTATTAACATCTACAAGAGAGACGAAGCAAAAGTCTTTGATTATCTGAAAAAACTCGACGCAAATGTAAACATGTACACAAAGTCGGGTTCTGCACCAGGAAAAGACTGTGCAATTGGTGAGACAGCTATAGCTATTGGTTATCTACACGATCTTGTAAAACTTCAAAAAGAAGGTGCGCCAATAATAATTACTTTACCTGCTGAAGGAAGCGGATATGAGATAGCTGCTATGTCACTTATAAAAGGTGGAAAAGAACCACTTGAAGCAAAGAAGTTGTATAACTGGATACTTGATGACAAAGCGCAGGGAATAATAGCAAGTTGGTATGTTATACCGCTGTCGCCAAAAGCACCAAAGAATAAAGTCGTTTACAAACTTCAAGATATTAATCTCATCCAGCAAGATCTTGTTTGGGAAGCGCAAAATAGAGAGAGGTTAGTTGATAAATGGAACAAAGAAATTGGAAAATAACCAAGCTTATCATAGTTCTCGTTATCTTATTCTTTATTCTCTTTTGGATACGGACGACTATTAGAAATGAGTTCTCCCGCTCAATGCGGGAGAACTTATTAAGGTTTTCGAATTCAATCTCATCAATAGATACTGATGTGATAAGCGAAAAATTCCAAGATGTACTGATCTACAAATCGACACTTCAAGGTGATGAGTACGAAACAGTATCTGGTTTAAAAATGCTAATAAAAGCGCTTCCTGATTACAGTTACGGAGAGGAACATGCACTTTACGAAGAAACTTATATTTCACCAAACACACTGAAGGTTGATGGTAAAGACTATTTCGTCATTTTTTCACCAACTGTCCAAGGTTACCAAGTAACAGGTGTTCTTATTCAACTGCATCCTGCAAGTGATTCTTTGAAACTTCTTAGAACAGTTGATGTAATGTTCATAATATTATTCTCACTTCTTTCAATCGCATTTGCAATTGCAACTTTTTCTATTGACCCGGTGACAACCTATGCGATAATAATTACTTTTACTGTAGTCATAACTTTTATAGTCTACCCATTATACGAAGCTGTGAGATTAACTTTCATGAGAACAGGTACCTTCACGTTAGAGGTTTGGAAAACTGTACTAACTGAGAAGAATTACTTAAAAGCCTTTGGTAATAGCATACTCTTAGGTGTACTAACTGCAACTGTTTCAACAATTGTAGGTTTCCTTTTTGCTTTCTTAGTTACGCGAACTTCGATTAAATGTAAGAAGTTCTTATCAACATTCGCCACATTACCAGTTATTTCGCCACCGTTTTCTCTGACATTGTCAATTATACTTCTTTTTGGTTCGAATGGACTTATAACGAAACAATTGCTAAAACTAAATTGGGACATATACGGTTTAGACGGATTGGTTATTGCACAAACGCTGGGTATGTTTCCAATAGCCTATCTGACCATGGTTGGCGTTTTGGAAGCTATTGATAGTACGTTGGAAGAAGCTTCGATGAACCTGGGTGCAAGTCGTTGGAAGGTATTTACCACTGTTACTTTACCTTTGTCATTACCTGGTCTTTTAAGTTCTTGGCTACTGGTTTTTACAAATTCCGTTGCCGACTTTGCAAATCCGTTGATGCTTGGTGGGAAGTTCAACGTACTTTCTGTTACCGCTTATCTTGAAGTTACCGGAATGAACAGATTAGACCGTGGAGCAGTGCTATCTCTACTCCTACTACTCCCAACGCTTACGGCATTTTACTTGCAAAGGTACGTTGTAAGTAAGAAATCCTTTGTAACAGTTACCGGTAAACCAAGCGGAAGGATAGTAGAAATTGTAAGTCCAGGTACGAAAAAGGTACTTGGTGGAGTTGCATATATGATAGTAATCTTCTTGATAGGTCTGTATTCAACTATATTTATGGGGTGTTTCGCTAAGAACTGGGGTATTGACTACACATTTACTACGGCAAATATTGTGGAAGCTTTGCAAAGAGGTAAGAAGGCACTTATGGATACAACATTACTTTCTACAGTTGCAATGCCAATTGCAGGAGTATTCTCGATAATTGTTGCATTCCTATTTGCACGCAAGAAGTTCCCTGGTAAGAAGATATTGCAAGGTTTAGTTTTGCTTCCGTTCTCCATACCTGGTACTCTGATTGGTATTAGCTACGTTATAGCTTTCAACAAGCCACCACTTATTTTGGTTGGAACTGCTGCGATTATAGTTATAAATTACGTCATTAGGGAATTACCTGTAGGAGTAGAAGGTGGCGTTGCAACTTTGAAACAAATAGATCCTTCGATAGAAGAAGCGGCACAAAATCTTGGTGCAAATCCACAGACAGTCTTTTCGACAATTACTCTTCCTCTTGTACGTCCGGCATTCATATCTAGCCTTTCTTACACATTTGTTAGGTCTATGACAGCAGTCAGTGCGGTTGTCTTCTTGATTTCCGCAAAATGGTATCACATCACGATGCAGATATACAATTTCTCTGAGAACTTAAGATTTGGCCTTGCGAGTGTTCTTTCTTCTGTGCTTATAATAATAATACTTGTAGTATTTGGATTGCTAAGAATTCTTGTTCGAAAGAGTGAATACCTTGAAAAGACTATTGTGCAATAGTGAATAGAGAAAAAGTGAGGGATGCAAGTGATGAAGCAAGTTTCCTTAAAGATAAAGAACGTTTCGAAAATATTTAAAGATTTCAAAGGTAATGAGGTAAAGGCAGTTGACAATATTAGTTTCGAAGTCAAACCAGGTGAATTTGTCACGTTGTTAGGCCCTTCTGGCTGTGGAAAGACAACGACTTTGAGAATGATTGCAGGTTTTGAAAAACCTACAGATGGTATGATACTCATAAATGATATTAATGTGGTGGAGATACCACCGTGGAAGAGAGATACCGCAATGGTTTTTCAAAGTTATGGATTATTTCCTCATATGAGCGTTGCAGAGAATATTGCTTATGGTCTAAAGATGAGAAAAGTGCATAGGGAAGAGATTGAAAAAAGGGTAAATGCCATACTGAAAGTTGTTGGTCTTGAAGGATTTGGTGATAGACCACCCTCAAGTTTGTCTGGTGGGCAGCAACAAAGGGTAGCACTTGCAAGAGTACTTGTAGTTGAGCCTTCGGTTTTGCTCTTCGATGAACCACTTTCAAATCTTGATGTACTTCTAAGGGAACAGATGCGTGTTGAAATTAAGAGAATACAAAAAGAGGTTGGTATAACGGCAATATATGTTACACATGATAGAACCGAAGCTCTGACATTGTCAGATAAGATAGTTCTCATGAAGGGTGGGAAGATAGAGCAGATAGGTTCACCAGAGGAGATATATGAAAAACCAGTGAGCAAGTTTGCAGCTGAATTCATGGGAAAGATTAATTTCTTTCCTGTCGAAATTGTTGAAATACTTTCTGATAAGACTATTGTAAATTTAAATGGTAAGAACTATGAAATTCCATCTTTGCCAACGAAAAAGGATGAAAAATACGTACTTGGTTGTCGACCAGAAGGATTAAAGTTATCAACAAAAGGGGCAGTTAGAGGTGTTATTAAAACGATAGTATATCTTGGAAATCTGTCAGAGTACTATATAGATACTCAATTTGGTGAAGTGATGGTTAAGGTCTTGCCACCTTTTGATAAGAACTTTGCTGAAGGGAAAGAAGTGTACTTAGATGTTATTCCTGAAATAGCAAAGATTATACCTGAACATTGAGCTTTGTGAAGCAATTAATGAAAAATCAGGGCACTTAGCCCTGATTTTTTGGTCGGGGTGACTGGACTTGAACCAGCGACCTCTTGCGCCCCATGCAAGCGCGCTAGCCACCTGCGCTACACCCCGACAACTTTTTTCAAGATTCAATTCGCAGGTTTATTTTACCACATAGCCTGCAAAAAATCAAGATTACCCCCATATCAGAGTAAGATATCAAAGGATGTTATGGTATAATTTACCAAAATAAAAACTTGTCTGGAGGTGAAAGTATGTTTGAGGAAGTAAAAGGATCCATTTTTAATTTGAGAAGGGCTTTTGAAATCGTGCGCGTTAGCGATACTTCGGTCAAAAACAAGGCGATAACTGCTATAGCTAAAAAACTCGCTGAGAACAGAAAGTATTTAATTGAAGAAAATGCAAAAGATGTCAAAAGGGCAAGGAAAAATGGAGTAAGAGAGTCTCTAATAGACCGTTTAGCTTTAAACGATAAAAGAATAGATGAGATGATTAAGACTTGCGAAGTAGTATTATCACTCAAGGATCCTATCGGAGAGGTGGTCGATTCTTTTATAAGGGAAGATGGTTTGAAGATTTACAAAATAAGGGAACCGATAGGTGTTATTGCAATAATATACGAGTCCCGTCCGAATGTTACTGTGGAAACAACACTTCTTGCGTTAAAATCGGGGAATGTTATTTTGTTAAAGGGTGGTTCTGATGCTATTAATTCGAATATAGCACTTACAAATGTTATTAAAGATGGACTTAAGGAAGCGTGCCTTCCAGAAAATGCCATCGAACTTGTTCGTACTACTGACAGAAGCGTCGTTGATTATATAATCAGTCAGCGAGGTCTTGTCGACCTTGTTGTTCCGCGTGGCGGGAAACCGCTAATCGATTATGTAACAATGAATTCAAAAGTACCCGTACTTGAAACTGGTGCAGGTGTCTGCCATATATTTGTAGATGAAAGTGCAGATATTAGTAAATCAATTCCAGTAATAGACAATGCAAAAACCCAAAGACCAGGAACTTGTAATGCAGTGGAGACACTTCTTGTTCATGAAAAAATTGCCCCAAAACTCTTACCGGAGTTGAAGAAGGTCTTCGATGAAAAGGGTGTAGAAATTAGAGGATGTGAAAGGACAAAGAGCATCATTGACTGTAAATTGGCTACAGAAAAGGATTGGGAGACAGAATATCTTGACCTCATTATTTCAATAAAAATAGTCTCATCTATCGATGAGGCAATTGAACACATAAATAGATATTCAACAAAACATTCAGAATCGATTTTGACAGAGAATTACACAAATGCTATGAAATTCATAGGTTCTATTGATTCATCTACCGTATACATTAATGCATCAACGAGGTTTACAGATGGAGGACAATTTGGCATGGGTGCAGAGATAGGCATCAGCACGCAGAAATTTCATGCAAGAGGACCGATTGGATTAAAAGAATTAACAACCACGAAGTTTATAGTATTCGGAGACTATCATACCAGAAAGTAGTATTTAAAGGGGGTATTTAGCCGTGGCAAAGATAGTATTAAAAGTTGGGAGTAATTTACTCGTTAAGGAAGATTCAATTAACAAAACTTACATTATGAATCTGGTAGCTGTTGTAAATGAAATAATAGAAGCTGGTGACCAAGTTGCTGTTGTCTCTTCTGGAGCGGCAGCGTCTGGGAGGGCTCTTTTGTCGCTTAGAGGTATTTCGAGAAGTATTTTGTCAAAGCAAGCACTCTGTGCACTTGGTCAGCCAAAGTTGATTGAAATATACCAACAGGCTTTTGATTTCTTCAACCGTCATGTTGCACAAATTCTTCTTACAAAGGACGACTTCAACAATAGACAGCGTTTTCTTAATTTGAGAAATACTCTTATCGGTCTCAGTGAACTTGGAATTGTGCCTATTGTAAACGAAAATGATACTGTATCAGTCGAAGAAATAAAATTTGGTGATAACGATATGCTCTCAGCTATGTTTTCGATATGTTGGGGAGCAGATTATCTCTTCTTGATGACATCCGTTGATGGAGTAATTGGTGAGGACGGGAAGGTTATAGAGACGTATCCAGTAGACACTCCAAATGTTAGAATAGCAGACCTTGGTAAGACTTCATTTGGAACGGGAGGTATATCATCTAAGATAATGGCTGCAAAGATTGCTGTCGAAAGCGGAGTGAATGCGTTTATTGTAAATGGTAGAACCTTAGAGTGTGTGAAGAAAGTTCTCAGCGGTCAAAAGTGTGGTACTCAATTTGTACTTTCTAAACACAGAAAGTTGAGTCAAAGAGAATCTTGGGTGAAGTATATAAGTAAACCAAAGGGTGTGTTGTATGTAAATGATGGAGCGTATACCGCTCTTCTGGCAAGAAAAAGTCTCTTACCAGTAGGTATATTAAATATTGAGGGGAGTTTTGAAGAAGGTGACGTTGTTTTGATTGCTCATGAAAATGAAATAATAGGACGAGGGATAGTAAATTACTCTAGCAAAGACTTAGATGAAATTAAAGGATTAAAGAGCTCAGAAATACCCGAGGATATTTATACTTACGATGAAGTGATCCATGCTGATAATTTGATTATAGAGAAAAGGTGAGTAAAAGGCGGTGGGAACATGAGAGTAGGTATTATCGGTGTCGGAAATATAGGAAGTATGATATTAGAGGTGTTAAATGAAAAAGCAGAGCATGATTTTTATATCTATAACAGGTCCGTTGAGAAAGTTAGGAAATACGAGATATTTGAAAATGTGAAAATATGCTCTAATGTTAAAGAAGTATATTTGAATTCTGAGTATACTTTTCTGTGTGTAAAACCGCAACAAACAAAACAAGTTTATGAGGCACTTTCAGAAATCATGCAGGAAAATGGGATTCTTGTCAGTACAGCCGCGGGAAAAAAGATAGAAGAAATCTCGGCTTCATCATACAAAAGTAGAATAATTAGGATTATGCCAACAATAACTTCAAGGATTTCAATAGGTATAACTGCCGCATGTTACAGTAAGAATGTTCCTGCAGACAAACATCGCGAGTTTGAAGAACTGATCGCACCACTAGGGGAAGTAATGGAACTTGAGGAAGAAAAGTTCGATGCATTCACCGTACTGAACAGTAGTGGACCAGCTTTTGTTGCTTTTGTTTTGGAAAGTTTTATTGAGGGAGCTATAAATATAGGGGTAAACCCAGACTACGCAAGAGATATTGTCTTACGTACATTTGAGGGGGCAATAAAATTACTTGAACATATGAGTATCGAACCCTCCAGGCTGAAATACCTTGTTTCCTCTCCCGGTGGTGTAACAATCCGCGGGCTTTACGAACTTGAAAAGAACGGTGTTAAGGGTGCAATAATGTCGGCAATATATGAAGCTTACAAACGCAGTCAAGAATTGTAGAATTATAATGTTGTCGCAATGGTATAAAAATTAGCTTTTAGTAATATTTTGTTGACTTGTGAAATTCATTTTGATGATTTGTTAGATAGTGATATAATAACTTAATATAAGTAACAATAAGTGATCTACCTAGAAAGGGGGGATTGTTGTGAGGTATGTGAAGTATTTACTTGTAAGTTTGTTCTTACTTGCGGTCGGCATTTTTGCATTTGATCCAACGACATACGTTTCGGCTGGTGTTGGGGAACCGGATACGCTCGATATTCACCAGGCATACGATACGGTAAGTGGTGAGGTTATTTACAACGTATACGAAAGTCTTATTGCCTATAAAGGAAGTAGTTTGACAGAATTTGAACCGAGACTTGCAACGCAAGTACCAAGTTTGAAGAGTGGTTTTATCAAAGACGGTGGTAAGACATACATATTTCCAATAAGAAAAGGTGTCAAATTCCACAATGGTTCAGCTCTTACTCCAGAAGATGTTGAATATTCTTTCGAACGCGGTTTGCTTTATGACCCAGCTGGTGGACCCATGTGGATGCTTTGGAATGCCATCTTTGGAGTAAATTCACTCAATGAAATGATTCAAAAGTACGTGGGAAAACCTGTTACGGAAGTTTTTAAAGACGGTGAGCCGTTACCAGAGTACAAAGATAAACTTGTTCAGATGTATAAAGAAGTTATTGACCCAGCCATCGAAGTTGAAGGAAACAATGTAGTGTTCAGACTTGTAAAACCGTATGGTCCATTCCTCACAATAATGGCACATACGGTTGGATGGTCGGCTGTACTTGATAAAGAAACATCAATAAAAATTGGGCTTTGGGATGGTAAGCCTGATAAATGGTGGAAATACAGAAATATACCAAAAGAAAAATCACCTCTTTACGCCACCGCTATTGGAACGGGACCGTATAAACTTGTCGAATGGGATCGAACTAACAGAAAAGTTGTTCTTGAAGCGAATAAAGAATATTGGAGAGGGGAACCAAAGCTTAAAAAGGTAATTTTACTAACAGTTAGTGAGTGGGGTACAAGGAAACTAATGCTTGAGAAAGGCGATGCAGATGATATAGCTGTAGTTTTAGAGTATCTTGATCAAATAAGGGGCAATAAAGATATACAAATTATTGATAATATTCCAACGATGTCCGTTACGGTAGTTGGCTTTTCATGGTCAGTTTCACCAAATAGTAAATACATAGGTAGTGGAAAATGGGATAGAAATGGTTTACCACCTGACTTCTTTAGTGACATTAATGCAAGGAAAGCAATTTCGTACGTGATAAATTACGATGCGGTTATAAGGGATGTTTTGAAAGGTTATGGAAAGAGAATTCCTGCTGCACTCCCAATTGGATTGCTTGGATTCGACCCTGCACTCCCATTGTATAAGTTTAATATTGTGGAAGCAAGAAAAGCTCTTGAAAAAGCTTGGAATGGGAAGGTAATGAAAGTTGGAATAAAATTCACAATAGCTTACAACACTGGTAATTTAATGAGGCAAAGAATTGCTGAAATGATTAAGACATACCTCGAGATGGCTGTACCGGGTAAAATAAAGATAGATATTGCAGCACTTAACTGGCCAAGTTATCTCGATGCAATGAGAAAAGCTGAATTACCGATGCCAATATTCAACTGGCTTGCTGACTTTCCAGACCCGGATAACTTCATATTCACGTTCTACCACTCTGCTGGAACGTATGCACCAAGGCAAGGAGAGAATTTCAAGAAGTTCGTTAGCACTCCAAGAAAAGAACTCGGTGGAAAGAGCCTTGATGAACTTATTGAAGCTGCGAGAAATTCGTCTGACCCAGAAGAGCGAGGAGAACTCTACAGACAAGTTCAGAAATTCGCGATTGACAACTACATAAGTATACCAGTTTATCAGCCAGTTGGTGTCAGAGCACAAAGAACTTGGGTCAAAGGGTGGTATGAAAACCCAATGAGACCAGGTAATGATTACTTTGAATTGTACAAGCAACAGTAATATTTTCAAAATCGAGAGCCAGGGCTTATGCCCTGGCTTTAATTTTCACTTTCCTTTCTTTTAGTACTGTATATACAATTCTCTATTAGACATAAATCACAACTTGGCTTAGTCCTGCAATAAGCTTTAGCATGTTCGACTATGAGTCCATGGAATTCTTGATAAAGCACCGTACTTTTTGGATAAATACTTTCAAGAAAGTTTTTATATTCATCGTATTTTGCAAATTTGATATCAAATATTCTTGCAAGAATTCTCCGAGTGTATGCATCGATGACAAATATTGGCAATTCAAATGCGTAAAGTATTATAGAATCTGCTGTTTCTTTTCCAATACCTTTTATATTTAGTAATTCACTTCGTATTTCATCAATAGTTTTAGTCTTAATACGTTCAATTTCAAAATTGTAGAACTCTATCCAAGTTAGCAGGTTTTTCAATCTTTGTGCTTTGATGTTGAAAAATCCAGCTGGTTTAATCATGAGTGCAATTTTGTCAGGGCTTTTTTCTGATAAACATCGTAAAAGGTCATTCTTGCAGTTATTTTTAATATTTTCAAGTGCCCTTTCAACATTCTTCCAATTGGTATTTTGTGTAAGAACAGCCGAGATAATAATTTCTTCTGCCGTACCAGGCCACCATTTTCCTTGTGGTCCGTGTATAGATTTGAGAACGCTATACAAGTTATCTATCTTCATACTAAATCACCTTTTAGCTCTATAGTCAATTAATCGCTATTATCATACTTGTCACAAATCGTATAAAGACAATGCGCGCTTGGATATGCTCTATCTTGTTTTTATTGCATTCAACATTGGTCATGAAAAAAGATCACAACAATCCAAAATAATCTTCTTGAGATCGAAAACGATTTTGTCAAGATCAAGACAGCCTGGGATAGAACAGTAAGAATTAATGGTTTTATTACCTGATATAAATTATAGCACATTTATAAAATTAAAAGAGCGGAGGTTTCTCTCCGCTCTTTATTCGTTGAGTATTCAAATTTAACCACCAAGGTATGCTTTTCTAACTCGTTCGTCTTCGAGTAATTCTTTTCCAGTTCCTTGCAAGACTATTCGACCTGTTTCTAAGACATAAGCATAGTCGGAGAGTTTTAGCGCTTCAAAAGCATTTTGCTCAACGAGGAATATTGTAACTCCCTCGCTATGAATTTTCTTTATCATCTGGAAGACCTCTTTAACGATAACAGGAGCAAGTCCAAGTGATGGTTCGTCGAAAAGAAGAAGTTTTGGTCTGGACATGAGAGCTCTACCTATTGCAAGCATCTGTTGTTCTCCACCAGATAGCGTACCTGCACGCTGACTCGTTCTTTCACGCAGTCTTGGAAATAAGTCAAAGACATATTCTATGTCCTTTTTTATCTCTTCTTTATCCTTTCTTAAGTAAGCTCCCGCTAAAAGGTTTTCGTACACTGTGAGGTTAGAGAAAACTCTCCTACCTTCTGGGACCATAGTAATTCCCATCTTAACTATTTCGCTTGTATCAAGCTTCGTTAATTCCTTACCTTTATATTTTATACTACCTCTTGTAGATTCTTTAAGTCCACATATGGTTCTCAGTGTGGTCGATTTACCTGCTCCGTTAGCACCAATCAGTGAAATAATCTGTCCCTCTTCGACTTTCATAGATATACCTTTTAAAGCATGGATACCACCGTAATGTACGTGGAGATCTAAAATCTCAAGCATCTTCATCACCTGCACCTAAGTAAGCTTTAATAACAAGCGGATTTCTTTGAATTTCTTCTGGAGTTCCTTCAGCTATTGTAACACCGTGGTCAAGAACAACAATCCTTTCGCAGATATTCATGATAACTTTCATATCGTGTTCGATAACGATTATCGTTAGTTTAAATCGCTCGCGGATTTTAAGTATCAATTCATTTAATTCGAGTGTTTCATCCGGGTTCATACCAGCTGCTGGTTCATCAAGGAGCAAAAGTCTTGGATTTGTTGCAAGAGCTCTTGCAATTTCAAGTTTTCTTTGCAATCCATATGGCAACGAGGTTGATTTATAATCAGCAAGATGTTCGATACCAAGTTCCATCATCAGTTCTTGTGTCATAGTTTGGATGTATTCCTCTTCTTTTTGATAATTTGGAAGAAATGCTACAGCAGAGAATAAATCAGACTTTAAGTGTGCATGAAAAGCTGTCATTATATTTTCTTTGACCGTCATGTTTCCAAAAAGTCTTATATTTTGGAATGTTCTTGCAATTCCAAGTCTAATTATCTTATCTGTTTTAAGTTTTGTAATATCTCTCCCCAAAAATTCTATCTTACCTTCACTTGCTGGGAAGACGTGCGTTATTAAGTTGAATATAGTAGTCTTTCCTGCACCGTTTGGACCTATCAAACCGAGAAGTTCACCGTCTTTTAAGTCCAGATTGAAATCTGACACGGCGACAAGTCCACCAAATCTCTTGGTTACATGCTCCATCTTTAAAACGGTTTCTTTACTCTTTGTGTTTTGGTTAATCTTTTGTTCTGTCATTGCTGCTTCACCTTCCTTTTAGTAAAGAGGCGAACAAGTCCTTCCCAAGTGAATTCTCTTGTTCCAAATAAGCCTTGCCTAAAGAATAGTATAGTTATCATAAGCAGTATGGAGAATATGAGCATACGCATACCGAGTATACCAGGTATCGTGATTCCAAATATATTCATAGGCATTTCAACGAATCTTAGCCCTTCCATTAAGAACGCAAAACCAATACCAACAATGACGCTACCTGTTATATTACCAAGTCCACCAAGGAGTATTATTGTAATAATTTGGTATGTGAAGAGTATGCTAAATGAGTTGGGGTCTATCGTCATGAGCAAGCTACCGAGCAATCCACCAGCTACACCTGCAAAGAATGCTCCAACAACAAAAGCGAGAACTTTGTGCTTGAAAAGGTTTATACCAAGATTTTCAGCCGCAACTTCGTCATCTCTGATGGCTTTCAAAGCCCTACCGTACGAACTATCAACTATTCTTCTTATGACTATAATTGTAATTACTGCCCAGCTCACTGTCCACCAGAGATTTGTATATGTTGGCAAGCCCTTCAAACCAAGTGGTCCATTGGTTATATTTTGCAGATTGTTGAATAGGGAGCGGATTATTTCAGAAAAACCGTACGTAACAATTGCCAGATAGTCACCACGTACCCTTAACGTAGGTGCACCAACTATGAACCCCATGAGTGCTGCCATCAACCCACCGATTATGATAGCCCAGAAGAATGGTAGTTGTATTTGGTCAAGTGGTGATATGAGAGGTTCCATAAAGAAGTTCGATAACTTATTTTCTGGAGACATATAAAGAAGTGCTGAAGTATAAGCACCAATTGCCATAAAACCAGCATGACCAAGAGAAAATTGACCAGTAAAACCATTAATCAAATTCAAACTGACTGCGAGTATTACATATATAAAACCCGTATTAAGAATCCTCTTAAGGAACGGGTCCATGTACTTCTCAGCGAAAAAGACAAAAATGTAAACTACTAAAATCAGCAGTATGCTAAGCAATATTCTCGTAGAACGTTTCATGCTTTTTCACCTGCCTCCAGACCAAAGAGGCCATTTGGTTTGAATATGAGAACAAGAACTAAGAGCAGGAATATGAAGGCTTCACGATATCCTGAATATTCAGGGAACATTGCAGGTATTAAAACAGTTAGTAAACCGAGCACAAATCCACCAATTAACGCACCTTTCAAACTTCCAATGCCACCCACAACGGCTGCAATAAATGCACGGCTTCCAGGGTATTGCCCCATAAATGGGAATATCTGAGGATACCTAAGTGCCCAAAAGACGGCACTAACAGCGGCAAGTGCTGAGCCAAGTGCAAAGGTAAAGGAAATAGTTCTGTTCACGTTTATTCCCATAAGCCTTGCTGTATCGAAGTCTCTTGAGAGTATACGCATCGCAAGTCCTATTTTTGTTTTTTGCAAGATAAAGGTAAGAATTAAGACCATAATTATGGAAAAGATTATCGTGTAAATAGAAACAGCTTGCACCCTAATTTCACCAAGCACAATAGTTTTCGTCATCGGTTCTGGAACGGGGAATGACCTTTGAATTCCGCCGAAAACGACAACGGCAAAGTTCTGGAGTAAAAACGACATACCTATGGAAGAAACAAGAGAATTTATTCTTGGATACTTTCTCAGAGGCTTATAGGCTACTTTTTCAATCCCAACACCGAGCAGAGAAGTGAAAACAATACCAAGAATAACAGCACTAAGCCAAGGTGCACCAAATATTAAGGAAGTATAGAACATAAAATAAGCTGCCATCATGAACACGTCACCGTGTGCAAAGTTAACAAGCTTCACAACGCCATACACAAGCGCGTATCCAACGGCAACAAGCCCAAAGACAAAACCGAGGGAAATGGCGTTTACCATATGCTGTAAGAATAGACTCAAGTCCATTATGACACCTCCAAGTTAGAAAGAACTAAACACAAAGTAATTTCTTAAAATGTGGGAATGGCAACTGCCATTCCCACCTGAAACAAATGACTTTAAATCAAACAAATTAGCTATTAGTCACCTTTAATGACAGTAACAAATTCAAATTTACCATTCTTAATCGTTTTAATAACAGCATCTTTTATAGCATCTCTATTTTGATCAAACCTTATCCTACCCGAGACACCCATATAATCTGTTGTGAGTAGTGCACGCCTTATCTTTTCTGGATCATCGCTTCCTGCACGTTTTATGGCATCTACAAGGACCATATAAGCATCGTACGCGAGAGCTGGCAAGTAGCCTGGGTCTTCATTGTATTTCTTTCTGTACTTTTCAACAAATGGTTTTGTTTTGTCTGAAAGATCCGCATTTGCATCGAACATAGTACTGTAGTAAGCACCTTCGACCGCGCTTCCACCGATTTCTATTAACTGTGGTAAATCCCATGTATCTCCGCCAAGTAATGGCTGTTTCAATCCAAGTTCACGTGCCTGTTTGGCTATCAGCGCGGCATCACCGACGATACTAGCAGGAATGAATATAACATCTGGATTTGTCTTTTTAACTGCTGTGAGTTGTGCTGTGAAGTCTTGGTCTCCACCTTGGTATGCAACGTATGTTTTCACAGCTTTAGAATCTTTTGTGAGTTCTATAAAGGCGTTTCTGAAGTAGTACGCAAGACCAACGGAATAGTCGTTAGATACATCGTAAATCACAGCAGCGGTCTTTGCTTTAAGATTCTGTACTGCAAACTTTGCCATAACTGTACCTTGGAATGGATCGATAAAACATACTCTGAATACAAATGGTTTATCCTTTGTAACAAGTGGGTTGGTATTGGATGGAGCAATATATATTACTTTGTTCTTGTTCGCAATTTCTGCACCAGGTATACCAAGTGCGCTTGAATATGTTCCAAGAATTGCTACTACTTTGAATTGTTCAATAAGCCTTTGCACAACATTAGCAGCCTCTATTTTATCGCTCTTGTTATCGAGTGTAACGAGCTTTATAGGTCTTCCAAGTACATTTGGAACCTCTTTATAAGCCATTTCAATACCTCTTAATCCGAGTTGACCACCCATTGCATAGTTTCCTGTAAGTGGTTGCGTTACACCTATAACGATTTCATTTGCAGCAAAGACTGCTGAAAGCATAAACACTAATCCTAAAATAACGATAAAACGCTTTAGCATAAACATCACCTCTCAGTTTTTTTTGTTAGTAAGGTTATGGTTTCACGATACTTACCAATTTGAACTTGCCTTTCTCTATCTTCTTTACTATCGCGTCTTTAACTGCGTCTCCATTTTCGTCAAATGTTATGGAACCAGTTGCACCTTGGAAGTTCTTCGTCTTTTCAAGCATATTCTTTATATCCTCTGGTTTTGCAGATTTTGCTCTGTTAATTGCATCTATTATGACAAGGTATGCATCAAATCCAAGTGCTGCAAATGCGCTTGGTTCTTCGTTGTATTTCTTTTTGTACGCATCGACAAACTTTTTTGTCATTTCTGTTGTCATAGCCTTTTCATCGAAATGTGTGCTAAAGTATGCACCTTCAACTGCTTCACCACCAACATCGATAATCTCTGGAACTTCCCAAGTGTCTCCACCAAGGAAAACAGACTTGATACCCATTTCACGTGCTTGTTTCATAATAAGAGCTGCATCACCGTACGAACCAGCTGGGATGAATAGAACATCAGGATTCTTCGCTTTTGCAAGTGTGAGTTGAGCTGTAAAGTCTTGGTCTCCACCTTGGTAGGAAGCAACACCGAGAACAGCTTTTGAATTCTTTGTGAATTCAATAAAGGAATTTCTGAAATAGTGTGCCAAACCTACTGAATAGTCTGAGGAGATATCTTGAATGATATATGCAGTCTTTGCACCGAGTGTTTCAACTGCGAACTTTGCCATAACCCTACCCTGGAATGGGTCTATAAAACATACTCTGAATACGTATTCTTTATCCTTTGTCACGAGTGGATTTGTTGGAGAACAACCCATCATAGGAACTTTCATTTTATTAGCCACTTCGCTTCCTGGTATAGCCAAAGAACTACCGTAACTTCCGATGATAGCACTTACGTTGTAGACTTGAATAAGTCTTGTTACTGCATTTGCTGCTTCAACTTTATCTGTTTTGTTGTCAAGAACTATCAGTTCTACTTTTTGGTTTCCAAGTACTGTTCGGAACATCTCATTTGCAAGTCTGATACCTTTCAACGTCAACTGACCACCAGCTGCAAAAGCACCCGTAAGTGGTTCAAAAACGCCTATCCTAACAGCCGACAATGCAACAACCGTCAAGAGCATGAGTATAATCAAAAGTGCTTTCCTCACAAATACCCCTCCTTTCAAAGAGTTGAAAAAAACTTTACTTAAAGAAAATAACAACAGCAATCGTCACAATTAGTGTAACGATTTCCATTGATTTGTCACATTATATAACAAAAGATCCAAATATCTGAAAGTCTTCAGTTGGTTATATACAACCGTTTTTGACAAATAATGGTGAATGTGTGTAATTTTCTCTAATTAGCAATATTTTACTAAGGTTTTATAGGAAATGAAAAAAGCGAGGCTTTTAAGCCTCGCTTCGATATGGTTTTGTGATTAATCTGTTCAGACTGTTCAGAAAGGATAAAATCCCAGTTCCAAATTGTTTCTTTCAAGAATTGCTTTAATTTCTTCCTCTATAATCCTTTTATGACCTTCTTCCCAGTCTCTTAGAACCAGCAAGAGTTTCTTTACTCTCTCATCTTTTTCATTATTTGCTGCTTTTTCATAGAATTCCATAAAATCCTTTTCTATTAAGTAAGCCATTCTTAAAATTGAAAGGTCAGATACATCGTCTTCTGGTGATGTTTCAGATATTTTCTGACCTTCGTATCGTGATTTGTAGTACTTCGTATCTTGCTCGGGAAGTGAATCAATTTGTGCACCTTCTTCGAGATATTTTATTAGTCTTCTTATAAATTCCGTGTGTTCTTTCTCCATTTGAGCTAAATAATCAAATATCTCAGCGACTGTTTTGTTCTTTACTTCGTTCTTTTTGGATGTGTAGAATTTAAACCCCTCGATTTCAAATTGTTCAGCTAACCTTAGAACGTCGTACATCTAACTCACCTACTAATATAGTTTACAACTAAGATTACTTTTGTTCTCTAAGGTACTGGTCTATACCACGAGCAGCCCAGTATCCATCTGAAACACCGTGTATTATATCTGGACCATTCACTATATCTCCACCAGCAAAGAGCCAAGGTATCTGAGTCTGTTTAAGGTTATTTGTAAGTATCCTTGGACCAATGAATTGGAGTTTTGACTTCCATTCCTCCGGGAGATATGAATAATCTGGTGCTTGACCGATTGCTTCAACTATCATATCACCGTCATAGTAACATATGTTAGATTCATCAAATTTCGGATTGAATTTCTTATTCTCGTCGAAAACTTGTGTGCATTTTGCACATTCGATTCCTTTGATATTGTCTTTATCATCGAATATCACTTTTCTCGGACCCCAACCAGGGAATATCTTAACCCCCTCTTCAAGAGCTTCTTCGATTTCTTCCATATCAGCAGGCATTTCTTCGTGAGTTCTTTCAAGACATGTAAGTGTTACATTAACTTCTCCATACTTCATCTTTTGCAATCTTGCTATACTTCTTGCGATATCCATTGCCACATTTCCACCACCGATAACTACGACGCGTTTCGCTATCTTTGGCTCTGGTCCGTCTTTGCGCAGATAGTCTCTTATTTCTCTCAGTATTGGGAGTGCCTGGACAACATTTGGATGGTCAGAACCAGGTATACGTGTAGACCTTCCGAGAGTTAGACCAGTTGAGAGGAAAATAACATCGTATCTCTTGTGTAGTTCATCAAATGTTATATCTTTTCCAACTGCAACACCTGTTAAAATTCTGACGCCGAGTGATTCTATAAATGCTATATCTTTGTCGAGTGCTTCGTCGGGTAGTCTGTACCTTGGAATACCGTATCTCATAACACCACCAGGGCGGTTGAGTGCTTCGTAGATATCAACCTCGTATCCCATAGAAGCTAAGAAATAAGCGGCAGAAAGTCCAGCAGGTCCGCTACCGATAATAGCAATCTTCTTGTTCTGTTTCACATTCTCAAATTTTACTATTTCATGCCACTTTTCAGCCGGAACACTATCAGTAATATATCTTTTTAACCATCGAATTGCGATTGCTTCTCCTCTGTGTCTTATGGCACAGACTTCCTCACAACGATGTGTACAAACTCTTCCGCAAACACCTGAAAGTGGGTTTGCACCAAAGTTGTTTTGGTCTTCAACACCTTTCAAGAGCCATTTCAGTGCATCATGTAGGTTATCTTTCCATATAGCTTTTATATATTGAGGAATCTGCATGTGTTCAGGACACCTATCTGTACAAATCCCACACTCAACACATCTTGCAGCTTCAGCCATTGCCTGCTCTTTACTGTATGCTTTAACGAATTCGACAAAGGAGTTTACCCTTTCATCAGCGGGCATATGTTCTGGAATAACTCTATCAAGGTCTAACAAGTCGCTTTCTTCATCTCTTGTCCAACCAATCTTAATCTCTTCTGGTGATTTTTTGAGTATCCCCTTTTCTGTTGGTGCGTAATAGAAATCTTCTGGATTTGGAGAGACAAATATATACTCTCTTGTCATCTGTAGTGAACCTGTAGTACATATATCGACACACATTGCACAGAAACTACATCTTCCATAGTCAATGGAAGGTCTCATCGGTTTCATTCCGTACTCTTGTTTCATATCGGGTACTTCGACCATTGTAATTGCGTCGGTCGGACATATCTTTGCACAGGTACCACAGCCAATACATTTTTCCCAATCATTTATGTGGAATCCTCTGTATCTTGGCGCTGCTTCTCGTTTTTCTTTTGGAACTCTTATTGTTACCGGCTTTTCAAATAGGTTTTTCCAACCGATAAGGGGGGCAAAGAAACTCTTTTGTGGACCTTTTGATCTATTTTCTTTAATTTCCATCATCGGCACCTCCCGATTATCTGTCTATTTCTGGGGCGCATACACCCATTGTATCGAGCCAAATTGGCACATCATCTATCCTTGTTCCTGGGAGTAGATGCTCAACACCATAAAGCCCTTGCGGATAAGAAGCACCTCTAACAGCTACTCTATAAGGTGTTTCGCCACCATTTGAAACGACGAGGTAACCATACTCACCACGGGTTGATTCTACACGTGCGTAAGCCATTCCTTTTGGTACTCTAATCCTCAAACCGTTACCGTCAGAGATCCTTGTATTTACCGGACCAAATGGCATTTTTTCAAGTATTTGACGGATAATTCTGATGCTTTGCCTTATTTCCTTTGGTTTCAAACTCATTCTTGCAAGTGCATCACCTTCAGTTGCTGTTGGAACTTCAAATTCAACTTTGTCGTAAAATAAATATGGATCTACCTTTCGTATGTCGTATGGAACGCCTGTTGCACGCAGACCAATACCCGTGACTCCAAGTTTTAGACAGGTCTGTGTATCTATCTTCGCTATTCCTTTAAGCCTTGTGTGGAGTATTCTGTTTTTGAGTATGAACGTTTCGTACTCTGGAAGTCTCTGCTCTAAGTAATCCATTAGATTTAGTATCTTTTCCTCAAGTTTCGGCGGTAAATCCTTCCTTACACCGCCTGGAATAATATACATGTGATAGATTCTCGCTCCACTAAGTTCTTCGAATATATCAAGTACTCTATCCCTATCGCTAACTGACCAGAACATACTGGTATACATACCAGTTGGTCCACCTATACCACCGAACGACCAGAGATGGTTAGCTATACGAGCAAGTTCAAGGACGAGCATTCTTAACCATTGACCTCTTTCTGGGACTTCAACTTTTGCAATCTTTTCAATTGCCATTGCATAACACGCTTCGTTTATATCTGGTTCTGGAACACAGATTCTTGGTATCAAAGCAAGGTTTTGATACCACAATCTTCTCTCCATCAGCTTTTCAAAGCCTCGGTGTAAGAATCCTGGAAGTGGTCTTGCCTTAACAACAACATCTCCATCAACATACATATGAACACTGAAGTTACCGTGCATTCCAGGGTGATTCGGACCAAAGAACAGTTTCACTTCACCCATTTATATCACCCCTTGCATCTTCTAAATCTGCTCTTATTATCTTTGCTTCATGAATAACGTCTTTTTCATATTCCCTATCAGGGAAGTGTTCCTTTGAGAACTTGAGTGGGTCGAAGTCCTTTCTAAGTGGTGGTAAGTCATCCCATGCTTCGAGAATCATTGGTAATCTACACCTTTCATTTCCTTCAAACTCAACACCAAAGAATTCGTGGACGTCTCGTTCATAATACTCGGCTGTGGGCCACATATCTTTAACTGTATAGAAAATTGGTTTTTCTCTATCCACAAATGTGGAGACAAGGAATGTAACACCATTAGACCAATTAAATAGTATGTAGACGAGTTCAAATTTCTTCTCTTCAATCCAGTCAACACAAGTTAAGATTGATAGATGTGAATAGCCGGATTCTTTCAAAAACGAAAGCAAGGGAATTGCTTTATCATTTTCACTGATTAGTCTGTATTGCTTATCAGCAACACTTTCTATCTTTATGTTGAAGAGCTCTTTAGCTTTCTCTAATATTTCAACTGGCGGCTTATTCATGGAATTCGTCATGGATTATCACCTCTTTGAGACTTCTCAACTGGTTTTGTTTGTACCATTCGTAGTTCTCTTTGTATCTCTTCCAGCCATTTGCTTCGCCTTTTCTAATCATTTTCATAAGTGTGTTAAATGCATTTAGTATGGCTTCTGGTCTTGGCATACACCCTGCGATATACAAATCGACTGGTATATAGTAGTCCAATCGGTTAATTGTTGAGTAAGAGTCGTAGTAAATGCCACCATTTATTGTACATGAGCCAAATCCTATGACGTATTTTGGGTCAGCCATCTTTTCGTATGTATATATAACCCTTCTTAACGTCTTTGCGCTAAGGTATCCGGTTATAAGGAATATATCGGCTTGCCTTGGTGTTGCCATTGGTCCCATTCCAAGACGTTCCATATCAAAACGAGAAGTCATTGACGGTGGCAATTCAACTGCACCACAGCCGGTACAATAATGCAACATCCACATCGATCTACTTCTGAGTTGGTCTGCAATCTTTTCCCACACACTTCTTTCGTCTATCTGAGCCATCTATTTCACCTCCGCACCATAATTAGAATACCCAGCCGTTAACGACAAAGAATGCTTGCAAGAATGCAAGAAGAATTGGAACTGTCCAATAGAACGAAACGGCTTGTTCTATTCTGAATCTTGGAAGGACAGTTGAGACCATAACTGCAAATGTCCAGACAATAAAGTATTTAAGTAAAAAGACAAAATAAGTACCGCCGCCGAGGAAGAAGTCGACAAACAAGCTTATTTCAACAAATTCCATAAATGTATTCATTAACATCAGAAGTCCCATATACTTAGCGGAAAGCTCAACCATAGGACCAGATGCAATTTCAGCAGGTGCTATTGGGGCTTCAAATGGTTCTTTACCGAGCATACCCTGTAGTGAAATAAGTGCGACAAGTGCTCCGATTGGGAATTTAACTATATTCCATCCTCCAGATTGAGCTTGTGCAACGATGATGTCGGAGATGTTTCCTGTCTTGTAATAAAACATCAGAGCAGTTATAACGATAAGATATGGTACTTCGTAACCAAGCATGAGTGTAAGAGCCCTTGCAACACCGATTGATGCCCATGGGTTACCTGTTCCAACCATACCCATTGCCATACCCAGAGCACCAACTGTGAAGAGGTACGCGATAACGAAGAAATTATCAAGTCCGGGAAATGCAACGAGATTTCCAAGCGGAACGAATGAAAGAGTTGCAATAACTCCTCCAAGTGCCATAAGCACGCCAAAATCAAATATCCAACCATGTGTCCAGCCATGTTTTGTTAACGTCTTAAAGACATCTATAAAATTCTGATACCAAGGTGGGCCATATCTTTTCTGTATTCGCGCTGCAATCTTCCTACCGAACCCTTCAAATGTTAGACCAAAGAAGAAAGCGGTTAATAAAACACCTGCTACTCTCGTCACTGTTCCTGCTATTCCTGCCATCGCTTACCACCTCACCCACATAATTAACGCAAGTACCACAGCTGTCCAGAAAAGGTATGCAGACGCTGTTCTTCGAGCCAAATAGTCAATAAATTTCCCAATTCCTTTCATTGCATTTACAATGGCGAGGTACCAATCTTCAAATGACGGGTGACCTTCGTATTCTCTTTCTAAGAAAACGTAGAATTTTGTTGCGTAGTGATACAAATCGTAATTATGTAAAAATTCTCCAGATGTATACTGGTCTTCCAAAGGTATCTTCTTGCCTTTCGGCATGAGGATATAAATAACTGCTGCAATAGTGAATCCAACTGCAAACATCACAAATACTGTCCATGTATCCCAATAACCCATACTCGTTTTTAAAACTGTGCCTTCAAATTCAAATGATTTCATTCCAAATTCCTTTTGAACATCTGTAATCCATACAAGCACTTGCTGTGGGAAAACACCCCAAAGAACGGTAAGTGCTGTGAGAATTATCATTGGTATTTGCATTACTCCTGGTGCTTCCTTAACGTTTTTGTCTTTATTTTTGAGCTGACCAAGGAATACGCCGGCAAGTGGTCTGAAGACGTACAGGAATGAACCGATGCTTCCAATAAAAACAAACATTTCTGTCACGAACATACCCTTAGAGACAAGCGATTGGAAAATCATCCATTTTGATATAAATCCACTCGTTGGTGGAATTCCTGCCAAAGAAATGATACCAACAAGATAGGTAACGAATGTTACAGGCATTCTGTGAATTAAACCGCCAAGTTCATCTATCTTTGTTGTTCCAGTCCTATAGACAACTGCTGCAAATGAGAGGAATATCATCGTTGCTGCAAGCGCGTGATTAATTATATGGAACAATCCACCTGCATAACCAACTTGATGGAGTGTTGCCAAACCTATAAGTATATAGCCACCATTCGCAACGGTTGAGTATGCTATTAACATCTTCATATCATTTTGCTTTATTGCCATCAACGTTCCAATGAGGATGGATATATTACCAAGCCAGATGAGAACATACGAAAGTATGTTTACACCATTGTAGAACTCTGCAAACATATTTGCAATTGGGAATACGCTTAGAACAAGTGCAATTAAGTAAGACCCCATCTTTACAAGTTGACCAGACAAAACAGCACTGAATGTATCCGGCGCATTACCGTGCACATTTCTGAGCCACACGTGGAGTGGGAATATACCACTCTTAGCTATGCCAGCAGCAAGTAGTAACAATACAACAGCCCACTTAAAACCTACGGTTTCATTTTGGATGTATTTACCAATTTCGAATATATCAAATGTTGAGTATTTTGAATAAAGCATGAAAATCCCGTAAAGAAACAAGTAAGTACCGATTGAACTAATCACTATGTACCAAACTGTTGCTTTCTTTGATTCTTCCTTACCCATCGGAACAATGAAGAGTGATGCAAGCACTGCTATTTCCCAGAATATATAAAGTACTATGAAATGTGATGAAAAGAAAACGCCGAGTGTACCGAGTAGAGTAAGTATAGATAATGCATTGAAAGCGGCAGGACGTTTTGCCTTTGAAATCCAAGCAATGTTGAAGAACCCAAAACTTGCGAAAACTATTAATGAGATTATAGACAGGTATTTTGACAATGCAGTAAATCGCAAAACATCTCCAAAACCAAAGAGCGCTTCATTTGTCCCGGTAGGCATCTGCCAAACAACGTAAAGTGCGTAAATTGAAAGGACAAACAAAACAATTGGACCGAGATGCTTATTTATTTTTGATAGAAAATATCCAACGAGCGCTCCTATTCCAAGGTACAATATCAAACTTTGCATTGTCACATACCCCCTTTCAATATCGTATCAAAGTAGGTACTGAAATCAAACACATATGACGCTATCTTATCCGTTTGGTCTGTAATCAAGTTTGGCATAAAGCCGAATACAACGAGTGCGAGTGCAAAGAGTAAAATAACAATCTGAGCACCGAATGGAACATATTCTTCACTGTTTTCATCTTCTGAGTACCAAAGATCAACGTTCCACTTGATCAAATAACCTGCTTCGAGAATTGTTGAGGATAATATGAAAATTGGTAGCAACTTATCTCCTGCTTCAAATAGGGCTGAAATAAGATTAAGCTTTGCCCAAAAACCGGTGGTAAGTGGGAAACCAATGAGTGATATAGAAGTCAGAGAGAAAGCAACACCCGCAACGAAATTATCTTTAAAGCCTTTACCCTTTAAATAACCGAATACTGTAAACAAGACAAAGAGAGCAATCACATCGTTCAATAAATATACCAGCGAAGCGGAAATAATCTTTTCATCTCCAGGTGCACCAGCTGAAAATGCAGCCAGCACGGTACTTGCTCCAGCAATAGCAACATACGCAAGCGCCCTTCCAAGTGTTTTTTGCTTCATCGCTGCAAGCTGGGCTAAGACTATAGAGATTATAGCAATAATATATACAAGATAAGGCTTAACAGAACCTAATACATTGAAAAAGACTCTCGAATAGAAATAAAACATCGCAAGAGTTATTGCACTACCAAGCACAACGGGTGTAAGTGTTGAACCATTCGAATAAACATCTGGTGCCCAAAGACCGAGTGGAAGAACTTTAAGCTCTACAAGCATCGCAATTAACATAAATATTCCAGCAATTTGAGCATATTCGGGAGCTGAGATATAACCTGAAAATGCCATATTGAGTGTTCCAGAATAGACATACATCGACACTGCTCCAATAAGATAAAGTGTTCCGGCAACAGCGCCGAAGATTAGGTATTTAAATGCTGCGTAAGAATTCTTATTCTGTGCTGAAAGAATGTACGCAACAGCGGAGATAATTTCGAGAAATACATATGCATTGAAAAAGTCTCCAGTGAGCAAAAGCCCATTTATCGAAGCAGTCAAAACGATTAAAAGTGTTCCTATTTTCTCTTCAAAAGTTGCAGATATCGAGACCGCTAAAAGAATGAGGTTAACCATTATCAAAAATGGATAATTTACATTATCGAGCAATAATACGATGCCATAAGCAGCCGGCCATTTTCCTACTTCGATTACCTGGGATGGATGAACAAATCCAATTAATAATGCAAGATTGAAGAGTGCAACGAGAGGAAAGATGTATTTACTCAATTTTGGAAGAGCAACAGTAACAAATGCAAATGCAAGAGGTACAGCAACAAGCAATGCGATCATTCTATCACTTCCTTTGCTGAGCAAATTTCATCTACATCAACTGAACCATATTTTTCATGAATGTGGATCAGGAGCATAGAAGCCATTGCAAGCGTTCCAACACCAATAACTATAGCTGTAAGCACGAGTGCCTGTGGAAGTGGGTCAACAAAATTAGCGACAGGAGTTATTACTGAATATATCGGTGCTTCAGCTCCCTGCAGATAACCAAGGGAAACTATAAAAATATTCACAGCGGTATCTATTATTGTTAGTGCTACAAGTTGCTTTAAGAGATTCTTTTGAGAAACGATACCGTACAGTCCTATACCTATAAGAATGAACGAGATGTAGTAAATCATGCCTTATCCCCCTCCCTCATTTCGGATATGAGGTTCGATAACTCAGCACCGACTTTGAAAGCTATAAGTGTGTAAACAATAGGTACTACACCTGCACTAAACAATTCACCGACAGTACCAGTTGGGAGGATGTTTGTCAAAAAGGTTCCAGCCATTGCCATACCTATAAGTCCAACGAGCACATATCCAGAACCTGCTACTTGCTCGGTATGTTTTGCAACATCTGTAACGCCGAACTCATTCTTAGCAAGCATTAACAATAAAACGCCTAAAGAGATAACGGTTCCTCCTGGGAATCCACCACCTGGCGTTAAATGACCGTGGATAAATACATATGCACCAAACAATAGAACTATCGGGAAGACTATGCCTATTGCAATGGAGAGTACTCTGTGCTCTTCGAATTCAATTCTTCTCTTTCTAAAACCTGCAAGAATTCCAACACCCAGTGCAGCGGTGAAAAGTACTGTAACCTCCCCGAGCGTATCGAAAGAACGGTAATTAACAACGATAGAGGTGACAACATTTGCACTGCCTTCTTCGAGCCCGTTCGATTTTTTAAATTCAACAGGTTGATATTCTTTTGTTGTTGATTTGCTTATATAATTGAACGAAACTCTGCGGAACATATCGATATTACCAAACTCTGGAAGCGTTGGATAGTAAGTACCTATGAGAAAATAAAGAAAGACAGCACTTACAAGGATTGCCCAGATCCTTCTCATTTCTTCTCACCTGCCTTGATTCGAAAGAGAGCAAAAATCATAACTGCACTTGCAAGTCCAGAACCAACAGCAGCTTCCGTAATTGCTACGTCAGGCGCTTTCAACACTATAAAAAACAACACAGAAAGGAGGCTAACAGCGGAAAGTGCAAGAATTGCATCGAAAAGTTTCTTTGCCTCGACTGCAAAAAGTGAAAAGATTATCAAGAGCCCTCCAACAATGTAGGTAAGCCAATCAAGAAGTTCGAGATTTCTGAAAAAATCAAACACGTTATTCATGCTTCTCACCACCATTTGCAATCTCATCAACAACGGTCTCTTTACAGACAGGAACCTTGTTTTTGTACGCGGCTCTAATCATTACGGAAGAGGCGACTGGATTGGTAAGAGCTACAAAGCCAATCAACAAGAGTGACTTACCTATAAATGCAGGATTAAGTATTCCTACACCGAGAGCGACAGAAAACGTACCAAGCGTTGTTGCCTTTGTCGAAGCTTGAAGTTTCGTATAAAAATCGGGCATTCTCAAAAGCCCGAGACCAGCGTAAAAATAAAAAAGTGCGCCAAGAGCCGTTAAAGAATAACCGACAATCTCTTGAATTAAGCTCATCATTTTGTATCACCGCCTGAAACTTTTGAACTCTCAGCTTGATTCTCCAAATACTTTGCAAAGACGATGGTTTCTATAAATGCCAGCAGTCCGTAAAGAATTGCAATGTCCATATACATATTGTTCTTAAAGATATATGACAAGATTGAGATGAAACCAATAATCATTACGTTCATCATATCAACCGCCATGAGCCTTTCAAAACTTGAAGGACCTATAAGAAATCTCAAAAGAGCGAAAAAGATACCAAGTCCCGTCAGACCGAAAACGATAAGGTCTATTACAGCATGACCGCTCATTCGTACACCCCCTTAAGAATGCGTTCAAATCTTCCATAGAAACTCTTCTTTGATTCCTCGTCAGTTCCAATAACTTCAATCCAATGGATATGTAGCTCGTCATCTTTCATATCAACCGTAATCGTACCAGGGGTAAGAGTTATGGAATTTGCAAGGGTTAGCTTAGCTACATCACCTTTGAGGCTGGTTTTGACCTTCACAAATCCCGGCTTAACATTAACCTTTGGTTCAACAACTCTTGAAGCAACATCAAAATTTGCCTTTAGCATTTCCCAGATGAAAACGGGAATATAGACAAAAACGAACTTGAATAGTCCGGGAACAAACCTTGAGTTGAACTTGATGTTGTAATACTTCTTGAAAACTATAGAGATAACAAAAGAGACGACGAGACCTACAATAACTTCCTGAGGTTCAATCGTCCAAGTGAGGGCTAACCACGTGAAAAATATCACAATGAAGACAAAAAAATTCATAAACATCCCTCCCAAACAGGATTAAGATATTTTTCACAAAGTGAGAAAAACAAAGAAAGTACAAAAAATACAAAAATAGATAAAAATACTCTATTTTTCTTGCATATTTTAGTTGAACACAGGTGCTGTGTCAAGTTGTAAAATAAGACAAATAATATCTAAAATAATTAATATGAATAGAAAATCTGGTTTTTTTATTGTTTTTGGTAACAACTTAACAGTGGAAAGTCTTCCTGAGCATATTATATCAAATTCACTTTCAAAAACAAAATTTTCTCTGTTATATCTTCAAACAAAAAAACGCCGCCATTTGGCGACGTGAAGTTTAGTCGATTATAAGTAATTTTTTATCTTTGATATTCTTTTATCATTTCCACAAAGTATTCGTGTACTCTTGGGTCATCAGTTAATTCTGGATGGAATGATGTTACAAGTACGTTGTTTTGTCTGAGCATTATTGGATGATTATCGAGAAATGCGAGAGTCTCTACCCCTTCACTCCAAGCTTCGACACGTGGTGCACGTATGAATATGGCTTTGAAAGGCTTGTTGAAGCCTTTAATCTCAACCATTTCGTCAAAGCTATCGACTTGCCTACCGTATGCATTTCTTCTTACCTTTATGTCTATTACCTCCAACGACTCCTGCGGGTAGTTTTCTATCTCTTTGGCAAGGACTATAAGTCCTGCGCAGGTACCGTACACTGGGAATCCACTTTGGATTTTTTGTTTGAGTACATCGAATAATCCGATTCGTTTCATTATGCGAATCATTGTCGTGGATTCTCCACCAGGAATGATGAGTCCGCCAACTTTCTCTAAGTCCTCGGGAGTTCTTACGACAAGAGTTTCTATGCCGAGCTTTTCAATTACCCATTTGTGCTCTCTAAAATCGCCTTGGATTCCGGATACTCCAATTATCATCTTCTTACCAACCTCTTTCCTGTAGTCTAACTTCGAGTGTCTCGATTTCAAGACCTTCCATCGGTTCCCCAATATCCTCGGAAATTTTTAAGAGCATTTCTGGATCGTTCCAGTATGTGACTGCCATGACGATTGACTTTGCCATTTTCATTGGGTCTTTTGATTTGAATATACCGCTACCTACAAAGACACCATCCGCACCGAGCATCATCATAAGTGCAGCGTCAGCCGGTGTTGCAACGCCACCTGCGGCGAAGTTAACGACTGGGAGTCTGCCAAGCTCTTTGACTTGCTGGACAAGTTCTACTGGTGCACCAATTTCTTTTGCATATGTGACAATTTCTTCGTATGGGAGGTTCTGTACTTTTCTGATTTCAGCCATGACTGTTCTCATATGTTTGACCGCTTCAACGACGTTACCCGTGCCAGCTTCACCTTTTGTCCTTATCATTGCAGCGCCCTCGGAAATTCTTCTGAGTGCCTCGCCCAAATTTCTGGTGCCACAGACAAATGGTACTTTAAATTCGTGTTTATTAATATGGTATTTGTCATCTGCTGGTGTAAGGACTTCGGATTCGTCTATAAAGTCAACGCCGAGTGCTTCAAGGATTCGTGCTTCTGCAATATGTCCAATTCTGACTTTCGCCATGACAGGTATGGAGACTGCTTCCATTATCTCTTTAATCTTTGCGATGCTTGCCATTCTTGCAACTCCACCAGCTTTTCTTATATCAGCCGGAACTCTTTCAAGCGCCATTACCGCCACTGCACCAGCTTCTTCAGCGATCTTTGCCTGCTCTGCCGTTGTGACATCCATAATGACGCCGCCTTTGAACATTTCGGCAAAGCCCTTTTTAATTTCCCAAGTTCCTTTTTCCATAGATATCACCCTCCTTCTTAAAGTATACCTTTCTTAGATTATTACTGTTTCCGTATATTCACCAAATACTTCCCTCAGTGCGTTGCTAATCTCTCCAACGGTTGCGTATACCTTCACCGCTTCAAGTACGTATGGGAATAAGTTTTCATCTGTCGAGGCTACTTCTTTTATTTTGTTAAGGAGTTTTTTAACCTTTTCGTTATCTCTTTTTTCCTTTAATTTCTTAACTCTTTCTCTCTGTTTTTTCTCAAGTTCTGGGTCGACTTTCAATATTTCTTTTTGTTTGAGGTCTTCGGTTATCTGGAATTTGTTCACACCAACGATTATCTCTTCTCCCTTTTCAACGGCGAGTTGGTGTTTGTATGCACTTTCGTGAATTTCTTTTTGGACGTACCCCGTTTCAATAGCTTTTATCATGCCACCCATTTGGTCAATTCTTTCAATATATTCCATAGCACGTTTTTCGATTTCGTTTGTCATGGATTCGATAACGTATGAACCGGCAAGTGGGTCGATAGTATCCGCGACTCCTGATTCGTAGGCAATTATCTGTTGGGTTCTTAACGCAATTCTTGCGGATTCTTCAGTTGGTAATCCAAGGGCTTCGTCGTAGCTGTTTGTATGGAGTGATTGAGTACCTCCAAGGACCGCCGCAAGAGCTTGAATCGTTACGCGGATTATGTTGTTAAGCGGTTGCTGGGCTGTAAGTGTGGAACCACCGGTTTGTGTGTGGAATCTGAGTTTCATAGCTTCTGGATCAGTTACTCCAAATCTGTTTTTCATTATCTTTGCCCAGAGGCGCCTTGCAGCTCTAAATTTTGCGATTTCTTCAAGGAAGTTGTTGTGCGCTGCAAAGAAGAATGATAATCTTTTACCAAAGATGTTTGGATCGAGTCCAGCTTTTATGGCGGTATCCACGTACGCGATTGCATCTGCAAGGGTAAATGCAACTTCTTGTGCAGCCGTTGAACCTGCTTCTCTGATATGGTATCCGCTTATGCTTATCGGATTCCATTTCGGCATGTTCTTTGAACAGTATTCAAATATGTTTGTGATTAATCTCATCGAAGGTTCTGGTGGGTATATGTAAGTGCCTCGAGCGATGTATTCTTTTAGTATATCGTTCTGGATTGTTCCACTAAGCTTATCTTGTGATACGCCTTGTTTTTCTGCAACTGCTATGTACATTGATAGCAATATCATTGCGGTGCTGTTGATAGTCATTGATGTACTGACTTGATCAAGTGGTATGCCATCGAAGAGAATTTCCATATCTTCAAGTGAGTCGATAGCAACGCCCACCTTTCCAACTTCACCCTCTGCCATTGGGTCATCTGAATCGTAACCTATCTGTGTTGGAAGGTCAAATGCAACGGAAAGACCTGTCTGACCTTGTTGTAAGAGGTATTTGTATCTCTTGTTAGACTCTTCTGCTGTACCAAACCCTGCGTACTGACGCATTGTCCAGTATCGTGCACGGTACATCGTTGGTTGGACACCGCGTGTAAATGGATATTCACCGGGGAATCCGAGGTCGTTCATGTAATCAAAACCCTGCAAATCTTCTGGTGTATACAATCTCTTTATTTCATATCCAGAAGTCGATGTGAATGGAGATTTTCGCTCAGGTACCTTAGCCATCGATTTTGCAACGACTTCTTCGTACTTCGCCTTTGCCTTTTCGAATTTTTCATCCATACAGAATTCCCCCTTCTTTGTTTTGAATTATATCTAACCCTGACTATCTATTGTGTAACCTCTTTCCTCGCCTTGGAAGTAAGATTGAACCATCTTCTTACCTGTTTCTGTCTTCAGTGCACTTTCTTTAAATTCATTCAATTTACTTTCAAGTACCTTCATTCGTTTTTGGTCTCGCTCATAAATTTCTTTTAATTCGTTCTCACTGAGCGTTGGCAAAATCTTTTCTCTTTCATCGAGAAGCACGTTGAGTTTTTCATATTCTTCTTTTTCAATGGCTTCATCTATTTCCTTTTCAATAGTTAATATATCACGTTCAACGGAATTTTCCATACTTTACCACTCCAATTTTTTACTGAGTTAGTTCATAGAGCAGATGATTTATCGTTTTTAGCGAGATTGGGTGTACGAAATTCGGTGCTATCTCATTCATCGGCTTTACAAAGAAGATTCTGTTTTCGAAATCGTAGTGAGGTATTGTTAATCTTTCGTTTTTTACTACGAGGTTTCCATAAAAGAGAATATCTAAATCGATAATTCGTGGACCCCATCTTTCAATCCTCACTCTTCCCATTTCTTTTTCAATATTAAGTAGATTTTCGAGAAGTTCATCCGGTGTCAGATTCGTATCTATCTCAACGACACAATTTAAAAACGGGGGTTGGTCTGTCTTCCCGTACGGTTCTGTTTCGATAATCTCAGATATGGCGATTATGTGTGCTATTTTTTCAAGTCTAATCGTTGCTTCTTGAATGTTCTTTTTTCTGTCTCCAACGTTCGTCCCGACACCTATAAAGACTTTTCCAGGTAGTTTTTCGAGTATAAGATTAGCGTAAGCGTAAGAGTCATGTGATAATGTTGCATGCACAAAGTTGTACGTACCGACTTTTGAAGGAGTATATCTGTGATGCACCAAATAAATACTTCCATCCGTTCTGTTGAGAAAAGAAATGTCCTGAAATGAATTGTTTGAAATGCCTGTGTAGAGTGCCTTAAAATAGCTTTCTTTTAATGCAAACCTTCCAGCTAAGTACTCTTGGGTGACGTTTTTCTTTTCCTTTTCTTCTTGCGTAAGTATACGTCTTTCAAGTTTTATATCAACACGAGAGATTTGAACGATATCATTTCCAAATCCAATTATCAAACCGGGTATCCTCCTTCGTAACTTTCAACGAGTGACCAGTCAACTTGTATCTTTGCATCGTATCTTTTCTTTAAGTATTGTTTTCCAACCTCACCGAGTATTGCGTAGATAAGAAGGTCTTCATCAGTTTCGGCGAGTACTCCTATTTCTTTCTTTCGCTTTGCAAGTTCAGGTTCGAGAAAATCTGCCGCTCTACCATCGATAGGTTTTTCGTCTCCAAGGATTTTCTTTACCAATTCCTCGTCAATTGGAGCTGGTGGACGACCATACAATCCACGTACATAGTCTTTGACTTCTCTTGTAACTTTTGCATAACGTTCTCCAGTAAGTACGTTTAGAACGGCCTGAACACCAACTATCTGACTCGTTGGTGTTACAAGCGGTGGATAACCAAGGTCTTTTCTAACTTTTGGGATCTCTCTAAGTACATCGTCGAGTTTGTTCAGCATCTTTTGTTCAGATAATTGTTTGACGAGGTTTGAGTACATTCCGCCAGGTACTTGTGAAGTAATTATTCTGTGGTCTATGCTGTACATCTTCACATCGTATGCATCGTATTTCTTTCGCACATCAGATAGGTATTTCACAATTTTGTCCACTTTTTTCCAGTCTATTTCTGGTAGTGGTTTGTATTCGCTCCAGGAGTAATATATAGGTTCAAATGCTGGTTGGGCAGTTGTCATCCCAAAAGGTGAAAATGCCGTATCGAGTATGTCTACTCCAGCTTCGATTGCTGCAAGGTACGCAAGTTCACCAAGACCAGCAGTTGCGTGCGAATGGACTTCTAATGGTAGGTTAAATCTTTCTTTAAGACTTTTCACAAGTTCACCGGCAACCTTTGGTGTGAGTAACCCGGCCATATCCTTGATACAAAATGAATGTACGCCACGCTCTACAAGTTGTTGTGCGTAATTAATATAGTATTCAACGGTGTGAACGGGACTAACCGTATAAGACATCGCGCCTTGGACATGCGCACCACATTGCAGTGCTACATCGATACTCTTTTCGAGGTTTCTAATGTCGTTTAGTGCATCGAAGATACGGATTACTTGCACACCATTTTCAACAGCCTTTTTCACAAAGAGCTCAACGACGTCATCAGCATAATTTCTGTACCCTACGAGGTTTTGACCTCTTAAGAGCATCTGTGCTTTACCATTTTTCAAAGCTTTTCTGATTAGTCTCAATCTTTCCCACGGATCTTCATCTAAGAACCTTACGCAAACGTCAAAAGTGGCACCGCCCCATACTTCAAGTGCCTGAAAGCCTAAGCTGTCCACTTCTTCTATTATCCCGAGTATGTCTTTTGTCTGCATTCTTGTAGCTATAATCGACTGATGACCATCTCTAAATGTTGTATCGGTGAACATGTTCAACGTAGCCAATTCAACCACCTCTTTTGAAGGATGATATTCTATTTAATTTTAATTATAGCACTAAAACGGAAAGTATAAAGTGTTGCTTGATTGAGCAAACAAAAGCAACATTGCGTATTGATTATCTTTTTTTAGATATGTTTAAATAGACCGATTTCACAAAATCTGGTATAATTTGTATGAAAAGAATTGCTTAGGGGAGGAGTGCAGAGATGTTCAAGCCTATAAAAAAAACTGCAAATACCAACAGTACATCTTCAGAACCCATCCATTCTAGACGTTTTTCTTCAGTTGAATCTAAGCATTCGAAAACTTCCTTTCCAAACTGGGAATATTATTTCATAATTATGGTTGGGTTTGTGACATTCATATTTGGTTTCATATCACTTGCTGTATATTTCGCGGTCCTTTATATAGCACCAATTGTTTCTAATCTAACCGGTTTCACTCTCCTTCAGTCAAGGTTCTTGTTTTTTATTTTGACGATGATTACGGCAAATGGATTTTTGTTAAGTGTTTATCCGTATTCTAAGGCATCGAATGGTAATTCTTCTTTGTTTATAATACTTTCGTTTGTAACCTCTGGTTTGGCACTTGGTGTTCAGGTTTATAAACTTGCATTTAACGGTCCAACATGGATAGGTTTAGATTTATTGAGTGAACACGGTAATAAGGTAGAAATGATGTACTTGGGAGCGGTTTATTTTGTTTATAATCTTATTCTCTTTGTGCTTGAGTATTCGATTATGAAAAAGGAGTTTGAAGAATAAATGTCGCGAGTGCTTGGATTAGTAGTTGAATACAATCCATTTCACTATGGTCACCTTCATCATTTACACGAATCGATAAGGTTAATTAATCCAGATTACGTCGTTGCAGTTATGAGCGGTAACTTTTGTCAAAGAGGCGAACCTGCAATAGTAAATAAATTCGCCAGAACACGTGTTGCTTTGATGAACGGTGTTGATTTGATTTTTGAGTTGCCAGTTGTGTATGCGACTCAGGATGCTGGTGGGTTTGCTATTGGTTCTGTTGGAGTCTTACACAAATCCGGTGTTGTGACTGACATGGTTTTTGGAAGTGAGAGTGGTGATATTGATTTTTTGAGGAAAGTTGCGAATATTCTTGTAAACCAGACTCCTGAATTTCAAGAAGCCTTTAAGAAGCAATTGAAACTTGGCTATTCGTATCCAAATGCAAGAAAGTATGCTCTAATGGATGTCTTAAATGGAGAAGTTAGTAAACTTTCGAAATCTAACGATATACTTGGAATAGAGTATGTTAAGTCTATAATTCATTATGAAAGTTCCATAGAACCACATGTAATAAAGAGAATGGGTGCCGATTATAACGATGAGCAATTCAAAGGTAAGTTTTCCTCTGCAAGCGCGATAAGGAGGTCAATCAAAGTAGGAGAATTTGAACATTCAAAGGAGGCATTACCATCAGCAACTTACGAAGTACTCTATGAAGAATTTTCTAAAGGGAGAGGACCTATATTTTGGGAAGACTTGGAATTTGTAATAGGAATGTTTAGAAAGTTAAAGAGGGAGGATTTTGAGAAGATATATAGCTTTACCGAGGGGCTTGATTTGAGGTTTTACGAAGCAGCAAGAGAGAGTGGTGATTTGCAACGTTTTGTGGAGATGGTAAAAGCGAAGCGTTTTACATATTCGCGAATAAGGCGTGCAATATTGCATGTTTTGTTAGATATGGATAAAGAGAGAATCGAAAAGAGTAATGCGCTTGGTCCTCAATATTTGAGGGTTTTGGGGTTTAATTCAAAAGGTAGAGAACTCCTAAAGCAGATAAAGAAACAATCAGAAGTTCCTATAATATCCACAGCTTCTCTTTACAAACAGGTACTTGAAGATGCCCAAAAGCAAAATATGGAAGGGAAACGTTTATGGAAAATTGAGCGCGAATTGTTTATCTGGCAATTTGAGAGGGATATGTTAGCCAGTGACATATATACATTTTTGTATCCAAACAAATCTCTTCGCTCAGCTGGTATGGATTTTGAACAACCGATAATGATGAATTGATTAATCTTTTAAGTTCAGTGATTCAAAGTGGAGGTGCTATTTAAGCTTAGATGAATGAGATACTCATTGTCCCCACCGAAAAGGACTGTGAATTAGAAGGCTATTACTATATCCCCGATTACGATGTACTCCCGTATGAAAATCTCAGTCCTTCATGGTACGTCAGGTCTCGTCGTATCTACGCACTGTACTTAGCAACTTTTGGTAATCTAAAAGGTGTGTGCACTCTCAGGTCGTTACTTCACTATGTTATGCCCCCCGAGATGTTTAAAAGATATATCCGTACTTTTAAAGTTGGAGATATCGTTGAAAACTTTGAAGAAATCTTCTCAAAACTGGGTTATACAAGAGTCTTCAACGTTCGAGAAGGCGGTACTTTTTCTATAAAGGGAGAGATTGTAGATTATTTGGGACCAGACAACGTTCCAACAAGGATTGTATTATTTGGAAACGTTATTGAAGAGATAAGAAGGTTTAATTTGAGGACACAACGAAGTGAGCAATCTATTGAAAGTGCACTTCTTCTTCCAGCAAAGGAATTCGTAATTGAAGCAGAATCTTTTGAACGCGAAATCTTGGAACCTTTTGAAGAACAGTTTACCGGAAAATATGTGAATGGTACATTTCTCGATTACGTTTCTGAGTTGTATATAAGTGACAAGAAATTTACATTGGAACATTTTACTCTATTTGAAAGAGAACTTCGCAAATCGCTCGACAGTATGGGTGAAGCCCAAAGATTGAGCGATTACAAAAGATTCGGGATAATAGATTACGAGCACATTCTTAGTAAGGCGAAAGAGATTGAAATTGGCAAGCCAAAAGCCAAATCATTGAAACTTTCCGAAGAGGCAGAGTATATTCCATCTGAGCCATTGCTATCGGAAGATGAGCTTCAAATTGGAGATATCGTTGTTCACAAGAAATATGGTATTGCGAAGTTTACTGAGCTAAAAAAGGTTGAAATGAATGGCAGTCAGAGGGAATATTTGGTTTTAAGTTTTGCTGATTCTACACTTTACGTGCCTATTGAAAGAATTGACCTTGTTGAGAAATATGTGGGCGATGATATAAATGTTAAACTCGATTCCTTGAAAAGAAGTACATGGTCAAAAAAGGTAGCAAAGGCGAAAAGAAATATAGAAGAGCTCGTGCGTGATTTGGTTCTAATACACTATGCTCGTGAAAATGTAAAAGGTGTTTCATTGTCAGGTGATGTGGAACTTGAAACGGAATTTGCCAAGAGCTTCCCATTTGTTGAGACTCAAGATCAGCTCAATGCAATTAATGAAGTATTTGAAGACCTTGCAAGCGAAAAACCGATGGATAGATTACTTGTAGGTGATGCGGGATATGGTAAGACCGAGGTTGCAATCCGAGCTATATTTCGCACAATCGTTTCTGGAAAACAAGCGGTATTGCTTGCTCCAACAACGATACTTGCCAAACAGCATTTTGACAATATTTCAGAACGATTTGCACCATTTGGTATAAACGTAGCACTACTGAATCGATTTACGACTAAGAAGGAAAAAAAGGCTATTCTCGAAGGTGTGAAAAATGGCAATATAGATTTGCTCATTGGTACACATAGCGTGTTAAGGGAGATAAAATTTGCAGATCTTGGTCTTGTTGTCATCGACGAGGAACAAAAGTTCGGAGTCGAGCAAAAAGAAAAGTTCAAAAAATTCCGTGTAAATGTCAACGTGCTTTCAATGAGTGCAACGCCTATTCCAAGAACTCTGCATATGGCGCTATCAAGTTTGAAAGATTTATCTGAGATAAAAACACCACCACTGGGACGAAAAGAAATACAAGTCCACATTGGAGCATACGATGAACGTATAGTGAGATTGGCAATACTGAGAGAAATTGGTCGCGGCGGTCAGGTAATATATGTACACAATCGTGTGAATTCAATCTACGATGTATATGAAAAGCTTAGAGAATTAGTTCCAGAAGCCAGCGTAGTTGTTGCACACGGTCAACAATCTAAGAATGAGATGAAAAAAGTTATAGATGCATTTTATCATAAACGTGCAGATGTGCTCTTGTGTACCACGATCGTGGAGAATGGTGTAGATGTACCTAATGCAAATACTTTGATTGTAGACGATGCTCACAGATATGGATTATCTCAGCTTTACCAACTTCGTGGAAGGGTTGGTAGAAGCGATAGAATAGCGTTTGCATACTTTCTTCATGCACGCCACGTCAACGATAAAGTCTTGGAAAGACTTTATGCTATAAAATCATATCAAGGACCTGGTAGCGGAATGAAGATTGCGATGAAAGATATGGAAATACGTGGTATGGGTGCAATATTTGGATTGGAGCAGCATGGTTACATTAATGATGTGGGGTTAAAATACTATTTGGAACTCCTCGATGAAGCGGTTAGTCAATTTAGTGGTGAAGTTCAGAGCAAGATAGATACTGAGATTGAAGGAATACCTGGTAGCATAATAATTCCGGAGAGTTACATATATGATCCATTTGAGAGGATGAGATTCTATCGTAGGATTGCCTCAGCAACTGAAGAGAGCGAATTAATTGGTATACGCGACGAATTAGTTGATCGATTTGGAAAACTACCAGAGAGTGTCGAGAATCTACTTAAATACGCTGCGTTAAGGATATTCCTCTGGAATAAGGATGTTATCAAAGCGACGGTTTCGGATGTCGGGCTCGTTGTCAAATTCAAAAAAGGACAATTTGAAGAGATTTCGCAAAGGTATGTATACAATGAAAAAGAGGATAGTTACATATTCTTTGTAAATATTGATGAACTTGCTGAGCTTTCAAAGGTGGTTGTGTGAATAGATGAAGATATTCGGATACGTACTGGAATCTTGTGGTAAGTATGTTAAGGTTAAAACGAACGATGGAGAGTATATAATTAAAAGCGATAAAAAGGCACCGAAAGAAGGTGCCAAGATTGAATTAAAAGACTTCGGCTCAGGGGATTATGTTGCAAAGGTACTCGCAAAAAAGCCATACAACTTTCGCGAACTCCCATCAGTTAGATTTGTGCAGTTGTCCGAAGAACTCCTTTCGGATATTGAGTTGTTGTCAAAAGAGAGATTGATAATTGCTGTGGCTCTTGTACTTGAAGAAGTTAGTAAGAGACGTGGGATTGACAAGTTCTTCTTGAAAAGATTAAGAGCACTACTGAATAGAGTTATTTCCACAGTTTCAAGTAATTCTAACTCAGACGGAGAGAATTTGGAGGATTTTCAAAACTACTTGAACGTTCTTTCTGGGAAGTATGGTCTAATAATTAACGAAGTTGCAGTATTTCTCGATAGAGAAAATGGAACGTTCGAGGTATTTCTAAGAAATAATAGAATCTTTGGTGTTGTTGAAACTAACGCATCAGGTTCATCCGTAACTTTGTACTTTGAAAAGATTCCAGAAAATGTGGAAGAATTGGAAAAAAGACTTAAAAGCAACTTCAATGTTGTTTCTATAAAACTCGAGGCGATGAGTGATGGAACGTACGTATGATTCTGATAAAGACTGTACTAATAAATTAGCAGTAGCTCTGAGATACAATCCCGAAAAGGATTATGTCCCCTTCGTTGTAGCGAAGGGACGGTGTCACTTAGCGGAGATGATTATTAAGAAAGCGCAGGAGAGTAATGTACCTATTGTGAACTCTGAAAAGCTCGTTAAAGAGCTCTTTGAACTCGAATTGCTTGAACCGATACCAACAAAGCTTTATGTTGCGGTAGCAGAGGTCCTTGCATTTATTCAACTTAGGTTAAATAAATGAGAATCTAAATGAAAGGAGGCTGGGCTATTTATGGAAAGGAAAAGTTTGGTAGTCATTCTTGCTCTTTTAATTTCACTTACCACTATGGTTTTTTCCGAATTGTCTTTTCAGATAATAATAGGTATTGGAAACGTACCGAATATTTCTCTTGGAGATTTACCTGAATACTCAGTTTTGCTTTATGTAGACGAACCACTTGCTATGGTTTATATAGACGGAAAATATGCAGGAAACACAGATGGATTTGGCAGAATTGTCGTCAAATTCGATTCAGAAGGTTATCACAGTGTGTGGGTAGTGAGTTCAAACCAATATACAGTCTTTGACAGGTTTGTTTTCTACGTTGAAAAGAATCCGAAGATTGTTTACGTACCTTCAACTCGACTGGGAATGGTTACAGTTTTCTCAAATGTTTATCCTGTCTCCATTTACTCCTCAAAAGGATATTTACTTGGCGTAATAGATAAAGATGGGAAGAGTGCATTTGTGCCTGTCGGTAACCAAGAACTAACATTCTCTTGCCCTGGCTTTGAAGATCTTAGACAGAGTGTGACGATTAATTACGGAAAAGAAACGCCAGTGTGGTTACAATTTAAACCAGTACCATTTAATCTTGAATTGGTAGCTTCTGAAAGATTCTCACCGAATGGGGATTGGGACAACGATGAATGTATAATTAAGATATACTCTTCAAGACCAGCAACGGGAAGTGTTCAAATTCTCAATTCTTCTGGTATAATAGTATTTGAGAAGAGTTTGAAGATTAATGCGGGAACAACACAGTTGAATTGGGATGGTAGAGGTAATCCTGACGGTATATACACCGTCAGAGTTTTGTTATCAGATGGAATCTCCAGCGTCGAAAAGCAGGTAAGAATTACCTTAGATAGTAGCTTATACACGTATAAAAAGGAAATTGTCATTACCTTAATGTTACTTTTTGCAGGATTGATAGGTTATCTTGTTTGGAGCGGGAAATGATTAGCAATTGATTGGTAATAAAGACTTAAGAGAGAGGTGTACGGTGTGATTACTTACGAGCAAAAACAGAGAATCGAGGAACTTAAAAAGAAGTATGAGGATATTATTGAGGTCTTCCATCCTGAAAGTAGGAAGGAAAGACTTAAAGAGCTTGAACAAGAGAGTCTCAACCCGGATTTCTGGAACGATCAAAAGAAAGCTCAGCAGGTTAACAGAGAGATTCAGCGCACACGGAAGATTATAGAAGACATGGATAAGATTAGGGGCTTATTTGAAGATATAGAGGTAGGAATTGAACTATCGGAAGAAGACCCATCGATGCAAGAACACCTTGATATTATGATAGAAGAAGTTAGTAAAAAGATAAGAGAATTTGAGCTCGAACTCATTCTTAATGGTAAATTCGATGGTTCGAACGCTTATCTCTCCATACATCCAGGAGCTGGCGGTACCGAGTCACAAGATTGGGCTTCCATGCTATTGCGTATGTACATGCGTTGGGCTGAAAAAAGAGGCTTTGGTGTTGAGATCGTCGATTATCAAGAAGGTGAAGAGGCGGGTATAAAGAGCGCAACCCTTTATATAAAGGGTGATTTTGCGTATGGTTATTTGAAACATGAAAGAGGTGTGCACAGGCTTGTGAGGATATCTCCTTTTGATGCCAACAAAAGAAGGCATACATCTTTTGCATCAGTAAACGTCCTTCCCGAGATAGAAGACGATATTGATATTGAAATAAAACCAGAGGATTTGAGGGTTGATACTTATAGAGCAAGTGGTGCTGGTGGGCAATATGTTAACAAAACTGAATCGGCAATTAGGATAACACATATACCAACAGGCATAGTTGTCACATGTCAAACGGAGAGGTCTCAGCTGCAGAATAGAGAAACGGCAATGAAGATGCTTAAAGCAAGGTTATACCAGATGGAACTCGAAAAGAGAAGAAAACAGATTGAACAGATCCAAGGTGAACTTCGAGATATTAGCTGGGGGAACCAGATAAGATCTTATGTATTCCAACCTTACACGATGGTGAAGGACCACAGGACGGATGTGGAAACTGGAAATATAGAAGAGGTTATGGATGGAGAAATAGATATGTTCATCGAAGCGGAACTTGTGTACTACGCTAAACTTGGTTTGAACGAATAAGCCGAAGGGGTGGGGACTGTGAACAGACCAAAAGTATTTGTAGTGACATCGGGAAAGGGTGGTGTTGGTAAAACCACCTTCACGTCAAACCTTGGTTGTACTCTTGCCAAGATGGGAGAGAGGGTATGTTTGATAGATGCTGACATAGGATTGAAGAACCTCGATGTTGTGCTCGGATTGGAAAACAGAATAATTTACACTTCTTTCGATGTTGTAAATGGTACTGTCTCTGCAAAAGAAGCACTTGTGAAACATAAACAGCTCAAGAACCTTTACCTTTTGGCAGCATCGCAAGTTGCAACTAAGGAAATGATGTCACCAGAGGATATGAAAAGGATTGTTCAAGAGCTTTATGATGACTTTGATTTCATATTGATAGATTCCCCGGCGGGTATAGAGCGTGGTTTTAGGAACTCTGTTGCTCCTGCTGAAGCTGCATTTATAGTTACAACTCCGGAACTACCAGCGATATCGGATGCAGATAGAGTTATTGGACTTTTGGAGAATTACGGATTCACAGAAGATAGGATGTTCATAGTGCTCAATAAATTCAAACTTCACATGGCGAAACGTGGCGATATGCTTGACAAGGGTGATGTTGAGAAGGCACTTGCTATGAGACTCATTGGAGTAATCCCAGATTCTGAAGAAGTTATAATAGCAACCAATAAAGGTATTCCGGCAGTTTTGGAAGACGGTGCTGGCATCGGAAAGAGTTTTGAAAACATCGTAAGGCGGGTAAAGGGAGAGGAGATTCCTATCGATGAAGATCTGAAAGGAGTCTCCAAAGGTTTTATGGCTTCATTGCTGTCTATGTTTAAGAAGAGGTGATTATGATGTGGATTGTAGACATATTTAAAAAGAAAAAGCACAAAAATACAAAATCACCAAAAGAGGAAGCCGCAGAAAGACTTGAAACAATGCTTACAAGAAGACGTGAAATTGTTAAGATGATACCAATAGAGGAATTCGAAGCTAATTCAGAAGAGATTAAATACGCGGTGATTGAAACAATCGCAAGAAAATTCAACATTCCACCAGAGAAAGTGAAAGTAGATTACCACGAGCAAAATGGCTACGTTGTTATTGTAACCAATGTTAACTTTAAATAGTAGGTGAACATTTATCCCTTTAAATTCTAAGCGAGGCGATGTTTTTGAGAAGATTTGCTTTGATCTTTATTGTCATTCTTTTACTGGCTGTTCTGTCAGGCTGTGCTTTTTTATTAAGTAATATAATTTCTGGTTCAGGGACTCTAACGTACACTGCCTATTTTTATCTCAATGGATTGCCTAAGCAAATTGCAGAGCAAATAAGAGGGGAAAGTGCCCAAAGCTTAAATATCAATCTTAATTACGAAGTTAGTTTATTTTTCGATTCGCAAGAGTACAAGATATCTACAGAAGGACCAGGGATGACTATTATATTCAACGGACTTCGCAATCAAGCCTATAGTTTTGCAGCAGTAAAGAGTGATTATGTAGATATATCGGCAAAGCTTATGCTAACCTATAGTACTGATACAACCAATCAGTCTTCCGAAACGATTGAGTTTCCAAAAAGCAGATATAGTTTAAAAGATAACGATTTCTATGTGCTTTTTAACTTTACAAAAGATGCTATCGATGTTAAAGTTTTAGAAAAGTCAAAAGCGTACAAATTTGAAATTCAAACAAGTTCTCGAGAGTACGTAAGGGCCTTTGATGGTAGTAGTGACTATCTGTCAATTACAGAAAATATTTCGGGTAATTATAAATGTATATTCATCGCTGAAAAAGGTAAGACATACACATTTACATCAGATTCCGGTGTTGTCGTTACCAGAACTGCACAAAATGATAGAGATGGCGAAGTTATTAATTTGGTCCCTTCTGGATAATCGAATAAATAACTAAATAACCAAAGAATAACCAAAGAGGTGTTATTTTTTGAAAGTTAACAATAAGAAAGCGAAAAAGAATATAGAGATTGATTTGATGATAGCTTTTTTTATTGTTATATTTATCATAATACTCTTGTATCTTTTTACAAGTTTTATGCGCTACAAAGCACTTGTTGAAGAGCTTAAAGCTCTTAAAGAAGCGTATGAAATTGAGAAACAACAGCTTACTGAAAAGGAAGAAACATTGCAAAAATTACAGAAAATAATACAAGAATACGAACTGAAGGAGGCTACAAGAACAACTAATGATGGAAACAAGACACAGGATGCCTCAGGAATGTGAACAATGTGAACAAAGTAGGATTGTTATAACAACTTCCCATAGTGCTTCGAAAGAAGCAGTTGAATTGGCAAAGGAACTTTCTCAAAAGTTTAATATACCTTATTACAATAGAAGGCATATATTGGAGAGAATAAAGAGAAAAGAGTTGGATTTTTATTACGTAGTTGACAATACTCTTCAAATATCGATACACACAGATAAAGGTAGGCTTTTTTTCCATCCCGGGATTTCGAAGATTCGCATGGAAAATTATAAAAGAGAGAACAAAGATTTCATAGTCGAAGCATTAAAACCTGCAAGTGATGACGTTGTATATGACGCTACATTTGGATTAGGGATGGATGCTGTTTTTATAGCTCACTTTGTTAAACAGGTCGTCGGTACCGAGTTTTCAGAGCACATTTATCGGGTTGTTTCGTATGGAGTGAAAAATTACGTATCAAAAGAAAAATGGATCAACGATGCGATAAAAAAGATAATACTCTACAACGAGGATATGAAAGAATTCATGAAAAGGCAACCAGATAAGAGTTTCGATATAGTTTACTGTGATCCCATGTTTGAGAATCCTATATATGAAAGCTCTGCTTTGAATCCTCTGAGACCTTTGGCTAACTATGGTACAATCGATACACAGACTGTTTTTGAAATGCTACGTATAGCGAGAAAAAGGGTGGTTATAAAAACTCTTGGCAGAGATAGAATGCTTGAGAAGTTGGATGTAAAATTTGACAGAGTGATAATTAGTAAGAAGAACGGGTTAGTCTTTGCTTGCATAGATTTGCAGTAAATAAATGTGTTTGGGAGGTTAGATACCAATGGGATTTTTTGATAAACTTAAAGAAGGACTAAAAAAGAGTAGGGATACATTTTTCAACAAGATAGGTCAGATATTGAAAAGCAAAAAATTCGACAAAGAAACACGCGACGAGATAGAAGGATTGCTGATCTCAGCTGATGTTGGTGTTGAAGCAACGGAGTACATCCTTGAAAGACTTGAAGAGATGAAACCAGAAGATGCATTTGGTGCTTTGAAAGAAATTTTGATTGAGATACTTTCTAAGGATAACAAACTCAAAGTTACGGCGGAAAAGCCGTTTGTAATTAGTATGGTTGGTGTTAATGGTTCTGGTAAGACAACAACATGCGGGAAGTTAGCGCATATGTTTAAAAGCGAGGGCAAGCAAGTTGTTGTGGGAGCATGTGATACATTCAGAGCCGCGGCTATTGATCAGTTGAAAGTGTGGGCTGAAAGAAGTGGTGCGACGTTCATATCGCATATGGAGGGCGCCGATGCGGGAGCGGTGGCTTACGATGCCCTAAATCATGCCATTTCAAAAAGTAAAGATGTTGTAATACTCGATACAGCTGGACGATTGCATAACAAGAAACATCTTATGGATGAATTGCAAAAGGTTCACAGAGTCCTGCAAAAACTCATGCCGTCAGCCCCACACGAAGTGTTGTTAGTTATGGACGCAGTGACTGGTCAGAATGGGCTCCAACAAGCAAAGATATTCAAGGAAGTTGTTAACGTAACAGGCATAGTACTTACAAAACTCGATGGTACGGCTAAGGGTGGTATAGCGATTGCTATTGCAAAAGAGCTTGGAATTCCTATAAAATTCATAGGAGTGGGTGAAGGCATAGAAGACTTAAAACCTTTTGATGCTATGGCTTTCGTAGAAGCACTGATGTCAGGAGATGAGAATAATGAATCAGAATCCACTTCTTTGGGATAAGAAATACATATGTCCCATTTGTGGAAGTGCCGTAATGTCAAAAAAGGTATTTACAGATAAAATAAGAATTAAGAACTACGATGAGGATTTAAAACCTAACTATGATGTTATAAACCCAATGCTCTATTCTGTTATCACGTGTTCTAACTGCTATTATTCTGCACTTGAGCCGGAGTTTGAACAGAAAGTTTCGCCAGTTCATATGGACGAAATTCGAAAAATACAAGCAGAGATTAAGGCACCAAAAGATGTCGATTTTTCCGGTGAAAGGGATCACAAGACGGCTATACTTTCATATGCTTTATCATCGCTCTTTTATAAAGCCAAAAAGCAACCATGTAGGATGGCTGAAGTTTACTTACGGATGGGGTGGCTTTACAGGGAGATTTCAGATAATGAGAATGAGCTGAAATCATTGGCTCGTGCAATTTTAAGTTTTGAAGAATGTTTTACAAATAGTTACGTCGATGCAGAAAAAGAACCTATGATTCTTTTCTATCTGGGAGAACTTTCGTTTAGGTTGGGAAAGATTGAAGACACAAAAAAATGGTTTTCTATACTTGTGAACAAGTACAGAACCTCCACATCGTTTTATGCTAAAGCGGGGAGAGATAGATGGCAAAGTATAAGGGAGCAGATAAGAGATTAGTCAGACAGCACAATCTGAAGAATTATTCCGTTCTTTTGGCTATCTACATTATTATTTTTACGTTGATATCTTCCTGCGCCCCACTTGGAAATTATCTTTATCTTACTACACAGCTACAAAGCATTCAAGAACGTCTTGATAGTATAGAAGAGAATATCGCAAGTAATAAGGACATTCAGCCAAAACAAAGTGCTCGTGTTGATTTCGAAGGTGTAGAGTTGGAACTAAAAGGTAGAATTGCGAAATTAGAAACTAAAACTTCTCAGATTGAAAAGTTGCAAAGTTCCATGCAAGGTACTTTGCAAAGTCTGAAAGCTGAATTGGAAAATGTGTCAAAGCAATTTTCATCGCAAGTTTTGTATAATTATAATTACAATACGCTGCAAAGTAAGATTACTTCGTTGGAAAATCAACTTAAGCAAATTGGCTCTTTGCAAAAAGAGATAGATTCAATTAGTGCTCAGATTCGAGACATTAAGAAACAGACCTTGGATACAAAGATAAGCCAAATAAGTCAAAGCGACATAGATTTTCTTAAACAGTTACAGCAACAGATAAGCGATATTAAATCTGCTATCCAACGGGTGGATATCATATCATTGTTAAAGCTTGATAGTGGCTATATATTGTATTCAATAAGACCTGGTGATACACTCAGCTCAATTTCGAATGCATACAAAGTGAATTTGAATAAGCTTACTGAAATCAATGGTATAAAGGACCCTACAAAATTGACAGTTGGACAGTTAATAAAGATACCAGTTGATGACCCAAAATCTTATGTCAGAGCACCATTAAAGATAGATCCAAAGGATATAGTTGCCTACCATGGACAAGAGCAAGGTGGATATAGAAAAATTGGAATGGATATAATGGCAAAAGGCAAAGATATATATCCAATACTCCCTGGTAGGGTGATTAATGTTAACAATAATACTATAACCATAGACCATGGTAACATGATAATGACTATTTCCGGTGGGATTGAAACAAGCCTTAAGGTAGGTAGTTTTGTTTCAAATGATAAACCTCTTGGAAAATGTATAGATATCTTTCACTTTGAATTGTATATAGATGGCGAACCAAGGGATCCAATAAGACTTTTCACAGAATACAAGGGTATATTTATTGTAACGTTTTACTCTGAGTGGGACGATGGAAAAGTACCAACTCATCCGACGTTCCGTATAGCGCAAAGTGGGAAAATACCAAAGCAATTTCTTTCGATAGCTGTAGACCCCGCAATAATCCCTATAGGTTCCCTTGTATACATACCAACACTCTCTAATACGATTTTCATAGCTGAGGATACCGGTAGTGCAATAAAAGGAAATAGAATAGATGTTTATGTAAGCGATGTTAGACTTGCTCTGAACAAAGGTATATCACCACACGCTGTTTATTTAATAAGACCAGATTTAAATAATTGATAGAAGAAATAGAGAAGGTGGAAAAATGGCTATTACTATGAAAAGCGAGTATGCTATAAAGATAATGATATTGATAGGTTTGGAAAACAAGAGGATAAATGCTCGAGAGTTAGTAAAAAAGTGTCGAGCTAAGCTTCCTTTAGAGTTTGCCGAGAAGATATTGGCAGACCTTGCACGTAGTGATATTTTAAAGGCATATCGAGGTCGAGGCGGAGGATACGAATTAGCAAAGGATACAAACGAGATAACTGTATATGACATAGTCTCTGCGGTTGACAATCCAACGGATGCGATTAAATGTTTCGTAGATATAAGCCACGAATACGAGAGTCCCGAAACATGTACTGTCAATACAATATGGGAAATCGTACTTGAAAGAATGGAAGAGACTCTCAGAAGTATAAGTCTTAAGAGTTTAATAGAAGACTACAAAGTGAGGTGCAACGTTTGAGCCATTTGAATACACAGAATAGCAAAATGAAAGTGGGAATACTACTGAGTGGTGGTGTCGATAGCGCCGTTGCACTCTATTTACTTTTGAAAGATGGTTACGATGTCACTGCATACCACATGAAGACAGTTAAGGATGAATTGTATATTACGAAACAGATAAAACATAAAGTATGTTGTAGTCCTTCCGATACTTACGATGCACAGATGATTGCAAAGAAATTCAATGTCCCAATAAAAATAGTTCACATTGAGGATGTTTTCAAAGAAAAAATAATAAATTACTTTATAAACGAGAATCTAAATGGCAAAACTCCAAACCCGTGTTTTTTCTGCAACGATTACATCAAATTTGGTGCTGTTATGGATATCGCACTAAGTGATGGTATGGATTACATAGCATCTGGTCATTACGCACGAATTATCGATGGTAAACTTTACAAGGCTGTTGATGAGGCAAAGGACCAATCTTATTTTCTTGCTTCCATAAAGAAGGAAAAACTGTCGAAGATACTCTTACCAAACGGCATTTATTCAAAAGAAGAAATAAGGAAAATTGCCCAAGAACAGGGCATCCACGTCGCGCAGAAGATTGATTCGCAAGATTTGTGTTTCTTACCAGACAACGACCTTAAAGGATTTTTTGCGGATCACGGAATTAAAGTTGAACCAGGCAATATCATTACCACTCAAGGTAAAATACTTGGTAAACATGACGGATTACCGTTCTACACTATAGGACAAAGAAAGCTGGGAATAGCTGCTGGGAGTAAATTATACGTTAAGGCAAAGAACGTTGATGGAAATTTCATTTTAGTTGCACCAGTTGAGGAGTTATACGAAAAGAAGATGACAGTTTCATATATTAATTGGTACTTGGACGAAATTCCAAACGAATTCAAAGCCACAGTAAAAATCAGAAAGAAATTCAAAGAAATCGGATGTAGTATAAAATACGTGGCAGGGAAACTCCAAGTACTATTTGATGAACCTGCTTTTGGAGTAACGCCAGGTCAAATAGCTGTTTTTTATGACAGTTCTCGAGTTCTTTGTGCAGGTGTTATAGTCTCTGGAGAATAGTGTATTCGACAGGAGGGATTACTTTGGTTGAAGTGATGATTTCGAATGAGCAACTTAAGGAACGAATCAAGCAACTTGGTAAGGAGATAACGGAGCAATATAAGGGGATAACGGACACATTACATGCAGTGTGTGTTTTGAAAGGGTCAATTCACTTTTTCAGCGAGCTGGTACAGAATATCGATATGAATGTAGAGTACTCTTTTATTCAAGTTTCAAGTTATTCAGGGGTTTCCTCAACGGGAAGAATTAGAGTAAAGAGCTGGATCGATGAACCTATAGAAGGTAGACATGTGATAGTAGTTGAAGATATACTCGATACCGGACTGACACTTTCCTACATACTCGAGTATCTCAAGAGGTACCGACCTGCAGATTTAAAAGTTGTCACGCTCTTGAAAAAACTCGGGCGAACCCCGCAAATAACCCCTGACTTTGTTGGGTTTGAAATGGAAGACAAGTTTGTTATAGGATATGGGCTCGACTACAACGAGAAGTATAGAAATCTTCCATACATAGGATGGGTAAAGGGAGAAATAGAATAAGATGAGAAACGTGCTCTATGTATTTGTTGTGCTCATAGGAATAGCAGCAGCACTATTTGTATCAACAATATGGATAGAAGTTTTTCTACACATGTTCTTTATACCTACCGAAGATCCGTTAAATATACTCGTTCTTGGATTGGATAAGAACATCGGTGGAACGAGGCGAACTGATGTTATTCTCGTTGCGAGTATAGATCTTGAAAAAAAGAAAATGTTCATATCGAGCATACCGAGAGATCTAATGATAGATGGTAAAAAGATCAACTCATACTTCCAAAAAGAAGGAATAGAAGGTTTCAAGAAGAGGATAGAAGATTTAACAGGCATAACAATAAAGAGATATTTTATAGTAGACTACGACATATTTAAATTCCTCGGTGATGAACTGGGACCGATAGAAATCTTCGTTGATAGACCTATGCACTATAAAGATGTCGCTCAAAACCTTGAAATAGATTTCACGCCAGGTTATTACAAAATTAAAGGAAAAGAATTATTGGCGTATCTGCGTTTTAGAAAAACAGCAGAAGGCGATATTGGAAGGCTTGATAAACAGAGAGTGATAATTGAGAAATTGGCACAAAAAGCGTTGCAGAAAAACATTTTTTCTCTAACGGCACTTTACAAGGAAATAAGGAAAAGAACCGAATTTAACATGGAAATCGGAGAGGTTGTTTACATATTCTCTAAGATTAAAAACAATTTTCAAATCGACAGTATACCATTTCCATTCTACGTGGGAACTGACGGTAACCTTTACATAGATCAGAATAAAATGGAACAATACAGCTCAAGTTTTACAGCCGGTGAAAAAAAGCTTCAGGAAACGTATAGATTTTATGTTATAAACAACACCTCAGAGCGCATTCAGAAATACGAAAAGGCTATAGAGGAAGAATTTAAATCTAAGGGGTACTCACCAAACAACGTTTTTTACGATGGTGTTGATGTGGAAATAAAGAAAAACACTGTGCTTATTTTAAGAAAGAATGAAGGATTAAATGCGTACGTAGAAAAAATGATTTCAGAAGTCTTTCCGAATAAGAAATTTGAAATAGTCTACGTTGAAGACAGATTCGATTATGTATCAAAATACCTTGCTATTATTGGTGAGCTTACAAAGAGTGGTAAAAAGGTACTCTTTCCGATAGATTTTCTTATAATACTCACTGAAAACGCTGAAGTATCAAAAGCAAAGACTAAGAAATGACCAACTAAGAGTGAAATCAGAGGTGGTATGTCTTGTACTCCTATCTCAAAAAGAGTTTTAATGTATTTGTGTTTTTTATTCTTCTTTTCATTGCATCAGTAGTTGCGTACTCGCAACCTTCTTCGCAAAGTCAACCATCTTTGGGGAGTTCAATTAGCGTATACGAATTCATAGAAAAACTTGCTGGTAGCAGGAATTTTGACATAACTACAACTCTCACATTTGATATTCTCGATGGTCAACAGAGGAAGAAAATATTTTTTTCATTTAATATGAAAATCAATAACCTTGAAGTTTTCACCTTTTATCTTAAAGCACCTGAAATACTGAAAGATATAGTCATAAAGTACGATATTTTCTCGAGAAGAGTCGAGTACGTATACAAACAACACAAATCGGTGGAACCTATTACACAAAACCTATCCCAAGTGAACGATGCACTAACTTCGATAACGGACTTCCTTTCAACGCCACTTTTTGATGTTACCGATATGGTTAAATACATAGAATTCAGACCAAAGAATGCACAAGTACTTGCAAGATTTGGAGTACAACCAATCAAAGTAAGACTGTACATCGAAAAAGCCACACCAAAAAGAATAGAGATACTTAACGACAAGAGCGATGAAAAAATAGTTTTGGAGTTTGAAAAATTCATTGTTAACTAACACTCTATTGGGGGGATTATATGAAAGAAATTCTCAGAATATCTAACTTCATCACACTATTTTTACTGACATCAGTCTTTGGGTATTTCAACATAGGTGTTGGATACAACTACGGTATAATTAATAATTGGACTATTAGATTGGGATACGAAGAATCTGGGGTTGCTATCAATGCCGACTACACAATCGGTAAGCTCTGGAACATATTAGGTGGGATTTACTTTAGTACTGAAATCGGTTTCGAAGTAGGACCAATCGTTTACGCAAGTTATGACTTGGCAAACTTTGCGATAGTGTATGGACCTATGGTAGGTTTTCAAAACAAACAACTGGCAGTTCAGATAGGATATGTAAGTAACTTTAGCACATTTTCAAATCTCTCAGACAACATATTTGCAAAACTACGATTCTATGTACCAGATCCGCAAGGAAAAAAGATGATAGATAAACTTTACATCGAAGGTCAGTATTACAAAGGTAACTTCAAAATACTTGTAGGACTTCTTGAACCGTATTTCTAATACCCTTGTGATTTCAGTCTTGAAAACTCATTTTTCGTGTGATATAATCATCTTGATTATTAAATTGTTGAGAGTGCCGAGGTGGCGGAATTGGCAGACGCGCATGACTCAGGATCATGTGGGGTTACCCGTGCGGGTTCAAATCCCGCCCTCGGCACCAAAAGAAAAAAACATTGCGGATTCAATCTCAAAAGTAAGGGTCGGGTCATACCGACCCAGATTTTTAGTGTGAGTACGAAAAATAAAAGAGTGAAAAGCTCTTTTAAACATGGGGTGATTCTTTGCTTAAGATTAAATTTTACGACTATCCAGTTTTGTGTGGAAAGGCAGATGAAGTAAGAAATCACCTTATTAACCTTATAGAAAAAGAGCAAAAGCTATTTGTTGTAACACTCAACAGTCAAATTTTTTTGAAAGCAGAACAAATACCGGGTTACATGCAAGCTTTGAAAAACGCTTCTTTTCATCTTCCTGATGGCGCCGGCGTTGTCTGGGCTATAAAAAGGCATTGCAACATCGATACCGATAGGATACCTGGTATAGATACGATGGAATACCTTTGCAACGAATCGATAAAAAGAGGATGGAGTGTTTATTTACTCGGTGCGAAGCCTGATGTTATAAAGAAAACAGCCGAAGTGCTTAAAGGTCGAGGAGTTAACGTAGTAGGTTATCACCACGGTTATTTTGAAGACCAAACACCGGCAAACGAGATAAGAAAACTTAAACCAGATTTACTCTTTGTTGGAATGGGAACACCGAGGCAAGAACTGTGGATATATCAACACCGCGATCTTCCATATAGACTTGCAATGGGAGTTGGTGGGAGTTTCGACGTTATCTCAGGTGTCAAAAAGAGAGCACCTCAACTCTTCCAGAAATTAAGACTTGAATGGTTTTACCGATGGTTGAGAGAACCATTCACACGAGCAAGAGTACCGATTGATGTTATGAAATTTTATTTCAAGGTGGTTAGAGATGGAAAAGGCGGAAATTGTAAAAAGATACATTGATGAACTTATAAACTCCCCTATAAACATTGTTGGTTATAAAGACTTTGAAGAAGCATATCACTATCTTTATAAAGATTCTGTCTTTGCAGTAAAAAGAGAAGACCTTGGTGAAAAATTCTTAGACGTAGGTACAGGCGGTGGTATTCCAGGAGTCTTTCTTGCGGTAGAATACGATGTTTATGGCTTACTGATAGATAGCATTTCCAAGAAGATTGAATATGCGAAACACTTATGTGAAGAGTTAGGAATCAAAAATGTTGATTTCCTTTGCATCAGAGCCGAGGAACTAAAAAATAATGGCAATTACAGAGAATATTTTGATAGTGCTGTCTCTCGAGCAGTCTCAAAGATAGCCACCGTTTTGGAACTCACCGCACCATATGTACGAATTGGTGGAAAGATTTTGCTCTACAAAGGACCTGGATATAATGAAGAACTAAGCCAGTCAGTCGGTGCAATGAAGGAACTCGGTGTGAAGTTGCTTGAAGTGCGAGAACACTCGATAAGAGGAAAAGAAAGATTTCTTGTAGTCTTTCAAAAAATTGCTCCAACCCCAGAAAAATATCCGCGAAAAGTCGGAGTTCCAGAGAAAAGACCTATAAAATAATAGAGACGACTTTATTCATTCAATAAATGAAAAACAACTGGAAGGAGCTGATCTAAAAATGCGTGAGAAGAGATTGAAGATGGCGCTTATAGGTTGTGGAAGGATAGGTTCGTCGAAGCACGTTGAGGCGATAGTAAAAAACTCAGATATTATAGAAGCAGTTGCGGTTTGCGATATTGTAAAAGAAAAAGCAGATAAATGTGCAAACTTGATAGAGGAAAGGGCAGGTTATTTGCCAAGGGTATATGAGAAGTATGAGGATATAGTTAACAAAGAAGATATCGACTTTGTTGCGATTGCTACAGAAAGTGGTTATCATTACGAGATTTCGATGGAATTTTTGAGGAACGGTATAAATGTACTCGTTGAAAAGCCAATGGCACTCTCAACAAAACATATAGATGAGATGATTAAGACTGCAAAAGACAATAATGTTAAATTAGGTGTCTGTTTCCAAAATAGGTTTAACCCTCCAATAGTGGAACTGAGAAAGAAGATTGAAAGCGGTGCATTTGGTAACATAAACTACGGGGTGGCGAATATAAGATGGAGTAGGGACAAAAACTATTATGAGCAAGCATCATGGCGTGGAACATGGCATCTTGATGGTGGCTCTCTCATGAATCAATGCACACACAACATTGACTTGCTTCAGTGGATGCTTGGAGGCGAGGTAGAAGAAGTGTACGGAGTAATTCGTAACTTCCAGCATCCTTACATTGAAGCGGAAGATTTTGGAGGAGCAATTGTGAAGTTCAAGGACGGAAAAGCTGGTATCATTGAAGGTACATCAACAATTTATCCAAGGAATTTGGAAGAGACACTCTCCATATTCGGTGAACAAGGAACAGTTGTTATTGGTGGGATTGCGGTTAACAAGATACAAGTGTGGAAATTCCCAGGTGAAGATAGCCATCCGTTTATGGAACTACCGGATCCAGATACCGTGTATGGATTCGGACATGTTCCTCTTTACAGAGATTTTTACGAAGCGGTAATTTACAACAGGCAACCAAAGATTCCAGGTGAAGAGGGTAGAAAAGCGGTTGAAATCGTACTTGCGATATACAAATCTGCACTTGAGAACAGACCTGTCAAATTCCCATTTGATTTCGATTCAACACAGATGAAAGGTTGGGCCAATCACTATGTTGTGCGTGGTTAAGGAATTCACTTTTGACGCTGCACACAACTTAATTCAGTACCATGGAAAATGTGAGAGACTTCACGGACATACTTACAAATTGCAGATAGTTGTTTGTGGTGAAAAAGACGAAGAAGGAATGGTCATTGATTTCATTGAACTGAAAGAGATAGTGAAAAGAGAAGTTTTAAGCTACTTAAACCATTCGTATATAAATGAGATAATAAACCAACCAAGTGCTGAAAACATTGCTGAATGGATATGGAATAAGTTGGAAAAGCATCTCACAACAGAAAGATACAAGCTTACAGAAGTAAGGCTTTGGGAAACACCAACGTCATGGGTAGTTTATAGGAAGGAATGAAATCGTAAGTCAGTTCATCCGAGCTATACCTTAACTTGATTGTATTTTATATTCCGTGTTTTTTATTAACCGCTTGTGTTTTTTAGGCTTTTTCAGATGATGATTTCAATTTGGTATGTACTCTATGTTTTTGATTTTTGGTTTCCTCCTCAAAGATTTCTCTTTAGTCAAAAAAACGCCCCCGAATGGTTTTGCTTTACCATTTCGGGGGTGTTTTGTTCAGTTCTTCTACATTTTACAAATACAACTCTCAGTATTGGTTAAGCAAGTTTTTCTTTTTCTTCTTTTGCGTGTCTTGGTGTTTCTTCGTATTGGAGACTTGCAAATATGTCAAATCCAGTTCCAGCTGGTATAAGCTGTCCAACGATGACGTTTTCTTTCAAACCTCTGAGTGTGTCAATTGCACCTTTGATGGCTGCATCGGTTAACACCTGTTGTGTTTGTTGGAAACTTGCAGCACTTAGCCAACCTTCGTACTCAAGCGAGGCTTGTGTAATTCTGAGCAGTTTCCTTCTGTATTTAACCGTTTCTTTTGGCATTATCTGATAGATTTCTTTTTCTTTATCGTGATTAATCACAAGAACATCCTTTACGGAATGTTTGATAAGCTGTTCGAGAAGTTCTTCTGTAATTTCTTCTCCTTCTTTTGCCAATTCTACTATTTCGCTCTCTTCGTTCTTTACAAGTACATGTTTTGCCAGTATCTTACCAATGAGTCTCTTTCTATTGATTTCGATCTTTGCGTTACCCTCCATGATTTCTTTGTTAACTTTGTTGAGTATGCTTATCGGTACAAGATCTCCTGGTAAGAAGTCTGTGTCTCCGGATTCTATTACTTCTGCTTTGTTTAGCATCTGTCCGATTATCAATTCAAAGTGTTTATCGTGGATATCGACACCCTGTTGTGCGTAAACTTTCTTGATCTCCTTTAGTAGGTATGTTGCTGTATCTTCAACACCGAGTTCTTCAAGTATTCTTCTGACTTTTAAGGAACCACCCGTGAGTGACTGTCCCGGTAGTACTTTCTGCCCAATGCTGACATTAATTCCAACCTTTGATGATACAACGTATTCGTAGATAGAACCAAGTTCGTCCTGTATATAGATTTTCTTAGGTTCATCTTGCGATATATCTACAACTGTGCCCTTTACTTTTGAGAATATACCTTCTGGGTCTTTCGTCTTCTTTCTAGCTTCGAACAACTCTTCAACTCTTGGCAAACCTTGTGTAATGTCTGCTGTTGTTGCGATACCACCAGTGTGGAAGGTTCTCATTGTAAGCTGAGTACCTGGTTCACCAATTGATTGGGCCGCTATGATACCAACCGATTCGCCAACACTAACGACTTTATGGTTAGAAAGGTCAAGACCGTAACATTTCGCACAAACACCGTGTTCAGATTCACATGTCATTGGTGACCTTACGTATATCTCAGGTCTTACAACGATACTATCTATATTGTTTTCCTCAAGAAGTTTTGCTAATGAAACATCTATCTGTTCTTCTTCAACAGCCAATTGTTTCTTTCTATCTTTATCCCAAATAACTTCTTCTGCAACAACATTTCCAACTATTGGATAAAGTTTAATCTTTACTGATTGAATATTTGATTCTCTCAATTTTCTCATTACTTCCCAGTCGAGTTCTGTTTCGCTTACTAAGGTTTCGGTACCGAGTTCTACATTTTCAGCAAGTTCTGCATAGACATCTGGGATGTTTGGATCGTTTAGCAACAGCACCCGCTCTTCAGAGACAGGTACTCTCTTTTTATAGTTTGACAAGAACTTTGCATCTTCGTCAACTATAACCGTATCTCTTTTGTAGACCTTTCCGGTATCTGGATTGACGAGTATTTCTCCTGTACCAGGTTTGTATACATCTTTTGCAAGAAGTCTACCGAATATGAAGTCTTCTATCTTCTCAACGACGAAGTTATCGGAACTCTTCATCAGAGTTGCCCTTACACCTTCATGCGTTCCACAATCAGGTTGAGTGATAACAACACTTTGTACCACGTCGACGAGCCTTCTTGTAAGATAACCTGCCGAACTTGTCCTAAGAGCAGTATCAGCAGAACCCTTTCTTGCACCGTGCGTACTTATAAAGAATTCGAGCACCGATAGGCCTTCACGGAAGTTAGAAAGTATAGGAATTTCTATGGTCTTTCCCGATGGGTCAGCCATAAGACCGCGCATACCAGAAAGTTGTTTCAATTGGTCTTTATTACCCCTCGCTCCTGAATCGACCATGATAAATACGGGGTTGAATGAGTTCTGACCAAGGTATTTATAAGTCTCTTCTTGTACAAGGTCCGTTGCTTTTGTCCAAATCTTGATTGTCTCTTTGTACTTTTCTTCATCACTTAAGAGACCTTCTTCATAAAGTCTTTCTATTTCATCTATCTTTTTCGTTGCATCAGCGATAATTTCGTTTTTCTTTGGTGAAATTAAGAAGTCTTTCAAACTTATCGTTAAACCTGAAATTGTTGCGTAGTGGAAACCAAGAGCTTTTATATCATCGAGTAGGTCAGCAGTTCTGTCTATTCCGTGTTTTTTAAATGTTTTGTATACAAGATCTTTTATTCCGTTCTTTCCAAAAGACTTGTTGTAGTCTTTAAGTTCTGTTGGGAGTATAGAATTGAATATAACTCTACCAAACGTAGTCTTTATAACTTCGTTGTCAATCTTTATAAGTATCGGCTCGTGCAATTTAATATAACCGAATTCGTATGCGAGTTCCGCTTCTTCTGGACTTGAGAATTTCCATTTAATTTCTTCAGGCTGGACTTTATCATAATTTTTATCTACCATTGTGAGATAGTAAATACCAGCTACAATATCCTTACCAGGCATCGATATTGGCTTTCCGTGTGCCGGTGAAATTATGTTGTATCTTGATAACATCAAGAGTCTTGCTTCTGCTTGTGCTGCCGGTGACAACGGTAGATGGACAGCCATCTGGTCACCATCGAAGTCAGCGTTAAACGGTGGACAGACCAAAGGATGCAACTGTATTGCGTTACCTTCAATCAGTTTTGGTTCAAATGCTTGAATGGACATCCTGTGAAGTGTTGGCGCTCTGTTAAGTAATACAACCCTTCCTTGAATTACTTTTTCGAGTTTTTCCCAGGCTTTTGGATCTTCTCGCTGGAGCTCTTTTCTGTATTTCTTTACTTTTGTTTGTGTCGCTTCCACGTTTTCTTCTTTTGAAAGTTCTGCAATTACGAAAGGTTCAAAGAGTTCGAGTGCCATTTTCTTTGGTAAGCCACACTCATGTATTTTGAGATGTGGACCAACGACAATAACGGCACGACCTGAATAGTCAACACGCTTACCGAGAAGGTTTCTTCTGAATCGTCCTTTCTTGCCCCTAATCAATTCGGTAAGGGATTTGAGCGGTCTTCCATTCCTGTCTGCGTAAGCCTTCCCGATTTTTCCGTTGAATATGAGATTATCGACTGCTTCTTGGAGCATTCGCTTTTCATTTCTGATAATTACTTCTGGAGCATTCATTTCGTACAACCTTCTGAGACGGTTGTTTCTCATTAAAACTCTTCTGTAAAGGTCATTCAGATCAGTTGTAGCAAACCTTCCACCGTCAATTTGAATCATAGGTCTAATTTCCGGTGGTACAACTGGCAAAACTTCGAGGACCATCCATTCTGGCTTTGTCTCACTATCTATCAAGTCTTTTACTATTCTTAACTTTTTCAGCAATTTCTTTGCACGTACACTACTCTTGGGAATATTGTTTAACTCATTTTCAAGTTCAGTTTTCATTACTTCAAGGTCGATCTGTTCGAGCAGTTTCTTTATTGCAGCCGCACCGGTTTCTGCTTCAATCTTACCGAGATATATCGTGCTGTAAGCTTCATAATCTTGCTGAGTAATTATTTGACCTTTTGTTATGCCTGTCTCTTGTGAAGTTTCTGGGTCAATGTAGGTTACGACCATTATTGGTTTATCATTCTCTATTTGTTCTTCAACAACGAACATTCCATGGTAGTATTGAGCGAATAACTTATATTCTTCGGCTGTTAATTTTTCATCTTCGTACAAGAATCTGTCAGCTAAGACGTCTCCTGCTTTAACATTTTCACCATCTTGAACGTATATATATGCGCCTTCAAAGACGGGATAAGATTTCGTTTCGCGGACGTTTTCGATATAAATTGTGCCAGTTGTAATTACTTCGTATGAACCATTTTCAAGAGGTCTCAGATTGAGATTCTTACTGTATCTTAGAATCCCAGAAACAGGAGCGATTATACTTTGCAAGATCGTTTCTGTTGTAAGTTGTTGTCCCTTCTTCACCTTATCGCTATTTTTTACAAGAGGTTTTACACCGTAAGGTAATGTAAAAGTAATCGGTGTGTTTTTGCTTGTTGGTAAAGGGTTAACTGTGACCGTTTCGGAGAACTGGTCGACCTCAACAGTACCATCAAATGGTGCAAATATCGCATCTACGTGTCTTTCTGGTACTATCTCTTCTCCTTGGTTTACAAAATCACCGTCTTTCAGTTTCAATTCCATTCCACTATAGACACGTAATTCTGTTCGCGCTACGTTTTTAACATTTATCCAGAAAATATCCCTGTCAGTATGTGTTCTTTCGTGTTTTATTTGTACTTCACCATCAATTTCTGATATCAAGGGGGACCTTGGTTCTTTTACAATATATGCTGGAGAGACTTCAAAGTCCCACCTTTTTGCGTATATCTCGTACTCAGTTTGGTTGAGGATAGCCCCCTTAACAAATGGTGTGTTCTTGGGATCCGTTACCACGAGAACTCTTTCGTTGACCCTTCTGCTCCCGAAGTAAACAACATTTTCTATGTCTTTAACTGTCATGTCAAGCAGCGTAGCGATAACACTTGGTGAATTCTTCAAGTACCAAACGTGCGTGACTGGAGCAGCCAATTCAATATGTCCGAATCGGCGTCTTCTTGCATCTTTTGATTCAACTCTAACACCACATTTTTCACAAACCGTACCTTCATACTTTTTACCACTATATTTTCCACAAGCACATTCGAAATCTTTTACAGGTCCAAAGATTCTTTCGCAGAATAGTCCTTCCTTTTCTGGTTTAAAGGTACGGTAATTAATAGTCTCCGCCTTCTTGACTTCACCACTTGACCAGCTTCTAATTATCTCTGGTGATGCAACAGCCACTTTTACCTTTGCAATCTTCCTTTTGAAAGAAGAACTCATTCACTTTCCCTCCTCTTAACGTCGGGTAGACACCACTGAGAAACCAATTAAAACATGTTCCTGAGTTACATCTTTTCAATATCTATCTCATTTCCGCGCTCGTCATAAACGCGAACGTCGAGTGCTAAGCCTTTTAATTCCCTCACAAGAACTTTGAAACTCTCTGGAAACCCTGGTTCTGGCAAGTTCTTTCCTTTCATGATTGCCTTGTAGACCTCAGTACGTCCTTTGATATCGTCACTTTTAACTGTTAGCATTTCGTTTAGTGTATACGAAGCTCCATACGCTTCGAGTGCCCAAACTTCCATTTCACCAAATCTCTGACCACCAAATTGTGCTTTACCACCAAGTGGTTGTTGATGTATTAGTGAGTATGGACCTGTTGCCCTTGCGTGTATCTTATCTCTTGCAATGTGAATGAGTTTCATAACGTACATGTATCCAACAAGTACTGGCGAATCAAATTCTTTACCGGTTCTCCCATCTCTTAGTATGACTTTTCCGGAAGGATTCTCTGGATCATCACCGTGGTGAAGATTCAGCCGTTCCCTAACTTTGTAAAGTTCAGGTAATATGTCATCTTCTTTTGCACCGTCGAAAACAGGAGTTGCGAAGTGCCTATTTGTTAATTTTGCAAGCCAGCCGAGTGATGTTTCAAGTACTTGCCCTATATTCATACGTGATGGAACACCTAATGGGCTCAATACCAACTGGACAGGTGTACCATCTGGCAAGAACGGCATATCTTCTTTTGGAAGTATCATTGACACAACACCTTTGTTACCGTGCCTACCTGCAAGCTTGTCACCAATTTCGAGAGGTTTTCTTGTTGCCAAGTATACTCTCACAAGTGTGTTTACCCCAGGTCCAAGGTCGCCGACTTCTTCTTTGTTGAATACGTGAACACCAATTATTCTTCCCTCAACTCCATGTGGTACTCTCAAAGAAGAATCTTTAACATCTTTACCTTTTTCACCGAAGACAGATCTCATTATCTTCTCTTCAGGACTTGCATCACTTTCACCTTTTGGTGTGACTTTACCAACGAGTATATCTTGGGATGTGAAGTATTTCTGCTTACCAACGTACGCTCCAATTCTAATTATTCCGTTTTCATCAAGATTTCTAAGATTCTCCTTAGAGACGTTTGGTATTTCCGCCGTAATTTCTTCTGGTCCTACCCTTGTCTCACGTGCAGAAGTTTCGTACACTTCAACGTGTACTGAAGTGAAGGCGTCTTCTTCTAACAGTTCCTCGCTAACAAGCATTGCATCTTCAAAGTTGTAACCTTCCCATGGAAGGAAGGCAACGAGTATATTCTTTCCAAGTGCTAATTCACCATTATCGGTTGCAGGGCCATCTGCAATTGGCGTTCCCTTCTTTACAAACTCACCAGCATTTACAATTGGTTTTTGGTTTATAGAAGTATCCTGATTTGATCTTACGTATTTTAATAGTGTATATTCATCAAGAACAGGATTTCCTTTTTTATCATAGATAAGATTTCCATTTTCATCTGTTCTGTGAATAACAATCTTTCTTGCATCAGCCTTTTTTACAACTCCATCGTGCTTTGCGAGTATTACGTGACCAGAATATATTGCTGCTGCGTATTCCATTCCAGTTCCAACGAGTGGAGCTTCAGGTTTTATAAGTGGAACAGCTTGTCTTTGCATGTTGGAACCCATCAATGCACGGTTTGCGTCATCGTGTTCGAGGAATGGGATAAGCGCTGTTGTAACACTGACAATCTGTTTTGGTGAAATATCGACAAAGTCAACTTCATTTCTGTGAACGTAAACAATCTTTTCAAGATATCTAACAGGAACTTTTTCTTGAATGATATTTCCTTCATCATCCCTTAATATTGTTGATGATGCTATTTTGTAATTTTCTTCTTCGTCTGCAGCAAAGTATTCTATTTCATTTGTAATCTTTCCATTGACAACTCTTCTGTATGGTGTGACGAGAAATCCGAAATTATCTATAGTAGCATAGACAGAAAGTGAAGTTATAAGACCTATGTTTCCACCCTCAGGTGTTTCAATTGGACACATTCTACCGTAGTGAGAGTGGTGAACGTCACGGACTTCAAACCTTGCTCTCTCCCTCTTCAAACCACCAGGACCAACAGCTGTTAACCTTCGTTTGTGAGTAAGTTCTGCAATGGGGTTGATTTGATCCATAAATTGAGAAAGCGGATTTGTTGCAAAAAAGCTGTTAAGAGAAGCTATTACATTACGCGAATTTATCAAGCTCGGTATTGAAATTTTATCAAGACTTGTATAAGTCGCGAGCTTTTCCTGGATTTGATGAATTGATTTTAAAAATGCTCTCTCGAATTCTGAACCTATAAGCTCTCCGACAGTCTTAACACGTTTATTTGAAAGGTGATCCTTTGTATCGAGTGTTTCAGGGTGCTTTTCTACCTCAAGGAGCATTCTTACAACGAGAACCATGTCAATTGCTGTTAGTGCATTAGAAGACTCAGTGTACTCAATTTTATCTACACTCTTAGGATTCCTCCCCTCTATTTCAACTAAGTATTTTCTATAAGCACTTGTGAGCTTTTTATTCATCTTGTACCTGCCAACTTCGGTGAGTTCAAATCTTTCTTCATTGAAGTAAAGATTATGCCAATAAGACTTTGCGGCATTGTATCTAAATACTTCACCAGGTCGGAGCTCTTTATATATTTCCATGTAAGCCCTTAATTCACTTATATTTTCTTCTATAGGCATCTTGAGGCGCTCTTTCAGTTTTGCGTAGGTTTTGTACATGTATTTATTAACTACCTTAATTTTTTCTATTCCGTGTTCTCTAAGTATATCAATAAGTGTTGGGGTAAATACTGAGCCCTTCTCGGCTAATACTTCACCCGATTTTGAGACAACCTTTTCGAGAATGATTACGCCTTCTGATTGCTTTAAAGTATAGTCATCTTCGACATCTACGTATGATGGGAAGAGTGAAAGAATATCGATATCGTTTTGATATCCCAAAGTCTTCAATACAAGGAAGAGATTTAACTTTTTTCTTCTGTCAATTCGCGCATAAAGGGTCTCGTCATTAAGGTTCAGCAAGACTTCAAGCCACACACCTCTGACTGGAAGGAAATGCGCAACGTATATTGGTTTGGAACCAACATTCTTTGTCGGCTCTTCTACAAAATAAACACCAGGACTTCTTACCAGTTGGCTAACAACAACCCTTTCAACACCGTTTATCACAAACGTCTGATTCTCGGTCATGATTGGATAATTACCCAGACTGACTTCTTCTTCCCTCATTTCCCCGGTGGAGAGGTCTGTTACGCGTACCGTAGCGTAAAATGGTGCAACGTAAGTAAGAAGCCTTTGCTTACATTCTTCGACAGAGTGTAGCGGTTCACCTACACGGAAATTGACAAAATCAAGACTAAACCCCTTGTCTCTTCTACCCTCAGTCTTTACTGACGTAATAGGGCTAAACTTCTTAAGGATGCGTAGAATACCACTATCCAGTAGTTCTTTAAAAGATTTATGCTGGATTTCTACAAGGTCGGGGACTTCAATGATTTCATCAACTTTGCCGAAGAAATACCTTGTCCTTTTACCAACTTGATAAGTTTTCAACACGATCACCTCTTCCTTAGTGTCGATACGTGAATGGTTGGCTGTTACACTTTGCGAGGGGAAAAACGGAGTTGTGACAAAATGAAGGAATCAGCATAGTTTACCAAACCGCTGGTATCATCTAAAATTGATTTTTGGTTTTCATGAAAATAGAAAATAATAAACCAATTATATATTTAACCATAAAAACCCCGCACTGTACAGCCTTGTGCGGGGTTTGATACACAATATTCTTTGTTTGGAAAAATATGTTACTTTATTTCAACTTCTCCGCCAACTTCTGTAATCTTCTTCTTGATGTCTTCTGCTTCTTCTTTCTTTACACCCTGTTTGATGAATGCATCTGGAGCGCCGGCTTTTTCTACGAGGTCCTTAGCCTCTTTAAGGCCGAGACCTGTAATTTCTCTCACAACCTTGATGACTTCAACTTTCTTTGCACCAAAGCTCTTGAGGAGAACGTCAAAGGAATCCTTTTCTTCTGCTACCGCTGCTGGTGCTGCTGCCGCTGCTACTGGCATAGCTGCCATAACTGGTGCCGCTGCGCTGACGCCAAATCTGTCTTCGAGCATCTTAACGAGTTCTGCGAGTTCTGCAACCGTTAAAGATTCAATAGCTTTTACGAGTTCTTCCAATGTCATAATATACACCTCCTAAGGAATTCTGAAATCTTTTACCGTATGGTATTAAATTACTGCTTTTCTTTTTGCTCTTTAATTGCATTAAGAGCGTACAATACACTTCTAAGCACACCAGAGAGAGAGTTGACAAGTCCTCTGATTGGTCCTTGGATACCACCAACGACCATTGCAAGGAGTTGTTCTCTTGATGGGAGCTTTGAAAGATCCTCGAGCTGTTCTGCACCGAAGAACTTTCTTTCGAGGAACAAACCTTTACATGCAGGTATCCCTTTGTTTTCCTTAACAAAGTTGTAGTAAATCTTTATAGCCTCAACGGGGTCTCCTTCCCTAACGTACAACACGGCCGTTGGTCCAAAGAATGTACTATCACGACCTTCGACGTCATAGCCAGAATTTTTCAACGCCATTTTAATAAGCGTGTTCTTAACGACTGTTAACCTTGCGGTATCTCCAAACTTTTCCCTAAGTGCTCTTCTCAGCTTTGTCATCTGCGCAACTGATAGACCTTTAAAATCTGAGAAGAGAACCAATGAGGCGTCTTGAAGTTCCTCTGTCAATTCAGCAACCAACTGTTCCTTTTGTGACCTTCTAAGCACGTCTTCACCTCCCATTTAAAATAAAAAATGCCTCTTTCGAGGCAAGACAGAAGGTTAAAACACCCATCGTACCGATGCGAAATACAGCAGTACCAAAGGCGTCTGTCAGGTCGTCCCTTCTGTGCCTCATGCAGGCGCCCATTTGGGCTTTATTTTACCTGCAATCTACGGCAGTAGACATTGGTTATTTTACCAGACCTTGAGGGATTATGGTTGAAATTAGGTTACAATTGGGTAAAATAATACAACCTAATACAACCTAATTGCTTGGTTCAAGATTAAGTTGCGGAGAATAACTTAACCAAACGTCCAGGATTGTTGCTTCGGGTGTCACTGTGAGCATGTATTTCTCAACGTACAGACCATTTGAATTTATACGAAGTGTCAAGTCGGTGGCTTGAGTCAATTCTTTCAATTGTCTCATATTCCAACCAGTAATATCTGGTAACTTTGTATACTGTTGAGACTTAATTTTCAAGATATTTTCCTCATATTCTTTTATTTTTACGACAACCTCTTTGAAAAAAGGTGCAGCAACGATACTGCTCAGCTTTTCGGTTTGTGGCGAATCAACCCAAACCATTATTGTTAGTGGTTCATCAAGCGTAACTTGTCCAACAAAAACAGCGGTAACATCTTTCTTCATATTCTTTTGGGCAGTACCAGTTTTTCCGAATATTTCATGCCCTTCTATTTTTGCGTTTATTCCAGTTCCACGTTCGACAACATCCTTAAGCATTTGCTTGACGATTTCAGTAGTCGATCTTGAAAGTATCTTCCTCTGGGTGATTTTTTTTGATTCATCGAGAGTTGGAGTAACATAGTTTCCATCGTTGACTATCGTGTTAAAGGCAGCAAGAAGTTGGATAGGTGTAACACCGATAGATTGACCAATGGCCATAAATGCCCAATCTGCCTTATACCATTTATCGGGACTATTTAATTTTCCAGGAATTTCATTGCTTAGCTCTATCCCCGTTTCTTTTCCAAATCCAAAAAGTGTGAATATTTCGTAGAGTTTTTCATAACCAAATGTTGATACAATTTTCTTTGCTATTTCAACTGCGACAACATTGCAAGAGTGGACTAACCCATCATAAAGATTTATATCTTTATGGACTTCAAGGTCTTTAATTTTCAATTCGGAATCTTCAAGTGGTTTTACATATCCCGGGCAGTAATACAAGGTGTTAGGATTTACCAAACCAAGCTCAATAGCTGCAGCAAAAATAATAGGCTTAATTGTAGAACCGGGCTCGATATATCCCATATAGTAGGTAGGCCAATTCTGTGTTGTCAGGGCTGCTCGGATCTTTCCCGTTTTGCTTTCCATAACCAATATTCCGACTTCTGTTGCTTGCTTTTTGACTTTATAATCTTGTGCCAATAAGTAGAGTTGCCTTTGCAATTCACTATCTATAGTAATCCGGACATTCTTTCCATTTTCAGGTTCTATTCTTACGGCATTAATCCTTTTTCCGATAATACCAGAATACGTCATTGACACTATACCATTACGCACGGGTCTGAGTATTTTATCGAAATATGCTTCAACACCACTTACACCGTATCTCTGGTCAGTTTTACCTATTATCATGGAAAGTCCAAAATCAGATAATGCAATTCGCCTTTCCTCAGGTTCTATGGATATGAATTTCAAATATTGAACTGGAATTTTCTTAATGGCATCTTCACGCTTATTAACGCTACCAAGCCTCAATATCTTCCTTTTATCTAAATCGTTGGTTTTTTCATATACTCCAAAAGCATTGAGTAATTTAATAAAGTCTGGATCTTTCTTAAAAGCACTACCAAAGGCGCTTCTCAAATAGTCCAAATCCAGATAAACAGTGTATACAAGCTCACTGGTAGCGAGCGATCTGCCCCGTGAGTCGTATATATTTCCGCGTAAAGAAGGAATAGTGCTTTTTATGGTGTATTCATTAACATAGATGTTCTTGTAAACCTTTACGTTTAAAAATACTATTATTGTGGATAGTAGATAAAAAACAATTTTGTATCGATTGTTTCTAAATGCACTCAATTTACTACATCACGTCCTAAAAGAAGCTTTGATATTTGCATGTTAAGTACTTCTTCTTCTTGCTCCATATGGGAGATATTCTCCCTGTACATCTTTATTTCTTCAGATACCTTGCTTGTTGTGCTGTTGATAAAATAAGTGCCAAATATCGAAAGAGCTAAGATAGTGACTGGAACTAAAAACTTGAGAACAGATAGAAGCTTCCGCTCCTCTTGTACGTTTTGAAGAACCTCATCTCTCCGCTTACTTCTTACAAGCGTCATAATATATCCCCCTTTTCGCTCCGCTGAGATTTAAACAAGTATAATAAACTCAACACAACAAAGTGAAGCTAACTAAGCTCCATAACTTCGCTATAGTAACAACAGTAACATAAGACTGATACTTTGTGTTTCTAAACCCTTGTTCTCCGCTAAGGTTTTCTATCAAAGATAAATATCCATAAGGAAAATATTACAAGACTACAATCTTTTTGCTATCCTTAATTTCGCACTACGTGCTCTTGGATTCTCTGCTATCTCTTCAAGAGTTGGTGAAATAAAATCTCCTAAGGGTTCAAGTCTTGGGTCATCTCTATAAAAATGTTTAACCAATCTGTCTTCTAATGAATGGAAAGATATAATTGCAAGTCGGCCATTACTGGAGAGCAAATCCGGTGCAAATGACAAAAACTTTGCTACATTTTCCAACTCCTTGTTTACTTCAATTCGAATTGCTTGGAACGTCTTTGTTGCAAAATGACGCTTTCTGTTGTGTATTTCCTTGTATGGTAGACCTTTTCTTATAGCCTCAACGAGTTCTTTCGTAGTGTGAAGTGGTCTATTTTGGACAATAGAACGCGCTATTCTTCTGGCGAAGTTCTCTTCACCATAATTGTATATAATATCGGCTAATTTTTCTTCAGGGTAGGTGTTAACAACATGGTAGGCAGTTAACTCGCTTTCTAAATTCATGCGCATATCAAGAGGTTCGTCTTGATTAAACGAAAAACCTCTACCTTCCGCTTTGAGTTGGTAGGTAGAAACTCCTAAATCAACAAGCAGTCCATCAATAGTATGGACTTGCAATAGATTCAACAAGACGGGTAATTCAACGTAGGAGAACTTGAAGAGCTGAACATTGGGGTAGGTTTCCAGGTTTCGCTCCGCTATTTGCAACACTTCACTATCGACATCAATTCCTATAACTCTACCGCCTGCTTCCAATATCCGCTCCGCTATGGCTTGGGTATGTCCACCCTCTCCTACCGTACAATCCACGTACACCCCATCCGGCTTCCAAACTAAATTTTCGACAATTTCTCTCAACAAAACTGGGATGTGACGCTCACTGTAAAGCCTATTCATACTTCACTCCGCTCCGCTAAGTTAGAAAAAGACTACTTACATTGTAGAACATACAACTACAAAAATGCAATTTTTTTAAAAACATCCTGATATTGCAAAATCTTTTATTTATGAAGATTTTGGACAACATCGTCAATTATACTTAAGTATAGTAAAAGTTAACATAAAATTTATTAAAAAAGCAGGGAAGGACTCCCCTGCTTTTTGAGTATTTTAGTACTACGATTGTTATGTGTATTATGAGCTTTCTTATTTTGTTATTCTTGTCCCAGTCAGACCTTTTAGTGCCTTGTCTAGTACTGCCATATCGGTTATCAAGCACTCTTTTCCTGTCGAACTTACAAAATCAATTGCTGCCTCAATTTTTGGTCCCATGCTTCCAGCTGGAAATTGACCTTCTGATAGATACTTTTTAGCTTCTTCTATAGTGAGATGGTCAAGTTGTTTTTCATCTGTTTTTTTGTAATTGATTGCAACTTTTTCAACACCAGTGAGAATGATGAGCATGTCAGCTTCAATTTCCTTTGCCAGAAGTGCACTCGCTCTATCTTTATCTATGACCGCTTCAACACCCTTTAATGTACCATCTTCTTTTATAATAGGTATTCCACCGCCACCAGCAGCGATAACTATTATGTCCTTTTCAACAAGTGTTTTGATAACTTCTTTCTCAACAATATCGAGTGGAATTGGTGAAGGAACCACCCTTCTCCAACCACGACCGGCATCTTCTTTCATGATCCAACCCTTTTCTTGATGTAATTTCTCAGCTTCTTCTCTTGAATAGAATGGTCCCACAGGTTTTGTTGGTTTTTTAAATCCTTCATCGTCTTTGTTTACAACTATCTGTGTAACCACTGCCGCTATTTGCCTATCCATTTTCCTTTTTCTGAGTTCGTTACCGAGTGTTAGAGCAATCATATATCCAAGGCTTCCCTGAGTTTGTGCATCGTTTACATCTATAGGAAATGGTGGAATGACATGTTTTGCAAGGTCTTGTTGTACAAGAATATTACCAACTTGTGGACCATTTCCGTGCGTGATTACAATATCGTATTCATCGAGCATCGAAACTAAAAAATGCGCTGTTTCCGAAAGGTTTTTAAGCATATTTTCCGCTGTTGCTTCTTCGCCAGGCCTATTTACAGCATTTCCTCCAATTGCCACAACTGCAAGTTTCTTCATGAAAGCACCTCCAAACGATAGTGTTGTTAGATTAAGAAATTGCTATTGCAAGAGCGATAGAAGCGAATTTTGACTCACTTGTGTCGGCACGAGATATGACTATGACTGGTGCCTTGGCACCTGCAATAATGCCAGCTATTTTACCATTTGCAAAGTAGACTGCTGATTTTCCAAGGAAGTTTCCACTGTGTATGTCAGGTACAACAAGTATGTCTGCATGTCCGGCAACTTCCCCTTTAACTCCCTTTACTTCAGCTGCATAAACACTTAAAGCGTTATCTATTCCAAGTGGACCATCTATTTTACAATTCTTTATCTGACCACGTTCGTTCATTTTTGCTATAATTGCTGCTTCTAAAGTCTCAGGCATATCGGGATTAACGGTTTCAACAGCTGCTATCAAACCAACGCGTGGTATTTCATAACCAAGTTTTCTTGCAACTGAAACTGCATTCTCAATGATTTGAACCTTTTGTTCAAGTGTTGGTCTAATGACCATACCACCATCGGTAACAAAGATTAACCTGTTAACACCAGGTACTTCGACAACTGCAACGTGTGAAAGCAACCTTTCGGTTCTTAAACCTTGCTCTTTATCAAGTACCGCTTTAAGAAGTGTGGAGGTCTTTACAAGACCTTTCATAACTATATGTGCTCTACCTTCGACGACAGCTTTAACCGCTGCCTTCGATGACTCTTCATCTGTTCTGCAATCCACGATAGGAAAATCAGCACCAATTTCCTTAAGATTCGACTCTATAACTTCCCTCTTACCAAAGAGTAATGCTGAAACTCCAAGTTCTTGTGCTTCGAATACGGCTTTGATTGCTTCCTTATCTTCCGCACCGGCAATTGCCATTACTTTTCCTTTGCCCTTCGCCATCTCAATAACTTCACTTAGACTTCTAAGCACGAAAAACACCTCCAGCAGAAGATTATTTATTTTAGAAACATCATTTTTTAAACGAGATACTTAGCCGCTGCACAGATGTAAGTCATTGCTAATAATGCTTCAAAGACGACTTTGTAATCTTCATGAATCAATCTAACCTTTCTTCCATCTATTCTTTCAACCAAAGGCATTGATGAAACGAGATCTGCCCGTAATGTATCGCTAAATTCGACAACCAATTCAATTGGGGTTGAGAATTTGAAGACTTGGAAATCCTCTCTTCTTCTTTTGGTAGATAATTGCCTTGCGCTTTCTTCAAGCTCGTTTAACGCAATTGGTAGTGGCTTCATGACTGCGCTATGTCTACCTATCGACTGCTTAGTGGAAATATAAAGTGCGTTTGGTATGTATTCTTTAGTTTCTTTAACAACTTTATCATCACCAACGATACAGGCAATTGGGACATTGTAAAGTCCAGCGAATGCTGCATTGATAAGTGCCTCGTTCATTTCAGTACCGTTGATCCATATATTGTGTATGGAAGAACTTGAATAAGTGTGATCCATATTTGCATGGAGTTTGCCTATGCCAGCATGGTATCCAAAAAATACTGCAAAGTCAAAAGAGTCATCTATACCATACATCATATAATACTGCCTAACTCCACCACTTACAAGATTTACATTTGGAAATTCTTCAGTAATTTCCCAGGGAATATTGTCACCGGTTGCGTGTGAATCAACAAGAAAGACATAATCGCCTTCCAAACCAGATAGAAAGGCTCGCAGTTGTCTTAACATTTCTTGCCTTTTATAATCGGCGCTTCTTTTATCTACGTCACTCCAGTTTGTTATTCCAGCAAGTCCCTCATAATCGAAAGATATGAATATCTTCTTTTGCATTATAAACACCCCCAAATAATTATAACCTATATACAAACAGATATAAAGCCAAATAAAAAAACGTATAATAAAGCATACTTAAGCAAAGTCATGCAAATTAATAAGAATAATAAGGTCGTTTCCATTATGGACAATTTTCAACAAATCATTGTGGCTAAGCCATAAGTGTCACAGGCGATTTATAAAAGTAAACATTTTCGAAACAAAACTTCATATGCCATTCTTCATGGGAAAAATATCATTCACAAGTTAACATAAAGTTTGTCTTGATTTTTAACATACACTTATGAGATAATACTCAGTGCAACCCGCCTGAATTACTATAGAGGTGCTCTTATGGATATTAAAGAAAGAATTCTTTCCTCGCTTAAAGAAAAGGTTAGCAGGCAGCAATGGGAACATTGGTTTATTGATTTTTATGTTAAACGCATAGAAGAGACCCACGTGATTTTTGAAGTGGGAAATCTTTTCATTAAAGGTTATATAGAAAAGAAATTTGATAAGATAATAAGAAAAACGATGAACGAAGTTGTAGGTCCAAATGCCACTTATGAAATAGTTTACGCTCAGATTGGTCAGTCGGACAGCTTTGAAATTGAAGAATCGAACAACGTCGCGCTTGTGAGAAAAAAACCGGTTCTTATTACACCGCTTAATTCAAAATACCGATTTGATAACTTTGTGGTCGATGAATTTAACCAATTTGCTTACAATTTACTGCTTGAAGCAGCCAAGCGTCCGGGTACTTATAATCCAATATTCATCCATAGTGAGGCTGGTATGGGAAAGACACATCTTGTACAAGCTTATGGCAACTATTTGTTGTCGAATAATCCCGATTTACGATTCGCATATCTCACAAGCGAAAGTTTTATGAATGAGCTTGTGACGAAACTAAAATCTGGAAGTATAGAGGAATTTCGTGAAAGATATAGAAAGAAAATAGATGTCCTTGTTATCGACGATGTCCAGTTTCTTTCCGGTAAGAATGGGATACAAATAGAACTCTTCCATACATTCAATGCACTTTACGAAGCAGGAAAACAGATAATTATCTGTTCTGATAGGTCTCCAAATGAACTCAAAGACTTTCAAGATAGGGTTATTTCAAGATTTCAAATGGGTGTAGTTGCGCAGATTAAAACGCCTTCCCAAGAAGCAATGTATAAAATAGCAAGGAAGGTTGTAGATGAAGAAAGAGCTGAGATTGATGACAATATATTAAGGTATGTAGCTGGCCATCTAAAAGGAAGCATAAGGATACTCAAAGGAGCTATTATTAAGCTTATCGCCTACAGGAGTATGTGCGATGAACTTGATATTTCGACGGTTAAATCCATTTTAAAGGATGTTCTACACGAAGATACTCATCAGAGCACCGATGGAAACTTGATCGATATTGTTGCGAAGAACTTTAACACGACGAAAGAGAATGTTATTTCAGGTTCAAGGGATAAGAACACGACACTTGCAAGACAGGTATGTATGTATCTTATGGTTAAGAAATTTGGAATGTCAACTCGAAAAGTAGGAGAAGTATTCTCCAAGACTCACCCTTCAGTTATTAGTTCTGTTAAGACAGTTGAAGAACGGTTATTGCAAGACAAACAACTTAATCTAAAAATTGCAACCATTGAAAAAGAAATTCAGAAAAACGTAGGAAAGGCATATTCTTGATAACTGTATAACATACAATATCAGATGGTTTTAAGAATTGCAAAAGATTTAAATATATGCTATAATGTTTTTCGATTTCGAAAAGGAGGTGCTAAAGCATGAAAGTTAGAGTTGATGAAGCAACGTGCATTGGCTGCGGTGTTTGTGAGAACCTCTGCCCAGACGTATTCAAACTCGGGGATGACATGAAAGCAAAAGTTCTTCTTCCAGAGACAGATCTCGATTGTGCAAAAGATGCAGCTGACAGCTGTCCAACGGCAGCTATTTCAGTTGAAGAGTAAGCTGAATCCGGAAGAAAGATATCTACATTTTGGGGGCAAATTGCCCCCTTTATTGTTGAATTTGTTTAGAATCCTAAAAAAATTCTAAAATTTTTTGTTTTTTACAATAAAGGCTATACATATTATAAAAAATCTCGTTATTTAAGAGAATATACAAACAACAGAAGCTTTATTGCAGGTTTTTTGTCCTTGAATATCATCGATGTGATATAATATAATTATTAAGCACAAAGTCCACACTGTCGAAAAATACTAAATAACTAAGATAAAAAGGAAGGTGTACGTAGTGGAAAAGAAGTATAGTCGTATCAGCACATCATTTTTAAATACTTTAACGACGGTTATTACTTTTATAGGACTTATTATTTTCATTTCTCCGGTCTTTGCACTAAATATCGAGAAGTCAACCAAAATCTACAAATCATACTTCTCACCCTCCTCAGATTTTCACAGATTTGTTTTAAAGCACATTAATTATGACCTGCCATTATACAGATTTTTTAAGATATATATGGTGGGTTCAGCAGAAAAGTCTGAAACAACAAAAAAGACAGGAGACTATTTAGAAGTTCTAAAACCCATGGATGATATCGAGACAGATGAAGAAAAACTTGCCCGCGTAATGTACCTTTCTTACTGGGAGTCAAAATTAAATAACCGTGCTTTTGATGTTGAACTAATTAAGAGTTCCCCAATATTCAATGAATTCTTTACAGATTACCAAGGAAGATTAGTACAAGCTTTTGGAAATTATGCACAAGACCTTGCCGCCTATTTATTCGGTGCAGATGTAGAACTTGAGATATTACCCAAGGAACTCGATTCCCTTAGAAAGAATATAATTAAGAACTACACCTATCAGCCAGTTTACAACGGAGAAGAAAGAGAAGCAATTGAGCTTATTATGAAAGAACCGGAGGTTATTAAGAGTCTTTCCGAAATTATCATCGATGCTCAAAATTCCGCAGGAGATTACGATTCGGAAACACTTATAATGAGAACGAGAGGAACGCTCTTTAGAAGCTCATTTTCACTTATTGCCGGTTTGAAAAACGAAATGGCAAAAGCATTTGTGAAAGTAACATCGAAAGAAAGAAACTGGGGTTGGATTAGGTGGGTTGCTTATCTTGTATTGTTTGGTATTTGGTATTTTGCATTCAAGAACATAAAAATTCCTCTTACAATAATAATTGCAACAGAAACTGTATACATAGGTAGCTTTTTCAATATCCAGTCGACTGTTGACGGAGTTATTTACGGTACGTTACTTGCAGTTACTCTTCTTTTCTCTATACTGTATTTCCTCGTTAAGAAAGAATATATATTATTTGCTCTCTCTCTAATAATTTTGGTTGTCATATTCATGCCATCTTTCTCAACAAAGGACCTTTTGATGACAGATACATTTAGTTCTTCACCATTTTACAACAGTTTAATTTCCGATGTTTTCAAAGATCCTCTTGGTAAGATACAGAAGAGACTAAAAAATTACAATATTTTGGTGAATGAATCCGTGGAGAAATTTTCAACGGTATTAAGCGATGCTGGGATAGATTTCAACAGTTTAAGTGAGGAATTCACCTTGCCAGATGGTTTTAATAAAAGAATTGAATATATAAATCAACTAACATCAAAGTTATCAGACAAAGCGTTACTTAAAGAGTTAAATGACTTTGTTTATTTTGAAAGGCAACGTGCGAAGAAAGTAGACAAAATTCTATCCGATTTCGAAAGTGATTTTAAAAGGTTTAATTCTGTTTCATCTGACGACTTTAAGAACAAAATAGTCGAGTTTGTTGATTCAAACTTCCAAGGTTCGCATTTAGAAAAACTTACGAATGCTCTTGCTACTTCAAAAAGAGAAAAAAACGTGATGCTTCCAACTTACAAAGTTTCTTATTCACTTTCAGCAATCATCTTACTTGGATTGGCGTTTTTCTTAATTGCCTTAAAGAGAGACGAGGCATTTGTACCATTACTGGGTTCTTTTGCCGTTTCTGTACTTTCTCTATTCAGAATTCAAACAGTTTTTATACAGTTTGGTGTTCCTACATTCCAGATTTACGTTAACTTTGTTATTCCATATACTTTGATACTTTCGGTTGTAGTTGGGATTTACTGGCTTTACAAAAACCACATTATTCTAAGAAGGAGGGAAAGAGTATGAAGAAGTTTTTGGTATTTGCTCTTCTTGCGGTAGTATTAACGCTGGGATTTTCTTTCAAAGCTATTATGGTAACCGACACAGGCGGACTTGGTGACAAGTCATTCAACGATGGTACATGGGCTGGCGTCCAGAGAGCGGCAAACGAACTCAAAGTAGAGTCAAAGGTTATCATGTCGCAGGAACAGTCGGACTATATACCAAACCTTACAAAAGCAGCTGAAGAAGTTAGAAAAGAAAAAGACGGCGGTATCGTTTTTGCAGTTGGTTTCATGATGACAGACGCTCTCATGAAAGTAGCACAGCAATATCCAGATGTTTACTTTGCAGGTATTGATATTGCTTTCGATAAGGAACTTCCAAACGTTATCAACTTCCTCTTTAAGGAACAAGAATCAGCATTCCTTGTAGGATATGTTGCAGCAGCTATGACAAGAACAGGGAAAGTTGGATTTGTCGGTGGTATACCTATTCCTCCAGTTGAAAGATTCAGATACGGTTTTGAGGCTGGTGTAAAAGCTTATAGCGATCTCAAAGGAAAGAAGATTACGATACTCAGAGGATACACAAACGAATTCAGTGATCCAAAGAAAGGTAAAGACCTTGCAAATTCACAATTTTCACAACGTGCAGATGTGATATTTGCAGCAGCTGGTGCGTGTGGTAACGGAGTTATTGAAGCAGCAAAAGAAAGATCGGAAAAACTCGCAGGAAAAGGTCTCGACAACATTAAGAAGTACGCACTTGCTGGAAAACCACTCTATTATGCAATCGGTGTTGATGTTGACCAAGATTACATGGCACCAGGTGTAGTGCTCACAAGTGCAATGAAAGGTGTTGACATGGCAGGATACTACGGTGTCAAATGGGCATTTGCAGGACAATTCAAAGGTGGAATTAAGAACCTTGGTCTTAAGGAAAATAGTGTTAGAATGTCAGAGATGAAATACACAAAGGAAATAATTAACAAACTTGCTCCTAATGTACTCAAAGAGCTCGACTATCTCAAGGGGCTTATCGTTGATGGAAAGGTCACCGTTCCAGATTCAGAAGAGGCACTCAAGGCGTTTACAGTTAAGGGTATAAAACTTCCAAAGTAATAACTAAGTATTAATATCGTTTGTCCGGGGGCGACAAGCCCCCGTTTTGATAGACCATATTAGTAATCCATATATAGATGAATTAATTACGTGAGTTATGGACATTTTATTTTACTGTGTGGTCTATCAAAACGTTTTGATAACATGTTGATAATATTGATAATATTGATAATGTAACTTTACACTTTTGACCGGAGGTGGACTTGTAGTGGATGATTTGAAAAAGGATTTTAAGCAAGAAAGACATGAGGATTATGCTGTTGAACTGATTGAGATAACGAAGAAGTTTCCAGGTGTTCTTGCGAATGATAGGGTCACTGTGAAGATCAAGAAAGGTGAAGTACATGCAATAGTTGGAGAAAATGGAGCTGGTAAGAGTACTTTGATGAATCAGCTCTATGGTTTGTATCGACCCGATAGTGGTGAGATACGCATCTTTGGTCAGAAAAAGGTATTTAATGGACCGCGAGATGCCATAAAGGCTGGAATTGGTATGGTCCACCAGCACTTTATGCTTGTGGATACATTAACTGTTGCAGAAAACGTTGTGTTAGGAAATGAACCAGTTAAAGGTTTAAACTTTGATTTGAAGAAGGCAAGACAGGAAGTGAGAGAATTATCTGAAAAATATGGGCTTTATGTAGATGTTGATGCAAAGATAGAAGATATCCCAGTTGGTATGCAACAGAGGGTGGAAATAATAAAGACACTTTACAGAGGTGCAAGTATAATCATACTCGATGAACCAACAGCAGTACTTACACCACAGGAAGTTGAGGAACTGTTTGTGATAATGAGAAATTTGCAGAAGAGTGGTAAGACATTACTTTTCATATCACATAAACTCAATGAAGTTATGGAGATAAGCGACAGGATTACGGTTATGCGTGGCGGAAAAGTTACTGGTGAACTAATTACTAAGGATACGAACGAACGTGAAATAGCACGAGCTATGGTTGGAAGAGATGTCGTTTTAAAACTTGACAAAGCTCCTCATAAACCTAAGGAAGTCGTATTCGAAGTAAAAGACCTTTGGGTAAAAGACAATAGGCATCTTGATGCGGTACGAGGTGTTTCTTTACAAGTGAGAAAAGGAGAGGTTGTTGGAATAGCAGGTGTTGCAGGGAACGGTCAGAGTGAGCTTGTAGAGGCAATAACAGGTTTGAGAAAGGTTGAAAAGGGCGAGATAATCTTTGAGGGGAAGAACGTTACGAATAAACATCCTCGAATACTTCGTGAGATGGGAATGACTCACATTGCAGAAGATAGATTGAAACATGCACTTATTAAACCATTCCCGGCATACTACAACGTTGTTCTTGGAAGACATTACAAAAGACCGTTTGCTAATGGTGCATTCTTGAATCACAAAGAAATAAAGAGATACACAACAGAACTGATGGAAGAGTTTGACGTCAGACCGAGGATAATAGAGCACTTAGGAGGTAATTTCTCTGGTGGTAACCAACAAAAACTCGTAGTCGGTAGGGAAATAAAAGCAGGTCCTAAATTCATGGTTGTTGCACAACCAACAAGAGGTCTTGACGTCGGTGCTATAGAATTTATCCATAGGCAGATTTTGAAGATGAGGGAACAAGATTTAGGCATTTTACTCATTTCTATGGAACTCGAAGAGATATTCTCTCTCAGTGATAGGATACTCGTGATGTATGAAGGTCAAATCATGGGAGAGGTTAAACCTGAAGAAACAACGATAGAAGAAGTTGGATTGATGATGGCGGGTAAGAGACTTGAAGAAATCAGAGGTGGTAGAAATGAAGAAAATAATTGAAAGTATAGCAGTACCAGTCATCTCCGTTGTAATAGCCCTATTAATATCAGCTCTTATTATCCTTGCAATAGGTAAAAATCCTATTGAGGCTTATGGAAAACTTATTCATGGAGCTTTTGGAAGTCAGCAAGCGATAATTGACACGCTGATCAAAACGACCCCACTTATATTGACTGGACTTGCTGTTGGGTTCGGTTTTAGAGCTGGCGTCTTCAACATAGGAGCAGAAGGTCAAATGGCGATGGGTGCTTTAATGGCTGCAGTGTTTGCAAGCAATTTTGGAGGTTTACCTCCAGCGGTTGCAATTCCACTGACTATGTTGATTGGAATGTTAGCAGGTGCAGGTTGGGCAGCAATAGCTGGTTTTCTTAAAGCAAAGACGGGTGCTCATGAAGTTGTTACAACGATTATGCTAAACTGGACTACAACTTACATCGCATCTTTTGTGATTACTGGACCACTTGCAACTGGGTCTGGTACACCAAAGAGTCCTGAAATATCGACTTCAGCTCAACTTCCGATTCTTATGAGGGTTGGTGCAATGGAATTGAGCGCTGGAATCATTATCTCTATTGTTGCAGCAATCTTTATGTATGTCTTTCTAAGCAAGACAACCACAGGTTATGAAATAAAGGCAGTGGGATTTAATCCTTATGCTGCTGAATACGGTGGCATAAGTGTTGCAAAGAATATCGTCCTTGCTATGGCTATAAGTGGTGCACTCGCAGGTTTAGCAGGTGTTACGGAATTGATGGGGGTTCATCACAGATTTCTCGGGGAGCTATCTGGTGGAAAGGGATTCGACGGTATCAGTATTGCACTTATAGGGCAGAACAATCCAATAGGAATCATCTTTGCAGCACTTCTCATAGGAGCTTTGAGGACGGGAAGTAACGAAATGCAATTCATGGGTGTTTCAAAGTACATAGTTATAATTGTCCAGGCTATTGTTATCTTCCTCGTTGCTGCTGATAGAATAGTTAAGGCAATCTATGCAAGAAAGAAGGTGAAAGCATGAGAATTCTAAGCGCAATACTTTCCATATTTATAAATCCCCAGTTTTACAAAATAGCCTTAACAGCTGCGACACCACTTATATTTGCATCTCTCGGTGGAGTTTTCAGTGAAATAACTGGTGTTGTTAACATTGCCCTCGAAGGTATCATACTCATGGGCGCATTTACCTCGGTTGTCTTCACGTACTTCACTGGAAATGTTTGGATTGGTGTACTTATGGCTATAGTAAGTGGTATTTTGCTTGCACTACTTCACGCGTGGGGGAGTATAAAATGGGCTGGAAACCAAGTTGTTCTTGGGACTGCTATAATTTTACTTTCACAGGGTTTAACTGGTTTTTTAATGGAACCAATTTTTGGTCAACCTGGACAAACTAATTTTGTTGGAAAGATAGATGAAATTACAATTCCAGGTCTTGTCGATGTCCCATTCATAGGTCAGATAATAGGTGAAATAAGCCCGTTTGTTTACATAGCATTTGGATGTGTTTTCTTTGGATGGTGGTTGATATACAAAACAAAATTGGGGCTCAGGATGAGGTCGGTTGGTGAGAATCCAGAAGCTGCCGACACGCTTGGTGTAAATGTTCACGCTATAAGATATTTTGGTGTAATAATGAGCGGTGTGTTTGCATCTTTGGCAGGTGCGTATTTGAGTGTAGGTGAAATAGGGCAGTTCAAAGAATTGATGTCTGGAGGCAGAGGCTTTATAGGACTTGCAGCTATGATTATTGGAAAATGGAATCCAATAGGAGCAATGTTTGCAAGCTTATTCTTTGGAATATTCGGAGCATTCTCTAACCAGTTACAGAGTTTGCAAGAGATAACCGTTGCATCTAATGTTAAATCACTCTTCGACACTATACCATTTATACTAACGATAATCGTTGTCGCTGGTTTTGTTGGCAAGTCCAGACCACCGGCAGCAGATGGTGTACCATACGAGAAATAGTAATTTAAGATTTCGAGCTTGGAGGAAAGCTATATGCTTAGGAAACTAAGCATCCGTACTTCAAAGAGAGTGGAATTTGTAGACATAACGAGCGAGCTCAGACAGTTGATTAAGTACAGCAATATTAAAGAAGGCATAGCAGTTGTTTATGTCCCGCATACAACTTGCGGAGTGACAATAAACGAACATGCGGATCCATCCGTTGCCTCTGACATGATAGCGCAACTTGAAAGACTTATCCCTGAAAAAGGAAGCTACAAACATCTTGAAGGGAATTCGGATGCGCACATTAAAGCCTCTCTTTTTGGAAGCAGTGTGACAATAATAGTTGAGAATGGAGAATTATTGCTTGGAACCTGGCAGGGAGTGTTTCTCTGTGAATTTGACGGTCCAAGGCACAGAGAGGTATATGTAAAAATTTTAGGAGGTTGATAATGAACCTCTTTATAACAGGACTTCCTGGTAGTGGCAAAAGTCAGATAGCGCGGATTTTGAAAGAGGACTTTGGATATGATGTTGTGGAAGCGGAAAAAATACTCGAAATAGAGACGGGTAAAAAACTTTGTATAATTGTTAAACTTTATGGAATCAAGCAAGTTGCTAAGATGGAACGAAGAATTGTTGACAGATTTTCAAAAAGTTGTGGTAAAATCGTAGTTGGGTGTGGATTGCTATATGAAGCGTTGTTTTGCAACTTTTATATAGTGTACATAAAAATTCCTAAGGAACGTTTTATGGACAGAGTTAATAAGTATCTAAATTATAACAATGCTGAAGAACATTATCTTAATTTTCATCACTACTTCAGTAATCAAGCGGGCATAGTAGTATCAGCTGAACACAAAACAAAGTATGAAATAGCTATGATTATATCCGATTTTTATAAAAGAAATGTTCTAAAATGTGAAAATACTTGATTTTTTCAAACATTTTGTGGTATAATTACGATGTAGCAAGCATTTATCGAATTTTTGATTTTGCGTTTAAAAGTGCTATTATATACTTGATTTTCACACCACCATATTAAGGAGGGGGATTATATGAACAAAAAGACACTTGTCAACACGGTAGCAGAAAAGACGCAACTTAAGAAGAAGGATGTCAAACTTGTTATTGACACACTCTTCGAAACTATAGCAGCAGCTCTTGAAAAAGGCGAGAAGGTCCAGCTTGTAGACTTTGGTACATTTGAAGTCAAGGCAATGGAAGGTAGAACAGGAGTCAACCCAAGAACAAAAGCAAAGATTAAGATTCCTGCAAGAAAGGTTCCAAAATTCAGACCTGGTAAAGTTCTCAAAGCAAAAGTTAACAAATAAGTGTTGTAATCAAATTGAGAAAAGTCGGGGCAAACGCCCCGACTTTGTTTTAAAATTACGAATGTTGTGTATTATCCATTTCAGTTACAACTTCAACTATCTTTTCATAAAGCTCTGAGTCGAACCTGCCCTTATTAACGTCCTCTGAGATAACTTTAAGAACATCATCTAAGGTCCAGGCTTCCTTGTATGTTCTTCTGGTCGAAAGCGCATCGAAAACATCGGCTATACCGATTATTCTTCCAAATAATGATATTTCACCATCCTTTTTTCCATAAGGATAACCGCTACCATCAAGACGTTCGTGATGCTCAAGGGCACCACTTAGAATATCGTTATCAACATATTTTATCTGTGAAAGAATCTCTGCACCATAAACAGTGTGGTTTTTGATAATCCGATATTCTTCGTCTGTAAGCTTTCCAGGTTTGAGTAATATACTATCTGGAACACCAATCTTTCCAACATCGTGAAGAATAGCAGAGAACTCGAGTTTTTCAAGTTGTTGTTGATTTAACCCGAGTTTCCTGCCTATTTCCACAGCGTAATGTGCCACGTTTCTTGAATGCTGATGCGTATAATTGTCCCTCTTATCTATTGCTAATGCTATTGCTAAGAGTATTTTCTTAAAGGAATCTGAAAATTTCTCGTATTTCCAAGTACTTAAAAGCTTTCTGCCGATGAGCCTTGCAAAGAGCTCCACGATTTCTGCATCCTGCTGTGTGAAACCACCTTTTTTATTCAAAACCTCAATAACACCGATTTTATCATTCTCTACCCATATAGGGGATCCAACAATATTCTCTGTTACGAACTTAGCCGCCTTGTCAACGCCTTTAAAGTGTACTGGGTTTTTCTCGAGATTGTTAAATATAAGCGCCTTACCTTCGATGAATATCATTCCTGCGATCGATTCCATCGGCACTGGTATGCTCTCTATCTTACCACTTGCCTTTCCAACGGTGACAAGGAATTTCAGGTGATCCTGTTCATAAATTAGTATAGATGCAGCATCTGCATTTACAATTGTACAAATCTCACTTTGTATATTCTTTAATAGCTCATTTAATCTAAGATTGCTATTAAGCTTTGCTGCGATATAGACAACTTGATCTCTTATTTCAGCAGGATTTACAATTATCCCATCTTTGATAGCTCTTGCAAGCTTCGACAAAAATTTCTCCGAGTAATCGCCGAGAACATAGAAATCTACGCCATCGTATGTGACTTTGTTTTTGGAAATCCTACCGAATAACCTACTTTGAAAAAGATAACCACTCAGCCATGTAGGTGCTTCAATTACCTTATCACTGAAAGCATCTTTCACTAATATTTCACCTCACTACATTTTCTATTTTATTCTAAGTCACCAAGTGACTTCGCTTCCTATATAGATACTTTGAATCCATTCCGTTCTGTTCCATGAGTAAACAATCCCAGCAACAAGATTTTTTTCCATTATTGGATAGGTTATTCTTAAGAATGCAATAGTATCGGTGTCGAATACTTTACCACTCTCAAATGGAGTTTGGTCAAAGTAATAGCCATATATAAACATTCCAGCTACTGCACCTATTCGAGGAATAACTATTCTAAGTTCGCCAAGAGCGTCCATATCACCTTCAAAATTTCCGTAAAAATACAAACGACCAGTTGCAATGTCGGAATAGAAACTTGTGCCAGCCAAGAAACCAAAAGACATATCTTGGGTTGAGAGTGTTGGTAATTGATTCTTTAACTTCTGTGTTGTGTAAATCCTTCCGAAGTGGAAAGGCATAAACCCATTCCAAGTTCCATACGCACCGATAATTACATCGAAAATTGACAGCTTCCCACTTATACCTCCAAACAAACCAAGTCCATAGGCTGACATATCAGATAACCATTGGGAACCGATTTCCGCACCTACGAAGAAATTATTCATAAGTGGATATCTCAGATATCCTGAAAGAGTAAGATTAATTGGTGTTGCATCGGAAAGTGTATTATTTGTTGAAACAGCTGTATCGTAAAGTGCGGCAACTCCTAAGTCCATTCCGGCAAATACAGACTTTAGTTCCAACTCACCTGCAAATACTGAATCTGACTGTGCGAATTCTGTTGGCCAGAGCTTTGTTATTTCGTATGGCAAGTGGATGTATGCACCAAGTTTTCCCATGGCAAGTTTTGCATCTATGGATTTTGCATAGGGTTTAAAATAGTCTCTGACTGAGAATCCCATTCCGAGTGAAAGTGTGGGCATATTTCCGTATCTCAGATAGAAATTTCCAAGATTCAAGGCAACGTGGTTAATAGTAATCATGTTAATTATATTTGTACTTGGATCAGTTGATGGAATACCATAATACAATGTTCCTCCAACTTCTGTTGCATAAGCGGTTAACCCAATTCCAAGAGTCAGTGGTCCAATCGAGAACTCCGGTGAAATACTGTAGACGACATATTTCTGATTATCCTTCTGAGCTGTCTCAACGCCAAGTTGAGGTATGTATGCTTTTTGTTGTGAAGTTTGTTGAGGTTCCTCAACTTTTGTTTCTTTACTTGGTTTCAAGGTCTCTGGTTTTATTTCCTTTTCAGTTGTTTTCTCAATTTCTTCAATTACCTTTTCGATTTCAGGTACCTTTTCTTTTAGAAAGTCGAGTTGAGTATTTTCGAATAGTTGTGAAATGTCTTGTACAAGTTCTGCACCAAGTTGATATACCAAGGTTTGACCAGCAGAAACTGGAATTACAAAGTCTTCACCGAAGAATGCGAATACTTCTCCACTCCAAACGTTTACTACAGGTTTATCGTTAACATTTTCAACTTCAAATTCCGTACCTCTAACCCCTGCTGTAACGCTTCCGGTCTTGACTTCAAAGGAAGAACCAGCGACCATCTTCTGGACTATGTTGTAAGTTCCACCCTTTTGAATAACTATAGAGACTAAGATCTTACCTTCCTTAGATTTTCTAAGCTTTTCGAAGAGTATTTGAGTATTTTCAGTAACCTTTGTCATTGAACCGTCCGGGAATTTTACAATCACATAAGATTTTTCAAGTGTGAGTAGTTCGTCACCTTCTTGGAGTAGCGTATCTTTTGTGATCGATTCCCAAGCTTTCCTGTTAACCTTTTTAACCGCAACACTACCGCGAAAAGAATCAATAGTTGCGGAGAGCTTTTCTGAAAATTCGCTCTCATCTTTCTCTGTGACTCTTACGACAACCTCCTTGGTAAATACTTCTTTTGACGAAGTTTCTGCAGTAAAGACTATTTTTGCTTCCGACGCTTTTCTCGGAGCAAGGAAGTTAAACGTAACTTTTCCGTTCACACTCATACCCTTTGTCAGAACTTCAGGTTTATCAAAACCACCTAAGTTCAGTTTTGCCTTGAGTGTGAAGTGCATAGGCTTTCCATCCTTGTCTGTTAGCTCAACTGTGATAGGAAGCTTTCCCCCTACTACAACACTGTCATTTTGAAGATTTACAACAAAATCTCCGAACACAGATATTGCAAAGGCTATAATCATGAACACACAAAAGAGAACCACATTTTTCATAACATCACCTCCATAAGTATTATCGTTGAAAATATGGTAAAAATATAATTCAAAATGTTAAATGCTGTATTTTTTTTAAAAAGGACTGCAATAAGCAGTGTTGCGTAAACAAGCATTAGATACGGTGCAATGTAATATAAAATAGGTGCAGCCATTCGTAGTACGTAACCTATGTAATCTCGTGTGTATCTGCCATTTGAAGTTATGAGATGAGAAAGAATACCGACAAAATAACCATTAAATATCATGACGGAAAGAATAACTGACAGAGTTCTTAGTAGTATAGGTTGAAGAGGACCAATAAATAATCCAATAAAAATGAGAGAAGAAATATGCATAGCTTGATCGATTATATAGTAGTACCATGTAATGCAAAAACGCTTCTTGCAATAGAATTTTAATAAGTCGATCGATAAGTGAATAACCGAAAGTAATAGCACTAAACTGAATTGAACCAAACCAAAGTTATTGCCCATCAAAAAAAATAGTTGTGAGAGTAGTACAAGAAAGATATGAAGTCCAAGCACTTTCAAACTTTTGGACTTTCTTGCTGCAATGTAGTTTGTCTGGAGTACGTAATCACCAAATAAGTGTCCAAGAAATAAATACGGGAATATTTCCCATAAGCTCACGATAGGTCACTCCCAACTTGCCTCAGAAGATTAAAAAATGATTCGGGATACTTACCTTTCAATTTACTTTCGTCCCGTTTAAATAGTACAACATTCTCTGCGAAACCGACAGCGAGCGATATTCGTGGAATATCGGATTCTTTCAATCCTCTAAGCCCACTCCCATCTAAGAACTCGTGATGGTACAAACATGCTTCGATAATAAAATTCGGAGCTTCCATATCTCTCAGTATTTCATATCCGTAATCCACATGTTTGAGAAACTCTTGATAATCCTCTGGTGATATATTACCTGATTTTATCCTTTCAAAGAGTTCATCTCTTATCCCTACGTACCCAACATTTACAGTTCGCAGAGCAAGTTCAACCTCTTCTTCGTTTAAATTCTCAAACTTCGCAATTTTAGAAGCAATTTTCTGCATCATTTTTAGTTCATGTTCACCAAGTCTTACACGCTTGTTTAAAGTAACAAAGACAGTATCAAGAGCACTTTTTAGTAGTTGTTCGAGCCTATAGCTTATGATTATACCTTCCACGATAGATACGAGAGAATCGTAAAATGCAAGAAAACCGAGTGATTCGTCGACAGTGAAGTTGCCATGTATCTCTACTGAGCCTAAGCTACCTGAATTCTTACTTGAAATGGGGAGTACCAAAGAACGATTGGTTAAATTCAATTCTGAAGCACTTTCAGAGTATTTTATAGTGATTTCCTTTCCCATTTCTTTTTTAAAGAAAGATTGGAATTTTTCTATAACCTCTTTGACACTCACTATTCCGAGTAATTCGTACAAAATGTCGAATATCTTCTCATTTATCCTTAGGTTGTGATTCATAGCAACTTCGTATATATCATCTTGTGAAGGTATTCTTCCATAGATTCTGAATGTCCCATCGGTGTGAATTTCGTAACTTGTCATACCGTGTTTAATCAACCAACCACCCAATCGTTATCACCCCTTTGCACTTTTATCGTTTCTTCGATGCCTTCTTTTATCTTTCTACCGACAAGCTTATACAATCTCAACTTTTCACTCTTACCCTTAACGCCATAATCACCAAGGTATTCGAATGAGAAGTTTTTTGATCTTTTCATAACTTCTTCTGAAACGATTATTTCTGCGTCAAGTTCTCTTGTAAGATGTTCTATTCTCGAAGCAGTGTTAACAGTATCACCTATACACGTGTAATCCATTCTAAATGGTGCACCAATATTGCCAACAATTGCTGGTCCAAAATGTATTCCAATTCCACTATCAAGGTCTAAACCATATTCTTTGTTCAACTCTTTTAAAGCTTTTCTCATATCAAGGGCGCAACTTAGAGCTCTGTCGATATCATCATCGTAAGATACTGGTGCACCAAATATTGCCATTATTGCGTCTCCAATAAATTTATCTATTGTTCCATCATATTTATAACGTATAATCTCACTCATTTTTGTAAGATAGATGTTTAAAAAAGAAACAACTTCCTCAGGGGTCAACTTTTCCGACCTACTCGTGAAGCCCTTGATATCTGAGAAGAGTACGACGAGTTCCTTCGTTTCTCCACCAAGTTTCAATTCACCTTTGCTGACAAGCTCCTCAGCAACTTTATCTGGAACGTATCTATACAGAAACTCTTTCATACGTCTTTTTTCCGCACTTTCCGAGAGAAAATTCGTAAGTATCTTAACTGAACCGACGATAACAAAACCTAAGAGAGGATAAAAAGTAGTGACGTATACGTGCTGTAAAAAGATAACATAAGAAATCATTGTATATATAATAGGAATTGAGAGTATAACTATGTTGATCATCTTACCTTTAATGTTGGAAATCAAAGCTATGAATACCATAAGAACTGTTAGAAGGAGTGCATTGTAAAATGGAGATAAAGGTCTTAAAAAATCCCCTCTTATCATATTTTCAATGGCGTTTGCATGTACGTAGACTCCTGCCTCATCACTTGAAAAAGGTGTAATTCGCAGGTCATAAAGCCCTTTTGCAGTTGCTGTATAACCGACAAGTACAATCTTGTCTTTAAAAGTTCCAATATTGAATTTCCCCGTTAGAACATCGTAGAATGGCACTTCTTTAAAAATATGTCTACCACGGCCGTAATACCACAGATGCATGTACCCTGAATTGTCGAATGGTATTAGCCTATCATTTAGCTCAATTACTTTTTTTGAAAAGTCAAGCAACATATCGTCTGGTGATTTCCCGAGATAAAGAGCAGCAGCTATTACGTTCATATGTGGAAGTATTCCTGACGAGATGCCATTCTCATTTGCCCAATTTTCAATTATTAATAAAGGTATACGCCTTACAACACCATCTGCATCAAGCGAGCCGATCTCATAAGTAGCACTGTAAGCTGCCACAGCAAATGGTTCATAAATTGGCCTAATTTTGTAAACTGTAAAAGGTTTTAGCAAAGCTAATTCTTTGAAATTCTTCATCTTGTATGCATAATCCAAGTACGTTCGATTAGCCTCAATAGCTTTTCTCAACTTTTCGTTGTAAAGAGAATACGTTTCTTTTTCGTTTATTAAATAAGTGCCGAGTACCACATTACCGTACATCAAAAGAGTGCTTGCAAAGTAACTATCACTTTCTTCGTCCTCTCCTGGCTCTGTGAAAGACACATCAAAGGCTACTACTCTTGCACCATCTTCAAATACTTTTTCAAGTAGTTTCCCATATAAATCCCGCTTCCACGGCCAAGTATCACCCTCAACTTCAAGCGTACTTAGCGAGTACTCGTCTATACCGACAACAATAACCTTAGGCTCCACAAAAAGCTCGCCTCTTAATCTGTAAAAGAGGTCCAATATCTTCAAATCGAGTATTTGTGTCATTTCAAATCTGTACATAATAGCCCATAACATAAGAATGCTTAGTAATAGATTTAACAAATGGACTCTTTTCATATCTCCTCCCACATCTATTATACACCATCGTGTTTTAACAATTGCAAGGATGGTTCAAAAAAATACAAAATAATGTATAATGTTAGTTGCATGCTACTTAATTAGACCTGCATGTCGTTAAAAGCGTTTAAAGTATTTTTCAAAACTTAATCGAAAACATTTGAAAAGGGGGATTGGTGAATGAAAAGCTATACAGAATACCTTTGGTTTAACACTCAGAAGAAGAGAGAGCTCATTCACATAACGGACAAGATAGAAGAGATTGTTAAGAAAAGTGGTATACAAGAGGGTTTTTGCTTGGTTTCGGCGATGCACATAACGGCTGGTATAATAGTTAACGACAACGAATCTGGATTACACCAAGATATCTGGGAATGGCTCGAAAAAGTAGCGCCCACAGGTGATTATAGGCATCACTGGACAGGGGAAACAAACGGTGATGCACATTTGAAACGCATTCTAACACATCATCAGGTTATTTTACCCGTAACAGATGGGAAACTTGACCTTGGACCTTGGGAGGACGTGTTCTACGCTGAGTACGACGGACAGAGGAGAAAGAGAGTAGTAGTTAAGGTGATTGGTGAATAGTGATATTTTTGATTTGGTGTTTTGTAAAAGATTCTCTCAAAATTTGGAGATGATCGATGTGGAAAGAATATACCGAATAGTTCTCGATTCTATAATCGAAGGAATCATAATCGTGGATAGTGAATCCAAAGTCTTGTATCTAAACAAGAATGCACAAAAATTATTGAATCTTTCATCAGACATTGTCGGGAAGAAAGTAGATGAAGTAGTTAAGAATACACGTCTTCACATAGTTGTCCAAACAGGGATTCCCGAAATAGACCAGGTGCAACATACCGAAAATGCAGTTATTATAACTTCACGAATTCCCATAAAAGATGAGAAAGGGAAGATTATTGGCGCAGTTGCTGTATTTAGAGACATTACGAGCGTTAGAAAACTTGCGGAGGAGATAACAAATCTCAAAGAAATAGAAGCTCAGCTTAAAGCTATAATTGACTCAACAAATGATGCAATAAGTGTTGCCGATGAGAATGGAATAGTGAGAATGGTTAACAAAGCTTACACAAAGATAACAGGTTATTCTCCTGAAGATGTTATAGGTAAGCCAGCAACGATAGACATTGCCGAAGGAGAAAGTATACACATGCTGATAGCAAAGTTACGTCAGCCCATATACAACGCAAAATTAAAAGTTGGACCTGCAAAGAAGGAGGTTATCGTTAACGCAACACCACTCTTTGTCAAGGGTAGATTCAAGGGGAGCGTTGCTGTTGTACATGACGTCTCGGAAATATTCAGATTAACTGCCGAACTTGAGGAAGTTAAAAGACTTATTAGACATATGCGTGCCCAATATACCTTTGACGATATCATAGGAGATAGCAGAGTAATTCAAATCGCTAAAGAACAAGCAAAAAAGGTTGCACAAACACCGGCTACCGTTTTACTCCGAGGTGAGAGTGGTACGGGTAAAGAACTCTTCGCACATGCTATACACAATTCCAGTCCCCGTAAAAATAAACCGTTTGTTAGTGTTAACTGTGCTGCCATACCTGAAAGTATACTTGAATCTGAACTCTTTGGCTATGAAGAAGGTTCGTTTACAGGTGCACTTCAAGGTGGAAAGAAAGGACTTGTCGAAGAAGCTGATAGTGGGACGTTGTTCCTTGACGAAGTTGGCAAACTACCACTCTCGCTCCAACCAAAGTTGCTTAGGTTTATAGAATCGAAAGAGTTTGTTCCAATAGGTGGAAGGAACGTCAAAAAGGTCGACGTTCGAATAATAGCTGCAACTAATATGGAACTCGAAAAGATGGTTAGAAGTGGCGCATTTTTACCTGACCTTTATTTCAGACTAAACGTATTTCCAATATATCTACCGCCTCTAAAAGAAAGGAAAGAAGACATTCCGAAGATAGCTATGCACATCGTCAAAAAACTCAATCAGCAATACGGGAGAATGGTTGAAGGTATAAGCCCGGGGGTTATTAAATACATAACTTCAAGAGATTGGCCTGGTAATGTTAGGGAGCTGGAGAATTTTTTTGGTAGAGTCATGATAAGCATGGGACCAGAAGAACGTTTCATAGAGATTAAACATTTGCCAGAAGATAGTGGTATAAGAACTGAAAAAGAAGAATCAGAAATCTTACCACTTGGTGAGAGAACACTCAAAGACCTTGTCGAAGAATACGAAAGAAAAATCATATTGACCGCATTAAAACAGGTCAACGGTGATAAGTCCGAAGCTGCAAAGTTACTTGATATCAGCATACGAACATTATACTACAAGATGGAACGGTATAACATTGAAGATTAGAGCATTGTCAAAAAAACAAATATGAGGAGGCGATATTTTGGAAGTGCTCTTTCCAATGATTATTATCTTTTCTTATTCGCTTGTTCTAAATTCTATAGCACCGCTTTTGAACTCCTTCCGTGAGCTCTATCAAATCTCTATAGCGTTATCAACCTTGCTACCTTTCTTTTCACTAACAGGTACGGTATTATCAAATATATTGGCAGGTATTTATCTCAATAAACTGGGTTTGAACGTGCATTATTAACAGGATACACATTTACAATCGTTGGCTCGATAATATTAGCATTTGCGAGCAACCATTATACAGCAATGATTGGCTTATGTATCTTTGGCCTCTCATCTGGATTTGGTTTCACAGGTTCAACAACCTTGCTTTCACAAAGCAAAAATGCAAACTTCGGATTTTACCATGGAGCTTACGGGCTTGGCGGTATAACTGCACCGATTTGCATAGCGTTAACAAAGAATCTGGTTGGAGATTTTAGAAAAGTGTACTTACTATACGTAATACTTTTCATTGCACTTGGAATATACACACTTTTGAGAAGACTTCCTCAACTGCACGGTTCCAACGAAAAGATTTCACTTAAAGGTATCAAAGATGCCTTCAAGGACAGTAATTTTTCAACTTTTCTCACTTTACTCATACTTTACTCCTCTACTGAAATAGGAGTCATAACTTGGGCTGGAACGGTCATTAATGAAAAACATCTAAGTGTGTACACTTCATACACACTATTTTGGGTTACATTCACATTGAGCAGGTTTATCACAAGCTTTATTGAAAAGGTATTCAAGTTCTTGTTTAGAGTGAATGCTTTGATCTTGCTTTTTGTCTTTATCGGGATATTCTTATTTAGAAATCCCGTATTTTTTGTAATTTCTGGACTCTTTCTTGGACCGCTATTTCCTTACATTCAAAAGAATGGAGTTTCCCAGGTTAAGAAAGAGCACTTTACAATTTTTAACGGCGCAACATACGCATTCACATCACTTGGAGGAAATATTGCAAGTACGATTATGGGGGTAGTTATAGAAAAAAATGTTGTAGTTGCAATGTTAGTGCCTATGATCATACTATTTGCTGTGGAATACATAAGTTTCAAGACGGGGAGAGGAAAGTAGAAAACTATTGAAAGCTAAGCGAATATCAAAGCAAAGCCCCCAGGTAATATTCCTGGGGGGTGGATTCAGAATTCCATATTTTCTTTACATCTATTTTACGCTTATAATCTCAACCCTTTCAATTCTTGGTGCTGACGATGCTGGTATTTGCAACTTTGCATAAATTTCATTTGGATTCCTATTAAGTCCGGTTATTCCTCTTCCCTTACCCACACCGACAATCCATCCGCCTGCAAGTAAGACTTGATCTTTGTTTAAATCGACAAGGCTGGTGCCTGCTAATCTATCCTTGAGCCAAATTTGGAAACTTGGGGTATCTCCGTATCCGTAAGCGTAGAACATTAGATATCCATCAGCTGTTCTGCACAATGCAATATCTCTTACATTTTTCTTACCAAGTGCAATGTTGACACTCTTCCCATCAAAATCAACTGACTGTACCTCCATAACATTCAGAATAGATTCACTTTTATCAAATGAATACTTTTCAACAGCGTTTATTTTTGCTTCAATGTATGCTCCGTCTTTATCAGCTTTGATAGGATAACTATTTATGTTCCCGGAAACGATAAGCTTATTGCCATATGGGTCAACGATGTTGACACGTGTAGTAACTTTTGCTTGGTCTCCAGGATTGTTCGAGGTGAAGATATTACAACTTGATAGAACGATCAAAAACGAAAGTAATACAAATAACAAAGATGCTCTTTTCATATTTATCACCTCACTTTAATTTGTCTTAACGCGATCAGATTCTTGAACGACAAATCCGAACATGCTTGCGAAGTAGTAAAAATCTTGAACATCAACAACGTTTGTTGTATCGGTCAAGAAACCTGCTCGATAATCCATGTAATTTGGATACGGTGGCTGGAAATCTTGACGAGAACCAATGTTGTAAATAATTTCCGTTCCACTAACTGTTGTGTTAAGTTTTTGTGAGAACAAATTCCAGTCGTTTATATCAACAACGAAGTCGTCGTTAAAATCGCCTACTACGTATAGGAATCTGTTAGTCTTGAAAGACTTCTTTGCAACAAGGTTCTTTGGGTCAACCTGTTGACCTTGAGCTTGCGCATAGCCATAAATATCAAAGTACTGCATGAAGTAGTTACTATCGTGTCCTGTAAACGCTAATTTGTCTGGAACTAACAGATTCAGGGCAATAGTCGCGACCCGAGTTACACTGGGCAAAGGATCTTCAAACGATCGCAGGGCAATCTTTAGGACCTTTCTATCACTTGAGAGTGAACTGAGACTTGCAATTTCACTCACGCCATTGGCGTATTCTTTACTGATGATATCACTAATGGTTATACCTTTTAACATTGTTGCTTCTATAGTTTCAACGATAGAATTTGTGGCTGCATCTAAAAAGATATAGGCCCTGGTTTTTCCATAAGCAAATTCCGGTAATAACATTGTTATTGTTGCATTAAGTTCTGCATAGTAAATTTCAATGTAAGCTGGACCGGAGAGTTTGAGTTTTACAGAGTCTTGAAAGTAAAGCGTTGTTTGTTTGTAACCGGTAGAACTTGTCGGATCCCATTCATAAATATTCCATTTGTAAGCATAATAAGTCTTTCCTGAGTAATGTGGGACTGAAGGAATAGTAATCACAGCGGCGTTTAAGTTGTTCCTGTAAGTACCATAGTCAAAGAAGCCTTTAAGTTGTATAGATGTTGAAGTAGGTGGATAACTATGGTAGATATAGTAGGTATAAGTAGCGTCGGCGTATATATGTACCGTTCGATCGCTATATCTAAATGTGAGGGTTGCTGGATTTGACGATTCGTTTCCTTCAGATGAAGAAATATCAGCCGCTTCCCAGAATCTAAATTTGAATTCAGCATCCGTTACAGGAATGCTTGTACCTTTTGGTGTAATGTACCTGTTAAAGAACATTTGTACCGTTGTTGGTGAAGCAAACTTAACTTTAAGTTTTTGGCCGGGGTTTCCAACTGGTATTTTAGAAAGATCTGTTTCGTTAGTATGATATTGCCTTTTACTAATGGCTACCGTGTTATCAGCATTAAGAACTGTTGCATCGTAAAGTATACCATAAGATGTCGTTGAACCAAGTAAACTACTGGATAATTCTCTACCGTTGTACCCTTCTTTCGCTATAATATATATTCTTGACTGGAATGCGACAGCGCTCTGGTCTATGAAACCAGTATTATTAATATTTTGACCGTATTTCGCCCATACTCCAAAAGGACCACGCGCGTTGAATTGCCAGCCGTAAATCTTTCCATCGTTAGTTGCTGTGACGAAATAGTAATTTTCGCTAAGCGCACCAAGTGGGGCAATGGTTACGGCAGAGCTCAGAACAAATACGCTTGGTGTATTATATTCCCAAACTTTTGTAAATTGTCCCGTTGTAGAGTTAAAGGAAAGAATTGTGATAGTACCTGTCCCAGCTGTGTTTGAAGAAGGAACTATTAAATACGTTATGCCGTCGGTTCCTTTAACTATCGCTGGAGTAGTAGAGATGTTCTGACCGATGGTGTATTCTCCATACTTTGTCAATTGATCATTTAGAGCAACTATTTTTCCATTGTCTCCGAAAATATAGATAATGCCGTCACCATCAATTAATGGACCTGATGAATTTGCAGAGGAAAGATACCTTGCGTGTTTTTCTGAAAGGTCTGATGGGTCAATTTTGAATAATGTACCATCATTACTTAAAACATAAACAAAACCGTTTTCATCAACAGCCATCGGTGTTGTAAACTCACCACCGAATGTGTTAGACGCTAAAATACTTAAGTTACTCGCATTCATCTTGTAAAATTTTCCGTTTTGCGTAATTACGTAAAGCTCTGTCTTGGCTACGTTCAGAACTGGTGGTGCCTTTATTGAATCATTAAGATTTACAGTACTTGGCGCTAAAAATGTGTTCGATGCTGTATTATAGTTCGTTCTGTAAAGCGTTCCAGCCATTGTTCCAAAAAAGATTACTAAATTGCCTGAAGCATCTTTATATGCTACCGCTCCATATGAAGAATTATCTATCGTTGTGGAAACAGCTGTACCACCAGAATTGTTGTTGGTGAATCTATGAACTACAAGTTTGTTATTGCCCGTTCCTTGAGCGGTGACGTAAATAATATAGTTATTGCTGCTGCCTTCTATATAAATTGGCGGTGCGACTATGTTAGTTATGCCCGATCCTTGACCCTTCTGCACAATACCACCAGAGTATGCAAGTTCATATAGAGCACCATCTCTGGAAAGATACAAAATATTACCCGAGTTCTTAGCGATAAGTGATGGACCTGTTTTACCAATCACGCCCCATACAGCACCGGAAGTCCACAGATTTGAGATATTTAAAGCTGCAAGGGATATTTGAGATATAAGTAAAAGCAGAGTTATTAAAATCCCCATAAAACCAAATCGACTTTTCATAAAAACACCTCCTTGTGTTAAGCTAAAATATCGTTAAGAGCTCAAAAAGATAACACGAGTACATCTTAAACAACTTTGAAATGCTCAGAAGCACATTATGATTTTGCTTCACAATTCACCTCCCTGCTTACTTTTTCCCATATGAGACTATAATGCGATCATTGCGCGTACACAAGGAACTGTCCTATATCCCGCATGGTGTTCCCAGACAAATCTTGAACGTTCATGACCTTTATGAAATAATACCCAAGTGCCACGGTTGTAGTTACAGAGAATACCGCAGTTTTGCCATCCGGTGAGATTTCTTCTGGTTCCATGACTAAATCTCTATAGTACCCTTCAAAGTTGTTTTCTTTTATAAGTAACCTTGGTTTAACTCCAGTATTTATACCGCCTGGATCGAAAACCTTAATTCTAAACGTTACTAAGCCGGGGAATACATATCCTGGAGTATCTTTCCTTAATTCAACATTGTTTGCTGTCAAAGATATAAATCTTGGACCGGTGTTGTCTTTAACGCTCGCTATCGTTTCAGCTATACCACCTCTATTATCGTCCGATTCTGCATAAATTGTAATCGTATGTGCACCCTCTTCTACATCCCAAAGTGTAAATCCTCTTGCACTATTGCCCCCCGTAGAGGTGCTGGTATCAATTGCCTTACCATCAACAAAAAAAACTATTTTGGAATAGTTCACGTTTTTTTCAAGAGGTACGAGCGCTATGACTGCGGTACTACCAGCCGTAAGATTCGCTGGACTGACTTCAACATCAAAACTGAGAGCAGATGAACCAACGTAGATTCGCTTTGAATTATATGCAGGATTACCTTCCCTGTCATGCACCTTTATATTCAAAGTATGTGTTCCAAGTTCTTTTTTGCCTATTCTTATCGCTTTTTCAAATGTCTTTCCGTTTATTAAACCTTTCTCAACTACTTCGCCATCGAATTCTATTTGATAATCATTGAGTGCTTGATCATCGTACAGTTTAACTTCAAAACTGATGTCTGAGTTCTCCGGATAGAATGTCTTTGTGAAGACATTTATAATAGGCTTTTCCCTGTCTACTGGGTTAACTTCAAAAGACACCCTCGTTGATTCTTCCATATCGTATGCAACAGATTTCAAGAAAAGTTCCACTTTCCCGTAATTATTAATTGGTGGAAGCTTTTTGTAGACATATCCCGCCTTATCGGTAAGGTTATAAGTTAGCCATGTGCCATCTGTTGTTTTGCCATCGATTATGTATGTAACGACGGGATTCCGACTCTTAACTTTCATCTGTATCAATACTTCATCACCAACATACGGACGCTCAGGTAAGATACGTACTTCTTCTATTATTGGTGGAACAACGTCGAAAACGGTTATTGTCCCATCCTCCGTATACCATTTATTATCGCTAATCGAATATCCTTCCACCCTCAATGAATAAATACCTGGCGTGTCGAAGGCGTATATGACTTGATATGGATATTTTTGAACGGGTATTGATTGTTCGTAAACATTGTTCCATTCTTTTCTCAGTTTTATTCTAATATTTGTTAATCCTGGCTCGAGAGGTTGAACTGTGAAAGTAATGCTTTTATTAACAAACGTACTTTGAGGATACTGTAAGCTAAACTTTTTTTCATTCTGTGAAGGACCAGACGACGTGCATGAGCTGATGAAAGTTAACACAGATAATATCACGAAGACAATAAGATATTTGATTAATGATTTGAATGGGAAAAATAGTAAACCAACTTTTGATAAGCGCCTCAGTGCATCTTTAAAACTTATATCCATCATACGTGCACACCTCCATCTATACGTTTTTAATTGACTTTGTACTACATATAATTTACACAACAAGCCACATTTTTATTCTATATGAGGCGTGCTCGTTCCTATTTATTTAGACCTCTTAATCTATAGGTTTGTTTAAATTTCATTAAAGACTTTATTGAGAAAAAAACTTCTTGATTTTTTGGTTGATAATGATATAATACCAATGCAAATAACATTGCAAAGCGATTGTTTAAAGATGGGGCCGTAGCTCAGCTTGGGAGAGCGCTACCATGGCACGGTAGAGGTCGTGGGTTCAAGTCCCATCGGCTCCACCAAAAGTATCAACATAAAAGCCTTGGGTTTACACCCAAGGCTCTTTATTTTATATAAATCAAGGCTTAAAACATTTTAACATTTTACGGTTTCATAGATATGCGATTGCGTGAGAAAAAAAGAGAAATATGCATACAAATAGGTTTAAACGACAATAATTGAGTTAAAAGATTAAAAATAGCTGTTCACTTCTTCAATTTTTCTGTTATACTAAAATTAGCACACAAAGAGTTAGAGTGATAATCCGAAGAAACAGAGAAAACTAACCAGGAGGGGGTATGAGTATGAAGGTCAAACCACTCGGTGAAAGGCTTTTGATAAAGCCCATTGTTGAAGAAAAGAAGACAGCTGGTGGAATTGTTCTTCCAGATGCAGCAAAAGAAAAACCCATGAAAGCTGAGATAGTTGAAGTTGGTAAACTTTCGGAAGATTGTGTACTAAAAGTTGGAGATAAAGTTATCTACAACAAGTACTCTGGAACAGAGATTAAGATTGACGAAGAAGACTACATCATTATCGATGCAAACGATATTCTTGCAAAAATAGAAGAGTAAAGAATTGACAAAATTGAGGAGGTGTGAGATATGGCAAAGTTGTTGAAATATAGTGAAGAAGCAAGAAGGTCACTTGAGGCAGGTGTTGACGCAGTTGCTAATGCAGTTAAGATTACTCTTGGACCAAAAGGAAGAAATGTTGTCATTGAAAAATCATGGGGAAGCCCGACAATTACAAATGATGGTGTATCAATTGCAAAAGAGATAGAACTCGAAGATAAATTTGCAAATCTTGGTGCACAACTCGTTAAGGAAGTCGCAAGCAAGACCAACGATGTTGCAGGTGATGGTACGACAACAGCAACAGTCCTTGCGCAGGCAATGATCAAAGAAGGACTTAAGATGGTTGCAGCGGGGGCAAATCCAATCCTTGTTAAGAGAGGTATTGATAAGGCTGTAGTAAAAGTGGTAGAAGAGATAAAGAAGATTTCTAAGAAACTTTCCAGTACAGAAGATATAGCACACGTTGCATCTATAAGTGCAAACAGTGATGAGATAGGTAAACTTATTGCTGAAGCAATGGAAAAAGTCGGCGAAGATGGAGTTATAACAGTCGAGGATAGCAAGACAATCGATACATACGTTGAATTCACAGAAGGTATGCAGTTTGACAGAGGTTACATTTCACCATACTTCGTTACCGACCCAGAAAAGATGGAAGCAGTCTACAATGAACCGTTTATTCTTATTACAGACAGAAAGCTTTCAAACGTAAAATCACTTATTCCTATTCTCGAAAAGGTGGCTCAGACCGGTAAACCACTTGTAATCATTGCGGAAGATGTTGAAGGTGAAGTTCTCACAACACTTGTTCTCAACAAACTCAAAGGAACACTCAATACAGTTGCAGTTAAAGCTCCTGGCTTTGGTGACAGAAGAAAAGCGATGCTCCAAGATATTGCAATTCTAACGGGCGGTATTGTAGCAAGTGAAGAAGTCGGAATTAACCTTGAAGACCTCACACTCCAAGATCTTGGAAGAGCAGATGTCGTTAGAGTTAAGAAGGACGAAACGATAATCGTTGGTGGTAAGGGTAAACCAGAAGAAATTAAGAAGAGAATTGCCCAGATTAAAGCTCAAATAGAACAAACAACAAGCGAATACGAAAAAGAGACACTCCAAGAAAGAATGGCAAAACTCTCAGGTGGCGTGGCAGTTATAAAGGTTGGAGCCGCAACAGAAACCGAACTTAAAGAAAAGAAACACAGAATTGAAGATGCCCTTAGCGCAACGAGGGCAGCTGTTGAAGAGGGTATCGTTCCTGGTGGTGGAATCACATTATTAAGAGCGAAGAAGGTCATCGAACCACTATTCAACGAACTTACTGGCGATGAAAAACTTGGTGCCCAGATTGTTTACAATGCGCTTGAAGCTCCAATTAGACAGATTGCTCTTAATGCTGGTTACGATGGTGCGATAATCATTCACAACGTTCTTACCAAAGATGATGTTGCTTACGGATTTGATGCACTTAAAGGTGAATACTGCAACATGTTTGAACGCGGTATAATTGACCCAGCAAAAGTTACAAGAAGTGCACTGCAGAACGCAGCATCAATTGCAGGAATGCTTCTTACAACAGAAGTACTTGTTGTTGAGAAACCAGAAGAAAAGAAACCAGCAGCTCCTGAAATGCCAGAGTACTAATACAATAATTCGAAAATGCATGCAAGGTGGTGCCTTTCGGCACCGCCTTTTTCTTTTCATGTTCCCATAATATTCTCACAGTTTTATAATTGTGCTAAAATAAAACATGTTGCTATCTTGTTGGTAGAGGAAGTGAACTAATTGAGAGTGAGGCTCTTGGCAGTTACCGATATACGTGGAACGATTGCTTTAAAAGAAGATGACAGAATAGATTGGGGAAGCTTGGAGGATAAGAGATTATTCAAAGAAATAACTACTGCTTCTGGTGTCATCGTGATGGGAAGAAAGACCTATGAATCAATCGGTCGGAACCTTCCAGGAAGAATTAATGTTGTCATGAGTTCCCGTAAATCGTTAAGTTGTGGTTCTCCTGATTTTATCCTAAATGAATCAGCAAAAGATGTGGTGGATTTCCTTGAAAAGAGGGGTTATAGTGATATTTGCATAATTGGCGGGCAGTCGGTATTCTCACAATTCCTCGATGCCGGACTTGTCACTGATATTCATCTTACTATTGAACCATTAATCCTACCATCTTCGTTCAATCTATTTAAAAGAACAGATAAACTTTACAAGCTAAAGCTTGAAAATGTTCGTTTACTAAACGATGCGGGAAGTATTTACATACATTATGTAGCAAAGGTAAGTAGAAGTAAAATATCTGGTTTGAAAATCTGAAATATTCTGGTAAAATATACATCAGCGAGATTCTCTATTAGATTTGGAGGTGGCGAAATGGTTGCGAAGGACAAACGAACAGTGGCTTTGGTAGGCCACAATGGTTCAGGAAAATCAGCTTTGATGGTTGCTGCTTTGAACCTTGGTGGTATGAACGTTACAAAGAAGGAAGTAGATTTTGATCCAATAGAAACTCAACGTGGTGCCAGTATCAACTCGCATGTTGGAACTTTTAAGTACGACGGAAAGCAAATAACTCTTTTAGATACTCCAGGGTTCAGTGATTTTATAGGAGAAGTTATCAGTGCAATATTCGTTTCTGAAAACGTTCTTAGCGTTGTCAACGCGACAGCTGGTGTTGAAATTCAAACTGAAAGAACTTGGTCAATTGCAACGGAGATGGAAAAGCCTATAATGGTTTTTGTGAACCAGCTTGATAAAGAAAGAGCGAGCTTTGAAGGCACGATTTCCTCTTTAAAGGAAAGATTTGAAGCAAAGATAGTGCCAATCGTCTATCCGATAGGCGAGGAAGCAAACTTTAAAGGTATAGTTGACCTACTTTCTGGAAAAGCATACCTTTATGAAGGTGGAAAGGCAAAAGAAACTGATATCCCAGCCGAAGTAAAGGACAAAGTTGAAGAAATTAAAATGTCTATAATGGAAGATATAGTTTCTCTTGATGATGCATTGATGGAAAAATACTTTGCTGAGGAACCTATAACATCCGAAGAACTTTGGGCAGCGTTAAGAAAAGGATTCATAGATAGACAAATTGTTCCAGTTCTCGCTGGTTCTGCTGAGAAGAATATAGGTGTTGATGTGTTGCTTAAGACAATCAATAATATAGGTGCATCTCCACTTGAAGGCAAACCTTACAAAGCAAAACTTGAGAGCGGAGATGAGATTGAGGTTGCCGCATCCGAAAGTGACCCGTTTGTTGGCTACACATTTAAAGCCGTAGTTGACCCATTTGTTGGTAAACTTAGCTACATAAAAGTTATATCCGCAACACTTAAACCGGGAGATGGGTTTAACAACATTTCAAGAGGTACACAGGAAAAAGCGGGACATCTTTACTTTGCAAAGGGCAAGGATACTTACGAAGTTGAAGAAGTTTCCTGTGGCGATATAGTTGTATTACCAAAACTTAAGGAAAGTGCAGTTAAAGATACCGTTACCCACAAAGATAGAAAACTTACAATTGTTGTGCCTGAATATCCTGAACCAATGATTTCAAAGAGCGTTAACCCGAAATCAAAATCTGATATAGATAAAATCAGTAATGGACTTAGCAGATTGGCTGATTCTGACCCAACATTTGCTTGGGAATTTGATCCAGAAACCTCCGAAACCATTATTTCTGGTATCGGCGGTATGCATCTTGACGTTATGATAGAAAGGTTGAAGAATATATTCGGTGTTGACGTGGAAGTTGGAAAACCGAAGATTGCTTACAGAGAAACGATCATGAGTAAGGCAATAGCCGAACACAAGCACAAGAAGCAAAGTGGTGGGCATGGTCAGTATGGCCACGTTAAGATAGAGATAGAACCAGCAGAAAGAGGAGCTGGATTCGAATTTGTGGATAAGATCGTTGGTGGTGTCATACCGAGAAACTTCATCCCGTCTGTTGAAAAGGGTATTAGGGAAGCTATGAAGAAAGGTGTTCTTGCTGCTTATCCCGTTGTCGATGTACGGGTTACTCTCTTTGATGGTTCGTACCACGAAGTCGATTCATCGGATATATCATTCCAGATCGCTGCAATTCAAGCGTTTAAGAAAGGTATGCAACAAGCAAAACCTGTACTCCTCGAACCTGTTATGCATGTTGAAGTCTATACACCGGATGAAAACGCAGGGGATGTCATGGGTGATATAAGCTCAAGAAGAGGTAGACCAATGGGAATGGAACCCGCTGGAAAAGGGACAACGGTTGTAAAAGCAGAAGTACCTCTTGCAGAGATGCTCGACTTCCAAGGAAGGCTTTCATCGATTACAAGTGGTAGAGGCTTCTTCACAATGAGATTTGCAAAATACGATGTTGTTCCACCGAATATACAGGAAAAGATAATTGCCGAAAGAAAGAAATATCTTGAACAACAAGAAGAAGAGTGATTTCAAAACCAAATTGTTGTGCAAAAGGGTCGGAAAAACCGACCCTTATTTTTTTATGTAGGAAAATAGCATTACAAGAAAGAATATTAAATCGGAGGTGGCGTAATGAAAGCAAAGCGAATAGCTTATATACTACTTGGTGTATTGATAGGAATTATCATAATTGCCTTCTTATTTTTTTATGGTTATTCCTCATTTTTGGTTAAACAAATATACGGTGAAGGAGCATCAACACTCCAAGCATGGAGAAATTACATGGCGCTATTGTTTTCAAAAATTCCGCTAATTAATACATTTATACAGTATGAACCAATAGAAGTGCTTACAGCAAGGGAGTATTTTGAAAAAGCCTACCAAGAATATGCCACACAACTCGATAAAAAGTTGAAGGAAATTGAAGATCGAGAGAGCAAAATTGCACAGAAAGAGGCAGAAATTGACAAATTAACCGAAGCAATCAGTGCTGCACAAAAAAATTGGAAAGAACAAAGATTGAAAGAAGAACTTAACAAAGTAGAGTATACAACAACTCTAAGGAGATTAAATGATATAGTTGATACATTCCTAAATTCAGATGCTGCACAGTTAAGGCGGCTTATGAATGCTGAGAACATGTCTGTTGATACACTTGCACTTGTATTTTCTAAACTTCCCGCCGACACACGAGCAGAAATGATTCAGGAATTAACAGCAGTAAATCCTCAAAAGGCAGTTCAAGTTGTTGAAAAATTAGGAGGAGTTGATCAGATTATAAGTGATATTGAGAACAAGATACAAGATTTGGAATCGAAAATTAATGAACTTGTATCATTCGAAGCTCAAATAGTCAACGTAGACGGTTTCAAGAAGGGTCTTTCAGCTTATTTGAGTGAACTCAAGTACGAAGAAATATGGAACATGATAGAGAAGTTGAGCAAGAACCCAGATCTTGTGTTTTACATACTTTCGAATGTCGATGACCAGTCAAGAATTAGATTACTTAAAGACATTAAAGATAAGAACGAACAGCTATTCATTGACATATTGAACTTGGGGGTGAACTTTTGATAGACATAATTAACTTATCAAAACTCCTCGGAAATACGGATAAGGTGCAAAATGCAATAGCTGAAATAAGTAAGCGAGTTGAAAATGGAGAATCTTTTGAAAAAGTTCTCCAAAACGTTATTGCCGAAATGTCTAAAAACAACGACGAGAGTGTTGAAGCAAATCCAATTGCAACGAAGAAAAGTTTCGACACTTTCAAAGCAAACGAAGCCAATCTTAATACAAATAAAGAAGAACTTCGTGTTAAAGAAAAAAACGTGGAAGACATGGGTAAAGATCATGTTAAACAAGAGATAAATAAACAAACTATTTTTGAAATGTATAAAAATGAAAATATCAAGAACGAAGATTCAAAAGTCAAGGAGTCAGTTAAAGAAACTTACCAAAATATTGAGAACCTTGAACAACAAACAAAAGACGAAATTAACGAACAAACTGACAAAAAATTATTAAAAGATCATCTAAGTGGTGTAAGTAAAGAGCTTTCAAATAATGAAAAGCGCGATAAAGAATTAACAAAGAAGAATGAAGTAACAAATTTACCAAATTCATCTAAGCTTTCAAGCCATGAGGCAACCGATGACATTCCTGAACGTTCTGAAGAAAAGCTGGAAGAATCAAACGATATACGTGAGGAGTTTCTTAAGAAATTTGAACCAAAGTTATTATCTGACCAATCTGACCAAAAAGATGGGGTGCTCTATGCTAACGCACAAAAGCGTATTCTAAGCGATTCCAAAACAAATGATGAGATAAAGAAAGATGAAATTCAGCTAATAAAACCAGAAGAAAAGAAGACAGTCAACACAAACACTCTCGATAGCAAACACAAATCTGAATCCTCAAAAGAAATCAAGACAAACATAAACACGTCAGAAAAAACACGCTCGAACGATGATTCTGGAAATAATCAATTAGAATCGGTAACAATTGAAGATTATAGACCAACAAATCAGAATGTGAAATCAGTTGTAAACCAAGAAGTTCTAAAAGAGCATAAGAATGTCGAAAGTGGAACGAAAAATACGTCAGAAAACACTCAAACAAAAGTAATAATATCTCCAGACCACCGACCAACAAATCAGAATGTGAAATCAGTTTTAGGTCAAGAAGTTTCAAGAGAGTACAAAAATATCAGTAGTGGAAAAAACGAATCTCAAAACACTCAAACGAAAGTAACGACACCTCCAGATTATAAAGCCAATCAAAATGGTAAGTCAATTGTAAATCAGGAAGCCTCAAAAGAACTTATAGGTGCCAACAATAATGAGATTAATCAGAAAACAATTACAAACCAGAACAACAAGTCAACAATTCAACAGACAAGGAACACAGCAAATTTAAAGAATATCGATGATTACTATGCTGGATCTCAAAAGATCAACGAAATAGAGAGAGGAAATAAGACCAAAAGTTTGAAAGTTGAAGAAACAGTTGCTAATAAGCTGCACCAATTAGTTGACCGGACGAATCAATTCCAATTAAAAATATCAGATGCATCCGCAAATGCTTTTGAAAATCGCTCAGAACAAATTAACAAAACGCGTAGCACTTCTAAAAAAGATATTGTAAATAACTCAGAGAATGCTTTTGTCTATCTAAGAATTTCAGAAAAAATGCCTACAGAACTGAAAACACAACGTTATGCCGATGAAAAAGCTAATAACAGGAATTTAAATATTGAATATTCATCTAAGGGTAAGAATGATTCCGAAGACCATGATAGTGCAGTTAACAATCTTGCTGCTTTTGTGCAAAAAGTAAATGCATTTGTTTCTCCAAATTTAATTATTCCGAATGTATTCAAAGATTCTCAACAGATAGTATCTTCGATAAACAGGTCGATAAACAAAGAGTTTACATTACCAGGCGAAAGAGAATCTGATAGTGTAAAGATGCTTCTAACTTCTATAAAAGATATTGCTGCTGAGCAATCTAACCTACAAATAAGAAATCAACAAAATAAAAAGTTATCAGCTGATGAAATGTTGAATACTGCTGAAAAAGAACATAATACAACAAATCATTCAGTTAATCATCAGGTCACTTATGGAATAGTTAATCAGGAAATTGCTGAAATAAATAACGGCAATATAAGTGCACATCAGTTATTGCCTGAAAAGCAAATCAGTGACCAACCAAAATCTAATGTTGGTAACAACGTAATAGATTCCAGTCGTGCAAACTCTGATGGAACGCAATCGTACAATCCAAATGAGGAACTTAGGAATACCGTACAGCAATCGTCGAAAAATAAATTAGAAATAAAGGCATTTGAAGTTGAATACAAAAGAAAGGAAGAAGTCAAAGTTGAACAGCCAGAAAGACCAGTTGTTTCTAATAGATTCATCGAAAGGCTGGCTGAAATGACTTACAAAGGTATTGAAACAAAGGTTGAGCAGACATACCAAGCTAATAATCGTTTTGAATTGGCAGAGAGATTACAACACGCTCAAAAACTTGAAGAAATATATCAAAAAATCCGTGAGTTTGGCTTTTCAAATAGATTAGAAGAAAATGTAAGAATGAAACTCTATCCAGAAAACCTTGGTAATCTTGACGTGGAACTTAAGAAGGAAGGTAGGTTCATAAGCATCGTCTTTGTTGCTGAGAATGAAAAGGGTAAGGAATTGCTTGAGAAGAACGCAGGCTATTTGAGAGATAGATTGACAAATTTGGATTTTGAAGTAAGGGCAGTTGAAGTTAAGATGAAAGAAGAGAATAACAACTATGAAGATGGAAGACAACAAAGGAACGGTCAAGAGCAAAGTGGACAGAATAATCAAGAGCATAGAAGAAAGACGTTTAAGGAAGAGGTGATAAAAGATGATGATGAACGTGGAAGCAACATCTAACCTCTTTTCCAGTGTCACTCAGAGAACAACAAAGAAAGATTTGGACAAAGAGGCATTTCTAAGGTTACTCACTACTCAGTTAAAGAACCAGGATCCTCTTGAGCCTATGAAAGATAGAGATTTCATAGCTCAGATGTCACAGTTGTCCTCACTTGAACAGATAATGAATATGAGCAAATCGGTTCAGTCTTTTGTTGATACCGCTGCTCAGCTTTACCGTACCCAAGCAGTTTCCATGATAGGAAAAACCGCCGTAGTTAAATCAAATACGATTACCGTTTCAAACGGTGTACCAGAAGTGAAAACTTTTAAGTTGGATGCTACGGCAAATATCGTGGTCAGGATATACGATGAAAAAGGTACGTTTATCAAAGAACAGAAACTTGGAAATGTGGAGGCTGGGATGCAACTGCTTGCTTGGGATGGTAAAGATGAAAATGGAATCAAGGTAAAGGATGGAAAATACACGTTCAAGATCCTAAGGGTAACTGAAAACGGTAATTTCGATGAGATACCAAGTGTTGAAAGTGGTACCGTTTCTGGTGTGCAGTTCGATGGGAACAAGATCAATCTTGTTGTAAATAGCAAGATTTACGATATATCGGAAATATCAGAAATCTATGCATAGGGGTGATTATATATGATGAGGTCACTTTACAGTGGTGTGTCAGGGCTACAAGGATTTCAACAGGAAATAGATGTTGTTAGCAACAATATTGCAAATGTTAACACGATAGGATTCAAAGGTGCGAGAGTTACTTATGCAACTAACTTCTCGCAGATTCTCGATATGTCGAGAAGGGCAAGCGAAAACACTGGTGGAACAAACCCCAAACAGATAGGTTACGGTATTCGTGTTGCTTCAATAGATAAAATAATGAATCAAGGGAGTTTCCAAAATACTGGAAAAAAGACTGACCTTGCAATACAAGGTGAAGGATTCTTTATACTTTCCAACGGTCAGCGAAAGTTCTATACGAGAGCTGGAAATTTTGACCTTGACCTTAACGGAACAGTTGTTCAACCAACTACGGGTCTAAAGTTGCAAGGATGGGTAGCAGAAGTTGATCCAATGAGTGGAAAAAGATATGTGGATACAAATAAACCTATTGGTGATATTCAAATTTCTTCTGGACTTAGCATGGCAGCGAAACAGACTTCACGAATGGTATTAGCTGGTAATCTCGATGCGCGAGTTGGACCAGAAAAGTTTGTTATAGCAGTTAATGGTTATGGTGGAAGGACGATAAATACAAAAGTTACCTTTGAAAGGGATTTTGGAGGCTTGCAAGACACATTTAGCGATTATCAAATCTACATGGGGAAGATTGACGCAAACTTAGATGATAAAATCGATGGTAAGGTTTACATAAAGTTTGACAAATTTGGTAATGTTGTAAACGCAGGTGCAATTAAACAAAAACTTGTAGGAACTGCTACAGGTGGCGCGATTACTTTAACCGATCCAATACAACAGCAAGATGGTAATTATCTTTTCATAATAAGAGATAGTGGTGGACGAATCGTAGATACTCTCTCAAGAAACGTACTTAATGGGGCTGTAACTGAGGCTATCTCCTCTGAAAAATTGGTTGATGGTCAGACATACTCAGTCGAAATTGCCGCTACAACTCAAGAGATAGCACCCTTAGACCTTGAACTTGATAGTGCAAACGTTGCGTCAACAGTTGACGGGCAGTTGACAAGGAATTATACAGTAAAGTACTACGTTGAGAACCTTGATGGGACAAGTACGGGATTGTCAGCAGACATAAATGCTTCAGGTACACAGAGCTTGTCAAGTGCAAGTTTACAACCAGGAAGGCAATACAGAATACGTGTGGAAGTTAATGGCAAAATTCTCGGTTCTGAAATTGTTACAGCTATAGCTGATGGAACTAACGGAAAGGTTTCTTTTGAATACACTCAAGGAAAGTATGGTGTTGTGCGTGTTCTTAGAGACTCTGTAACTGGCAATGCGCTCGGAACTTACAATGTCTTGTTACTTAACGGCGATAACACAATTTACGATGCTAACCTGGTGAATGGTAATTCTTATCAAGATATAGTATATCAAACATCTAAGGTGGACATGCTTACAATACCAGGCGCAGGTGAACCAAGATTCTACGAAGCGGATAACCCAACAAACTTCTCTGTAGTATCATTTAAGTCTCCATTCTACACAACTTCAACGCAAGTATACGATTCGCTTGGTAACCCTTATACATTGTACATTGATTTTGTCAAATTGGCATCAGTTTATGGTGACAACAGTAACGCTTGGGCTTTCAGAATTAGAAGTGCATCAGGTGAGAATATTAAATACCTCTCAAATTACGATACAGCTACTGAAATTACCGGTGGTAGTTTTGGTGTACTAAGATTTGATAAGACTGGCAGGTTACTCGGTGTCAATTCCTTCAATCCAAATACAGGAACTATTTCTGAAGGTGAAAATATAGATGCAATTATGTTCAATGCTGGAGAAAATGGTGATGGAACCGTCAAGATAAAACTTGACTTAAACAGTATGACTCAATTTGCTGCACTCGCCGATGCATTTGTAAAATCACAAGATGGAAACGCACAAGGTGTGCTTGAATCATTCTCAATTTCTGGAAATGGTGATATAATCGGTTCTTTCACAAATGGTCTTGTGGATACACTGGGAAAAGTAGCACTTGCAACGTTCAATAACCCAGCAGGTTTATTAGAAGCTGGTAATTCCTTATACAGCGAAAGTGCGAACAGTGGAACAGCAAGAATTGGTCAGCCAAGCAAGGGCGGTATGGGTTCTCTTGTTGCAGGTGCTCTGGAAATGTCAAATGTTGACCTTTCTGAAGAGTTTACAAAATTGATAATTTCTCAAAGAGGATTCCAAGCAAACGCGCGAACGATAACGACGGCAGACCAAATATTGCAAGAAGTTGTGAATCTTAGAAGGTAATTTCATATAACTCTACCCATGTTGGGGTGATAAAATTTGATTAGGGTAACAGCAATGAATGGCAAGGAGTTCTATATCAATGCAGAATATATAGAAAAGATAGAGGCAAATCCCGACACTACAATTACACTGTACAACGGTAAAAAGTACATTGTATTGGAGCCCGTGCAAGAAATTGTTAATCGCATTTTAGAATACAAACGAAAAATATTCTTACCACCATTGGTAGGTGATGAATAGTGGATATAACCGTTATAATTGGTGTCGTTCTTGGATTTGGTATGATGGTCTATGGTATCATAAGTGGTTCAGGGGATTTTGCCACTTTTATAGATATCCCATCTGTCGTAATAACGGTGGGTGGTGCAATTTCATCGGCGATTAGTGCCAACAAAAAAACCGTTGTCTTTGGAATTGCCAAAGTTATAATGGGAGCGATCAAAGAACCAAAGATAGATTACGTAGGAAACCTAAGGACGTTGGTTTCGTTCTCTGAGAAAGCCAGAAGAGAGGGACTTCTTTCTCTTGAATCGAGCATTGAAGAGATCCAGGATCCATTTTTCAAAAAGGCAGTACAACTCGTTGTTGACGGTACGGAACCTGAGGTTTTAAGAACAATGATGGAGATAGAGATTGATATGGCAACAGCTGAAATGATGGATCAAAAAGGTTTCTTCGATTCACTCGGTACATTTGGACCAGCGTTTGGTATGATTGGAACGCTCGTTGGATTGATTCAGATGTTAAAGAGCTTGAACGACCCATCTTCACTTGGACCATCGATGGCGGTTGCACTGATAACAACGTTGTATGGATCAATTTTGGCTAACATCGTAGGAATACCAATTGCAGAAAAGATTTCAAAACGTGCTGGAGACCTTGAGTTATCCAAACGAATGATACTCGAAGGTGTGTTATCGATACAAGCGGGAGAAAACCCAAGGGTACTTGAAGAAAAACTTAAAGCCTACTTACCAAGTGCAGAAAAAGCAAAATACGAAGCCCAAGCCCAGGGAGCTGGTGCTTAATGGCTAAAAAAGAAAAATGTGTCTGTAAATCTGTTCCAGAGTGGCTAAACACTTATGGAGACATGGTGACTTTACTTCTAACATTTTTCATCTTGCTCTTTGCAATGTCAAGTATAAGTCCTGGTAAATTTCAACAGGTTGTCGTTGGTATATCTCTTGCATTAAGTGGTAATCCACCGAGCGTTCTAACAGGTGGTCAAACAATGAGTGAAGAGGCACTAATATCAGAAAAGCCCGGTATCTATCAAGAATTGCTCAGAGTGTCCGATGAATATCAGGGAAAGGTGACGATAGAAGATAGAGATGAAGGTACATTTATAACGTTGACGAACTTTAAGATATTTGAGCCGGGTAGTGCCCGTCTTACTGCAGAAGCGAAAGAAATAATAGAAAAGCTTGGTGCTGTAATACTTGAACATACGTCAAACATTATAGAAGTAAGAGGGTATGCAGATGATAGACCAACATCAAGGGATTCTATATACCCATCAAATTGGCATCTAAGCAGTGCACGAGCATCCTCAGTAGTTAATTTTATGCTAACAGAGTTAAAGCAGAAAAGATTTGCATTACGTTACTCAGAAATTCGTTCCGGCCTTTTCGATATAGACTATTTCTATTCGCCTGACAGATTTATACCTATTGGTAAAGGTGACGTGGATGTAAACAGGGAACTTAAATCAATAAAGGCTAATTACGATTACGACACTTCGCAACTACAAAAAGACTATGAAGGTGGTAAAATAACACTGGAAGATTATCAAAAAAGCATAGGTATGTTGGCAAAGAAATATGCTCAAGATGTTGAACAAACTCGTTCAAAGTACAGAAAGATAGAAATAGTTATAAAACGAGAGACACGAGGTTCTTGATAATACTTGATAATAATTGATCCGCGAATTTAAAAGGGGGGTTGGCAATGCCTGAAGAAGTTGAACAACAGCAAGAACAAGGTGGAAAGAAAAAAGGGCTTGGAGGTATAATGGATCTCGTTAAGATGGTTGCTATTCCGCTTGTTATATCTTTAGTCGTTAGTCTTGCGGTATTCTTTATGTTGGGGTCCAATAAACAACCTGCTCAATCCACAGAAAAGCAGGCAGCAACTGCTGCACCAATTCAAATAAAGGCTGTTGTAATTCAAGCTGGAAAATACCAAACGTTTATGTTGAAGGGTGGACGAGACGTTGCGGTTGTTGATTCTTTAACATTGCTTGTTGGCAGTGACCAATGCAGAGCAGCTGCTGGAGAAAAGAATGACGAAATAATGGATGCGTTAAGTACAATATTCTTAAGCAAGGAAAGATTTGATTTGGTAACACCTGCTGGTCTGGACTTATTGAAGAAACAAATAAGAGAAGCGGTAAATCAAATTACTGGTTTTACTGGTGAAAAAGAAAAGCTTGGAGTTTTAAACGTCTACATATACATAAAAGCAATCAGCACCGTTCAATAAAAATACTTTCTATCGGGAGGTAATTTTCCTTGTCCGATGTACTTAGCCAAGAAGAAATAGATCGCCTGTTATCCGCACTTTCTCAAGGAGAAGTGAATATAGAAGAGGTTAAAAAAGAGGGCGAAGAGAAAAAGATTCGCACGTATGACTTTTTACGTCCCCAAAAGTTCTCTAAGGAGCAACAAAGAACAGTTCAAATGATCCACGAGAACTTTGCAAGAAGTATGTCTACATATTTATCTGGAAAATTGAGGTCTTTTACATCTGTAAGCGTTGTAGGAATTGACCAACTTACATACGATGAATATATGAAATCAATAGGTAACCCTTCCTTTATAACTGTATTTACCGCGCGTGAATTCGTTGGAAGTGTTATTCTTAATACAAGCTTAGAAATATTTTATGGTATACTCGACGTTCTACTTGGTGGACCTGGTGAAACGGGTGATGTGAAACGAATTCCAACAGAAATAGAGATTGGAATTATCAGGAAGGAGATTGTAAATATACTCACTTCACTTTCACAAGCGTGGGCTTCAATCCATCCTTTTATACCAATAGTTGAGTCAACTGAAACCAATCCGCAATTTGTTCAAATAGTACCAAGTAGTGAGATGGTTCTGGCAATAACGTTTTTTGTAAGCTTTGGGAAAGTCGAAGGGTATATGAGTCTTTGCTGGCCTTCGTCTGTTATAGAGCCGATAGGTGAAAAGCTTACTACTCAGAGTTGGTTTAAAGTAAAACAAAAGGAAATAACCCAAGAACATATTGAACATCTAAAAGAGAATCTTCAAAAAACAAAGGTTGAAGTGAATGCTGTGATTGGAGAGACGGTACTGACACTTGGAGAGATACTTACGCTCGAAGTAGGTGATGTAATTAGGCTGAAAGAGCACTACGATGAACCGATTAAGATTGAAATAAACGGAAGGCTTAAGTTCCTTGGAAAGCCAGGTCAATACAAAGGAAACTATGCAGTCAAGGTCACCGATGTGATTAAGGAAGGTGAAGAAGAATGATGGGAAACGATTTCTTATCACAAGAAGAACTCGATGCGTTACTTGGTCAAGTGGAAGCACTAACCGATATAGAAAAAGATATGATTGGTGAGGTTGGAAATATCATCCTTGGGGCTGGTGCAACTGCACTGTCAAACATCTTGGGTAGGAAGGTGGATATATCCACACCTGAAGTTGAGGTAATGACTCTTAAAGAGCTCAGAAGTGAGATCAAAGGAGAAAAAGTCTGTGTTACTATACACTTTGAAGGTGCCGTTGAGGGGCTTAATGCTCTCGTACTTGAAAAAATGTTAGCTGCTGAAATTGCGGATATAATGATGGGTGGAATTGGTAATATAGAAAGTGATGAACTTGACGATTTTAAACTCAGTGCTGTTGGTGAAGCGATGAATCAAATGATGGGCTCAGCAGCAACGTCTCTTTCGGACATGATAAAAAAATCGGTTAATATAACACCACCAACGACAGAGATAATGGATTTTGATAAAGATTCGGTTAAATTCCCACCAGTAGGTAATGAGGATGAGAAAGTAGCAAAGGCAACATTTACTATGACCATTGAAGGCCTCAAATCTGCACGATTCTTCATGGCAATGCCCATTTCATTTGTCAAGAAGCTATACGATATGATCTTTGGTTCTGTTACGAGTGAACCGAAGCAAGAAACAAAACAAACAGTATCTTCCGTTAACTCTGGCGCTTACGTTCCCCCAAGCCCGAGGAAGGAAGAAAAACAACCTGTTGCGGCAAGACCTGTACAATTTGAAGACTTTGGAAAGACTGCTGGTGAATCTGATAAACCTCAAATACTTGACGAACGTCTGCAATTACTTTTTGACATACCACTTAATGTAACTGTTGAACTTGGAAGAACAAAATTATCTTTGAAAGAAGTTATGGAGCTTGGTGTTGGTTCCCTTATAGAACTCGATAAGCTCACAGGTGAACCTGTAGATATTTATGTAAATAACAAACTCATAGCACGTGGTGAAGTAGTTGTTATCGATGAGAATTTTGGTGTTAGAATAACCGAAATAATAAGTCCAAGGGAAAGACTACATGGTCTAAGATAAATAACTTAATGGTAAAAGCCCCCTTTTAAGGGGGCTTTTAGATATATTATGATTTCAGAAATTCTTTCAGCCACAATGCGGAGTCTTTAAGTATACGTTTCTGTGTATTGTAATCAATGTATATGATTCCAAAACGTTTTGAATATCCATATGCCCATTCAAAATTATCCATGAGAGACCAGATGAAATAACCTTTTACATTCACACCAGCGTTTAGCGCATCGAGTACTTTTTCAAAGTGTTTTTCGAGATAATCTATTCTGTAGTTGTCATGCACCTTCCCATTCTCAACCTTATCTGGTCCTGCCATACCGTTTTCCGTTATGTATAATGGCAATCTGTATCTCTCCTTTAAGTACACAAGCATATCGAAAAGACCTTGCGGGTAGATCTCCCAGCCCATCTCGGTCTTAGGCAAATTTCCTTGGGTATATGAAAATCCAAGTGGACTATTTGGATCGTACACTACAAGCGTTCGAGTGTAGTAATTAACTCCGAAGAAATCAATGGGCGTAGCTATAACATCCATATCGCTGTCAGGAATTTCTAATCCTCTTTCAGTATACGCTTTCACAGCTTCTTCTGGGTACTTTCCAAACACAACAGGGTCATGGTACCACGCATTTACAAATTTATCGAATAACGCGGCTGTGAGAAAGCTCTCAGGTTTTGAATCCCCAGGTTCAACTTTAATAACTACATTCGTTAATCCAATCTTTCCATCTTTAATATCTTCTCTGAAAGCCTGCACGGCATAACCATGTGCTCTGAGTAGGTTGTGGGCAGCAATGATTGCTTCTTGAATATTTTGATGGCCAGGTGCATGATCGCCAGTGAAATAGCCAAGGAAAGAAGAGCACCAAGGTTCGTTAAGTGTGATCCAGTGCTTAACACGGTCACCGAGCTCGTTAAACATAAACGTTGCGTAAGCCCTGAAATACATGGCTATATCTGGATTTAACCAACCACCTTTTTCATATAGTGCATACGGTAAGTCCCAGTGGTATAACGTGATAAATGGTGTAATATCGTTTTCGAGAAGTTTGTCAACGAGTCGATTGTAGAAATCTACACCCTTTTGATTAACATTCTTTCCATCTGGCATAACACGGGGCCAAGCTATTGAGAATCTATAAGCATCAAGTCTGATTTCTTTCATTAGTCCTATATCTTCCTTAAAGCGGTGATAATGATCACAAGCTATATCGCCTGTATCACCATTAAGAGTCTTTCCTAGTGTATGGGAAAATACATCCCATATTGACGGACCTCTACCGTCTTCTTTTGCAGCACCTTCTATTTGATAAGATGCTGTTGCAGTTCCGAAGATGAAATCTTTTGGAAAATCTACCCTTCTTATCATCCCTTCCACCTCCCTTTTTGTCAATTTTCTACTATTATCTTCTTTGTCTGTGTTGCCAAATATGCGTTTGCGAGTGCACTAAAAGTACCAAGTGTCATTACCAAAGGTAGTAGTACATATATTGCTTGTGAACCGATAAGAATACTGCCGATAAAGAACTGAACGATATTATTGCTTATCATCCCAATCAAGCTGATACCAAAAATACCGAAAAATCCAAACTTTGAGAATATTGACTGTGTAATTGCAGCTGATATGCTACCAAAAAAACCCATGAAAAAACCAGGAGTGAATATGCTTCCCGATAATATAGAACCGAGTAAGGACTTAGAGATCGCGAGTAATACTGCATCCGAAAATCCAGAAAAGACTGAAAGATAGAGTACAAGAAAATTTGAAAATCCCCACTTACCACCCGGTACTGGGAAAGGAACTACACCTTCAACAACATACACAACACTACTTACTGCAATCATCAAGCCAAAAACTACCACGTTTCTGTGTCTATTTCTCTTCCATTTACCTTTCTCGTTGCTTTTTTGAATTCTATTATCATTCTGTTCGGTACGCAAATTATACTACCTCCTGGTCCAACTTTTCCTGTCATTTCACATATCTTATCTGGACAGTGTGAATCTGTAACCCATGCCCTTTCACCATCGAAGTGCAGCGTCGTTACATATTCGCCTCTTTTATTTTTTATTACCCACTTACCAGGTGTAGTTGTTTCAAAGATTTCTTCACCTTGAATCCTTACCACTAAATTCTTTTCATATCCTCTCTTTGATATATCATCTAAGTAACTCCAGAAATACCAAAGAACTCCAACTAAAAGAATAAAACCAAATAAAAGCATATCGCCTCTTTTTAGAAATGTCCTACCGTTAGTACCAGAAATACTTCTGCGGATCAAATTAGACAACCACCCTTCCGTCAATAAAGACATGTGAAGCGAAGTTCTCCTGCCACATGTATGGGATATCAAGAAACTCGCGAGTATTCCACAATACCAAGTCCGCATGATAGCCTGGGACAATCTGTCCAGATTTAAAGCCAAGCAGATATGCTGAATTTGTCGTATAGGCAGTTAAGACTTCTTCTGGTTCCATATTCAAGAACCTAATAGCCAAGTGCATTACAAAACTTGGCATAAAAATCGGAGAAGAACCGGGATTAAAATCTGAACCAAGTGCGACAGCAATTCCATTGTCAATTATCTCTCTTGCAGGTGCAAAAGATTCGCCGAGATAAAAACTTGTCGATGGCATTAACGTAACCATAGTCTCGCTCTTTGAAAGTTCTTCTATATCTTCTCTCGCTATCTTCAAAACATGGTCCACACTCTTTGCACCAATCCTTGCACCAAATCTTGCCGCACCTACGTTATCTATCTCATCTGCATGTAACCTAACTTGTAAACCTAAGGATTTCGCATATTTAAGGAAATCCTCAACCTCATCTGGTAAATAAACACCTCTATCGCAAAAGACATCTACATACTCTGCCAATTGCTTTTCAACGATTTGTTGTACAAGCACTTTCATTTCGGAAATGTAATTATCAACAGGCTTGTCTTTTGGCTTTGCATGGAGTCCTAAGAATGTGGAGGTAATTTTATTTGGTAAAAGACTTTTCAGGTGTTGTATCACTTTCAATTGTTTCAGTTCCGTCTCCACATCTAATCCGTACCCACTTTTGCATTCAACTCCAACCACACCATATCTGGTAAACTGTGTTACGTAATGTTTTGAGATATCGATTAGTTGATTTTCATCAGCCTTTTTAACGAGATTTGATGTGTAATGTATTCCTCCACCAGCTTGAAGAATTTCCATGTATGTCTTTCCACGTGCCCGCATGTAGAATTCTATTGAACGAGAACCGATGAACGGAACGTGTGTATGAGCATCAAAAAAACCGGGGGTTACAAGCTTGGCTTTCAAATCGGCGCCCCTGTGTTGCCTAAGGTCTACGATAACACCATTTTCCACGATGATGTCCTTTTCTAAGAATTCTACTATCTTTTTCATACCTTCTCCCTTGACGGGAGGGGTTAAGGTTGGTGTTAAAATCCTTTCTGCATAGATAGTAAAGTGATTGTTATACCTGCTCATCAGTGAGCCTCCTTAGATTGACGCAATTCTCCAACTTTTATTAGTAAATCGAACAACTTTCTAAATGCGACGCTCCTATGACTAATCTTCTGTTTTACAACTTCACCAAGCTCACCAAAAGTCTTGTCGTATCCATTTGGAATAAAAATAGGGTCATACCCGAATCCTTGTGTACCACGGATTTCCCTACATATCACCCCTTCAACGTAGCCTTCAACCGAGATGAGAAAATTGGTGAGTGGATTAAAATAAGTTGCCGCACAGACAAATCGTGCGCTTCGCTCTTCATAGTTTTTCATCAGTTGAAGAATACTTTCCATCTTTTCTGCGTAGCTTGCGCCTTCCATATGCCTTGCACTCATAACACCGGGGAAACCGCCAAGCACGTCTATAGAAAGTCCCGAATCGTCAGCTATAACTGGTTGGTGAATCTCCTTCCCATATTCAAGTGCTTTGATTATAGAATTCTCTGTAAACGTCTCACCACTTTCTTCAACCTCCAACTCACTTTTAATGGTCTCAAGTTGAACAAAGTCAGGAGCAACCAACTTGATTTCATGAACTTTGTGCTCGTTCTTTGATGCAACAAAGATCTTCATGCATCTCCACCTCACACAAATTGGATATTATTTATATGATTTAAACCACCGTTGAGAACAACTTTTAAATAACGTCCCGTCCAAGATGAATCGATTTGTGCGACTTCTTCTGGTGTGCCAGTTGCAACAACATAACCACCTTCATCTCCACCTTCTGGACCAAGGTCGATTATATAATCAGCCGATTTAATAACATCAAGGTTATGTTCTATGACAATAACCGTATTCCCTTTATCAACAAGTCTATTGAGCACTTCTATAAGCCTTTTCACATCATCGAAATGCAGGCCAACAGTTGGCTCGTCGAGTATGTAAAGTGTCCTCCCAGTTGTCCTTTTCCTCAGCTCAGAAGCGAGTTTAACTCTTTGTGCTTCGCCACCCGACAACGTTGTTGCAGGTTGTCCAAGCTTAACATAACCAAGCCCAACATCTGACAGCACTTGTAAAGTCTCATTAATCGTCGGAATATTCTTGAAAAACTGTAGTGCTTCATCGACAGTCATATCGAGCACATCTGCAATGTTCTTTCCTTTGTAAGTTACTTCAAGCGTTTCCGAATTATACCTTTTACCTTTACATACATCGCATTCCACATAGACTTCAGGTAAAAACATCATCTCAATCTTTACAACACCTTGACCACCACAAGCTTCACACCTACCACCTTTAACGTTAAAACTGAACCGCCCTTTATTATATCCTCTTGCTCTTGCCTCTGGCGTCATGGCAAATAAGTCACGTATCGAATCAAAAACCTTTGTATATGTAGCTGGGTTGCTCCTTGGTGTTCTTCCAATGGGTGACTGGTCAATTGCGATAATCTTATCTATATATTCGAGCCCATCTATTCTGTCATGCTCTCCAACTTCATGTCTCGTCTTGTGAAGTTTGTTAGCTATAGCTGGGTAAAGAGTATCTATTATTAAAGAACTCTTACCCGAACCACTGACACCAGTAACACATATGAAAGTACCGAGTGGGAAATCAACAGTGAAGTTCTTAAGGTTATTGTGCCTAGCTCCAACGATCCTTATCGACCTACCATTACCCTTCCTTCTTTTCTTGGGAATTTCAATCTTCAACTTACCGGAAAGATATTTCCCAGTTAAAGATTCTTCAGCATCGACAATTTTATCGATGGTTCCTGAAAAAACAACCCTACCACCACTGACACCTGCACCTGGTCCAATATCTACTATATAATCCGAACTTTGGATAACTTCTTCATCATGTTCAACAACAAGCACGGTATTTCCAATATCTCTCAATTCTTTAAGCATCGATATGAGTCTACTATTATCTCTCTGGTGGAGTCCGATAGTCGGCTCGTCGAGTACATATATAACACCGGTAAGTTTTGAACCAATTTGAGTTGCAAGTCTTATCCTCTGTGCCTCTCCACCAGATAATGTCCTTACATTTCTTGAAAGACTTAAGTAACCAAGACCAACACGTTCAAGGAAATCAAGTCGCTTTTCTATCTCATTTAAAAGCTCTCCCACTGCCTCAAACTGTTTTTGAGAAATCTGATTTGGTATACGCCGTATTATCTCAAGTTCCTTGGATATTGGGAGTTCCGTAAAATCTATTATACTTAGATTATCTATAGTAACACTCAGCGCTTCTTTGCGCAGACGCTTCCCTTTACATGTTTGACATGTACGTTCAACGAAGAAATTCTCTACAATCCATTCCCGCATCTCCTCAGAAGTATACTCTTCGTACCTTTCTTTAACAAGAGGCACTATCCCTTCAAAATAATCAGTTCCGTAGAGCAGCGCTTCTTTAACTTCATCTGGTTGAAGTTGGAACGGCTTATCAGTGTAGCCACCATACTCTTTTACGATTCGCTCTAATCTCTTTGGTAGCCACCCATCAGCTTTATGACCTATCTTCAAACCTTGGACTACCGGAAGTTCCTCTTCAAAAAGAGATTCCTCATCAACTTCGAGCTTAAAACCGAGCCCGTGACAATCAGGACATGCACCATAAGGTGCGTTAAATGAGAAAAATTTTGGATTAATTTCTGGCATAGAAAAACCACAAGTAAGGCATGATAGCTTTTCAGAGTACAAATGTTCGTCGTTATCAGATCTAATCAGCACAAAACCATTTCCTTCTTTAAGAGCAAGCTCAATGGACTGGAAAAGTCTATGGTAGTCCACCTGAGACAAATCGAGCCTATCAATAACGAGGTTAACCGTGTGTCGAACGTTTTTGTTCAATTCCGGTACTTCTTCGAGTCTGTAGACTTTACCGTCAACATCGATACGCGTATACCCTCTACTTAGGTAGTTATCAAAATCATCTTTAAACGTGCCTTTCTTTTCGCGTGCTATAGGAGCAAGAACCATGATCCTTTGATTATGAAAGTGCTTTTCAACATGTGAAACAATTTCATCGACAGACATTTTCTGCAACTCTCTTCCACATTTTGGACAATGTGGTATACCAATTTGAGTATACAAAACGCGCAGGTAATCGTATATTTCAGTGACGGTCCCAACCGTTGACCTTGGATTATGAGAAACGCTCTTTTGATCTATCGCGATTGTTGGTGAGAGGCCTTCGATACTGTCGACATCTGGCTTCTTCAACTCACCTATGAATTGTCTTGCATACGTGGAAAGACTCTCAAGATATCTTCTTTGACCTTCGATAAAAATAGTATCCATTGCAAGCGAACTCTTTCCGGAACCTGAAAGACCAGTGATAACGACGAGTTTGTTTTTTGGTATTTCTACGTCTATATTCTTTAAATTATGTACACGTGCACCCTTTATGACAAGCTTATCCATCTATTAATCTCTAAACCTCCTTGAGAGAGCCGATACGAGCATGAGGATTATCATAAATCCAAAGACAAAAGCCTCTACGCTAAGTGCAATGAGTTTTCTGCGCACATCGTCGTTACCCAGATAGGCATATCGTGCTGCTTGGAATGGGAAAAACCATGTTATTGCCATTATTGCAAACGCTATTATGAAAACTAATAGCGTAGTCTTCAAAGCGTTCCATGCATCGTTCAATTCATTTTGCAGCCTTTCAAACTTCAGATTTATACTCTCTAAATCCTTCTCATATCTTTCTATATGGTTATCAAGTTTTTCTATGGAATCTATTAACTTCTTTTCGAGTTCCTCTCGTTCCATCAAAATCCCCCCTTGGAAAGATTTTATCTAATTCTAAGCATAGCGGTAGCTATAACAAAGTAAATGAACATTCCTCCAAGGTCCGCTATTGTGGTTATTAAAGGTCCGGACATGACTGCGGGGTCTATTTTAAATAGCTTCCCTATAAAAGGTAACATAGCACCGATGACATTTGCAAAAATGATTATGATTAGCAATGCTAATGCTGCCGATATGTTAACAAGAACATTGTTAGAAATCATAAATCCGCGAACAAAAAGAACTGCACCGAGTATTCCACCAATAATTGTACCGACCAGCAATTCTCTCAAAAAGACCCTCCACCAATCCTTTAATTTAATCTCTCCAAGTGACATACTTCGGATTATGAGCGTACTACTTTGTCCACCTGCATTACCACCAGCATCTACCATTGTTGACATGAAAGCTGCGAGTATTGGCACTTTGACAAGAGCATCTTCAAAACTCTTTATCGTGAACGCATTAACACTTTCTAACAACAACAAACCAACAAGCCAAGGTAGTCTATTTTTAATGAATACTAATGGAGAAGTGTGAAAATATGAGGTTGTTGTGACGCTCATACCTGCCATTTTGTGGATATCTTCGGTTGCCTCTTCATCTATAATATCAACAATATCGTCTATAGTAACAATGCCGATGAGTCTCATATCATTATCAACAACCGCTATGGCATTTAGGTCATACTTTTTCATCAGTTCCGCAACTTCTTCTTGGTCGGTTGAAGCCTTTACATAGACTGGGTCCGGGGTGTACATATCCTCAATAGGGGTATCTGGTTCTGAAAATAGCAAATCTTCGAGCTTCAAGGTTCCAATAAGTGTCTTATCCTCTTCAACGACGAAAATAGTATAAATTGTTTCGGCATCTTTTCCAAACTTGCGCACTTTGTCAAGTGCTTGCTGAACATTCATTGACTTTGCTACGTACACGAAATACGGTGACATCAAACGTCCAGCAGAATTCTCCGGATAGTTTAGTATCTCTATTGTCTGTTCACGTTCACTCTTTGGTAAGAAGGAAAGCAACCTTGTTACAACATCAGCAGGCAGTTCATCAAAAAGTTCTGCTCTATCGGCAGGTTCCATATTCTTTATGATAGATTTTATTTCATCGTCAGTGAGTATCTTAACAAGTTCAAACTGTTCATCTGGCTCAAGTTTGGAAAAGACTTCCGCTGCAAGGTCCTTATGGAGTAGGCGGAACACAATGGCTTTCTCAGAGGTTTGAAGCTCTTCTATCATCTCATAAACAACGTTTGCATCTTGGTCTTCGAGAAGCATTTTCAACGTTCTAAAATCGCCTCGTTCGATTAACTTGCGAATATCAATCTGCATTTTGACCTTCATCTTTTTCCCTCCTTGTTGTTGACTTATGGTGGCTTGCTACTGGAATAACTCGGATATTCCACAATCAATCACCTCCTCTTGTTCAATTGAGAATATATGAAAAGACTCTGTGAAATGCTCTTTCAGAAGGATTCAGGTAACTCAATTATATCAAACAAATAGCCATTCGTGTACACAGCGTATATGAACTTTTCGTGAAGAAAATTAGAAGAATAATGTTATGATGGTAATAACTTAAAAGAGTGAAAAAATCCGAATTTATGTTATAATAAAAAGAAAGTTCAAGTAAAACAATTGTGCAAATCACAGAATAAGTGTCTGGAGGGATAGGATATGAAGGAGTATAGACCGCAAGAGATAGAACCAAAGTGGCAAAAAGTATGGGAAGAAAAAAAGGTTTTTGAAACACCGCAGCATTCGGATAAACCGAAGTATTACGCACTTGTAATGTTTCCATATCCATCTGGTACTCTCCACGTTGGTCATGTTAAGAACTACACGATAGGTGATATAGTTGCCAGGTACAAGAGGATGCAAGGTTACAATGTACTCCATCCATTTGGGTATGATGCTTTCGGCCTTCCAGCCGAGAATGCTGCAATTGCTCATAAAATACATCCGAAAAAATGGACACTCGACAACATTCATACGATTCGTGGACAAATAAAAAAGATGGGAATTAGTTACGACTGGAATAGAGAAGTCATTACTTGTACGGAAGATTATTACAAATGGACGCAGTGGGTATTCTTGAAACTTTACGAAGCAGGACTCGCGTATAAAAAACCTGGTGCAGTTAACTGGTGTCCGAGTTGTCAGACAGTTCTTGCGAACGAACAAGTTAAAGACGGAAAGTGTGAAAGGTGCGGTACAACTGTCACAATGAAATACCTTGAGCAGTGGTATTTTAAGATAACAGACTATGCAGAGAAGCTCTTAGAAGGGCTTGACAGACTACCTGGCTGGCCAGAACACGTTAAGACAATGCAAAGGAACTGGATAGGTAAGAGTACAGGTGCAGAGGTAGATTTTCCGGTTGAAGGTTTAGATAAGAAAATACGAATATTCACAACCAGACCTGACACGATATATGGTGTAACATTCATGGCGATAGCACCAGAATCACCACTTGTACTGGAACTCGTCACAGATGATAAGAAAAAAGAAGTTGAAGAATTCATGGCAAAGGTTGCACTTGAAGATAGATTCAAACGCACAAGCCTTGAAGCTAAAAAAGAAGGTGTCTTCCTTGGTAGGTACGCGATAAACCCATTAACGGGCGAAAAGATACCAATCTACGTGGCAAATTACATACTTTACGAATACGGTACTGGTGCGATAATGGCTGTTCCTGCTCATGATCAGCGTGACTTTGATTTTGCAAAGGCGTATGGATTACCTATAAAGCAAGTTATAAAACCAAAAGATGGAGAATGGAATGTACAGGACAAACCATACGAAGAAGAGGGAATAATGGTCAACAGTGGTCAGTTCGATGGATTGGAAAGCACACAAGGAATAGAGGCAGTTACAAAATATATAGAAGAAAAGGGCTTTGGTAAAAAGAGTGTTCAATACAAGCTTAGAGACTGGCTAATCTCAAGGCAACGTTATTGGGGCGCACCGATTCCGGTTGTTTACTGTGAGAAATGTGGAATAGTTCCAGTTCCAGAAAAAGACTTACCGGTTAAATTACCAGAAAATGTAGAGTTCTTACCAACAGGTCAATCACCACTTGCTTTAAGCGAAGAATTCAAACACACGACATGCCCGAAGTGTGGAGGTCATGCTCATAGAGAAGTTGAGACGATGGATACGTTTGTTGACAGTTCTTGGTACTTTTTGAGATACGTTAGTCCAAAAATGGACGACAAACCATTTGAACCACAAGATGTCAACTACTGGCTCCCTGTAGATCAATACATTGGTGGAGTTGAACATGCTGTATTGCACTTACTCTACTCGAGATTCATAACGAAAGTACTGTACGACCTTGGGTATGTTGATTTTGATGAGCCGTTTAAAAACTTGTTCACACAAGGAATGATATACAAAGATGGTTGGAAGATGAGTAAATCAAAAGGAAATGTTGTTTCCCCAGACGAAATGATAGAGAAATATGGTACTGACACACTCAGAATGTACATACTTTTTATGGCACCACCTGAAAAAGATGCGGAATGGAATGATGCAGGTATTGAGGGTGTAAACAGGTTTATTAAGAGATTATGGAACAATTTCTACAAGATGCTCGATATCATAAACTCTACTGAAAGTGCAGAGAAGGAATTTGGAAAAGAAGAAAAGGCACTGAGAAGGAAACTCCATGCAATGATTAAGAAGATAAAAGAAGACATTGAGGGTGGATTCAAATTTAACACTGCAATCGCCGGGCTTATGGAATTCAACAACCAACTGAGTGATTATCTTGAAAAAACACAAAATCCCAAGAAGAACTTACTAAAGGAAGTAGCTGAAAAGATAGCACTCATACTCTCTCCATTTGCTCCTCACATGGCAGAAGAGATGTGGCACGACCTTGGAAGAGAGACACTTATTGTTGAGGAAAAATGGCCTGAATATGACGAATCCGCACTTAAAGAAGAAGAGATAACGATCGTTGTGCAGGTTAACGGCAAAGTAAGAGGAAAGATAGTTGTTCCGGCTCAATCGCCAGAAGAACAGATAACAGAAAGGGCACTTGAAAGTGTCAAAAAACTATTGGAAGGAAAAGAAGTAGTTAATACCTTCTACGTGGCAGGAAAACTCGTCAACATAGTTGTTAAATGATACTATCATAAAGGGTAAAAGGGGGAGATAGCATGAAGAAGGTCTCATTAGTTATTCTTCTAATTTTCACAGCAGTGATGTTTGCTCAGCAAGATGTTGTAGCTGTTGTTAATGGAAGAAACATAACGATCGATGAGTGGAACAGAGAAGCGAATGTTCAAAAATTGCTTGCGGAAATTCAGAACTCAAATCCCACGTTCTACGATGTACTTACTAATACTCAGGAAGGGATGATATTAATAGAAAGATACAAACTCAAAGTATTAGACCAATTCATAAGAAAGATATTGTTTATACAATTTGCTGAAAAACTAAATGTTGCACCGGAAGACAAGATTGCAAAAGCTGATGTAGATGCAGAAATAGCTAAGATGCTTTCGGAACTTAAAGTAACGGAAGCTCAACTTAATGAATATTTTATACAAAATGGTCTGGGAACTCTTGATGACTATAAGCAAAGACTTTATTTTCAGAGAAAATACTCACTCAGTGTTTTTAACGTATCGGAACTTTACAACAAAGATATAAAGGTAACTGACGAAGAAATAAAGGCATACTACGAAAAGAACAAAGACAAATATACAATACCAAATCAGTATGATTTACTGGTATTTAAGACAAAAGATAAAGCGTTAGCGGAAGCTTTGAGAAAAGATATAGTAGTTGGATTGTCTTCCGAAGAACTTTCTAAAAAGTATAATATCTCTCCATTACTGGATGGTTATGTAAAACTCAACGATACAACGAAACTACCTCAGAGTTTTTGGATTTATATTACAAGTGCTATAAAGGGTACAACATTACCAATTCAGCAGTTACAAGGCGAATACTACGTAATAAAGGTTAGAGATATAAAGGTTTCAAGTACAACACCATTGAGTGAGGTTAGTGAAAAGATTAGAAAAATACTCATTGCGCAAAAACAAGAAGAGATTAGTAAAAAAATCCTCTCTGATTTTGAAGAATTTGTAAAAAAATCGAAGGTAGAGATTCTTTACAAAAGTTCTGTAAAGTGAAAACATGGTGAATTTTTGCAATGACAGATGGACATAACGACAACTTGAGATTTATTGAACAAAACATTATAGCAAGACTTAAAAAGTCAATAATAGGTATATTAATCGTTTTTGCATTAGGAACGTTCTACTACTGGTTATTTGAGGATTTGTCTTTTGTCGATGCACTTTTCTTTACAGGTATAACTATTTCAACTGTTGGTTACAGCATGCCAAAGTCACTTTCAACCTTTGGAAAGTTCTTCACTCTTATTCTCATATTCGCGGGCTTGTCAATTGTCCTTTATAGTGTTTCTTACATAACGGCACTATTTGTTGAGGGCGACTTAATTAGAATGCTTAGGCACAAAAGACTTGAAAGAAAGGTGTCGCGGTTGAGAGAGCATGTTATCGTTGTTGGTGTTGGAAATATAGGTATTCAAGTTATTCACCAACTGATCCGAATAAAAGAACCTGTTGTTGCAGTGGACAATGCTATCACCGAAGAAAAGTTTAGTGAAAAGATATTTTCAAACAATGGCGAAGTCACATTTATAGAGGGCGACGCTACGATGGAAGATGTGCTCCTTAAAGCTGGGGTTAAAAACGCAAGGGCATTGGTAACGACACTTCCAGACGACGCCATGAATGTCTTTGTGACATTGACAGCAAAAAACCTTAATCCCTCGATCTACGTAGTCTCAAACATTTCTAATTTGAATAACCTTACGAAATTCATATACGCAGGCGTTGATCATCCTGTAGCAACTGCTGAGATAGCTGGTGTAAAAATGGTAGAGGCATTAGCATTCAAGAAAAAGAATGAAGATGTAATTGATGTGCTGAATATTAAAGATAAAACATTCCGTGTCGAAACTTTAGATGTGAAAGGCACGAAATTGTTTAACAAAAGAATTGAAGAACTGAAACTTAAAGAGAACTATAACATATACATTGTTGGTCTAATCAAAAATGATGAATTTATACTCGGACCTTCGAAAAACGACATTCTTTATGAAGATTGCAGAGTTGTTATCTTTGGTGAAGACAAAGGCATTGAAGTGTTTAGGAAAGATTATCTACAATAAAAAAAGAAATAGGAGGGAACCCACAATGAAATCAAAGAGATTAAAGACCATGACAATGGAATGGACAGGAGATGCATTGATATTAATTGATCAGCGAAGACTTCCATTTGAGGAAGTCTACGTTACTTGTGCTGATTATCGCGCAGTTGCGCTTGCTATAAAGGAAATGGTTGTTCGTGGTGCACCTGCGATTGGGGCGACTGCGGCATTTGGTTTTGTACTCGGTGCAAAGGAGATAGCAAGAAAGACTTATAACTACGATCAAGCATTAATGCAACTCAAAAATGTTAAGGAAACACTTGCCAAGACAAGACCTACAGCCGTAAATCTCTTCTGGGCTCTTGATAGGATGGAAAAAAGACTAATCGAACATGGTAAATTCGAGGGTCTTACTAAGGTACTCGAAGAAGAAGCAATGAAAATAGCCATAGAGGGTATTGAGATGAATAAAGCAATTGGAAGACACGGGGCTCAGTTGCTTGAAGATGGTTTTACTGTTTTAACACACTGTAATGCTGGTGCACTTGCCACAGTTGACTATGGAACTGCGCTTGGTGTACTCAGAGCTGCCAAAGAGCAGGGAAAGAAAATTAAAGTTTACGCAGACGAAACCAGACCGTATCTACAGGGTGCGAGGCTTACTGCTTGGGAACTGATGAAAGATGGTTTTGATGTAACCGTCATTAGTGATAACATGGCTGGTTGGGTGATGAAGCAAGGAAAGATTAACGCAGTGATTGTAGGTGCTGACAGGATTGCAGCAAATGGCGATGTGGCGAATAAGATAGGAACGTATATGGTTGCTGTACTTGCAAAGAGACATGGAATACCATTCTACGTTGCAGCACCGACAAGTACGATAGATATGTCAATCGAAAGTGGATTGGAAATTCCTATAGAAGAAAGATCCCATGAAGAAGTGGCAACGTGTGGCGGTAAGAGGATTACTCCAAATAATGTAGGTATATATAACCCAGCCTTCGATGTAACAGACAGCGAACTTGTTACGGGTATAATTACTGAGAAAGGTGTCGTATATCCTCCATATGTTGAGAACCTCAAGAAGCTATTCGAGAAATAATGAATAAAGCAGTCATTGGCAGAGGAGTGATAATATGATAGACTTAAAACTATTGAGAAGGAACCCCGAAATATTCTATGAAGCGTTGAGAAAGCGAAACTACTCAACTGAAATACTCGATAAAATAGTTGAACTCGATAAAGAGTGGAGAAACTATGTAAACATAGTCAACAACTTAAAAGCAAAACGTAATGAATTATCTAAGAACGTTGCAAAGCTAAAGGCGGAAGGAAAGAATGATGAAGCAAATGAAATAATCGCCCAAAGCAAGAAAATTGGTGACGATATAGCCGATTACGAAGCCAAAGAAAAGCAATTGGAAGAAGAAATGTATAAATTAGCTCTTTACATTCCAAACGTTCCACATGAAAGCGTTCCAGAAGGAAAAGACGAGACGGAAAATGTTGAAGTTAGAAGATGGGGCGAACCAAGAAAATTTGATTTTGAACCGAAAGCACACTGGGATTTGGGACCGGAACTTGGGATGCTTGATTTTGATAGAGGAGCAAAGCTAAGTGGTTCAAGGTTTACCGTAATGTTTGGAGAAATAGCAAGGCTCGAGAGAGCGATTGCTCAGTTCATGCTCGACACACATGTACAAAATGGATATATTGAGGTCAACGTACCACATCTTGTTAAGAGGGAAACGATAACGGCAACTGGTCAACTTCCAAAGTTTGCCGAAGAACTCTACACATGTGAAAAAGATGATCTCTATTTAATACCAACTGCGGAAGTTTCTCTCGCAGCTCTTCACATAGATGAAGTCCTTGAAGAAGGACAACTTCCGAAGAAATATACAGCATTCACGCCTTGTTACAGAAGAGAAGCGGGAAGCTACGGAAAAGATGTTAGAGGATTGATAAGGCAACATCAATTTGAAAAAGTTGAACTTGTTTGGTATACTACACCAGAAAGGTCTTTTGAAGCTCTCGAAGAGCTAACAAAGGATGCTGAGAAGATTCTCCAATTACTTGGTTTACCTTACAGGGTTATAACGCTGTGTACTGGTGACTTGGGATTTGCAGCTGCTAAGACCTATGATATTGAAGTTTGGCTCCCATCTTACAATACTTACAAAGAAATCTCTTCGTGCAGTAACGACACCGATTTCCAAGCACGTAGAGGGAATATAAGATACAGAACAAAAGACGGAAAGATGAATTACGTACATACTCTAAACGGTTCTGGACTTGCAATAGGAAGAACACTTGTTGCGATAATGGAAAACTACCAAAATCCAGATGGTAGCATAACCGTTCCGGAGGTATTAAGACATTACATGAAAACAGATATTATAAAACCTCTTAAATAAAGAATGAACGTTACTTAAGGAAGGTTTGATAATAGTATGTCAGAGTCTCAACACGAAAGGGAATTCTTAGAAAAAATACGTTTGATGAATCACGATGAGCTTTACCAATTTGCAGAAGAAATTAGAAAGTACATGATAGATGTGACTTCCGTTAACGGAGGTCACCTTGCTTCTAATCTTGGAACTGTTGAATTGACCTTGGCTTTATACCGTATATTTGATCCATTTGAAGACTACATCATATGGGACACAGGTCATCAAGCTTACACGCACAAATTGTTGACCGGTAGATGGAAATCTTTCAAAACCTTGAGAACTTATGGCGGACTATCCGGTTTTACAAATATATTTGAATCAAAAGTTGACAGATTTGGTGCAGGGCACGTTGGTACTTCCATTGCTGCCGCACTTGGTATTGAAAAAGCTCTGAGACTTCAAGGAAAAAGAGCAAACGTTGTTGTCGTTATTGGTGATGGTGCATTGACGAGTGGACAAGCTCTTGAATCGCTTAACCAAGTAAAGACGCAGAATTCGAATATAAAGATTATACTGAACAGCAATGGAATGAGTATATCAAAGAACGTTGGAGGTCTTTCCCAACTCTTGGAATCGCTTAGGACAAGTAAAATTTATGTGAATATTAAAGAAAAGATAAAAAAAGGACTTGCCGATACTGTCGAATTTGAATTGAAAAAGCTTAGAGAGGTTTTAAAAGCTGCACTTATCGGTGAAGACTTCTTTGAATCGATAGGGTTAAAACACTTCGGGCCTGTTGACGGACATGATATAAGGTCGATGGAAGAAGCGTTTAAACAAATAAAAGAATATCCTTATCCTACAGTTTTAACGATCTTCACTACAAAAGGCAAGGGTTATAATCATTCAGAGCAGAATCCTACAAAGTACCATGGCGTGGAGAAATTTGATCCCGATTCGGGGACATTTGAAAAACCACAGGGTGCTTATTCGTACAGTGAAATATTTGGCAGTACACTTGTAAAGGTTGCTCTTGAAGATGAAAAGGTTGTAGCAATCACAGCCGCAATGCCTGATGGCACAGGTCTTAGTAAATTTGCTAAGGAATTCCCAGAGAGATTTGTCGACCTTGGTATAACAGAACAATCTGTTGTAACATACGCAGGCGGATTGGCAACAATGGGTTATAAACCTGTTGTAGCTATATACTCGACATTCCTCCAGAGAGCGTATGATCAGGTTATACACGATATAGCAATACAAAACTTAAATGTACTCTTTGCAATTGATCGTGCAGGACTTGTCGGAAGCGATGGACCGACCCATCACGGTGTATTTGATATATCGTATTTACGCTTAATACCCAATATGAAATTGTTAACCCCACTTGACGGACAAGATTTGGCAAATGTGCTTTACACGGTTTTAAAGCAGCAAGATAAATACAGCGGACCTATCGGTATTAGATATCCAAGGGACGTGGAATTTGGAAAATTAGACGAAATTTGTGGTAAAATAAAGATAGTGGATCCGTTCAAATGGGAATATCTTTCTCAAGGTAAGGAAGTTGCGATTCTTGCGGTTGGTACACTTGCAAAGAAATATCTCAGTATTGCTATGAAAAATGGTTGGACACTTGTTGGAGTAAGAAGCGTAAAACCATACGACACATCTCTAATTGAAGATGTATTAGCACATCATAAACTTATCGTTACGGTAGAAGAGAATTCGGTTATGGGAGGATTTGGCGAAGGTATTACCAGACTTTACATTGAAAGATACATCGACAAATTTGAATGTAAGATTAATTGTATAGGTCTGCCCGATGAGTTTGTAACTCATGGAACGAGGAATGAACTTTTGAAACTGGTTGGACTTGACAGTGAAAGTATTCAATTAAGAATAAATAACATAATTTCGAAAGGGGTGATTGTATGAAATTTCAAACCGAATATGGAGAAGTTGATATTACCGTCAATGCCATAAGAAAGCTTGTTTACTTAGCTGTCTTAGAGACGTATGGACCAATAAGCATAGGTTCAGACAATTGGTTTACAAAATGGTTCTCTTCTGAAGAAGGAAAGATAAAAGTTGAAGAAGATGAATACGGACATCTGAAAATTGACATATTTGTTGAAGTCGAATTTGGTACTAAGGTAACAGAAGTTGGAAAGAACATTGAGGAGAATGTAATGCACAAACTCATCGCATTTGCAAATTGTGAAAACGCAGAAGTGAATGTAAACATTACAGGTGTACGCTGAAACGAGGTGGTAACTTGACAACGACAATAAACGGAACGGATATGAAAGGCATCTTCATGAAAGGTGCCGAAAATTTGCTTGCACATAAGGATGAAGTAAACGCTTTAAACGTCTTTCCAGTTCCAGATGGAGACACAGGATCAAATATGAGTTCTACAGTTTTGGAGGCTTGCAAGTATCTGGAAAACGTTGATGACGATAACCTATCCAACGTGCTTGATGCGATAAAACGTGGAACACTGATGGGTGCAAGAGGTAATTCAGGGGTCATACTCTCTCAAATCTTTAGAGGATTCTGCGATGCACTTTCCAAGAAGAGCAAACTGACAGTTAGTGATTTTGTTAAGGGAATTAAAGGTGCCAAAGAAACGGCATATAAAGCTGTTTTGAGACCTGTTGAAGGTACGATATTGACAGTTGTCAGAGTGCTCGAAGAGCATTCAAAAGAACTTGCAAATGTAGATAGTTTTGAGAAATTGTTTGAAAAAATGGAAGAAATAGCTCTCGATACAGTAAAAAAAACTCCGACACTCTTACCAAAACTCAAGGAAGCTAACGTAGTGGATGCTGGAGCAAAGGGCTTGTACTATATAATCCAAGGATTCAAAATGTACATACTTGGTGACAAGACCGTTAATCTGCAAGGTGTAGAAACAAGACCGCCTGAGGAAGTGACGATTGCGTACGAAGATTTGAAATACCAATACTGTACAGAACTGATAGTTAGAGCGGAAAAGCAAATCAACGAAAATGTTCAAAAAGAGCTTGAAAACTACCTTAATTCGATAGGTGATTCTGTTGTCTTTTTTGTTCAGGATGATATAGTCAAGTTACATGTGCATACAAACAATCCAGGTAACGTTATAGAGGAATTTTTAAAATACGGAGAACTCATGAAGGTTAAAATAGACAACATGAAGGAACAACACGAACACGTTGTTAGTGAGCAGTATTCTAAAAAGGAAAGGAAAAAGATAGCCTATGTTGCTGTTTCACCTGGCGAAGGTATATCGAAAGTACTTATTGACCTTGGCGTCGATGAAATAATCTCCGGTGGTCAGACCATGAATCCAAGCATGGCTGATATACTCGATGCTATAAGACGTGCAAATGCAGACAACGTAGTTGTCTTCCCAAATAATTCAAATATTATCCTTGCAGCGGATCAAGCTGCAAAAGTTGCCGAAACCGAAGGAATAAAGGTACACGTTATTAAGTCTATCAACGTACAGCAAAATGTGGTTGCAATGATCTACAAAATAGGTGAAGAAGTTGATGAGATAATTAACAGCATTCAAGAAAACGTAGCAAAAGCAATAGCAATATCTATAACGATTGCTGTTAGGGACTCCAAATATGCTGGTGAAAAAATAAAGAAAGATGAATATCTTGGATTCTTGAACAAAGACCTTGTTGCTCATCACAAAAACCTTGTCAATGTGCTTGACAAGCTCTATCAAAAATGTAAGCTGGAGGAACGTGAGGTATTAACTGTATTCGTTGGCTCTGACGCAACACCAATAGAGCAAAGTATAGTCGAAAAATACATTAAGAAAAAATATCCAAATATTCAACTGGAATTTATAGATGGTGGGCAACCACACTATCCATTTTTGATGATGGTTGAATAAAAACCTGTGTTTATGAATTGAACGTAACTACGAAAGACTGAGGTGGAAAAATGCGTGAAGTAATGAATGTAGTGAACGTTGACAATGAATATATTTACTTAACCTTGAATGTGGACACAGTTGCATGTTCTACTTGTTCACTCTCTGGTTCTTGTTCAGTTAAAAGTAGCGATGGTAGTGGATTTCGTGTTCCAAAAAAGCATGTGAGGGAAGATTTACTGCCTATACTACCAGGTGACACTGTGGTAGTAGACTTCAAACACAACGAAGCAATTCTCTCTTTAATAGTATATGGTATACCTCTTACAGGATTTTTGTTAGGGGTTCTTTTGGGATATATATTAAAACTGAGCGATGTTCTATCTTTTCTTACGGGTGTTATCTTTGCAGGAATAGGAACTTTGATAACGAGATTGTATGATAAAAAGTACAAGATAGATATTGTAGATGTCAAAAGGTCGATCGATTTGAATAATGATATTTCCGAGCATCAATAGTAGGGTTAATCGGTTTTGTGCATTGTGCATACAGGGGTGATAGATTGTGGTTTACTCATTTAAAAAAGGGGAGCCATCAAACGGTTGGGTAATAATAGTACATGGACTCGGGGAACATATTGGAAGATATGAAAGGCTCATCAATTTGCTAACTGAAAACGGTTTTGGTGTATTTGGATTTGATTTACCAGGACATGGAAAGAGCTCTGGTAAACGCGGACATACTTCGATAGAAGAAGTAGTAGATATTATTGATGAAATAACAAAGTCTGTTAATTCACTCACAGTCTTTGGTCATAGCCTTGGTGGCTTAATAGCCATCAGATATACCGAACTAAGACCCAATAAAGTTTTGAAACTTGTTGTCTCTTCACCAGCACTTTACCTTGAGCCCAAACCAAGTCAGATTACAATGATGAAGATATTCTCAATCTTAGCACCCGCTATGACTGTGAAAAATGGCATAGACCCAAGCTTACTTTCGAGAAGTAAAGAGGCGGTTGAAAAGTATGTAAAGGATCCTATGGTACATGATAGAATTTCCATCAAACTGGGAAAGAGTATGTTAAGAAATGTTGAACTTGCTCATGAACAATCAGGAAGAATTAAATGTCCTTTAGCAATACTTATTGGAACGGAAGACAAAGTAACTCCTCCAAACGGTGCTAAAAGATTCTTTGAAGAACTTCACACACAAAAGACGTTGGAAGAATTCAACGGGGGTTACCACGAACTTTTTGAGGATCCAGAGCATAGTGACAAATTCCATGAAAGACTTCTTTACTACATAAAAGAATGGAACGGGGTGGAAAGATGAGCCTATACAAGACACGGTTGGGTGAATACGAAATAAATGAAGATGAGATAATAACATTTCCAAAAGGTGTTCCGGGTTTTGAGGAATTGAGAAAATTCATAATAATTTCACTCCCAGAGACCGAACCAATAAAATGGCTTGTAAGTATTGAAGATGAAAGTGTGGCATTCCCTATTATCGACCCATGGCTCGTTCTTGAAGATTACGAAGTTGACTTATCAAACCAAGACCTCGAACTATTGCAAGTCCAAGACCCAGCAGATATTATCGTTTGGGGCATTGTGACAATACCGTTTGAAAAACCAAAGGAAGCAACTATTAACCTCAAAGCACCAGTGGTTGTAAATGTTAAGAAAGGTTTAGGATTGCAAGTTATACTTGATAAATACGAACTTAGGCATCCAATTACGAATGTAAAGGTGGAAGCGCAAAAGCACGAAGAAAAGAGTGGTGAATAGTATGCTGGTGCTATCCAGGAAAGTTGGAGAGAGCATAATTATAGGTGATAACATACAAGTTAGGATTCTTAAAGTTGAGAATGGAGTTGTAAAAATTGGCATAATGGCACCGAGTGATGTTAGAATATACAGAGAAGAAGTCTACAACGCCATTGCACAGCATAACAAAAACGCGGTGAAGTATGATATAACCTTAGAAAGTGCTATGAAGTTAAAGGAGGTTATAAACAGTGATAAAGATAGATGACAAACTGATTGAACACCTCTCCAAACTCTCAAGATTGACCTTCGAAGACTCAGAAAGACTGAAAGGAGATTTACAAAAAATAATTGACTACTTCGAAATCCTATCGGAAGTCAACACAGATGGTATTGTACCTATGTACACACCCATTGAAGAGCCTTGTAAACTAAGGAATGGTGAACCGAGAAAGTTTGAAGATGTACAGAAAATTATTGAAAACTTCCCAGAAAAGGAAGGTAGACTCATTAAGGTCCCTGGTATTTATGGATAAAGATGGATCAAAGCTAAGAGATTGGAAGATAGCAGAAGACTTAGCTGTGCAATACCTTAAGTGGAAGGGCTACAAAATCCTCCAACGCAATTACAGAACGCCATTTGGAGAAATTGATATCATCGCAAAAACAGAAAAGACTTATGTATTTGTGGAAGTAAAGTCTGGAAGTGGTAAAAGGATAAGTCCTTCAGAAAGGGTAGACAATAAAAAGTACAAAAAGATTTTAGAAAGTGCCCAGTACTTTCTAAAAAAAGAATCTTTAAACGATTATGCAAAGGTAAGAATAGACGTTATAGAGGTAATCTATGGAACGATAAAACACTATGAAAATATTGGGTGGGATTTTGTTTGAAGATAATAGCAACAAATAAAAAGGCATACACCGATTATATTATTGATGAAACATACGAAGCTGGTATTGTCCTTGTTGGAACGGAAGTAAAGTCACTTAGAGAACATGGTGCAAGCTTCAAAGATTCATTCTGCAGGATAAAGGATGGGGAGATATACCTACTTAATCTCCACATACCGCCTTACAGATTTGGCAACATATACAATCACGACCCCGAAAGACCGAGAAAGCTTTTACTTCACAAAAAACAAATAGATAGAATATGGGGTAAGATACGTCAAGAGGGTTACACAGTTGTGCCAACGAAGATTTACTTTAACAAAGAAGGACGAGTTAAAGTTGAAATAGCTGTTGCAAAGGGGAAGAAGAGTCATGACAAGAGAGATGAAATAAAGAAAAAGGAAATTGACAAGAGGATAAGGGAATACATGAAAAGATAGAAAAAAACCAAAAAAGGAGTGAAATTATGGATATAAAGAAACTTGTTTTAGAGAAGGTCCAAGAGTTTAAAACAAATTATAAGCCGGAGATTATTGATATCGATACGAAAAACATTTCTCTTAGCTCGTACATAGATCACACAAATCTAAAACCAACTGCAACTACGATGGAAATAGAAACCCTTTGCAAAGAAGCTTTGGATTACAATTTTAAAGGAGTGTGTGTAAATCCTTCTTTCGTACCATATGTTGCCCAAAAGCTAAACGGAAGCTCTGTTTTAACTGTTACTGTTGTTGGATTCCCCCTTGGTGCAACATGTACCCATTCGAAAGTTGAAGAAACTATTTGGGCAGTAAAGAACGGTGCAAAAGAAATAGATATGGTAATTCACATAGGAAAGATTAAAGAACAAGACTATGAGTACGTTTACAACGACATAAAATCGGTTGTAGAAGCGGCAAAAGTCCCGGTTAAGGTGATAATCGAAACATGCTTCTTAAATGATGAAGAGAAAGTAGCTGCAAGTTTCATCTCAAAACTTGCTGGTGCCGCTTTTGTTAAGACATCAACAGGCTTTGGCACAGGTGGTGCCAAATTTGAGGATGTTCAGTTAATGAGGTGGGCAGTTGATAAAAAAATTCAAGTTAAAGCTTCCGGTGGTGTAAAAACTTACGAAGACGCGTTGAAAATGCTTGCAGCAGGTGCAACGAGGATAGGCACAAGCTCTGGAGTAGCCATAATAACGAACAAGCCGATTCAGCAAGGGGGATATTGATTATTGATTAAATGTGTGAAAGAACGCGACTGATATCACCATTGTGGGTTTTCCAATCGAGCAATGCTTTAACCTCCCACATTTCACGATATTTTGAGACGTGTCAACAAAGGATAAAGTTAGTTTCGTGAACGACTAATAGCCAAACATAATACTTTTGTTCTTTGAACACATGGACAGTTTTATCAGCGTGAACTGAGAAAACATTTTCGGCAGTTTTTGGAAAGTTTCAATACTTTTAGTTAACATTATCCATTACTTTCAGGGGGTGGTCCGCGTGAAAGTGTTGGGGCTAATTCTTGCTGGTGGTAAGAGTGAGGCACTCGGAAAGCTTGTTTACAAAAGAGCAAGTGCTGCGGTACCTGTATTTGGAAAATACCGCGCGATAGATTTTACTCTGAGTAATATGGTTAATTCTGGTATTTACAAAGTCGGTGTTATGACTCAATACAATCCTCGAAGTTTAATGGACCACCTCGGCTCTGGAAAGGAATGGGATCTCGATAGAAAACATGGTGGACTTTACATACTGCAACCATATCTTGGGATGACTGGTGAGTATTGGTATAGAGGTACTGCAGATGCGATATTCCAAAACACAACGATGCTTCGCAGAGGAGACGAAGACTACGTCTTGATTGGTTCTGGTGACCATGTATATAAAATGCTTTACAATGACATGTTTAGCTACCACTTTGCAAAAGGAGCAGATATCACGCTTTTGGTAAAGGATCTTGATGAAACTTACGATATTTCTCAATATGGAACTGTTATAACCGAACCTGATGGAAGAATCGTACAGATAACTGAGAAGGTTCAGAATCCTCAAACGAGAAAAGCGTTCCTCGGGGTATATTTTATAAACAAATTCCTGCTATTAGAATTATTATACGACACCGTTCCAACTGGAAAATACGACCTACTTTTGGATGTAATTATTCCAAACCTCTCAAAATTGAGAGTTTACGCTTATGAATTCAATGGTTACTGGAGAAATGTCAAAAAGGGCATAAACGAGTACTACAAAATGAATATGGAAGTTCTTAATATTAGAGAACTTAGAGAAGAACTTTTCGTTAAAAACGGCAAAGTCTACACCAAACTGAAGGACTACCCCCCCGCAAAGTTTACTGGCACGGCAAAAGTAACAAATTCCATGGTTGCAGATGGTTGTATTGTCTCTGGCAGTGTTAAAAACTCAGTCCTATTTAGAGGAGTTGTTGTTAAAGCTGGCGCAAGAGTAGAAAATTCCATAATAATGCAAGACACAGTAATTGAAGAAGGCGCCCTTGTGAAGAATGCCATAGTAGACAAGAATTGTGTTGTTAGGGCTGAGCAAATGCTTGTCGGTGATTTTGAACCTGTTGTACTCGAAAAATGGATGGTTATATGAGATGGGGGGATGGCTATGACAAACGTTCTTGGACTCATATTGGCTGGTGGACAGGGAACAAGATTGGGAGTACTAACGGAAAAAATACCAAAACCTGCTGTTCAATTTGGAGGAAAATATAGGATTATAGATTTTACACTGAGTAACTGTGTGAACTCAGGTATATACAGAATAGGTGTACTTACCCAGTACAGACCACATCTTTTGAATAAGCACATAGGTATAGGAAAACCTTGGGACTTGGACAGAAAAGGTGGTGGAGTGACGATACTCCAGCCATACTCAACTCTGACCGAGAGTGTTTGGTACAAAGGCACAGCTGATGCCATTTATCAGAATATAGAGTTCATTGATGAGTATGAACCGGAATACATTGTTGTCCTCTCTGGGGACCACATATACTCAATGGACTACAGCGAATTTGTTTATTATCATGTATCGAAAGGTGCTCTCGCAACGATTGCATGCATGGAAGTTCCTATAAGCGAAGCGCACAGATTTGGAATAATGATTACAGACATCGATAATAGAATAGTTGAATTTCAAGAAAAGCCAAAACAACCGAAGTCAAATATGGCATCACTTGGCATATACGTATTTAGCTGGGAATTTATAAAACAAGTTCTTATAGATGATGCAAAGGACGAGAGCAGTGACCATGACTTTGGAAAGAACATAATTCCGAAGATTCTTTCAACTGAAAAGGTCTACGCATTTCCTTTTGAAGGTTACTGGCAGGATGTTGGAACAATAATGTCATATTGGGAGAGTAACTTAGAACTCGTTCGTCCTATACCACCTTTCAACATCCATGATTCCAATTGGAGGATATATACAAGGTCTGAAGAAATGCAACCAGCTTATGTTTCTCCAAGTGGTGAAGTGAGAAACTCAATAGTAAGCGAAGGATGTGAAATCTTTGGACTTGTTGAGAATAGCATAATATCGCAAGGAGTTAGTATAGGTAATGGTAGTGTAATTAGGAACAGTGTCATAATGACAAAAGTGGAGATAGGAGACAATGTTATTGTAGAAGATGCAATAATAGCAGAGAATACGGTTATTAGGAACAATTGTAGAATTGGGCTTGGTGAGTATGCTGAAAGTAAATACGACAAGAAAGTTTACAACTCCCACATAACAGTTGTAGGAATGGATTCAATGATTGAGGAAGAATGCGAACTTGGAAAAAACGTTGTTATTGCGAATGATAGAATAGTTCCGAGAGGGACGAAAATTGAAAGTGGTGGATTTTTCTTCTAACAATTGAAGGAGGAATGGTAGGTGGATCTGTATTTCATAAAAGTAAGGGCGCGGAGCAAAGGAACTGCCGAGGAAATAGTTGGTTATTTCTTTGGAAAGACCAATAGTGCGCCTGATTTCGACTTCTTGGTCGTACCATTACGATATTCAGAAATAATAGATGACATAACCCTTGAAGAGAATCTTGGCGACTTTAAAGAAAAACTTGAGAAAGCACGACAAGAGATAAAAGGTATAGGCAACACATACGATGTCACCTTAGCGTTTTTAGCTTACCTTAACAACATGCTGAATCGACGAGGAAAGATTCCATTGGGAATAGAATTCTCTACTGCTATAAAAGAAGGTGACACAGAGGTACTGAAAGTTATAATAAGTGACCTTTTGGAAGAGTGGAGTCCAAAGATGGAAGTATTCGTTAAAGCTGAAGGAATGCTTCTGGAAGAGTATTCAGCTTATACTTTTTTAGAAATGCAAGAAGATTTTACAGATGAAAATATATCCAAAACGTACAGTAGAGCGGATATCGCAGATTTACCGGAAGTGTTTCCTGTAATTGATCCAATAAACGGGACTTCAATAGTACAATTTGACATTGGTGATACAATTCCAGTTGTCATACTCAATGTTGGAAAGTATGAAAAAGTGCTCCGAGAAAAATTCCCGAATTTTGGTCAAGACAAAGCTTCTGTTGAATCCAAGATCATAAGCAAGGAATTAATCAGAGTGAAAGGTGGGAACCTGTACTTGGTCAAGGTTGAACTGGCAGAGGACCTAATTGCAAAATCCTTAGTGAGTCCTGCCTTGAAGATACTCAGTGATGAAAGTTATTTTATGAAAAAGAAACGACAACAGCGATCCAACGAAAGAAACGAATCTGGAGAAAAGTATCCAAAAACGATAAAGGTGGAAATACCTTCGACAACTGGTTCGGAACTTCTCATATCATTTATGACGACTTTACTTGTCACAGGTGCTTTGCTGATTATAATATACCTATTCATGAAGTAAAGAAGTGATTTTCTGAAAATATGAAGGATTTTCGAGCGAGTCTGAGAGGTGAGCTTGTTGAATATTACTTCGGTCAATGAAAATAACATCGACATAGTTGCAAAATACGTGTACGAAGAAAAAAAGGAATTCTACGACGAATTATTTGGCAATAATGCTTTGAAATATATAAAAAAAGCCTTTGAAGAAGACATTCCACCTTTCATAAAGAAAAACTGTATAGTTCTTGAAGATAACACTGGAATAAAAGCCGTACTACTTTTTGCATCAAAAGCAGATTTTAGGCATGGTTATCAAAGATGGTTTGGTGTTCTTGGATTAAAGATAATACCAGTTGGTATGAAGATGATATACATAATTGAGAGAATCTTAATGGATTTTTCCGTTGATGATCTTTACATAGTCTCATTGGCTGGAGAACTCAAAGAACTCATGCTGTACAAGTACATAAAATCAAGTCGCTATAAGAGAGTGATTACTGATGTTTCTGACTTTGACATTTACGAAAGGTTCGGATTCAAGGAAGAAAAACCTATTCACTACAAGTTGAAGCGCTTCTCAAAATTTTGTGATTACGAAAGCTTGACTGGCATTGGTTGGGATACGCACCCTCTTGTTGAAGGTAGGAAATTGATCCTTGGTGGAGTTGAAATAGAATCAAACTTTGGATTATACGGTCACTCGGATGCTGATGTGCTTTGTCATGCGGTTATTGACAGCCTTATCGGAGTGACTTTAAAAAAAGATATAGGGGCAATATTTCCAGAGAACGATGAGAACAAAGGTAGAAGCAGTTTAGAAATGCTTGAGATAGTTGTAAAAACGATTAACGAGAGCGGTTTCTTCCCATCTTGCGTTGATTGTGTTATAATTTCACCGATTAAGTTAAAAGATTACAGAGAGAAGCTTTCCAATAAATTGGAAAATATCTTAGGATGTCCTGTTTCCATAAAGTTCAAAAGTGGAAACGATGTATATCCAGAATCACAGTTAAAAGGTATAACAGCTATGTGTGTCAGCAATGTTTATAAATTATAAATATATAGCAAAAAGCTGGAGGTGTGTAGGATGGTAAATAGCTACATCAAACAGACGGAAGAGAAGATGAAGAAATCTGTTGAGAAAATTGCAGAAGAATTGAAACACCTTAGAACAGGACGTGCAACGCCAGCTGTTCTCGAAGAGATAAAAGTAGACTATTACGGTGTTCCAACGCCTATTCTACAAGTAGCTCAAGTAACGACTGAAGAGAGACAACTTGTCGTCAAACCTTGGGAACGTAATCTATTGTCAGCCATTGAAAAGGCTATACTTACAAGTGATTTAGGACTAACTCCTGTAAACGACGGTACAGTGGTGAGAATAAACTTTCCAACACCAACAACGGAACAGAGACAAAAATGGGTCAAAAAGGCAAAAGAGATAGTTGAAGAAGGGAAAATTGCTGTTAGAAATATAAGAAGAGATGTCATGAAAGACGTCAAAGAAGACAAGAAAGCTGGAAAGATCTCGGAAGACGATGAAAAAAGACTCGAAAAAGAAATACAGAACTTGACAGACAAGTATGTTGCCGAACTTGATAAACTCTTTGAAAAGAAAGAAAAGGAGATTATGGAATTTTGATGGAAAACAGTCAAGAAAAAACATTGACACACATCGCGTTTATAATGGATGGTAACGGAAGATGGGCAAAGAGACAAGGTAAACCACGTACTTACGGTCACTACGTTGGATTGTATAAGTTAGAAAACGTTGTTCGCTGGTGCTCAAATCGTGGCGTTAAGTACGCCACGTTTTATGCATTCTCAACTGAGAATTGGAAGAGACCACCAGAAGAAGTGAACTTTATACTTGGGCTACTTGTTGAGAAGATCTCTGAATTTTACGAACGGATGACGAAAGAAAATGTAAGACTGAGGTTCATTGGTCGTATATCGGAATTACCCGAAATAGCTAAAAATAAATGCATAGAATATGAAGAAAAAACAAAGAACAATGATAAGATTCATGCGATGATAGCACTCAATTACGGTGGAAGAGCAGAGATAGTCGATGCTGTTAGAAAGGCTATAGAAATGGGTGTAAAATCTGATGAAATAAATGAATCTACATTTAGAAACTATTTATACGCACCAGATGTACCCGATCCCGACCTTATAATCAGAACATCTGGTGAAATGAGAATAAGCAATTTTCTTACGTGGCAAGGTGCTTATAGTGAACTGTACTTCAGTGAATTATTGTGGCCAGATTTCACCGAAGAAGAACTCGATAGAGCAATTGAGTCTTACAAAAAACGTGATAGACGTTTCGGGGGGATAAAGGGGTAGTATGCCGAATAACAAAAACGGTAGTTCTTTAAAGAAAGAAACGATGCAAAGAGTTATAAGTGCATTTATTGTTGCACCTTTTGTTGTATTTTGTTTTGTTTCGTATCCAAGCTTAGTAGGTCTTGTTGCAGCTATAGTAATGATTTCGTCTGGTGAATTATTCTTTACGACAATAAAGCGACACGACTCGTGGATATTTATTGTTTACACAGCGCTTGTTACGACTTATCCTGTTTTGTATGGAATGGCTTTCCGAGAACATCCGACAGAGCTTTTAGCTGTTGTTTTTATCGTTGGTATTATCGTTGCTCTAAGCAGAGTAAAGAATCGTGAGATTATTACAGAAGTTTACTTCGCCTTCTCAGTTGCACTTATATATATAAGCTTTTTACTCTCATTTTTCATACCGATTTACGATACTTATGGTGCCTCTATTGCGCTTTTAACACTTACTCTTTCCTGGGCATACGACAGTTTTGCTTATGCTTTTGGAATGACCTTAGGAAGGCACAAATTCGGAAGCTATTACAGTCCTAATAAGAGTTGGGAAGGTTTCTTTGGTGGAATCTTCGGAACATTTATCTACATATTGATTTATCAATACGTATCTAATTTGGTATTTAAGACTCATCTTCGCATAGATTTACTATTAGCAACTCTGATTTCTGTATCTACAGGCGTATTTGATTCGTTTGGAGACATATTTGAATCCTCCATAAAAAGGCATTACAATGTAAAACACATGGGAAATCTAATGCCGGGACATGGAGGAATGCTTGACAGAATCGATGGATTACTCTTCATAACACCTGTAATATATATCATGTTGAACCTGTTTTACTGAAAACAATAGAAAATATTAAGATTAAGATAAAGGGCGGAGGTGTACGTTGTGAAATACATGACAAGTGACGAGATAAGAGAAGCATATCTTTCCTTTTTTGAAAGCAAAGGACACAAAAGGTTGCCAAGTGCATCACTGATACCGGACGACCCGCAGCTTATGTTCACAGTTGCTGGAATGGTCCCATTTAAACCCATATTCTGGGGAAAAGTTGAGCCAGTCTATACGAGAATTACCACTTGCCAAAAATGTGTAAGAACTAACGATATAGAAAACGTTGGTAGAACGCCGAGGCATCACACATTTTTCGAAATGCTTGGTAACTTCTCATTTGGTGACTATTTTAAAAAAGAAGCCATTGAGTGGGCATGGGAATTTGTCACAAAGGTACTCGAAATGCCAGAAGAAAAACTTTGGGTTACGATATATGAATATGATGACGAATCGTTTGAAATATGGAAGAGCATAGGGGTGCCGGAACACAAGATAATCAGAATGGGAAAAGAGGATAACTTCTGGGGTCCCGCTGGTCCGACTGGTCCATGTGGTCCATGTTCAGAGATACATTACGATACGGGTATAGAAGTGCCAGTTAAAGATGGTGGCACACCAAATCCTGGTAACACAGACGGTAGATTCATAGAGATTTGGAACCTTGTTTTCACAGAATTCTATCAAGATGAAGAGGGTAAATTACACCCGCTTCCAAGAAAGAATATAGATACCGGTGCTGGTCTTGAACGTATAAGTGCGATGATGCAAGGCGTTTTGTGGAATTTTGATACTGACCTCTTTGCTCCAATCATAGAAAAAATTCAAAATGTGTTGAACGTAAGATACAAAGAAGATCCAAAGAAGGATGTTTCTATTAGAGTCATAGCTGATCACGTGCGCTCTGTTACATTCATGCTCGCTGATGGTGTATTACCTTCAAACGAAGGACGTGGATACGTCCTGAGAAGGGTATTACGAAGGGCACTTAGACATGGTGTTCTTCTTGGAGCAAAAGAACCATTCCTTTACAAAATAGTGGAAAGTGTTGTCAAAAAGATGGGGCACATATATCCAGAAATTGTTGAAAAACAGAGCTTTGTAGAAACGATAATCAAATCTGAAGAACAAAAATTCATAAGTAACCTTTCAAGAGGATTGGAACTTGCCCAAAAAATTGTCACGACAACTGGTAAGATAACAGCCGAAGAGGCTTTCAAACTATATGATACCTATGGTTTTCCAATAGACATACTTAGAGACATAGCTTCCGAGAATAATTATGAGCTCGATGAGAAAGGTTTTGAAGAATACCTACAACAACAACGCGAAAGATCAAGAAAAGCACAAGGTGAAGTTGAATTCGCCCAAAAAACAGGTTATGAATCACTTGATATAGAAACGGTCTTCGTTGGTTACGACACGATGGAATCTGAAGGGACCGTACTTAAGATAAAGAAAGATGGAGAATTTGTAGAAACGATTGACAACTCGCAATCTCAAGCGCCTATCGAATGTGAAATAGTACTTAACATTACACCATTCTATGCAGAAAAAGGTGGGCAAGTTGCTGATAAAGGGTCTATTACTTGGAAAGATGGAAAGTTCGAAGTAGAATATGTTTACAATCCTGTCGAAGGAATAATTGTTCACAGAGGTAGACTTAGTGGTAGAGTATCAGTTGGAGAAAAGGTATTCGCACTAGTCGATGAAAAGAGAAGATGGACAATGAGAAACCACACGGCAACTCACTTACTCCACGCTGCTTTGAGGAAAGTCTTGGGCACTCATGTGAGACAAGCTGGTTCTCTCGTTGAGCCAGAAAGATTGCGCTTTGACTTTACACATTATCAGGCGCTGACAAAAGAAGAGTTAAACAAAATTGAAGACATTGTCAACGAAGTAATACTTAAAGCCATTCCTGTTGTAACTGAAGTTAAGAGTTACGACGAAGCCGTTAAAGAAGGTGCGATGGCACTATTTGAAGAGAGATATGGTGATTTCGTAAGAGTTGTTAAAGTTGCAGACTTTAGTGAAGAACTTTGTGGTGGAACACATGTAAAGAATACAGGTGAAATAGGACTCCTTAAGATAGTCTCAGAAAGCGCAGTAAGTGCAGGTGTTAGAAGAATAGAAGCAATAACAGGTATCAACTCACTACTTTACCTGCGCAGACAAGATGAGGTACTCGAAGAACTTAAAGAGAAATTGGAATCGACGGTAAGCGAACTACCTAAGCGAATTGAAAAGATTATTGAAGAGAAAAAATCACTTGAGCGAGAGATGGCGCAACTCAAGAAGAAACTTGTGAATCCAGACTTGGTAATCAGTAGTATCAAAACCTTTGAAGATGTAAAATACGTTGCTGCTTCATTTGATGGTATTGGAGTTGATGTACTTAAAGAACTAACCGATGAAGTTGCTGACAGGATAAAAGGAATTGTCATGCTCGTATCGAGTATGGGTGAAAAGGTGGTCTTTACGATTAAGGTTCCAAAGGAACTAACCGACAAATACCACGCAGGAAACATTGCAAAGGTAGTATCAAAAATTCTTGGTGGCGGTGGTGGTGGAAGCCCAACCTTTGCTCAAGCTGGTGGAAAACTACCTGATAAAATTACACAAGCAATTGAAACATTTGAAAAGATAATTAGAAGGGAAGTGTAGTGATGTTTGGCAGGTCTGATTTGGGAATAGACCTTGGAACTGCGAATACTCTTGTTTACGCGCGAGGGAAAGGTATAGTCATTAACGAACCTTCGGTTATTTCAATAAACGTTGAAACGAACGAGATAATAAAAGTTGGTGCCGAGGCAAAAAAGATGCTTGGAAAGACACCGTCATACATCCAGGCTATAAGACCTCTTAAAGACGGGGTTATTGCCGATTATGATGTTGCACTTGCAATGCTCACCTATTTCATCAGCAAAGCCCAGGAGAAATTCTCGTTCTTCAGACCGAGAATAGTTATAGGCGTCCCATATGGTGTAACTGAAGTAGAAAGTAGGGCATTGCTTACCGCCGGAAAAGAAGCCGGTGCTAAGAAAGTTTTTCTCATAGAAGAACCTATGGCAACAGCACTTGGTGCGGGATTACCCGTTGAAGAGCCACAAGGTAGCATGGTAATAGATATTGGCGGTGGTACAACAGAAGCAGCTGTGATTTCCCTTGGTTCGATAGTAACGGCAACATCAACGAGAATCGCTGGGGACGAATTTGATGAAGCGATAATGCAGTACGTAAGGGAGATTTACAGGGTTACAATAGGTGTTAGAACAGCCGAACGAGTAAAAATAGAAATAGGGAATGTCTTTCCAATAAGAGAATTAGATGAACTTCAAACAGAAATTGTCGGAATTGAACTCTCAAGTGGTCTTCCAAAGAAACTGATACTCACAGGTGGTGAAATAAGAGACGCCATAAGACCAACTGCGATGCAGATAGTTGAAACAGCAAAAGTCACACTCGAAAAGACACCACCTGAGCTTGTAGCGGATATAACAGAGAGAGGTATAATTATAGCAGGTGGCGGTTCTTTACTTAGAGGAATGGCTGAATTGCTTTCGAAAGAAACGGGAATAAAAGTACATCAAGCAGATGAGCCGATGACTTGCGTTGCAAAGGGTGCTGGAATGGTGTTGGACAAGATAGATATTTTAGCGAGGTTGAAAAGCGTAGAATGAAGATTAATTACTTGGCTTTAACGTTCTTGATCATCATGACATTATTTGTCTTAGACGTCTTCACTCAAAATAGTTTATCTAATACAATTCACTCTGTATTATCCTCGCTTGCGTTACCGCTTTACGATTCTAAGGTTTTTCTCGAAAATTATTTTGAGAAGAATGTAATTATCGTACAGATAAGGATATTCGGTAATAGTAAACAAAATGAATTAGAAGTCTTGAGTGAAGATTTGAATGGAATATATGTAAGAAACTTGAAGAAAAGAGGTATAATAATTAACGATAGAGATGAACTGATAGGCTTTGTAGAAAAGACTGGATCGGTAGGATACGTAACAAAATGGTGGCAGAGTGAATTTCCAGTTACTATAGAATCAACATCTCTGAGCATTGTGGGATATTACAAAAGATACCGGATTACAATTCCAGATCCGACTATAGTACCTGAGAAAATTAGTGGAAAGGTCTTCATGTCCGAATACTTACCGTATGGAAAGATTTTAAAGAATTTCAACAGAGCTATCGGTGAATTTAAAAATGGGAACTTTATTATCTCAATACCAAGAATACCAAAATCTGTAATACTCTTAGAATCTTACGAAGGGGCAAAATAAAACTAACAAACCTGATGAGCGGGGGGGGAAAAATATGGGCTATGAAGAATTAACCAAAGAACAGCTTATAGAAAAAGTTCGCGAACTTGAAGACGAAGTCGGCAGATTGAAGATGCGCGAAACAGAACTTGAAATGTTATTGAACGAATATTCCTCGATTATGAAAAAACAGTTTGAAGTCTTTGATGACTTCATAAAGGATGTTGGAACGAGAAGGATGATAGACCCTCTCACAAGAGTGTACTCAAATGAACATATATTAAAACTCATCTCATACTACCATCAAAAAGCGTTTGAAGAAAACTTTGGATATGCACTCGTCACGATAACAATAAATAACTTCGACAAAATGGAGCAAATGGAAAAAGAACATTCCCTCTTGAGTATTGGAAAGCTCTTAAAAGAACTCGTCCGTGTCCCACTTGATAGTGTTGGTAGGGCTGCTGAAGACCAGTTCATAGTACTCTTAACAGAAATTACAAAAGAAAACGCTATGAGAGTAAAGGAAAGGATAGAGAACGCCATAGCACTGCACAATATAGATGCAACTGTCAAATTTGCTTGCTATCCAGATGACTCTACTAACTTGGAAGAACTAACCAAGCTGGTAAGATAACCTAATAACCTATGTCAAACACTCTATACTTTGAGGGGAGAATCTCAGAATGGGCTCTATAATTGTTGAAAAATCCGTGCTTTCAGGAGAAGTGGACATTTCAGGAGCAAAGAATTCTGCTCTGCCACTTCTTGCAGCGGCACTTTTAACAGAAGATGAAGTTGTACTGCACAAAGTACCTGTACTATCCGATGTAGAAACGATGATAGACATACTAAGAACTATAGGCAAAAGAGTTGTATTTGAAAAGGAGACGAATATGGTTCACATATCTGGACCCATACTTCGAACACACGTACCTTACGAATTAGTAAGAAAGATGAGGGCTTCTTTCAATGTTCTCGGACCTATTTCTGCACTGATGGGTGAGTCCAGTACGCCTCTACCAGGAGGTTGCGCTATAGGGGTCCGACCTGTTGATTTTCACATAGAAGGACTTAAGCGAATTGGTTTTGAAGTGAATTACAACCACGGTGAAATTCTTGCAAAACGCGGTACAAAAGCAGAAGAGGTTACTGTCTATTTATCATTCCCGAGCGTCGGAGCAACAGAGCATTTAATGAGTGCTGCAGCAATACTGCCTGGCATAACAATTATTGAAAATGCTGCAATGGAGCCAGAAATAATAGACTTGCAGGACTTACTTAACAAAATGGGGGCCAAGATCTCAGGCGCTGGAACGAGCAAGATTATTATTGAAGGTGTGAAAAAACTTCATGGATGTGAGCACACTGTTATTCCAGATAGGATAGAAGCTGGTACGTATGCCATTGCACTCTTAACAACGGGAGGAGAAGGTCTTCTGAAAAATATTAATCCATCACACCTTGATGCATTGTGGTTTGTTTTAGAAAGAACGGGTGCCATAGTCAAAAAAGGCAGCGACTTTGTGGAGGTAAGGTCTTGGAACAGATGGAAATCATGTGATATAAACGTACTACCCTATCCGGGCTTTCCAACGGACCTTCAACCTCAGATAATAGTTTATTTATCACTTGCAGAGGGGACGAGTACCGTAACCGAAAATGTATTTAAAACGCGCTTTGCACACGTTGGAGAACTTGTCAGAATGGGTGCAGACATGAAAATAATGGAGAACACTGTATTCATAAATGGAGTACAAAAACTACAAGGTACAACAGTTATGGGTACAGACCTCAGAGCAACCGCTGCTCTCGTAGTTGCGGGTTTAGCTGCCGAAGGAACAACGGAAGTTTCACAGGTTGAACACATATTTAGAGGTTATGAAAACGTTGTTGGAAAATTTGAAAAACTTGGAGCTAAAATAAGATACATACCCGGAGGTGTGCCAGAAATTTGAGAAATAAATATAAATTAAAGCTTTTTCTTAAATCTTCGAGAAACTTCTTCTTATTTCTAATAGATGTGCTCTTACTCATTCTTTCCGGTATAGTAGCGCTCTTTGTAAGATTTGGTTTCGATTTTTCTGAGTTGAAAAAATACGCTCCAGGTGTCTTAGTATTAATTGTACTTACAACGCTTTCTAACATCTTTAACGGAACATACAGCATTGTCTGGCGCTACGCCCAGCCTGTGGAATTTTTGAAACTCCTCAGAGGACTATTCATAGGTTACGCCTCGACGGTTTTATTTATACACTTCACAAGATTTACTATTCTTCCAAGATCAGTGGGAATGCTCACCTTCCTTGGAGGATATTTTCTTTTATTTAGTGCCAGGACAGTGTATCAATTCTTATTAAATGTTAGAAAGAATACAGGTAAGAGAATCGCTATTGTTGGCGCCGGAGATGCGGGTGTAATACTACTCAACGAAATTCGGAGAACAAACTATGGAAATGTTGTTGCATTCTTTGACGATGACCCTGCAAAGGTTCGAAAGACAATTGCAAACGTTAAAGTGTTAGGAACCTTAGATGAAATTGACAAATATATAGAAGCACTTGAAATCGACGAAATACTCATAGCTATACCATCGGCATTTAAACAAACTCTTGAAAAAATTTCAGAAAAGGTTAACACTACAAAGGTAAAGCTCAAGAAATTTCCGCCCATAACACAAATTCTTGATAGAGAACCCACGATAGCTGACTTAAGAGAGGTATCTATTCAGGATATCATCGGAAGGGAACCTGTAAAGGTTGACCTAAGTTCCATCAGCGGTTACCTTTCTGGTAAGGTCGTTCTCGTAACAGGTGCTGGCGGGAGCATAGGTGCTGAGATTTCAAGACAAACAAGCAGATACGCACCATCAAAACTGATACTTCTTGGTCGCGGTGAAAATAGCATTTACGAAATATACAACGAACTCAAGGAAAAGAACAGAGACTTACAAATTGTTCCGGTTATAGCTGATGTTTCAGACAAAAAGCTCATGAGCCAGATAATATCATCTTACAGACCAGACATCATCTTCCATGCCGCAGCTCACAAACATGTTTTCTTCATGCAAACCAATCTTTACGAGGCACTAAGGGTAAACGTAATTGGCACAATAACACTTGCTAAACTTACCTGTGAGTACAAAGTTGGGAGATTCGTCTTCGTATCAACAGATAAGGCGGTTCATCCCACTTCTTACATGGGACTCAGCAAACGCATTGCAGAACTTTACTTATTATCAATGCCAAGCAATTGTACTACCAACTTCTCCATAGTTCGCTTTGGAAATGTCATAGGAAGTAGGGGAAGTGTACTTTGGAAATTCAAAAAGCAGATAGAAAACGGGGGACCTTTAACGATAACTGATCCTCGGATGAAACGGTATTGGATGAGCATACCAGAGGCTGTTTCTCTCGTCATGCAAGCTGGTGCGTTTTCTACGAAAAGGGAACTATACGTACTTGACATGGGCGAACAGATTTCAGTTGAGAAAGTTGCAAAAACACTTGCAAAATTAATGGGAAAACCTGATATCCCCGTAGTGTATACAGGTGCGGTTCCAGGTGAGAAATTTGAAGAAGAACTCTTTTACGAATACGAAAAACCAGAACCTACGAACCATCCCAAAATCTCTCGCGTTAAATATGATAACGTGAAACTCAGCTCCGATGAAATCGAAGAAATAGTTAAGAATGCGATGGAATTGTACGTATCTGGTGATGAAGAAAAAGCTATTCAAAACCTTAACAAAATTCTTGAAAGCGTTAAAAAATAGATAATGGCAAGGCTAAGCCTTGCCACTAATTTATTTCTCTTTCTTTTCTTCTATAACCTTTTGTATCTCCTCAGAAGTAAATGAATATTTAGCCGAACACCACTTACAAGTCACTTCTGCCTTCCCTTCTGCAAGCAACTCGTATAAATCTTCGATTTCGAAGACTTTAAGCGACTCATATGCTTTCTCACGACTACAATTGCATTTGAAAACGACATCCGCTTCGTTGAAAACAAATTCATGGGTTCCGAGGGCGAATCTTGCTATCTCTTCCAGAGTCATCTCACCAATGAAATTCGTGATTGAAAAAACTGCAAGTCTATTCTCTATGTTGGATATAATTTCTTCAGAAAGACTTCTGTCAAGAATTTGAATAGCCAGACCTCCAGCCTTTGCAACGCCTAAACTGTTCATTAAAACGCCGAGTGCAAACGCAGATGGAATTTGTTCTGACTTATTGTAATAATAAGCTATATCTTCAGCTATCTCACCCGAAACGATTGGTACTTTCGACACAAAAGGGGTCTTCAATCCAACATCCCTTACGACGGTCAAATCACCATTACCTATAGCCCGCTTTACATCAAACTTCCCATACTCATTTGGTTCCAATTCAAAATTAGTATTTGTAATGTACCCTCTTACACTTCCATCTCCATGTGACTGACTAACGACATTTCCCGCAGGTCCATCACCACTAAGTACAAACGTTATACTCTCCCTTCCACCGAGCCATGGTACAACGAGGATTGCAGCTGTTACGAGCCTACCGAGCGTAACAGTAGGCAGATAAGAAAGCCGATGCCTATCTCTCAACTCCTGCACGACATCCTTTGAATTTGTTACCGAAAACCTAAGCATTCCATCGTAAGCAGTTCCATAGATTAACCTTGCCATCAGATTACCTCCTTTTTCATACTCATAGTTTAGCAACTTTTAGAAAAATATCAAGATTCTTATTGCACCTTCTATTAACTTGTGTGATATAATTAAATTGAAATTAATAAAACTTAAATTGGGGGGGATATTATGCCTGCCTTAGATTCGGTGAAAATAGAAGAATTAATCTCAAAGGTGCCTGGAGTAAAAGCAGTGAAGGTTGTTGGTGATGGTGTTGGCTTGCACGAAATCCATGTGATTACAACGAGTGACAAAAGTCCAAAGCAACTTGTCAGGGATATAGAAACCGTTGTACTTGCGAGTACCGGAATGAGGCTCGATAGGAAGATCATCTCCATTGCACAAGTTGAATCTGATGTAAAGACACAAAAGATACTACCATACCAAATTGCTGACCTGAAGATTGAAAACGTAGACGAGAGAAACGTACGAGTAAACGTTACTATTGAACATGGTGAGGAAGAATTTTACGGTGAATACTCTGGTCCCAAAACATCTCGAAACGTTCCAAGAATAATAGGCAACGCCGTTCTCAACGCGCTATCCGAAATCCACGATTTTGCCCTTTCATTTGACGACATTGCCGAAGTGTACTTTGTTGGCAAAAAATATGTACTTGTCCATATAACAAAACAGTACAACAACATAGAAGAAGGTATAATAGGTACTGCTATTATTGAAGGAAGCTATGAAAAAGCTATTGCGGAAGCTGTTCTCGATGCTTTCAGGCGAATTTAACATCTTTAAGATAACGTCAGTAATACTCTTATTACTAAGTATTTCAATATCATTCGCAGATCTTGTAAATCCTTCTCAACCTCTTGCGAATCTTACGGGTGCTTATCCAGTACCTGCTATCTGGATTGGTAACCCAACACTTACAGCTCAAACACGTTTAGAAGCGAACTTTTCACTTTACACAGCAAATTGGTCAAGCAACATAGTTAAGAAATACTCAGGTTGGTGTGGTAAGCCAGCGAATCCAGCTCAGAATGTCTTTTACCTTCCGGAGGAGATTTTACCATTTTTAAACCTTATATTTGATTATTCCACTCCAGATATTGCATTCTACCTTGAGATACCACTTAAAAAAGAATACAGAAACAAATTGCTCACGCTTTCAGATGGCAACAATATTCCATTGAATCCATTTGATCTAAGCAAATTGTCTATAGATATTAATTTCCCAGATATTGGATACATATACTATGCGAATGAGAATGCGTACTTAGCAATTGGTAGATTTCCGCTCAAATGGGGTGACGCAAAATATCCAGTCCACATCTCACCAACGACATATCAAGACAACGCAACGCTTGCGCTGAGATTTCCTGGTATGACTTATACATTCCATGCCATAACATCGTATCCTCTCCTTGCAAACGAAGAATACGAAATTCAAAAAAGCTATTCAGATCAGCACACATCTGGCAGGTATTTCTACGAACCTTCAAAATGGATTATCGCACACAGGATTGATTATTATAACGCATTTGGAGATGTTAACCTAAGGCTTGGCCTTGGGGAACTGAATATTGTTGGTGGTAAACACTTGGACCTTATCGACCTAAACCCCGTGCTGATATTCCACAACACATATGGAGAAGGTTACAGAAATGTAACCGGCAGCCTTGATTTTTCACTTAAATGGAAATCGGTATTTATTTATGGAGAGTTTGTTTTAGATGACGCTGTTGAAGCAACGGAAATTGGTTATAATTACAAGCCAGGTGCATATTCTTATGACATCGGTGGTCAAGTTAACATTGGAGGAATATCCCTTTGGACCGAGTATGATTACGTATCGGAGTGGATGTATGTGACAAACTACTTACCGTATCTAAGAATAAACGTTCGACACTTCGACTTGGAAAACAATCCTTCCGGACGTTTGATGTTTGATTACCCACTCGGTTTTATATACGGTCCGGATGCTCAAATGCTTTCATTTGGGGTTCAGGGAAAAGTCTATGATATGAAGTTTGATTTGACATATAATTATTTAACAAAAGGTCTCGTAGACGATAATGGAAATATTCGTTGGAAGTGGTTCTGGGATTCATGGCCTTTCAACGTTTCAGAATCAGGCTCAAAAACACCACCAAAAGCGGGTGATGAAACATGTAATATATTATCACTGAGAATTTATTGGAAAGACTTTACGCTTTTGTATAAAACGGTCAACTTTGAAGAGTACTTCCTTTCCGTTAATTACAAATTGGTTTTTTAAGCATGTGTATGAATACTCAACCTTAAAGTTTTCAAGTAAGTTTTTAACTAAACGCTCCGAAAACGGAGCGCTTTTTCTTTAAAGCCCCCACTCAAATTCTTTTAACATTGTAACATTTAATCGGCAGTAAACCATATAAAAAAACTCTTTACAAAAGGTAAACTTTTGTGGTATAATCTTAAAGAAAAACAACATCAATTTAAGGAGGGGACTTTATGGCAAAGAGAACTATTATGGTTATTGACGACCAACCTGAGATACTTGAACTTGTGAGCTTTACACTTCAAAAGGAAGGATATGAAGTCGATCCGGTAGAAGATGCGGAAAAAGCACTTCAGGAGTTAAAAGAAAAAGACGTGGACATGTTTATAGTCGACATCATGCTACCAAACATGGATGGTTTCGAATTTGTAAGACACATTCGTGCATCTGAAAAGCATAAGCTCACACCTGTAATATTCCTGAGTGCAAAAGGTGAGGAATTTGACAAAGTGCTTGGCTTAGAACTCGGTGCCGATGATTACATAGTGAAACCGTTCAGCATTAGAGAACTCTTGGCAAGAATTAGAGCTGTCTTCAGAAGAATACAACTTGGTACTGTTGTAAAAGAGGAAAGACCAAAGAAGATAGTAGCAAAAGACTTGGAAATAGATATAGACAAGTACGAAGTGCGTGTGAAAGGAAAGAAAGTTGGACTCACACCTCTCGAATTTGACTTACTTAGATTCCTTGCAGAGAATGAAGGTAAGGTCTTCTCAAGAGATGTACTTCTTGACAAGCTCTGGGGTTACGACTACTTTGGAGATACCAGAACGGTTGACGTGCACATCAGAAGGCTTAGAACGAAGATAGAAGAAGATCCTTCGAATCCAAGATATGTTGTTACAGTACGCGGAAAAGGTTATAAATTTAGAGATCCTGGAAAGGAAGAACAATAATTAGATGACGATTGTTGCAGTTATAAGCTTGTTGCTGGCAATTACATTTGCCGTATTATTTGTAATTGCACAGCGCAACAGCAAGATATATGCAAAGTATCTCGATAAAATAGCGTTAAGTATAGGAGAGGAGGCGGGCACTCCTCCCCTATATATTTATGAACGTCTCAGAAAGAAACTTGAAGAGCTTAAAAAGAGGATTTCTGATAGTGAACGTGAAAGAAAGAATGTCTTTACGATACTTAACAACATCACGGACCCGATAATAATTGTAAGAGGTGACGGTGTTGTAAGCTTTGCCAATATTGCTGGGAGGGATATAACAAGACCTGGTATTGAAGGAAGAAAAGTTTACGAAATAATTGAAAATTATCACTTGCTTGAAATGTTTGAAAAGGCGCTTGAAAGTGGCGAAATACAAAGTGGTGATGTTCAACTAAATGTTGATGCTGAAGTGAGATACTACGATGCAAAGGTAGTTCCAATAAAATTTGACGAAGAAAGCGAACGGTACATAATAGTTCTTCATGATACTACGAAAGAAAAGCAACTCGATAAACTGAGAAGAGAGTTCATATCTAATGTATCACACGAACTGAGAACTCCTCTGACATCGATTCACGGGTATGCTGAGGCACTACTTGACGATGATTTATCAAACAAACAGCTTGTACGCAAATTCTTATCAGTTATTGAAAGTGAATCTGGTAGAATGACAAGATTAATAAATGACTTGCTTGACTTAGAAAAGCTTGAATCCGGAGAAGCAAAATTCAATTTTGCACCAGTCGAGATGTGTCATGTTATGGACAGAGTGTACAATATAGTTGAACCTCTTTCCCATGATTATGGTGTAGAACTTGAGATGGAGTGCGATGAGCCAAAGACTGTGTATGGAGATTTCGACAGGCTTGTACAATTAATGCTGAACCTTGTTGATAACGCTGTGAAGTATAGCTCAATAAAGGAATCAGGAGAAAAGCGTGTTGTTGCACGGTGTATTGAAAAGGAGGATAAAATAATATTTGAGGTTAAAGATACAGGTCCAGGCATACCTGAAGATGCGCAGAAAAGACTATTTGAAAGGTTCTACCGCGTCGACAAAGCAAGGAGTAGAAAAGTTGGTGGAACTGGCTTAGGGCTCTCCATAGTTAAGATGATTGCAGAAAAACACAATGCTACATTGACATTCGAGAGTAAAGTAGGTGAGGGGACAACATTTAGAGTCTTCTTTAACAAATATGTTGAAAGCAAAGAGGAGATTCACGGTGAAGAGGATGAAAAAAATGTTAAAGGTTAAATTATTAACATCTGCGATTGTGGAGGCATGAAAAATGAGAGCTTACGATGTGATACTGAAAAAGAGAAACGGCGGAAAATTAACAAAAGAAGAAATAGAATACATGGTAAATGGATATGTGAGAGGCGAAGTGCCTGACTATCAAATGGCTGCGTTTTTGATGGCAGTATACTTTAAACATATGGATGCCGAGGAACGAGCAACACTGACTGAAGTAATGGCAAACTCGGGTGACAGAGTAGACCTATCATCGATTCCTGGTATAAAGATAGATAAACACTCAACAGGCGGTGTGGGCGATAAAACGACACTCGTCGTAGGTCCAATCGTTGCTTCGCTCGGTGTACCAGTAGCGAAGATGTCTGGAAGGGCACTTGGGCACACTGGCGGAACGATAGATAAACTTGAGTCTATACCTGGGTTCAGGACATCACTTAGCGAAGAGGAATTCTTTGAAAATGTTAGAAAGATAGGAATTGCCGTTGTTGGTCAGACCGCGAACCTCGTACCAGCAGATAAGAAGATATACGCCTTGAGAGATGCAACGGCAACTGTTGATGAAGTTTCACTCATTGCATCGAGTATCATGAGCAAGAAACTTGCCGGTGGTGCCGATGGATATGTTCTCGATGTGAAAGTTGGAAGTGGTGCTTTCATGAAAACCTTAGAACAAGCTACCGAACTCGCCCAAGCAATGGTTGGAATTGCCAAGTCTCATGGCAAAAAGGCGGTTGCCGTATTAACGAACATGGATGTACCACTTGGCAAGATGGTTGGTAACTCACTCGAAGTTTTTGAGGCAATCGAAACGCTTAAAAGCAAAGGACCTGAAGATTTCACACTCTTGTGCTTGAACCTTTCCGCTTGGATGTGCCATTTGGCAGAGAAAGGAACATTTGAAGAGTGCTTCAAAATGGCAGAAGAATCTTTAAAGAGTGGGAAGGCGCTTGAAAAGTTCAGGGAATTTGTGAAGTATCAAGGTGGTAATCCGGAAGTTGTTGATCGTCCAACAGAGATACTGCCCATGACTGACAATATAATCGAATTCACTTCAGAGCAAGAAGGCTACATAACCACAATAGATACAGAAAAGATAGGTATTGCATCTAATTACCTTGGTGCTGGCAGAAAGACAAAGGAAGATACGATTGATTACCGTGTGGGAATTGAAATACTTAAGAAACTTGGCGATTATGTAAAGAAGGGCGAACCCATCGCAAAGATGTATATTTCCGAAAAGAGCGATCTTAAAGAAGCTAAGAAGTTACTCGCTGAAAGCTACAAATTCAGCACCGAAAGACCTGAACCCAAACCTATAGTCCTTGGTATTGTCAAATAGGGTAAAATTGATAAGAAATTTTCTAACCTTTCAACAGCGGGGTACCCCGCTGTTTTTTTGTTTTATCTTCAAGTTGAATAACGTTAAACAACATGGTATAATAAAAAATAATAAACAACGCTACAGAAAAACGCAAATGTGAGGTGCTATGACTGTGCATTTATGTAGATTTAAAACTCTTTTATCCTTTATACTTACAATTATTCTGGCATCCTTAGTAAATGCACAATTTTTTTTAATCAATAATAACATTTTCGTACCAACGAATGGCTATTTCGATGAATCTCAACTTAGAGAGATGGGATTTAATATAGTTAAGAGTGATAAAGTATACCTCATATACAACAAAAAACTTATTATAGGCTCCAATGGAGATTTTTTGGTTGATTTCGAACACTACTTTCCCAAAATGTACATAAAAACAAACGGTACAGTACTTGTGAAACAAGAATTCTTAGTTAGCTTTTTAAATCTCACAAAGTTTAACGACATCTACTATGACAAACTGATAGATATCAACCTTATTGATTATCAAAATGACACAGTTACAATCTCATTTTCAACCCCGGCTATGAAAGAACTTGTCAAAGTGTCCTTTTCAGAAAACATACTTAGACTGACATTGACACCAGCCCAATGTACACTCAAAGCGCCAGAAGGAGTGAACATTTCAAAGTCACAAAACGTTGTAACCATAGAACTCCAGAAGAAGATAAGTGATTATGACATTCAATACTCGGGGAAAAACATAATAATACAATTTCAACCTTTCACAGATCGAATAAGTTTCGAGAAGCGTACAGAAAAGTTTGCAGGTCGTACATTTACGGTCAATTATATAAAAGTTGACCCAAGACGAGTCAGTATAACTCCATTGTTACCGGGGAAGGGGATAGGTACCACAGCCCCGTTGCCAACTATACTTAACCAAAATGGTTATTCTGCAGGTGTGAATGCGAACTATTTCGATCCGACAACCGGATTACCAATCGATATTATCATCTCCAACGGAAAGGTCTTATTTCACAGATATGGACTAAGACCTGTATTTGTCCAGACGGAAGACAATAAAGTATTTATCCGAAAAGCCTACATGGAGTTGACTGTAAAAATAGGAGAAGTCCTATTGCTTGTAAAAGGAGTTAACACACCGTCACTTGGAGAGGTAAACCTCTATACAGAAGAGTACGGATTGAAGATTCCGAAGGATATTACTAAGAACTATCTTCTTGTCAAAAATGGTAAAATAGTAAGCATTGGATACATTGCGACGGTGCCTGAGGGCTCACAAGTTATAATGATCAACAAAGAATTGATAAATAAATACTTACCAAAATTGAGTACTGGCTTGGATGTTGTAATAGAAGTATTTACCGACAACGGTTACAAAGTCAAAAATGCGGTTGGCGCCGGTCCGTTACTTTTACAAAACGGAGAGATAATTTCAGATGCAGCTGAAGAAAAGTTAAGATATGGCGGAGGCATACCTACCACAAAAACGGATAGAACAATAATTGCCATAAAAGAAGAGAAAGTTTACTTAATAACTATTGAGGGACTTAGTGGGGCTGGAATGAATTTTGATGAAGCTGCACAATTTCTCAAATCGAAAGGCTTTGAATCAGCGATGATGTTAGACGGTGGTGGCTCGACGTCGATGGTGTATGGTGGAAAGTACGTAACAAATGGTTCGCCAAGGAGCATACCAGTCGCACTCGGAGTAAGATAAAAAATATCAAACACCCGCTCGATTATACAGAGCGGGTGTTTTAATTATTGAACTTACTTACAAACTCTGTGAACTCATTAAAATACATCACAGTGTTCTTCCCATCGAGTGCCTCCTTTGCTAATCTGTCAGCTCGATTATTCAAAACATCTTTTTTGTGTGCAGCGACTTTAACAAACTCTATATTTATTAAACTGCTAAAATACTTAACAAAATCTCTATACAACTTTGTTAACTCAGTCTTTGCTTTCCACTCACCACTTATCCAATGTGCGAGTCCTGAATAATCATGGAAGATTCTCAACTGTTCTATACTAATTTTGTAAGCATAAAAAATTGCGTACATAACAGCGTATGTCTCTCCGGAAACATTCCTATGTGCTGATATCTTATCTGACACTAAGCTAAACGCAAAATCTCTTATCTCATCACCCATCTTGAAAACGACTCCAACACCGACAATGCCATCCTTAAAACTTCCATCGACGTATACTTCTGCGCTTTTAGACATCTGCGATCACCTTCGCAACTTCAAGACGTAGAACTTCCAGTAGTTTCGAATGAATAGTAGAATAGGCAATGCAAGGAGCACTCCCGTAAAGCCAATCACACTACCGAAAATGAATATGGAGAGCATTATCACAAACCAGTGAAGCTTAAGATTGTTTCCCTGAATCCGTGGACCATACACCCAAGACTCTAATTGATTAACTGCAACAAGTAGTATTGTGAGCCATAACATTCCTTTAACACCATGCGATGTAAACGCAAGCAAATACATAGGCACTGCTGTAACTAAAAGACCGACAAATGGAAAAAAACCGGCAATGAAAGAAAGAACTCCGAGTGTGACCGCTGATGGTATACCGATAACATACAAACCTAACGTGGTTAGTACAGCACTTATAAATGAAACAAGTACCTGCCCACGTAAATACCTTCGGACATCTGAGAAGAACACCTTTATGAAATGCTCGCCGTATTGTGGATTATCAATAAACAGCAATCCTATCTTATCATTAAAATAGACCTTTATACTCTCTATACCCACCATTGTAACTATTAACAACATAACCATTGTAATGAGGGAAGGTATGGCATTGGCTACGTACTTTACAATCTCAGAAAGGAAAGATGAAACATTGGATTTTAGTTCATCAACGTACCTTTTAGTCCAGTCCGGTAAATTGAGATTAAGTTGTGAACTTTGAGCCCTTTGAATAACCGCATTCACCTGACCGATAACTGTTGGGAATACCGATATGATTGCGTAAACAAAAACAACTACTACAAGAACGTATGCAATTATTGCGACATACCGAAGTCCTGTCTTCTTCATAACAAAATCATACGGTACGCTGAGGATAATGGAAAAATAAAAACCCAAAATAAGAGCACCGACAACATACGGCACCTTCCAAGCAAAGAAGATAAAAACAAAAAAGTATATCAAAACCAGTAACATATCACGTTTAACATCGCTTGGAGAATTTAAAACACTTTCCACTCTTTGCTTACTTTTCTCTTTACTCTCTTTCTTCATCAACATTCTCCTTCACAATCTTCTTTTCTATTTCAAGTACGAGTGCCTCGGCAGTAGCAAGATTAGTAGCGAGTGGCACGTTATGAACATCACACACCCTTAGAAGTGCACTAACATCTGGTTCGTGAGGCTGAGCTGTTAATGGGTCTCTCAAAAATATTACAAAATCGATCTTGTTATTCACTATCATCGCACCAATCTGCAAGTCGCCGCCGTATGGACCAGATTGGAACTTATTAACAGATAGCCCTATCTTCTCCTCTATTACCTTCCCAGTTGTGCTCGTTGCGTACAAATCGCATTTAGAAAATACAGCCTTCCATTCCTTGACAAACATGGCCAAATCAAGCTTCTTCTTATCGTGCGCTATAAGCGCTACTTTAATTCGTTTCATTCACATTCCCCCAATCTAATATTGTATTATCTATCGACAAACACGTACGAATTCTCCAATTTTCTTTGTGCTGACAGATGTCTCTGGACATATTGACCACAGTTACTCCCTATCTTATTCTCTTCAATCTCCCCCACGCTTATAATTACTTCATATCCGTTCTTATCGAGCTCTTCAACGAACCTTCTGTGTTTCAAAACAAGTCCTTGTTCGTCAACATCAGAATCAAGCCCATTTTCCGTGGCTCTATAAGTTGGATTCACCGGAGTAATCTTTACAAGGAACTTTTCAGGATTGAAGTATCTTTGAATAACGATTGCATCGGCTTCATTCTCGCGAGCAAGTGCGAAATTTAAAGTGACTTTCCTATCGCCGTTTTTGACAAATCGCTCTCCGTATTGTGCAATCTGTAAGAAGCTCCATTTCTTAATGGGGATAATTCTATCCCTTTGCTCTTCACTGGTACTGTGGATCGAAAACTGCATTTGGAATTTACCAACGTAATATTTATCCTTTATCTCTTCCAACCTTTCGAACCAGCTATCTCTTCCCGCTGGTGCTACCGTGCTAATTGAAGGTATAAGTCCCGGGGCATTGATTAAATGTGTAAGCCTTTCAAGTACGGAAAGAACATTATCGTTTAGTGCTGGTTCACCAACTCTGGCAAATTGAATTTTGAATTTCTCAACTGGTACATACGTACCGAACCTCTTGCTTACCAAAAAAAGAATTTGTGCTAAAATCTCCTCTTCACTAAGCTTTCGTTTGTAATAACCACCCGCATCGCACATCATACATCCCACAGGACAACCATCCATCGTAGAGACAATCAAAACCCACTTCTTCTCTCGTGGAATTGGGAGCTGGATGGATTCAACAAATTCTATCAACGCACCCTCTTTACTCTCCGCAAGGTAGACCATAGCTATATCTTCCCTACCGTAACTTGAAACTATCTTCAAATCATTGAGTAACTCTGAAAGGTTTGAAAGGTTTTGAATGTTCACAGCCACAACACCTCCATCACTTATTCACATCCATTATAATCTCCATTGCACACCTTATTCCATCACCAATCGCTATTGAAGACTGCCTAAGTTCTGGATGTGCCACATCACCTATTTCGTAGGTCTTCATGCTCTTAGTCTCAATCTCTGGCTTATTGCCAACTCTTCCGATGGCAAGCAGAAGTGCATTTGCTGTGTAAGAAGCGTTGTGTGTGTGCAAATACAGAAAGCCAGACTTTTGCTCCACAAAAGCAATCGCCTCATTCAAATGAATAGTAATGTCCCTTTGCTTGGCATACTTCACAAGTCTATCAACCGCTTTTAACCTATCGCCTCTTACCAAAACGATTGGCTCAATACCATCTTCTTTTGCATGTATTGCGTAATCAATCGCTACATCGCCACCACCATAAATCACTACGGTTTTGATATTATCTGGAAGCGATGCATATTCATAAAACGTATTTGGACCTTCGAGTGTTACTATTCGCCTGGGTGAAGTACCAGTTGCAATCACAACAACATCACACGCATATCTCTCATTTCTTCCAACAACTTCGTAGTCATTAACATGTAAAATCTCATCTTTCACGACATCAATTCCGTACTCATCCACGTACCATTTGAGCCTATTTACGAATTCCTTGCCAGAAACAAAACCGACTGGTGGAAAATTCTCAACCCGCCAAGCATTCCTTATAAGTCCCCCAATTTCATTCTTCTCATAAATTGTGGCATTTATACCATACCTTTTCAACAAAACTGCACACGCAACGCCCGCAGGTCCACCACCGATGATTGCAACTCTCACGAATATTCCCCCAAATTTCCATTCGATTATTATTTCTTCTTTACGTTAAAAACCCATATATTGCTGTTACTGTACCCACCATGTGGGTCGTATGCTTCAACATACCATGAATAAGATCCCTCGGAACTAACAGTTACATCGATATTTGACACCGAAATATCTTTTGCCACTTGTGAAAATGTGGTAGTTCCGGGCTTTTTCAAATAAACATTGTATTTTAGAATATCTCCATCGACATCGGTACAATTCCAATTTAAATTCACTTTGCTTGAAAGTAGAGATACTTCGACTGTTTCGTTGTTTGGCCGGCCATTTGATGGAAACTCCGGTGCCGTGTTTTCCTTTGTCTTAAAAGATAACGTATCACTAAGGACATGATTCCCATCTTCATCAACTACCTCGACGAACCATTTGTACCAAGTATTTGGCAGAAGCGATTTTGAGAGGGTAACAGATAACTCATCAGCGTCTGTCCCTGATACTGTCTTCTCAGGTGTTGTTAGTTGAGTTTTTTCACTTTCAAAGACGTAAAGCATATATGTAAGCTTATCTCTTGTACTATTATCCAAATAATTTCAATACCTTTGAAAGCACAAAATCCACCTCCAAAATAACTACTTCTCAAAGAATTCTATCACAAAATATCGTTTTTGGTTAAAAAAACCGTGGCAAAAGTGCCACGGTTTGTTATATATTCAAAAGAATAATTACTTTGCTTCAAATACCCAGGTCTTACCTTTTGTAAAACCATCGTGTGGGTCTTTTGCCACAACGTACCAGTAATACTTACCAATGTTATTCAGAGTTACTTGCACAGACTTTGTATTTGTTACATACGGAGTAACTGATGTAAAATCAGTACTTGTGTTTATGTAGACTTCATAAGACAAGTTATCTTCGTCTGGGTCTGAACAATTCCAACTTAGAGTAATTGTTGTTGGTGTGCTTCCGACGGAAATCACGCTGCCATCAGACGGATTTGGATTTGTTGGAATATTTGGTGCCTCGTTTTGTTTTGTCTTAAAGCTGCGAGTTGCACTGTACGCATAGTTTCCAAAAGAGTCCTTGACTTCAACTCTCCAGTAATACGTTGTAGTCGGTGATAAATTACTAACTATTTGAGAAATCTCAGAACTCGTTTGTCCAGTGATTGTCGAATAGAGAGTTATTTGATCTGCTTGCCCAATGTATAGGTAATAAATAAGGTTCTGAGAAGGAGTTTCTTTATCTGAGCTTGCTTTCCACTTTAAAGTTACATTATTCATTGCGACTCCAGAAGCACCATTTTCAGGTGAAATCAACTCAGGCACTGTTGGTGCGTTGTCCTTATTTGTTATTGTAAATTTCCATACGGGTCCTTCAACTGGCGGATTATACCCATCGCTCACAACTACCTTCCAATAATACGTCTTACCAAACTCAAAGAGCCTTGGAGTCTCAAAAACATTTGTTGTCAGACCACCAGCTTCGAGCTTTAAACTATCTAGGCTCTCGCCGATATACAAATCGTACCTAAGTGTATCCCCATCTGGGTCAGTTGAATACCAAGAAAACCTCGGAATCCTATTGGGCAGATTTTCAGCGTTATCCCCCGGATAAGGTGATGTCGGCACGCTCGGAGGAGTATTACTGTACGTTTCAAATGTGAATCTATCACTTTCTGTCTTACCTCCGTGACGGTCTTTTGAAATAACATACCACGTATAAGTCTTACCTACATCAAGCAAGTTAGAAATATTGTTAATATAATAACTATTCGACAACACTGGACTTCTTCTATGTACTTCTTGACCATTGCATAATAGTACAAACTCGTAATAAACATCATCTTCATCGATATCTGTAACACTTGACCAGCTAAAAGTAAGATCAGTTACTTTGACAAAGTTAATCTTTTCTTTATCTCCAGGACTTTTCAAAATAGGTTTGTCAGGTGGTGTGTTAGCCCTTGTCTTGAATGAAAAATTCTGAGTTTTTGTTTGGCCGTACTTATCTATTGCATTTATTGTGATTGTGTACGTGGTATTTGGTGCTAAGCCGGTAACCTTAAACTCCGTAAGTGAAGAATTACTAAGCAAATTCTGACTGCTATTAAGTGAAACATTGTATAGCAGATCCTCATTATCTTTGTCATAACCTTTCCACTGCAGCAAAAGATTATTAAACTTTACATCCACCGAGTTAGGAACTGGATTGAGCAATTCAATTCTCTCTGGTGGATCGTTTAACTTAGTTTTAAATGTTGCATTTTTAGTTTCACTATTAGCTCCCCAAGAATCTACAGCCCTTACTTCCCAAACGTAATCTGTTAGCTGGTTTAGATTCTTTACAACTGCAGAATTTGTTGCGACGACTGTTTCGTATATAGGATTACTGTTACCTTTCAAATAAACTTTGACTGAGAAAGTCAGATCATCGTTATCTGGGTCGCTTGCATCCCAAGTTAATGCAAGAGCGCCAAAGGGATGATCAGTTGTACCATCTGGTTTGAGATTGTAAACCACAGGAGCGGAATTCTCCTTTGTTGTAAAGTATCTTAATTCACTCGAATTTGAATCGTCGCCTTTTAGACGTACGTACCATTTGTATTTTGTACTTGGCTCGAGCTTACCTTTTGGAATCTTAACTTCTATATTCTGCCCACCTTTTAGAGCACTTTTGAATACCTCATCACTTGTTGATGCCTTCTTAACTATCACTTCGTATTCTTTATCATTTGGTGTACTAAATACCAGCTTCGCATCGTTAAAAGGAACGTTGGGAGCGTTATTCGATGGTGAAATCAATTCGTACTTTGAAACTGATGGACTTCCACACCCACTGATTAGAAGGACAATTCCAAATGCAAAGCTTAGGAAAAACAAAAATCGGCTTACCAATCGCTTAGGCACTCTCATCTCTTATCCCCCTCGCCAAGATATTCTCCTTTGAACGATTCTATAAGTTATTATACCACACAAAACAAAAAAGGCACTCCAGCAAATAAATCTGGAGTGCCATAAATTATATTTTAAACCTCATAGCAATATTACGTTTTTGTATTTCCCTTTAGTTACGTTCTTTGTATCGAAGAGGAACGGAACGTTATCTGCAACGAATTCATAGTCAATACCTATCGTATGACCAGAAGTGACTATTGCCCCATCCATCTTTTTGAGATTTTCTTGTGTTAATTCAATTCTCTTGTAGTGTTTTCCGTTATGGGTGAATTCAGGAACGAACGGGTCGTAGTAGAATACGTTTACTTTCTTCTTTTCAAGTATCTCGATAACCTTCAATGCTGGACTTTCTCTTAAGTCGTCGATATTACCCTTGTAGGTGACACCGAGCAGGAGTATATTCCTTCCATTCAAACATTGCTGCCTATCGTTAAGAATATCGGAGAGCCTATCGACGACATAGTATGGCATTCCATCTGAGATCTCACCAGCGACTTCGACGAGCATCATATGTAAATCGTATTCCTTTGCCTTGTAGACGAGGTAGAATGGATCGATAGGGATACAATGCCCGCCTATACCAGGTCCAGGGTAGAACGGCATGTAACCAAAAGGCTTTGTTGCAGCGGCATCGATAACTTCCCAGATATTTATATTCATCTTCTCAGCAACTTTCGTCATTTCTTGAACAAGTGCAATATTAACGAGTCTGAAAGTATTCTCCAAAATCTTTGTCATTTCAGCTGCCTTTGCGGAAGAAACTGGGAACACGCCGCCTTCGAGCACATTTTCGTATATGGCAACTGCATGTTTTGTACACTCTGGTGTGATGCCACCAACTACTTTTGGAGTATTTCTTGTCTTGTACCTTGGATTTCCTGGATCGACTCGCTCTGGGCTAAATGCCAAATAATAATCATGCCCAACCTTCAAACCCGTCTCTTCTAAAATTGGAAGGACAACCTCATCTGTTGTTCCCGGATATGTAGTACTTTCAAGCACAATTAGCTGCCCTTTTCTCAATCTCTTCTTAATTTCATTTGCACTATTGATAATATAACTTAAATCTGGCTGTTTGAACTTATCAAGTGGCGTTGGAACACAGATACTTATTACATCACAATCCCTTAATTCGTCAAAATTCGTAGTTGCGCTTAGCCTCTTTGCCCCCACAAGTTCCTTCAACTCATTATCGTCCACATCGCCTATGTAATTCTCACCACGGTTAATCAGGTCAACTCGCTTCTGCTGAATATCAAACCCTACAACCTTGTAACCAGCTCTTGCCTTTTCTACCGCAAGTGGTAATCCAACATATCCCATACCGATAACTCCAATAACCGCGGACTTGCTCAATATCTTTTCGTATAAACCCATCTTCCATCCCTCCATCTTGAGTAATTACATTTCTCACAAATCTATTCATTCACTGAATGAATTTTACCACAAATATTATCGACTGTCAAACGGTATACTTTAGCCTCAGTTGAATGAAGATAATTGTAAGATTCTATTAACACAAAAGTTTCTTGAAAAAGTATAATTAGTGGTAAAATAATACACGTATTAAAGTGTCTAAGAATAAAAATGATGCACTCAAACATGGCGCTTAAGACGCGTCGAAAATGGTTGGAGATTCCCCGCACGTCTCCACCCTACGTTGTTTTAGCGCCTGTAAATCACATAGGGAGGTGAACTTTGTGTACGCTATAGTTGAAAACGGTGGAAAACAGTACAAAGTCGAGGTAGGACAACTTGTTCACACTGAAAAGCTCAACGTCGGTCAGGGAGAAACGGTAACACTCGATAAGGTAGTTATGGTAAAAACTGACGATGGAAAGGTGCTCGTTGGAACACCATACGTTACAAATGTTGAGATTACGGGCACCGTTGTTGAACACGCAAGAGCGAGAAAGGTTCTTGTTGGACAGTTCATACCAAGAAAAGGACACAGAACAATTAAAGGTCACAGACAATGGTACACCACGGTAAAGATCGAAAAGATTGAAGTTAAGTAATATATGATAAAGTGTATATTCAATGCTAAGAATGGTCTGTACGAATCGTTTGAAATTTCTGGACACGCACTGTATGCAAAAAGAGGTAAAGATATAGTCTGTGCGGCGGTAAGTAGTGTCTCACAACATACAGCAAGAGCTTTACAAGTTGATGGTGCACAAGTGGAAATTGAAGAAGGATATTTGAAAGTCAGCCGTATCTCAAAAGACAACGTATCACAAAGATTTGCTGAAGAACTTTTTAAGACGCTTTTGGACATTGCAGAGCAGTATCCAAGATACGTTAAGGTGGAGGTGAACGATGATGCGCATTAATATACAACTCTTTGCAAAAGCAAGTGGTGCAGGTAGAAATGGTAGGGACAGCAATCCAAAATACCTCGGCTTCAAAAAATACGATGGAGAAAAGGTAATTGCTGGTAACATCATTCTCAGACAGAGAGGCACAAAATTCTGGCCCGGCATAAACGTTGGTATGGGCAGAGACTTCACACTCTTTGCCCTAAAAGATGGAACTGTAAAGGTCGTAACAAGAGATAACAGAAAGTACGTAAATGTTGTTGAACAATAAGTGTTGTAACCGTCAACATGGGAGGGGCACGTATGAAGAGGACATCGACAGCGAAAATTGCAACAATTGGAATAATGTCTGCACTCGCAACCGGACTTATGTTCTTAGAGTTTCCAATATTTCCTGCTGCGAACTTTCTAAAATTCGATCCAAGTGACATATTACCATTGCTTGCCGGATTTATTTTTGGACCACTCGACGGAATTTTGGTGTTATTAATCAAAGATATACTCTTTTACTTGCTTAAGTCTGGAGATATAGTAGGTATCGCAATGAACTTTGTAGCAGGTGCTTCGTTCTTGTTACCAGTTATCTTCATTTACCGAATTAGAAAAAATAGGGTATTTGAGATAATTGGTTACATAGTTGGTGTACTCACAGTTGCAGGTGTCATGACTCTCCTAAACATGTTAGTTGTTCCTATTTACTGGAAGATGCCATTCGCTGAAACTTTGAAATTACTACCATATATAGCTGGTTTTAATGCAATGAAATTTTCAATTGATTCGGTAATAAACGGTCTGATAAGGTTAAGAATAGCGAAGATATTCGAGGATTGATAATACGAAGAACTGAGAACGCATGAAACAAAATGCGAAGGGAGGAAAGAAAATGGCAAGACCATTACCAATACAGAAGACATCATCTCCAAAAGTAGAGAGAAAATGGTACCTTGTTGATGCAGCCGGAAAGCCGCTTGGAAGGTTGGCAACAAGGATTGCGCTCTTACTTCAAGGTAAGAACGAACCAACATGGTCACCACACCTTGACAACGGTAATTTTGTTGTTGTAATAAACGCAGATAAAGTTAAACTCACAGGAAAGAAAGTAAACCAGAAAGTCTATTACCACCACTCAGGCTATCCTGGTGGTCTAAAATCACAGACAGCAAGACAACTTCTTGAGAAACATCCAGAGAGAGTTATCGAACTTGCTGTAAAGAGAATGCTTCCAAAGACAGTTCTCGGAACTCACCAATTCAAGAGATTGAAAGTGTACGCCGGTGAGAATCACCCACACGAAGCGCAAAAACCTGAGAAGGTAGAACTTCTCTGATGGGGAGGGAAATAAATGGCTGAAATTTACATGGGTACTGGAAGAAGGAAGACATCAACTGCCAGAGTTTACCTCAGACCAGGCTCTGGAAAGATAGAAATAAACGACAAAGAATATAGAGAATTCAATGAGTACTTTGAGAATAAAGTCTGGACGATGCACGCCGTTGAACCACTCAAAGTAACCGGACTTGACGGTACTTTTGATGTTCAGATAAGAGTCCAGGGCGGTGGAAAGAACGGACAAGCAGGTGCAGTTAGACTCGGTTTGGCAAGAGCGCTTGTTGCTGTTAACCCAGAGCTCAGAAGGACTCTCAGAGAATACGGACTTCTCACAAGAGACCCAAGAATGGTTGAAAGAAAGAAATACGGTCTAAAGAAAGCAAGAAGGGCACCACAATTCTCCAAGCGTTAATTATTCGAAACTTTTGTCAAAAATCAGGTGGCGGATGGGCGTATTTGTATAGCCTATCTGCCGCTGTTCTTTCTAAAATTTAGTATTCAAAAGTGCACCTCAACATTTCTAACACTTCCCCAGTATATTATCTTTATGTTACTATACTGTTCACACATTACTCCTGTTAACTGATAGTCCTTCCCATTTTGGGAAAGGAGCAATTTTTATGATACCAAGAGATATCGTCGAAAAGATCCGTGAAAAGAACAACATTGTAGAGGTTATCTCCGAATATGTGAACCTCCAAAAAGTTGGTTCGAACTATCGTGGCTTGTGTCCTTTCCACATTGAAACATCCCCATCTTTCTATGTCAGCCCGCAAAAGAATATCTTCCACTGCTTTGGTTGTGGTGCTTCTGGGGATGTAATAAAATTTGTTCAGGACATTGAGAACATATCATATGTAGAAGCGATAAAAAAACTCGGCGAGCGAGTAGGTATATCCGTTGCACATACAGAAGAAGACAAGCAAAGAAACAAGTATTATGAATTCTACAAATCACTCCATGAACTCTATAAAGCACAAATTAATAAAAACCAATCGGTAATAGATTATCTCAAAAAACGTGGTTACGATCAGCGCGAAATATCACTTTACGAATTTGGATTCTCACCTACCGATTCGAAATTACCACAACAACTTGCTCAAAGAATGGGGATAGAAAAAGAAGACCTTGAGAAGTTCGGATTTTACCACTCCGATCCATTTTCTGGCAGGTTGATTATCCCAATAAAGGACGACTTTGGTAGGGTTATTGCATTTGGTGGAAGGCTCATAGGTGAGGGTACACCAAAGTACCTAAACTCGCAGGATACTATCGTCTTCAAAAAATCTGCAACATTTTTCATGTACAATATCGCAAAAGAACACATCAAAGAAGTGGATTATGCAATAATCTGCGAGGGTTACTTTGATGCACTCGCATTCCACAGAGCTGGAATAAAGAATGCGGTTGCAACACTCGGAACCGCACTAACGAAATTACATATCTACAAACTCAAAAGGCTAACAACAAACATCGTTCTTGCATTCGATGCTGATAGCGCTGGTGCAAAGGCTGCTTTGAGGAGCGTGGAGATGCTCATCCCAGAAGGCTTCAACGTCGCTGTTGCGCTCTTTAAAGGAGCTAAAGATGCCGATGAGACGTACTCCAAATACGGTGTAGATGGACTTGTAAGTGTTCTTGAAAGTGGTGTCGGAGCTGAAAGATTTGTCGTAGAAACTATTGCAAAACAATTCGATTTATCGAATCCAAACGGATTCAATCTATTTATCAAAGCTCTAAAGCAGTGGGACAGAACGTTTAGTACAAACCCAAAGAGTCTTGAAACATTCTACAGCCAAATCTCCCAAATAGCTGGATTAAAGATTGAAGACCTCAAAAGGCTCTTCTCGTCGGATGACTTTACTAATCCACAAAATACGCAAAAAAGTTTCAAAGATACTCAAAACTATATAGATCCAAGAACTCAGACAGCCAAGAAAATCCCGAAGACGGAAGATTATCTCATATACATGTACTTCAACTACCCAGAATTATTCAAACAGATAGACTTTTCGCCAGAGTTACTCGAGGGTAAGGCAAAAGAATTCTTTCTCATTGCAAAAGATTTGAACGTTTCGCTTTCTCAGTTGTCTAAAGATATGGGAGCTTTTGTAAAAGAAGCCTTTGAAAAGATAGATATGGAGGTTGATGATAAAGTAGTAGAATACATTAAGAAAGAGTTGGAAACCAGAAAAATCGACAAAAGAATAGCCGAAATAGATGCTCTTATTTTGAAAGCAAAATCAAAAGATGAAAAAGATATATTACTAAAAGCGAGAATGGAATTAATCAAACAGAAGCAAAAAATAAGAAGGTCCTCAAAATAGTGAGGAGGTGTTTTTTTGTGTCTAAAACTGTATTGAAAGAAGATTCCGAGTCGCAAAAGAAACTGGAAAGACTGATCGAATTAGGTAAGAGGAAGGGATACATTACCTACGATGACATCGACAGAACATTCCCACCTGGTGATGTTGACATGACAGACAATAACTTCCTCGATGTTGTATACGAAGCGCTTGAAAAGAACCGCATTGAGATTAGGGATATGACGGATTTTGCATCGATTGAAGAGGAGGTCAAAGCATACCTCAGCGAAGGTCCTGAGGTATTTGACAGCACAGAACCCAAGGATCTAATAAAGATGTACTTGAGAGATATAGGCAAAATCAGATTACTCACCCCATCCGAGGAGAGAAAACTTGCTCAGCGAGCCCAAAAAGGCGACAAGAGAGCAAAAGAAGAACTCATAATCTCAAACCTCAGACTCGTTGTGAGTATGGCAAAGAGATACCTAGGTAAAGGGCTCTCATTTCTCGACCTCATTCAAGAAGGCAGTTTGGGATTGATTAAAGCTGTTGAAAAATTTGATTGGTCGAAGGGGTACAAATTCTCCACGTACGCAACATGGTGGATAAGACAAGCTATTACAAGGGCAATAGCAGACCAAGCAAGGACGATAAGGGTACCAGTACACATGGTCGAAACGATTAACAAAATACAAAAGCTCAAAAGAGAATATCTCCAAGAACACGGTGAAGAACCATCGATTGAATACATCGCCGAACAAGTTGGAAAACCTGTTGAGAAAATAGAAGAAATCCTCCAAGCAACACCAGAAACACTTTCACTTGAAACGCCAGTTGGTGAAGAAGATGATTCATCAATGGCCGATTTCGTTGCGGATGAAAGTGTTGGATCACCAAGGAAAGAAGCCATAAGAACACTTATGAAAGAAGAAATAGACAAACTCTTGGAAACACTCAACGACAGAGAAAAGATGGTGCTTAAAATGAGGTACGGCATGCTCGATGGAAAGTCAAAGACACTTGAAGAAGTTGGACAGTACTTCGGAGTTACCCGTGAAAGAATCAGGCAGATAGAAGTTAAAGCGCTGCGAAAACTACGGCATCCGTCACGCAGCAGATACCTCAGACTCCTTCAAAAACTCACAGAAGAAGATTGAAGCGTGGGAATATGATTCTAAAAATAGCGTTTCGCAATTTTACCAAACACTGGAAAGTTGGACTACTTGCGATACTTGGCACAATGGTGGCCACCATGCTCCTTGTTGGTGGCCTTTCTTTGAATGATTCTGTTTCACGATACCTCCAAGAAAAGATAACAAAGAACTTTGGAGATGTGGATTTTATCATAAAAGACAAAGCGGATACAATATTCCTTCCAAAAGCGGTCAACAAAGAACGTGTTGAAACACTCTTAAAGAAATACCCGCAGGTGAAGAAATTTGTACCGATAAAATTGGCGCAAGTTACCGTAAAAATCAACGGAAAATACGTTGACCTATTCGCAATTGCAATTACAGACGAACTCAAAAAATTCGTCAACCAAGAGATAGAAAACTACACACTTAGTATTGATACATCCAAAAGCTTTGATGTAAAGATTGGCGATGAACTTGAAATCATAACCGCCAAAACCACGTTCAAAATCAAAGTTGGTGCGTTTGGAGAAAAATTACTCAATTTCCGTGGTCAGACTGGTTCAGCTAACGGAACTATCTTCTTGCCTGAATCCGACTTTGAAGAATACGGAGCTTACCCGCTAAAAGAACCAAACGTTTATTTCGTTTCGACAAGCCTCCCTTTAGAAAAACATGAAGAATTTAAAAATGAACTTGAAAAAGAAGGGTCGATAAGGGTCACTGCGGGTAAATATAGACTATCAACATCTCCACTAAACAAAATTATTGGATACCTTTTCATAGGATTTTCAGGCTTTACCGTCGTATCGAGCTTTCTTTTCGTTTCCTCCTTCTTCGGTATCATTGTGGAAGAACGAAAACGCTCACTCGGAGTTTTACGTGCTATCGGTTACAACAACCTTCAAATGTTTTCTGTGCTATTCATAGAAGGGTTAATGTACCTCTTCTCTTCAGAAATTGTAGGAGCCAGTGCGGGGTTACTCTTTGGTAGATACTTACTCTACAAAATAAATTCTTTTAGAAGAGAAGATGAACTATTTGCGTTTGTACAGGACAAGATACCATTTAGCATAACATTTGGAAGCATAGTAACTGGAATACTTATTGCAATGATAGTGCCGGTAATAATACTTATCTTCAAAAGTATCGAGTTTTCTCGAACATCGGCATCGGTACTTTACGCTGGTAGAAACACCGAAGAAATGCCAAAGAAAAGTAAGATTAGAAAGATAATACTTGGAAGTGTTGGTCTATTCATAATCCTGATCCTACTGAAAAATTCGTATACTTACGCATTCCTTACATTTCTTACAATCGTACCACTGATTTATCGAAATGACCTCGTTACTTTTACCTATGGACTCTCCATACTCGCTTTAGTGTATCCTTCGCTCGGCAGCGGTGGAGCGAAAGAACTACTAATACGCGCCGCATTCATACTTATTGGTAGTACATACTCTGTCTTTGCATTCATTCCGTATGCAAAATCCTTCTTTGAAAAATTCAAGAGCATCCCAGTTGTACTGGCATTATCGTATATAGAAAAGCACAAGATGCGCAATTTTGCTATGTTTGTAATATACTCAGTCACACTCATCCTCATACTCGTTAGCGCGATCATTCCAACGAGCATTTCAGAATACATAAACGAAAAGAAAGATGAAGGAGCTTTTGGATACAATTTCATAATCATAGAAAATCCGATAAAATCTTTCTTTGGCTCTTACAAATACTTAAAAGATGCTTCATTCACGGAGAACTTTGAAGCACTCATCCCCGTCCAACTTGTAGAAGCCTCACGACCAGGTGAGAAGAGGAAATTCACATTTATCGTCTCAAATCCAGAAGTAATTCGACACCTGAAACTACCTAAGGAAAAGCTTATGGACAAACTCAAAAAAGAAGACTTGCAAAATATTCCCGACAGAACCCTTTACATATCAAAAGATATTTTGGATAAACCAGGTAGAGAAATCACTTTCATCTTAAAAGGCGTCTTGCCCGGTATATCACCAAAGATATTCGAAACGCTATTTGTTAAGGACACGTACGACCCAGAAGAGGCACTATTACCAATGGACGGCATTCTCATTTGGCGTGATAAAAAATTCTTTGGCGCAATAAGTGGGTATGTGGGTGTCATCAAAGATTCACAAAAAGCACTCTCTGCCCAAGAATTTGTCACAAGAAAGCTTGACGGTGCGTTCTATATAACCGGGGAAATCGAAAAAATATACGCATCTATCAACAACCTCGTAGACCTATCACTACAACTATTCCAACTTGGCTTTGTTGCTGGATTTGCAGGATTGGCGATTATAACCTTCAGAAACGTGTACGCGAGGAAGAAAGAAATTGGCATGCTTAGAGCTATTGGTGCCGATAGCCGCATTGTATACAAAATGTTCATATACGAATCACTTGCCATCGTATTTATTGCCACCATTGTTGCAATTGTAGCAAGTTCCTTCGTAGTTAACGACCTTGCAGCATTTGTTAAACCACTGCTGGTGTCGTTCAAAATAGTGATACCATTCTGGAAAGTTTTTGTAACACTAATTGGCGTTTTTGGTGTTACAATATTGTTTGTATCAATACCAGCGAATGTATCTCAGAAAATCCCACCTTCAGAGGCACTTAGGGTGTTTGATTGAAAAAATTCTTTGGAAGTTTGTTTGGACATGGTGTAATCTAATGGCATAGTAGTTTAAAATTAAACATAAAAAGGGGTGTATACAAGGCATGAAAAAAGTCTTCATTGGTGCAATCTTACTGCTCACACTAACTACTATTTTTGCCTACACCGTCCGGGTAGGAGATACTATTGCCATCGAAGTTTTTGGTCAACCCGAATTCAGTAGGACGGTTAAGGTAGCTTTTGATGGAACGATTCCTTATCCATACGCCGGGAATGTGAAAGTTGTGGGACTCACTACAGACCAAATCAAATCGATAATCGAACAGACAGTGCGCAGGTTTATAAAAGACCCCGTTGTTACCGTTTACGTTGTCAACTACGGACCTATGTACGTATACCTCCAAGGAGTTATCAACCGTACATTTGATATTTCAAACTACAAAGAAGTCACTCTAACCCAGCTGTTCTCACTCTTGGGGCTATCCCCGGCGTCTGAGATAGACTTTGAAACAATTCAACTGAGACGAGCAGGAAAAACGCAAACACTGAATATGCTTTCGTATTTTTACGATGGGACCATCACAGACGACCCGAAGCTCCAAGAAGGTGACGTAATTTACTTCCCGCCTTTGAAATATAACCAAACAATCCAAGTCAGCGGTGCTTACACTTACATTGGCAGATACGAGCCTGGCATGACTTTAAAAACATTAATTTTGCGCCTTGGAACACTTGATAAAGAAAAAGCAATTCTCGAAAGTTCATACCTTACGGTTTCAGGAAAGACAATAGTTGTAAACCTCGAGGATGTTATTAGGGGAAAAATCGATTACCCAATTTTGTCTGGTTCATCACTATACATCCCAAAGCGTGAAGAACGATTCATTTACGTTGTTGGCTTTGTACCTTCTCCTGGTCCAAAAACTTTCCTTTCAACAGAACCTCTAACTCTTGCATACGCACTTGCCAAATCTGGTGGTATCTCTCCAGATAACGAAAAATGGATAGAAAAAATCACAATAACAACCCCTGATGGGAAAACACGAGAATACAAACCAGATATCATTAAATCATCGGAAAATCCCCTGTTGCAAACGGGTTCCATAGTGAACGTTGTAAAGTACCCAGAGTTTAAAGTATACCTAACAGGAGATTTCTCTACAGGTGTAATTGTCTTTGAACCAACTGAACCAAAGACACTTAAAACATTACTTACAAAGATAGGTGGCTTAAAAACAGACCAGCTCAAGTGGATAGAGAGTATAAAGATAAACGATAAAGCAGTAGAATTGAGCAAAGTTGAAAGCTATACATTGAGCAATGGAGATAGTGTAGAGATAAAGAAATACCCTGAATTCAAAGTGTATGTCACAGGCGATTACAAGCCAGGAACAGTACTATTCGAACCAGACGAGCCAAAGACACTCGAAGGATTGATAACGAAGATAGGTGGAATACCAGTAGATGAACAAAAATGGATAGAAGCAATAACGATAAACGGACAAGCAGCTGACATATCGAAAGCCGCAAGCTATACGTTGAACAATGGGGATAAGGTAGAGATAAGAAGGTATGCAGAATTCTACGTCTACGTCCAAGGTTATGCAAATGCAAAAGGGAAAATCGTATTTGAACCACAGGAACCAAAAACACTAAAAACCCTTATTAACAAAATCGGACTTGCATCTCCAGATGTGGAAAATGAAGGTCAAGCGATAATTAATAACGCCACGACTGTTGCACTCAAAGATGTTGTTTATTCTAATAAAGATATTCCGCTTTCACTTGGTGATACCGTTCTTATTTCATACGAACCGTTCTTAGTTTACGTAACAGGTTCTGGCATGCCCGGTGTTGTTCAATTGTCTTACTATGAGCCAAAAACTCTTAGCTACATCTTCAAAAAACTTGTTAACACGCCCGAAAACATCGAACAGGTTACACTTGTACGCAATGGCAAAGAAGCTGTCTATTCACCAAACGACTTACTCTACGGACTCAAAGACTCAGTAATTGAAAGAAACGACACTGTCGTCTTCAAACAAGCAGACGTCAACGCAGTTTACCTTATTGGCGATGTCTCTTCATATGTCTCGTTTGCACTCAACGAACCAATAACAATCCAAAGAACCCTTGCTAAAGTTGGCTTGAGTGATTTTAGAAGAATCGAAAGCATAACCCTTGATGGGACAAATGTGAACTTCACAACCGATATCTCAATACCAAAAGGTGCAATACTCAAAGTTCAACTCAAAAAGCCAGTTTTTGTAACGGCAATGGGATATCTCAGAAACACCGGCAGAGTGCAATTTGATTACTACGAAACACCTGATTTAAAAACACTCTTTGCCAAACTCGGTGGACTCATAGTTGGACCGGAAAATTACTACGCATCTGACAAAGTACTCGTAATACGTGAAGGGAAATTAATAGAACAGTTCGACGCGGAAAATATCTTCAAAGGCATAGAAAACGCGGAACTCAAAGATGGTGATTTCGTTTACGTAACCCAAAAAGATCCGAACCAAGTCTATGTCTTTGGTAAAGGCGTTCCAAACGGATTATTCAAATTCACACAAGGTGAAGAATTCGACCTTAGAACACTTATCGGCAAGCTGGGAGGGATTAAAGAAGGCGTTAGCAGAAAACTGACAATCGTCAGTGGCGATAAGGTCGAAAGCATCAAATGGGACGAAAATAAAAACTTCAAACTTACAAGCAATAGTATCATTCTCTTTGATGTAGACAAAGAAAACTATGTCTACATCATTCGCCAAGACGGAAGACCAGATATGATATACACAGACAAGCCAACAACCCTTTACGAAATACTCACAAAGGTAGGAATCGACAAAAATTACAGAAAAATCGAACTCACTCGTGCAACAGAGAAACAAACACTTGAACTCAAAGACCTTGCTCAAGCAAGAGGATACAATGTCTATCCCGGTGATGTAATCAAGGTACTCGATGTTCCACAAAACTTTGCTTATGTGCTCGGCGAAGTCAACAAACCGGGCATAGTCCAGCTCACAGAAGGCACAACCGTACTCCATGCGGTAATCCAAGCAGGATACTTCACCGCAAAAGCGGCACCTTCGACCGTTTGGGTCTACAGAGGCGGAGTTGACGGAAAGGTTGAAAAAGTGAACCTTTCTGGAGCAATAAGCGGTGGTAGGGTGGACAACAACATAATCCTTGAAAGTGGAGATATCGTCTTTGTGCCATCTGATCCTTTCAAGAGTGCACTTGAATGGATACCAATAATTAACAACCTCATTACATTCTACAACAACGTATCTGGATTATTTAAATAAAATTAGATACGAGGAGGATAGAGCAAATGGAGACAAAAGAACTCCAAAACATTGAAATGACCGATGAAATAACACTGAGTGACATAATCCAAATACTCAAAAGGCGCAAATGGCTTTTAATTGCAACATTTGTCATCACAGCTGTACTAACTCTTGTCTACTTATTTTTCATCGCAACACCTACATACGAAATACCTGCGACAATAAAACTTCCCAAGTCTTCATCGGGAATGAGCCTTTCTGGTGCGGCGGGAATCGTGCTGGGAGTTTCAACAACCTCTCCAGCTGTTGACGAACAGATAGAGATAATCAAGAGCAGAAAAGTTCTTGGGAATGTTGTAAAAGAGCTAAACTTACTGGATTACTTCAAAAAAAAGGCAAAGAATCCTGAAAAAGTTGAGTTAACAGAAAACCAGGTTATTAATATGCTCGCTAAAGACGTAGTAACTGCAACATCTAAAAAGAATACATCACTTATCAGCCTTACAGTCGCCCTTGACGACAAAGAACTTGCTTACAAAATCGCACAATCGGTTATAAAAAACTACATCGAAGTTGCAAAAGAACTCAACAAGGATGAGAATTCGTACCTGTACGATTTTGTTAGGCAGCAACTACCTATAGTTGAAAAAGAACTTGCTGAAGTAGAGGCCAAGCTCCAGGAATTCCAAAAGACAAAATCACTTATGCCAACAGAAGAAATAGAGCAGTTAATCAAAATCTATATTAGCATAACGGACCAGTTCGTTAATACGCAACTTGCAATTCAATCGGCAGAGGCTAAAATAGTAGAGCTAAACAAAATAATTTCAGAAGTAAAGGGATTGGCAAAAGTTCAATCATACACACCAACAAGTCCTCAACTTGAACAATTAAAAAAAGAACTATCTCAACTTGAAATTCAACGCAGTTCTTTACTTTTGAAATACACGGAAGAAGCAGAACCTGTGAAAGATGTTGAAAATCAAATAGAAATTGTCAAGAAAATGATAAATGACGAGCTAAACAGAATAACATCAGCAAAAGTTGAAGCACAAGACCCGGTGCTGAGTGAGCTTTACGCTTCGCTTTCAAAAGCAATAACAGAAAAAGAAAGTCTAAAAGCTGCACTCCAAGGACTTCAAAAGACAAAAAATGACCTTGACAACCAACTTTCAAAGTACCCAGAAATCCAACGTGAATATGTTGCCTTGCAAAGAGATTTCACTGTCAAACAACAGACATATACAGTTCTTAAAGCCAAGGAGGAAGAACTCCGCCTTTCAACTGCTGGAATGAACTTCAACGTACCTGTTGTCGTTGACGAACCATATATTCCAGAAAAACCCACCAAACCAAACAAAAAACTCACACTTGCTGTTAGCGGGGTTCTCGGCATCTTTCTTGGCATAATTGTTGCCTTTTTACGTGAAGCAACAGACCAAAGAATTCTCGATAAATACCAGCTTACCTCCACCACTGGGGTTATACCAACCGAATTCAAACTACCAATTGATAGTGCAAAGAACACTGAAGCAACGAAAGAATTGTACGTAAAACTCTTTGGCAATAACTTTTCACATGAAGAATCAAATAAAACTGCCAAAATGATCCATATCACATCGGTAGGAAGAATAAATGAGAAAAACAGCATCAGCTACGAGCTTTCAAAATTTTTCTCCGCACTCGGTAAGAGAACCTTAATTATAGATACCACCGGTGATTTTAGTAATCTCATCGATAAATCAAAAGCACTATCTTTTTCTCAATTCATTTCACAAAGCGACTTAGCTCAGTACAAGGACACGCTGCCTTTTGTTATCAAGAGCAAAGATGATGACCCTTACGTATTTTTCAACAAAACCTTCTTAGAGAAGGTTAATTTACTTAAGGATACAATGGATGCAGTAATGATAATTACACCAGACTCTGATTCTGCCGAAGCAAAGTATTTCGCAGATATTGCAAACGGTTCCGTTGTTGTTATAAAACCAAGCATTTCAGAAAAACCAAAGTTACTCTTGGGTATTTTATTCAAAAACGTCCACTTCGTTTGGATTGACAAGAAATAGAAAAATATTTGAAACTCGAGAGAAACAGTAATGATTAAAAATAGTGATAAAATATTACTGATGAAGAAGTATCATCAAAGTGAGTTTAAGTTAATGAAAGGAATTAAATCATTGAAATTGGGGGGCTTTTTTTGAGCCTGCAGTTTATAGCAAATTACGTGATTTTAGCAACATCTGGGTTACTTGTGACCAAAAACTACTATATGTCTCTTTTATACCCATTTTTAATTATCACAGCTTTGTATGCGTTTAGATTCTATGAATACTCAGACGACTTAAACGAAGCGCTTACCAGAAGTGTTTTTGGAATTACTATTGGTTCGCTCTTTCTTTTTGCATTGTGTAAGCTCTTTGATATACAATTTTTCACAAAGAAATTTGTGCTTATATTATTTATCTTCATTTTCATCCTTCCCCTTCTCAATTACATATTATCGAAAATATCATCTAAGGCAATTAAGCCAATTCGCTATCTTGTAGTTGGAAGAAAATCAGAAATTTACAACATTCTCAAGGAAATCGAAGAAAAATCAAAGGGAAAGTATCAATTTGTAGAATACATCAATCCATCACCGGTGACATTCAAAGAGAAAATAACACAATACGATAATGTTCTCATAACAGACCCTAAGCTTGAAAAAGAAATCGAAAACGAACTAGAGCAAATTAAGCAAACTCACAAAATCGAATATCTTCCAAACTTAGCGGAAATGGTTTTAAAGCGCATCCCTCTTGAAGTTATGCAAAAATTCGAAGAATACTACAAAGTCTACTTTGACAACATCAAAGAATCACCAGCCAAAAGGGTAATAGATATTGTATTTTCGATAATTGGGCTGGTTGTGTATTCGCCAGTAATATTGATTTCGGCGATATTTATAATGATAGAAGACGGTTGGCCAGTGATTTTCAAACAAATTAGGGTTGGAAAAGATGGAAAAGAATACTGGATGATAAAATTAAGAAGCATGAGAAAACAAAAAACAGACGGACCTAAATTTGCCGATGATGAAAAACACCGAACACTGAAGATAGGCAAACTCATCCGTCCGACGAGAATTGATGAATCGCTTCAGTTTATAAACGTGTTGAAGGGTGAAATGAGTCTTGTAGGTCCAAGACCAGAGCAAGTGCCTTTTGTTAGAATGTTTGAACAACAAATACCATATTACTCTTTGCGTCACAAAGTAAAACCAGGCATCACGGGTTGGGCACAGATATGCTACCAGTACTCCTCCAGCGTTGAGGAAACTGCGATAAAATTGAGCTATGATTTGTATTATGTGAAGAACAGAAGTATGTTTTTTGATTTAAAAATACTTTTGCTAACATTTGAAACCATTTTGTTCAAAAAAGGTGCCAAATGAAACCAAAAGAGAGAAAGGATGTCGTGAATGGCAAAAAAGAGGCTTTTGCAGGTAATCACGCGTTCAGATTGGGCAGGCGGTCAGAAGGTTCTTTACGCGTTGGTCTACGGTCTTAAGCATTACTATCCTGAAGAATTTGAAGTCGAGGTTGCTTGCGGAAAATACGATGGTAAGTTGATTCCGGAACTTGAAAAGTTGGGTGTAAAGGTACATATAGTTGAAGACTTAGTTAGAGAAATCTCACCTTTGAAAGATGTTAAGGCGTTTTTTCAGCTAAGAAAGATTATAACACAAGGCAAATACGACATAGTTCACCTGCATTCTTCAAAAGCAGGATTTCTTGGTCGTATTGCTGCCAAACTTTCCCGTGTGCCAACAGTTGTCTATACTGTGCATGGTTGGTGGCCCATTGAACAGTACAAAGGTATAAAGCGTAAGCTCTTTATATATGCCGAGAGAATAGCAGCGAAGTTCTGTGACAAGATAGTTCTTCTGTGTAGACGGGAACTCGACAAAGCAAGGTCTTGGAAAATAGGTAAAGAGTCCCAATACGAAATAATTCCGAATGCTATAGTTCCAATTGAAGAACTCCAAAAAGGAAAGCTTCGCAACGAACTTGGGATTGATGAATCTGTGAAGATAATAGGTAACGTAGCAAGGTTAGATCCACCGAAAAATCCTATCCGCTTTTTGGAAATAGCGAAACTGGTGCTTTCAAAAAGAGATGATGCGGTTTTTGTTTGGATTGGTGGTAGCGTTGTCGATGATTACTACGGACAAGAAGTTCAGAAGTGGTTGGAGGACAATTCACATTTGAAAGAAAAAGTATATTTTCTTCCATTTAGAAAGGACGCTGTTCAACTCATGGCAGATTTTGATATATTACTGCTCACTTCAGACTCTGAGGGGATGCCATTGGTAGTTCTCGAGGCACAATCCTTAGGTGTGCCTGTTGTGAGCACAGATGTTGGATGTGTGGGAGAGATGATTGGTGACCAACAGGTTGCTAAAGGACAGGACGACTTGCCATTGATCTTGCTGAACGCCTTACGTTTCGAGAAAAATACAAGGCCAGCACTCAAAAAGGACTATCAAATTTTCATGAGTGCCTACAAGGCATTGTACACAAGGGTGTGAAACAAAGTGTTGAAACAAGTATCAGTCGGTATCACCAACGGTCGCGAGGTAATTCGGTATCGTAATTACGTTGTTTTCATGTGCATATATGTCTTTCTATCTGGCTTTGTTTTCGTTGAGCCATCGCCAGCGGAAATCTGGTTCACTGCGGCATTGCCGTTCTTGATATTAGGTCTCAAAACGGACAGATCGATCATCTTTGCCTTCAGTGCCCTTTTTTTGCCAATGCTGTTATCTGCTTTCATCGGTTTGATCTCTTCCGGTGTCTTAGATTTTAGGTTCATCATTATAGACACTTATCTGTTTGTGTTTTTCTTTGTGCTCGCATCTTACGCTAAATCCTTGACCAAGAGCCCTTATCAAGAGAGGTTCTTAGATCGATTGATGATTCCATGGTCTTTGGCGGGTGCAGTGAACATAATCGCGGGCGGTTTTGGCTACTTGACAGGTAGGGTAAACCTTTTTGGCTCTGCAATTCTCAGACACGGTAGATTGACCGGTTTCTTCAAAGATCCAAACGTTTTGGGACCTTTTCTAATACCGGTTTCGGCTTACTTTCTTATGCAGTTCCTCAAGGCTCGACGAAGTGAACTTCTCAATTTTGCTTTTTTTCTGTTCTTTAGTTTTGGAATCCTATTGACCTTCTCGCGAGCAGCGTGGCTGAATTACGCCGTGACAACCATCTTGCTGGTTGGAACGGCTCTTTTAAACCGTAGCACGCGTTCAAAAGCTCTCAGTTTCTTTGTTATCGCAGTACCTGTCTTATTCGTGTTTTGGTATTTTGCAGATAAAATCGATTTGCTCGGCATAAATCTTAGGGACTTTATCTTGGCTCGTTCGAAACTTCAACATTATGACTCAAAACGCTTCGAGGCCCAACACAAGTTCATCGATATACTCAGCTCCACTAACGCTTTCTTTGGCATTGGTCCCGGCAACTACGAGCTTTACTCGCGAATTGCGACACATTCCTTGTATGCTCGCTACATAGGGGAAAGAGGGTTGTTTGGGGTTTCTCTATTTATCCTATTTTGGGCTTTGGTGTTAAGGGAAGTGTTCAATCGCCGAGACAAAAATTTCATACTTCTGGTCTTGTTCGGCCAACTTGTGAATTCTGTATTCATTGATAGCCTTCATTGGAGACATCTATGGTTGCTGATCACCCTCGCGTTTCTTGGTTGAAAGAGCCGTAAAAGCGCTAAAAAAGGAGGTCAGAAGCTATTGAAGATAGTTATTGTTGCACCCTATTCACCAAGATGGAACAACATAGCGTCTGTGAGATGGGAAAAGTTTGCAAAGTACCTGTCCAAAGATCATTCTGTATACTTGATAACAAGTTGCTTTCCAGATAGACGAAGTTTCAGAGAGTTCAATCTGGGAAACGCGAATTTGGTAGAAATCCCGTTGAAGTACTTTAAACACAATCCGTACTTTAGACACAGCAACGTTCCTTCGACGGAAACGCAGGTCATCTCAGGGGCAATCCGAAAGATCAAAGCCGAACTGAGACCTATTTTGGAAAAGTTTCTTCCAGTGTCATCTGGAGGCGTGCTCCTTCACAATTACGGAGCGTATTTCCTCGAGCTGGACAAGATCATCAGCGGCAGCGAGAGAACAATTCTAATAACAACTTATGACCCATGGTTTTCGTTGAGGCTGGGTAACTATTTCAAAAGGCGATACCCAAACCGAGTCATATGGTTTGCCGACTTCAGAGATCCATCGTTCGATATCGCTGAATCTGTAGTTACAAAGTTGTTCCTTTATAAGTATCTGACGAAAAGGATTCTGACCGTGGCCGATGGGATACTGGTCGTTAGTAAGCAGATGTTGGAAACATACCAAAGGATGTGTGGTCAGAAAGTCTTCTTCCTACCGAATGGCTACGATGGACAGTTCTCTTTAAGAATTGACTCACAAAGACAGAAGGAAAGTCTAAACATAGTTTACACAGGTAGTTTTTATCCAAAAATCCGGGAAATCACATGGTTCATCCACGCGCTTTTGAAACTCAAACAGAAGGAAGACAGTGTCTACTCTAAGCTGAAATTCATCTATGCTGGTAAGGATTTTGCTTATGTTCAGAGACTCTTTGAACGGTTTTCTTTGCTCGATTTACTCGAGAACCACGGTTTCGTTTCGAGAGACGAGGCTTTGAACGTACAAAACAAAGCAGACTTACTTTTGCTCATAGCCTACACAGGTGACGATCCAGAAAAGGGTATTTCTATGAGAAGCGGAAAGGTCTACGAATACTTAGGCACCGGGAAGCCGATTTTGACGATCGCACCAAAGAACTGGGAGATGCGTGAAGAGCTCGAATCTGATGGAGTTTCAAGAGTTTTTGAGAGATCAGAATCGGAAGAGATAGCGAACTACATAGCTTGGTTTTTCAAAGAAATGAGGCAGATCGATCTAAAAAGACGCGAAGAAATTGTCCGACAGTACCTCTACGAAAACTTGTCGAAGCGATTGGAAGAAATTATAGAAGCAGTTCTTCGGAGAGCGTGAGGTTTTGAATAAAGCAACGACACGCGTGGCTCAGTTTCGCACCGAGGGCTATTCTTACGAAATAACCTGAACATTGCTTTTCTTACGCTTTGTGCAAGAGCTGATTGGACTTGGAGAGTTTCTCAACACGGGTTCTTTGAAACCCTCATGTCCAAAATTAGGGCGAAACTGATTGTCATTACAGATGATGGTACGAAAGGGCTAGAAGCTTTTGTAAAGCTGGGTCATAATGCAAATAATATACTTTTTTTACCAAATGGTATTTCGCTACCTGAGCTTAGACAGGTATTAGAAGCCGTTGATTGTAGAGAAGAAGAAAACGAAGTTCTGAAATTTGTTATCGCGAAAAGGCTAACAACGTTTGGCAGAATTGAGCGCTCTGTGTTGCTCGCTTCCGAGCTTGTACGGATAGGATTTACTGATTTTAAGCTTTTTATTATTGGTGATGGTCCAGAATATAATAAACTAAACGCGTTAGTTAAAAGTGACGATATCGAAAGACAGGTTGTACTCTTAGGTGCCCTTCCGTACGAAGGGAAAATGAAGTATGTCTCATGCTGTGATATGGTATGGTCTTTTTATGATTCATCAAACCTGACAAATACAATTCACGACGCTTTGGCAATCGGCAAATACGTTCTGACACTAAATGACGGTTCGCTCGAAGGTTTTCTAAAACTCTCTCCTGGAACAGATCGAAACAAAATTTTATTGGTAAATTTGGAAAACTTCCTTGAAGAGGCAACTGCGAAGATACTCAATTGGAAAAAGGATTACATCGATAAAAAACACAAACGGAAACAAAACATGTGTCTCACAGAAAATGTTTGGACTTGAGAAAAAAGAGCGAAATTTATAAGCGTTTAGAAAAACTTGTGCGCAAGGATACTGCCGCAGGAAAATTGCAAAGAGATGTATCTGTAACTCAATAGTAAAAAGTGCAGTTCCAACGACGATAGTGTTAACTTGTAGTGATGGAAGAGTGTAGTTGCGAAAGAATGCGATTGATATTACCGTTGTGGTTTCTACATAGATTTTTCACTACACGAAAACGTTATTAGCGTTTTTGAATAATCTGGTAGAGCCACATTTTGGGCAAGAAAGCGTTGAGTTGTTCATCTTGTGGAACCTGCTTTGTTAAGAGTTGGTTGGATGGTGTCCCCTATTTATAAGGATAATACGGCTTTTGGAAAGTTTCAATACTTTTAGTTAACATTATCGCTTTGTTGAAGGGGTGGATGCATGTGAAAGTTCTTGTCCTGACGAACCTTTTTCCATTTCAGGGTAATTTGGTAGGTGGTATATTTATAACAAAAAGGCTTGAACAGTACGTTAAACTCGGCATTGATTATACTGCGGTGCCGGTTTGGTTCAAAGATGGTTGGCTTGACAGGCTTGAAGGACACTTACGCAGAAAAGAGCAGGCTAACCCAGTTAAAGAACTCAACGGGGTTCAGTACTCGCGGTTAGATTGCGAAAAAAAGGTCACATGGTTGGTGTGGAGGTTGATTAGAAAGATAAATGTGATCATTGAAGAGCGCGTGATAGCAAAGCAAGCCAAAGATTTTGTACACTGTGTAGAGTCACGTTTTGATTTATCCAGTTTTGACTTGATTCATGCCCATGGAATGTACACACCACCAGCAGGTTTAATCGCACAGATTCTGTCTGAAAAGTATTCAAAACCATACGTTTTGACAGTTCATGGAAGCGATGTTAATATTCTCATGGAGAAAAGAAAGAAGGTCTACTTAGGCGTTTTCGAGTCGGCTCAAGCGGTGATTTTTGTCAGCAACGCACTTCTCGAGAAAGCAAGATCTTTTGGTTACTCAGGTAAAAACGCTGTCGTCATTCCAAACGGGTATGATCCACAGATTTTCAGATCGCTCGACAAAGACCAAGTGAGAAGACAGCTCGGAATATACACAGAAGGGTACAAATACGTTGGGTTCGTGGGAAGTTTGATAGAGATAAAGCGAGCTGATAAACTTGTTGAGATATTTGATTTGATTAGAAAAGGATATCCAAAAGTTAAGTTTATTGTAGTCGGAGATGGACATTTGAGGGATAAGATGGAGCGGGAAGCGGGCGCTAAAGGGTTGGAGGTTTTGTTCACAGGAATGTTAGACCAATCGGAGGTAGCGAAATACATGAATACAATGGATGTTATGGTTTTACCAAGCAGAATCGAAGGTTTTGGGGCAGTTGTTATTGAAGCCCAAGCATGTGGAACATGTGTAGTGGGGAGCAGCAACGGGGGGATTCCAGAAGCGATTGGGTTTGAAGAATACGTGGTTGAAGAAGGAGCAGATTTTGAGGAAAGGATTGCAAAGAAAGTCGTTGAAGTACTACAAAGTGGATA